>WNEZ01000043.1_pt1 | contig 368319 bp, 345 predicted proteins | sample 5400521 | NCBI WGS metagenome assembly WNEZ01 (sample SAMN13153339, study PRJNA577476) | soil metagenome | isolation source: 120 cm saprolite under Douglas fir tree site 2 hole 1 replicate 1 | place: USA:California | collected 2015-04-18
TGCTTCCTTGATGAGCTTGCGCATTCTGCTGAGGGTTTCCCCGCGCCAGTCCCCGAGTTCGGCGATTCTTTTCGAGATGAGCTCCGATGCCGACTGGCCTTGGCTCGCGCCCGACTTTTTCATGTTCTCATCCTAGAAGAGCAACAGCATCGACGCAGCGGCGCAAGTCTAGCTTACGTCAACCTGCCGCCACCATTTTGCCAACGAAACCGAGAACGTCTGTGGCGACTTTCTTCGCCTCGCCAAGCTAGCCCGGTAGAGTGAGGCGCGTGCTCCAGGAACGACTGCTCCAAATTCTCGAACGCAAGCACCACTGGGCGTGGCCCTGGTTCGCCGAGGGGCGTGTGCCGCTCAAACGCTTGCGCCCGCACTTCCAGCAGGAATGGGCGGTGTACGTGCGCGACTTCCCGCAACTGCTCGCGCGGGTCATGGGTCATTCGAATACGCCGCAGGACGCGCGCGCGATGTTGGCCGCCAACATCTACGAGGAGCAGACCGGCGGCATCAGTGGGGCGACCTCCCACCCGGAGCTGTTCCTGCGCATGATGGAGGGCTGCGGGTTCAGCCGCTCCGACTTCGACGAAGTCGAGCTGCTTCCGGCCGCGGAACGCTATCGGATGTTCCTCGACGAGATCAGCGGCCTCGATCACTGGGTGGTCGGCGCCGCGGTACTGACAATCTTCGTCGAGGGGAGCGTCAACGAGCGGCGGGAGCTCCAGAAGACGAGTCCAGAATCGGATGCCGAAATCGAGGGGGCGATCCGGCAGCATCCGCTGGTCCGGATCCACGGCGTCGATCCGAAGTTCCTCGAGTTGCAGCGTGTGCACAAGAAAGTGGAAGGCGGTCATCGTCTGGATGCCTGGAAGATGGTGCTCGGGCACACGCCGGCGGCGCTCGTGGACCGCGTGGTCCAGATGGTGGACAGGGCCCTCGAGCGCTGGCTCGCCTACCGCGATGACGTAGCGAGCGCTTGCGGTATCGCGCGATGATCCGCTGACCCGCGTGGAGCGGCTCGACGTGCCAGCGCCGGCATTGCAGCGGAGGACTACTTTGACTTCGCCGCCACTTCGTTCGCGGCCTTCTCGATGAAGGCGGCCACCGGCTTCGGTTGCGAAACGTAGACCGCGTGGCTGCCGGCGACCTCGGTCACCGCCGAGCCGGCGCGGTTCGACATGTTGCGCTGGGCAGGTGGCGGGATCATCCTGTCCTCCGTCGAGACCAGGTACCAGCTCGGCTTGGTCCTCCAGGCGGGCTCGGTGATCGTCCCGGCCAGTGCTTCCACGCCCCACGGGACTTGGGAGCTCGCCATGAACGTGGCCGTATCCACATCCACGTCGGCTGCGAAGGAGAAGTGGAACTTCGCCTTGTCGAGAAACAAGAAACCGTCCTGCGGAGGAAGGATCGGAGGGACCGGGGCGCCGGCCGGTGGATCCGCGATCAGCGACGACACCGATTCGCCCTTGTCCGGAGCGAAAGCGGCGATGTACACGAGCCCGGCGACCTTTGGATCGGTGCCGGCTTCGGTGATCACCACGCCGCCGTAGGAGTGACCGACGAGCAGTACGGGGCCGCCTTGCGCGGCGATCGCGCGCCTGGTCACGGCGACGTCGTCGGCCAGAGACAGCGTGGGATTCTGCACGACGACTACGTTGTAGCCGTCCTTCTTCAGGATCTTGTAGATGGCCGCCCAGCCGGAGCCGTCCACGAAGCCGCCGTGAACCAAGACGATGCTCATTGGTGCCGAGATACCGGTTGCAGGCATAGCGACCTCCTTGAGCGCGCATGCGCGGAGGGTTCCTTGCCACAGAGGGACACCATACGCAAACCCACCGTGCCGCTCTTCCCAATGTTGACTTGGACTAATATCGCTTCATGCAGCGCTATGTCGCGGTCGTGGGAGCGGGCACGTGCTCTCCGGAGGAGGCGCGCGCGGCCGAGCAGATCGGCGCCTTGCTGGCGCGCGCCAAGGCAGTGGTCGTTTGCGGAGGACTGTCCGGCGTGATGGAAGCCGCTTGCAGCGGTGCGCGCCGCGAAGGCGGCCTCACCGTGGGCATCCTGCCCGGCAGCGACCGCCGCGCGGCCAATCCGCACGTCGTAGTGGCCATCGCCACCGGGCTGGGCGAGCTGCGCAATGGGCTCGTCGTGCGCGCGGCGGACGCCGTCATCGCGGTGGGCGGAGAGTTCGGAACGCTGTCGGAGATCGCCTTTGCGCTCAAGCTCGGCAAGCGGGTGGTCGGGCTCGGGACGTGGGAGCTCCCGCGCCGGCCAGATGCCATCTTGCGCGCCGCGACCGCCGAGGAAGCTGCGCGGCTCGCGCTGGAGGTCTAGGGCGCGGGCCCTTCCGTGAACTCCGGCGGCTGGAGCGTAGATCTGCTACGCTCGCCGCGGTGTCATGGATTTCGATGGCAAGATCGTCGACGCAATCCCGACGCTCGTGTGGTGTGCCCAGCCGGGCGGCGCGAACGTATTCCTGAACCGGCGTTGGCGCGACTACACGGGTCTCTCCGTCGAGGAAGGCCTCGGGTGGGGATGGAAGACCGCGATCCACCCTGACGACCTCGGCGGATTGACGGGGAAGTGGCAGACGCTTCTCGCCAAGGGGGAGCCCGGCGAGAGCGAAGTGCGGCTGCGGCGGCTCGACGGCCTCTACCGGTGGTTCCTGTTCCGGGTCGAACCGCTTCGCGACGACACCGGCCAGGTCGTCCAATGGTACGGGACGGCGACCGACATCGAAGATCGAAAACGGGCCGAGTCGCTTCGGGCCGCCGAGAAGCGCACGCTGGAGATGATCGCCGACGGCGCAAGCCTCAAGGACATACTGGACGAGCTGTGCAGTTCCATCGACGCCCAGGCGCCCGCGACCATTTCGACCATCCTGTTGATGGATCCGGATGGGAAGCAGCTCTGGCATGCTGCTGGCGCTCGCGTGCCGCGCGATTGGCTACCCGCAATCAGCCCACGGCCGATCGGTCCGCGCCAAGGCTGCTGCGGCGCTGCCGCGTTCTTCAAACGGCGGATCATCGTCGCCGACGTTGCCACCGATCCGGTCTGGTCCGATGCGAACCGGGAGCTTGCCATCGAGAACGGAATATTGGCGGCCTGGTCCGAGCCGATACTGACGAAGGATCGCGAGGTGCTTGGCACCTTCGCTCTCTACGCCCGCGAGCCGCGGACACCCACCGATGCCGAGCTCGAGCTGATCGAAGGCGCAGGGCACATCGCCGTGATCGCGATTGGGCGTCAACGATCTCAGGAAGCGTTGAGAAAATCGGAAGCAGAGCTGCGCCGCATCACGGACGTCATACCGCAAGGCATCAGCGTGGTCGCGGTCGACGGCCGGACGCTGTACGCCAATCGGGTCTTGCTCGAGTACGCCGGCGTCAGGCTCGAAGAAGTCACGACTCCCGACTTTCGCCAGAAGGTCTTCCACCCCGAGGACGTAGAGCGAACGCAGGCCGAACGCCAGCGGGGACTCTCCGGAGAAGTTCCCTTCGAGCTCGAGCAACGTGTGCGCCGGCACGATGGCAAGTATCGTTGGTTCCTCATCCGGTACAGCCCTTTCCGGGACGAACAGGGCCGCGTCATCCGCTGGTACGCCACCGGGACCGACATCCACGAGCGCAAGCAGGCGGAAGAGCGGATTCGAAAGGAGAACCTGGCCCTCCGCGAGGAAATCGACCGGTCATCGATGTTCGAGGAGATCGTCGGGTCATCCGACGCCCTGCGGATCGTGCTGTCGCAGATTGCGAAGGTGGCGCCGACCGATTCGACGGTCCTGATCGCGGGCGAGACCGGCACCGGAAAGGAACTGGTCGCTCGTGCCATTCATGCCAAATCGAGACGGGCAGGGCGAGCTTTCGTCCGCGTGCATTGTGCAGCGATCCCGCAGGCCCTGATCGCTTCCGAATTGTTCGGACACGAGAAAGGCGCGTTCACGGGCGCCCTCCAGAGACGGATTGGACGCTTCGAGTCCGCGGACGGCGGCACGCTCTTCCTCGATGAAGTGGGCGAATTGCCCGCCGAGACGCAGATCGCGCTCTTGCGGGTCCTTCAGGAGCGGGAGTTCGAACGAGTCGGGAGCAACCAGCCGATCCCCGTGGACGTGCGGGTGCTGGCTGCCACCAATCGCGATCTGAAGGCTGCAGTGGCAAGGGGCAGTTTCCGCGAGGATCTCTTCTACAGGCTGAATGTGTTCCCCATCGCCGTTCCGTCATTGCGCGAGCGAGCCGATGACATTCCCCTGCTGGTGGAATACCTGGTGGAGCGCTCCGCGAAGAGGGCGGGGAAGAAGATCAAGCGGATCGACAGGGGGACGCTGGACTTGTTCAAAGCGTACAGGTGGCCGGGCAACATTCGCGAGCTGCAGAACGTCATCGAGAGGGCCGTCATCCTCTGCGACGGCGATACGCTCTCCGTCGACGAGACCTGGTTCAAGCGTGATCCGCCGCAGCCGGCGGCTGCCAAGGAGTCCTTGAACGGAAGTCTGGCCGACCGGGAACGAGAGATGATCGAAGTGGCGCTGAGCGAGTCGAGAGGCCGCGTCGCCGGCCCATTCGGGGCTGCGGCAAGACTCGGGATTCCGAGGCAGACCTTGGATTCCAAGATTGCCGCCCTCGGAATCAACAAGTCCCGGTTCAAGACCTAGCCGTAAAATCTCAGTCTCTCGGACATGGCATGCCTGCGCTCACCCAGGCTTCCAACGCTTCCAGGAACTTCTGGTGAGACAGCGGCGGAGTCGTGCGGCCGGCGCCCGGGGTCCAGGCCCACAGAACGAGTGGATCCGACTTCATGTGCTCGATGACGTCCTGTCCCGTGCGACGGTCCCCGTTCCGCACCGGGTCCTTCATCTGCTCGCAGATCTGCTGCTTGGTCCGGCCTTCCCACAACATCGACAGTGGTGCGAGCTCCCAGGTCGCAACGCCTGGCACGAAGCCGTCGGCCGTGTTCGTCGCCTGGTGGCACGTCTGGCAGGGCTGTGTGGGCACGCCGTGGCCGTCCTTTCCGCGGACGACCAGCGGCCGATGAAGGATCCTGGCATCTGTCTGCCGGGGAGATTCGTCCTGATGGCAGTTGATGCATCTCGGATGCATGACGACGCTCGCGATCGGGTCGAAGGAAGCGGGATCGGCCGGCTGGGCTGCTTCGCTGCGGTTGCAGGCGGCGATCGGCAGGACTACGACAATGAGCGTCGCGAAGGCGCGCATGATCCTTCTCCTCAAGCCGGGCGGAGGTTGCGCTCGAGCGGCAGCGTCCGGATTCGCTTGCCGGTCGCCGCGAAGACCGCGTTGGCCACCGCGGGTGCCGTGACCGCCGTGCCCGGTTCGCCGATCCCGCCGGGCGCCTCGCCGTTCCGCACCAGGTGCACTTCGATCGCCGGCGTCTCGTTGATCCGCAGCACGCGAACGTCGTTGAAGTTCGACTGCAGCACCCGGCCCTTCTCGAGCGTCGCCTCGCCCCACAGGGCGCCGCTGATTCCGAAGACGATGCCGCCCTCGATCTGCGCTTTCACCGTGTCCGGATTCACGACGGTGCCGCAATCGACCGCGCAGACGACGCGGTGCACGCGCACCTCGCCCGACTTCGACACCTCGACCTCGGCGACCTGCGCCAGATAACTGCCCCAACCGCTGAAGAGGAGCGAGACGCCGCGGCCGCGGCCGGCAGGCAGCGGCTGGCCCCAACCGGCTGCCTGCGCCGCCAGATCCAGCACCGCCCTGGCCCGCGGCGACTTGCCGAGCAGCGCGCGCCGGTACGCGACGGGATCCTGCTTCGCGGCCGCGGCGAGCTCGTCGATGAAGCTCTCGATCACAAACGTGTTGTGCGTGACCCCCACACCGCGCCAGAAGCCGGTGTTGAGCACCGGCTCCTCGTGGCGCACGAACTCGACCTGGATTGCGGGGATGTCGTAGAGCAGGTGCACCGCCCCGTCCAACCCGTCCGGATCGATTCCGTCCCTGAATGCGGCCGGCAAGTAGCGCGCAAGGATCGCCGGACCGGCGAGCCGGTGCATCCACGCGATCGGCTGGCCACGCGCGTCCACCCCAGCAGCCACCCGGTCGTAGTAGTACGGGCGATACACGTCGTGCCGGGTGTCTTCCTCGCGGGTCCAGATCACCTTCACGGGTCCGTCGACGTGCTGGGCGATGCGCACGGCCTGCGTGACGTAGTCGTGCTCGAGGCGCCGGCCGAATCCGCCGCCCAGGTAATGGTTGTGCACGATGACCTTTTCGAGCGGCAGGCCGGTGACCTTGGCGGCCGTTGCCTGAGCGCGGGTCAGGACTTGGGAGCCGGTCCACACCTCGCAGCGGTCCGGCCGGACGTGCACCGTGCAGTTGATCGGCTCCATCGCCGCGTGCACGAGGAAGGGGACCTGGTACACCGCCTCTATCTTCGTCGGCGCACCCGCGATCGCCGCCGCGGCATCACCCTCCTTCCGCGCGACCACGCCTGGCGTTTGCGTGGCGGCGGCGAGGCCCTTGACCACGTCGGCGGTGCTGACGCCGGCGTTCGGCCCATCGTCCCAGCGGATGGCGAGCGCCGCGAGTCCCTGTTTCGCCGCCCACATGTGGTCGGCCACGACGGCGACCACATCGTCCAGGCGGACGATCTGGCGCACTCCCTTGATGGCCTTCGCCTTGCTGTCGTCGACGCTAGCCACCTTGCCGCCGACGACCGGACTCGCGGCGACGGTGGCGATCTTCATCCCGGGCAGCCGCACGTCGATGCCGTACTGCGCGGTCCCGTTCACCTTCGCCGGCGTATCGAGCCGCTTCGCGGGCGTTCCGATCAACTTGAAGTCCTTCGGATCCTTCAGGGCGACCTGCGCGGGCACCGGCAGTTTCGCCGCCTTGTCGGCCAGCGCTCCGTAGGTAAGCGCACGGCCGGTCGGCGAGTGGGTCACCACGCCCTTCTGCGCCCGGCATGTCGCCGGGTCCGCGTTCCACGTCGCTGCTGCCGCGGACACGAGCATGGTGCGCGCGGCCGCCCCGGCACGGCGCAGCGGCTCGTAGAACCCCCGCACGGACGACGAGGCGCCTGTTTCCTGATCGCCGAAGAGCGGATTGGCGTAGAGCTTGTCGTCGGGCGGAGCGTGCTCGAGCCGGACCTGGTCCAGACCGACCTCGAGCTCTTCGGCCAGCAGCATGGGCATCGAGGTGTACGTGCCCTGACCCATTTCGACCTGGTTCATGATGAGCGTGACCTGGCCGTCGGTGCCGATGCGAATGAACGCGTTCGGCGCGAAGACCGCCGGTCTCGCCTTCGCGGCCGCCGCGAGAACGCGCGCCCCCGCGTCGACGTGCCACCCCAACAGCAACCCACCCCCCGTGGCGGCACCCGCGGTCAGGAACTTCCGACGCGACAGGCAGGCCATGGTCAGCCTCTTCCCTTGACGACGGACGACGTCTTCGCCGCCTGTTTGATCGCCTCGCGGATCCGCGGATAGGTGCCGCAGCGGCAGATGTTGCCCGACATCGCCTGGTCGATATCGGTGTCGGTCGGCGACGGTATCTTCGCGAGCAACGCAGCTGCGGCCATGATCTGGCCGGACTGACAGTAGCCGCATTGGACGACCTCGAGATCGAGCCAGGCTTGCTGGACCTTCTTTCCGACCGGGGTCGAGCCGATGGCCTCGATGGTGGTTATGGCATGGCCGGCGGCTGCGCCCACCGGCATCACGCAGGCTCGCCTCGGAATGCCATCGACGTGCACGGTGCAAGCCCCGCAGAGCGCGACACCGCAGCCGAACTTCGTGCCGTTCATACCGAGCAGGTCGCGCAACACCCACAGCAGGGGCATGTCTGGTGAGGCGTCGACCGTCTGCGACTTGCCGTTGATTCTCAGTGTGACCATGGCCATGCCTGCGTGTGCAATTGGTGGGCCGCAACCAGATGCACCAAACCGCGGCTTTGACCGGGTCGGCGCGGGTCCATCCGAAAATTCGGCATTTCTTCTGATCACTCAGAAGTTTCTGAGGGGCCGTCTTTGCTGCGAGTCACAAACCCTCTGGCGTTCTCCTTGCACCAAGCCGAACGAGAGGTCTCGGATGTTGAAGCTCGAGCGGAGCTCGGATGGGGAACGCACCACCATCCACCTGATCGGGCGAGTCCAGTCGAAGCATCTCGGGGAGATCGCGAACCAGATGGGAATGGGCGGTTCCGAGGTCGCTCTGGACCTGGAGGAGGTCACGGTCGTCGACGTCGACGTGGTCCGCTTCCTGGGCACGTGCGAGAGCGAAGGAGCCGAGCTCGTCCATTGCCCGCCCTACGTCCGGGAGTGGATCTCGCGCGAACGAGGACGAACGTGAGCGGCCTTCTGGCCAAAGGAGTCCCGATGAACACGATCCGGATCTCACTTCTCGTCGCGAAGACCAGCGCCCTGCCGACCAGCCACGTGGCCATGCTGTCGCGTCCCAAGGAGGTCGCGGCGGTGATCCTGGCCGCGGCCGAGAGCAGCAAGTGAAGAACCAGCAGATCGTGCTGGCTCGCAGACCGGCGGCCGGCGTGGTCGACGAGCGGGACTTCCGGCTGGTCGAGACCGAGGTCCCGCAACCCGCCGAAGGCCAGTTCCTGGTGCGCAACCTGTACCTCTCGCTCGATCCGTACATGCGCGGGCGGATGAGCGAGGAGAAGTCGTACGCGAAGCCCGCGGAGGTGGGCCAGGTGATGGTGGGCGGGGCGGTGGGCGAGGTGGTGGCTTCGCGGCACGCGAAGTTCAAGCCCGGCGACAAGGTGGAAGGACCGTTCGGCTGGCAGCTCTATGCGGTGAGCGACGGGAAGGGCGTGCGCAAGATCGAGGAACGCGGCATCCCGCTCTCGGCGTACCTCGGGGTGCTAGGGATGCCCGGCGTGACCGCGCATTTCGGCTTGCTCGACATCGGCCAGCCGAAAGCCGGCGAGACCGTGGTGGTGTCCGCGGCCTCCGGCGCGGTGGGCGGGGTGGTGGGCCAGATCGCGAAGATCCACGGGTGCCGCGCGGTGGGCGTCGCGGGCGGTGCCGACAAGTGCCGCATCGCCGTCGACGAGCTCGGCTACGACGCGTGCATCGACTACAAGGCGGGCCGCCTCGACGAGGAGCTTCGCCGGGCCGCGCCCGGCGGTGTGGACGTGTACTTCGACAACGTCGGGGGCGAGATCACCGACGCCGTGCTGCTGCGGATGAATCCCTTCTCGCGCATCTCGCTCTGCGGCCTCATCTCAGAGTACCGGAGGCCCGAGCCGCGCGGCCTGAGGAACGTCCGCAGCCTGCTGGTGAACCGGATCAAGCTGCAGGGCTTCATCGTCGCAGACCACCCGCAGCGCTGGCCGGCCGCCCTCGCGGATCTGACGAAGTGGGTCTCGGAAGGACGCATCAAGTACCGCGAGACGGTTGCGGAGGGGCTGCCCAACGCGCCCGCCGCGTTCATCGGGATGCTGTCGGGCAAGAACCTCGGCAAGCAGGTGGTGAAGCTGAGCTGAGGCCGTGTCATGCACCGGCCGCGCCGGGACGCGGTAACCTGGGCGCATGAATGTCGCGTCGCAGGTCATCACCGCCGTCGTGGCCGCCTTGCACGGCTACTTCCTGGTGCTCGAGATGTTCCTCTGGGCCACGCCATTCGGCGCCAGGACCTTCGCACGCCCGCTCGAGGAAATGCAGCGCACCAGGACCTTGGCCGCGAACCAGGGCCTCTACAACGGCTTTCTCGCCGCCGGCCTGGTCTGGTCGCTGATCACGGGCTCCGTGCAGGTCCGCATCTTCTTCCTCGCCTGCGTCTTGATTGCCGGCGTCTACGGCGGCGTGACCGCGTCGAAGAAGATCCTGGTCATCCAGGCCCTGCCGGCCGCAGCCGGCTTGATCGCCACGCTGGGCCTCTTTTGATCTTCCGCCTGGGCGGTCAGGCTGCGGCGGCGGTGGAGGGTTCGTAACGAGCCTGGAGGTCATGGATCAGATTTCTCGCCAGAGCGCCCTTGGGGAACCGTTCGAATTTGTCCTCCAGCGTTCTCGTGATTTGTGCCAAATCAACTGAGCGGCCAGCGCATTTCGCGGCCGGTCGTTTCGGTTTGTGGCTTGGAGCTAGCGCTGAGCGGGGCCGGTCTGCGCCGGGCAGCCGTGCTGCGGGTCCGAATCGTCCTGACCGCAGAGGTATTCTGACGACGTATCGATCGTGATCCCCACTGCCGGCGTGAGTGGCCCGCTGCCACTCATGGTTTGCGAGGCAGGATCATTCGCGCCCGGGGCCTGGACGCGGTGCCAGAGACACCCGGACAGGATCAGCAGGACCATCGGCAGCAGTCGGCGCATCCTTTTTCAAGTATGCATCGGTTGCGCCACCAAGTCGACCGCGGAATCTCACGGCGTTTCGTTGGAAGAAGCGACCCGACCACGACTTGGCCGTCGCGGTGACACAAAGTGTCGGTCGACCTACAGTGGCGGTGGTTCCGCGATGCGAGGAGCGCTGCGGCTGATCGGACGAGGTTCGGTCTTGTGGTTCGCGTGCCTGCCGCTGCTCGGCGCCTGCAGCACGTCGATGACAGCCTCGCGACCGGACGCTGCCACGGATCTGGCGCCCGCCGGCAAGCTGCGGGCGGCGATCAACCTCGGCAATCCGGTCCTGGCGCAAAGGGACGCGGCCACCGGCGAGTTGCACGGGGTCTCGGTGGATCTCGCGCGCGAGCTGGGCCGGCGTCTCGCCATTCCCGTCGACCTCGTCGCCTATGACGCCGCCGGCAAGGTGGCCGACGCGGCCCGGACCGGCGCTTGGGACATCGCGTTCCTCGCGATCGACCCGGCGCGCGCCGCTGAAATCGACTTCACGGCACCATACGTCGTGATCGAGGGGACGTATGCGGTGCCGGCGGATTCCCCGCTGCGGACGATCGAAGACGTCGACCGCGACGGCGTGCGCATCGCGGTCGGCAACAAGAGCGCGTACGACCTGTTCTTGACGCGCACGCTCGAGCGCGCTCAGCTCATCCGCGCGCCGACCTCTCCCGGAGCGATCGAGCTGTTCCTGAAGGACCGGCTGGAGGCGGTCGCAGGCGTGAGGCAACCGCTCGCCCGTCTCGCGCAGACCAATCCGCAGGTGCGCGTGATGGAGGGCCGCTTCATGAAGATCGAGCAGGCGATGGGCACGCCCAGAGGTCGGGAAGGCGGAGCCCGGTACCTTCGCGAATTCGTGGAAGAGATGAAAGCCTCGGGCTTCGTGGCCAAGGCACTCGAAAGAAGCGGGCAGCCCGACGCGACCGTGGCGTCTCCGTCAGCTCCCAGGAACGCCGCTGGGTACTGACATGCGCTCGGCGCTGGCCGTCTGACTCTTGAGCGCCCAGAAACCCAGCATCAGAAGCAGCCCGCCGCCGGCGCCGATGAGCAGCGGCAGTCCCTTGTTCCACCTGCCGCGGTCGATCCGGGCGTCGCGCGGGTTGGCAGGATCGCAGAGGACGCCAACCTCCTGACCGGCCCGGTAGGAAGGCGGATTCGAGCTGATCGAATCCTTGAAACGATACTTCTTGCCTTCGTGCTGGAACTCCACCACCGGCGCATATGTGCTGCCGTTGCTCGAATGGTTCGTGGCCATCTGGACCACCACGCCGGGAGCCCAGATGGCTCTTTCGAGGAACGTCGCGGTGTTTCTGTAGAGGTGAGCTCCAAGGAAGAGGAGCGCGACGCCGCCGAGGAGGAGGATCGGAACGGCGAACCGGTTCGCCTTGCGCTGCGCGGCCACGGCATTCTGCAGTGCCACGGGGTCGGCCCACTGGATCTCCGCTTTGTTCGCCTCGGTAAAGACGCGCGGCCCGAGTGCTTCCAACCGGGACCCGCCAGTTTCGATCCCAGGATCCCGGGAGGAGGTCGGACCAACGTCAGGCCAGCGCGATTCCGCTCACAGTCCGGACGGGCAAGACACGCCGGTCCCGCCCAGGCCGCAGTACCCGCCCGGGTTCTTCGCGAGGTACTGCTGGTGGTAGTCCTCCGCGTAATAGAAGGGCGGCTCGTCGGAGATCTCCGTGGTGACCCGCCCGTGTCCAGCGCTCGCCAGCGCGCGCTGGTACTCCTCGCGCGATGCCTCCGCGGCCCGCCGCTGCGCATCGGTCGTGGGATAGATGGCGGAGCGGTACTGCGTTCCGACGTCGTTGCCCTGACGCATCCCTTGCGTCGGGTCGTGGCTCTCCCAGAAGGTGCGCAGCAGGTCGGCGTAGGAGATGCGCTTGGGGTCGTAGACCACCAGCACGACTTCGACGTGGCCGGTGCGGCCCGAGCACACTTCGCGATACGTGGGATTCCGGGTGACGCCGCCCGCGTATCCGACGGCCGTGGTGTAGACGCCCTCCAGCTCCCAGAACTTCCGCTCGGCGCCCCAGAAGCACCCCATCCCGAAGACTGCGCGCTCGCTCCCAGCCGGGAACGGGGGCGTCAGCGGCGTTCCCAGGACGGTGTGGCGGGGCCGGACACGCATCGGCTCGTCTCGCCCGGGCAGTGCTTCGGCGGGTGTAGGCAGGCGCAAGGAACCCATGTGCCGATCTTGCACGCCCGAAGCCTCGCGCGCCACAGGAGCTTAAGTGCGCCGGGTATCGCCTCAGCCCGGAGGTGGCCAGGGCGTCTCTGGAACCGGCGTGAGGGGTCCTCGCCGCTCGAACCAGGAGCGGAGGTTGTCGACCACCAGCCGGCCCATCAATCCGCGAGTGTGGCGGGTCGCCGATCCGATGTGCGGGAGCAGGACGACGTTGTCGAGCTCGAGCAGCGCCGGCGGAACGCGGGGCTCGTCCGCGAATACGTCCAGCCCGGCCGCGAGGATCGTCCCGGATCGCAGCGCTTGGATCAGCGCCTGCTCGTCGACCACCGACCCGCGGGCCACGTTGATCAGGATGCCCTCCGGTCCCAGCGCCGCCAGGACCTCGGCGCCAATGAGGCCTTTTGTCGCCGACCCACCCGGCAGGATGGCCAGCAACGTGTCGACGTCCTTCGCCATCGCGAGCAGGTCGGGGTAGTGCCGGTAGGGAACGTCCTGGCGCGCCCGCCGGGAGTGATAGACGATCGGCACCTCGAACCCCGAGAGCCGCCGGGCGATCCGCTCGCCGATGCGGCCCATGCCGATCATGCCGACCGTCCGATCTCGCAAGGTCGGTCCCAGGGGGAAATTCCCCCGCAGCCACCGTCCCTCGCGGACGAACCGGTCCGCCTGCGGCATGCGGCGCACCGTGGCGAGCAGCAGCGCGACGGCGAAGTCCGCCACCTCGTCGTTCAAGACCTCCGGGGTGTTGGTCACTACGATGCCGCGCCGGGCCGCGGCCTCGAGATCGATCGAATCGTATCCGACGCCGTAGTTGGCGATGATCTCCAGCGCCGGGAGCCTCGCCAGGAAGGCCTCGTCGAGCCGATCGCGCCCGCGCGTCGCGATGCCGCGGATCGCCGCGCCGTGCCGGGCCAGCAGAGGCTCGATCTCCGCGCCGGCGGCCCGATGCACCTCGAACGTGGGCTCGAGCTCGCGCTCGACGTCCGCCATCTCTCCGAGGCTCAGCACCTGCACGCGTTCCGAAGCCATGCGATGGGTGTATCGTCCTTTCTTCCCGGAGGGACAACCCGCCATGCCACGGCCCTGGACGGTCACCCGGCACGATCCGATCGAGAAGATCGACGAGAACCTGTGGGGGGTGAGCGGCGACGTTCCCGGCTTCCCGCGGGCCGCGCGCTTCCATCGACGCATGCAGATCGTCAAGCTCTCCAACGGGCGGCTGGTGTTCCACAACGCGGTGCCGCTCGGCGACGCGGCCCTGGCCGAGGTCCGGGCCTGGGGAAAACCGTCGATCCTGATCGTGCCGCACCACCTCCACGCGCTGGATGCCTTCGGATTCCAGGCGAAGCTCGGGCTCTCGGTGTTCACCGCTTCGCCGGCGGTGGAGAAGGTGCGCTCGATCGTGAAGGTCGACGGCACGCTGGACGAGCTGCCCGAGGATCCGGCATTGCGCTGCGAGCCGCTCAAGGGAACGAAGTTCGGCGAGGCCGCCTACGTGGTCCGGACAGGCCCGCGGGCCAGCCTGATTTTCTGTGACGCAATCACGAACTCGAGGCCCGGCGAGGGCTTCGCGGGCTTCATGTTCCGGCTCCTCGGCGTCTGCGGGGCGGAGCCGAGGATGGCGGGCGCGTACAAGCTGCGCGCGGTCTCCGACAAGGCGGCGCTCAAGCGCGACCTGCTGAGGTTGGCGGACACTCCGGGCCTGGTGCGGATGGTCCCCAGCCACGGCGAGATCGTCACGCAAGACCCCGCGGGCGCGATCCGCCGCGCAGCGGATCGCGCCTGAATCCAGGCGCAGCCGAATTCGGCGGCGCCTACAACGCATCCCATGATGTCCGCGCTGTGAAAGGCGTAGCGGCGCCCTAGGGGCGGCGACTAGCCGGACAGGAGGCGCTGCATCTCACCGTAGGAGATGGTCCCTTCGCGAAGCGACTGGAACGTTCCGGTTTCCTTCACCTCGAGCGCCACTCGACGCGCCCGGCCATACGCGGCGCGCGCCAGGCCACCTCCGATCGAGATGCGGCGCACACCAAGCCGCTCCAGCTCCGCGACGGGCGGCGAATCCGGAGTTCCGAGCACGTTCAGCGGACCCTCGATCTCGCGCGCGAGACGCGCGATCAGCGCCCGGTCGGTCACGAAAGGCACGAACGCGCAGTCGGCGCCTGCCCGCAGATACGCGTTCGCGCGCCGGATCGCTTCCTCGGCACGCTGGGCGTCGGCGAGTTCGCCCACACCGAAGGCGTCGGTGCGCGCGTTGATGACCAGCGGCACGCCGGCTGCGTCGCCGGCGCCCCTGGCAGCGCGAACCCGCTCGACCTGCAGCTCGAGCGGCAGGAGGCGTCCGTCTCCCGCATCCTCGAGGTTCATCCCGACCGCGCCCGCGGCCACGACTCCCCGCGCCGTCTCCGCGGCCGCCTGCGCCGTGGCGCCGTAGCCCGCCTCGACGTCCGCGGTGACCGGCACCTTCACCGCCCGCGCGATCCGCCGCACCATGTCCAGCATCTCGGCCCGCGAGATCCGCTCGCCGTCCGGATAGCCCAGCGCGAACGCCACGCCCGCGCTGGAGGTGGCGATGGCCGGAAAGCCTGCCGTCTCGACCAGCCGGGCGCTGGCGACGTCCCAGGCGTTGGCCAGGATCAGGGCGCGCGGGCCGGCGTGGAGCCGGCGCAGCGCTTCCGCTTTGTCGCGTAGATCGGTCATCTCCGATCCTCCTGTGCCCGTCAGGCCGGTTCCGCCACGGGCGCCTGGCGCGGGGCCGGCTGCGGGGGCGCCGCGCGCTGGTACCACTCGACCACCTTGTACCGGCGCGCGACCAGGGCGAGACCCGCGGCGGCCAGGTAGGCGAACCCGGCGTAGTAGAAGAAGAGGGCCGTCCCGGTGAAGAAGACGAACGCGGAGGCGAGCGCGACCGCCAGGTTCGCCGCTGCCGTGGTGAGGTTCCAGAAGCTCTGGATGACGCTCTTCATCGTCAGCGGCGCTTGCGTATAGGCGAACTCGAGGCCGGTGACCGACACCAGGATCTCGCCGATGGTGAGGACCACGTACGGGAGGACCTGCCAGACGATCGAGATCTTCTGGCCGGAGGCGACCGGCACGTTGAGGAGCCCGGCGATGACGAACGAGGTGGCGCCGAGCGCAATGCCGATGGGCATCCGGCGCAGCGGAGTCAGCTCGCAGCCCAGTCGCTTGAAGAACGGGTAGACGATGCCGGTAGTGAACGGGATGAGCAGCATCACCAGCGCCGGATTGACGAGCTGCATCTGGGCCGGCTCGAAGTTCCAGGGGCCCACCCGCAGATCCATCGAGCGCGCCTGCACCACCCAGGTGGAGGCCTTCTGGTCGAACAGCATCCAGAAGAAGGGGATGAAGGCGAAGATGGAGAGGACGCGGAAGACCGCCTTCACGCCTTCGACGGCCTCCTCCGGATGGTCGGCCCGGGCGCCGTCCAGGAACGAGCCGGCGCGTCCGCGGTTCCGCAGCGCGCTACGCACCACCTCGAGGAAGGAGTGGGGATTCTTCCCGGTCGCCGGGATCTTCACGTACTGGTTGCGCCCCAGCCAGAAGATGACGGTCGCGATCCCCATCAGGATTCCGGGGATGCCGAAGGCGACCGCGGGACCGAAGAGGCGCAGGGTCTTGGGGATCAGCAGGGAGGCGAAGAAGCTTCCCAGGTTGATGCTCCAGTAGAAGACGGCGAAGACCTTGTTGACCAGGTGCTTGTTCTCCGCGGTGAACTGGTCGCCCACCAGCGCGGAGACGCAGGGCTTGATGCCGCCAGAGCCGAGCGCGATCAGCGCCAGGCCGAGGTAGAAGCCCCTGGGGTCGTCGTTGAAGAGCGCCAGGCAGGCGTGCCCCGCGCAGTACAGGAGCGAGATGTAGAGGACGGTCCGGTACTTCCCCAGGAAGCGGTCGGCGAGGAACCCGCCCAAGAGCGGGGTGAAGTACACGCCGAAGACGAACAGGTGGAAGACCGCCTTGGCGGAGGCCTCCCGCGCGGCCTGGTCGGGCACATCGTTGCGGAGGAGCCAGTCGATGAGGAACACCGTGAGGATGTTCCGCATCCCGTAGAAGCTGAACCGCTCGCACGCCTCGTTCCCGATGATGAACGGGATCTGCGGCGGCATCCTGGTCGCGCGGGCTGGTGTGGCCACGGCGACGATTTCTACCTTGCGCGGGGTGGCCGGTGGAAGTCAGTGTCCCTTGTTCGCCTGCGCCACCACGTCCTTGCTCTCCTTCTCGATGTACGTGAGCAGGAGCGCGACCTCGTCGGGCGTCAGGCTGAGGTTGGGCATGCGGACGTCCTTGTATTTCGCGAAGAGCTCCACGGCGACCGGGTCCTTCTCAGCGAGCATCTTGTCTGGTTCGGCGATGTAGCGGCTCACCCAGCAGTGGTGGCGCCGCTTGGTGACGTTCGCCAGGTCGGGACCGATGCCGTCGCCTTTGCCCACGGTGTGGCACGCCGCGCACCGGGCGTTGAACAGCCGGGCTCCCTCGTCGATCTTGGGAGGCTCGCGCAGGTCGGCGTAGCTCCGCGCCGGCTGGGTGCTCTTCCAGCCGAAGAAGTTGCCGATGTGGGCGGCGAGGAAGCGAGGATTGTCGACCGCGGACTGCCGCATCCACCTTCCGCTCGGCTCGTTGCCGATCATGAGGCTCGGCATGTGCCCGTCGCGATTGGACAGGTCGGTCAGCGAGGACAGCCCGAGCTTCTTGGCGACCAGCTTGATGTCCTCCTCCTTGCCGGTCAGGAAGAGCCAGCCCGGACCGATGTGGTACTTCTGCATGTATGCCTTCAGCACCTCCGGCGTGTCGCGCGTCGGGTCGATGCTGATCGAATAGAAGAAGATGTCCTTGCCGACGCGATCGCCCAGGATGCGCTGCACCTGGGTCAACTTCGCGGTCTCCAGCGGGCAGCTGGCGCTGCAGTGCGTGTAGATGAGGTTGATCGCGACCGACTTGCCCTTGAGCAGATCGTCATAGAAGCGGACGACCTTTCCGTCCTGCGTGGTGAGCGAGACGTTGGGGAAGTAGTCGGCCCCCCAGGGGCCGCCGGCGAGGGCGGTCCCCGGGGCCGGTAGAAGGGCGGCGGCAGCGGCGCTGGCCGCCGCCGCCGCGATCTTGTTCCGAAGCTGTGTGCGCACGGAGTCGACTCCCTTCGCGTCGGCGCGGGCTACTGGAAGTTGCCGATGGTCGCCGAGGCGCCGGTGAGCGCACCTGTCGTGGTGTTGTAGCTCAGGTTGACGGTCACCATCCCAGTCCGGGCCTTCATGTATCCGCCCGCGGTGTTCGGATAGAGGGCGAAGGTCATCTTGACCACGTCGCTGGCGACCAGCAGCCTGGTGATGTTCGCGAATCCAGTATTGAGATAGGCCGTCTTGCTCGTTGCGCCCACGCAGGTCAGGCCGCGCGCATCCACCCTGACGACGACGCCCGGCGGCAGGCTGGGGTCCGTCACCGCGGTGGTCGCGATCTTCACGGGGCCGGTGCAATTGATGTTCTCGGGCGCTCCGACCCCGGCGGCGGCCAAGACGCCCGGCGGCGTTCCGATCGTGCCGGAGGAGTTGACAGAGAAGGTGGAGGTCGCGGTCTGCGCGGAGGCAGGGCCGGAGCCCAGGAAGAGGCCCAGCAGGAGCGACAGGACTGCCTGGACTCTGACGAAGGTTGCGTTGGTCATGATTTGGCTCCGCATGTCGCTTCAGAAGGCGGTGGGAAGGATGTCGTCGGGAGCAACGAAGGTCACGCCCTGCGGCGTCGAGATGGGCGTCGGCAGCGGCCGTAGGAACGGCGCCCCGTTATTGTCGATCTCCCACCGCATCAGCATGGCGTTGTCCTCGTGGACGGTGTTGTGGCAGTGCTCCATGAACATCCCGCCGAAGTCGCGAAACTGCATGGTGATGGTCACGCTTCCACTCGGACGGAGCCGGTAGACGTCCTTGCGGCCCTTCTCCCAGGCGGGGACCGCGTTCGGGTCTCCGTCGCGATCGAGGATCTGCCCCTCCTCGAAGTGGATGTGGATCGGGTGGTCCCAGCCCCCGCCGCCGTTCTTCAGGGTCCAGACCTCACGGGTGCCGTATCCGGGGGCCGCCGTGATGCGGCCATAGTCCGCGTCGAGCATGGGGCCCTGCTCGTCCGTCTTGATGCCCCACGGTCCGACGAACGCGGTGACCTCGCTCCGGCTCCCGGGAGCCGGGGGAAGGGTGGTCTGCGATCCGCCGCTTCCGAACTCGAACGTGCGCGTCCGCGAGACCGGAATGGAGGAGAGGTCGGGGTTTGGGATCATCGGGTCGGGCACCTGGCTCTGGTCGGCGACGGCCGGCGTGCGGACGATGCGGAACTCGAGGAACTTCCCCACCACCGGATCGTTGCCGCTGCCCTGGAGCGCGTCGGCGAGCGAGAGGTCCTTGTCGGGCTTCTTCCCGTTCGTCTGCTGGGTCAGGTTCACCCACCAGACCTTCGATCCCACCGCGTAGCGGGAGAAATCGATGACGACGTCGTAGCGCTCAGCGATGCCCATCTCGTCGAGCTCGGTGAGGGGCACCGGGTGCGGCAGCAGGTTGCCGTCGTTCGCGATCTGGATCATCGTCGAGCCGTCGCTCAGCGCCAGTTTGAAGAAGCGGGACACCGCGGCGTTCAAGATGCGGAAGCGGTACTTGCGCGCCTCGACCTCGAAGAACGGATTGTCGACCAGGTTTACGGTCATCCGGTCGCCGACGAATCCGTCGAAGTCGAAGATGTTGAAGGCGAGCTGCCCGTTGGCATCCCACGCCTTGTCCGCCAGCATGATGTTCACGTCGTAGTCGAGGTTGGCGAACGACTTCGCGGTCCCGCTGGGCAACCGGAGGTTCACGCCGTCGTTGATCGCCTCGTTGCCGCGATCGAGGGCGCTGTAGATGTTGAGCATCCCGGCCATGCCCTTGTACACGTTCTGCGAGGTGAAGCTGAACATGTGATCGTGGAACCAGTGGGTGCTCATCGTTTCGTGCCAGTCACCCGCGACGTTCACCTTGCCGGTGCCGGTGTCGGTCGGGGTCGCGGCCATCGGATCCGTCGCGCCCGTGTTGATGCTCCTCCATCCGGCGAGCACGAAAGGCCAGTGGTAGTCGTAGAACTGGTTCGGCCAGAAGTACGCGCCGGTGAACCCGTCGTTCTCGGCGCCGTGGTGGCCGTTGTGCTCGTGGGTCGAGATCGAATGCCGGCCGAACCCGCCGTTCTGGTTCTGGTCGGCCGGGAGCTTGTTGTGCTCGCGGAAGAGGATCGGCTGCGCGTAACGGCCGATCACCAGCTTCGGCGGAAGCGTCCCGTTGAACGTCCAGAGCGCCAGCGGTCCCTGATCGGGCAGCTGGGGGTGGAAGCGCGGCGGAAACGGCTGCGTGGGATCGATATTCGAGTTGAGGCTGTTCGGGACACCGGGGTTGTACGTGTTGTTGACCTTCGCCCCCTCCATTGTGACGTCGACGGCGATCTGGGGCGGGAATCGGGTGAATTCCTGGTGCGCCCAGATGGGGCCCGGAGGCCGCCCCTCGATTGGGCCGCTGCCTCCGCCGAGGGCGGGGTCCACCGGCTGCTGGGTGGTGTTGGCTTGAGCCGTCGGCGCGGGAACGAGGGTCGCGACCGCATTCCGCGGCAACACGTCGAAGCGCGGCATGGGCTGCGAGAACTTCGTGATCCCGAACGTCGGGCTCGGGGGCAGACCAGTCGGAACGCTGTCCGCGACCGCGTCCAGCGCGAATGCGCAGAGTCCGGCTGCGACTACCAGCACCGCGTTGAGTGGCTTCCAGGGTAGATGCACGTTGCTCCTCCTTGTCTTCCTCCGGACGAAACGACACCCCCGCGCAGGGACACTGCGCCGCGCGCGATCACAGCATCGACCGTGCCGTTCTTGCCCCCGCGCTTGCGCGAGGACTTTTTCCCAACGGGGTCGGGAGTATCGGCGGACGGCCGGCGCACGAGCGCGGAAGGATCGACCGTGCCGATCCGAAACACCGTGTTCCGTTCCGGGCCAGCCGGCCGATCACCTCGCCCTTCGGTCGCGATGTCCTGACCTCTTGCGAGGCCGGGCGCCCCGTGCTCCGATGGACGAAAGTCTTGGGTTGTCGGCGGCGACGTTCAACGACGAAGACTGCAGGCACGAGAGGAGAGCACATGCCGAAGTCGATCCGGAAAACCCGCCTCGCAGCCGGGGCGTGCGCATTGCTGCTGATCGGAGCGGGGAGCACCGGCGCGAAGGTCGAAGGGGACACCGTCGTCCTCGGCGCGGCCGTGTCGCTCACCGGGAAGTACTCGGTCAACGGCAAGAACACCAAGGACGGCTACGATCTCGCCGTGAAGCGCATCAACGAGATGGGCGGCGTGAAGGTCGGCGGAAAGACCTATCAGCTGAAGGTTCTCTATTACGACGACGAGTCCACCCCCGCGCGCGGCGCGCAGCTCGCCGAGCGGCTGATCAGCCAGGACGGCGTGAAGTTCGTGCTGGGCGCCTACAGCTCCGGCCTGACCAAGGCGATCGCGCCGATCACCGAGAAGTACAAAGTCCCGCACGTGGAGGGGAACGGCGCCGCGCGCGAGCTGTTCACCGAAGGCTACAAGTACCTGTTCGCCGTGCTGTCCACCTCGGACTACTACCTGCGCGACGCGGTGAACCTGGCCGCCGAGGTGGCGAAGGAACACGGCCGCGACCCGAAGACGCTGAAGATCGCGATGGCGTTCGAGAACGATCCCTTCAGCCTCGACGTGCGCCAGGGGATCGTGGAGGACGCCCAGCGGTACGGGATGAAGATCCTCGTCGACGACAAGCTGCCTCCCGAGATCAACGACATGGCGGCGACGCTCGCCAAAGTGAAGGCGGTCAAGCCCGACCTGCTGCTCGTCTCCGGCCACGAGAAGGGCGCCACGCTGGTGGTGAAGCAGATCGCGGAGATGAGAGTCGACGTCCCGATCGTCGCCACCACCCACTGCGACTCGGCCAAGCTCGCCGAGAACCTGGGCAAGATCGCCGAAGGCGTTCTCTGCGCCTCGCAGTGGGATCGCAGCCTGAGCTACAAGGACAGGTGGTTCGGGAGCGCGGCCGACTACGCCAAGCGGTTCGAGAAGGAGTTCAACTACCCAGCCCCCTACCAGGCCGCCGAGTCGACCGCCTCGGTGCTGGTCTTCGCGGACGCGTTCGCGCGCGCCGGCTCGTTCGATCCGCCGAAAGTGCGGGACGCGATCGCCGCCACGGATCTCATGACCTTCTACGGGCCGATCAAGTTCGACTCGACCGGGAAGAACACCGCCAAGCCGATGGTGCTCTACCAGGTGCTCGGCGGCGACTACAAAGTGGTGGCGCCGACGAAGTGGGCGGAGGCGAAGCTGGTCTTCCCGCGCAAGATGCCGCAATAAGGTAGTTTCGAGTCCCCCGGCTCTGCGATCATCTAGGGCCGGGGAGCGCCCGCCGCATGGAAAACCTCAGGCTGCTCTTTGCCGCGCCTCCGCTGTCCCTCCAGCTGCTCCTGGACGGCATCCTGATCGGGGCCATCTTCGCCCTGGCCGCTTACGGGATGGCGCTCGTCTGGGGCGTGATGGGCATCATCAACGTCGCGCAAGGCGAGCTGGTGATGCTCGGCGGATACTCGGCGTACTTCCTCTACCGGGCGGGGATCCATCCGCTGCTGGGCGTGCCGGCGGCGGCCGTCCTGCTGTTCTTCCTCGGTTGGGGGCTGTACCGCAGCGTGGTCTTCCGGGTGGTGGACAAGGACCTGTTCATCTCCATCCTCGCCACGTACGGTCTCAGCATCCTCATCCAGCAGCTCGCCAACGCGCTCTTCGGCGCCGACGTGCGCACCGCGGAGTCGGGCTTCGGGACCCTGGTGCTCCTCGGGGGCGCGGTCACCATCGCGGAGATCAAGCTGATCTCGTTCGTCGCCGCGCTCTTCGCCGGCGCGGCGCTGATCACGTTCCTCAAGCGCTCGCGCATGGGGCAGGCGATCCGCGCCACGGCGCAGAACTCCCGCGCGGCCCGGGTGATGGGGATCGACACCGACCGCGTCTACGCGTGGACCTTCGCCTTGAACGCCGCCATCTGCGGGGCATCCGGCGCGCTGGTCGCGATGACCTGGATCGTCCACCCGTACCTGGGCCTGCCGTACACGGTGCGATCGTTCATGATCGTGATCATCGCCGGGTTGGGGAACATCGTCGGCGTGCTCGCGGCCGCGCTGGGCCTGGGCGTCGCGGAGAACTTCGCCGGATTCATCCTGGGAGCCGAATACCAGGCCGCATTCGTCTTCGGGCTGCTGGTCGTGATCCTCGTCTGGCGGCGGTTCTGGCTCGCTCGCGAGCGCAGGTACCTGGCATGAAGCTGCCGGCTGCGCGGGCGCTCGCGGCGCCGGCCGCGATCCTCGTCCTCGGTCTGTTCGGGCCGGCTCTCGCGCCGGCCTACCGCAGCCAGATGGCCTTCCTCTGGGTGATGATCGTCTTCGCGCTCACCTGGGACCTGCTCGGCGGCCAGATGGGCTACAACTCGTTCGGCAACATCCTCTTCTTCGGCATCGGGATGTACGCCTGCGTGGTGGTGCAGCGCGACTTCCACCTCGGCTACTACTCCGCGCTGTTCGTCGGGATGGGCGCAGGCGCGGTGCTCGGCGTCGCGGTGGGCGCCTTGATCGGCTCCGGCCTGCTGGGGCTGCGCGGCCACTACTTCGCCATCGGCACGCTCGGCATCGGCATCGCCGCGGGCGAGCTGGCCAGCGGCTGGGACTTCATCGGCGGCGGCGGCGGCATGGTCCCGCCGATGTATCCGGGCGCGGTCGGCGGCCGCGAGACGTTCTTCTACTACCTCACGTTCGCCATCGCCGTGATCACCTTCCCCGTGTTGCGCTGGCTGTACTCGGGCCGCTTCGGCCTCGCCATCAATGCCATCCGGGACGACGAGGACAAGGCCGAGGCGATGGGCCTGCGTACCACCCAATACAAGACGACGGCGTGGTGCGTCTCGGCCTTTTTCCTGGGTCTGTTGGGCGGCGCAGTCGGCAACTTGATCGGGTTCGTCGGTCCGCTCGAAATCGCCTTCGCCAGCTCGACCTACGGGGTGTGGATGGTGCTCATGGCCATCCTGGGAGGAAAGGGGACGCTCTGGGGACCGGTCCTGGGCGCCGCGATCTTCCACGTCACGCAGGAGCTGTTCTGGAAGTACCTGCTCGGCTGGCAGAGGGTGGCGCTGGGCCTGCTCATCGTCGTCATCGTGGTCTTCTTCCCCCGCGGCATCCTGGGCTGGGCGCGCGAGAAGTGGCCCGAGCGGTTCGGCCACGGCGTCGACGACGCCGCTTCCGAGGGCGGCTGGTGACCCCGATCCTCGAAGTCCAGCACGTCCGCAAGTCGTTCGGCGGCGTGGTCGCGAACCAGGACGTGAGCCTCGCGGTCCCGCCGGGGAAGATCTACGGCCTGATCGGCCCCAACGGATCGGGCAAGACCACGCTGTTCAACTCCATCGTCGGCCAGCACCCGATCGACGGGGGATCGATCCGATTCGAGGGACGCGAGATCACCCGGTTGCGCGTGCCGCAGATCGCGCGCCTGGGCCTGCTCCGCACGTTCCAGCAGACCCGCATCTACCGGGGGATGACGTGCGTGCAGAACATGCTGATCAGCGTGCCGCCCGCCCAGCTCGGATGGCGCTCGGCGTACCGGCGCAGCTCGCCCGCGGAGGAGCGCAAGGCGGAAGACCTCCTCCAGTTCGTCGGGCTGCACGCCAAGCGGCGCTTGCCCGGAGGCGACCTGTCCTTCGGCCAGCAGAAGCTGCTCGAGTTCGCCATGGCGCTGATGAGCGAGCCGAAGATGCTGCTCCTCGACGAGCCGACGGCGGGGATCAACCCGACGCTGATCAACGGATTGCTGGAGCGGTTGCGCCAGGCGAACCGCGAGTTCGGCATCACGCTCCTGGTGATCGAGCACAACATGCGCGTCATCATGCAGCTGGCCGAGTACATCTACTGCCTGGCCCACGGCGAGCTGCTCGCCCACGGCAAGCCGGAGGCGGTGCAGCAGGACCAGCGGGTCCTCGACGCGTACCTGGGGGCGACCTGATGGAGCGGTTCGCCGGCGAGCGCCCGACGCACGAGCGGATCGCGCAGCTCGCCGGCGGCGCCGCCCTCCTTTCCGTCGAGGGCCTGCACGCGGGCTACGGCAAGATGGGGATCCTGCACGGCGTCGATCTCCAGCTCGCCCCCGGGCGCGCGCTCTGCATGATCGGGCCGAACGGCGCGGGGAAGTCGACCCTGCTGCATTCGATCTACGGCTTCACGCGCATCACGGGCGGCAGCATCCGGGTGGACGGCAAGGACATCACCCGCCTGTCTCCGAACCAGAAGCTGAGGGAATCGGGCGTCGCCTACATCCTCCAGGACAATTCGGTCTTCCCCGACATGACCGTCGAGGAGAACCTCTGGATGGGCGGCTATCTGATGTCCCGCCCCGAAGCGGCGAAGGAGGCGGCGGAGCGCATCTTCCAGAAGTACGAGCGCCTCGCGAAGCGCCGCGGCCAGCCCGCCCGTGTCCTGTCCGGCGGCGAGCGGCGCCTCCTGGAGATCTCCCGGGCGCTGGTGATGAACCCGCGCGTGCTCCTGGTCGACGAGCCGTCCATCGGCCTCGAGCCTCGCTACATCGACATGGTGTTCGAGATCCTCTCCGAGCTGCGGGGCAACGAAGGCAAGGCGATCGTCATGGTGGAGCAGAACGCAAAGAAGGGCCTGGGGTTCGCCGACGTGGGGTACGTGCTCGTCTCCGGCTCGGTGGCCATGGTGGGCACCGGCGCCGAGCTGCTGCAGGACCCACAAGTCGGGCGTCTGTTCCTGGGCGGATAGGCGATGCTGGGTCGCCGCCGTCGTGTATGTCGTGCCGGGAGAAGACGATGCCGGATTACAACGCCAGATGGCCGCCCGGATCGCGGGTCCGCATCGCGGACTCCGCGGCACTGGAGAAGTTCGCCCGGGAATGGCAGTACCACAACAAGTTGCAACCGCAGCAGCTCGCGCACGCAGGCCAGGAGGCGCGGGTGAAGAGCGTCGGCTACTACCATGGTGGCGATCCACTCTATATCCTCGAAGGCCTGCCGGGCGTCGTGTGGCACGAGTGCTGCCTGGAAGACCCGCTCTCCTGACGGCTCGCCGCTGATCATCTTGTCGGTGACGGGTTAAATACCCGACGCCTCCGCGGGGGTGCACGATCAGTTTGAGGCCGCGCGTGCGCCCCGCTTGTGCAATCACCGGCGCGGGGGGAGAGGTCCGGTCCGCGGCCCTGTACAGCTGGTACATGTCAGGTCTGGGGGTATCTTCCCCCCGGTCCAGGCGTTCAAAGCCCCCTCGCGCAAGCGATCGAAATCGCTTCGGCTTTTTTCAGCCCCCAAAGAAAAACCTCAATCTGGGCGTGCACCCCCTCCGCGGGAGTGTCAGACCGCCTCGGTAGAATCTGTCCCCTATCAAGATCGCAGTACGCGGGTGGCGGCGGCGGGAGGCGGGGATGGCGGGTGCCAAAGCAAAGACGAAGCAATTGCAATTGCACCTTCCCACCTGGGGTGGGCGAAGGGAGCGCAAGCGCCGGTGCCGCGGTGACGAGCAACGCCCGCTGCGCAAGGTGCCGCATCGGTAGAGGCCCGCGCTGTCTCCGCGGCATCCTGTGCATGTCACGTGGCGGGTGCTGTCCCACGTCTGGAACCTACGATCCCGCCGCTGCTTCGGGTCCGATTTCGCTGTGCTTCTTGCGCGGCCGCGACCGCTTCGGCTTCCGCCTGGTCCACTTCTCCGTGCAGGGCAACCACATCCACCTCGTGGTGGAGGCCCAGGACGAACGTTCACTCGCGAGCGGACTGCAGGGGCTCGGGGTTCGCATCGCGAAGGCGCTGAACCGCGTGATGGGACGCAAGGGCACCGTCTTCGCGGTCAAGCGCAGCGCGTGCGACCCGCGCTCCGGGCGGAGCACCCGCGCCTACGCGGCGGTGCGGCCAGGGAGGAGCGCCTCGATCGCTTCGACCAAGTGATCCGTCGTGCAAGGCTTCACCAGGTAAAGGTCGCAGCCCGCCTCGGCGGCGCGCTCGCGGTACTCCTCCCCGCCGTGTCCGGACAGCGCGATGATGGCGATCCGGTCGCCCCCGCCGCGGGCGCGCAAGGCGCGCGCCACCTCCAGCCCCGAGGTGGCCCCCAGGAAGACGTCGAGGACCACCACGTCCGGGGACTGCTCCGCGGCGACGGCCAGCGCCTCCGCGACGTCCCCGGCCTCGCAGGTGTCCACGCCGTAGGCGGAGAGGCCGGTGGCGAACATCCGCCGCGCGATCGGGTAGTCATCGACGATCAGGACGCGCAGGCGGCGATTCTCACGCGGCTTCAGCATCGCGATCAGCCTGCGATGCCCCCGGGGTCGGAGACAAGGCGCTGCCGTGACCGGCGGTAAGCCCGATCGCCACTCTTCCGCACGTCGCGGTCCCCTCTGAAGTAGATTTGCGGCATGCGCGTGGTGGTCACCGGAGGGGCGGGGTTCATCGGCGCCCACAGCTGCCGGGCGTTGCTCGAGGCAGGCCATTCCGTCACCGCGGTGGACGATCTCAGCCACGGGAAGCGCGAGGCGATCCCGCGGGGCGCGGACATGGTGATCATCGACGTGCGCTCGCCGCAGCTTGCGGCGGAGCTGGTCCGCTTGCAGCCGGAGGCGGTGCTGCACCTCGCCGCGCAGATGGACGTGCGCCGCTCCGTCGCCGACCCGCTGTACGACGCTTCCGTGAACGTGCTCGGCACCGTGAACGCGCTGGCGGCGGCGCGGAAGACCGGAGCGCGCCGATTCGTGTTCGCCTCGTCGGGCGGCGCCGTGTACGGCGAGCAGGACGCATTCCCCGCGCCCGAGCAGCACCCGCGGCGCCCGGCGAGCCCGTACGGAGTGTCCAAGCTGTGCGGCGAGGAGTATGCCGAGCTGGCGCGGCGCGAGGGGCTTTCGACCATCTCGTTGCGCTACGCGAACGTGTACGGCCCGGGCCAGGATCCCTTGGGGGAAGCCGGCGTGGTGGCGATCTTCCTGCACAGGATGGTGCACGGCGGCGATCCGGTGATCAACGGCGATGGCCGGCAGACTCGCGACTTCGTGTACGTGGAAGACGTGGCCCGCGCGAACCTGCTGGCGCTGACCTCGGAAGCGACCGGCGCGCTCAACGTGGGGACGGGCGTGGAGACCTCGATCGAGGATCTGGCGCGCCTGCTCGCCGCCGCGGCGGGCTACCCGAAGGCGGTCGGGCACGGCCCTGCGGCGCCAGGCGAGCAGCGGCGCAGCTCCGTCGACTCCCGCGCCGCCCGCGATCAGCTGGGCTGGGAGCCGCTGGTTCCGCTGGGCGAAGGGCTCCGCCGCACGGCCGAGTGGTTCCGCGCCCGGGCCAGGACGCAACTCGCGACGCCCGCGATGTGAAAGCACGGCGCCGCCGAATACGGCGGCGACCGGCTTGCGCGGACACGTAAATCGAGATATGCGGATACGTTGATATGGAGGCCCTGTCCCAGGCCTATCGGGCGCTAGGCGACGCCACCCGTCTGCGCATCCTGCGGCTGATCGCCCAGACGCCCTTGAACGTGAGCGAGCTGGTCTCGCTGGTGGGCATCGCCCAGCCCAGCGTCTCGCACCACCTGGGCAAGCTCAAGGCGATGAAGCTCCTCATGGAGGAGCGGCAGAACGGATTCACCTACTACGCGCTCGACCTGGAGAAGGACGACGCCCGCTGGCCGCTCGTCAAGGTGGCGATCGAGGACCGGACCGACGCCGACGGCGATCTCTCCCGGCTCGCGGAGCTGCTCCGCCGCCGTGAGGACCGGCAGGCGCTCAACGAACGGCTGCTCGAGCCGGGGCAGTCCTTCCAGCTCTGGTCGCGCGCCCTGGGCCGCCTCTTGCCCCACCTGGACGTGGCGGACCTGGGCTGCGGCACCGGCGCGCTCAGCGTGGAGATGGCGAGGTGGGCCCGATCCGTGGTGGCCATCGACAAGAGCCGCGAGGCCCTGGAGGCGGCGCGGGCCCGCGCCGAGCGCGAGGGCGCCAAGAACGTCGAGTTCGTCGCGGGCGACCTGCACAAGCTGGACCTGCGACGCCGCTTCGATCTGGTGGTCGCCTCCCAAAGCCTCCACTTCGTCGACGATCCGCCCCGGGTACTGTCGCAGGCGCGCAAGCTGCTCAAGAAGGGCGGCCGGATGCTGGTCCTGGAGCTGCTCCCCCACGGCGAAGAGTGGGTGCGCGACCGGCTTGGTCACCGCTGGCTGGGGTTCGAGCCGGCGCAGCTGGCGGCGGCGCTGGAAGCCGAGGGGTTCGGCAGCATCAGCACCGAGATGCTGCCGGGCGGTGCGGCGGCGTTCCGGCCCTTCCTGCTCTGCGCCGAGGTGCCGCAATGACGCGGGCCGGGCGGGTGGCGAGGCTGCGGGCCGAGCTCGACCGGCGAGTGCTGGTGCTGGACGGCGCCATGGGCACCGCGCTTCAAGATCTGCGGCTCGCGGCGGAGGACTTCGGGGGCCCGGAGCTGGAGGGGTGCAACGAGGCGCTGAACCTCTCCCGTCCGGACGCGGTGCGCGGCATCCACCGCGGGTACCTGGAAGCCGGAGCTGACGTCCTGGAGACCAACACGTTCGGCGGGACGCCCCTGGTGCTGGCCGAATACGGGCTTCAGAACCGGGCGGTGGAGATCAACCGGGCTGCCGCGGCGCTGGCCCGGGCGGAAGCCGACGCCTTCTGGACCGAGGCGCGGCCGCGCTTCGTTGCCGGCTCGATGGGCCCCACCACCAAGGCCATCTCGGTGACGGGCGGTGTGACGTTCGAGCAGCTGATCGAGCACTATCAGGCGCAGGCGCGCGGGCTGCACGAAGGAGGCGTCGACTATTTCCTGATCGAGACCTCGCAGGACACGCGCAACGTCAAGGCGGGGCTGATCGGCATCGATCGGTTCCAGGAATCGCTCGCGCCGGAGGAGCGGCTCCCGGTGGCGGTGAGCGGCACCATCGAGGCGATGGGCACCATGCTGGCCGGCCAGTCGGTCGAAGCGCTGGCGATCTCCCTGGAGCACCGGGACCTCCTCTACCTGGGGCTCAACTGCGCCACCGGGCCCGAGTTCATGACCGACCACATCCGCACGCTCTCCCAGCTCGCTCGCACGCGGGTCGCCTGCGTTCCCAACGCCGGCCTGCCGGACGAGAACGGGCGGTACCTGGAGACGCCGGAGATGCTGGCGCGGACGCTGTCGCGCTTCGGCGAGAACGGGTGGCTCAATCTGATGGGCGGGTGCTGCGGCACCCACCGGGGACACATCGCCCGGCTGGCGGAGATCGCCCCGCGGATTGCGCCGCGGATCGTCCCCACCCGGCGCCGCAGCGCGCTCTCGGGCGTGGATCCGCTGGAGATCGGCGATGACGTGCGGCCGGTGATCGTCGGCGAGCGCACCAACGTCCTGGGATCGAAGAAGTTCCGCGACCTCGTCGCCCAGGAGAAATGGGAGGAGGCCGCGGAGATCGCCCGGGCCCAGGTGAAGCGGGGCGCGCACCTGGTCGACGTGTCGACCCAGCAGACCGACCGGGACGAAGTCGCCGATCTGCGCCGGTTCCTCGAGGTGCTGATCAAGAAGGTGCGCGTTCCCTTGATGATCGACTCGACCAACGATAAGGCGGTCGAGGTGGCCCTGACCTTCTCGCAAGGGAAGGCGATCATCAACTCGGTCAACCTGGAGGACGGGGAGAAGCGCTTCGAGAAAATCGCGCCCGTCGCGCGCAAGTACGGCGCGGCGCTGGTGGTCGGCTGCATCGACGAGCGCGGCCAGGCGATCAAGGCGGCCGACAAGCTCGAGGTCGCGCGCCGCAGCCACCAGCTGCTCACCGGCAAGTACGGGCTCGCGGAGGAGGACCTCTATTTCGATCCGCTGGTGTTCCCCTGCGCCTCGGGCGATGCGGCGTACACGGGGAGCGCGGTGGAGACCATCGAGGCGGTCCGCGCGATCAAGTCCGCCCTGCCGGCCTGCAAGACCGTGCTGGGCATCTCCAACGTCTCCTTCGGGTTGCCCGCCGCCGGCCGCGAGGTGGTGAACTCGGTCTTCCTGTACCACTGCGTGCAAGCCGGCCTCGATCTGTCGCTGGTGAACGCGGAGAAGCTGGAGCGGTATCCGTCCATCCCGGAGCACGAGCGCAAGCTCGCCGAGGGGGTGCTGTTCTGCCGCGATCAGGCCGCGCTGCAGGGCGCCGTGGCCGCGTTCGCCGCCCACTTCCGAGAGAAGAAGCCGGCGGGACCCCCCCGCAGCGAGCTGCCGCTCGACGAACGCCTGGCGCGCTACATCGTGGAGGGATCGCGCGACGGTCTCGAAGCCGACCTGGCCGAGAAGCTGCGCCAGGGAGCGAAGCCGCTGGACGTGATCAACGGACCGCTGATGCGCGGCATGGACGAGGTGGGCAGGCTCTTCAACGCCAACCAGCTGATCGTCGCCGAGGTCCTGCAGAGCGCCGAGTCGATGAAGGCGGCCGTCTCCTATCTGGAGCCGCACATGGACAAGGTGAGCAGCGCGGCCCGGGGGAAGGTGCTGCTCGCCACGGTGAAGGGCGACGTGCACGACATCGGCAAGAACCTGGTGGACATCATCCTCTCCAACAATGGGTTCGAGGTGGTGAACCTGGGGATCAAGGTGCCGCCGGCGGCGCTCATCCAGGCGGTGCGCGAGCACCGGCCCGACGTGCTGGGCCTCTCCGGGCTTCTGGTCAAGTCGGCGCACCAGATGGTCGCCACCGCGACCGACCTCAAGGCCGCCGGGGTGGACCTGCCGCTCCTGGTGGGAGGCGCGGCGCTCTCCCGGAACTTCGTGGACCGGCAGATCGCGCCCGCCTACGACGGCACCGTTGCCTACGCCCAGGATGCGATGAGCGGTCTGGACCTGGCCAAGCGCGTGACCCAGGCGGACAAGCTCGAGCACCTGCGCCGCGAGCTGCAGGAGCGGCGCGCCCAGCTCGCGGCCGTGGACGCGGCCCGGCCGGCGCCCCGGGCCGCGGCGAGCACCGCGCAAAGATCCCGCAGGGTGGCGCTGATCTCCAATCCGCCTCCTCCGCCCGATCTGGAGCGGCACGTGCTCGCCAACACGCCCCTCGATCACATCTGGAAGTTCATCAACCCGGTGATGATCTACGGCCGCCACATGGGCCTCAAGAGCAGCGTGGTGAAGGACGTGGAGACCGGCAACCGGGCCGATCTGGAGAAAACCGAGGCGGGGCGCAAGGCGCTGCAGCTCAAGGCGGCGCTCGACGACCTCAAGGCGGAGTGCCGCGCGGGCGCGATGCAGGCGCGCGCCGTGTACCAGTTCTTCCGCGCGCGGGGGCAGGGCGACGACCTGGTCCTGCTGGACCCGCGCGGGGTGGAGCTCGCCCGCTTCACCTTCCCCCGCCAGGAGGGCCAGGACGGCCTCTGCCTCTCCGACTACCTGGCGGCGGAAGACGCCGTGGCGCTCTTCGTCACCACCGCCGGCGCGGGCATCCGGGACCGGTCCGCGACCTACAAGAAGAACGGCGATTTCCTCAAGAGCCACCTCCTCCAGGCGCTCGCGCTTGAGACGGCCGAGGGATACGCGGAGCTGCTCCACGCCAAGCTGCGCAGCCAGTGGGGCTTCCCCGACCCGCTGGAGATGACCATGATCGACCGCTTCAAGGCGAACTACCGCGGCAAGCGGTACTCGTTCGGCTATCCGGCCTGCCCCCGTTTGGAGGACCAGCAGATCCTCTTCCGCGCGCTGCGGCCGGAGGAGATCGGCGTCGAGCTGACCGACGGCTGCATGATGGATCCGGAGGCGAGCGTCTCCGCCGTGGTCTTCCACCACCCGGACGCGACCTACTTCAACGTCGCGGGCGGGGCAGGCTAGTCGCCGCCGATAGGGCGGCGCTACGCTGTTCGCCTTTTTTTGGAGCGGGTCTAATGGCATCCATCACAGGCACGGTGCTCCCGGCGCTCGCCACCAGCGGCATCGGAAGCCTGCCGCACACGCAGCTCGAGCTGGCCCTGCAGCAGGCGCTCCTGCTCGACATCCCAGCCGCGCCCCAGCTGCCCCGGCGCGACGCCGCCGAATACATGGTGCCGCAGGCCCTGGAAGGACTGCACGGTCTGCGGGCGGATGCAGAGGGCAACGCCGAGCTGGACCTGGGCGACTGGCGGCGCGGGGCCGGGACGCTCGACGCGCGCCTGGACCGCGCGTTGGAGCGCGACGACGGCCTGCAGCGCTTCTTGCCCTCTTCGGCCGCCTGGCACGCGCTGCGGCCCTTCTTGTGGGAGGTCGAGCAGCGCAAGCTGCCATTCGCCAAGGTCCAGCTGGCCGGCCCCTTCACGCTGCGCTGGGTGCTGCGGACCAGCCAGGGCGAGCCGCTCGCCGCCGCCCCGGAGGGCAAGGCGATCGAGCGGCAGATCTTCCGGCTGGTGCTGGCGCGGGCCCTGGCGCTCGCCCGCCGGCTCCACGAGACCGGAGCACGGCCGGTGATCTTCCTCGACGAGCCGGGCTTGTACGCGTTCGACCGGCGCGATCCGCAGCACCTGGTCAGCCTGCAGGAGCTGCGGGTGGTGGTGTTGGCGCTCCGGCGCGAAGGCGCCGTGGTGGGCGTGCACTGCTGCGGGAACACGGAGTGGGGACCGCTCCTCGGCCTGGGATGGGACGTGGTGTCGATCGACGCCCGCCTTTCGCTCGAGGCGGTGCTGGCCACCGGCGCGGCTTTCGAGAAGTTCCAGGCCGCCGGAGGCGTGCTGTCGCTGGGGATCGTGCCGACGGACCTGAGCGCGCCGGACGATCTGGACGCGGTGCTGCGGGACGCGCGCGAGCGGCTTCGCCCGGAGGCGCTGGGCCGCTGCCTCCTGACGCCGGCTTGCGGCCTCGCCCTGCGCAGCGTGCAGGACGCAGAGCGCATCTTTTCCGAGCTCCGCCGCGCGCAGCAAGAGCTGCGCGGCGCCGACGCCCAGCCGTGATCGACGCGATCGTCCTGGGGGCGGGTGCCGCCGGCCTGCGCGCAGGGGCGGAGCTGTTGGGCAAGCGCCTCACCGTGCTCGTCGTCGAGGCGCGCGACCGCGTCGGCGGGCGCGTCCACAGCGTCGAGGACCGCGAGCTGGGCCGCGTGGTGGAGCTGGGCGCGGAGTTCGTGCACGGCAACCCGGGCGAGCTGAAGCGGGCGAAGTTGAAGCTGGAAGAGATGAACGGCCGGCAGATGGAGCTGCGGGACGGCGAGCTGCGGGACGTCACGAGCCAGGTCCACTCCATGCTCGGCAAGCTCGCCGCGGCCCGGGGCGCCGGCACCGCGCAGAGCTGGCTGGCCACCGCGGACCTCGATCCGCTGGAGCGGGAGCTGGCGCGGCACTTCATCGAAGGCTTCTTCGCGGCGCCCGCCGCCTTGGTGGGGATCGAAGGCGTCGCCAACGACCAGGGGATGCGCCCCCGTCGGGTGATGGGTGGATATGACCGGGCGCTGCGGGGGTATGCCGGGACGCTGCGCGCGGCGGGAGCATTGCGGCTCGGCCTCACGGCCGCGCGGGTGCGCTGGCGCAAAGGGCGCGTCGAGGTCCGCGGGCGCACCGCCGGCGGGACTGCCGAGGAGATCGATGCGAAGCGGCTGGTGGTGACGGTTCCCGTGAGCATCCTGGCGGCGCCCGACGGGCTGCGTTTCGACCCGCCGCTGCGCGGGAAGAGCGAGGCGCTCGCCTGGGTCCGCATGGGCTCGGTGGTCAAGGCGCTGCTGCGCTTCCGCGAGCCGTTCTGGGTGACGCGCGGGCTGCGCAAGGCGGACTTCTTCCATGCGCTGGGGGCGCCGTTTCCCGCCTGGTGGCGCGGATCGCCGCGCGAAGTCCCGCTCTTGACCGGCTGGGCAGGCGGTCCCGCCGCGGAGCACTTGCGCCGCGAGGAACGGCTGGGCCTGGCGCTGGACTCGGTGTCCCGGGTGTTCGGCCGCCAGCGGCGCGAGGTGGATTCGCTGCTCGAAGGAGCTCGCATCGTCGACTGGAACGAGGATCCGTTCAGCCGCGGCGCCTACGCCTACGAGCTCGCCGGCGCCCCATCCGACCTCTTGAAGCGCCTCGCCGCGCCCGAGGAGGAGACCCTCTTCTTCGCCGGCGAGGCCACCAGCTTGACCGGCCGCGGCGGCACCGTCGACGGCGCCCTGGAAACCGGCCTCCGCGCCTCCCGCCAACTCCTCCGCACTCTGTAAGGACTCGAGCGTTTCACGCGGAGGAGGGGAGGAGAGGGAGAGCGCGGAGGAACCTGTGGTTTCAAACAAGATGAACCTCCGCGCCCTCCCTTTCCTCTGCGCCCTCTGCGTGAAACGTTTGAGTCTTACGCGGCGGCGATCACGTTGAGCAGGGTGTCGCGGTAGGTGCGGGCGAGGACGCCGCAGAGGGTGCCGAGGAACTTGAAGGCGACGGTGAAGTTCACGTGCAGCGCCTTGTCCAGCGCGTCCGCCTCGACGCGGGCGAGCTGCGAGGGGGAGACGCTCACCACCGAAGCGGAGCGGGGTTTGCCGTCCACGAAGGCCATGAAGCCGAACAGGTCGCGCGGGCCGAGTCGCGCCAGGGCCCGGTCTTCGCCGGGCCCGAGCTGCTTGCGAACCTCCAGCTCCCCGCGCTGCACCACGTAGAAGCTGCGAGTCGTTTCCCCTTCCTTCACCACCGTCTCGCCCGGCGCCACCTCCAGCTCCTGGCCGAGTACCGCGAGCCACGCCGCCTCTTCCGCGGAGAGGTGCGGCGCGGATCCCGCTCCGGGCGGAGGAGGGCGGCTGATCCCCGCCCGCGGCGCCAGGCGGACGGCGACCTCGTTGGCCGCGCGAAGCTTCTCGCTGATCGACCGGCTGTAGACCGCGAGCAGCGCGGTCGCCAGCTCCCGGTGGACCAGCAGCTCGTGCCGGAGAGGATTCTTCTGGATGGAGCGCACCACCGTGCGGGCGCGGGCCACGTGGCGCACGCCCTCCGGCATCTGCGCGAACGGCTCCAGCTCGCCGAACAGATCTCCCGGCCCCAGCTGCCCCACCGTGACGTCGCCGGAGCGCGTCTTGGCCCGCACGTCCACGCCGCCCGAGGCGATCAGGTAGATGCACACCGAGGGATGCCCGGCGACGAGGATCTCCTCGCCCTGGGAGAACTCGTCCAGCTTCGAGAGCGCCTCGAGCCGATCGCGATCCTTGCGCGGGAGCTTCTCGAAGCGCTCGCTGGTGGCGAAGGCGAACATGGACCCCCCGGTCCGCGGCTCCCAAGCTGCCCCATCCCCGGGCGCGCCGCAACCGTCAGCGGGCCAGCCGGAAGCCGATGTTCGAGTAGCGGGCAGTGGCTTCCCACGCGTTGCGGTTGGCGCAGCGGAGCTGCGGAGGGTGCGCGTTCCAGGCGCCGCCGCGGGCGACGTGCAACCCGTGCTGCGCGGCCGTCTGCCGGGGCAGGAGGCCGAGCAGCTTGCGATGCAGCTCGGGATCGAAGACGTCCGCCACCCACTCCCAGACGTTCCCGGCGGCATCGAGCAGCCCGTGCGGGCTCCGGCCAGCCGGAAAGCAGCCGACCGGCAGGGTGTGCCGCGGTCCCCCGCGGGCGGCCGCGCGCGAGGGGTCCCAGTCCTCTCCCCACGGGTAGCGCCGCCCGTCCTCTCCGCGAGCAGCGCACTCCCACTCGGCCTCGGTGGGAAGCCGGGCACCGGCGAATCGGGCGTAGGCGTCGGCCTCGTACCAGCTCGCTCCGACCAGCGGCTGGTTGGGACCCAGGTAGGCCCTCCAGGCCTCGTCTTCCCAGAAGCGGGGCCGGTCGATCCTCCCGCGCTCCCTCCACTCCCAGCCCGGGTCGCTCCAGAATTGCCGGTCGAGGTATCCGCGCCGCACGAACTCCGCGAACTCCGCCACGGTGACCGGGACCAGCCCGATCTCGAACGCGCCGGTGCGGGACCGGATCCGCGGCTGCTCGGGCGGCTCGCCTTCCGGTGGGTCGTTGCCGCGCCAGAACTCTCCCGCGGGCACTCGCAGGAAGGTCCCGGGTCGCGGATCGCGGTCGCCCAGCGCCCGGGCGGCGGCGATCCGCTCGCCCAGCGGCGCGGCCGGGTCCTCCAGCGCGCGGGGGACGGAGCTCACCCTCCGGAAATACCAGAGGGCGCCCTGCTCGCGCAGGGCGCCCCCGGCTCTGCGCCCGACGACCCTACGGGAAGGGGAGGGGGTCGTCCGACGTGAAGTCCACCTTGGTGAAGTCGTAGTCCTTGGTGGCGTTGTCGATGGAGGGCACCGGACCGAAGGCCGGGTCGCACGCCGCCGCCGTGGCGACGGTATTCTGGGACGAGTGCGCGCTGATCGTCATTCCCGTGGTGGTGTTCTCGAGCTTCATCATCCAGAAGGTCTCGCGGGGATCCTGGCCCTGGGCGCAAGTGACGCCTTCCCACTTCTGGTTCGCGGGGATCTGGCCGCCCTTCGCTCCGGCGTCGCCGCGGAAGTGGATGCCGTCGCTCTCCACCAGCCAGCGCGCCACCGTAGTCACCGGAGTCGTGCCCGTAGCGAGCGGCGTCTGGCCGGTGCAGCGCAGGACCATGTCGTCGATGAACTTGAGGCTGCCGCCCTTGCCGGTCTGCTTGTCGAACACGAAGTGGCCGTTGCGCGGCGGGTCGGAGTTGACCGTGAAGTTCGTCATCCTGACGATGACGATCTTCTCCGCGGGGGTCACGTTGAAGTTGAGGCTGAGCTGTCCCGAGACCGCGTCGCCGGTCACGGAAGCGAGCTTGTCCAGGTCGAGCGTGGCCATCCCTGAGCCGTCGCCATCGGCCGGGTCGCGCTGCACGCTGGCGCTATAGACGGTGACGAACGAGGTGTCCGGGTCGGACTCCTTCTTCACCTGGAGCGTGGCGGTGAAGGAGTGATCGCCGGTCTTCACGATCGAGTATTTGAAGTCGAACCCGTCGATCACCTTCTCCCAGACGTGGGTGCTGCCGTCGCGCCGCCGCGGCGAGAAGGGGATCAGCTTGCGGATGGGCTTCAGCACCCGCCAGATGCCGCCGTTGGTGGCCGCCACGATGGTGTGGGTGCGCAGGAACAGGTGGGGATGGCAGGGGTCGTCGATCGCCACCTGGGAGCTCGCGACGCCCGCCTGCGAGCTCATCGCCGATGCCTCGAAGTTCTCCGGGACCGCATCGGAGGCGCTGATGTCCAGCGCCATGGAATCGAACGAGGGCGTGGCCTTGGCGAAGTCATCTTGCGCGGCCCCGCCGCACGCCGCCACCGCAACCATTGCAGCCAGGGATAGGATCTTCCTCATGACCTTCGTCCTCCAGGTGGGAATCCGTCCAGTCCGGCCACCGGACCCTGCAGGCGCTCCCCGGGTTAATCGGCTGCCGGCTGTTCAGAGGCGGACATGCCTCTGACAGCCGTCGTGTACGACCTGGATGGGACTTTGGTGGACTCCCGGGGCGACCTCGCCGACTCGGTCAATGCCATGTTGCGGGCGCTGGGGCTGCCCCGCCGCCCGGACGAAACCATCTGGGGTTTCATCGGCGAAGGCGCCGAGAGACTGGTGCGTCGCTCGCTCGGCCAGGGCCGCGAGGAGCTGCTTCCGGAGGCCTTGGAGATCTGGCGGGCCGAATATGCGCGGCGCCTGCTGGTGAAGACGCGGCCCTACCCGGGAATTCCCGAGCTGCTCGCGGCGCCGCCGGACGCGCGGGGCGTCCTGACCAACAAGCCGGGCGGGTTCGCGCGCGAGATCCTGCGAGGCCTGGGGATGCTCCGCTCGTTCCGCTTGGTGATCGGCGGGGACGAGGCGCCGCGCAAACCCGCGCCGGAGGGGCTGCTCGCCCTGTGCAAGACCCTGGGGGCCGCCCCGGCCGAGACGCTCCTGGTCGGCGACAGCACGGTGGACATCGCCACCGGCCAGGCGGCCGGCGTGCGCATCTGCGCGATCCTCTGGGGCCTGGGCGCCCGAGCAGACCTGGTGGCGGCTTCGCCCGACTACGTCGCCGAAACGCCTGAGGACGTGGCCGCGCTGCTCCGCGCGCAGGAGTGAAGGAACGCCGGGGCGGTCAGGCGCTGCGCTGCGTTTTTTCTGGCGCGGCGTCCGAACCGCCGCGACACTTCCGGCGCAGGTCTTGACTCTTTCGCCGCTGCGGGCGAGAGAGGGGCGCGCGCAGCATGTGGAGGCAAACGGCCGTGGGAGAGAACGCTCGCATCACCGTGGACGGCAAGGACCTCGAGTTCCCGGTGATCACCGGCTCCGAGGGCGAGAAAGGGATCGACATCCAGAACCTGCGCGCGAAGACCGGCGTGGTGACGCTCGATGCCGCGTTCATGAACACGGCCTCCACGGAGAGCGCGGTCACGTTCCTCGACGGTGAGAAGGGGATCCTGCGCTACCGCGGAATCCCCATCGAGGAGCTGGGCGAGCGGAGCAGCTTCGTCGAGACGGCCTACCTGCTCATCTACGGGAGCCTGCCGAATCGATCGGAGCTGGAGAAGTTCTCGGGGCTCCTCACCCGCCATTCCATGATCCACGAGGACATGCGCCGGTTCTTCGACGGCTACCCGATGACGGCGCACCCGATGGCGATCCTCTCCGCCATGGTGACCTCGCTCTCGTCCTACTATCCGTACGCGCTCAACGCGAAGTCCGACGAATATCGGGACATCACCATCGCGCGCCTGATGGGCAAGCTGCCCACCCTCGCCGCGTTCTCCTACAAGAAGAGCATCGGGCACCCCTTCATCTACCCGCGCAACGATCTCGACTACTGCGCGAACTTCCTCCACATGATGTTCGCGGTGCCGGCCGAGCCCTACCGCCCCGACCCGGTGGCGGTGCGCGCGCTGAACCTGCTCCTCGTCCTCCACGCCGACCACGAGCAGAATTGCTCCACCAGCACGGTGCGGATGGTGGGGAGCGCGCACACGAACCTGTTCGCCTCCATCAGCGCGGGGATCTGCGCGCTGTGGGGCCCCTTGCACGGGGGCGCCAACCAGGAAGTGGTCGAGATGCTGGAGGACATCCGCAAGAAGGGGCTGAACGCCCGCCAGTTCATCGACCAGACGAAGGACAAGAAGAGCGGGATCCGGCTGATGGGCTTCGGGCACCGGGTCTACAAGAACTTCGACCCGCGGGCGAAGATCATCAAGAGGGCTTGCGACGACGTGCTCCAGAAGCTGGGCATCCGCGATCCGATGCTCGACCTGGCCAAGGAGCTGGAGGACGCCGCGCTGCGCGACCCGTACTTCGTCGAGCGCAAGCTGTACCCGAACGTGGACTTCTACTCGGGGATCATCTACCGGGCGCTGGGCATCCCCACCCAGATGTTCACGGTGATGTTCGCCCTCGGCCGCCTTCCGGGATGGATCGCGCACTGGAAGGAGATGATCGAGGACCCGAACACGAAGATCGCCAGGCCCCGGCAGATCTACACGGGGCCCACCGAGACCCACTACGTGCCGATCGACAAGCGCGGCTGAAGCTACTCGCGGGCGTTGGCGGGGACGCCCCTGGTGACGGAAGGCGTCCGCGCGGCGGCCGGAGGACGGACGCGCTTGGTCACGGCCGCGACCAAGAGCACCGCGGCGCAGACCGCGGCACCGTACAGGAGCGGGCGGGAAGGTCGCGCCCGCCATGCCCAGCGCCGCTCCATCCGCCGCTGGTAGGGGAGCGCCGTGTCGAATTCCTCCCATGCCCGCTGCCGCTCGCGCTCGGCGCCCGCCAGGTCCCCCGAGCGGCGCAGGGCCCGGGAGAGCAGGTAGTGCCCTTCCACCCGGTGCGGATGCGCGGCAACGTACTCGGAGAGCGGCTCGACGGCGCCCTTCGCATCGCCGCGGCGGAGCCGGTCCGCTCCGATCTCCAGCCTCGCCCGGCCCAGGCGGAACCCCGGATCGGCGCCGTGCAGCTCGCGCAGGAACAGCTCCCCTTCCTCCACCCGGCCGGTCCGCAGGCAAGCGATGCCCAGCGGGTACAGCGCGGAGAGGTCGTGCGGGTCCTGCTGCGCGGCTGGCCGCAGCACCTCGATGGCGCGGGCGAAGCGTCCTTGCTCGACGAGGATCTCCCCCAGCTCGACGCGGGCACGCCGGTCGTGGGGATTGACCGCGAGCTGGCGGGCGAGGCGCGGGGCGCGGCGCAGGTTGCGCATGGCGTGCGCGACGCCGCGCAGGAAGCCGAAGCTGTACCAGTCGGCCACCGCGTAACCGAGCAGGAGCAGGATCGCGGCGGCCAGCGGATTGCCGGTGATCCACCACAAGAGGGAGAACTGCATCCAGCCGGCCATCCCGGCCACGCTAGCAGCGAGCGCGATGTGCGCCGCAACCGGCCGGCGACCCACCCTGGCCTACAGCGCATGCCGCGAAGTCCGCGCCATGAAAGAGCTAGCGCCGCCGAATACGGCGGCGACTACTCCGGCTTGATTGCGGCGACTACTCCGGTGGTGATGGCCGGGACGTAGGTGATGAGCAGCACCCCGATCGACATGATGATCAGGAACGGCAACGCCTTGCGATACAGGAGCGGGAGCGGCTTGCCGAACCGGCTGGCGCTGAGGAACAGGTTGAGCCCCATCGGCGGGAAGAGGAACCCCAGCTCCAGGTTGGCGAGGAAGACCACGCCGAGGTGCACCGGGTCGACTCCGAACGCGACCCCGAGCGGGGCCACCAGCGGGGCGAGCACCACGATGGCCGAATAGATCTCCAGCACGCTTCCCAGCACCAGGAGGAGCAGGTTGAGGGTGAGGAGGAACACCCACTGGGAGTGGATGTGCGCCTGCACCCAGGCCAGCAGGCGGGTGGGAACCTCGGCGTCGACCAGATAGCTGGTGAGCCCCAGCGCGACGCCGAGCAGGATGACGACGCTGCCCACCAGCGTCGAGGCGTGCACCAGCACGCGCGGCAGATCGCGGGTCGGGTGGACGTCGCGGTACACCGTCACTTCGATCACGATCGCATACGCCGCGCCGAGGGCGGCCGACTCGACGATGGTGGCGAACCCGGTCCCGATCGCGACGATGATCAGGATCGGCAGGCCGATGTCCCACTTCGCGCCCCAGACGGCGCGGAGCGCCTCGCGCGGATCGAACCGCGGCCGCGGGGCCTTGCTGCGCACGCCGATCAGCACGCCGTACGCGGCGACCAGCACGATCATCAGCAGGCCGGGCACCAGGCCGCCGATGTAGAGGTGGTCGATGGCGACGCCCGCCACGACCCCGTAGAGGATCACCGGGAGGGACGGCGGGAAGAGCAGGCCCAGGCTGCCGGACGCGGTGACCAGCCCGAGCGAGAAGCCCTCCGGGTAGCCTTCCCGGATCAGGGCCGGCAGGATGATCCCTCCCAGCGCCAGGATGGTCACGCCGGAGGCGCCGGTGAAAGTGGTGAAGAGAGCGCAGACCGAGGCAGCCATCACCGCGAGTCCCCCGGGCATCCAGCCGAACAGGGACTGCGCCGCCCGCACCAGGCGCGCCGAGGCACCGCCCTCCGCCAGGACGTAGCCGGCCACGGTGAGCAGCGGTATGGCGGGCAGGGTGGGCTGGATCACCAGCCGGAACGTCTCCGCCGGGACAGCGGCGACCGGAGTGCCCGCGAGGAAGAAAAGAAGCAGCGCAAACCCGGCCATCACCACGAACACGGGCGTGCCCAGCAGGAAGGCGACGAAGAGGGCCAGCGCGCAGGGCCAACCCAGCGCGGCTGCGTGCCCGCGCATCAGGGTGGGTCCGTCCGGCGGAAGCAGGAAGCCCTGGCCCCGCAGCGCGAGGATCTCGGAGACGATGAACGGGACCGCCGCGGCGCAGAGCACATATCCGGCGATGCGCGCGGTCGGCGTGGGCGCTTTGGCCGCGGAGCGCAGCGCCATCACCGCGAATCCCACCGGCATGATGATCTCGAACCACCACTCGGGGACGCCGCCCGCCAGCGTGTCCACCCGCCCGTGGTCGGCGACGATCATCTTCACCGAGGCGTAGGCGAGCACCGCCATGACCAGGGCCCCGACGACGTGGCCGTATCCGCGCGCCGCGGTGCGCAGCTTCTCCGGCAGCAATTCCACCGTCGACAGCGCCAGATGGCGCTCGGTGGCGGTGGCCAGCATCGCGCCCACGAAGCCGACCCAGAGCGTCAAATGCGTCGTGTACGGGATCGCATCCGGGAAGCTCCCGCCGACGGCGCGGCGCAGCACTGCCTCGAGGGTGGGGAGCAGGATCATGGCGAGGACGATCGCGACCAGGAGCCATCGCTCGACGCGCGAGCCGCCTTCCCGCTCCACGCCGCCTTCCCGCGGTCCTGCCACCGCGGACTGCTCTTGCAGCACTCGACCTCCCTCCGGCCCGGCAGCCGGTGACCCGGCCGCGAGGGGATGGTTGACATCCCCGCGGCGGTCATTATCACTCTCGGAAATCTTGCGCCTGGCAAAGTTTTCCCCTCTGCTGGCCCTGGCGGTGGCCGCTTGCTCGCCGAAGACCTACGCGCTGCGGCAGGTCGCGGATGCGATCTCCTCCACCGGGGAAGGAAGCGCGCTGGCGCGCGACGACGATCCCGACCTGATCCGCGACGCGGTGCCCTTCGCGCTGAAGACGATGGAGACCCTGGCCGATCGACTGCCTGACCACCTCCCGCTGCGCCTGGCCATGGCCCGCGGCTTCACTCAGTACGCGTACGCCTTCGTGCAAGAGGACGCCGACGAATCTCCCGATCCCGTGCGGGCCAAGGCGCTGCGCGAGCGCGCGGCTCGGCTCTACCTGCGCGCGCGGGGATACGGATTCGACGGGCTGCGCATGGCGCGCGGGATGACGGAGGAGCAGCTTCGCGGAAAGGAGGCGGAGCGCGCGCCGGCGCTGGCGAAGACCACCCGCGAGGAGGTACCGCTGCTCTTCTGGACCCTGGCGGCGTGGGGCGGCGCCATCTCCCAGCGCAAGACGGACATGGAGCTCCTCGGGGACGTGCCGGCGGTGGCCGCGATGCTCGACCGGGCGCTTGCCCTCGACGAGGCCTACGATCTGGGCGCGCTGCACGAGTTCGCCATCACCTTCGATCCGGCGCGGCCCGAGGGCACCACGCTGGAGAAGCAGCGCGCCCACTTCGCGCGGGCGCGCGAGCTGCAGAAGGGCAAGAAGATCTCGGCGCTGGTGACGTACGCCGAGTCGGTCGCGGTCCCTGCCCAGGACCGCAAGACGTTCGAGGGGCTGCTCCGCGAGGCCCTTCGATTCGACGTGGATGCCCCGCAGGCGCGCGACGAGCGCCTGGAGAACAAGATCGCCCAGCGGCGCGCGCGGTTCCTGCTGGCTCACGAAAGCGACATCCTGTCCGACTGACCTCACGAGGAGCTCCATGCGCCGTCGCATTCTCTTCTTCGCTTTCTTCCTCGCCGCGCAGGCTTGGGGCGCCCCGGTGCGCATCAAGCTGGGCACGCTCGCGCCGCAGGGATCGACCTGGCACCAGCTGCTCCTGGAGATGGCGCAGAAGTGGTCGCAGGCGTCGAACGGGCTGGTCGAGCTGAAGATCTACGCAGGGGGCACGCAAGGAAACGAAGGGGAGATGATCCGCAAGATCAGCATCGGACAGCTGCACGCCGCGGCGATCACCGCCATCGGCCTGCGCGAGATCACCTCCGAGCCGCAGGCCGAGGACGTCCCGTTCTTGATCGATTCGTACGAGGAGTACGACTACGTGCACGAGCGGCTGCGGCCCAAGCTCGACGAGTCGGTGGTCAAGAAGGGATACATCCCGATCCACTGGGGAGAGGTGGGGTTCGTCTACTTCTTCTCGACCGAGCCGTACCTGACCCCGGCCGACTTCTCGAAGGGGAAGATCTTCACCTGGAACGGCGATCCGGCGGCCGAGGCAGCCTGGAGGAAGGCCGGTTTCCGGCCGGTGGTGCTCTCCTCGACCGACCTGATCCCCGCGCTCACCTCGCGCATGGTGAACATCATCAGCCAGCCGCCGCTCTACGCATACACCACGCACATCTTCGAGAAGGCGGACAACATGCTCAATCTCCATTGGGGTTTCCTCACCGGGGCGACGGTGGTGAAGAAGGAGGTGTGGGACCGGATCCCCGCCGAGATGCAGAAGAAGCTCCTGGAGATCGGCGAGGACTACGGCGAGCGCACCCGCAAGGACGTCCGGAAGCAGAACGAGGACGCGATCGAGCAGATGAGGAAGCGGGGCCTGACCATCAACCAGCCGACCGACATCGAGGAGTGGCGCAGGGTCGCCGAACGGGCGCACGAAGTGGTCCGCGGCAAGGTCGTCCCGACCGCCATCTACGACGAGGTGGTCCGCCTCCGCGACGAATACCGCGCCCAACACAAGCGGTAGCGCTACCAGCGGGCGGTGTGGTCTTCGGTGACGCCAGGTAGAGCGTCGATTTCGATCCGTTCGCCGGCGGCGGTGGTGAGGTGGCCGGAGAAGACGCCGAAGGGCTGCAGGTACTTCGAGGCGATGAGCTTCAAGTCCACGCTCTGGGAGCGGAAGCCCTCGGGCTGGAAGGTGAGATCGAGCGACCCGTCCTCGCTGCGGATGCGCCAGGGGGCGAGAGGCGCGGACGGCTCGAAGGTGAACTGCACGGGCCCGACGGCGCAAGGCGCGCCGTCCACCCAGGCGGCGTTCTCGCCAGCCTGCATGAACCCCTCGCTCAAGTTGAGTCCGATCAGCCGGCCTCCCTGGCGCGCGGTCGCGAACGCCCAGCGCCACGACGTATCCCGCGCCAGGTGGCCGTGGGTGAAGTCGAGGCCGGCGGGCTCGCCGCGGACGGCGAAGCGCGCGTTCCCCACCCGCACCTCGCCCTCGGCGGCCAGTCCGATCAGCTTCTGGGTGAAGTTGAAGCGGCCGGGCCCCAGCCGGAGGGCGGCGCTGAGCGCGGGCGGGGCGCTGCGCGCATCGAGCGAGAGGTCCAGCGCCCCGCTTCCCCAGCGCGCAGTGGCCAGGATCCGCCCCCCGCTGCGCTCGATGCGCGCCGAGATCCGGGGCCCATCGAGGACCGCGCGCATCCCGTCGTTCGGTTCCTCGCCCACCCGGGCGAAGAGAGGCGGCAGCACCGGGTTCGAGTCGATCAGCACCCGGCGTGCGCCCCGGTCGAAGATCGAGAAGATGCCGCTCGACAGGTAGCCTGCATCGACGATGGCGAGCGAGACCATCGCTTTCGGCGTGGCCAGGAACAACGCTTGCCAGCGCTTCTCCACCAGTCGCCGCTCGATGGGGCCGCGGGCGTATTCCTTCCCCAGGCCGCCGAAACCCACGTCGCTCAACGCGCCGGCCCAGGTGCCCTCCACCGGCGCCCCGTCCTCGACCAGCCGGGCCGGCGGCGCTGGCAGCGTGCGCGGCTTCGCTACCGGGGTTTCGCGGGCTTCAGCCGCCATGCCCGGAATGTTCCCCATCCGGCGGCGGTCGGCAACCCGGCAGTCCGGGCACCTGTCGAGTTGCCTGCGCGGGGCCAGGGCGGCGATGCTGCCCGGCCATGCGCCTCTTGGTGAGCAACGACGACGGTGTGGAGGCCGCCGGCCTGCGCGCGCTGGCGGAGGCGCTGTTGCCGCTCGGCGAAGTGACGGTAGTCGCCCCCGACCGCGAGCAAAGCGCGTCGAGCCACAGCATCTCGCTGCACCGGCCACTGCGGATCAAGGAGCTCTCCCCCTGGGGCGCCGCGCGCCGCTTCGCGGTCGACGGGACGCCGACGGACGCCGTCTACGTGGGAGTGAACCATCTGCTCCGCGACCGCCGTCCGGACGTGGTGGCGAGCGGCATCAACCGGGGCGCGAACCTGGCCCTGGACGTCCTCTACTCGGGGACGGTGGCGGCGGCGATGGAGGGCACGGTGATGGGCCTGCCGTCGTTCGCCATCAGCCTGGCAGGCCACGGCGACCCGGACTTCGCCCCGGCCGCCGCGTTCGCCGGGAAGCTGGCAGCCGAGGTCGCCCGGCGCGGGCTTCCGCCCGGGACGCTGCTCAACGTGAACGTGCCGCCCGGGGAGCCGCGCGGCACGCGCATCACCCGGATCGGCAAGCGCAGCTACTCGGCGGCCGTGGTCAAGAAAGTGGACCCTCGCGGACGCGCGTACTACTGGATCGGCGGTGACGAGCAGGCGCACGAGAACGTGCCCGGCAGCGACTGCGACGCCGTCTTCGATCGCGGGCTCATCTCGGTTACGCCGCTGCACCTCGATCTCACGCTCCACGCGCTGGTCGAGGAGCTGAACGGGTGGGACCTTCCGGGCCTCCGGCCGTGAGCGCTTCGCGCGCCGCTGCCCGGCTGACGGCGTTCGCCGCGCTGGCGGCCGCCGGCGCGTGCATCTACCCGGGACGGCTGGCGCCGATGCCCGAGCGGGGTCTGCCGCTGGTCACCGGTCAGGAGTCCTCGGCACTCGAAAGCGAGTCGCCCGGAGCGGCGGGCGAGCCCGCGGGAGTCCACCACCTCGTGCAGCCGGGCGAGACGCTCTGGCGGATCGCCCGTGCCTACGCCGTGGCGGTTCCCGACCTCCAGCGCGCCAACGGGCTCTCCGACCCGACGCAGGTCGAGGCCGGCACCTTGCTGCTGATTCCGGGCGCGGAGCAGGAGCGGCCGGTGCCTGCACCCGGCGCGCCGCAGGCCCGGTTGGAGCCGCGCCGCGGGCCGCGCGCATCGCCCGCGCAGATCCCGCGGGCGGGGAGGCACGCGCTGGACCCTGCCGCGGGCGGCGAGCCGCTCGCCTGGCCCGTGCGCGGCGTTTTGATCTCCGGGTTCGGAGTACGCGATCGGGAGCACCACGACGGCCTCGACCTCGCCTGTCCGGAAGGCACGCCGGTGTTCGCCGCGGGGGAGGGCGAGGTGCTGTTCGCGGGCGAGCGGCGCGGCTACGGCAACCTGGTGCTCATCGGGCACGCTCACGGCCTGGTCACCGTCTACGCGCACAATCTGGAGAACCTGGTCGCGCAGGGAGAACGGGTGCTGCGCGGCGAGCCGATCGCGCGCGTGGGCCGCTCCGGTAATGCCACCGGGCCGCACTTGCATTTCGAGGTGCGTGTGGGGACGCGGCCGCGCGATCCGCTCGGCTTCCTCCGCTGAGGCCCTTTCGGAAGGCTTCCCGGGGCCAGCGAGCGGGCGGTGCGGCGAGAGGCCGCGCGTGCCGAGGAAACCCTTGCATGGTCGATGCAGCGCTGCTACCAAACGCGCCGGGCTCGACGCGCGAGCGAAGGGTCCCGGCCGTCGGTCCCACCCCCCCCATGGGACCGGCGGCTGTTTTTTTTCAGCCGCCGCCGCATTCGGCGGCGCTGTGCTCATGGAGTGGCCGGTCATGCTCTTCACATCGCCGCCGTTCTAGGATGTAGTCAAGCGATGCCCTCCCTCGAGCAGGTGCGCGCTCTCATCCGCGACGTCCCCGATTTCCCGCAGCCCGGGATCCTCTTCAAGGACCTGACCCCCATCCTGGGCGACCCGTCTGCCTTCCGCGCGGTCATCGACGAGCTGGCCGCCCGGGTGCGCGGCCGCGGGTTCCAACGGATCGTGGCGATCGAGTCGCGCGGCTTCCTGTTCGGCGCCGCGCTGGCCGATCGGTTGGGCCTGGGCCTCGCGCCGGTGCGCAAGCTGGGAAAGCTCCCCTACAAGACCGACCGCGTGGAGTACGCGCTCGAGTACGGCACCGGCACGCTGGAGGCCCACGTCGACGCCGTCCGCCCGGGCGAGAAGGTGGTCATCGTGGACGACCTGCTGGCCACCGGCGGCACCGCGGCCGCGGCCCGGCGGCTGGCGGAGAAGCAGAAAGGAACGGTCGGCGCGTTCCTCTTCGTGGTGGAGCTGCGCGGCCTGCGAGGCCGCGAGAAGCTGGCCGGCAGCGAGGTCGACGCGCTGATCGCCTTCTGAGCGCGCGCCTCCTTGACCGGCGTGGCAGCCCCTGTTAGCAGCGCAGGGTGCGCCCCCATAGCTCAGGTGGATAGAGCGACGGTTTCCTAAACCGTAGGCCGCCTGTTCGAGTCAGGCTGGGGGCGCCACTTCTCTCCTCTGAATTAGCCCTGTTGCGCGGAACGCTGTCGCACTCTCTCCCGGCGACTGAAGTGTGACCGCCGTGTTTTCTTCGCGAGCGTGAGGGGGGGTGCACGATCAGTTTGAGGCCGCGCGTGCGCCCCGCTTGTGCAATCACCGGCGCGGGGGGAGAGGTCCGGTCCGCGGCCCTGTACAGCTGGTACATGTCAGGTCTGGGGGTATCTTCCCCCCGGTCCAGGCGTTCGCGATCGAAATCGCTTCGGCTTTTTTCAGCTTTGGTTCGAGTAGAATCGGGAGATGCTCACTTCCGTGCTCGCGATCCTGGTCCTCGGCGCGGCACACGCTTCCGAAGCTACGCCCGTAGTTGACGCTGAAGCCTGGCATCGCCACGCGGAAGAAGAACTGGAGCAGCTCGACGCGCTCGCGCGCGGGCCTCATGCAAGCGGTGCCTGACGGCGACTACACGTAATCTATCGGGAATGCCCCAGCTGCTGCCGCAACAGCGCGGACGAATCCTTCGGCTGGATCCCGCGATGTTGTTGGCCGATCATTGGGCGCTTAGAGAAGAACTGTTTGCCCTTGCAGTCAGCGACCCAGAGTGGTTCGAGTTCGTCTTGTACAGCCCACGGTCCCATCGACTCCAAGCTACTGCATCGCGCCGCTGCAAACACGAAGAAGTGCCCTACCCAAAGAAAACATCTGTGCGAACGCATCAAGGCCAACGCGCTTGAGGCCGCGAAAGCTGTTGAACCTCCGTAGCGGGTCTAGGTCGCACCGAGAAACCACTAGATGGCGACCGAGAACGTGCGGAGCGGAGGGTGGGTGTTGCCAGTACTGCGCCTCGTCGAGCCCGCAGCATAGTCGGCGCGACCAGAAGCCCTGGGCGGGAACGTGAGCAACGCCCACGCCTTGCATCACTGATCGACGTTTCCGGCTATTCGGCGCGCAGCGAGATCGCGGGGTCGAGCCGGGTCGCGCGCCGGGCTGGCACCCAGCTCGCCAGCGCGGCAGCGCCGACGAGCAGCGCGCCGGTCGCCACCAGCGTCACCGGATCCGTGGTGCTCACGCGATAGACGAGCGTTCCTAGCATGCGCGTCGCGGGCAGCGATGCCGCGAGGCCGATCGCGACTCCCAGCAGTGAAAGACGAACTCCGCCGCCGAGAACCATCTGCAGCACCCGGGCCGGGGCAGCTCCCAGCGCCATGCGGATGCCGATTTCGCGCGCCCGCTGCGTCACGGAGTACGCGGTCACTCCGTAGATGCCCAGCGCGGCGAGCGTGAGCGCGACGGCCGCGAAGATGCTGAGCAGCGTCATCTGGAATCGTCGCGAGCCCAGAGAGGCGATCACGATTTGTGGCAGCGCTCGCGGAGACGAGAGCGGCACATCCTTGTCGACGGTGAGCAGTTCGGATCGGAGCGTAGCCAGGAGCTGCATCGGATTGCGGCCGGCCGCTCGCGCGGCGAGGCGAAGCGTCGGGACGGGAAACTGCTGCAGTGGCACCACCATCAACGGCGCCGGTGCCTGGTCGAGACCCTGCGTGTGCACGTCTCCGATCACACCTGCGATCTCCCAGGGGTCGTTGCCGGGCCCGAGCAAATCAGTGATGCGCCGGCCGAGTGGGTCGCCGGTGGGAAACAAGCGACGGACGAACGCCTCGTTGACCAGCACGATGTGTGGCGCGCTCTTGACGTCCGTCCACCGCAGATCGCGCCCGCGCACGAGCGGGATGCCCACCGTTTCCAGGTATCCCGGCGACGCAAACACGATCTCGGCTGTGGGTGGCTGACCGGGCGGATATGCCTCGCCTTGGATCCCGAACCCGAACTCCCTGCGGTCCCGTGGATCGAGCGGCACGTTCGTGACCAGCGCGGCGTTTTGCACTCCTGGCGCGACCGACAGACGCTGCAGCAGCTCGCGTGCAAACGTCGCAATCCGGTCCGACGGGTAACGCGACTGCGGCAGATCGACGTCCGCTACCAGCACCCGCTCCGGCGAGGCGAGGCCAGTCGGAACTCCGAGCAGTCCCGAGACCGTGCGGATCATCAAACCTGCGCCGACGGCGAGGACGAAGGCGAGCGCCGTCTCCGCGACGACGAGCGCGGACCGCGCTCGCGGACGCCTCGCACTGCCTCCCGAGGCGTTGGTCAACACCTCCATCAAGTGCGGTTGAGTGACCTGCAGCGCCGGAATCAGACCGGCAAGCAGTCCGGCGGCCGTCGACGCTGCCAGCGAGAAGAGAAGCACGGCGCCGTCGAGACGGACCTCGTCGAGCCGCGGGATGTCCGCAGGCGCCAGCGCGAGCAGCCCCGAGAGGCACCACGGCGCGATGAGGAGACCCAGCCCTCCACCGATGACGGCGAGGAGCATCGCTTCCGTCATCAACTGACGAACCAATTCGGACCGTCCGCCGCCCAGCGCAGCACGGATGGCCAACTCGCGCTGCCGGGCGATACCCCGCGCGAGAAACAGGCTGGCCAGATCGGCGCAAGCGAGCAGCAGGGCGAGCAGGACCGCGCCAAGGAGCGCGGTCAGCGCCGGCTTGACCGGCCCGACCAGATCCTGGAGAAGCGGCTGCGCCTCCAGACGCCATCCGACGTGCTCCTCGCTCCGGCTGTGGATGCGCGGAGAGAGCACGTCGAGGTCGGCCTGTGCTTCGCGAACACCCAGCCCGCCTTTGAGACGCGCAATGACGGTAAGCCAGTAGGTCCCGCGAAATTCCTTCAGCCATCCTTCCAGCGCGAGCGGGACGAGGATCTCCGCCTGGCGGAGGAGCGGGAAGTGGAAGTCCGGCGCCATGACGCCCACGATCGTGTAGGTGCGCCCATCGAGCGTGAGCGTCCGGCCGAGCGCGGCGGGATCGCCTCCCATCTCGCGTCGCCAGAACCCATCGGTAAGCACCGCTACGCGCGAGCTTCCCCCGACGTCCTCCTCCGCGAGCGGCGCCCGGCCGATCGTCGGCGACGCGCGCAGAGTGGAGAAGAAACTGGCGCTTACGCGCGCAATCCGGACCTGGGTCGGCGGGCCGCGTCCGGTGAGCGTCTGCTGGTCGGGCCGGATGCCCGCAGTCGATTCGAACGCACTGTTCTCCGCCGCGATATCGAGGAAGTCGGGCCCGGAGAACGACCACCGCGCATCGATGCCCGCGGGCCTCTCGTAGACCCGGATCAGCTGCTCGGGTGAACGAAAGCCAAGCGGCCGGAGCAGGACCCCGCGCAGCACGCTGAACACGGCCGTACTGCCACCGATTGCAATGGCGAGCACGAGCGCGCCTGCACCGGTGAACCCCGGTGCGCGCGAGAGCGATCGAAGCGCCAGCCGCACGTTGCCCACGCTGCTGCGGGAAGCGAAACCGATGCCATCACTGGTGCCGGAATCACGGCTGTTCTCGCGCCCGCCCCTTTCGGCGGATGTCCGGATCCGAGACCAGCCGTCCCTCAGTCGGTCAGGTTTCCGTCAGGTGAGCAGCGCGACATCCTCCTGCTCAGACCGGACGAGTTCGTGATGACCTCCGCTGCCAACAGCGTGTCGGGGATCTCGCGCCGCCGCGGTTTTGCGCTAACGTTTGGCAATCGGGTCTCCGTGATGCGAAACGCAAAGCCCACCCGCTTGCCCGACGCCCGGCTGGTGCCGCCCGCCGTGACGGACGTCCTCCGCACGTTGCGCGGCGCGGGCAAGCAGGCCTGGCTCGCGGGAGGTGCGGTGCGCGATCTGCTGCGCATCGCCCAGGGCGAGAAGCTCACGCCGCCGCAGGACTTCGACGTCGCCACCGACGCGCTCCCCGAGGACGTGCAGCGGCTCTTCCCGCGCACCGCCCCGACCGGAATCGCGCACGGCACCATCACCGTGCTCGCGGACGAGCAGCACAAGGTCGAGGTGACCACCTTCCGGGGGGAGGGCCCCTACCTCGATGGACGGCGGCCCAGCTCGGTCACCTTCCTCGGCGACATCGACGGCGACCTCGCCCGCCGCGACTTCACCGTGAACGCGATGGCCTGGGACCCGATCGCCGGAGAGCTGCGCGATCCGTTCGGCGGCGCGAGCGACCTGCGGCGGGGCCTGCTCCGCGCGGTGGGCGAGCCGCTGGACCGTTTCCGCGAGGATGGCCTGCGCGCCCTGCGCGCCGTCCGCTTCGCCTGCACGCTGCGCCTCGCGCTGGACCGCAAGACCGAGCGGGCCATCCCGCAAGCGCTGGACATCTTCTCCAAGGTGGCCTGGGAGCGGGTGCGGGACGAGCTGACCAAGCTGCTGCTCCGCGGCGATCCGCCCAGCCGCGGCCTTCGCCTGCTGCGGCGGACCGGCCTGCTTGGCCGCATCGTGCCCGAGCTGCTCGAAGGCGTCGGGTTTGAGCAGAACCGGTACCACGCGTACGACGTGTTCCGGCACACCTTGCGCGCGGTCGACTTCGCCTCGCCCATCCTGACCGTCCGCCTTGCGGCGCTGCTGCACGACGTGGCCAAGCCGCGCAGCGCGCAGCCGCCGGAGCCGCGCGGCGAGCACACCTTCTACAAGCACGAGTTCCTGGGCGAGGAGCTGGCGCGGCAGATCCTGCTGCGCCTGCGCTACCCGAATCGGGAGGTCGAGCGGGTCGCGATCCTCGTCCGGGAGCACAACTGGTATTACCTGCCCGAGTGGAACGACGCGACCGTCCGCAGGACCATCGCGCGCATCGGGCCGGACGCGTTGCCCGATCTCTGGGTGCTCCGGCGCGCCGATCTGCGCGCGCGCGGCCGGCTGGTCGCGGAGGGCCTCGCGAACCAGCAGCAGCTCGAGGCCCGGTTCGAAGCAGAGCTGAGGAGGACGGCCGCGTTCAAGGTCACCGACCTCGCCATCGGCGGCGAGGAGGTGATGGCCGTCACTGGAATCGCCCCCGGCAGGCGTGTGGGTCAGATCCTCACCGAGTTGCTCGATCGCGTACTGGACGATCCCGATCTGAACACGCGGGAAGCGCTGATGCGCCTCGCGTCGGAGATCGCCGCAAAGCCGTCCACAGGTAATCCACAGGACTAGAAAGCTGGCCTTCGCTCTGCGATTGCTCTCGACGGAACGCGCGACGATTTCGCATTGCGCCATGAAATTTCTACCGTACAAAAGTGTCCAATCCGCGAGGAGATGGGTCCGGAAGCCATGAGGCGAGAACGAAGGCGAGTAGATCGGTCCCCAGGAGCGCAGGTTGCCTCCTTGGCCGGCGGCGGGCCTGTGGACAACATGTGGATGCTTGGCGGCCGCCAGCCGTCCAAACACGAAACGGCGCCCGTGGAACGGGTGGCCGAACGTCTTCCAGCATGGTCGCGGGAGTGGTAAACTCGATGGTAGAAAATCTGTGCTCCGGCCGCGCCGCGCGACCGCCTCCGGGACGCTCATCGATGGCCGATCCAGCACTGCCTGCTCCGCGCATCCTCTACATCGAGGACAACCCGGAAAGCCGGGCGCTGGTGCGCAGTGTCCTGGAACCGCGCGGATTCGACGTGCTGGAGGCCTCCGACGGCATCGCCGGCATCGATCTCGCCATCGCGGCGCACCCCGACCTCATCCTCTGCGACATCCAGCTCCCGGGGATCGACGGTTACGAGACGGCCACCCGGCTGCGCTCGTACAAGGGACTCGACGGCTGCCCGATCGTGGTGCTGACCAGCCACGGGGACCGCGGGTTGTCGCTCTCGATCGGCTGCGACGGATACATCGAGAAGCCGATCGACGTGGAGAAGTTTCCCCAGCAGCTGCGCGCCTTTCTCAAGGGCAAGCGGGAGAAGGTCCGGGGGCCCGAGGAGCGGCGGTACCTGCGCGAGTACAGCCAGTCGCTGGTCGAGCGGCTGGAGGCCACCGTGCGGGAGCTGACCGCGGCCAACATCCGGCTGCGGGCCGCCGCGCGGAGCAAGAACGAGTTCATGCAGAACCTCTCGCACGAGATGGCGACACCGCTGACCCCCATCGTCGGCTACATGAAGATCCTGCGCGGGGGGAAGGCCGGGCCGCTGACCGATCAGCAGCAGCGGATCATGGAATCGATCGCTACCGCCTCCGAGCGCCTCTCCCGGACCATCGACAACCTGGTCGACTTCGCCACCCTGGAAGGCGGCGGACAGGCCATCCACCGCGAGGACTTCGAGGTGGCGGGGCTCATCGACCCCGTGTTCGAGGAGGAGCGAAGCAAGGCGAGGAGCCGGCGCATCCACCTTGAGGTGCGGGTGGAGACGCAGGACAAGGGCTTCGGCGACGTGCGCAAGCTGCGGCAGGCCCTTTCCAACCTGATCGACAACGCGATCAAGTTCAGCCCGCACGGGAGCGACATCCTGGTCCGCGCCTCGAGCGATCCCACCCGCCTGCTCTTCGAGGTGTACGACCAGGGCGAGGGCTTCCTCCCCGGCGAGGCGGAGCGGGTGTTCGAGCCGTTCTTCCACGCGGATCGGGTGGGCGAGGAGCGCGCGCCGGGAGCCGGGCTCGGTTTGCCGGTGGCCAAGCAGATCGTCGAGGCGCACGGCGGGCACATCTGGCTGGAGAGCCCGCCCAAGTCGCAGCCGGAAGGGCCGCACCATTTCTCGGGGGCGAAGGTGGCCTTCTGGATCCCGGCGAAGAGCCAGGCGCCCAAGCAGGACGTCGCACCGACCCCTCTTTTCGCCCAGCTCGGCCCCGAGGGCGGAACGTCCTAGGATACGGTAAGACTCATTCATGCTCTCGGTCGTCGCCATGTCGGGCGGGGTCGATTCTTCCGTGGCGGCCGCGCTCGCGGCGGAACGGCACGGGAACGACTGCGTGCTGGGGATCTCGCTGCGGCTGTACTCGACGGACGAGCACGCGGCGCGATCTGGCCGGTCGTGCTGCGCGCCGGACGATCTGTACGACGCCCGCCGGGCGGCGGCTGCCCTGGGGATCCGCTTCTACGTCTACGACGCGCAGGAGCGATTCCGCAGCGGGGTGATCGACGACTTCGTGCGCGCGTACGCGCGAGGCGAGACGCCGAACCCGTGCGTACGCTGCAACCAGGAGGTGAAGTTCGACTGGCTCCTCGACCGGGCCCGGCGCGTGGGAGCGGGGGAGCTGGTCACCGGGCACTATGCCCGGATCGAGCGCGGCGCGGACGGCGGATGGCGGCTGCTCCGCGCCCGTGACGCCGCCAAGGACCAGAGCTATTTCCTGCACGGGCTCACCCAGGACGAGCTGGCCTTCGTGCGCTTCCCCTTGGGCGAGCTGACCAAGCCGCAGGTGCGCGACCTGGCGCGCGGGCGCGGGCTGCCCAACGCGGACAAGACGGAAAGCATGGAGGTCTGCTTCGTGGCGGGCCGGCCGGTGGCCGAGTTCCTCGAGGCGCACGGCGTGTCGCCCGCGCACGGCGAGATCGTCGACACCGCCGGCCGCGTCCTGGGTGAGCACGGCGGCATCCACCGGTTCACGGTCGGTCAGCGCCGGGGGTTGGGCGTACCCCACAAGCTGCCCCTGTACGTCGCCGCGCTCGACGCCGATCGCCAACGGGTCGTCGTCGGCCCGCGCGAGGAGGTGGCCCGCAGCTCGTTCCGGGCGCTCCAGGCTTCCTGGGTCACCCAGCCGCCCGAGCCGGGCGCTTCCTGCGAGGTGCAGATCCGCCATCGCGGCAAGCCCCTCGCCGCGCGGATCGAGCCCGACGGGGATTCCGTTCGCGTGACGCTGCGCGAGCCGGCGGTCGGCGTGGCTCCGGGCCAGTCTGCGGTCTTCTATCGCGGGGACGCCGTGCTCGGCGGCGCCAGGATCGTCTAGGCAACCGCGGGCTGGGTGAACGCGGGGCTGCCGAACTGCAAGAGCCTGCCGGCGTTCTGGAGAGCGCCGTTCAGATGCAGCCGGACCTTGCGGGCCAGCTTGCGGGGCGCACGCAGCACCGCCAGGCTGTCCAGCGCGGCATGTCGGCCTTCGAACTTCCCCACCACGAGTCCGCCCAGCACCGCCACGGCGCGCGGGTCGACCGGCCACTTCCCGGTCTCCCAGTAGCCGACGTATTCGGGGGGGACGTCGATCAGCCCGGCGAAGCCCGCCTCGGACATCTCCAGCGCCGTGCGCAGGAAGCGGAACGCGTCCCCCGTGCGCAGCCCGGCCTTGGCGATCTCCACGGCCACGCACCGCTCGAAGCGCCGCACGTGCTCGCCTTGGATGACCACCTGCTGGCAAGCGAGGCAGCGGGTCGCGGGTACCTGGGTGGCGAACGTGTGCCCGCAGACATCCATCGTGTCGTCGATGACGACGTCGATGACTTTCGCGCGCTGGCACCGGTCGCAGGTCTTCATTTGCGGAACTTCCTTTTCGAACGTCGTGGAAGTCCTCTTCCAATGCAAGCGGCGAGCCAGTGACGTCGATCACGGATTTCCGCCGATTTTCGTCGTGCGCAGGCGCCGCCCTGCTGGAAAAGCGGTCAACATTACCGCCCGAAAATCGGCAGTACCGGTCAGATCCGCGCCAGCGCCGGCAACGGGGACGGAGCGGCGCAGTCGTCGCCGTCGATCCACGGATCCGCCCCCGACTGGACGTCGCGAGGATAAAGCCGTGCATCGAGGAGGTGCGCGGGGAGCACATTGCCCATCGAGGCGAACAGCGACGCGCGCACGCCCGGATGCTCGCGCTCCAGGTCGGAAAGCAGGCGCTTGACCCGCTTGCGCTGCAGGTCCTCCTGGGAACCGCACAGGTCGCAAGGGATGATCGGAAATCCGGCGCTCGCGGCGAAAGCGGCGACGTCCGCCTCCGAGGCGAAGCAGAGGGGACGGATGACGGTGTTGCGCCCGTCGTCCGAGCGCAGCTTGGGGGGCATCGAGCGCATCTTCCCGGCGAACAGCATCGACAAGAGCAGCGACTCGATCAGATCGTCCCGGTGATGTCCGAGCGCGATCTTGCTGCAGCCCATCTCGGCGGCCGCGTTGTAGAGGATTCCCCGGCGCAGCCGTGAGCAGACCGCGCAGGTCGTGCCGCCCTCCGGCGTCAGCCGCTTCACGACCGAATAGGTGTCCTCGCGCAGCATGCGGACCTCGCACCCCTGGGAGCGGAGGTAATCCTCCAGCTTCCCGGCCGGGAAGCCGGGGTGGCCCTGGTCCAGGTTGCAGGCGACCAGGTCGAAGCGGATCGGCGCCCGCTCGCGGAGCCGCTGGAGCAGATACAGCAAGGTGAACGAGTCCTTGCCGCCGGACACGCCGACCAGGATGCGGTCGCCGTCCTCGATCAGCGCGAACTCCTGTATCGCGCGGCCTGCCTGGTGGAGGAGCCGCTTCAGGAGCTTGCGGTCGGGTTGCGCTTGAGCCATGCGGGGTCGCTGGTTACACCAACGGGGTGGCAAGGCTCAACTTGCGGCTGCCCGAAAACGTCCCCGGGCCGCTCTTCGTCGACCAGACCTGCATCGACTGCGACACCTGCCGGCAGATGGCGCCGGAGATCTACGGCGAGACGCGCGGCCTGTCGTACGTGATGCGCCAGCCGGAGTCGGCAGAGGAGAAGCGGCGGGCGCTCCAGGCGCTGGTCGCCTGCCCGACGGCGTCGATCGGCGGAGGGAAGGGCGCCGAGGTGCGGCAAGCCCTGGCGACGTTCCCGGAGCGCATCGACGGACCGGTGCACGACTGCGGGCTGCGCGCCGAATCGTCCTTCGGCGCGACCAGCTACCTGGTGCTGCGGCCCGGTGGGAACGTGCTGATCGACTCCCCCCGCGCGGCGGGTCCTCTGCTGGACCGGATCGATGCCCTGGGCGGAGTCCGCTTGATGTTCCTCACCCATCGGGACGACGTGGCGGACCACGCCCGGCTGCGGGAGCGCTTCGGATGCGATCGGGTGCTGCACCGGGCCGACGTCTCGCGCGACACGCGGGAAGTCGAGGTGAAGCTGGAGGGCGACGACCCGGTCGAGCTGGGCCCCGGGCTGTTGGCCATCCCGGTGCCCGGACACACGCGGGGCAGCTCGGCGCTGCTGGTGGATGACGAATACCTGTTCACCGGCGACCATCTGTGGGCGGCGGACGGCGGCTCGCTGGAGATGGGACGCGGCGTGTGCTGGTACTCCTGGGACGAGCAGGTACGCTCGTTGGAGAAGCTCCTCGCGTTCCGGTTCCGCTGGGTCCTGCCGGGCCACGGTCGCAGGATCGACGCCGGCTCCGCGGAGGAGATGCGTGGCAAGGTACGCAGGCTCCTCCGCGAAGTGCGCGGTGAGTCGCCTCAGGTCGCCCCGCGCAAGTACCAATAGGGCCTTCTTCGCGGCGCGACTGCCCATCGCTCCGGCGCGCCGCAAGAAGGGCACCACTCACGAAATCGGAGGGAGTCGCCTGCTAGACGGCGGCGATCGCGCGCTGCATGCCCGCGCGGATGAGGGCGCGCGACATCCGAGGCGTGTTGTATGCCCAACCCAGCCGGCCGTCCGGCCCGGCCACGACGATGCCGCCGTCTCCCTCCGCACGTTCCTTGAGGAGGCCGACCGCTGCGATCGCCGCTTGGCGCGGGGCCATGCCGTCGCACACGCGCACGCACGCGGCGCGCGCCATCGTGATCTTCAGGATTGCCTCGCCGAGGCCCGTGCTGGAAGCCGCCGCCTCGTGATCGTCCGCGTAGGTTCCCGCGCCGATGATCGGAGTGTCGCCGACCCGGCCGGGCCGCTTGTACGGAGTACCGCCCGTCGACGTGCAGGCCGCGACGTGCCCCTTGGCGTCTACCGCGACCGCGCCGATGGTGCCGATCCTGCCGGCGCGCACTTCGTCCGGGCCTTCCTTCTGCGCCAAGGCGTGCAGCTCCTGCCAGCGCGCCCGCTGCCGCGGCGTGACGAGCAGCTCGTTGCGGTACTCGGCGATTCCGCATTCGCGGGCGAACGCCTCCGCTCCCGGTCCGCAGAGCAAGACGTGAGGTGTGTCGTCGCACACGCGCCGCGCCGCCAGGATGGGATTCTTCATCGTCTTCACGCACGCGACCGCGCCAGCGCGCAGGGTGGTGCCGTCCATGCAGCTCGCATCCAGCTCGACGTCGCCGGCGGCGGTGAGGCAGGCGCCGGTCCCCGCGTTGAACGACGGATCGTCCTCGAGGACCACGGCGGCGGCCTGCGCCGCGTCCAGCGCGCTCCCGCCCTGGAGCAGCACGCGGAGGCCCGCCTCGGCCGCGGCGCGCGTCCCGGCCAGGTAGGGAGCGGGATCGTGGTCGGTGCGCGTACCGGCCCCGCCGTGCACCACCACCGCGGGCCCTCCGCGGCGGTCCAGGATGGCGTCGAACTCCTCCGCGCTCAGGTCGCCTGCATAGCTCATGGGGCCGCGCAGGGTAGTCCGAGCGAGCAGGGGGGGCAATCGGAACCGGGCGGCGCCCTGGCCGCGGCCACGGAGCGGCTTGACAGCCGCGTCCGGGTTATGAATCTCTCCGACCCCCGCCAGAGGAGCAGCGGATGCCATCCCAGGGAAAGAAAGTCGTAATCGTCGGAGCCGCCCGAACCCCGATCGGCGCGTTCCTCGGATCGCTGGCGGCCGTCCCCGCCCCCAGGCTCGGCGCCACCGCCATCCAGGCGGCGCTGCAGCGCGCCGGCGTCAAGCCGGACGAGGTGAAGACTGTCTTCATGGGCGAGGTGCTGCAGGGGGGAGTCGGACAGGCGCCCGCCCGGCAGGCTGCGATCTACGCGGGCATCCCCAACACCGTTCCCTGCGTGACAGTGAATAAAGTGTGCGGCTCGGGACTGGAGGCGGTCATCGAGGGGGCCCGGGTGATCGCCCTGGGCGAGGCCGACGTGGTGGTCGCGGGCGGGATGGAGTCGATGTCAAACGCCCCGTACTTCACCAGCTCGGCCCGCACCGGCGCCCGGATGGGCAACACCGAGCTCAAGGATCTGATGATCCACGACGGTCTGTGGGACCCCTACAACGACATGCACATGGGGATGTGCGGCGAGAAGTGCGCCTCGGATTTCAAGTTCTCCCGCGCCGCGCAGGACGAATACGCGCTGGAGTCCACCCGCCGGGCGCAGAAGGCGCAAGCGGAAGGGGCGTTCAAGGCCGAGATCGTTCCGGTGGAGATCGTCGACCGGAAGGGCAGCAAGACCCAGGTCACCGAGGACGAGGGCCCCAAGCTGGCCAAGCCGGACAAGATCGCGAGCCTGAAGGCCTCGTTCAAGAAGGACGGGACCATCACGGCCGCCAACGCCAGCTCGATCAACGACGGCGCGGCGGCGGTGGTGCTGATGTCCGAGGAGCGGGCGAAGCGCGAGGGCCGCACCGTTCTGGCGCGGCTCGGCGACTTCGGCCACGCCGCCCGCGACCCGGTGGAGTTCACCATCGCTCCAGCCGACGCGATCAAGCAGGCGCTGACGCGCGCCGGGATCAAGGCGGAGGACGTCGACCTCTGGGAGATCAACGAGGCCTTCGCGGTGGTGGCGATGGCGAACAACCGGCTCCTCGGAATCACGCCGGACAAGGTGAACGTCCGGGGCGGGGCCGTGGTGCTCGGGCACCCCATCGGGGCCTCCGGCGCGCGGCTCCTGGTGACGCTGATCTACGCAATGAAGGATCTGGGGAAGAAGCGCGGCCTGGCCTCGCTGTGCATCGGCGGGGGCGAGGGGATCGCCCTGATCGTGGAGAGGGACTAGCCGCCGCCAGATAGGGCGGCGCTATGCTTTTCATCGCGCGGCCAGTTCGCTACTACACAGAGGACGCAATGAACAAAGTAGTCAGGAACGCGGACGAGGCGATCCGCGACATGCAGGACGGGGCGGTGATCATGTCCGGGGGCTTCGGCCTCTCGGGCAATCCGGAGAACCTGATCGACGCCATCCACCGCAAGGGCGTGAAGAACCTCACCATCATCTCGAACAACTGCGGGACCACCGACAAGGGGTTGGGCGTGCTGCTCCAGAGCCGCCAGGTCCGCAAGATGATCGCCAGCTACGTCGGCGAGAACAAGGAGTTCGAGCGCCAGTTCCTCGGCGGCGAGCTGGAGGTGGAGCTGAACCCGCAGGGCACCCTGGCCGAGCGGATCCGCGCCGGGGGCGCCGGCCTGGGCGGCTTCTTCACTCCCACGGGAGCGGGCACCCAGATCGCGCAGGGCAAGGAGAGCCGCGTGATCGACGGGCGGGAGATGATCTTCGAGAAGCCGCTCAAGGCCGACTACGCCATCGTGCGCGCCTGGAAGGGCGACAAGTGGGGAAACCTCGTCTTCCGCAAGACAGCGCGGAACTTCTCCCCGAACATGTGCACCGCGGCGCGCATCACCATCGCCGAAGTGGAGCACCTGGTGGATGTGGGCGAGCTGGACGGCGACCAGATCCACGTCCCGTCCGTCTACGTGAAGCGGATCTTCCAGGGGTCGAACTACCAGAAGTGGATCGAGAAGCGCACCGTGAGGCCCGGCTGATGCCACTGACACGCGAGCAGATCGCCGCGCGGGCGGCCAATGAGCTGAAGGACGGGATGTACGTCAACCTCGGCATCGGCCTGCCCACGCTGGCCGCGAACTACCTGCCCAAGGGGATCGACGTCATCTTCCAGTCGGAGAACGGCATGCTGGGGATCGGTCCGTACCCCACCGAGGCGGAGCTGGACCCCGACCTGGTCAACGCCGGCAAGGAGACCGTGACGGAGATCAAGGGCACCTCGTACTTCTCCAGCGCCGACTCGTTCGCCATGATCCGCGGGGGCCACATCGACGTCGCAATCCTCGGCGCGATGGAAGTGAGCGAGCAGGGCGACCTCGCCAACTGGACGATCCCCGGCAAGGTGATCAAGGGCATGGGCGGCGCGATGGACCTGGTCACCGGGGCCAAGCGGGTCATCGTGGCCATGGAGCACACCGCGAAGGGCGGAGCGCCCAAGATCCTCAAGCAGTGCAAGCTGCCGCTCACCGGCAAGAAGTGCGTGAACTCGATCGTGACCGAGCTGGCCTACATCGAGGTGACGCCGCAAGGGCTGCTCCTCAAGGAAGTGGCTCCGGGCGTCACCCCGGAAGAGGTGCAGAAGGCCACCGAAGCCCGGCTGCGCGTCTCGCCCGAGCTACGCACCATGTCGGTCTGAAAGGGGATTCAGGTCCCCTGTTCACTCCGTGCCGCGTTGTGGCAGACTTTCCCGACATGACTACCCCGGAGAGGCGCGCGGACGCTGAATCGCGCCTGCGCAAGGCCCATGCGACGCTCGGCGCGGCCAAGGCCCTGCTCGCGCTCGATCCTCCTTGCCGCGACGACGCGGTGAACCGGGCCGCCGTGGCGGCGCTCCAGGCCGCCCGCGCGCTGATCGATTCCAAGTGGGCGCGCGACAGCCACCCGGGATGGGACCCCAACTGGCGGCCGGGGATGCCCCGCGCGCTATCCTGGCGGGATGGCTTCTCCCCCGACGTGCTGCAGAGGCTGCTCGACCGGTTCGAGCGCCTGCGTGCCAGCCTCAAGCTGGCCCCCGACTTCACCCAATATCTGCGCACGCTGGTCGAGGACGGCCTCGAGGCCGACGCCGGGGAAGGCCCCGAGTACGACGACGAGGAGGCGCGCGTCGCCATCGCCACTTCCGAGCAGCTGGTGATGACCGTGGCCGGGCAGCTCGGCATGTCGGAGGATCTGCGCGCGGCGGCGGTCCCGCCTGCGGCGCAGGCCGCCGTGATACCGTTCAGGAGCCCATGACGGATCGGTCCCCCCTCGCCAAGCGCAAGTGGCCGCGCCTGCACCACGAGCTGATGGTCACTCTCTCCTCCGAGCGCCACGGCAGCTTCTCCGGTTGGAGCACCAGCGTCTCGCAGGGCGGCTGTTTCGTGAACACCCACCTCGCCGCGCCGGTCGACGACGTGGTGCAGGTCCTGCTGCAGCTCCCGGGCGAGGCAGAGTGCAAGCTGCAAGCGCGCGTAGTCTGGTCGCAGCCTCCTGGCCCGGGCGTGGACGAGCCGGGCGTGGGGCTCGAGTTCCTCGACGCGGACGAAGCCACCCGGGCGCGCCTCGGGCGCATCGTCTCGCAGCTGTCGAAAGACCTCTCCACCGCGCCCGCCTGACCCCAGCGCCTCGATCTCGGTGACCGCGAAGGTACAGCTTCGCATCGAGTCGCTGGTGCACGGCGGCGAAGGGCTCGCCCGCCACGGCGGCCGCGTCGTGTTCGTGCGGGGCGGGGCGCCTGGCGACCTTGTCGAGGCCGAGCTGGAAGGCGGCGAGGGGCGTTTCGAGCGCACCCGCGCGCTGCGGGTCATCGAGCCCGGCCCGGCGCGCGTCCTCGCCCCGTGCCCCATCGTCGACCGGTGCGGAGGCTGCCCGGTGCAGCAAGTGGACTACGCCGTGCAGCTCAGCGCCAAGAGCGCGCTCACGGCCGACGCTCTGGAGCGCATCGGCGGTTGCGCCCCGGACAGCTACCGTCTCCTGCCGATCTCGCCCAGCCCGAAGCAGTTCCGCTACCGCCGGCGCGCCCGGATGCACCGGGGTCCGCGAGGCAGCTGGGGATTCAAGGGGGACGAGGGCGTGGTGCCCGTCGACGAGTGCCTGCTGTTCGAAGAGCCGCTGCAGATGCTCGCCGACGCGATCCGCGGCCACGACCTGCCAGGCGTCCTCGATCTCGGCCTCGACACGAGCGCAAGCGGAGCAGGGGCCGTGGACCTGCGAACGCAGGGCCCACCGTCCCAGGCCCTGCGCAAGCGCGCGCAGGCGCTGCTCGGCACCGTGAAAGGGGTCACGCTCGGCTCGGAAGCGCTGGGCGATCCGGTGCTGGTCGATTCCTACCCCGGCTTCCGCACGAGGTCGCGCCCGGACGTCTTCTCGCAAGCCAACCGGTCCATGGTGCCCGCCCTGCAGGAAGCCGCGATCGCCGCGCTGGGAGACGCGGCATCCGGCCACGTCCTGGAGCTGTTCTGCGGCAGCGGCACGCTGACCCTGCCGCTCCTCCTGCGCGCCCGATCGGTGGTCGGCGTCGATTTCGCCGGTCCGTCGCTGCAGCTCCTCCGCCGGAGCGCGGACGAGATCGACTCCGGGCCGGCGAAGCTCCGCCTTGTCGCGGGGGACGCGGCCGAGGCGCTCCGGGGCCTGCCGGGGCCGTTCGACGCGGCACTGCTCGATCCTCCGCGCACCGGGGCCGCCGACGCTGTGCGCGGGCTGGCCGACCAGGGCGTCCCACGGATCGCCTACGTGAGCTGCGACGCGCCGACGCTGGCGCGCGACGCGAAGCTCTTGCGCGAGGCGGGCTACCAGCTGGTCTCCGCGCATCCCCTCGACCTCTTCCCGCAGACGGCCCACTTCGAAGTGGTGGCCGCGTTCGTCAAGGCGGGCGGTGCGAAGTGAGGAACTTGGTGAAGAAGTCGTCCGGCTTCCAGGTAGGACGCGCATCGGCCTGGACGAGGGAAAGCGCGACCAGGAACTCGAAGCGCGCCCAGGCCGCGGCGGCGCTCCAGTCGAGCGGCTGCCGCAGGTCGTCGCTCGGCTGATGGTAGCGCGTGGCGCGCCACCTCCGGAAGATCGCCTCGTTCGTGGATCCGCCGCGATCGTCCCGGAAACCCTGCCACAGACAAGCCGCCGGGATCCCGCGCCGGGCGAAGTTGTACTGGTCGCTGCGCAGGAAGAAAGTCTGCTCGGGCACCGGATCCGGGCTGATGGACAGCCCCAGAAGCGCCGCGGCCACCCGGACGTGATCCTCCAGCGTGCTCTGCTCGGCGCCGCGCAGCACCACGTCGTGCGGTGTCCACATCGGCGCGAGCTGGTCCAGGTTCAGGTTCGCAACCACGTCTTGCAGCGGGACCGTCGGATGGCGGGTGAACCAGGCGGAGCCGTGCAGGCCGAGCTCCTCCCCGGTCGCCGCCAGGAAGAGCACCGCGCGCTTGCGATCCGGCTGCGCGGCGAGCGCCCGGGCCATCTCCAGCATCTCCGCGATGCCCGTCGCGTTGTCCACGGCCCCGTTGTAGATGGCGTCTCCGTCCACCGGGTCCCCGATGCCGAGGTGATCGAGGTGCGCGGAGATGACGACGATCTCCTTGCCGCCCACTCCGGTCGCGGGGAGCAAGCCGAGGACGTTGTGCGAGGTGATCTCGCGCGCGGCGGAAGCGAGGCGTATCCGCGCGCGCACGCCGACGTCGAACGCGCGGAGCTTTCCCTCGCGAGCGCGCTCGAGCTGGTCAGACAACCCGCTGCCGGCGTGCGCCAGCAACGCGTCCGCGATGTCCGGCTGGACGGCCACCACGGGCGGCATGGGCGGCGCCTCGGACGAAACGACCGTCCCCCGGCGAGCTGCGTGCGCGGCGCGGTCGAACGGTTGGATCTGCAGCCGCTCCGGCGTGAGCAGCGCGAGAATTCCCACGGCGCCGCGTCCGGCCAGCGGAAGCCACTTGACCGCGCTGTCGGAGTAGACGGCCTTTGCCAGCGCCGGGAACGGGGCCCCAGGCGCACCCTGCAGCCAGACGACGACCTTGCCCGCGAGGTCGACTCCTGCCGTGTCGTCGTAACCGAGCTCCGGCGCGCGGACGCCGTATCCGACGAAGACGAGAGGCGCATCGATCTCGACCTCGGTGCGGTCGGTATCCGCCCCCGGCAGGTAGTCCTCGAATGGACGGAGCGCAGGACCGCCGCCGAAGGACAGCGACGATCGGTCAGGGTCCGCCCGCAGCTCGCGGAGGCGGACCTCCTGCAGCCACCCCTGGCGCTCGCCCGCCGGACGGAGCCCCAGCGCCTCGAACTGCGCGGCGACGTACCGCTCGGCGATCGCGTGGCCGCGCTCGCCCGAGCGGCGGCCCTCCAGCAAGTCGTCCGCGAGGAAGCGGACATGGGCGGCGATCGCCTCGGGCCGGATGGCAGAAAGCCCGGGAGCGGCCTTCGTGCGCAGCTCCGCCGGGGAGAGCGCCAGGAGCGCAGCGAGCAGCGCGACCATCCGCGCACGCTACCACTCAGTGGGTCACGTCCCGAACAGCCGTTTCATCCAGCCGCGGCGCTTGCCGTTGTCGCCCTCGTCGAGGGGAGGGGGCTCCTCGCCCTGCTCGCCGGAGAGGCGGCGGCGGACCGCTTCGGGAGTGTCCTGGGTGCTGAAGGTGGCGGTGACGGTTCGCGCGGTGCCGCGTTCCTCGGCCGTGACGGTGAGGATCGACTCCGGCGAGATGGCGAAGATGATGTCGAACACCACGTTTCCCTTGGTTCCGGGCGGCAGGTCGGGGACCACCAGCGTGCCCAGGTATTCGTTGTCCTGCGCGCGGTCTCCCTCCCCCTGGAAGATGGGGATCTCCAGCGTCTTCTGGCCGTCCTCGCTGGTCCAGATGGAGTACGTCTTCTTGTGGGGGAGAGAGGTGTTGCGCTCGACGACCTTCTTGAACCGTCCGCCGGGCAATCCCACCCCGATGCTCATCGGCAGCACGTCGACCAGCACGATGCCGCCGATCTCGCCGCTCTGGATCGAGTCGGCGAGGAGCGCCGCGCCGAGCGCCACCGCCTCGTCGGGGTGCACCGCCCGGGACGCTTCGCGGCCGAAGAAGGCGCGGATCTTCTCCCGGACCAGCGGCATCCGGCTCTGCCCGCCCACCAGCAGCAGCTCGCCGATGTCGGAGATCTTCAGACCGCAGTTGGTGAGCACGTCGTCGCAGACGCGCAGGGTGCGGTCGATCAGGCCTTCGGTCAGCTTCTCCAGCTCGGCGCGGGTCAGGGTGGTGTCGATGTCGCAGGGCTTGTCGTCCACCAGCGTGACGAACGGGACATTCACCGGCATGGTCAGGCGCTCCGATAGGGCGATCTTGGCCCGCTCCGCCGCGTCGGCGATGCGCTGGTACGCCACCCGATCGCCCTGGAATTCGACCCCGTGCTTTTTCTGGAACCGCGCCAGAAGCTCGTTGATCACCGCCTTGTCGAAGTCGACGCCGCCCAAGAAGGTGTCGCCGCCGGTGGAGATCACCTCGTAGACGTTCCCGTGCAGCTCGAGCACCGAGGTGTCGAAGGTGCCGCCGCCCAGATCGTAGACGAGCACCCGCTCCTCTAGCCTGCGCCCGTGCGCGAAGGCGATGGCCGCGGCGGTGGGCTCGTTGACGATCCGCTCCACGTCGAAGCCGGCCAGGGCGCCCGCCGCGCGCACCGCCTGGCGCTGGTTGTCGTTGTAGTACGCCGGGACGGTGATCACCGCGCGGGAGACCTCGCACCCCAGCCACTGCTGCGCGATGTCCTTCACCTCTCCCAGCACCAGCGACGCGATCTTCTGCAGCGAGTAGATCTGGCCGGCCAGCTTCACCGCCGCCTCGCCGCGGGGCCCGGCGGTGATCTCGTAGGCGAATCGGCCCAGGAGGTCGTTCACCACCGGCGACTTGAATTGACGCCCGACCAGCCGCTTGGCGCCGTACACGGTGTTCCCCGGGTTGATCAGCATCTGCCCGCGCGCCGGGTGGCCGACGAGCAGCTTGCCCTTGTCGCCGACCGCCACGACCGAAGGAATCGTGTTGTAGCCTTCCCGGGAGGGGATGATGAACGGCTTCTTGTCCTTCACCACCGCCGCGCAGGAGTTCGTGGTGCCCAGGTCGATGCCGATGATCGGCCCTTTTCGCGGCCCGGCGGGGCGGGAGGGCACTACATCCTCCACGACGACCGGAGCAGCGGGTGCGGAGGCCTCGGCGGGCTGGCCCGGGGCGAGCGTCGGCCGGGGCAGCGGCGGCGGAGCAGGGCGGCGCGACACGGGAGGGTGGCTCCGCCCCCGGTCCGGTCGAGCGGGCTCCGCTGGTCGGGCTGCAGGGATCGGTTGCGGCGGTACCGGCGGGTCCAATGATTCCACTGGTTCCGGTCCGGCGGGCGCAGGCGGCTCGAGCTCGAGTCCGGGCGGTGATTCTTCTGCCGGCTCCGGCGCAGCAGGCTCGGGAGGAAGCGGCGTGACCGGAACGGCGCGGGTGACGAGCTGCACGGCTCCGAGGCGCTTCCCGGGCGGCGGAGGAGGGGGATCCGGGGCGGCAAGGGGCGGCGGCGGATCCGGAGGAGCGCGGGGCGGCGGCGACGGCGGCCCGTCCACGGCGCGATCCGCCGCCGCCGCGGCAGCTTCGAAGGCCTTCAAGAGCGGCGGCGGGGAGCCGCCGATCCAGGCGACCAGCTCGCGGCCGGCATCGTCCGCCGCCAGCAGCCAGAGCGTCATGCCTGGCTCGGGCGCGCCGTGGACGCGCTCGACCACGGCAGTGCCGCGGAAGCAGTGCTTGCCGTCTTCGAGGCGCACCTCGAGCTGCACCACCGTGTCGAGCGGCTTCGGCTCGTCGGTGCGAAGCAGGAAGCGGCGGGAGCGCAGCTCGGGGTGCTGCGCCCGCAGGTCGTCGAGGGTCGCGCAGGGCAGCTCCAGCTGCAGCGCGGACGCACGCCTGCGGCCGGGCCCACCCGGCCGCTGGGGACCCCCCTCGCTCATGGCGGAATTGTGCCCGCCGCCCGCAGCGCGTACCAAGAAACCGGCGCAAGCACTTCGCCCCACATTTGGGCACCGGGTCAGTCGCCGCCGGACAGTCGCCGCCCCCTGGGCGGCGCTGCGCCTTTGGAGTGGGCGGTCGGTCGGCACTGTGCTTTTCACTGCGCGGACTTTGTGAGATGCGCTGTGTCCCATGGACGCGCGCCTCGCGGACTTCGTCGGCCTCCTCCGCCAGAACGGCGTGCGCGTGTCGCCTTCCGAGGTAGCCGACGCCGCTCGGGCATCCGTCCTGATCGGCCTCGAGCAGCGCGATCCCTTCCGGGCCGCGCTGAGGGCCACGCTGGTGAAGCGCGGGCCGGACGCCGCGGTGTTCGACCGCCTGTTCGATCTCTATTTCCTGGGGGTGAAAGACCTGGTGGAAGGCCTCTCGGGTTCGCTGCTCGACGCGCTCGCGGCGGAGAACCTCACCGAGCTCGACCTCGAGGAAGCAGCGAAAGTGCTCGCCCAGATGCGGCTTTCCCCGCTCACCGATGCGCTGATCAACGGGCGCGCGGATCAGCTGGCCCGCCTGCTCCGGCAAGCGACGCTGAGCCTCGATTTTCGCGGATTGCAGAGCCCGCTGCAGCGGGGGTTCTATGCCCGCCGTCTGCTCCAGGCCGCCGGCGCCTCGCGAGCCGAGCAGGAGCTGCAGGAGTTCCTCCTCCGCCTCGGCCAGCAGGGCTTCGATCCGACGCACCTGGAGGTGGTGTCGCGCCGCGTGAGCCAGACGCTCAAGGCGCTGGAGGAAGCCGCCCGGCGCGTGGCCGAGCGGGAGCAGAAGGCGCGCGACCCCGAGCAGAAGGGCGAGTCAGGCCTCTTGCAGCGCAACCTCGCCGCACTCACTCCCGCCGAAGTGGAACGCATGCGAGCGGTGGTGCGGCGCCTGGCCGAGCGCCTCAAGACGCGCCTCACCCGCAAGCGCAAGGTCCGCCGCCGCGGCGTCCTCTCGGTCCGCCGCACCTTGCGCAAGAATTTGGAAACAGGCGGCTTCCCGGCGCGGCTCGTGTTCCGCAGCAAGCGCCCCGAGCGTCCGGAGATCCTCGTCCTCTGCGACGTATCCGATTCGGTGCGCAACGTCTCGCGGCTCATGCTCCAGTTCGTCTACACGCTGCAGGAGCTGTACGCGCGCGTGCGCAGCTTCGTGTTCGTCAGCGAGATCGGCGAGGTCACCGACCTCTTCAAGGCGATGGACGTCTCCGCGGCCGTGGACCTCGCCACCGCGGGCCGGGTGATCAACGTGGCCGCAAACTCCAACTATGGCCACGCGCTGCGGATGTTCCACACCACCTGGCTCGGTTCGGTCACCCGCCGCTCGACCGTGATCGTCATCGGCGACGGCCGGACCAATTACAACCCTCCGAACGCCTGGGTGCTCGGCGAGGTGAAGCGCAAGGCCCGGCGTGTGATCTGGCTTTGCCCGGAGGACCCGGGCAGCTGGGGTTTCGGGGACAGCGAGATGCCACTCTACGCGCGCCACTGCACGCGCGTCGAGGTCGTCAAGTCGGTGGACGACCTGGGACGAGTGGCGGCGGAGCTGATGCCCTGAGTGCGGAAGCCGGCACTCCATGTTACGAATTGCCGACCTCGGCCGGAGCCAACTTCGCCTTGAGCCATCCGCCCATCCCAGACTGGCAAGAGCAGCTCCAGGCGAGCTTGCGCCGGGCGCAGGAAGCCATTGCCCGCGGCAGCACGCAGCAGGAGCAGATGGTGCGGGAGTGGACCGAGAGCCTGCGCACCGCGTACCCCGACTGGGGGCGCGAGCGCTGGCAGCGCCGGCTGGAGCGCAAGCTGCGCCGGCGCGCGGAGCGCGAGGCGCGGATCGCCAATGCCAGCCTGTTCGAGGGCTACCTCTGGCTCCTGGGCGCCATCGTGCTGTTCATCGTGGCGCTGAGCGCGCTGCCGTTCCTGTGGTGGCTGATCTTCCCCGCCGCCGGGCTGGGCAGCCGCGGCACGCGCGTGATCGCGCGCCACGCAGGGATCACCAGGGCCACCGTCACCGTGGATGCGTCCCTGCCCGTGGGCACCCGCGCGCCGGCCGGGCAGCCGTCGGTCGACGAGCAGTCCCGCGCACGCGCGCAGCGCTTCGGCACCCTGGGGAACCGCACCTCGGCCCTGGGAGGCCTCACCCTGCGCGGCGGTGCCGGGGCGCCCGGGGCCGGCGCGGCTCCCCAGATGGACCCGCGCGACGTCCGGGTGGACGGGATCTGCGACAAGATCCTGGCCGAGCTGCGCGTCGCGCCCGAGGTGGTGAAGGAGATCTTCCGCAAGCCGGAGGAGACCATCTCCGCGCTGCGGAACACCTGCCGCGATCTGACCCGGCGCGAGAGGGACGTGCGCAAGTTCCTCTCGCCCGAAGAAGACCTGCGCCTCTCCCGCGAGCACGACGCCCTCCGCAAGCGGGTGGAGACGGAAACCGACGAAGTCGCCAAGCTCCGGCTGTCCTCGGCGCTCGCGGCGTTGGAGCAGCAGCGGGATCAGCGCCTGGAGCTGGCCCGCAGCGCCGCCCGGTTCGAGGCGGAGCACACCCGCATCTCGTACACGCTGGAGAGCCTGTACACCCAGATCGTCCGGATGCGCTCGGCGGATTCCGCTTCCGTCGACGTGGCCGGCGCGGGCCTGCGGCGCAGCCTGGACATGCTCAGCCAGGAGGTCAACGCCCTGGCGGACGCGCTGGAGAAGGTGAACCGGGGCGAGGCCGCGAAGATGAAGAAGGTGGCCGAGGGCCCGGCGGCGGAAGGCGGGGCAGCTCCCCCGGCGGCAGGCCAGCGGGAGAAGGCCTGATGATCCAGACCGTCAACGGACGCACTCCGCGGCTGGGCCGCGGCGTCTTCATCGCGCCCACCGCCACGGTCGCGGGTGACGTGGTCCTCGGCGACCGCGCCAGCATCTGGTACGGCTGCGTGGTGCGCTGCGAGGAGCAGCGGATCGAGATCGGCGAGGAGACCAACATCCAGGACCTCTCCGTCATCCACGTCGCCAACAAGCGATTCGGCACCCGGATCGGGGCGCGCGTCACGGTGGGCCACCGCGTGGTCCTGCACGCCTGCACCATCTCGGACCTGTGCTTGATCGGGATCGGCGCCATCGTGCTCGACCAGGCGGTGATCGGCAGCGAGACCATCGTCGCGGCTGGCAGCGTGGTGACTCCCGGCACCCAGGTTCCCCCCCGGGTGCTGGCCGTGGGCTCGCCGGCGCGGGTGAAGCGGCCGCTCACCGACCAGGAACTGGAGCACATCCGCTGGAATGCGGCAGACTACGTCAAGCTGGCCGGGATGCATGGTCGGGGGGCTTGATGGACCGTTTCGCCGCTCTGCGCGGATCGCTGCTCTTGCGTGAGTTCAGCGACGTGGGCGTGCGGATCCTGGCCGAGGCTTGCGAGGAGCGCTCCGTCGGCCGCGGCACGTACGCCTTCCGCGCCGGCGAGCCGTCGACCGCGCTGTGCTTCATCGGACGGGGCACCCTGCAGCTGCAGCTCCGCGAGGGCGGGCAGGCGCTGGGCGAGCTGAAGAGCGGCGACACGGTAGGGAACTTCGCCCTGCTGGCCGAGGGAGAGCACCTCGTCTCCGCCTGGGCGGCCACGGACGTGGAGCTGGCGGTGCTGGAGCGGGGCGCATTCGAGACCTTGCGAAAGCAGAAGCCGCAGGCCAGCCTCAAGCTGATGCTGGCCCTGGCACAGGACTTCGGCGAGAGACTGAGGGAAGCGAGCGGTCCTCTGCGCGAATTCCTCGCCTGGCAGGTGAGCAAGCGTCAGGCCTGAGGCCGCCCAGCGGCCCGACAGGCCGGAAGGCGCTTACGTTGCCGTCCGGGAAGGCCGCGGGTAGGCTCGGACGTTCGTCGACAGCGGAGCCGCCGACTGCACAAGGCAATCTACCACTTCCTCCTGCAGTTCCACGGCGCGGCCGGGTACGTGGGCGTCTTCACGCTTCTGGTGGCGTGCGGCCTGGGCCTGCCCCTCCCCGAGGACGTGGCGCTGATCACCGGCGGCTACCTGGCCGGGAAGGGCCCTCCCATCGGGGTGGGCTCGCTCCCGCTGATGATCCTGGTCGGGCTGGCGGGGATCCTGATCGGCGACTCGATCATCTTCCGCGCCGGCGCCACTTACGGCGAGGCGCTGCTGCAAACCCGCATCGGCCGCCACATCCCGGGCGAGAAGGTCGAGCGGATCATCGGCCTGTTCGAGCGCCACGGCCCGAAGTTCATCATGATGGCGCGCTTCCTCCCGGGCGTGCGCGCGGTGACCTACTTCGTCGCCGGAACCACCGGCGTGCCGTACTGGAAGTTCCTCCTCTACGACGGGATCGCTGCTTGCGCATCGGCGCCGGGCTGGGTGCTGCTCGGGCATTGGGCCGGCAAGCACCGCATGCTCCGCAAGGCCTGGCAGTACGCAAAGGAAGTCCAGATCGGCGTGATCCTCCTCGTCCTGGCGATCATCCTCCTCTGGATCGCCATCGCGCTGATCCGCCGCCGCATGCTCCGAAACCGCACCCCGACCCTCTCCGCTCTCCCCGGCGGCCGCGGCGCCCAGACCGATCCCCGCCGCCGCGCCAATCCCGGCTGACGAATCCCGCGCTCTACTGCGGACCGGCGCCGGGGGCCCGGGGGCGCGTCCGCAGCGCCAGCGTTCGCCCCTGGGGTCCGAGAAGCGCCGACCTCTAAGGCTGGGGCTCCTAATGTCGCTGCGAACGCGCCCCCGGCTCCCCCGGCGCCTATGTGCAGTTGGGCGCTGCCACATGCCTGCTCCGGCCAGTCCATCCGTGAAGGGAATCGGGGCATCGCTCCCGATTGATCTGCTTCAGACCGCGGCAACAATGAGACGCCGGACCCGCCGGAGCCGGGCCCGGGGGTGCGTTCGCAGCGACATTAGGAGCCCCAATCTCGGCGGGCGGCGCTCCTCGGACCCCAGGGGCGACGCTGGCGCTGCGGACGCACCCCCGGGACGGGCCGGTCAGCCTCGCGGCCAGTCCAGCGCTCGGCGATCCCGGGTGGGCGGATGTGCGTAGCCGAGTCGGCGAGAGTGCGTTGCCCGAGTCAAGTACGGACGATACACTCGCCGCTCCCGACGGAGCGCTGATGCTCGATCCGAATTTGCCGCTGGCCCTCACGTTCGACGACGTCTTGCTGCTCCCCGCCGAGAGCGACGTGCTGCCGCGGCAGGTGGACGTGAGCGCCCAGCTGACGCGGAACCTCCGGCTGCAGATCCCGCTGGTGAGCGCGGCGATGGACACCGTGACCGAGGCGCGCACCGCGATCGCCATGGCGCAGGCCGGCGGGATCGGGTTCATCCACAAGAACATGTCGCCGGCGCAGCAGGCGCTCGAGGTGACCAAGGTCAAGAAGTACGAGAGCGGGATGGTGGTCGACCCGGTCACCATCGAGCCCGAGGCGCGCCTCTACCAGGCGCTCGAGCTGATGCGGCAGCACGACATCAGCGGCATCCCGGTCACCCGCAAGGGCCGGCTCGTGGGAATCGTCACCAACCGCGACCTGCGCTTCGAAAAGAACCTGGAGCAGAAGGTCGAGGACGTGATGACCCGCGACCTGATCACCTGCCGCGAGGGCATCTCCCAGGAGCAGGCGAAGGAGCTGCTGCACAAGAACCGCATCGAGAAGCTGCTGGTCGTCGACGAGAAGTTCGAGCTCAAGGGCCTCATCACCATCAAGGACATCGAGAAGACCCGCGCGCACCCGAACGCCGCCAAGGACGAGCACGGCCGCCTGCTGGTCGGTGCCGCGGTGGGCGTCGGCCCCGACCGCGACGAGCGCGTGCACGGCCTCCTCCGCGCCGGCGCCGACGTGATCGCCGTCGACACCGCGCACGGGCATTCCAAGGCCGTGGTCGAATCGGTGCGGGTGCTGAAGAGCAACTTCCGCGACATCGAGCTGGTCGCGGGCAACGTGGCCACCGGCGAAGGAGCCGCGGCGCTCTGCGAGGCCGGCGTCGACGCGGTGAAGGTGGGCATCGGCCCGGGCAGCATCTGCACCACGCGCGTCGTCGCCGGCGTGGGGGTCCCGCAGATCAGCGCCATCGACAACTGCGTGCGCGCCGCATCGCGGGCCGGCGTGCCCTGCATCTCGGACGGCGGGATCAAGTACTCCGGCGACATCGTCAAGGCCATCGCCGCCGGAGCGCACAGCGTGATGATCGGCTCGCTCTTCGCCGGCACCGAGGAAGCGCCGGGCGAGGTCATCCTCTACCAGGGCCGCTCCTACAAGTCGTACCGGGGGATGGGCTCGATGGGCGCGATGAAGCAGGGGTCGCGCGACCGGTACTTCCAGGCGGGCGAGGAGGACTTGAAGCTCGTCCCGGAGGGGATCGAGGGACGCGTCCCGTACAAAGGGCCCCTGGCGATGAACGTGCACCAGCTCGTCGGCGGACTGCGCGCCGGGATGGGCTACACCGGCTGCCGCACCATCGACGAGCTGCGCACGCGCGCGAAGTTCGTCCGCATCACCCAGGCCGGGCTCCGCGAGAGCCACGTCCACGACGTGCAGGTGACTCAGGAAGCGCCCAACTACCGGGCCGAGTAGTGCAGCTCGCCACCGTCACGCGCCTCCCGCGGCGGCCCCGGCTGCTGCTCAGCTTCATCCTGCTCTTCCCGCTGGCCCTGTTCCTCCTGGCCGGCCTCCGCGCCGTGCAGCTCGCCCGCGAAGGCGAGGTCCCCGACGCGCTGCGGGACCTGGACTGCGACGGCAAGGTCAGCCTGGCCGAATGGCTGCGCGGAGGGATCGACTTTCGTCTCAGACCGTCCAAGCTCGTCCCCGGCTGCCAGGACGTCTACGCCGCGAAATCAGGACAGGTTCTGGTGGTGCGCTGCTCGGCCGAGCCGCGCTGCCGCCGAGCCGGCGACTTGCAGCGGTCCCGCTGAGCGGAAGCGGGAAAAGCTAACCAAAAGAGTGACTTCAGGGTCACGGGGTAAGACCCCCTGTGCCTCGCAGGCCTTGCGCCCCCACCGGGTCGACTCTGTATTTGTTCAGGTGCTCCACCCTACCTCGCAGAACGGGGGGAAATTCGTGCTGACGGTGATCGAAGTCGCTGGATCCGCGCTGGTCGGGCTCCTCTACCTGGGTATCCTGGCTACGGTGGTGACCATGAAGACGGGCCGGAAGCCCGCCTCCGGGGCCCGCCCGCAGAGGCGGCCCACCACCGTGCGCGTGCCGGGCGCCGACCAGGGCACCGTACCGACCCGCTAGCCGGCGGATCCGTAGAAGAGCCGCACGAGCCCCAGCGGCACGATGGGGATGTACGTCGAAAGCGCCAGCACGATCAGCAGCACCCCGATGAACCAGACGTTGACCTTGGTGACTTCCCACATGTCGGCTCGCGCGATCGAGCAGGCCACCGTGAGGACGCTGGCGACCGGCGGGGTCTGCTGACCGATCCCCAGGTTGATGGTGATCACGATCCCGAACTGCACCGGGTCGATTCCGACTGCCCGGACCAGCGGCATGACCACGGGCACCACCAGGATGATGGCCGCGGCCGAGTGAAGGAAGAAGCCGAGCAGGAGGAAGAGCAGGTTGAGCAGCAGCAGGATCACCCACTTGTTGCTGCTCAGGGCGGCGGCCGTGGCCGCGAGCTTCTGCGGCGCCTGGATCTCGGTGAGGTGCACGCCGAGCAGTGCCGAGGCAGCGACGAGCAGCATCACCACCGCGGTCTGCACCGAGCCGTCGATCATGGCGGCGTAGAGCTGCTTCGCGTCCAGTTCGCGGTAGATGACCACGCCGATGAAGATCGCGGCCAGCACCGCCAGCGCGGCGCCCTCGGTCGCGGTCACCACGCCGCCGAAGATGCCGCCCAGGATGATCGCCGGCAGCACCAGCGCCCAGGATGCCTCCTTGAACGCGACCCGGACCCGCCCCCAGGAGAACCTCTCCTCGACGGGGAAGTTGTACTTGCGAGCGAACCGATAGGCGATCACCATCATCAAGAGGCCGCCGAGCACGCCCGGCACCACCCCGCCCACGAAGAGCTTCACCACCGAGGTGTCCGCCATCGCCGCGTAGAGGATCATCGGGATGGACGGCGGGATGATCACCGCCAGCGTGGCGGACGAGGAGAGCACCGCGGCGGAGAACTCCTTGCTGTACCCCTTGCTCTTCATCGCCGGGATCAAGATGGAACCCAGCGCTGCCGCGTCCGCCACCGCCGAGCCGGAGATCTCGGCGAAGAACATCGAGGTGACGATGGTCACCTGCGCGAGCGCGCCGCGGACGAATCCGAGTAGCGCGGAGGAAAGGCCGATGAGCCTCCGCGAGATCCCGGATGCGTTCATGATCGCGCCGGCGAACACGAACAGCGGGATGGCGATGAGCGGGAAGCTGGTCGCTCCCGTGTACATGACGATGGGCACGTTCGCGAGCTGCCCCAACCCGCCCGTCTGCACGATGGCCACCAGGGCGACCACGGCGAGCGCCACCGCGATGGGAATCCCGAGCAGCACCAGCACCATGACGGCGCCGAAGAGGCCGAGCATTTCCATCAGTGGCTCAGTTCTTTCGCGGCGTCCGGGGCCGCGGCCGCCTGCGCGGTGGGTTTCCCACGCGCCCAGGCGATGCGGTCCGGCAGGTTGAGCAGCTCGGCGACGATGAACAAGGCAGCCCCGATCGGGATCACCGATTGGGTCACGCGGACCGGGACGTCGACTGTGACCAGTGTCTCGCCGCCGAGAAGCTGCAGGACGCGCACCCCCCACACGGCGAGCAGCGCGAAGAAGCCGATCACGGCGACTTCCTGCGCAACCAGCGCGGCCATCCGCCCGCCCGGCGGGAGCGCGTTGACCAGCCCCGGGAACCCGATGTGAGATCTCTTCAGCGCCGCGAGCGCGCTCCCGTAGTAGGTCACCCAGGCGAGCAGCACCGAGGCGACCTCGTCGTACCAGGAGAGCGGCCGTCCCGCGGCGCGGAAGGCGATTCCGACAAGCACCTCCGCGGCGAGCGCGACCAGCAGCGCGGCCGAGATCCACTCGAACAGACGCTCGATGCGGCGCCGCAGCGCGCTCACTTGGCCGATCCGAGGGCCACCGCCTTGTCGATCATCTCCTTGCCCCCCGGGGTCTCGGCGGCGAACTCCTCGTAGATCGGCTTGCTCGCGGCGCGGAACGCGGCTTTGTCCGCCTCATTCACCTGCATCCCGGCCTGCTTCAGCTTGCCGAGCAGCTCCTCGTCCTGCTGCGCGCCGGTCTTGTATACGTAGGCCTGCGTCTCGCGCGCCACCTCCTCCAGTCCCTTGCGGACGTCGGCGGGGAAAGCCTCCCAGCGCCGCACCGAAGTCACGAGATAGGCCGGTGTGTACACGTGATCGGTCATCGACAGGTACTTCTGCACTTCCTGGAACTTGGAGGTGTAGATCTGGGTGAGCGGGTTCTCCTCGCCGTCCATCACGCCGGTCTGCAGCGCCACGAAGACCTCGGAGAGTCCCATCGCGGAGGGGCTGGCGCCGTAGGCCTGGAACATCTTCACGCGCCACTTTCCCTTGGGAACGCGCAGCTTGATGCCCTTCAGGTCCTCGGGCTTGCGAATCGGGTGCGAGTTGCTGGTGATCTGCCGGAAGCCGTTCTCCCAGACGGCCACGATCTTGTAGCCCGCCTTCTCGGCCTGCGGCGCCAGGGTCGGCCAGACGATGTCCTTCTCGATCCGCTTCATGTGCTCGCGATCGCGGATCAGGTAGGGCATCTCGAACAGGCCGAAGGAGGGCACCACCGAGGACATCACGGTGGAAGGCAGGCTCAGATCGAGCGTCCCGATCTTCACCTTCTGCATCATCTCGGTATCGTCGCCGAGCTGGCTGGACCCGTAGAGCTGGACGACCACTTTGCCGCCCAGCCTCTGTTGGACGCGCTTGGCGAATTCCTGGGCGGAGAGGTCGAAAAGGGAGCCGGGCGAGCCCACGTGTCCGAGCTTCAGCTCGAGCGGCTGGGCAGCGGCGGCGGTGCCGCAGAGCGCCAGTGCGGCGAGGAGGGTTTTCATGGGGGCTGGATAAAGCGCAGTAATCCGCCGTTGGTCAAGGGGGGCTCCCGCGCGGTACTGTGCCGCGCTCCATGCCGGCTTCCCTCGTCGCCGCGGGCGCTGGGCAGGGCGATCCGGTCGCCGGGTTGGTGCTCGCGCTGGCGTTGATCCTGCTCGTCGCCAAGCTGGGAGGCGATCTCGCGGCGCGGGTCGGACAGCCGGCGGTCCTGGGGGAGCTGCTCGGCGGGATCCTGCTCGGCAACGTGCCTCTTTTCGGGCACTCGCTGATGGAACGGCTGAAGGGCGATCCAACCCTGGACATGCTGGGCCGCATCGGGGCGCTCATCCTGCTCTTCGAGGTGGGACTGGAGTCGACGGTCGCGCAGATGCTGCGCGTCGGGCCGTCGTCGCTGCTGGTCGCCGCCGTCGGCGTCGTCGGCCCCTTCTTGCTCGGGTACGGCGTGGCGGCATGGCTCCTGCCGGGCTCCTCCGCGTACGAGCACGCGTTCCTGGGGACCGTGCTGTGCGCGACCAGCGTCGGGATCACGGCACGGGTGTTCAAGGACCTGGGCCGCGTGCAGACGCCGGAAGCGCGCATCGTCCTCGGCGCGGCGGTCATCGACGACGTGCTCGGGCTCCTGGTCCTCGCCGTGGTCGCGGCCGTGGCCACCGCGGCCGACCGGGGCAGCGCGCTTTCCGCCGTGGAGATCGGCGTGACGGTGTCGAAGGCCGTCTTGTTCGTGGTGGGCGCCATCGCCTTGGGACTGCTGCTCTCCCGGCGCCTGTTCCGAATCGCCGCGAGGCTGCGCGCCGGCGGCGTGCTGGTCGCGGTCGGTCTGTCCTTCTGCTTCGTCCTCGCCTGGCTGTCCGACGAGGTGGGGTTGGCCCCCATCGTGGGTGCCTTCGCCGCCGGCCTGGTGCTGGAGGAGGTCCATTCCCGCGAATTCGCCGGACGCGGCGAGCGCACGCTGGATCAGCTCATCGAGCCCATCTCGCATTTCCTGGTGCCCATCTTCTTCGTGCTGATGGGCGTCCGGACGGACTTGCTCGCGCTGGCCAAGCCGCAGATCCTCGGGCTCGCCGCCGCGCTGACCGCGGCCGCGATCGTGGGAAAGCAGATCTGCGGGTTGGCGGTGCTGGAGAAGGGGCTGGATCGGGTCTTCGTTGGGCTGGGGATGATCCCGCGCGGGGAGGTGGGGCTGGTGGTAGCGAGCATCGGGCTCGAGCTCAGCGTCCGGGGGGAGCCGATGATCGACGCCGCCACGTTTTCGGCGTGTGTCATCATGGTGATGGTCACCACCCTGCTGACGCCGCCACTGCTGAAGTGGCGCTCGCGCCGGACTACCTGACCGTCAAGGCTGCGGCGCCTCGGCGACCTGCTGCGCCGGCGGCTTCGCCGACTTGGCGGACTTGGCCGCCACCGCGCCGGCACGGCGATCGCGGGTCCGGTCGTCGGACCGCAAGTGCAGGATCAGAGCGCCGATCACCGCCAGGAGCGCGATTGCCGCCCCGCGAGCAAGCGATCGCATCTCTTCCTCGTGGGTCATGTGTCCACCCTCCCACCTCTGGAGGTAGCAAGGGCGCGGGGTAGGGGCGCAAGGTTGCCGGGAGGGTCCCGGTAGGTCCGCAAGGCGGCCGCGGGGGCAGGGGCGCACCCGGGATTACAAGGCGCTCATCCGCCGCAAGAATCCTGCTGGCGGCCGGCTTCCGCGGGAGCTCCATCGGGTTCACTCCGTCGACGAGAGGTACTGCAGCGCCGCGGCGACTCCGCCGGGCTGGTGGGGGACCCCGGCGAGGCGCAGTCCCATTTCCACCCCGGCGAGCGTGCCGCACAGGGAGAGGTCGTTGAACGCCCCCAGATGGCCGATGCGGAACAGCTTGCCTTTCAGCTTTCCCAGGCCCTGGCCCAGCGACATGTCGAACCGCTCGAGGATGATGGCGCGCAGCCGGTCCGAGTCGTGTCCCTCGGGCAGGCGGATGCCCGTGAGGGAATTCGAGTGCTCTCGCTCGTCGGCGCAGTTCAGCTCGAGACCCCAGGCCCGCACCGCCCGGCGGGTCGCTTCCCCGTGGCGCGCGTGGCGATGGAAGACGTTGGGAAGTCCTTCTTCGTCGAGCATGCGCAGCGCTTCGCGCAGGCCGTAGAAGAGGTTGGTGGCGGGCGTGTAGGGGAAGAACCCGCTCTCGTTGGCTTGCAACATCGGCTGCCAGTCCCAGTAGGAGCGGTGCAGCCTGGCGGTGCGGGAAGCGGCCAGCGCCTTCTGGGAGATCCCGTTGAAGGAAAGCCCCGGGGGCAGCATGAGGCCCTTCTGGGAGCCGGCGACGGTGACGTCCACCTTCCACTCGTCGTGGCGGTAGTCGATCGACGCCAGCGAGGAGATGGTGTCGACCAGGAAGAGAGCGGGGTGCCTGGCGCGAGCGATGGCGGCGCGGATCTCCGGGATGCGCGAGGTCACGCCGGTCGAGGTCTCGTTGTGCACCACGCAGACGGCGCGGATCTCGTGCTGCGCGTCCGCCCGGAGCTTCTGCTCCACCGAGGCCGGATCCACCCCTCGCCGCCAGTCGCCGGGGACGAACTCGGGCCGCAAATCCAGGCGCCGGGCCATCTCCTGCCAGAGCGTGGCGAAGTGGCCCGTCTCGAACATCAGGACGCGATCGCCGGGCGAGAGCGTGTTGACCAACGCCGCCTCCCAGGCGCCCGTCCCGGAGGCGGGAAAGATCACCACCGGATGCGAGGTGCCGAAGACCTTGCGCAGCCCGGCGAGCACCTCGTTGCCCAGGTTGGCGAACTCCGGTCCCCGGTGATCGATGATGGGCCGGTCGATCGCGCGCAGCACGCGGTCGGGCACGTTGGTGGGTCCAGGGATCTGCAGGAAATGCCGTCCGCTCGCATGCGCCATCACTTGCCCCTCCAGCGCGGCTTGCGCTTGGCCAGGAATGCCTCGATCCCTTCGCGAAAGTCCTCGCTCATGTACGCCTGCACGACGTGGTCGCGGCTGCCCGCCGGGGCCCAGTGGCGCACGATCCGGTTCAGCTCCTGCTTCGCGGTGCGCACGGTGAGGGGCGCGTGCGACGCCGCGGTCCGAGCCATCTCGTCGGCCTTCGCGTAGACGCCGTCCTCGGTGGCGATCTGGTTGAGCAGCCCGCTGGCCCGCATCTCCTCGGCGTCCATCAGGCGCGCGAGCAGGATGATGTCCTTGGTGCGGGCCACGCCGATCAGCGCGGCCAGCCGCGCGTAGTTGCGCGTCGACAACGTGTTGCCCAGCGTCCGCGCGATGGGGAACCCGAACTTCGCGCTGGGCGCGCCCACTCGCAGATCGCAGGCTGCGGCGATGCCCGCGCCGCCGCCCGTGCAGGCGCCCTGGATGGCGGCGATGGTGGGGACGCGCACGTCCTCCAGCGCGTCGAAGACGCGGTCCATGCGCGCTTCGTAGTCGATCGAATGCTGCGGTGTGGAGAAGCCCCGGAACTGCGAGATGTCGGTGCCGGAGACGAACGCCTTGTCGCCGGCTCCGCGCAGGACCAGCGCCTTCACCGAGTCGTCGGAGTTGATCTGCCGGCAGAGCTCGCCCAGGCGATCGTACATCCCGAAAGTCATCGCGTTGCGCGCATCGGGGCGGTTGAAGGTGAGCCAGGCGATCCCGCCTTCCTTCACCTCGAAGAGGATCTCGTCGGTCGCGGTCATGGCATGCGGATCGCGCCGTCCGTGGCCAGGCGGCGGATCTCCTCCTGCGAGTAGCCCAGCTCTGCGAGCACCTGGGCCGAATGCTCGCCCAGGAGCGGTCCGGCCCGGGCCATGCTCGGCGGCGTCTCCGAGAGCCGCATCGGCGAGCCGACCTGCTTCACGGGCCCAAGCCTTGCGTGCGGCGCCTCGGGGAAGAACCCGCGCGCCACGAGATGGGGATCGTGGAAGACCTGGTCGTAGGTCTGCAGGAGCCCGCAGGGAACGCCCGCGGCGGTCAGCGCTTCGACCCAGTGCCTGGCGGGTCGCTTTTCGCTCACGTCCTCGAGCAGCGGGATCAGCTCGCGCCGGTTCTGGTGGCGCAGGTGGTTCTTGGCGAAGCGCGGATCCTGCTTGAGGGACTGCAGCCCGAAGACGTCGCAGCAGGCTTCCCAGTTGCGCGCGGTGGTGGCCCCGAGCGTGAAGAAGCCGTCCGAGGCGCGCAGCGCCTGGTACGGCGCCGAGGTCTGGTGCGCGGAACCGAGCGGCTTGGGGACCTCGCCGGTGGCGAAATACCGCCCCGCCTCCCAGACGGCGAGGGACACTCCCGACTCGAAGAGGCAGACGTCGATGAACTGCCCGCGTCCGGTGCGCTCCCGCACGCGCAAGGCGGCCAGCGTCGCGATCGCCGCGTAGAGCGCGCAGGTCAAGTCGGTGACCGGTACGCCTACCTTGACCGGGTTTCGCCCGCCTTCCTCGCCGGTGATGGACATCAGCCCGCTCATGCCCTGGGCCATGATGTCCAGGCCGGGGCGCTGGGCGTATGGCCCGTCCTGTCCCCAGCCGGAGGCTGCCACGTAGACCAGCCGCGGGTTCAGCTCCGAGAGTCGCGGGTAGTCGAGCTCCAGATCACTCATGGTTCCCGGTCGTAGATTCTCGACCAGCACGTCGGACCGCTGCGCCAGCTTGCGGAAGACTTCCTTGCCCCGGGGCGCCTTGAGGTCCAGCGCCAGCGAACGCTTGTTGCGGTTCAGCCGGATGAAGCTCGAGGACTCGCCCTCGATGAACGGGCCGCTCGCGCGCGTCTGGTCGCCGCCGTCGGGGTTCTCGATCTTGACGACGTCGGCGCCCAGATCCGCCAGCTGCAGCGTGCAGAACGGGGCGGCCATGAAGTTGCCTACCTCGAGCACCCGGATCCCTGCGAGCGCCGCTTCGGCCATTCGAGCCTCCGCCGCCGATCTATACTGCCGGCCATGCCCTTGTCCTGCGAAGAAGCGTTGCGGCTGGTCGGCGCTGCACACGACCGGGCCCGGCAGATCGGCATCCGCGTCACGGTGGCGGTGGTCGACGAGGGGGGCCTCTTGCAGGCGCTGGCGCGAATGGACGGCGCGCCGCCTCTCTCCTCGCAGATCGCCGAGGCCAAGGCGGTGGGCGCGGCAGTCTGGCACCGGGACGGAGCGCAGCTGGCGCAGGTCCACCAGGAGCGCCCGGGCTTCTTCAACCAGGTCGCCCAGATGGTCCGGGTGCCCATCATCCCCGGACTGGGGTCGACGCTGGTCCGCCGCGAAGGCGCGGTGCTGGGCGCGGTGGGCGTCTCGGGCGGCAAGCCCGAGCAGGACCTCGACTGCGCCGAGGCCGGACTGAAGGCCCTCTCGAAGTAATCTCCGCGTGCGGGCCCCGGCGGGCCGCGTTACAGTGCGCCTCCCGCGCCGGAGGGCCCACGTGGCCGACCTGCACGCCGAGAAGATCCTCATCCTCGACTTCGGATCGCAGTACACGCAGCTGATCGCCCGCCGCGTGCGCGAGCTGCACGTCTATTGCGAGATCCATCCCTGCACGATGCCGATGGAGCAGATCCGCGCTTTCGCCCCGCGCGGGATCATCCTCTCGGGAAGCCCCTACAGCGTGGAGCAGCCCGGGGCGCCGCTGGTGGACCGCGCCGTCTTCGAGCTGGGCGTCCCGGTCCTGGGCGTGTGCTACGGCCTGCAGCTGATGGCCAAGCTGCTCGGCGGAGCCATCGACCGGACGGCCCATCGCGAGTACGGCCACGCCCGCGTCGAGGTGCTGGAGCCGGTGGGGCCCTTCCGGGAGATGCGCCCGGGAGAGCACCTCGACGTGTGGATGAGCCACGGAGACAAGGTGACCTCCCCTCCGCGAGGGTTCCGTGTCATCGGACGCAGCGAGAACTCGCCTTTCTGCGCGGTCGCGAGCCCGGAGAAGCGGCTGTACGCGATCCAGTTCCATCCCGAAGTGGCCCATACCCCGCGGGGGCGCGAGCTGTACGAGGCCTTCCTGGAGGAGTGCGGAGTCACCTTCAGCTTCCGGATGGGCGCGTTCATCGAGGACGCGACCGCCCGGATCCGGGAGCGGGTAGGGAAGGAGCGCGTCGTCTGCGCCCTGTCGGGCGGGGTGGACAGCGCGGTCGTCGCGCTGCTCCTCCACCGGGCCATCGGCCCGCAGCTCCAGTGCATCTTCGTCGACAACGGCCTGTTGCGCGAAGGCGAGGCCGGGCAGGTGCAGCAGACCTTCGCCGGCCGCTTCCACCTGCCGCTGCGCACCGTGGACGCGCGGGCGCGCTTCTTGGGCAAGCTGCGCGGGGTGACCGACCCCGAGCGCAAGCGCAAGATCATCGGCAACGAGTTCATCGCCGTGTTCGAGCAGGAAGTGGAGCGCGACCGCGCCGAGCATGGCGAAGCCCGGTTCCTCGCCCAGGGAACGCTCTACCCGGACGTGATCGAGAGCGTCTCCTTCAAGGGCCCCAGCCAGGTGATCAAGAGCCACCACAACGTGGGCGGCCTGCCGGAGCGCATGCGAATGCAGCTGATCGAGCCGCTCCGCGAGCTGTTCAAGGACGAGGTGCGCGCCTTGGGCCGCGAGCTGGGCCTGCCCGAGGCCATCGTCGCGCGCCAGCCCTTCCCCGGGCCGGGGCTCGCCATCCGGGTGCTGGGCGAGGTCACCGAGGAGCGCCTGCGGCTCCTGCGCAAGGCAGACGCGATCGTGCAGGAGGAGGTGGCCAACGCCGGCCTGCGCGAGCGGCTCTGGCAGGCCTTCGCGGTGCTCCTTCCGGTGCGCAGCGTGGGCGTGATGGGCGACGAGCGCACGTACGAATCCGCCTGCGTGCTGCGCGCGGTGGAAAGCCTGGACGGGATGACCGCCGACTGGGCGCGGCTGCCGTACGACCTGGTGGCGAAGATCTCCGGACGCATCACCAACGAGGTGCGCGGGATCAACCGGGTCGTCTATGACGTCTCCTCCAAGCCGCCGGCCACCATCGAGTGGGAGTAGACGGATTTGCGGCTCGTGCCCGTCGCTTCGGCGCTGCTCCTCGCCACCGCCGCTCGCGCCAGCAGCGTGAGCGACGAGATCAGCGTGTTGGGCACCCAGAGCACGCCGCAGAACCCTCGCGCCGGGAACGTGTCGAACCTGCTCAACGCCTACTTCGACCTCGGCGAGAGATGGACCGTGAACGCCAGCGCCCAGGTGACGCTGGAGGAGGCGACTCCCGGCCCCGCGGGCAACGCGTTCCCCGACCTGGGCGGAACCGTGACCGACTTCAGCGCCGGCTTCGAGTGGGACGCGACGGACAACTGGAACTTCGGCGTCACGATAGACGTCTCTCCGGAGAGCACCATCCGCAACGATGCGCGGGCCCGGGTGCCGACCCTGGGTCCCATCGACGTGCTGGTGGAGTCGACGACCTCGCTGACCTCGCTCGAGCTGCTCGCGGGATACGACACGACGGGGCTCTCCGACCTGGAGTGGTCCTTCACCGCCAGCCTCGACCTGAGCCGCATGGAATCGCAGCAACAGGCCACCAACGCGCGGCACGCCGACGGGTCGAGCGTTTCCACCGCCCAGGTGCGGGCGGACTGCGCGCCCGTTGGTTCCGGCTGCCGCGCCCTGGTCCCGATCATCGACGGGATCTCCGGCGTGCTGCGGTACGCGCGGGTCTCCGCCAGCGCGCTGGCGATCATCGCTCGCGATACCGACGCCGGGGTGAGCCTGGACTACTACGGCTATGTGGACGATCCCGCGACCGTGGGGCTTTTCAGCACCGCGGCGGTGGGCAGATTCGGGGCGGGCGCGCCGATCGCGCCCCTGCGCTGGCTGGTGCGTCCCGAGGTGGCTCACCGGTTCGGGGACTTCTCGCTCAAGGGCTGGGCGCAGGTTGGCCAATACGTGCCCGAGGCGGGGCAGGGCACCGCCGCCCTGGGAGCGAAGGCGCAGTACAAGTTCTCCCGCTCCTTCCGGATGTGGGTGAGCGCAACCGGGCAGCGCGACGAGGACTCGAGCGGCGCGATCTCCCGGACCGGAATCCTGTCGTTTGGAGGCGCCTACCGGTTCTAAGCTCCCGCCGGCGGTCCGGCGCGGCCTTGCAGCAGAAAGCAACCGCGTTATACTTGCAATTGAAAGATGCCCAGGACCCTCAGCCAGACGGGCCGGAAACCCAGCGCCGAGGCGGTGGTCGCCAAGGCCCTGGTGCGCGCGGCCGGCCGGCTGGGGCTGTCGCAGGCGGAGCTGGCCGGGGTCCTGGGTACCAGCGCCGCCAGCGTCTCCCGCACCTTCGGCGGGGAGCGGCCGGTCGACCCCGATTCCGCGGAAGGGCGGCACGCGCTGCTCTTCCTGCGCCTCTTCCGCAGCCTCGACACGCTGGTGGGAGGCGACGAGGCAAAGGCGCGCCTCTGGCTCGGGGCGCCCAACGCTCACCTGGGAGGCCGGCCGCCGCGGTCGCTCATCGCCTCCACCCCGGGGCTGGTCCGTGTCGCCGAGTATCTGGACGCGATGCGCGGGACCCTCTGAGGTCCGGCCCCTGCGCGGGCGCTTCTGCCGCGTGGTCGAGGCCCAGTTCCGCAACTCCACCCGCAAGCTGGTGGACTCGGACGCCGAGCAGGAGCTGATCGAGGAGCTGATCGATCGCCGCGCCAAGCTCCCGGTGCCGGCGGGATTCGAGGGCCTGCACTACCTGCTCTACACGCCGTTCCGGCACCCGCCGCTGCGCAACGGGTCGCGCTTCGGCACCCGCCTGGAGCGGGGCATCCTCTACGGCTCCCGGGAGCTGCCTACGGCTTTCGCCGAAGTCGCTTATTACCGGCTGGTCTTCCTGGAGGGCTCCGCGGCCGACCTGGGCGACCTGCACCTCGAGCTGACCGCCTTCTGGTTCGGCCTCGCCGCCGCGCGCGGGGTCGACCTCTCCCAGGCTCCGTTCCGGGCGTACGAGGCGCAAATCTCCTCGAAGACGCGTTATGTCGCCTCCCAGGGGCTGGGCGCCGAGATGCGGGCCGCCGGCGTGCAGGCCTGCCTGTACGTGTCCGCGCGCGCTGAAGGCCGCGCGCTGAACCTGGGGGTCTTCGAGAACGTCTTCCGACCCGGCCGGCCGCTGCGCGAGGAGCCCTGGAGCTGCACCGCGAACCGGTCCGGCGCCGAGTTCCGCGCCCGCAGCCTGCTCGGCCCCGGCCGCCGGCACGCCTTCGCGCGGGCCCAGTTCGAGGTGGCCGGCAGCCTTCCGGCGCCGGCGCTGGCTTGAGCCGCCGCGCTCCGTCGGGCTACTTCGCCGAGGCCTGCGTCTTCTGGAAGATGTCCTTCGGGATCATGCAGTGGACGCCCTTGCGCACGTCCACCACCTGGCTCACGCGGCAGTCGCCGACCATCGAGGCCAGGCCGTAGGCCTTGGCGGCCTCGATGCCCTTGACCTTGGTGAGGAAGTCGACCTCCTCGCGCACGGCGTTCACCATCGCCTTGTCCAGGCTTTCGTCGAACCCGACGGTGATCCAGTGCGTCTTCGTCTCGATCCGGGGCCAGGAGAGCTTCATGTCCTTGCGGACGATGGGCTGCAGCCGGATCTCCTTGTACGAGCACTCCAGCGCGGTCAGGTTCACCTCGCCGTTGCCCTGCAGGCAGTGCGAGTCGCCCGTCCAGATCAGGCCGCCCTTGAGGAAGATGGGGATGAAGATGGTCGAGCCTTCCTGCAGCTCGTTGATGTCCATGTTGGAGCCGTTCTTCCAGGGGCGGATGGTGCTGACCGGCGCCATCGGGTCTTTCGAGCCGCCCTTGCGGGGCGAGGGGTCGTCCGGATCGATCCCGACGGCGAGCGTGCCGGGGAACGGCCGCAGGGGCAGCACGATTCCGGGGGCGAACTCCACCCGCTTGTTCTTCACGTCCAGCTTGAAGAACTCGACGTGCCCCTCGGGGAAGTCGGACGCCAGCGCGCCGATGGTGGGGAACTCCTTGCCCGGCAGGTTGAAGTTCGTGCCCACCTCCTTGGGCACGATCTTGAGGATGTGGATCTCCATCACGTCGCCCGGTTCGGCGCCCTCGACGTAGATGGGCCCGGTGAGCGAGTGGGGCCCGCCGCCCGGATTCGCCTTGCGCAGCTCGACGATCTTCTCCATCGAGGTGCCGGGCTGGATCTGATCCTTGGCGTGCATCAGCGTCTCGATGGACACCGTGTCGCCGGATTGGATGGTCAGCTTGGGCGGCTCCTTCGGGTCCAGCCAGCCCCATTGGACGTTCTCCGGAGTTGCCTTGAGGACGTGATGCTTTCCGGCGCCCAGGACGGGTGTGGCGGCCAGCACGGCGGCGAGCAGAGCGGCTTGCTTGAGTGTGTGGGACATGGATCCCCTCCCACGCACATGGTGGCATGCCGCGTCGCGGGCTGTCGAGGCAGCGCGAGTTGACCGAACGCAGCGACCAGTGCCGCGCATTGACACGCCATCAGTGCGCACGTAAACTGTGTTCATGAACTTGACGCTCTCGGTGGACGACAGGGTCGTCGAAAGGGCCCGCCAGGTGGCCGCGCGGCAAGGCACGAGCTTGCAGGCGCTCGTCCGGCAATATCTCGAAACGCTGGCCGGTTCCCGCGAAGGCGCGGCCCTGGTCGACCGGCTCGAGGAGCAATGGCGCGAGGCTGACGAGCACCTCAAGCAGCATCCCGCGAAGAGCTACAGGTTCGATCGCGATGAGCTGTACGAAGATCGCGTCGGTCGCCGGCGAGGCGAGTAGTGGCCGAGCGCTGCTTTTTCGACACCAACGTTCTGGTCTACGCGCAGTCCGCCGGCGAGCCTCAGAAAAGGAAGACCGCGCGAAAGCTGTTGGCCGCGCATCTCGGCGCGCAGACTGCCGTCTTCTCCACCCAGGTCTTGCAGGAGTACTTCGTCGCGACGCGGCGGATCGGGCTGCCCGCGGAGCTCGCGCAGCAGCACGTCGCCACCTACGCGCAGGCCAACGTGGTCCAGGTGACGACCGACCTGATCCTCGCTGCCATCGACCTTCATCGCCTGCAAAAGCTGTCCTTCTGGGACGCATTGATCGTTCGTTCCGCTCGCGCCGGCGGCTGTAGCGTCCTCATGACCGAGGACCTCCAACATGGGCAAAGCTACGAGGGTGTCCGGGTGGAGAACCCCTTCCTTCGCTGAGTAGACGTAATCCTTCTTATCAGACCCAACGCTCCGCATCGGCGTTTCGTGACGCACCGCGTCCCGCCCCGGGACAAGTACGGCCAGCTCTCGGATCAGGAGCCGCCCTTCAGCGCTCCGCGAACCCGCTGCGTGTCCCGGAGCATCGGCAGCTGGGCGAGGTCCTTGGGCCTGCCGGCCGCCTCCTTGGAAGCGATGACGTCTCCGAGCGAAGCGACGGTCGCCGCGCTATCGCCGATCTGAACGCGCGAGCTGCGCGACCGTAGCGCTTCGAACGTGAGCCCACCTGGCAGCGCATCGAAGAGGATGTCGATGGGCAGCGCCCCGCCAATCAGCGTGACCGACCGCGAGAGCTCGGAGACCTCCACCGGCCCGGCGATCTGGAGCGCTGCGGCCAGCTTGGCCAGCTTCTCGCGGTCCTTGGGCGTGTCCCGGACGAGCAGATCGAGATCTTGCGTCATCACCGGCGCGCCATTCAGTACCGCCGCGACCGTGCCCACGACCAGCGCCTCCAGACCGACCCGATCGAGGGCCAGCATCACCTCACGGAGGAACGTCTCGTCAGAAGACATAACGACCCGACCCGAGACGCTTGAGGAAGAAACAGCGCCCGCTCCCGATCGGCCGCAGGAGGCTCTGCAGGATCAGGATCAAGTCGCCGGGGTCGATGCCCGGCACGAGCGGCGCGATCCGATCACGGGCCTCGAGCACTGCTTTTCGCAGGCGTTCGGCTTCTGCACGTCGGTCCATCGAGCCCAGAGTAGCGAGCCACCGCGCGCGAATCCATTCCAGATGCCCGCCGGCGCGAAATGCCGCCGTCCGTGCGCGATGTGGTACTGACGCGCGGTGCACCGGCCCGGCACCCGTGTGATCGCGCGCGTCACGACTTTCAGTATCGGGCGCCCGCTGCTCACGCTGTCCGGCGCGGCGGTGCTGGCGGCCGTCTCCATCTGGCTGGCCTCGGGCCTGGAGATCCGCTCCAGCTTCCAGGAGCTGCTCCCCAAGGACCTCCCCTCGGTCCGGCTGATCCAGGAGCTGGTCAAGCGCGTCGGCGGCGACGGCACCGTGTTCGTCAACGTCGAGTCGCTCGACGGCCCGCAAGGATTGCCGGCCTGCGAGGCGCTCGCCCCCAAGCTGGCGGACGACTTCCTCGCCATGGGTCCCGACCAGATCCGGGCGGTGGACTGGAACGTGAAAGGCGCCGAGGACTGGTTCCTCCAGCACTGGCCGCTCCTGGTCCCCATCGAGGACCTGCGGCGGGCCCGCGACGCCATCCGCGACGAGATCCGCAGGCGCGTCATCGAGGCGAATCCGTTTGCCATGCAGCTCGACGACGAAGACGCGCCGCCGCCCAAGCCGGCCGAGGACGATCCGGCCACCGACTGGCTCGACCCGAAAAAGCCGTTGCCGCGCCAGCAGATCCGCGAGCGCTTCGCCCGCTACGTGGACGGGTATTACGTCCACCCGGACCGCCGCACCCTGACCATCGTGGTCCGGCCCACCGGCACCAGCCTGGGCGTGCACGAGGCGCGGGCGCTGCTCAACCGGATGCAGGCGGTGGTCGCCCGGCACCAAGCGGACATCCAGGCCGCGCACCTGCGGGTCGGATTCGCCGGCAGCTTCCCGCTCTTCGTCGCCGAGTACGAGGCCATCATCAACGACGTGAGGAGCACCGCCCTCTTGGTCACTTCGCTGGTCCTGCTCTCCATCCTGCTGTTCTTCCGGGACCTGCGGTCCACGTTCTCCCTGGGCGTCGCCGTGCTCACCGCGGTCGCCGTCACCTTCGGCCTCACCCGCCTGATCATCGGCTACCTGAACACCCAGACCGCCTTCCTCGGCGCCATCGTGCTGGGCAACGGCATCAACTACGGCCTGATCTACCTGGCGCGCGTGAAACAGTTGCGCCGGAGCGGGATCGAGCTGCTCCCGGCCTGCGTGGAGGGCGCGCAGAGCACGGCGCAGGCCACCCTGCTCGCCTCGGCCGCGACCAGCGTCTCGTTCGGCACGTTGGTCATCGCGGCCAACCGCGGCTTCCGCCACTTCGGCATCATCGGCGGCATGGGCATGCTGCTCTGCTGGCTCGGCACGTTCTTGCTGGTGCCGGCGTTGCTCGCCGTCTGCGAGAAGCTCCGCGGAGCCCCGAAGCTGGCCGCCGCCCCCGCCGAGGAGGGCCGCGCCTTGCTCCCCTTCCTGGAGCGGCTCTTCGCCCGTCCGCGCGCGATCGCCTTCGTGTTCGCGGTGGCCACCATCGTCGCGCTGGTCGCCTTCTTCCGCGACCTGCCCACCGCGATGGAACGGAACCTGGAAAACCTGAGCAACGACCCACCCAAAGGCGAGCAGACCCTGCTGCGAGACCACGAGCGGGCCGGCACTTCGCTGGGCACTTCGACCGCGTCGGTCCTGGCCCTGCTGGATTCGTGGCTCGAGGCGGACGAGTTCTGCGACGTGATCCGCAAGCGAGCGCAGAAGCCGGAATATGCGAACCTGATCGAGAGCTGCAACACGCTCTCCAACGTCGTCCCCCGCCCGGATCAGCAGCCCGAAAAGCTCGCCGCCATCCGCGAGATCGCCGCCGAGTTGGAGAGGCCCGCGCTCTCGAGGCTCTCCGCCGAGCTGCGCGCGCGGGTCGCGCAGGTGCATGCCGAGCTCGCCGCCCAGCGGCCCGTGAAGGTGGCGGACGCGCCGGCCAACCTGGTGGACAAGTTCCGCGAGCGCGACGGATCGGTGGGCAAGCTGGCCCAGGTCGTCGCCCGTCCCAACGCCAAGCTGGAGCTGGCGCCCAACCTGGCGGCGTTCGTGCGCGGCGTGCGCGACGTGCCGGTCGATGGAAAGCGGGTGGACGCAACCGGCGAGAACGTCATCTTCGCCGACCTGCTCACCGACATCGACAAGGAGGGCCCGCGCACCACCCTGCTCTCCTTCGCCGGCGTGTTCCTGCTCGTCATCGTCTTCTTCCGCCACGTGCGCACCAGCGTCGAGGTGCTGGGGTCCCTCACCGTCGGGGTGGCGCTGATGAGCGGGGTGGCGGCGCTCTTGAGCCTGAAGATCAACTTCTTCAACTTCATCGTCTATCCCATCACCTTCGGCATCGCCGTCGACTACGGCGCCAACGTCGCCGCGCGCGTGCGCGAGCGCGGCGGCCGCGTGCTGGAAGCGCTCGCCGAGGTGGGCCCGGCCGTCGCGCTCTGCTCCTGGACGTCGATCGTCGGCTACGGGTCGCTGCTCATCTCGCTCAACCGGGCGCTGCGCAGCTTCGGCGAGTACGCGATGATCGGCGAGGTGACGACCATCCTCACCGCGCTGGTGCTCCTCCCCGCGCTGCTGATCATCGCCGAGCGGCAGCGCGCACGCCGCCGGACGCAGGCAGCGGCCTGAAAAGCGAGCCTCACCCGGCCGAGAGCGCGCGCTCCACCGCCTTGGTGACGTCGTACAGCAGCGCTCCGCGCTCGGTCACCGGCAGATCGGGGGCGGGCATCCGCGACCTGCGCAGCATGCGGTTGTACGCGATCTCGGCGATCGGCCGGAGATGGAAGGCGTCGTGCAAGTTGTACTCGAGCAGCCTGCGCAGCGCGGTGCGATCGCCCTCCCGCTGCGCCCGCCACAGCCAGACCGCGTCCGTGCCGGAGAGCGGCGCCAGGTGAGGGGGACGGTGCAGCCCCAGCCGCGGCTCGATCTGCTTGAGCCCGCCCCCTTCGCCCAGCCGGCGCAGCAGCACGCAGAGGTCCACGTGCGCAGCCGGCGGCCTCCAGCCGGGAAACAGCCGGCGCAGGTGCGGCAGGTCGAACGCCGTCCCGTTGAAGGTGACCACGGCCTTCCACCCGGCCGCCCGCAGCGGAAACTCGTGCAGGTCGCGCCCGCGCACGAAGGAGCGCGGCCCCTGGGCGTCGAGGACGCCGATCACGGTCACCTCCTCGGCAGTCTCGACGTCGACGAATCCGGCCCGATCGAGCAGGTGCGGCAAGAGGCGCCAGTGCTCCGTCTCGGGCAGGGCGCGGGCGAAGAAGTCCAGGTCCCCCGCCTGCAACCGGGCGCGGCTCTCCGCGATCCCCTCGCGCAGGCGCTCGTCGAGGCGGGCGGCCAGCACCTCCCCCTCGGGCAGCGCGTCCCAGCACGGCACTCCGCGCAGCCAGAGCTGGCGCTCCCGCATCGGGCCGATGCCGCGGATGTGCCGGAACGATGCCGTCAGCACGGTCAGGCCTCTTCGGCGACCTGGGTGAGGAGCGGAACGTCGGCCTCGCAAAAAGGCAGCCCCGGCAAGGCCCGGCGCGGCACCCAGCGCAGCTCCTCGGCGGTGAGCGGGCGGGGCTCCTGGCGGTCGTGCAGCGTGGCGCGGTACAGCGCCAGCTCGACCTGCAGATCGGGATAGATGTGCTCCAGGCGCGCGTACAGCTCGCCCACCTGGACCCGAACGCCCAGCTCCTCCCGCAGCTCGCGGGCCAGCGCAGCGCGCTCGCCTTCCCCGGGTTCCACCTTGCCGCCCGGGAATTCCCACAGGCCCGCGCGTTCACCCTCTTGCTTGCGGCGCGCCACCAGCACCTCGCCGCCGCGCTCGATCAGCGCGGCCACGACGAGGACCCGCCGGTTCACGGGAGCAGCCCCAGGGAGTAGAGCACCCCAGCGTTGGAGACGACGAACGCGGCGCCCGCGATCGTCAACGCTCCACCCGAGAAGCCCGAACCGGGGTCGAAGGCTCCCCGGGTGCGCCCGGTCACCGCGTCCACCGCCATCAGCGGACCGCGCTCGATCGACACCATCACCACCCCGCTGCTCGCCGACGCCGCGGTTGCGTACCGGTCGTTCCCCAGCGAGAGTTTCCACAACACCTTGCCATCGGTGCGGGCAAGCGCGACCAGCGCGCCCTTTCCGCTCGCGTACAGGCGCGGTCCGTCGACCAGCACGTGGTTGGCCCCGGGCAACGGCGCCGTCCACACCGGGTTGCCGGTCGCGGCGTCGACCGCGACCACGCCGATCTTGCTGCTCGCGGCGTACACCTTCGGGTCGTCGTCGGGCGCCGCCAGATCGTCGACGTCCAGGTAATCGCCGGTGCCGCTGACTGCGCGCACCCACCTCGCCACCCCGTCCGCGGGCCCCAGCGCCACCAGGGAGCCGTCGGCGAAGCCGGCGAAGAGGGTCCCGTGGGCGATCCGGGGGCGGGCGTTACCCCGCAGGGTGAAGCCCGCCGGCGGATCCCGGTGGAACTTCCACGCGATCTTTCCGGTCTCCACATCCACGCCGGTGATCGATTCCTCGCTGGACATCAGGTAGAGGCGGCCGCCGGAGAGGGTCGGGGTGGTGGTCAGCTCCTGTTGCAGATCGCTGGACCAGCGCACTTCGCCGGTGATGCGGTTGAGCGCGGTCAGCTTCCCGTCGGCCGCCGCCACGTAGAGCGTCTCGCGGTCGAGCAGCGGCGCGGCCAGGATCGAGCCGCCCGCCCGCCAGGACCAGACGGTGCGGCCGTGGAAGCGGCAGCGGACCCATCCGTTGTTGGTGCCGACGTACAGCCGGCTCCCGGCCTCGTCCAGCACCGGCGTGGCCGTCTCGCGCGGCTCGTAGGGAAGCTCCTGCTGCGGCACCAGGCGCGTCATGTCGCCGATGAAGAAGGCCCGCTCGCCTTGCGCTGAGGACGCGTGCGGCAGCGGCTGATGCGACATCGGCGTGAAGGCGAACGCCAGGACCGCCGCAGCGAGCATCTACTTCTTGCCCTTGTTCACGGGCGCCGCAGGCTTGCGCTCTTTCGGCGGCACCGTCGAGAGCGGCGCGTCGGCCGGCGGGAGCGAGGCCAGCTCGAGGCGCATGTTCGCTTCCAGCGCCACCTGCTCCTTGGAGTAGTCCTTGCTGACCTGCTCGAGCTGCCGTTTCGCCTCGGGCTTGCCGGCGACGAGCGCGATCCGCGCCTCCTGGAAGGCGGCGCGCTCGGGCGCGCCCTCGTTCGCCAGCGCGGCGAAGGCGGAGCGAGCCTCGTCCAGCTTGCCTTGGGCCTCGAGCGCATATCCGAGCGACTCCTGGGCCAGCGCCCGCAGCGGATGCCGGCCCGGGGCGCGGTCCAAGAACGCCTGCAGCGCCACCTGCGCGTCCTGGGCGTCTCCGCCCTTCAGCTTGAGGAAGCCGATCTCCGCCTCGGCGGTCTGCGCGCCGACGGAGCGCGGGAAGTCCGAGCGCACTTTCTCCAGCGCCGACAGCGCCGCTTTCTGCCGCGCCTCGCTGCTCGGAAACGTCTCCACGCCGGGCTGCGCCTGCGCCTCGGACGCCAACGGACGCGAGGACAGCTCCAGCGCGAGGGCCAGCTCCGCCCCCGCCTTCTGTTCCCTGGACGTGGCGTAGGCCGAAGCTCCCCAGGCGCCCAGGATGGCGACGGCCAGGACGATCACGCCCGCCAGGACCGGCTTCTGGTGCGCCATCATCCACGCCATCGCCTTTCCGGCGACGACCTGGAACTCATCCGGCTTCTTCAGCTCCTTGCGATCGAGCTTCTGCGCCAACCTGGCAGCCCTCCTTCAGGACGGGGTTCCTGCCCGACTTCCCCTCTGGAGTCAATCATCGAGTAAGGTGCTTCCGTGTTGCTCCTCGCGCTGCTCCTCGCCGCCCCGCCTCTCCCTGGCGAGGGGCGGGTCTCGGTGCGCTTGGAGACCACGTACCTGCAGCCGGAAGGCGATGCGACCATCCGCGGCGGCGGCGTGGGCCTTTCGCTGGCCTACCGCCTGACGGACCAGCTCTCGGCGGTGGGCGGGGCCTCCGCGTCGCTGCTCTGGTCCCTGCCCGCCGACGGAGGCCCTCGTCAGATGCAGCGGCTGACGATGCTTTCCGCGGGTCTCGAAGCGATGCTCGATTCGACGCCGATCGCCCCGTTCCTCGAGCTTTGCCTGGTGCGCCTCCTTCCCGGCGACGTGGCGGGGTACTCGCTGGCGACGCGGCTCGCGCTGGGCGCAGACTGGCGGTTTGCCGCACCCTTCGCGCTGGGCCTGGGCGTCCGGACCCTGACGCCGCTCGACGGCGCCGGCGGCATCACCTCGGTACCGGGCACGGAAGTCGCGCTCCGCCTCACCTGGCTGCCCCGCCGGATCGCCCGCGCTGCCAAGGAGTGATCATGCGCGCAGTCCGCCTGCACAAGATCGGCGAGCAGTTCCAGGTCGATCAGCTGCCCGATCCGGTCGCTCCGCCCGGCGGAGCCGTGGTCCGGCTGGAGGCGGCCGCCCTCAACCACCGCGACGAGTTCATCCGGGTGGGCCTCTACGCGAAGATCCAGCTTCCGGCCGTGCTCGGCTCCGACGGCGCCGGCGTGGTCGAGTCGGTGGGGCCGGGTGTTGCGGCCTCCTGGGTGGGCCGCAAGGTGGTGGTGAACCCCGCGGACGACTGGGGACCCGATCCGCGGGCCCAGGACCCGAAGACGTTCCTCATCCGTGGCATGCCCAAGCAGGGCACCTTCGCCGAGAAGATCGCCTTGCCGCTCGACCGGCTGGAGCCGATGCCGGAACACCTCAGCTGGCCCGAGGCAGCCGCGCTGCCCCTGGCCGGGCTCACGGCGTACCGCGCGCTGGTCACCCGGGGCGAAATGAAGCGGGGCGATCACGTCCTCATCACCGGGATCGGCGGCGGCGTGGCGGCCGTCGCCATGCAGGTGGCGCAGGCGCTCGGCGCGCAAGTCTCGGTGACCAGCGGCAGCGAGGAGAAGCTGCAGCGGGCGCGCGGCATGGGCGCCATCGCCGCCCTCTCCTACAAGCAGAAGGGCTGGGAGAAGGACCTGGTGCAGCAGGCCGGCCGGCCTCCGATCCTGGTGATCGACAGCGCGGGAGGGCCCGACTTCGGCGCCCTGGTGAACGCCGTCGCGCCGGGCGGCCGCATCGTCACCTACGGGGCCACCCGGGGGCCGGCCGAGAAGCTCGAGCTGACCCGGATCTTCTTCAAGCAGATCGACCTGCGCGGCACGACCATGGGCACCGACGAGGAGTTCCGCGCCATGCTCGGCCTGGTCGCGCGCGAGCGGCTGCGGCCGTTGGTGGACCACGTCTTTCCGCTCTCGCAGGCCGCGGAGGCGGACCGGCGCATGGCCCAGGCCGAGCAGATGGGCAAGATCGTTTTGAACTGCCGTGCGTAGTAGACGTCCATGATGCTCTCACTCCTGATTGCGTCCCTGTGCGTACCGGTCCTGGCCGCGGCCGCCTCCGGCGGCGAGCAGCGCGCGGTACAGCTCGCTCGCCAGGTCGCTTCCCAGCGGCTCGGGGTCCCGCCCGACCGGTTCACGGTCCGGAGCGTCGAGCCGGCCGAATGGCCCGACTCGAGCCTCGGATGTCCCCGCCGGGGCATGATGTACCGCCCGGTGGTGACGCGAGGGCATCGGGTCGTGCTGGAGGCAGACGGCCACGTCTCCACGGTGCACGTCGCGGGCGAGGCTGCCGTGCTGTGCGAACCGCAGCGCAGCATCCGGAACCTCCGATTCGCGCCCGCACCCGAGCTGCTACAGCTCGCCCGGCGCGACCTCGCGGCACGGCTGAATGTCCCCGAGGACTCCGTGCGCGTCGCGTCCACCCGGCCGCAAACCTGGCCGGACGCCAGCCTCGGCTGCCCGCAGCCGGACAAGATGTACGCGCAAGTGACCACGCCCGGCTTCGTGATCGAGCTCGAGAGCGGCGGCAAGACGTACCGCTATCACTCCGATCTACAGCGGGTGGTGCACTGCGACGATTAGTCATTCCTGTGGCTGCGCTGCACCCGGCGCACCGCGGCTTCCGCGTTCACCATGCCGAAACCGGTGAACCGGTTGATCGCCTCCTTCGGCCCGGCAAAGACCGTGCCGGTGAAGGAACGGCCGTCGTCCAGAAGCACGGTGACGGCCATGCCCCGGAACCGGTCGGGGTGCTGCTGCGTGGATCCCAGCACCGGATTGAATACCGACATCCCGAAGCGGAAGGCGTCGCCCGCGCCGAAGCTGCCCGGCTGGAAGTGCAGGGTCAGGGTGCTCGGCGTCCGGGAGAAGGAGATGCCCGCCGGCGAGATGCCCGACGCCGAGCCGACGTGGAACCGATTCGGAATGGAGCTCCAGGAGAGGTCCATCCCCGAGGTGTCCAGCACCACCGACTGGACCGTCCTCGAGCTGAAGGGCTGCACGGCCAGGCCGAAGTAGCGGCTCCAGCGCGTCCAGTCGCCGTTGCAGGAGAACGCGACCGGTCCGGCGATGGCCGCGGCCCAGCTGCGATCGTTCGGCAGCGGGATCGGCGTCGCGGTCCGCTGCAGGGTCCGGTAGATCTGGTCCGGAGCGATGCGGCCGGGGCCTCCTGCGGCCTGGATCACCAGCGCCGCCACCGCGGCCGCGTCAGCCGCCGCCGCGCTGGTCCCGAAGAAATTCGGGTTCCCCTCGCCCTCCACGTCGTAGCCGAAGAACGTCGTGTCCACCCCGTCCGCCGCCGTGATCTGCGGGGTGAAGCGCACGTCCGGCTCGTCGAGGCGCTCGCCCGCCTTGTCGAAGAAGATCACCGCCGGGCCGGGCGAGCTGAAGTCCTCGGGGAAGCTCGGGTTCGCGTAGAAAGCGGCCGCCACGCCCTGCGCGCCGCGCGCCGCGGCGTGGCCCCAGGTGGAGCCCGCGCCCTCCCCCACCATCGGCGCCAGTCCGTTGATCACCACGTGCTTGATGTGGCGGGCAGGTCCGTCGTTCATCTTCCCGATCAGGATCTGGTAGTCGCTCACGTTCGCGCCGCCCTGCACCTCCTGGGGGGAGGGAAGGATCTCCGCCAGCTCGATGGCGGCGTCCACGCTCGGGTCGGTGTTGTCGTCGTGCGTGTAGAAGACCGTCTTGCTGCGGTCCGGGTCGACGAAGTTCCCGTCCCTGTCGAAGACGTAGAGGTTGAAGTCCGTCCGGACCTTTCCCACGAAGAACGGCTCGTCCCATTGGAAGTCGATGATGTTGTCGCCCGCCGCGGTGATCAGCTGGCTGATGGTCGGGGAGCCGGCTTTTCCGAAATTGTGGAAGCTCCGGGGCCTCAGCTTCGCGGGGATCTGGTCGATCTTCACGTTCTCCCTGCCGGACGCCACCAGGGCCTGCGCGGCGGCGAAGGGCACCGCCCGGTAGTCGGCTTCGTACGCCTCGATCCCGCTCCTCATGGCGGAGGAGAAGTACGCGGCGCCGCTCGCGTGCACGGCGTCGGCTGCCTGCGCCACGATGCCGTCGGAGAACATCGGCTCGTCGAAATAGATGACGTCGTCGACGATCACGTCGGCCCGGAACTGCCTGCGGAGCGCGAGGATGTTCTCCGCGAACTGCAGCTCGCCGTTGAACGCGCTGGCGAACCCGAGCCTGGCGCCCGGCGCGATGTCGTGGACGAGCTGCAGCATCGCCCGCCCCTCGTCCGTGCCGGGCCCGTTCTCCCGGCCGATCTCCTGCAGGACGGCGACGTTGCGCGGGAGGTCGCCCGTCTTCACGTCGTCGGCCGCATGGACACTGCAGCCGTCGGGATTCTTCTCGTCGGGCGGCGGGCAGGCGTCGTAGCTGTCGGACAGCGCACCGACCCGCACCCCTCTGCCGTCGAGCCCGCGCGCCTGCACCGCGTCGGCTTTCTGGAGCGCCACGGCCTGGCTCTGGACCCGGCCTGCGTTTGCATGAGGCCGCAGCTGCGCGCGGAGGTTCCGCACGCCGGGGATGGATGCGGCCGCCCGGGCGGACCCGAGCGGGAGGTACCCCTCGACGAACCGTCCGTCGATGCTGCTCGTCGCCGTGAGGCGGAACCCGACGGCGGAGAGCTCCGGCAAGACCGTGTCGAGCGCGACACCGTCGGCGGTGCGCAGCTTCACCACCGGGTCGCCGCTCCGGTCGGTCAGGTGCAGGGAGAGGAGGAGAGACAAGCTCGGGTCGCCGCTCTCCCAGCGCGCCACCATTTGCGCAAGGCTTCCGCCCAGGGCGCCGGGCGCGCCCGCCCGTGCGCCGGACGCGCAGAGAATCAACCCGGCGACCCCGCAGGTCGTCGCTCGACCGATTCGCGGCGTGAGCCTCTCCAGTGTAGGTGGAGCTCGTCCCCCCGGACGCCGAGTGAGCGACGAGCCTACCGGCGCGCACCGGGTAGAGACAAGAGGGCCCCGGGCACGATCGATGCTCGGGGCCCTCTCAACCACTCCAAATTGCTATTGGTTCGGTCCAGCGTCCGTGAACGTGCGGATCCCGACCCAAAGCGGCGCGGCGAGGACCGGGCCGCTAGCCGGTGTCACCGTGAGGCGGCCCCACCACTGGCCCGTAGCCGCCGACTTGGCCGCGTCGATAGTGACGTTCACGGTCGCGGATTGGCCCGCTGCCAGCGTGACCGAGGCGGGCGAGACGGAAGCGAGGACGGCGCCCAGCGGCGTCGGCGGAACGGTCGCATTCGCCGTCACCGCCGCACTCGCCGTGAAGGTATGCGTCGAGCTGCTCACGTTCGTGAGCGTCACCGCGATGGTCTTCGACTGCCCCGACCCCGGCTCGATCTTGCGGAAAGACAGCGTGGCCGGCTCGAGCACCGCCTTGGTGGCCGTGGCGGCCGCGAGGTTGATCACGCCCGCGCCGATGTTCTGCGGGTTGGTCGTCCCCAGCCGCGCGTCGCGGGTGGCGGTGCCCATCAGCGCGCCCTTCACCATCGCCGGCGTCCAGTCCGGGTGCATCTGCCGCAACAGCGCCGCCGACCCCGCCACGTGCGGAGTGGCCATGCTGGTGCCCTGGAACATCTCGAAGCCGCCGTGCAGCACCGACGAATAGACGTTCACGCCCGGCGCGCAGACGTCCGGCTTGATGTCGAGGAGGTTGGCGGGACCGCGGCTGGAGAACCCGGCGAGGAAGTTCTGATTGTTCGTCAGCACCTCGGCGAAGGTGGCGCCGTTCGCGCTCGCGGTCGAGCTCGAGGCGGCCGCACCGCGGATGCCGACGCGGTCGGTCAACCCCAGCATCACCGCGGGCGTTGCGGGCTGGTCGGGCGTGCCGTCCCGAGCCATCGCAATGGGATCGCCTGCCGCGTTGTTCACCATGAGCACTCCGACGGCGCCCGCGTTCCGGGCGTTGCGGATCTTGGTGGAGAACGTGCAGGTGCCCCGGTCGATGACGACGATCTTCCCGGCGTGCGCCCCGGCGGCGATCGGCGTGCAGGCCTGGGTAGCCGCTCCGTTCGCCTGGCCGGCGGCGGTGCCGTTCCAGTTCGCGAGCTGCGCGGTCACGGCGGGATCGAAGGGATTGAAGTTGCCGGTGGCCGCGCCGAAGTTGGCCGCTCCGACCGTCACGTTGATGCCGAAGAAGTGGTTGTTCGTGGAGGCGCAGGCGGTGATCGCGTCCTCGGCCTGCCCGGGGCTCTCGACCGTATTCACGCCCGGTCCGGAGTTGCCCGCCGCGATCGCCACCACCACGCCGGCCTTCGCCGCGCGGTTGCTGGCCACCACGAGCTGGTCCTTGAACCCGTTGATGCCGCCGCCCAGGCTCATGTTGATGACGTCCATCCCGTCCTTGACTGCGTCGTCGATCGCCTGGGCGATGTCGTGCGAGGTCGCGTTGGTGATGTCACCGGGGAACACGTTGTAGTTGCCCAGGAACGCCTTGGGAGCGACGCCGCTGAGGCCGGCGACCGCGGGGATCTTGCAGACGCCCGTCTTCGCATCGCACTGCGCGGGCGGAGCCGTCGTTCCGTTCACTCCCGCGATGGTGCCCGAGACGTGCGTGCCGTGGTCCTGGAGCGCTTCCGCCGTGAACCCCTTGCCCTGGTTCGGGGTGAAGTACACGCGCGCGACGATCACCTTCTTGCTGGTGAACTGCTGGTTGCCCGGATCGAACTTGGGGAAGCCGGCCGGCGGATTGAGCGAGTTGTCGGTGAGGAAGGGGTGGGTCTGATCGACGCCGGAGTCGATCACGCCGATCTTCATTCCGGCTCCGGCGTTCCCCACTCCTCCGACTGCCGACCACGCCGCCGGGGCGTTGATGACGCCGACCGAGCGGTTCATCGAGAGCGCGTAGGTGAGGCTGGGCTCGACCGAGACGACGCCGGGACCGGCGCGCAGAGAGTCGAAGCTCGCGCCGTTCAGCTTGACGCCGAAGCCATTGAGCACCGTGTCGTACTCTCGCAAGACCTTGACGGGCGAGTTGGTCGCCTTGAGCCATTGCTTGAAGTCGTTCCGCGCATGCGCGAGCGCCGACTGATACTTCCCGTTCGCCGCGTTGTTGAAGTCGATCTTGCCGTTCTTCAAGTGCGCGACGCCGGGCGCATCGGCCAGGGGTGGATCGGCGAGGATGACGATCGCATACCCGTCCGCGATCCCCGTGGCCGGACCGCGCCCGTCGGAGTTGCTCACGATCGCGTGTGCAGACGCAGCCGCAAACAGGACGGCGAGAAGTGCGCCCAATGAACGCTGTCTCATGGAAGGCCCCCTTAGTGTTTGGGTGGGGCCTTCTCCGACATTGGTCGGGTTCCCGTCAAGTCATTTCGGGAGCCTTCGCCGACCGCCCGGAAAAAAATAAATTTTTTTTTGGGCTAGAGGCCGCGGAGCGCGGCCCGGGCGCGCCCGAGAGCCAGGCCGAACCGCCCGTCGGGCGACTCGAACCAGCGATCCGGGGAGAAGCCGGATTCCTCGAGTAGATGGAGCACCTGCTCGCGCGTGAACCGGCGGGAAATCTCGGTCCGGATGCCCTGCCAGGGCGCCAGCGTCAGCCGGCCGCCGATCCGCCCCAGGTCGATCTCCAGCGGCTCGCGCGCCACCAGCCACATCTCGATCCTCTGCCGTTCCACCAGGTAAGGCGCGTAGTGCTCGAACTTCTGCGGATCGAAAGCGCTGCCCGCCAGGGTATTCACGCTCCGCAGGATGTTGCGGTTGAACTCGGCGGTCACGCCTGCCCGGTCGTTGTAGGCCTCGTGGATGACGGCGGGGTCGGTCACCAGGTTCGCTCCCAGGAGCAGCAGGTCCCCCGGCGCAAGGTGGCTGCGCACCCGCCGCAGCAGGCGGATCGCGTCGGGGTCCTCGTCGTTGCCGATCGTGCCGCCCAGGAACAGCGCGAGCCGCGGACCGCCGCCGGGGGCCGGCGGCAGCCGCAGCTCCTTGGTGTAGTCAGCCAGCACCTCGTCCACCGGGACCTCCGGGCGCTCCTGGCCGAGCAGCTCGCGCGTGCGCGCCAGCGCGTGCGCGGAGATGTCCACCGCCACGTATCTGGGGCGTCCTCCCAGCCGCAGCGCCGCCTCCAGCAGTGCCACGGTCTTCGAGGCAGCCCCGCTGCCCAGCTCCACCATCTCCGACAGCCGCGCGCCGCCGGCGGCCTCCACGATCGGCCGGGCTTGCTCCAGCAGGAGGGCCCGTTCGGTGCGGGTCGGGTAGTACTCGGGGAGCCGGGTGATCTGCTCGAACAGCGCGGACCCCCGGTCGTCGTAGAAGTACTTGCAGGGCACCTCGGGCGGGCTCCGCTGGAGGGCTACGCGCAGCTCGTCGAGCGCGGCGGCCTCCGCGTCGCCGTTGACCACCGTCGCGGTCCGGACCGGATCGCCGACAGCGCCCTGCGCATGCTCGAATCGCTTCAGCATCTACACCCCTCCCGCGCAGCGCAGGCCGGCGGGGATTTCCCGGAACCCCGGTTCGTACCAGTTGCGGAAGGTTGGACGCTTGAGACGCGGATGCGTTGCCCAGCTCCCACCGCGCAGCACCTTGTGGGTGCCGAACCAGGGAGCTGAGTAGCCATCGTAGGGATAGGGGCGGAAGCCGGTATAGGGCTCGAACCAACTCGAGGTCCATTCCCAGACCTGGCCGCATCCCGGGAGCCCGGAGCGGCGCGCCACCTCCCACTCCGCCTCGCTGGGCAGCCGCGCTCCGCGCCATCGCGCGAACGCATCGGCCTCGAACCAGGAAAGGCAGCTCATCGGGTGCTGGGGCGGCGCGTCCGGCCACCCGAGCGGCCCATCGACCTTGTTTCCGGTGCGCCACCGCCAGCCTTCGGGGGTCCAGAGGCGCGACTCCCCGTACCCTCCTGCTTCGACGAATTCGCCGAATTCCTGGACGGTGACGGGGACCGCGTCGATCCAGAACGGCTCCACCCGCACCCGGTGCGCCGGGCGCTCGTTGTCGTAGACCTCCGCGGCATCGTCGCTGCCCATGGACGCGGCCGCGCCGCCGGGGAACTCGAGTCGCGCCGGCTCGCGAACCTCGGCCAGCAAGGCGCCGCGCTGCAGGCGCCCTTGGAAGAGCGCCGCGATCACCTGCACGTGCTCGGCGTGCTGCAGCTCGTGCTGCGAGACGTGGCGGACCAGGAAGTCCGCCGGCAAGCCGTCGACGACTGGCGCAAGGCGCGTGCGCAGGCGCTCGAAGACGCGTTCCAGCACCTCCGCGAGCCAGCCTCGCAGCTCGTCCGGCGATGGAAGCTCCGTGCGCGCGGGTTTCGCGGTCTGCGTGGGATCGAAGAAGCCCCCGAATCGCTCGCCCGCCCGGTCTCCCGGCAGAAGCCAGCGGGCCTGCATGGCCGCGACGTGGCCCAGGTGCCATCCGACCGGGCTGTAGGCGGGGGACGGAATCTCGCCCCACCGATCGTCTGGCAGGCGGGCGAGCGTCTTCAGCAGGAATGCACGGGCCTGCGCGAGTTGCGCGGTCGGGCCCTCCCCTCTCGCGCCCTGCGGAACCGTCACGAAAGGGCCTCCACCCGCGGCTCGCTGCCCCGACGCGCCACCGCGAGGTGGCCCGCCGGCACCTCCCGGAACCGTGCGATTCCTTGCTCGTCCGACCAGAGAGGCTCCGACGCCATGCACCAACCTAGAGCGCGTGCGTCGGACGGACCACCCGCGCAGTACAGAGTCGCGGGCGGCAAGCCGACGGCATGCCGGGCTCCGATCAGTACCTCGCCGTCGCTCGCCAGGACGGTCGCGACCGCCGTCACGTTGGCCTGCGAACAGATGCGCTGCAGGCGCTGCAGCGCCGATCGGACGGCGTCCGCCAACGAAGCGGCGCCCCGGTCGAGCGCATCGAGCACCAGCGCGAACAGCCCTTCCGAGTCGCTGCCGCCCTGCACCGCCTGGTAGGCCGCGTCTCCCAGGCCTTCGCGAAGCAGGCGCGCCGGTCCGCGCTGCCACCCGGTGACGAATCCGTTGTGCAGGAACGCGACGGGTCCGCGCGCGAAGGGCTGGACGCAAGCGAGCTGGTACGGGATGCCCGGCGTCGCGCTGCGCACTGCCGCCAGCGCAGCCCTGGCCGGAAGCCGATCGCACACCAATGGGAGATTCGGATCCGCCCAGATGGGCTGGGCGCTGCGGTAGAGCGCCGGTTCGGGGCGGCCGTCACCCAGCCAGAGCGCCGCGCCCCAGCCGTCGGCGTTCACCACGCCGCTGCTCATCTCGCGCGGCTTGTAGCTCTGCGCGTAGAGCGAGTGCGGCGGAGCCGTCAGGAGGTCCGCGGGCGCCAGCGGCGGCCCGATGTATCCCACCATTCGGCACATTCGGCCCTAGGCTGCGCTGAGGCGGAATTCCGCGCAAGTCATTCGGGCGGCGCGGGGCGCAGCCACGAGACCGCGATGGCGACCACCAGGATCCCCGCGATCACCGCGAGAGAGGTCCCGGTGGGGAGGTGCACCCACCGGTAGAGCACCATTTTCAGACCTACGAACAAGAGGATGGCTGCCAGCCCCGGCTTCAGGTAGCGCAGCCGCACCAGCGCGCCGCGGACCACGAAGTAGAGCGCCCGGAGGCCCAGGAGCGCGCAGACGTTGCTGGAGAAGACCAGGAAGGAGTCGTCCGTCACCGCGAAGACGGCCGGGATGGAATCCAGCGCGAAGACGAGGTCGGCCGTCTCGGCCGCGACCAGGGCGAGCACTAGTGGCGTGGCGTAGAGCCGCCCCCCTTTGCGCACGAAGAAGTGGGGCCCCTCGATCGTGTCGATCATCCGCAAACGCCTGCGCACGAATCGCACCACCGGGTTGTCCGACGGGGCGCGCTCCTCCTCGTCGCGGTGGAGCACGATCTTCACCGCGGTGTAGACGAGGATGGCGCCGAAGAGCGCGATGACCCAGCGGAAGCGGTGGACCAGCGCCACGCCGGCCAGGATCAGGGAACCCCGGAGGATCAGCGCCCCGAACACTCCCCAGAACAGCACCCGGTGCTGGTACGGCGGCGGGATGGCGAAGCTCTGGAAGATCAGCACGAAGACGAAGAGGTTGTCGACCGAGAGCGACTTCTCCAGCAGGTAGCCGGCGAAGAACTCGAGGCCCCGGTCCCCGCCGTACCGCCGCCACAGCCAGGCGCCGAACCCCAGCGAGAGGACGATCCAGAAGATGCTCCAGCCGACCGCCTCCTTGAACCGCGCCCCGTGCTCGCGGCGCGAGGCCAGGTAGAGGTCGAGGCAGAGGACCACCAGGACGCCGACCAGGAACCCTACCCACAGCTCGGTGGAGTTGATGTTCGGCGCTCCCGCGTCGGCCGCCGGGCTCACACGCGCTGACCCCGGCCGCGCGGAGTGGCGCGGCTCTTGCCACGCAGGACGAGCCTGACCGGCACTTGCAACCCGAAGCGATCGCGCAGGCGGTTCAGCAGGAACCTTCTGTAGGCGTCGTCGACGGCCTGCGGGCGGTTGACCTGGATGGCGACGGTGATGGGCCGGACGCCGACCTGCACCGCGTAGGAGAAGCGCACCGGGTACCCATGCCAGAGCGGCGCGGGGTGCTCGTCCTGCGTGCGCTGCACCCAGTCGTTCAGCTCGGGCGTCTTGAGGCGGGTGGCCGCCTGGTCGTGCAGATCGGCGGCGAGGTCGAGGATGCGCTCGACCCGCGTGCCTTCCAGCGCGCTGACGAACAGGAGCGGCGCGTAGCCGACGTGCGGCAAGTGGCGCGCCGCCTCCTCGCGCAGCCGCTTCGCTTCACCCTCCTTGTCGCGCACCAGGTCCCATTTGTTCACCGCCAGGATCACCGCCCGGCCGCGCTCCTCCGCCTGCGCAGCGATCCGGGCGTCCTGCTCCACCCCCAGCTCGGTGGCGTCGGTGAGCACCACCACCACGTCGGCGCGCTCCACCGCCCGCAGGGCCCGCTGCGCGCTGAAGACCTCCACCTTGTCGGTGACATGCCGCTTCTTGCGCAGGCCCGCGGTGTCCACCAGCACGAAGGTGCGGCCCTTGTGCTCGGTCGATTCCTCCACCGCGTCACGCGTCGTGCCTGGAGAGGCGGAGGCGACGAACCGCTCCTCGCCCAGCAGCTTGTTGAGCAGCGTCGACTTGCCCACGTTGGGGCGCCCCACCACGGCGAGCCGCACGGGCCCCCCGGGCCGCACCTCCTGTCCTTCCAGCGGCGGCTCTGCCTCCTCGTCGGGACCGGCGGCCGGTGGCAGCCGCTCGACGGCCGCATCGAGCAGCTCGGAGACGCCGCGGCCGTGCTCGGCGCTGACCGGAAAGACGTCGAACCCCAGGGAGTGCAGCTCGCCCAGGTCCAGCGCGTCGGCCCGGCGGGTGGAATCGACCTTGTTGGCCGCGAGGAGCACCGGCTTGCCGCCCTTGCGGAGCAGGGCAGCGAGCTCCCGGTCCGCGCCGGCCAGCCCCTGCTCCGCATCGACCACCAGCACCAGGACGTCCGCCTCGCGGACGGCCGCATCGGCCTGCTCGCGGACCGCGCGCACCAGCTGCTCCTCGGCCCGGGGCGTAAACCCCCCGGTATCCACCACCCGGAAGCGGCGGCCGTCGTGATCGGCCTCGGCGTACTGCCGGTCGCGCGTCACCCCTGGCGTGTCCTCCACGATGGCGAGACGGCGGCCCACGATGCGGTTGAAGAGAGTCGACTTGCCCACGTTGGGACGTCCCACCAGGGCCACGAGCGGGAGCATCCGCTACGCGCTCAGCACCGCGAGCCGGGTGCGCTGAGCGGGCGCCGCGCGGTGCGGCGTGGAGTCGATCACCGAAGCCTCGGTTCCGACCAGCGCGACCAGGCCGGCCCTTTCGACGCGGACGCGGACCAGATCGCAGACCGCGGAGGCGCCCGCGAAGTGGACGGTCCAGTTCTCGCGGGAGCGGCCGAAGCGCTCTCCGACGGTGCCGGGCGGCGTGCGCGCGCTCTCCACCAGCACCTCCACCTCGCTGCCGGCGCGCGATCGGTGCCGAGCCAGGGTGCGCGCCTGCTGCAGCCGCTGCACCTCCTCGAGCCGGCGGGTGGCGACGGGCCGCGGGACCTCCAGCCACTCCGGACTGCGCTGCGCCGCGGCGCGCTCCTTGGAAAGTCGCAGTGCGGCCGCGGTGTGAGGGCGCTCGCTGAAGACGAAGCTGAAGAGATTGTCGTACGGCACCCGGCGCAAGAGCGCCAGGGTCTGCTCGTGCTCTTCCTCCGTCTCCCCCGGAAAGCCGCAGATGATGTCGCTGGTCAGCGCCACCTCGGGGCAGGCCGCGAACAGGCTCGCCACCCGGCCCTCGTACTCCGCGACGGTGTAGCTCCGCCGCATGCGCTGGAGCACCGTGTCCGCTCCGTGCTGCACGGGAAGGTGGAAATGCGGCATGAGCTTCTCCACCTCGCGGAAGCAGTCGACCAGCTCCGGCGACAGGTCCATCGGGTGGCTGGTGGTGAACCGGATGCGCCGCAGGTCCGGCACTGCCGCCACCCGGCGCACGAGCTGCGCGAAGCTGCACCCGCCCGCGTACGAGTTCACGTTCTGCCCGATCAGCGTGACCTCGCGGACGCCCACCTCGCAGAGCGCCGCGACCTCGCGCACGATCTCCACGTAGGGCCGGGACACCTCGCGCCCCCTGGTATGGGGCACCACGCAGAAACTGCAGACGTTGTCGCAGCCCTTCATGGCCGTGACGAAGGCGGTCGCCTTGCCTCGAGCGCCCTCCGGATCGGCCTGGGGAAACACGTACTCTTCGGACGGGACCCAGCCGGTCTCCACCCCGCCCTGCTCCGCCAGGTGCGCGATCCGGGCGATCTGATCCGGTCCCAAGACGAAATCGACGTACGGAGCGCGCTCCAGGAGCCTCTCCTTCTCCTGCTGCGCGACGCACCCCGCCACGCCGATTCGCGTGCCGCGCTGCGCCTTCACCATCCGATAGCGGCCCAGCGCGGAGTAGAGCTTGTCCTCCGCCTTCTCCCGGATGGCGCAGGTGTTGAGGAGCACCAGGTCCGCGCCGTCGACGGCCTCGGCTGCGAGCCAACCGGCCCGGAGGAGCGACTCGCCCATGCGGGCGGAATCGTGCTCGTTCATCTGGCAACCGAACGTGTGGATGAAGTAGCGCTTGGGCACGGCCGTCGGGGTATGTCAGAGGGGCTCTGGGCCGTCAATTCAATCGCGAGAGCCGGTTGACGCCGCGCCGCTTCCCGGGCGAGGCTCCTCTCCCGCTCCACGGCACGGCCTTTCTACCAGGGAGGAATCCATGCGCCTGCTCTTCGCCGCCGTCACCTGCCTTGCGCTCGCCGCTCGGGCTGAAGGGCTCGATCGCGACAACCTGCTCAGCGAGGCGCCCGCGGTGCCGGCGAAGGGGACGGTGCGCGTCAGCGGCATCAGCACGGGCACGACCGACCAAGGGGGCGTGAACGGCACCCAGGGGCAGGCCAACATCGCCGGCGCGATCCAGTGGACTCCGGTGGAGAACCTGGCGGGCGACGTGGGGATGTACTGGCAGGTCGGCGCCAACGGGCCCTCGGCGCGGGTGCGGTACCAGATGCTCTCCCAGTCTCGCGCCGGCCTCGACCTGTCCGCGGGCGCCCGCTTCAAGACCGTCGGGTTCCATCCCGACCAGGGGGAGGTCGAGTTCCTCTTGCTCGCCGGCCGTCGCTTCGGGAACGTGGAGCTGGTGCTGAACGGGGTCTTCGGGGTGGAGACCGGCGGCGAGAACGGAAAGGACGTAGAGGGCAGGGCCTACGCGGGCTACCGCTTCAGCGAGGACCTGCGCGCCGGCATCGACAGCCGGATTCAGGCCGAGGTGGAGGACGAGGGCGCGGTCCCGGTGGGCGCTCCCCCGAAGACCGGCCGCGATTACGACCTGACCGCGGGCCCGGCCGTGTCCTGGATCGTGGCGCGCAACCTGGGCTCCGTCCTGCACAATCTGCAGTTGCAGGCCCTGGTCGGCGTGGCCCAGCCCAAGCGCACCTACACGACCGCGGCCGTCGGAATCGTCTCGGCAGCCGTGGATTTCTGATCCCCCATGTTCGCTTTGAGTTGACCGCTCTGCCGGCGCCAACACGCTCTTCGATCCGCCAAGTGACCGATGATGCGCCCGCGCCGAAGTTGCTTGGGGAGTGGCTCGAACCCTCGGCGACTCGCTGCCCGCGCTGGATGGCGCGATGACGCGTCGCCCGTGGCGAGGCCACGCGCGTCAACTTGTTCCAGGACGGGCCGCGGCGCGTCAATCCGGATGGCCCAGAGCCCGTGCTGCCGACCGGGCTCCCATGCGAGCTGCACTCTTCGCCTGACTGGGCTTGGCGCTCCCCCGGAAAGCAAAACGGAGATCCACGCCACTCATGCTCGGACGCGGAATTCACGATCGCGACTCGGCCTCGCCCCAGGGCGCACGAACCAAGAAGTGACGAATCATTAGAGCTCGCTCCCCCCTCGACCCCCCAACAGATCACGGTCAAATGAGCGCTGCGGTTAGCCCAGTCGGGCGGCGGCGCGCTCGACGATGCGGCGGCGCTCCTCCTGGATGGCGCGCCGGGCGGAGGAGAGCGATTCGACCAGCTCGGGGCCGGCCGTCCGCGGCGAGCCCGCCGTGAAGGGCGGGGCCGGGTCGTACTCCATCAGCAGCTGGATCTCCTGCGCGACCTTCTTTCCGCGCAGCTCGGCGGCGAGGCGCAGGCCGAAGTCGATGCCCGCGGTGACTCCGCCGCCCGTGGCCCGGTTGCGGTCGATGACCACCCGCTCCTGCACCGGCGTCGCCCCGAACGGCTTCAGCAGGTCCAGGCTGAGCCAGTGCGTGGTCGCGCGATAGCCGCGCAAGAGGCCAGCCGCCCCCAGCACCAAGGCGCCAGTGCAGACCGACGTGACCCACGCCGCGCGCTCGGCCTGCTCCCGCAGGAACTGGAGCAGCGCCTCGTCTTCCATCGCGGCGTTCACTCCCGGACCCCCAGGGACGAACAGGACGTCGAGCTGCGGGGTGTCCGAATAGCTCGCGTCGGGCTGGAGCCGCAGCCCGGTATCGCTGCGCGCCTCCCCCTTCCCCACCAGCAGGAGCTGCGCGTCGGGAAGCCGCCCGAACACCTCGTACGGCCCGGTCAGGTCGAGCTGCGTGAGACGGGGAAACAGCAAGAGGCCGATGCGCGTGGTCATCGCTCCTCCGGATAGCCGGCGCGGCGCAGGCCGCGCGAAGTCTGGGTCCAGTCCTTCTCCACCTTCACGTGCAACTCCAGGAAGACCTTGCAGCCGAGCAGCTTCTCGATCTGCTCGCGCGCCCTGGTGCCGATCTGCTTGAGCCGCGCGCCGCCGCGCCCGATCAGGATGGCCTTCTGGCTCTCGCGCTCGACCAGCACGGTCGCGGCGATGCGGGTGAGCCCGCGCGGGCCGACGGTGCGCTCGGACTCGTCGAACTGATCCACCAGCACCGCCGCGCTGTAGGGGACCTCCTGCTCGGTCTGACGCAGGATCTGCTCCCGGACCAGCTCGGCCGACAGGTCGCGCTCGGGCACGTCGGTCCATTGGTCGTCCGGGAACAGCGGCGGCCCTTCGGGCAGGTGACTCGCCACCGCGTCGAGGAGGCCCTCGACGTTTTCGCCCGTGAGCGCCGAGAGCGGGTACACCTCGGTGAAGGCGTGCTCCCGCCGCCAGCGGTCGATGATGGGCAGGAGCCTCGGCCGCGGCAGCGCGTCGATCTTGTTGATCACCAGCAGGGTGGGCTTGCCCGCCGCTTTCACCTGCTCGAGCGCCTTGCGGGTGGCGGCGTCGATCCCCGGGCCGGCCGCCTCGATCAGGAACAGCGCCACGTCCGCCTCCGCCAGCGTCTGCAGCGCCTGCTGCACCATCCGGGCGTTGAGCCCGCCTCGCGCGGAGTGCAGGCCCGGCGTGTCCAGCAGCGCGATCTGCGCGCCGGGGCAGGTCACCACGCCGAGGATGCGCGAGCGCGTGGTCTGCGGCTTGGGCGAGACGATGGCCAGCTTCTGCCCGAGCAGCCGGTTGAGCAGCGTGCTCTTGCCGACGTTCGGCCGGCCGACGATGGCCGCGAAGCCCGCCCGATGGGGTCCCGGCGGCGCGGCCTTCGCCAACCTACGGCGCCTTCTCGCTGCGGACGATCTCCACGTGCTGCAGCGTCACCTGGCCGTTCCCGGCCCGGGCGATCTTCGGCACCAGCTCGAACCCCTTCACCACCTCGCCGAAGATGGTGTGCTTGTTGTTGAGGTGCGGCGTCGGCACCTCGGTGATGAAGAACTGCGAGCCGTTGGTGTTGGGGCCCGCGTTCGCCATCGCCAAGAGGCCCGGCTTGTCGAAGCGCTTCCCGTTCTGGAACTCGTCCTTGAAGCGGTAGCCCGGATCGCCCGTACCGGTGCCCAGCGGATCGCCGCCCTGGATCATGAAGTTCGGGATCACCCGGTGGAATAACGTCCCGTCGTACAGCTTCGCGTGCGTCTTGGCGCGGGTGCGCGGATCGGTCCACTCCTTCGCCCCGGAGGCCAGCCCGACGAAGTTGGCGACCGTCTCCGGGGCGTCCTTCTCGAAGAGGCGGACGGTGATGTTGCCCTGGCTGGTCTGGAAGACGGCGTACAGGTCGCCCTTCCCCTGCGGCATCCCGGTGCTCGGATCGGCCATGTTCGTGTCCTGTGCTTTTCCTTCGGGTTGTCCCACCGGCTTCACCGCGGTGGGCGGTTTGCTCTTCGGGGGGCTCGTCTGGGCCCTCGCGGACTGCGTGCAGCCGGCCACGGCGAGGAAGGCGAGCAGGGGAAGGATGGGTCGCATGCGTTCAGTCGCTCCCGTCAAGGAGGCCGGAGCGTATGCCACAACCTCCCAGCCCTGGAAAGCTCGGACGCAGCGCCTCATCCGGCGGCGACCGGGAGCCCCGCGTCCAGGGCGGCCTTCGCGGCGGCCTGCTCGGCCTCCTTCTTGGTGCGTCCCGAGCCACGGCCCAGGGTCACCCCCTGGAACTGGACCTCGACCTCGAAGGTCCGGGCATGCTGCGGACCGGGCGCATCCAGGACCTGGTAGACGGGTCCGGCCCGGTGGGCGCCCTGCAGCTTCTCCTGCAGCTCTGTCTTGTAGTCCCGCCCGAGCAGACCCGAGGTGGCCGCGTCGAAGAGCGGAGCGAGCAGGCGATCCAGCACCTCGAGCGCGCTCTGCAGGCCGCGGGAGAGGTACACGGCGGCCACCACCGCCTCGAGAGCGTCGGCGAGCAGGCTCTGCTTCTCGCGCCCGCCGGTGCGCTCCTCCCCGCGGCCCAGCAGCAAGAGCTCTCCGAGCCCCAGCTCCCGCGACACCTGTGCCAACGACTCGGCTTTGACGATGCTGGCTCGCAGCCTGGTCAAGTCGCCCTCGGCCGAGAGCGGGTGCTTCTCGAAGCAGCGCATGGACACCGCCAGGCCGAGGACGGCGTCGCCGAGGAATTCGAGCCGCTCGTTCGACTCCATCACCTCGCCGGCGAGCCGGCGCTCGTGCACGAAGCTGCCGTGCCGCAGCGCCTCCAGGGCCACTTCGTGCCGCAGCGCGCCCTCCGGCAGGCCGAGCCGGGAAGTGAGCAGCGCCACTCGCTCGGCATCGGTCAGCTCGGGCATCCGGGGACGAGCCTACCCTCGCGCCGCTTCGTCCGCCACGCTGTAGGGGTCCAGGTCGCGCCGCGCGATGCGCAGCGCCAGCTCGTCGATGTGCGCTCCCTGCGACCCGAGCCGCTCGACCGCCGCCCGCAGCATGCGCTCGCGCAGGATCTCGATCAGCTCGTACCGCGCGCGCTGGGTCTCGCGCTGGAGCAGGCCGGGACCGCTCTTGAGGAACCGGTAGTGCTCCTCGATGGCGTCCCACAGCTCCTCGGTCCCTTCCCCTTGCGAGGCGACGCACTTCACGATCGCCACTTCGCGTTCCTTGGCGGACAGCTCCAGCATCTGCCGCAGATCGCGGACCGTCCGGTCGGCCCCTTCGCGGTCGGCCTTGTTCACGCAGAACACGTCCGCCACTTCCAGGATCCCGGCCTTGATCGCCTGGATGTCGTCCCCCAACCCCGGCACCACCACCACCACCGTGGTGTGGGCCAGCCGGCAGACTTCTATTTCGTCCTGGCCCACCCCCACGGTCTCGACCATCACCACGTCCTTCCCCATCGCGTCGAGCACGCGCACGCAATCGGAGGTGGCGCGAGAAAGGCCGCCCAGCTGGCCCCGGGTGGCCAGCGACCGGATGAACACGCCCGGATCGAGCGCGTGGTCCTGCATCCGGATGCGATCGCCCAGGATCGCCCCGCCCGTGAACGGGCTGGTCGGGTCCACGGCCACCACCCCCACCGTCTTGCCCAGTCCGCGCAGGTGCGCGATGAGCCGGTCGACCAGCGTGCTCTTGCCCGCGCCGGGGTTGCCGGTGATCCCGATCAACTGCGCCCTCCCGGTCGAGGGGAACAGCGCGCGCAGCTCGGGCTCGGCGGCCGGCTGCGCGTCGTCGATCAGGCGCATGAGGCGGGCCGCCGCCCGCACGTCTCCCTGCAGGACGCGGTCGGCCAGGGCGCCCATCAGGCCTTCATCAGATCGCGCGCGATCACGAGCCTCTGTACCTCGCTGGTGCCCTCGCCGATGGTGCACAGCTTGACGTCGCGGTAGATGCGCTCCACCAGGAACTCCCGGGTGAAGCCGTAGCCGCCGTGGATCTGCACGCCGTGGGCGGCGGCGCGGCAGGCGGCCTCGCTGGCGAAGAGCTTGCCCATCGAGGCCTCCGTGGTGAACGGCTTCCCCGCGTCGCAGAGGGCTGCAGCGCGGTGCACCAGCAGGCGCGCGGCATCCAGCTCGGTGGCCATGTCGGCCATCATCCAGCGCAGGGCCTGGAACTCGGCGATGGGCTTGCCGAACGCCTTGCGCTCCTTGGCGTACGCGATCGACTCCTCCAGCGCGCCGCGCCCGAGACCGACGCTGAGAGCGCCGATGGTGATCCGGCCTTTGTCGAGGATCCGCAAGGTGTCCACGAACCCCTGGTCCACATCGCCCACCCGGTTCTGGTCGGGCACCAGCACGTCCTCGAAGATGAGCTCGGCGGTGTCGCTGGAGCGCATGCCCAGCTTCCCGTGGAGCGGGCGCTGGGAGAAGCCCTTCATCCCGCGCTCGAGCGCGAAGGCGGTGATGCCCTTCTGCTGCTTGCCGGGGCTGGTCAGCGCGAGGACCACGAAGACGTCCCCCACCGACCCCTGGGTGATGAACATCTTCGAGCCGTTCAGGACCCATCCGCTCCCGTTGCGGACCGCGGTGGTGCGCAGCGCCGCCGCGTCGGATCCGCTGCCCGGCTCGGTGAGGCCCCAGGCGGCGAGCTTCCTGCCGGAGGCGATGTCGGGGATGAAGCGCCGGCGTAGCTCGTCGGAACCGAAACGCAGGATATGCGAGGTGCCGAGCCCGTTGTGGGAGGCGACGGTGAGCGCGAGCGACCCGTCCCAGCGGGCGATCTCCTCGACCACCATGGCGATGCTGACCGTGTCGAGCTGCGAGCCGCCCATCTCCTCGGGGACGGTCATGCCCAAGAGGCCCAGCTCCCCGAGTTGGGCGACCACTTCCCGCGGGAACCTCTCTTCCCGGTCCCATTCCGCCGCGTGCGGCTTCACCTCCCGCACGCAGAAGTCCTTCACCATCTCCACCAGCTTCTGCTGGCTTTCCGTCGCCTCGAAGTCCATCACCTCTCCACCATCCTCCGTACCTTCTGTCGTCCCAGGAATCCAGACCAAACGCGCAGCTCACAGTGAAGTGACCAAAACCGTTTCACGCAGAGGGCGCAGAGGAGAGGGAGGGCGCGGAGATCGGTTCGGTTTTTTCAAAAACCAAGCTCCTCCGCGCCCTCCTTCTCCTCCCCTCCTCCGCGTGAAACGTTTGGAGTCACGATAAAGGCTAGACGGGGGTGATGGGGCGGCGTTTGGGGGAGCGGGGGCGGTCGCGTTGGGAGGCGGCCGAGAAGCGGGTGATGATCTCGGCGCGGAGGCGGTCGCCCGGGACCACCGCTTCCAGGACTTGCTCCGAGGCCAGCTTCAGGATGTCGATGTCCGCTTTGTACTCGTCGCGCAGCTTCTGGACGTAGGAGGCGCGCTCGGACTCGGGCTTCTCCTGGATCTTGTTGTAGTAGACGGCGTTCACGGCCGCCTCGGGACCCATCACCGCGATCATGGCCTGGGGCAAGGCGATGGTCGCGTCGGGCTCGAACCCGGGCCCGCAGAAGGCGTAGAGGCCGGCCCCATATGCCTTGCGGACCACCACGCAAAGCTTGGGGACCGTGGCCTCGCTGACCGCCATGATCATCTTCGCGCCGGCGCGGATGATGCCCTCGCGCTCCACCTTGGTGCCGATCATGAACCCCGGCACGTCGGCCAGGTACAGGAGCGGCACGCCGAACGCATCGCACAGCCAGATGAAGCGGGCCGCCTTGTCCGCGCTGTCGACGAACAGCACGCCTCCCTTGTGTTTGGGCTGGCTGGCCACGATTCCCACCGACTTGCCGTCGATCCGGGCGAAGCAGGTGATCACCTCGGGAGCGAACAGCTTCTTGAGCTCGAAGAGGCTGTCCGCGTCCACCAGCTCGCGGATGAGCGCGAACATGTCGAAGAACTTGTTCTGGTCCGGGGGGATCAGCTCCTCGATGCGCTTGCCCGAAGAGGCCGGCGGCACCGGCTCGGACAGCGGCAGCGGCGAGTCGAAATTCTCCGGGAGATAGCTGAGGTACAGCTTGCCCGCCTCGATCGCTTCCTCCTCGGTCTTCACCAGCACGTCGCCGCAGCCCGAGACCGTGCAGTGCATGCGCGCCCCGCCCAGCTCCTCCAGGGTCACCTTCTCCCCGATGACCATCTCCGCCATCCGGGGCGAGCCCAGGTACATCGAGGCGTTGCCCTCGACCATGATCACCACGTCGCAGAAGGCCGGGATGTACGCGCCTCCCGCGGCGCTGGGTCCGAAGAGCAGGCAGAGCTGCGGTACCAGACCGCTGAGCTGGCACTGGAGGTGGAAGATGCGCCCCGCCCCGCGCCTGCCCGGGAACATCTCCAGCTGATCGGTGATGCGGGCCCCCGCCGAGTCGACCAGGTAGACCATCGGGCAACGCAGCTTCAGCGCCTGCTCCTGGATGCGGACGATTTTCTCCACCGTCCGCCGCCCCCAGGAACCGGCCTTGACCGTCGAGTCGTTGGCCATCAGCGCGACCAGGCGGCCGCTGATCCTTCCCAGCCCGGTGACCACCCCGTCCGCGGGCAGCTCGGGGTCGGTGGCATTCGCCAGGGCGCCGTCCTCGGTGAAGCTTCCCTCGTCGAGCAGCAGGCGCACCCGTTCGCGGGCGAACAGCTTCCCCTGCTCGGCATTCTTCTGATGGTACTTGGGCGCCCCGCCCTTCTCGATCCGCTGGAGCTCCGCCCTGATCTTCGCGTCCGAGGACATGGCGCGCGCCTTGTAGCAGAGCGCGCCGCTGCGCGCTAACCCGGCCGGCCCGGCGCCGGACCGTCCGCCCGCTCGCGACGCACCGTGCCGTGAGGCTTGAGAACCCGGGGGGGTGCGATACGCTCGGGCAGGATGCCCAAGAGGAAGCCGCGCGAGGACGGCGACACCGCGGTCGCGACCGAGAAGAAGACGCGAACGGCCCGCCCGAGGCTGTGGCGGGTCCTCCTCCACAACGACGACTTCACTACCATGGAGTTCGTGGTGAAGGTCTTGACGGAAGTGTTCAACAAGACTCCGGCGGAAGCCACCGACCTGATGTTGCAGGTGCATCATCGTGGCGCCTGCGTGGCAGGCGTGTACACTCATGAGGTGGCGGAGACCAAGGTAGCGGCGGTAGAGCAGATGGCGCGGCAGGCGGAGTTCCCCTTCCTCTGCACGATGGAACGGGAGGAGTAGGCAAGGCGATGGCGCTGAGCATCACCAAGGAGCTGGAATCAACCCTGGGCCTGGCCTTCGCGGAAGCCAAGGCGCGGCGCCACGAGCACGTCACGCTGGAGCACCTGCTGTACGCCCTGCTCCGCGACCCCGTGGCGGCCCGCATCCTGCGCGCCTGCGGAGCCAGGCTGCCGGAGCTGCGCCGCGAGCTGGAGCAGCACTTGGACGAGTCCCAGCCGTCGCTCCCGCGCGGCGGCGATCGGGAGCCGGAGCACACCCAGGCGTTCAAGCGGGTGCTGGAGCGCGCGGCGTTGCAAGTGCAGTCGAGCGGGAAAGAGCAGATCGACGGCGGCAACGTTCTGGTCGCCTTCTACCGGGAGCGCGATTCCCACGCCGTCTACCTGCTGGAGCGGCAGGGGATCACCCGCTTGGACCTGCTCCGTTACATCTCGCACGGCGCGCTCAAAGTGCGCGACCCGTCCGCCATGCGGCAGTACGAGGAAGGCGAGCCGGGGAGCGAGCGCGAACGCGAGCAGCACGCGCACGAGGACGAAGACGAGGAGGCGCCCGCCGACGATCCGTTGGCAGCCTACTGCGTCGACCTGGTCGCCCGCGCCGCGGCAGGCAAGATCGACCCGCTGGTAGGACGGGTGGCCGAGCTGGAGCGGACCATCCAGATCCTCTGCCGGCGCCGCAAGAACAACCCGATCTTCGTGGGCGAATCGGGCGTGGGGAAGACCGCCATCGCCGAGGGCCTCGCCCTGCGGCTGGCGGAGAACGGCGTCCCGGCCGTGCTCAAGGGCGCTCCCCTGTATGCGCTCGACCTGGGCGCTCTGCTCGCCGGCACCAAGTTCCGCGGGCAGTTCGAGGAACGCCTGAAGGGCGTCGTCAAGGCGCTGGCCAAAAAGCCCGGCGCCATCCTCTTCATCGACGAGATCCACATGCTGGTCGGGGCCGGCGCCACCAGCGGCGGCTCCATGGACGCCTCCAACCTGCTCAAGCCCGCGCTCGCCGACGGGACCTTGCGCTGCATCGGGTCCACCACCTTCCACGAGTTCAAGGCCAGCTTCGACCGGGACAAGGCTCTCGCCCGCAGGTTCCAGAAGATCGAGATCCTCGAGCCCTCGCACGAGGAGTCGGTGCAGATCCTGCAGGGCCTCAAGTCGCGCTACGAAGAGCACCACGGGGTGAAGTTCAGCGACGAGGCGCTGAAGGCCGCGGTCGAGCTGTCCGCCAAGCACCTGGTCGACCGCCACCTGCCGGACAAGGCCATCGACGTGCTCGACGAGGCAGGTTCCCTGCAGCGCATGCAGCCGGAGGACAAGCGCGTCGCGATCATCGGCGTTCCCGAGATCGAGCAGGTGGTGGCGAAGATCGCGCGGATCCCGCCCCGCAGCGTCTCGGCGGACGACAAGACCGCGCTGAAGAGCCTGGCGCCGGAGTTGAAGAAGGTGGTCTACGGCCAGGACGCCGCCATCGAGGCGCTGGCCTCCGCCATCCTGCTCTCGCGCAGCGGCCTGGGCAGCCCCACCAAGCCCATCGGCAGCTTCCTCTTCAGCGGCCCCACCGGCGTGGGCAAGACAGAGCTTGCCCGGCAGCTCGCCCGCACCCTGGGCGTGCCCCTGATCCGCTTCGACATGTCCGAGTACATGGAGAAGCACACGGTGAGCCGGCTGATCGGCGCGCCGCCCGGGTACGTCGGATTCGACCAGGGCGGGCTGCTCACCGACGGCATCCGCAAGTCGCCGCACGCGGTGCTCCTGCTGGACGAGATCGAGAAGGCGCACCACGACCTGTTCGACCTGCTCCTCCAGGTGATGGACCACGCCACGCTGACCGACAACAACGGCCGGGCGGCCGATTTCCGCCACGTGGTGCTGATCTTCACCACCAACGCCGGAGCGCGCGAGATGAGCTCGGGCCGGATGGGCTTCGGCTCCGGCGGGCGCCCGGATCTGGTGGTGGGCACCGGCCAGGACGATTCGCAGATCAACGTCGACGGCGGGCGTGGAGGCAGCACCGCCAGGGCGGCGATCGAGCGCACCTTCAGCCCGGAATTCCGAAACCGGCTGGACGGATGGATCGCTTTCAGCGGCCTGCCGCGCGACGTGATCCTCCGCGTCGTCGACAAGCAGGCCGACGAGCTGCGCGCCCAGCTGCGCGAGAAGAACGTCGAGCTGCAGCTCTCCGAGCCCGCCCGGAACTGGCTGGCCGATCATGGCTTCTCGCCCCAGTTCGGCGCCCGCCCGATGGCCCGGCTGCTCCAGCAGGTGCTCAAGAAGCCGCTGGCGGAGCGGATCCTCTTCGGCGATCTCCAGGCCGGCGGAACCGTGATGGCCGACGTGCAGGACGACCGGATCGAGCTGCGCCTCCTGGCGGCGCAGGCCTGACCCTACGTTCGGGACAACTCCGCTGATTGTGCGTCCACCAATCTTCGTCGTCGAGGTCAACGGCGACATCACGGTCCACGACTCGGTCGGGGCTGCGGAGGGTTCGGTCGAGTCTGTAGACGTGGAGGATGGCGAGTATCGCGCTGCGTACGATGCAGCGGGACGTCTGCTCGAATTTCGCGTCGAGACTCCGACGAAGCGCCGCAAGTGGACTTTGCTTCCCTTCGTCACCGAGATCGAGCTGACGCCGGTACGGCTCATCGCTGCGGAGCCGCGTCCAAGCCATCCATCCGATTTTCGCGCCGTCCTCGCCGCCTACCTCACCTGGTCAGGTGCAGATGTTGCGAACGATGCTCCTCTCGATGCCCTGGTTGCGTGCGCAGAGTCGCTGTTCGCGCGGCGCGACCACCTGCGCGGACTGCTTGAGCGCCTTCGCGCCTTCACACGCGCGATTCGGTCAGCAGTCGCGCGGGCCATGCACAGGTCTTGACGCATTGCGACCCGCCCCGGGACTAACGATTCGTCACTTTCCGCGTGACTCGCTCGACCCGGGTCTTCGGGAGCAACGAGATCGAATCCTCTCAACGACGAGGACGAATCGGCGGCGGGTCTCCGTTGCTTTTCAGGGAAAGAGTCGGGCGCAGCGGCGGGCGCTCGACTCGCGCGCCAGGCGGTGCTTCTTCAATTGCCGCGAACGAGACCGTCTCGCGCGAGACGAGAAGTGATTGATGATGAGCCCCGGGACGGGACGCACCGCGTTAGTCCACGGCTACCGGCCCTTCCAGCGCGGCGCTCGCTTCTCCGCGAACGCGGCCAGCCCTTCCAGGCGATCTTCGCTGCGCAGCGCCTTCTCGTAGTGCTCGCGCTCCCGCTCCAGGGCCGCGTCCAGCGCCAGGTCCCAGGCGTCTTCCAGCGACGCCTTCGCCGCCGCCACCGCGACGGGCGCGTTGGCGGCGATCTCGTTCCCGATGGCCAGGGCGGTGGACACCGAGTCCCCGGCCGCGCTGATCCGATTTGCCAGCCCGATCTGCAGCGCTTCCTCGGCCTCCACCCGGCGAGCAGTCAGGACGAGATCGCGGGCCCGGCCCAGCCCGATCACCCGGGCGAGCCGCACCGTGCCGCCGCCCCCGGGGATCACTCCGATCCGCACTTCGGTGAGCCCCATCTGCGCGGCGGGGTCGAAGACGCGCAGGTCGCAAGCGAGCGCCAGCTCGCATCCGCCGCCCAGCGCCAGCCCGTTCACCGCGGCGATCCAGGGCTTGGGGCAGCGCTCCAGCTCCCGCAAGCCGGCGTGCAGCTCGACCAGCCAGCGGCGCACGTCGTCCTCCGTCCAACCCCGGCGCTCCTTGAGATTCGCTCCGGCGCAAAACGCACGCGACCCCGCGCCCGTGAGAACCACCGCACGCACGCTCGCGTCCCCGGCCGCGCGGCGGGCCTCGCCGGCGAGCTCGGCGACCAGCGCGCGGGAGAGGACGTTCATGCGCGCCTCGCCGTCGATGGTCACCACGCGGACGGGCCCGCGATCCTCGCAGCGCAATTCGGACATGTCAGGTCGCCGCGCGGGCCTCGCCGGGAGTGCGACGGCCGAGCGCCGCCTGGAGCCTCCGGCCGGTCAGCTTGTGCCCGATCAGCTCCTGCGCCAGCGCGCCGGCCTCGATCAGCTTCTCCAGATCGATCCCGGTCTCGATGCCCATGTCTGCGCACATGCTGGCCAGGTCCTCCGTGGCGAGATTCCCCGCCGCGCCGGGAGCGTAGGGGCAGCCGCCGGTGCCGCCGATCGAGGTGTCGTAAATGGTGATGCCCATCTCCAGGCCGACCAGGCAATTGGCAAGAGCGGTGCCGTGGGTGTCGTGGAGGTGCAGCGCCAGCTGCCCGGGTGGGAACTCCTTCAGGAACAGCTCCAGGATGCGCCGCGTTTGCAGCGGGTTGCCCACGCCGATGGTGTCGCCCAGGGAGAGCTCGCCGCAGCCCAGGTCGCGGAGCTGGCGGCCGATCTGGAGGGCCTTGTGCGGATCGACGGCCCCCTCGTACGGGCAGCCCCACACCGTGCTGAGATACGCGCGCACCGTGAGGCCTGCCTTGCGGGCGACTGGAACGATCTCCCGGAATTGCTGCAGCGACTCGGACACCGACTTGTTGGTATTCTTCTGGTTGTGCGACTCGGTCGCGGACATGAAGACCGCCACCTCCGAAAGGCCCGAGGCGATGGCCCGATCGAGGCCGGTGCGGTTCGGGACCAGCGCGCTGTAGCGCACTCCGGGCACCTTCGGCGCGCGCTGCGCGACAAGATCGGTCTCGGCGAGCTGCGGGATCCAGTCGGGCCGCACGAAGCTGCCCACCTCGATGCGCTCGAGGCCCGCGGCCGCCAGAGACGCGATCAGCCGCACTTTGGCCTCGACCGGCAGCTGGGCAGACTCGTTCTGCAGCCCGTCGCGGGGGCCGACTTCGTAGAGCGTGACGCGGGCGGGGTACACGGTCAGCTCCGCGCGCTCACGTTCGCGCGCACCCACTCGGCGATCGATCGGGTGGTGGCCCCCGGGGTGAAGATCTGGGCCACGCCCATTCCCTTGAGCGGCTCGATGTCCGAGTCCGGGATGATGCCCCCGCCGAACACCACCACGTCCTGGGCGCCCTGCTCCTTCAAGAGGTCGATCACCGCGGGGAACAGCGTCATGTGCGCCCCGGACATGATCGACAGGCCGATCGCGTCCACGTCCTCCTGCACGGCGGTCGCCACGATCATCTCCGGCGTCTGGTGCAGGCCGGTGTAGATCACCTCGAACCCTTCGTCGCGCAGCGCCCGGGCGATGATCTTCGCGCCGCGGTCGTGTCCGTCGAGCCCTGGCTTCGCCACCAGGATGCGCACCTTGCGAGCCGTCTGGGCCATCGACGAAAAGATAACCGATGCGCGGCTCCCCTGAAAGGCTTCGAAAGCCCTCGCATGAAGGCGCGGGAGTTCCTCGCGCGGAAAGTGGGAGAAGGCGTCGAGCTGCGGAACGTCCTCAAGGGGCCGCTTTCGGTGGAGGAGCTGCGCCAGCTCGCCTCCCGGGCGGGCGGCGTGGACGAGCTGGTTGCGCCCAAGCGCCGGGCCGAGGCCGAAGGCCTCTCTGGCGAGAAGCTTCTGCGCTGGCTGGCGGAGGACGGCGCCCGCCTGCGCCGGCCGATCGTGGTGACCGGCAAGAAAGTCACGCTGGGCTTCGCGGAGAGCGCGCGGAAGGAGCTGGAAGAGTCGCTCTGACCCTGCCGCTATTTCTCCAGTAGCGCGATCAGCTGCGGTGTGGTCTCGGTGAGCGGCTCGTGCAGCCGCACGAAGCGCAGGCCGGCCACGTAAGCGAGCGCCGCGAGCGCGTCGGGTGGGTAGTAGCGGATGTGGAGCTCGGCGAAGAGGACCTCGCCGGACCCGAGCCGCATCGTCTTGCGCACGTGGTCCACCGCGCCCTCGAAACGGCCTTCCTCGACCAGCTGTCCCACGCCCGGCACGCTGTGCTCGGTCCTCGATTGGGGATTCGCGGCAAGCCGCAGCGGGTTGTCGGTCGTCAGGACCACCGCGCCCCCGGGCCGGAGCACGCGCGCCGCTTCGGCCAGCGCCAACGCCGCGTCCTCCTCGGACCCGAGGAACATCGAGCTGTAGAAGCAGAACGCGGCGGACAGGCTTCCCTGGTGGAGGGGCAGCGATCGCAAGTCGGCGCGCACCAGGGCCGCTCCGGGGGCTTCCGTGCTCGCTTCCGCGAGCAGGAGGCTGCTGCGATCGATGCCCGTAGCCCGGTGCCCGTACTGGAGCAGCTCCCGCAAGTGGCGGCCGAAGCCGCAGCCCAGGTCGGCGACGGGCTTCCCGGGCTCGACCTGGGCGAGCTGCAGGGCGATCCGAACGTCTTCCTGCGCGAGCCGCCGCGGGGCGAGCCTCCGGGTGGTCTCCAGGAAGATGCGGTCCGAGTCGCTCATGAGCCCGGCATCCAGTAACTCACGATAAGTGTACCCACCTGCCGCTCCGTGCGGCATCATCCATCCCATCTTCGAACGGGAGCAGGGACGATGCTACATGCCTACGGACTCGACATTCCCCGTACCCTCGACGAGATCTGCGACCGCAAGCGGATGGCGCTGCTCGTCTACGACATGCAGGTCGGAGTCCTGAAGCAGGTCAGGGATGCTCAGGAGATCACGGCGCGAGTCGTCCGGGTGCTGCAAGCGGCCCGGGAGGCGGGCATCCGGGTCTTCTTCCTCCGCCACCTGTCGCTACCGAAGGAATCGATGGGCGTGTTCCAGTTCCGCATGGCGATGGCCTGGCAGCGGGTGGACACGATCGAGCAGGTCCGGCCGTGGTTCCTCCGCGACTCGCCAGGGTTCCAGCTGGTTCCCGAGCTCTCCCCGCTGCCCAGCGAGGTCATCTTCGACAAGATCACCATGTCGGCGTTCGAAGGCACCCCGCTGGACATCGTCCTGCGCGACTGCGGAATCAGTGCCTTCGCGATCGTCGGCGTCGCGATGGAGGTGGGTATCGAGCCGACGATACGTCACGGCGCCGACCTGGGCTACATTCCCGTGGTCATCCGCGACGCCTGCGGGGCGGGCCACGCGGGGCCGCGGAGCGATCGATCGCCGGGATCGTGTATTCCGGTGATGCGGTTCTGACAGACGTGGAATCGATCTGCGCCGTCTTCAACAGGCTGGCGATGCGAAGCGACTAGAAGCTGCCCTTCTCGCGGAACGCGCCCCAGACCTTGCGGAACACGTCGGAGACTTCTCCCAGCGTGCAGTACGCCTTGACCGCGTCGAGCACGGGGACCATGAGGTTCCTGCGCTCCTCGCGGCAGGCCGCCTCCACCGCGGCGAGCTTCTCCCGCACCGTCGCTTGGTTCCGCGACCGCTTCACCGCTTGCAGCCGTTCGACCTGGTCGTGCGCGACCTTCTCGTCGATCTTCAGGGTGGGGATGGGCTCGTCCAGATCCGACTTGAACGAGTTGACCCCGACGATCTTCCGCTCGCCGCTCTCCACTTCGCGCTGGAACTGGTAGGCGCTCTCGGCGATCTCGCGCTGCGGGTACCCTTCCTCGATCGCGCGGATGATGCCGCCCAGCTGCGCGATCTTGTCCAGGATCTGCAGTGCCCGCTTCTCCATCTCGTCGGTGAGGTATTCGACGTAGTAGCTGCCGGCCAGCGGGTCGACCACGCGGTCGACGCCGCTTTCGTAGGCGATGATCTGCTGCGTCCGCAGCGCCAGCCGGACGGCGTCCTCGGTGGGGAGCGCGTAAGTTTCGTCGAGCGAGTTCGTGTGCAGGGACTGGGCGCCTCCCAGCACGGCCGCGAGCGCCTGCAGCGCGGTGCGCACCACGTTGTTGTAGGGCTGCTGCGCGGTGAGCGACACTCCCGCCGTCTGCGCGTGCGTCCGCAGGCTCATGCTGATCGGCTTCTTGGCGCCGAAGCGGTCGCGCATGGTGCGCGCGTAGATGCGGCGCGCGGCGCGGAACTTGGCGATCTCCTCGAAGAAGTCGTTGTGCACGTCCCAGAAGAAGCTGAGGCGCGCGGCGAAGTCGTCCACGTCCATGCCGCGCTTGACGCACTCCTCCACGTAGCCGACCCCGTCGGCCAGGGTGAACGCCATCTCCTGCACCGCCGTCGCCCCGGCCTCGCGGATGTGGTAGCCGCTGATGGAGACCGGATGCCACTTGGGCATGTGCTTCGCCGTGTACTCGACCATGTCCACGACGATGCGCGTGGCCGGCCGCGGGCCGACCACCCACTCCTTCTGGGCGATGTATTCCTTGAGGACGTCGTTCTGGATCGTCCCGCCCAGCTTGTCCTGCGACACGCCCTGCTTCTCGGCCACGGCCACGTAGCAGGCCAGCGCGTAGATGGCCGTCGCGTTGATGGTCATGCTGGTGGTGACGCGGTCGAGCGGGATGCCCTCGTAGAGGACCTCGAAGTCCTTGAGGGTCGAGACCGCGACGCCTTCCCGGCCCACCTCGCCGCGCGCCAGGGCGTGGTCGGCGTCGTAGCCCATCAGGGCAGGCATGTCGAAGGCGGTGGACAGCCCGGTCATGCCGTGCTCGAGGAGGTACTTGAAGCGCTGGTTGGTGTTTTCCGGCGACCCGAATCCGGCGAACTGGCGCATGGTCCACAGGCGGCCGCGGTACATGGTCGGCTGCGGTCCGCGCGTGTAGGGAAAGCGCCCGGGAAAACCGAGGTCGCGCTCGTATTTCTCGATCTCCTCCTCGCTGGGCCGCCCGGCGTCGGCCGGGGTCAACAGGTCGGGGACCGGGATCCCGGAGTCGGTGTGGAACTCCTTGCGTCGCAAGGGACTTTTGGCGATCGCGCGCGACAGCTCGTCCTTGCGCCACCGCGCCTCCTCGGCTTCCAGCCGGGCGAGCGGGTCGCGGTCCTTCGGATGCCTCATGAATGCGAGATAACACGCGATCCGACGTCCGACCAGCTACGCACTGGTTGACGTGTCCTCATGTCGCGCAAGCCGGCCCATGAGGGAGACGGCCCAGATCGTCCAGACCGGCGTACGGCCTCAGCCGTCCTTCAGGAGATCGCGGGAGATCACCAGGCGCTGCACTTCGCTGGTCCCCTCGTACAGCGTGCTCGCCCGCACGTCCCGGTAGTAGCGCTCGACCGGGAACTCGTCGATGTACCCGTATCCTCCGTGCACCTGCACGGCGGCGTCGCAGACGCGGTTCGCCGATTCGGTGGCGAACAGCTTGGCCATCGACCCCTCTCGGGAGAACGGCAGGCCCTTCTCCTTCAGCCCCGCCGCGCGCAGGGCAAGCAGCCGGGCGGCCTCGGTCTGCGTGTCGCAGTCGGCGAGGAGGAAGCGGATCGCCTGGAAGTCTCCGATCGGATGGCCGAAGGCGCGGCGCTCCTTCGCATACCGCACCGAGGCCTGCAGCGCCGCGGTGGCGATGCCCACCGCCTGCGATGCGATTCCGATCCGGCCGCCGTCCAGCGCCGCCATCGCGATGGGAAATCCGTGACCCTCTTCGCCCAGCAGCTGGTCGGCGCGCAATCGCATCTCCTCGAACGCCAGCGACACGGTGCTCGAGGCCCGCAGCCCCATCTTGTCCTCGTGCTTGCCGACGCGCAGTCCGGCCTGCCCGCCCTCCACCAGGAACGCCGAGATGCCCTGCGAACCCTTTCCCGGCTGCGTCCGCGCCCACACGATGATCACCCCGGCCCGATCCCCCGAGGTGATCCACTGCTTCTCCCCGTTCAGCACCCAGCCGCCGCCGTCGCGCCGCGCCGAGGTGCGCAGCGCCGCGGCGTCCGACCCGCCGGACGGCTCGGACAAGCCGAAGGCTCCCGCCGCGAATCGGCCGCTGGTCAGCTCGGGGACGTACCGCTGCCGCTGCGCCGGCGTGCCGAACTTGACGAGGGTCTCCGCCACCATGTTGGTGACCGCCATGGTCACGGCGGTCGACGCGCATCCCTGCGCGAGCTCCATCATGGCGAGCGCGTAGGCGACCGCCCCCGCCTGCGCGCCGCCGTACTCCTCGGGGACGTTGACGCCCATCATCCCCAGCTCGGCCAGCTCGCGGAGCTGCTCGGCCGGGAAGCGGCCCTCCCGGTCGAGCTGGCCGGCCACCGGGGCCAGCGATTCCTGCGCGTACTTGCGGGCAGTCTCCTGCACCAGCCGTTGGTGCTCGTCCGGCTCGAACATGGGGGCGGACAGTACAGCGGCGCGCCGGAGTGCGCAGCAGGAAATACGGCGCCGCGACCGGCTGCTTACTTCTCCAGGATCACCGCCACCGGAGCGGCCGGGCCGGGCCGCGAGACCACCCGGTACATCTTCTCGAACTCGAGGGCCAGCTCGACCAGCTGCTTGCGGAGCACGGCCCGGTCGATCAGCACCCCGTCGCGGGAGATGAGCCCGAAGTCGCGCGCCACCGCCATGCCCTTGTCGGTGAGCAGCCAGCGGGCATGGCCCTCCTCGCGCAGGACGCCGACCCGGACGAAGTCGTTGACGGCGCGGGCGAGCGAAGTGTGCCAGCGCGCCAGCCGCCGCTCGAGCGGGTTCGATTCCCAATCGCGCGCAGAGAGCGGAACGATGTCGCGGATGTGCACGTAGATGTCCGAGATGCCTGCGCTCCCGCCCCCGAACAGCATGGCCGAGAGCAAAGGGCCGCAGAACGTCTGCCGGGGCGTGAGGCGGTCGGGCACTTCCGCGCCCGCGGTCCACCCGTCCCTTTGTGCTGCACCCTGCACGGCCATTGACCCACCCCCGTGGCGTCCGTCAGGCCCTATCTGAGCAATGCGTTGGAGATGACCAGCCGCTGGATCTCGCTGGTCCCCTCGTAGATTTCGGTGATGCGCGCGTCGCGGAAGTGCCGCTCGACGTCGAGCTCTTTCGAGTAGCCCATCCCGCCGTGGATCTGCACTGCCTTGTCGGCCACGCGGTTCGCCGCCTCGGAGGCGAACAGTTTGGCCATGCTGGACTCCCGCGTGTAGTGGGCGCCGCGGTCCTTGAGGCTCGCGGCCCGCAGCGTGAGGAGCCGCGCCGCCTCCAGCTCGGTGGCCATGTCGGCCAGCATGAACTGGATGGCTTGGTGCTGGGCGATGGGCACGTCGAAGGTCTTTCGGACCTTGGCGTACTCGCGCGCCTCCTCGAAGGCGGCGCGGGCGATGCCGATGGCCTGCGCCGCGATGCCGATACGCCCCCCGTCGAGGCTGCTCATGGCGATCTTGAAGCCCTCGCCCTCCGCGCCCAGGCGCTGGGACGCGGGAACTTCCATGTTCTCGAAGAAGATGGTGCAGGAGGGGCTGGCGCAGATGCCCAGCTTCTCGTCCGGCTTCTGCCGCAGGAAGCCCGGCGTGCTCGTGTCGACCACGAAGGCGGTGATCCCCTTCGCGCCCTGCGAGAGGTCCGTCATGGTGAAGAGGACGATGGCGTCGGCGACCGGGCCGTTCGTGATCCAGTTCTTCGTCCCGTTGACGACGTACTTGTTCCCCTTGCGCACCGCCGTGGTCCGCTGCTCCGCCGCGTCGCTGCCGGCCTGCGGCTCGGTCAGCCCGAAGCAGCCCAGCTTGTCCCCGCGCGCGAACGGCTTGAGCCAGCGCTCCTTCTGCTCGGCGGTGCCGTACCTCAGCACCGGGTCGCAGTAGAGCGAGTTGTTCACGCTCAGGGTCACGCCCACCGAGGCGCAGCCCCGGGAGATCTCCTCGATGGCCAGCGCGTACGCGACGTTGTCCATGCCGGCGCCGCCCCACTCGGCCGGCACGGCCACGCCCGCGAGGCCCAGCTCGAACGCCTTCCTCACCGCCTCTTCGGGGTAGCGGTGCTCGCGGTCCCACCGCTTGGCGTTCGGCCGCAGCTCCTTGTCCGCGAAATCGCGGCAAGTGTCGCGCAGCAGCCTCTGCTCTTCGGTCAAATCGAGCTGCATGCAGGGATCGGGGTGGAAAGCTGGGGCGATGTGGGACTTGCCATAGTACACGGCCGCTCCGCTTCCGCCAACCGTATCGGTCAACTGGAGGACGTTCGATCCCGGATGCCGCGATGCGGCAGAGAGCAGCCGCCGTCAGCCGGCCTGGGCGAGGAGGTTCCGCGCGATCACCATGCGCTGGATCTGGGAGGTGCCCTCGTAGATCTGCAGCAGCTTGGCGTCGCGCATCAGCTTTTCCACCGGGTACTCCTTGGTATAGCCGTACCCGCCGAAGATCTGGACCGCGTCCGTCGCCACCGCCATCGCGCTGTCCGCGCCGAATGCCTTGGCGTAGCTCGACTCGATGGCGTCGAGCTTCCCCTGGGTGATGCTCCAGGCCGCCTTGAGCATGAGCAGTCGAGTGGCCTCGTACTTCATCGCCATCTCGGCCAGCATGAACTGGATCGCCTGGAACTGCGCGATCGGCTGCCCGAACGCCTTGCGCTCCAGGGCGTAGCGCCTGGACTCGTCGAGCGCGCGGCGCATGATGCCCGTCGCCGCGGCGGCGATCCACGGCCGCGAGCGGTCGAAGGTCTTCATGGCGATCTTGAAACCCTCCCCCTCGGCGCCGACCACGTTCGCCCGGGTCAGCTTCACCTCCTCGAACAGCACGTCGGTGGTGTTCGAGGCGCGCTGCCCGAGCTTGTCCTCCTTCTTGCCGACCGAGACGCCGGGGGTGTCGCGCGGCAACGCGAAGCAGGTGATGCCCTTGTGCCGGTCCTTGGGATCGCCGATGCGCGCGAAGGTCGTGTACCAGGTGGCGTAGCCGCCGTTGGTGATCCAGCGCTTCTGGCCGTTCAGCACGTACTCGTCGCCGACCTTGCGCGCGTTGGTCCGCATCCCGGCTACGTCCGAACCCGCGTCCGGCTCGCTGCAAGCGTAGGCGGCGAAGATGGGCGCCTCGGTGAGCGACCCGAGGTACCTCTTCTTCTGCTCCTCGGTGCCCGCGAGGATGAGCGGCATGGCGGCCAGGTTGTTGCCGGCCAGGGTGGTCCCGACGCCGGCGCAGCCGTAGTTGATCTCCTCCATCATCAGCACGTGATCGGTGCAGGAGAGGCCCAGGCCTCCGTACTCGGTGGGGATCTCGACGTTCATCAGGCCGAGCTCCCACCCTTCTCTGCAGATGTCGACGGGGAAGGTGCCGTGCTCGTCCAGCTTCTGCGCCACGGGGATGATGCGCTCGCGGGTGAACTTGCGCGCCGTCTCGATCAGGCGCTGCTGCTCGTCCGTCAATGAGAAGTCCATGCCGGACAGCCTACTTCACTTTCCCACGAACTTGGCCGGCCTTTTCTCCAGGAATGCGCGCATGCCTTCGGCGCGATCCTGCGTGTCGAACAGCAGCGCGAAGGTCTCCGCCTCCTGGCGATTCGCGGCCCGCAGCGGGATGTCGTAGCCGCGCTCCACCAGGCGCTTCGCCCGGGCGACCGCGAGCGGGCCGCGGGTGGCGATTTTCTCCGCCACCTTCCGGCAGTGCGCCATCAGCTCTCCCCGCGGCAGCACGGCATTCACCAGGCCGATCTCCAACGCCTGCCGGGCGTCCAGCATGTCGCCGGTGAAGATGATCTCCTTCGCCCGCAGCTTTCCCACCAGGCGCACCAGGCGCTGGGTGCCGCCGAACCCGGGTGTGATTCCCAGCGTGACCTCGGGGAAGCCGACCTTCGCGTTCTCGCCGGCGTAGATCATGTCGCAGGCGACCGCCAGCTCGAGCCCCCCGCCCAGCGCGTACCCGTTCACCGCCGCGATCGTCGCGCAAGGGATGTCCTCGAGCATGGCGGTGAGCACGTGGCCCAGCTCGCTGAACTCGCGCGCGCTCCAGGGCGTCATCGGCGCCATCTCGGCGATGTCTGCGCCCGCCACGAATGCCTTGTCGCCGGCGCCGGTGAGGATCAGCGCGCGGCTGGACTCGGCCGCCTCGCGGACCGCCTGCAGCAGCTCGCGCAGGGTGGCGCTGTTGAGCGCGTTCAGCGCCTTCGGCCGGTTCACCGTGATGGTCGCGACCGGGCCCTCGCGCGACACCTGGATGTTCTCGTACGCCATCGGGCACCTCCGCCGCTCAGTTCAGTTGACCGGGATCTGTTGGGGGGTCAAGGGGGGAGCGAGCTCTCACGATTCGTCACATTCCACGTAACTCGCTCAAGCCGAGTTTTCAGAAGCAACGAGATCGAACCCTCTCACGGCGAGCACAAATCGAGGGCAGTTTCTTTCTCGGGGAAGAGTCGGGCGCAGCGGCGGGCGCTCGACTCGTGCGCCAGCGGTGCTTCTTCGAATACCGCGGGGTTGTTCACGCAGCAGCGAGAGGTGACGCAACGCGTCCCGTCCCGGGACGGGACGCGGCGCGTCAACGGAGTGGCCGCCAACAGCGCCATCGTTCTGCTGCAGAGCCGCCGTCGCACTCATCATGAGCTACGTCCCTGCCGCTGCCTTCCGACAAACTCCCCCTGAAAAGCAAAGGAGACCCGCGGTCGTTCGTCCTCGGACGCGGAACGCATCGATTCGTCCACCGAACCAGACCGCCTCACGCGAGCGAGAAGTGATTGATGATGAGAGCGAGCTCCCCCCTTGTGGAGGCGCCGGATCGAAGAGCGTGCCGTTGTGGAGAGGGCGTTCAACTCAGGGGGTCCTTGGGTCAATACGAGTAAAACCCGCGCTTCGTCTTGCGCCCCAGCCAGCCCGCGTCCACGTACTGGCGCAGCAAGGGGGCCGGCCGGTACTTGTCCTCCCCCAGCCCCTTGTGCAGGACCTCGGCGATGTACAGGCAGGTGTCGAGGCCGATGAAATCCGCCAAGGTGAGCGGACCCATCGGCACGTTGGTCCCCAGCTTCATGGCGGTGTCGATGTCTTCGGCGGAAGCGAGGCCTTCTTGGAGCGCGAAGCAGGCCTCGTTCAGCATCGGGACGAGGATCCGGTTGACGATGAACCCGGGCATGTCCTTGGAGAGGACGGTCGTCTTTCCCATCTTCTCCGCCAGCGCCCGGGTCGCCGCGTAGGTCGCGTCGCTGGTCTGCGCTCCTCGGATGATCTCCACCAGCTGCATCACCGGGACCGGGTTCATGAAATGCATGCCGATCACGCGCTCGGGATGCTCGACGCTGGCCGCGATCCGGGTGATGGGGATCGACGAGGTGTTCGTCGCCAGGATCGCCTGCGGCCGCAGGGCACGCGCCAGGTCCTGGAACACCTTCTTCTTGACCGCTTCGTTCTCCGTCACCGCCTCGACCGCGAAGTCCGCCTGCGCCGCATCCTGCGCCGAGGAGCCGCCCCGGATGCGGGCGGCAGCCGCCTGCGCCTCGGCGGCCTGGAGCTTTCCCTTGCTGACCGCCCGATCGAGCTGGCTGCGGATCCCTGCCAACGCCTTCTGCACGAGCCCGGCGTCCAGGTCCACCAACACCACCGGGATCCCGCTCTGCGCCGCCACCTGCGCGATCCCTGCGCCCATCTGCCCCGCCCCCACCACCGCCAGCGTCTTCACCTCCACGGCGTCGCCCTCCAGCGCAAAGGACCGGCGAGTGTAGACCCCGGTCGCCCGGAGTCAATCGGCGCGGCCCGGGCCTTCCACGCTCGCCGTCCGCTCCTGTACGCTCCCGCCGTGGAGACGCGCGTGTTCCAGGGCATCGTCGACGATGCGGCCGCGATCTGCGGGGCCCTGCTCGCCGAGCTGCGCGTGCGCCGCGATCTCCTCGGCGAGGAGGGGATCGAGCTGGGCCTGGCGGCGCTGGGCGGCTCGCTCGCCGCGGGGAAGGCCCGGCGCGAGCAGACCGCGAAGCGCCTGCGCGAGCTGGCCGACCGCGCTGCCCTGCCCGACGGAGGCGACGACAAGTCGCTCCGCCTCTCGCGCGTCGCCGCCGAGGTCTCCGAGGCCCTGGAGGTAGGCTCGAAGATCGCGCCGGTGGAGCTGTGGTGCGCCGACGTGCCCCTGCTCCTCGACGGGGAGCGCGCCGGCGCGCTGCGCCTGTGGATGGATCGCGAACCCCGGCGCTCCCTGCTGCGCGCACTGCGCGGGCTGGGGCACGAGGCGGCCGCCCAGCTCGGGCAGGAGCGGGAGCGGGTACGGGCGCTGCGCGACCTGGCCGCGGCCCGGCAGCACCAGGCGATGCTCGCCGCCGCCGCGGCGCGGCTGCGGCGCGAGACCGAGATGCCCGAGGTGATGCGCGCGGTCGGCGAGGAGCTGCGCAGGCTCGGCTTCGAGAGCGCGCTCCTCTTGTCGGAGGCGCGCGGCCTGGTGATCGCCCACCTCTCGCAGCGCGGTCCGGCCGCGTCCAAGGCCCTGGAGCTGCTCGGCTTCAAACGCATGAGCGAGCTGCGGGTGCTCTCGGTGGATCCGGCGCGCTCGCCCATGCTCGCCTCGCTGGTGTCCTCCCCGGAGCCGGTCATCGAGGTCCAGCCGGGTGCGCTCTTGCGCGCCCTGCTCGGGCGCCGGGCTCCGCGGCCGATCCGGGAGAAGCTGATCGACGCGCTGGGCGCGCACGACGTGCTCGCGCTGCCGCTGCGCGGCGCCGCCGACGCCGCCTTGGGCATCCTGATCGCCTGGCCGCAGCACGACGGCGAGCCAGACCTGGGCGCGCTGAGCGCCTTCTCCCTGCAAGCCTCGCTCGCGCTGGAGCGGGCGCGCATGCGCGAGAAGGTGCGCGAGCAGGCCCACACCATCGAGCGCGCGGTGGAAGAGCGCACCCGGGCGCTGCGCGACGCGAACGAGCGGCTGCGCGAGGCGGACCGGCGCAAGGACAACTTCCTCGCCAACGTCTCGCACGAGCTTCGCTCGCCCCTGGTCACCATCCTGGGCTACACGGACCTTTTGATCGGCGAGAAGCTGGGGCCCATCTCCGATCGGCAGCGCCAGTGCCTGCAGATCGCGCGCAACTCGGGCCGGCGCCTGCGCACGTTCATCGAAGAGTTGCTCGACTTCTCCCGGTTCGAGCTGACGCGCGACACGATGACCCTGCACCCCTTCCCCATCAAGGAAGCGGTGGCCCAGGCCGTCGCCGGATTCGCGCCGCGCTTCCTGGAGAGGCGCATCAGCGTGCGCCAGCGGGTGGCGCGCAGCAGCCCGCCCGTGCTGGGCGACCGCGAGCGGGTCATCCAGGTGCTCACCAACCTGATCGCGAACGCGGAGCGGCACCTGCGCGACGGCGGCCGCGTGGTGGTGTCGGCCGAGCCGAAGCCGGGGTTCTTGTTGGTCTCGGTGCACGACAACGGGACCGGCATCGCTCCCGAGCACCTGGAGAAGATCTTCGACCGGCTCTACCAGGTGGGCGACGTGAAGACGAGCCGCGCGGCGCGGGAGGCGGGCCTGGGGCTGGGCCTGAACATCGTGAAGTCGATCGTCGAGGCGCACGGCGGCGAGGTCAGCGTGCAGAGCACGGTGGGAAAGGGCTCGACCTTCTCCTTCACGCTGCCGCTGGCCGACCTGAAGAACCTTCCGGAGATCACGCCTCCCCCGCTGATCCCCCGCACCTGACCAACGTCCCGCCTCCTGAGGTGCTCGGAGCGCTCTGCGCGCGCCCTGCCGACGGGGTCGAAGTGAGGCTGCTCCTGCCTGGACCGTACCTGGACCGCGAGCCGGATGCACGGCGCCAGGCGGGAAGACCGGGTGGTGATCCCGAAGCGGAACTCGCTATGACGCCCTGACCACGGCGCTCCCGGCAGTGCGCAGCTCCACGGTCGCCCGGGTGCGACGCGCATTGCCCCGAGCGTCGACCAGCATCACGTCCACCTCGACGGGACCGGGCCGGGCACGCACGGTGAGATGCAGCGTGCCCGGCGCGCCGGCGGAGCCGTACTTCTGATCGAAGCGCAGCAGCGGACGGCCGTCGCGCGAGATGGTGACGTCCACCTGGGCGATCTCCCCGGGAAGCGCCCCGGTGAGGTCCAGGTCCAGGCCCAGATCGCGCGGCCTGCGTAGCTCGGACCACAGGAGCAACCCGCCGCCCAGCAGCAGGAAGAACCCGAGCCGCAGGAGCAACCCGCCCCGTTCCCGGGGCGAGGTCACGCTCCTTCGTCCTCCTTCTTGCGCGGCTTGATCTTCGCCTTGATGTTCGGCTCGCTGCTGGGCTTCAGCTGCACGGTCGCGTTCACCTCCAGGGTCACGCTGGTCAAGAGCTTCCAGATCTCCCGCCGCAGCGTCTCGCCCTCCAGGAAGCGGCGCACTTCATGGGTCACGATGCGCGTCGCCTCGGAGCGGGTCCTCTCCGCCTGCGTGACCAGGAAAGCCAGCGCGTCCTTGGGCAGCTTCATCTCGCCGACCAGGTTGCGGATGCCCTCCTCGGTCATGAAGAGAGCGCCGACGCCGGTCAAGACCGCCCGGCGCACGATCTCCGGAACGAAGCCCTTGGCCTGCTCCTCGGGCGGGTCGTCGTCCTTCACTCTTCCCCTCCCTCAGTTCCGCTTCCCCAGCTGCACCAGCGGCTTGTGCCCGCGCGGCACGGCCTGGAGGTTGGCGATCGCGACCTGATCGGCCACGTTCTGGGCGATGCGGATCAACGCCTGCGACTCGGAAAGCTCGGGGTGGTCGGCGACGACGGGCCGTCCCTCGTCCCCGCCGATGCGCACCGCCAGGTTGATCGGCACCCGCCCGAGGAACGGCACGGCCAGCTTCCGCGCCGCCGCCTCCGCGCCGCCCTTGGAGAAGATGTCCGTCTCCGCCCGGCAGTGCGGGCAGATGAACCCGCTCATGTTCTCGACGAATCCGAGGACGGGGATGCTCACCTTGTCGAACATCGTCTTCGCCTTGATCGCGTCGGACAGGGCCACGTCCTGCGGAGTGGTCACGATCACCGCGCCTGAGACCGCGACTTGCTGCGCGATGGTCAGCTGCACGTCGCCCGTGCCGGGCGGCAGGTCGAGGATGAGGTAGTCCAGGTCGCCCCAGCGCACGTCCCGCAGCAGTTGCACCAGGGCGCCGTGCAGCATGGGGCCCCGCCAGATCATCGCCTGGTCCGGATCGACGAAGAAGCCGATGGAGATGACCTTGACCCCGTACGCGGCGAGCGGGTCGACGCTCTTGCCGTCGGCCGAGTTGGGCCGGGCCCCGAACAGCCCCATCATCAGCGGGATGCTGGGGCCGTAGATGTCGGCGTCGAGCAGTCCGACCCGGCAACCGAGCTGCGCCAGCGCGACCGCGAGGTTCACCGAGACGGTGCTCTTCCCCACCCCGCCCTTGCCGCTGCCCACCAGGATGACGTTGCGCACTCCGGGCACCAGGTCGGAGCCTCCGCGGCCCGGGGACTTGCGCACGTCCGCGGTGAAGGCCACTTCCACCCGGGAGAGCTGCAAGGGCGACAGCACCGAACGGACTGCCTCCTCCAGGCGCGCCTTGTGCGGCGAGGCGGGCGTGGGCAGCTCGAGGCGCACCCGCACCGCGTTCCCCTCCAGCATGTCGACGTTCTTCACCATCCCCAGCTCGTCCAGCGTGCGGCCCGTCGAGGGGTCCTTCACCCCTTGCAGGGCGGCGAGGATGGCGTCGGAGCTGACCACGAAGTCCTCCAGAGGAAGGGCCGGAGTAGATGCTTGCCCTCCCCCGCAGTGTCAAGGAGAGCGCAAGAGCGGCATGCCGGGACGGTCCGCGGTGCGCTCCCCGTGGTGGAGCACCACCCGGCCGTTGACCACCACGGTCTCGATGCCCCGGGGGTACTGCTGGGGCTGCTCGAAGGTGGCCGTATCTCCCACCCGCTCCGGGTCGAAGACCACTACGTCGGCATACGCGCCCGGCCGCAGCACGCCGCGTTCCCAGATGCCCATCCGCCTGGCGGGCAACGAGGTGATCCGGCGCACCGCCTCTTCCAAGCTGAACAGCTTCACGTCCCGCACGTAGTGCCCCAGGATCCGCGCCATGGTGCCGAACGCGCGGGGATGGGCCCCCTCGCCCCCGAAAGGCCCGTCCGCGCCCCGGGCGCCGTAGTCCGTGTCCACCGCCACCCACGGCTGCCGCAGCGCGGTCTGCACGTCCTCCTCCTTCATGGTGAACCGGGCCACGCCCACCTTGCCGCGGTCCTGGGCCACCAGCTGCATGAGCGCCAGCTCCGGCGAAAGGTTCATCTCTCGCGCCACTTCGGAGAGCCGCTTTCCCAGGAACTTCTTCAGGCCGGGATCCACGCAGGAGACGAGGAGGATGCTCCCCGGGTCCAGCTCCCTTGCCGTCTCCCTGGCGATCCGATCCCGGAGCGCCGGGTCCCGCAGCCGGGCGACCATGTCGTCCACGGTGCCCGCGTTCACCCACTCGGGTAGCGAGGCGTGCAGGCCGTTGGCCGAAGCGACGTAGGGATACGCGTCGGCGGTCACGTCGATCCCGCTCGCCCGCGCCCGTTCGATCCGCGCCGCCACCTCCTGCATCGCCCCCCAGTGCGATCGGCCGACCTTCAGGTGCCAGATCTCCACCGGGATCGAGGCGGCGCGCCCGATGGCGAACGCCTCGTCCAGGGCCTCGAAGATCCTCGAGCCCTCGCTCCGCAAGTGGGTCGCGTAGAAGCCACCGTGCTTGGCGGCAGCCTGCGCCAGCGCGATCAGCTCGGCGGTCTTGGCGAACGAGCCCGGCTGGTAGATGAGGCCGCTCGACACGCCGAGCGCGCCCTGCTCCATCGCCTCCTCGACCAACTGCTGCATGCGCGCGAGCTGCTTTGCGTCGGGCTGGACGTCATCGAAGCCCAGCACCACGCCTCGCACTTGCGCCGCTCCGACCATCACGCCGACGTTGATGGCGGGACGCGCCATGCGCAGCCGGCGGAAATAGCCGCGCAGGTCCGTCCAGTCGATCTTCAGGCGGTACTTGCGCAGCCAGTCTTCCTTCTCGTGCACCCAGGCGTCGTTCATCGGCGCCGGGGAGACCCCTTCGCCGGTCAGCTCGCTGGTGATGCCCTGCCGGATCTTCGATTCCGCGCGCGGGTCGACCAGCACGGTCAGCTCGCTCTGGCCGAGCAAGTCGATGAAGCCCGGAGCGACGGCCAGCCCCTGCGCGTCGATGCGCCTCTTCGCCTTCGCGCTGGAGAGGTCTCCGATGGCCGCGATGCGATCGCCCCGGATCCCCAGGTCGGCGCGCACCCAAGGCGCCCCCGTGCCGTCGATCAGGCGGCCGCCGGAGATCACCAGGTCGTAGCGCGGCCCCCAAAAGAAGAGGAGCAGGAGGAGGGCGATCATGCGGCCGGGGCCACCACCACCACGCCCTCCTCGCTCACGGCGCCGTCCACCACCGCTTTCACGGGCAGCATGCGCCTCGCCAGCGTGGCCAGCGAGATCAGCCCCTCGGTGACGTTGCTGGTGGTGAAGTGGCAGGTGGGCGCGGTGCCCGCGCGCGCGCCGAGGCCGGCCGCGCAGAGGATCGCCGGGACGAGCAGCCGTTCCGCCATGCGGCCTTCCAGCGCGCCGCCCGCGGCGAGGAATCGCCCCAACCGCTCGGCGACGCGCTCGCCCGCCTCCTCCGGAGGCGACTCCGGCTGCGGACCCAGCAGCGCCGGCCTCTCCCGGCGGGCACCCAGCGCCGAGGCGGTGAAGACCGAGTTCTCGAACTCCGCCACCGCGGTGAGCGCCCAGCGGCCGCCCCGCGAACCTTGGGGATGCGGCAGCGGCACGCGCTCTGGCTCGGCAATCACGCCGTGCGCGCGCAGCTTGCGGGCGGCGGCCTGGGCCGCGCGCAGCGGATCGTCGTCGCGGCCCTGCGCCGTCGCCGCCACGACGCTCACCTGGCGCAGGATGCCCCGGTGGACCAACTGCAGCGCGGTGAGGGCCGGCGCGGGATCGAGAGAGGCGACCACCTCGCCGTTCTCCCCGTCGAACCCGGCAAGCGGCAGCTCCAGAGCCACCTTGAGGCCGAACCGGGCGGCGAGTGGGACCCAGCCCAGCCGCAGGTCGTGGAACGTCGCCTGTCCCTCGCAGTGGTTGGGTCCGGACAGGCGCAGCTCGCTCGGCCGGCCGAGCAACGCCAGGGGCCAGGCCAGCGCCCAGATCGCCCGCGGCACGGCGCCGTCCTCGCGCAGGTCGAGCACGTGCACGCCGGCGCGCGCGTGGCCGAGTGTCAGCTCGACGGGCCCCGTGCGGGCCAGGGCGGCGCGGGTAGCCTCCACGGTCGCGGCGTCGCCGATCCGGGCCGCGGCCATCACCAGCGCGGCATCCGCCCCGTTGAGCGGACCCACCAGCCGCAGAGGCGCGCCGGTGGCCAGCGCGAGCGCGAGGGCGCCGTCCAGCAGCGAAGGAGCAGCGGCTTCGCCAAGCTCCACGGGTGGCCGCATGAGGCGCGACTCTAGCAGGTTCGGCTTCAAGCCTTGCGACTTGTGGCTTGCCGTGTCCCAGGCATGGGCTGCCCGTCGAGCAGGACGTTCCGGAGGCCCGCCGCGGCCGCGGCGGCGAGCGCCGACTGGATCTCCTCGGGCCGGGCCGTGCGTGCAATTATCGGAAACCGCTGGGCTTCGTGCACCGGCCGGTACTGCGAGAGCACGTTCACCCAGACCTGCCGCGAGACTTCCGCGACCAAGGCCATCAGAGGTTCGGGGGCCGCTGCCCGGTTCGGAAGCACCAGGTGGCGGACGAGCACGCCGCCCTGGGCAAGGCCGTCCGGCCCGATCCGGAGCGTTCCAGCCTGGCGGTGCATTTCGCGCAAGGACTCGGCCAGCGCGCCGGTGTAGCCCGCGCACCCCGAGAGCCGCAGCGCCGCCGAGTCCTCGCCGTACTTCGCGTCGGGAAGATAGATGTCCACCACGCCGTCCAGGAGGCGCAACGCTTCCAGGCTCTCGTACCCTCCGCAGTTCCAGACTACCGGCAAGGTGAAGCCCTGCTCGGCCGCGCGCGAGAGTCCCGCGAGCAGCGCGGGCAGGACGTGCGTGGGCGTAGCCAGGTTCAGGTTGGCGGCGCCGCGCCGCTGCAGGTCCAGGAACAGCGAGGCGAGATGGTCCTCGCCAAACTCCGTCACCCTCCTCCGCAGGAGGCTGAACTCCGCCGTCTCGCACGCGGAGCAGGCCAGGTTGCATCCCGCGATCAAGACCAGGCCCGACCCGCGCGCGCCGACGAGCGGCGGCTCCTCGCCGAAGTGGAGGCCCGCGCCGGCGAGGAACACCGAGCTGCCTTCGCGACACCGGCCGGCAGGTCCGTGGGTCCGGTCCACTCCACAGCGGTGCCCGCACAGCAGGCAGTGGCGATACTGTTCCGCCGCGTCCCGCGCCCGGGTGCGCAACTGGGGGGCAGAGAGCCTCATCGCGGCTGCAGCTGCCCGCGCGGCATGACCAGCAGCGCCCCGCCCGAGACGCCGAGGTTCTCTCCGAGCAGGTGCGAGGAGGCGTCTGACGCGAGGTACAGGACGGCGTTGACCACGTCCTCGATCTCGCCCAGGCGGCGGTTGGGCAACGTCGAGGCGACTACTGGACCGATGGTGCGCAGCGCCGGCTCGGCCATCGGGGTGCGGATCCATCCCGGGGAAACGACGTTGGTGCGGATCCGCGGGGCCAGCTCGACGGCCAAGGACATCGCCAGCGACTGCAAGGCGCCCTTGGACGCCGCGTAGTGCGAGTGTCGTTCCTCGCCCCGCTGCCCGGCTGTGCTGCCGATGAAGACGATGCTGCCGTGGCCCGACGCCCGCAAGGCCGCGACCAGCTCGCGCACCAGGTAGAACGCGCTGAAGACGTTCACCCGGAAGACCTCTTCCAGCCGGTCCGCGTCCATCCGCTCGATCGGCCCTTCGTTCCAGATGCCCGCAGAGTGCACGAGCACATGTACCCCCCCGAGCCCTTCCAGCGCCTCGCGGGCGAGCTTCGCGCACCCGGCTTCGGTGCGCAGGTCGGCCTGGACCGGAAAACCCCGTCCCGGGTGATCCGCGCACGCCGCTTCGGCCGCCTCGCGACCCGCGCGGTAGTGCACCGCCACGCGCATCCCTTGCGAGAGCAGCGCCCGCGCGATGCCGAGGCCGATCCCGCTGGAAGCCCCGGTGACGATCGCGGCGCGACCGTCGAGATCGGGATAGGTCGCCGTCATTCCGGTAGTCTAGCAGGCCCACCTTGATCGCTGCCCTCCTCATCTTCCTCGCCACCTACCTGTTCCTCGCTGGAGCGGAGCTGCCGTTCCTCAAGCTGGACCGGCCGGGCGGCGCCGTGGCCGGCGCGGTGGCCATGGTCGCCGCTGGAGTCCTGACTCCGGCGCAGGTCTACCGCGAGGCGATCAGCTGGGACACGATCGTGCTCCTGCTCGGCATGATGATCCTGAGCTCGCTGATGGCGCGGGCGGGCATCTTCCGCTGGGTGAGCTGGGCGGCACTGGGGCGCGCCCACGGGCCGCGCACGCTGCTCCTGGCCATCGTGGCGGTAGCGGGCGGGCTCTCCGCGGTCCTGGTGAACGACACGGTGTGCCTGATGTGCACGCCGATCGTGCTCGCGCTGGTCGAGGAAGCGCGCCTCCCCGCGCCGCCGTACCTCCTGGCGCTCGCGTTCGCCTCCAACGCGGGCAGCGTCGCTACGCTCACCGGCAATCCGCAGAACATGCTGATCGGAACGCTGAGCGGGATCGGGTACGCGCCCTTCGCCAAGGCGCTGATCCTGCCCGCCCTGGTTTCGATGGGCAGCGTCTACCTGGTGTTGCGCGTGGCTTTCCGGCGGGAGCTGGCGCAGGCGCCGCGCCTGGACCCTCATCTTCCGGAGCCGCCGCTGCAGCGGACCCACTCCGTGCTTTGCGTGGGCGCGTTGATCTTCGTCGTGGCCGGCTTCCTCGCCGGCTACGATCTGGCCTGGACCGCGATGGTCGGCGCGGCCCTGCTCCTCATCCTCACCCGCGGCGATCCACGGGAGATCTTCGCCCAGGTGGACGGGACGCTGCTGCTCTTCTTCGCGGCCCTCTTCGTCGTCACCCACGGAGTCGCCCAGGCTGGCATCGCCGAGCGCCTCTACCGCTGGCTGGAGCCCGCGTTCGGGGCTGACGCAGTGCACCAGACATTCCGCTTCGGCGCCTTCACGCTGGTGGCCTGCCAGCTGGTCAGCAACGTCCCGTTCGTGCTGCTCGCCGGCCACTGGGTCCCGAACATGGCCGATCCTCACCTCGCCTGGCTCTCCCTGGCCCTGGTGAGCACGCTTGCCGGAAACCTGACTCCGGTCGCTTCGGTGGCCAACCTGATCGTGCTGGAACTAGCCGGAAACAAAGGGAAGATCCCCTTCGGCCGGTTCGTGCTGGTGGGAGCGGGTGCGACCTTTTTGCCGCTGGTCCTGGGCCTCGCTACCCTGCTCGCCGAGCAGCGCCTGGGGCTTCTTTGACGATCACGTGAAATAGTGACGCCCTTTCGGCGTTGGTCCCGACGTGAACACGGCACTCGCGCTGCCCTTTCCCTTGACCCGACCGCACGAGACGGCGCGTCCAGCCTGCCCCACCGACGAGGCGGAATGGGCGCGCACCGCGGCCGCCGGCGACAAAGCCTCGTTCGCGCGCCTGGTCGAGAAGCACAAGACCTCGGTGTTCGGCCTCTGCTACCGCCTGGTGGGAACCACCGATGAGGCGCGCGACGCCGCCCAGGAAGCGTTCGTCCGCGCCTACACCAGCATCCGCGACTTCGACGCGCGCCAGCCGTTCGGCGCTTGGGTGCTGCGCATCGCACGGAACCACTGCATCGACCTCCTCCGGCGCCGCCGCCCGATGCTGGCCCTGGTGCCCGAGGGGCGCGGCGAGGACCCGGAACCTGGCGTCCTGCCCGAGCCGGCCGACCACTTCGCCATGGGCGGCGAGCAGGCCGTCCAGGAGATCGAGGCGCAGCGCGACCTCGATTCGGCCGTGGCCTCCCTGCCACCGCGCTACCGCGAGGTCATCGCCCTCTTCCATGTCCAACATAAGAGCTATGCTGAGATCGCGGAGGCGTTGAACGTCCCGATGGGCACCGTCATGACCTGGCTGCACCGGGCCCGCAAGGAGCTGAAGTCGAAGCTCGCGGAGCACCTGCAATGACCCTGCTCGTCCACCTCACCGAGGAGCAGATCCAGGGTCTGGCCGACGGCACGCTGCGCGGCCCCGAGGGCATGGACGCGCGCGAGCACGTCGATGCCTGCGACGATTGCGCCGCCGAGCTGGCCATGTACGGCTCGCTGGTGCAGCGCCTCGCCACGCTGCAGGACCCGATGATCCCGGCCGACTTCACCGAAGGCGTGCTCGAGGCGGTGGACCACCGCGAGCACGCGCTCGCGCAGCGCCGGCACACCGTGCTGGCCGCCATTCCCGCGGGCCTGGTGGGCCTCTTCGCCATCCTCGGCTGGGCGCTGTCCGCCGCCCCGACCGCGCACGTCGATCGTTTCCTGGAAGTCTGGACGGTAGGCCGCCACATCGTCTCGGCCGCGGCCCCGGTGCTCGAGGCCGCGCGCTTGCCGCTCGGGCTAGGGGCTTTCGCCTTCGCCGCCGCCATCCTGTTCGTGCTGCTCCGCGCGCTCCGCGCCGGCGGCGCACCTGCCGCCGCGAGCTCGTAGCCATGGCCTCGTGGCTCGCCCTGCTCCTCGCCTTCAGTGTGTCCGGCACCGTGCGCTCGGGCGCCCGCGCCCTCCTCGACCACTTCGCGGAAGACGGCGGAAGCGGCCGCGTGTCCGACAAGGTGCGCGAGATCGTGAAGCGACACGAGCGGCAGGCCCTGGCGCAGGTCCAAGCGCAGGATCAGGACGACGACTCGGATGCGGATTCGGAGCCGGATTCCGACCTCGAGGTCATACCGCCGCCGCCGAAGCCGCAGGAACCACACATCCAGCTGCGCTTCGGAGACGCCGCGGACGCCATCCTTCATGAGCCCGAGCACGATCTTCCGCCCTACTCCGAAACGGCCCGCAACGTGCCGGCGGTCGGCGTCCTACACCGCATCGCCCGCTCCGCCGGATGGTCGCTGACCCTGGTGGGAGTGGCGAAGGAGCGCATCGACGTCGACGTGAAGGACGCCGACCCGCGCGAAGCGCTCCGCCAGGTGCTCAAAGCGAGCGGCTCGATGGGCGTTCTGCATCGGGGCAAGCTGGTGGTGGTGCCCGCCCCGGAGCCGGGCAGCGCCGGCATGCTGGTCGAGCACACTCGCGGCCGCGAACGGCGCAAGCACGGCACGCGGGGGGCCCACGACATGGTCCGCGTGTTCCAGGGTGACCTGGTGGTGCCCGCCGGAACGGTGGTCCAGGGAGACGTGGTGAACGTGGGCGGATCGATCGAGCTGGAGCCCAACAGCGTGGTCCAGGGCGACGCGGTCAGCATCCTGGGCAGCACGGTAATCGACCAGGGCGCGGTGGTGCTGGGCGACACGGCGGCGATCCTGGGCGAGGTCGAGGTCCAGCGCGGCGGCCAGGTGATGGGGGAGCACGTCCAGATCGGCCTGGGAAAGCTGTTCCGTTCCTCCCGCCGGCACTCGATCCTTTCCTCGCTGGGACCGTTCGGCTTCTTCCCCACGCTGGCGCTGTTCGCGCTGGTCTACCTGCTCGGCCTGCTCGCCCTGCGGCTGTGGCCGGAGCGCGTCCGGCAGGTAGGGCACGCGATGTTCGAGCAGCCGCTGAAGAGCTTCCTGGTCGGGTTCCTCTGCTGGCTGCTCTTGCTCCCGCTGGCCCTGCTGCTGCTCATCTCGGTGGTCGGGATCCCTCTGGTGCCGCTCCTCCCCGTGATGATCTTCCTCGCCATCACCTTGGGCGTCAGCTCTCTGGCGCTGCGGCTGGGCGAGGCGCTTCCGGCCGGACCCGGGCAGCGCTTCGTGCCTCCCGCCGCGCTGGGCATGGGCATCGTGGTCCTCCTGCTCCTCGCCTTCGTACCCTGGCTGGGGGTGCCGCTCCTCGCGTTCCTGCAGTTCTTCGCCCTGGGAGCCGCGGTCAGCTCGCGAATGGGCCGCTCGCTCCCCCCGCACGTCACGTAGAGCCGTTCGCGGCTTCGGGCTCGCGGCTTCCGGTCAGGCGCCGGGAAGGACCTCGACCAGCTCGGCGACGAGCGTGAGCTCACCTTCCTCGAGCTCGCGAAGGACCATGGGCCGGTAGCCCGGTGCGTCCGTGTCGGGCTCGAGCCTCACCTCCACGGTCCGCCCTGCCTCGGGCCCCGCACGCTGGTGGCGGCTGCGGTAGACCTTCACCGTGTACCGACCACCGTGGTCGGGGTCGTGGATCTGCCTGTGCTGCACCAGGAGCACGCGGCCGTTCCGGGTGCCCGGGACCGGGTGACGGAAGAGGCAGTAGGCCCCGCTGGGAATGCGGCGCCGCATCGAGTCGCCCACCACTTGAGCGACGAAGAGTCCTTTGCCAGGGCGGGTTCGCCCTAGCGGCACGACCCAGCCTTCCGGCTCGACCTGCTGCTGGGCGCCGAATCGCCCGGCGGCCGCTTTGAGCGAATACAGCGGGACGGCGTTCCGGAAAGGGTGCACTTTGTCGGACGCGACGCGCCGGAAAGGCTCCATCAGTCGTTTCCGCCGGGTCTCTTCGAAGAGCGAGCGGATCGATACCCGGTAAGCCAGCGACAGGGCTACCAGCGTGGCGAGCGTCACGTTGGCGGCTCCGCGTTCCAGGCGCTGCAGATGGTTGGAATGCAGGCCGATCAGCTCCGCGGCGTGCTCCTGCGTCAGCGCGCGCTCTTCGCGCAGCGCTCGCAGGCGCGCCCCTAGCCGCCGCTGCTCCTCGCGAAGCGCCCGCATGACCGCCGGCCGCTCCTTCAGCTCGGACCTTCCGTGCGCGTGCGGGGAGCCGGGGGCGCGGGGCACTCGCCCTCGGGTATCCTGTAGAGCTCTTGAGTTGTACCACTCATGAGTTGTGGATTACAATTCTTGCCGGGATGGCCCCCCACCCGCCCTGGTTGCTCCTCGTCGACGACGAGCCCGGCGTCCTGCACGCCTTGCGCCGGCTGCTCAAGAACCGGTACTCGATCGCCACGGCGACGTCGGCCGAGGAAGGAGCCCGCATGGCGGCGGTATCCGACTTCGCCGCGGTGCTCACGGACCACGATCTCCCCGGCCGGAACGGCGCCTGGCTGCTCGTCCAGCTCGCCACCCGTCCCGGCCTGCGCAAGGTATTGACCTCGGGCCGCGACATTCCCGGCATCGAGGCCCTCCGCTCCGCCGGCGTGGTCGATCGGTTCCTGAAGAAGCCCGCCAGCCCCGAAGAGGTCCTGCAGGCCCTCGAGGACTGACGGCACCAGCCGGACATTCGCGTACACTATCGGCATGACGGTCTGGAAGCGCGCGGGGTGGCTCTGCGCAGCCTTGCTCATGGCCTGTACGGAGAGGCCCGCGTCGATCGGCGACGCGCCGCCTGCTCCTCCGGCCCAGCCAGCCACACCCGCGGCCGCGCAGCAGCGCAGCGACGCGAGCTGCACGGCCCCGCTGGAGCAGCCCGGCAGCCGGGTCCAGATCCGGCCGGCAGCGGGCACTTTGCGCCTCGGAGTATTCGCCGGCCTGAAGGACGCGGACGACGAGAACGTGGCTCACCTGCGCCAACTGGTGGCCGAGGTGGTCAAGCGCGGCGCCGAGATCCTGATCGCCGACGGCGACGCGGGCGACAACCCGGACGAGCAGGAGACGCTCCTGGGCGTGCTGACCGAGACCGGGCTGCCGCTCCTGGTCGCGCCGGGAAACCGCGAGGTCCGCAGCGAGCTGGACGCGGCGGAAGGCGAGCTGCGCAAGAAGGGCGCCAGAGTCTGGGACCTCTCGCACTCCCGGGTGATCGAGGCAGGCGACGCGATCATCGTGGGATTGCCAGGCACGATGGACCGCCGGCTGCTCCACGCGGACGGCGCCTGCGTCTACGTGCAGCGCGACCTCGACGCCCTGGCGGCGTTCCTCGACCGGCTCCCGGCGAAGGATCCCCCGGTGGTGCTGGTCATGGCGGTCCCGCCCCGGGGACGGGACCGGTCGGCCCTGGACGTGAGCGAAGGCCAGAACGTGGGCGACCCGCGCATCCTCCCGCTGCTCTCGCCGCGGCGGGCTCCGTTCGGGATCTTCGGCCAGGTCTGGGAGTCCGGCGGCCGCGCGATCGACGGCGCCGGAGCGCCGGTCGGCCCCGGCACGGCGGTAGGACAGCTCTATCTCAATCCCGGCGCGGCCGACCGGACGCCCTGGCCGATGGCCGGCGGCACCCGGGTGGCCGGGCAGGCCGCGCTGCTCACCATCCAAGGCCGCCGGGCCTCGGTGGAGATCGTGCGCCTGCCGGGCGCGGAGAAGACGTAGATGAGCGCGAAGCTGGGCGACATCCTCATCCAGCAGGGCGTGATCGACGAGGAGAAGCTGATCGCCGCCCTCTCCGACCAGCGCGCCTTCGGCGGGAAGCTGGGACGGACGCTGGTGGACCTCGGGTACGTGAGCGAAGAGCAGCTGGTGCACGCGCTCGCTACCCAGCTCGGGCTCGATACCGTCGATCTGGGCCAGGCGGAGATCGCCGCGGAAGCTCTTTCGGCGCTGCCCGTCGACGCGTGCGAGCGCTACGGCGTCTTTCCCGTGCGCGTCGATCCGGAGCGGCGCGTCCTCTGGCTCGCCACCGCGGAGCCGGACCAGGGCACGCTGCAGGAGGTGGCGCAGATCGCCCAGCACACGCTGGAGCCGGTCCTCTGCACCATGAGCAGCATCGACCGGGCGGTCCGACGCTATTACTTCGGCGATCAGTCCGCGCCGGCCGGCAGGTTGGGCGACCCGCTACGGTCCATCCCGGGCGTGACCCAGCGGAACGGCGAAGGCGAGCTGGCCGCCGGCGCCGTGGCCCCCGCGGCGACGCAGGGCGACGCGATCGCCGAGCTGCGCATGCTCCTCGTCCGCCTGGAAAAACAGATCAACGCCCAGGGCCGCGCCTTCCGTGCCCTGGTGGAGATCCTCCAGGACAAGGGCCTCGTCCGCCGCGGCGAGCTGGGCACCCAGACGACGAAGAAGCCGTAGCGCTGCGCCGGGAGCACCCTAGAGCGCATCCCATGACCTCTTTGGTCGTGCGCCCAACGGCGAGGAATCCGTCGGCGTGGGGGAGGGGATGCCTCCGGACCTGAACTGTACGAGTTGTACAGAAGAGCTCGCCAGGCATTCCACCCGACGCGGCCTACCTACCGACCCCCCAGGAGCAAAGGACTCGCCCCGGGGCGGGACGCGCTGCGTCACCGCCGATGCGTTCTAAGCAGTGCCCGAAGCGGCAACTAGACGAAGCTGGAGATGCCGTGGCGCTCGAGGGCCGCGCGGGTGGCGGCGGCGCGCTGCTCGGTCAGCTCGCTGGCCAGGGCCAGGATCTGAGGGTACGTGACGACCAGTTCCTGGAACTTGTCTCGGGGAAGGCGCAGCAGGATGGCGTTCCCGGGTGAAGTCACGGTGGCGGTGGCCGGCTCGCGGGTCAGGAGAGACATCTCGCCGAAGATGTCGCCCTCGCGCAGCCGCGCCAGCTCGACTCCCTGCGCGGCGACGTCCACCGACCCGTGCAGCACCACATACAGCCCGTCGGATTGGGCGCCTTCCTTGATCAGGATCTCGCCCGGGGCCGCCTGGCGCAGCTTGAACTTCTCGACCAGCTGCCGCCGCTCGGTGGGATCGAAGTCCTTGAAGAGAGGCGAGATGGCCATCACGTTGCTGAGCAGCCGCTGCCGGTAGAAATTCTTCAGAGACTTCACCACCTGCGGGTGCTTCTTCGCCAGCTGGCGCAGCACGGCGTCCGACACCTCGAGCAGCTCGGTGTCGTCCTCGGCCGAGACGTTCGCGGTGCGCGGAGCACCCGACAAGAGCGCCATCTCGCCGAAGAAGGCGCCCTCCTCCAGCGTGGCAAGCTCCAGCTCCTGGCCGTCCGGCAGGTTCTTCCAGATGCGGACCTTCCCCTCCACGATGACGAAGAAGCTCCGTCCCGCCTCGCCCTGCTTCAGGATCTGCTCGCCGGCGCCGTACCGGCGATAGGAGAGCCGGTTCACCAGCTCCACGAAGGCGTCGCGCGGCAGGTCGTCGAACAGCGGCACCCGGGCCGGTACCTTCCGGGGCGCGGTCTTCGCATCCGGCAGGATGGCGCCGAACGCCGCCTCCAGATCTCCTCCGCTCCCCTCGACCTCCGGCTCCTCGGGGCGGTCGGTGGAGAGGGAAAGCAGCTCGATTTCCTCCTCCGCGTCGGAGCTGAGCAGATCGGCGATGGGCCCGGCCAGCTCCGCCGACGCGACCACCTTTTCGTCGTCCGGGCTGGCCGCCAGGTCCTCGGGCCCGGTCTCCAGGATGGCGTCGTCGGGCAATTCCTGGATCGCCGCGCCGGCTCCCGCGCGGCCAGGCTCCTCCTCCGGCGCCGGCGTGATCAGCGCTCGTTCGGAGTAGCCCGGAGCGAAGTTCTTCGGCGTGTCGTCCAGCTCCAGGGTATCGCCGTCCTCTTCCTCCGTGGCGACCTCCATCCGGTCGGCCATCGCGCCGCGTCGCGCGCCCCTCGTGGGAGCCGGCGCGATCTTCCCGATCGCGAGGCGCTTCCCGGCGCCCGGTCCCGCGGCTTGCGGAGGGGGTTTGGCGAGGCGGCGCTCGTTCATCTCGGCGAGCTGCTTTTGCGCCGCCGCGTTGCGCGGGTCGATCTCGAGGATGACCTTCACCGCGGCGATGGCCTTGATGAGCTGGCCCAGGTCCGCATAGGTGCGGGCCGCCGCGTCGTACTGGGCGATCGCCTTCTGCGGCAGCTCCAGCTTCCGATAGCAGTCGCCCAGCCTGAGCCGGTGCTGCATGTCCTTCGGCTCCGACCGGACGAGCTGCTCCAGGATCTCCGCGGCCTTCTCGAACTTCGACTTCTGCAGATATTCGGCGGCGGAGTCCTTCAGCTTGCGCGCGTCGGCGGAGTCCTTGGCCATCCGCGATCTTTCTATCCCTGCTGCACGAACCTGTCGCCTTTTGGAGGGGACACCATGAATTGGTGTCCCCCAACTGCAGCCCTCACCTGTGCCTGCCCAAGGGCGCGGGCGGGCCGTGGCCGTGGCGCCGCGCGGGTAGCGCAGCCGGCCGGGGCGCCAGGGTCTGCGCCTTCTTCCCCGCCTGCTCGCGCAGCGCGTGCAGCTCGGCGCGCGTCAGCTCGCGATAGTCGCCGGGCCGCAGACCCTCCACCCCGACGCCGCCGTAGTCCGCCCGGTGCAGCTTGAGCACCGGCGCGCCCACTGCCTCCATCAGGCGCTTCACCAGATGGGGCCGGCCCTCCGAGACCACCACGCGCACCCAGGTGTTGCGGGGAGTCCGGCTCTGCACGGCGGCCTCCAGCGCCCGCGCGCGCCCGTCCTCGAGGCGCACGCCGGACCGCAGCCGGTCGATCTGCTCCGGCCGGGGAACGCCCGCCACTTTTGCCAGGTACGTGCGCCGCACCCCGAACCGGGGGTGCATCAGCTGGTGCGCCAGCTCGCCGTCGTTGGTGACCAGGAGCGCGCCTTCGACGTCGTAGTCGAGGCGGCCCACCGGATAGACGCGCTCGGGGATGCCCTTCAAGTACTGCGCAATGGTCGGCCTGCCCTCGGGATCGGACAGGGTGGTCACGCATCCGGCCGGCTTGTAGAGCACGAACCAGACCTTCTCCTCCGGGTCGGCGATGAGCTTGCCGTCGACGCGGATGAGGTCCTTGCGCGGATCCGCCTTGGTCCCCAGCTCCTTCACCGTACGGCCATTCAGCTCGACGCGCCCCTCGGCGATGAGCTGCTCGGCCTTCCGGCGCGAGGCCACCCCCGCGTGCGCGAGGATCTTCTGCAGCCGCTCCTGCATCACTCCTCCGGCTTCTTCGCGCCGTCTTCCGGAGGGGCGTTCGGATCGGGGGGAGGCGAAAGGACGTGGGCGGCGGCCTTGCCCTGCTCCTCCGCGCGCTCCATCGCGTCCTCCAGCTGCGACAGCGCGGCGTCGCTCTCCGCGGTGTGCTGGGCGAGCTTCTCCGCCGCTTGCGGGTCCTGCGCCAGTTCGGTGAGGCCGGCGACCGGAGGGGCCGGGGCCTCCTCCTCGACGATCTTCCGGCTCTCCTCGGAGAGCTCCTGGAACTCGCGCAGCGTGGGCAGCTGGGTCAGGTCGCGCAGGTTGAACAGCTCCAGGAACTCCCGGGTGGTGCCGTACAACAGGGGCCGTCCGGGCTCGTCCTTCTTCCCCAGGATGCGGATCAATTTCCGCTCGAGCAGCGCCCTGGTCACCGCGCCGCAGTCGACACCGCGCAAGTCCTCCATCTCGGGCCGGGTGACCGGCTGGCGGTACGCCACGATGGCGAGCGTCTCCAGCGCCGCCCGGGTGAGCCGCATCGGCTTCACCTGCAGCATCCGCCGCACGTACGCGCCCAGCTCGGGATCGGTGCGCAGCTGCCAGCGGCCGCCCAGGTCGACCAGCACGGTCCCGCCCGAGCCGGGCGCGTGCTTCTGGCGCAGCGCCTCGAGGGCCTCCTTGACGACCTGCTCCTCCAACTGGGTCGCGTCTCGCAGCGCCGCGAGGTCGAGCGGCCTCTCCGCCGCGAAGAGGAGCGCCTCGACGATGGCGCGCGCCCGCTCCGGGGTGGCGAAGCGCGCCGCCTGGGCGAGCATCGACAGCTCCGTCTGCGCCGCCTGCTGCAGCTCCTGCTCGTCCGCAGCCGGGGCCTCGGCCGCGTCGGGCGGAACCTCGCCGTTCCGCTCAGCCTCGGTAGTCAAGCTCGACTCCTTCCGCCGAGGCAGTGGAGAGCGCCTCGGTGCGGGACAGGTAGATCTCGCCGTGCGGGTCCGCCTGGTGGACCTTGATCAGCTTCAGCCTGGTCATCTCCAGCACGGCCAGGAAGGTCGGGACGACCCGGTGGCGATCGTGGGCCCCCAGGTCGGCGAAGAGCGAAGTGAAGGCGATCCTCTTGTCCTCGCGCAACCGGTCGGTGATCGCGGAGATGCGGTCGCCGATGGAGAGCCGCTCGACGAACACCTCGTGCGGGATGGTCAGCTTGCGCCGGGCCAGCGCGTTCGCGAGCGCCTCGATCAGCCGGTACGCGGTCAGGTCCTTCGGCCGCAGCAGCGCCATGTCCTCGGTGGCGAGCGGCAGCTCCTCGCGGGCGCGGCGGGTGAACAGATCGCGCCCCAGCTGCGGCAGCGCGGCCAGGTCTTGCCCGGCCGTCTTGTACTTCTGGTACTCGAGCAGCCGGCGGATCAGCTCCTCGCGCGGGTCGGGTCCCGCTTCCCCATCGGCGGCGTCCAGCGCCTCCTGCGGGGGCAGCAGCATCCGCGACTTGATGTGCGCGAGCGTCGCCGCCATCACCAGGTACTCGCCGGCCAGGTCCAGGTTCAGGGCGCGCGCCGCTTCCATGTACTCCAGGTAGCGGTCGGTGACGAACGCGATGGGGACGCGGAAGATGTCGAGCTTGTGTTCCTGGATGAGCGAGAGGAGCAGGTCGAGCGGCCCTTCGAACTGGGGCAACGCGACGGCGAACCCCGTCCACTGCGGAGCGGGCGGCTGCCGGTCGGCCGGGTTCTCGGGGGTCTGCGTCTCCACCGGAATGGGGTCTCCTGTGTCCGCGATGATGCGGAGCGCCGCCCTATCGGCGTCGGCTAGTCCAGCTTCATGGCGGCGCGGACCTTGACCATCGTCTCCTCCGCGACGGCTCGCGCCTTCTCGGTCCCCAGCCGCACCAGCTCCTCGACGCGGCCCGGCTGGCGCAGAAGCTCCTGGCGCGCTGCCCGGTGCTTCTCCAGCACGGGGAGCAGGTTGAGGAGCAGCATCTTCTTGCAGTCGACGCAGCCGATCCCCGCGCTGCGGCACTCGCGGTCGACCAGCTCCACGGTCTCTTGCGGGCTGTAGGAGCGGTGCAGGTGGTAGATCGGGCAGATCTCGGGGTGGCCTGGGTCGTGCCGGCGCTTCCGCGCCGGGTCGGTCACTGCCACCATGATCCGCTTGCGCGCCTGCTCCGGATCCTCGCCCAGCTCGACCGCGTTGCCGTACGACTTGCTCATCTTCCGCCCGTCGAGGCCGAGGATCTTCGGCACCTCGGTCAGGTACGGATGCGGCTCGACCAGCACGGGCTTTCCCCCGGCCGCGTAGAGGTGGTTGAAGCGCCGGACCAGCTCGCGCGCCAGCTCGAGGTGCGAGACCTGGTCCTGGCCCACCGGAACGGCGTCGGCGCCGTACAGCGCAACGTCCGCGGTCTGCAGCACGGGGTAGCCGAGGAAGCCGTAGTTGTTCAGCTCCTTCTCGGCGAGCTCCTCCTGCAGTTCCTTGTAGGTGGGGACCCGCTCCAGCCAGCCGAGGGGAGCGATCATGCCGAGCAGCAGGAACAGCTCCGCGTGCTGCTTCACGTGGCTCTGGACGAAGAGCGTGCACCGCTGCGGATCGAGCCCGGCGGCGATCCAGTCGACGAACATCTCCCGCTGCGCCTCGGCGACCTTGGACGGATCCTTGTAGTCGGTGGTGAGCGCGTGCCAGTCGGCCGAGAAGTAGAAGCACTCCGCCACCTTGCTCAGCTCGATCCAGCTCTTCAGCGCGCCCTGGTAGTGCCCCAGGTGCATCCGCCCGGTGGGGCGCATCCCCGAGACCACCTTGCGCGGGACCCTGTGGGGCGCCGGCCGGCCGACCGGCGCCTCGGCTTCTGCCATCGCTTCGACTCCCGGGCGGCTCGCGCCGCGCGAAAAAGAAATGACGCACCCTACCCGAACTGGCCGCCGCGGTCATCGGGCGACGTACTTGCCTCCGCTCAGCACGTGGACGGCGGTGCGGCGGTCCGGCGTGCAGGAGCTGCCCGGGTTGCCTTCCGGGCAGGAGATCTCCTCGGTCACCTGAAGCCGGCGAGGAAAGCCCCGGCCGACGGGCTTCACCGTCCGCTCGATCACCTGCGGCGGCTCCTCGGCCCCCTCCGAGGAGGCCTCGCGCGTGTTCAGCTCGAACACCTTGGCCAGCTGGTCGCCGTGCGCGTCCAGGAAGGAGACGCGCTCGACCACGGTGTGGACCGCCCCGGAGCACTCGTCGAGCCGGTCGGTCAGCTCCAGCGTGTCGCGCCGGCCGCTGGTCAGCCGGACCAGCTTGAGCAGGCGCGGCGGCCGGTCGGGCCCGCCGCAGACGTCGCCGGCCGGCGCGTCCAGCGAAGGGTCCTCCCCGCCCAGCCGGCAGTACCCGCCGCCGCGCAACGGCTTGAGCACGGCGATGCGCTGCGACCAGAAATGCGCTTCGGCTTCGCCCGCGCAGAGCTCGAATCGGACTTGCACCAGGAGGTCTTTGCGGCCCGTGACGCTCGCCGGGAGCAAGTCGACCGCGCTCACCACCGGCTGCTCGGCGCACTCCGCGTCCGGCGCGACCTCGCCCGCCCGCGGCAAGGGACGGAGCCCGAGCTGTTCCAGCAGCTGGCGCTGCTCCTTCGATCCGGGCGCCGCCTTGAGCAGCGCCTCCCTCCACTCCTTCGGGATCACTTCCAGCATCCGCGGACAAGCGAGCGACGCGGCGAGCAGGAGCGCGAGCATGCACTGCTCCACTACCACGAAGGATCGAGGCTTTCGTCAGGCCCGCGGGTGCTTCGAGAGGACCACCTTGAGGCGCTCGCGATCGACGTGCGTGTAGATCTGGGTGGTGGCGATGTCCGCGTGGCCGAGCATCGCCTGCACCGCGCGCAGGTCCGCGCCCCGCTCGAGCAGATGAGTGGCGAAGCTGTGCCGCAGCGTGTGCGGGTGCACGTCGCGCAGACCGGCGGCGGCGGCGTAGCGGCAGAGCAGCTTCCAGAATCCCTGCCGGGTCATGCGCCGGCCGCGCGGGGTCACGAACAGGTCGCGGCTCTGGCGCGACCGCAGCAGGGCCCCCCGCGCGCTCCGCAGATAGGCCTCGAGCGCGGCTTGCGCGCGTTGGCCCACCGGGACGATGCGCTCCTTGCCGCCCTTGCCCCGCACCCGGACGATGCCCAGCCGGGGGTCCACCGCGGCCAGCGGCAAGGCGACCAGCTCGGAGACGCGCAGGCCGCTCGCGTAGAGCAGCTCCAACATGGCCCGATCGCGCGCGCCCGCAGCAGTGGCCCCGTCGGGCTGGGCCAGGAGCCGGTCCACCTCTTCCACCCCGAGGAAGTCCGGCAGCGGCCGCGAGCCCCGGGAGGCCTCGACTCCTTCCGTGGGGTCGAGCGGCGCCAGCCCTTCCGCGCTGGCGAACCGGTGCAGCCCACGCATCGCCGCCAGGTGCCGCGCCTGCGAGGCGCGGGAAAGACCGCGCTGCTGGAGCGAGGCGACGTGCTGCAACACTTGGATCTGGGTGACCTGCGCCAGGGCGGGCACGCCGCCCGCGGCCAGCCAGTCGAGATACTCGCGCAGGTCCCGTGCATAGGACTCGAGCGTGGCCGGCTGCAGAGCGCGCTCGACGCGCAGGTGCGCCAGGTAGCGATCGAGGGCGTCGTCGAGCGGTCCCGGCGTCGCGGCCGGTCCCGGCGTCGCGGCGGTCACCTCGCTCAAGCCAGCACCCCGTCCACGCGTCCCTTTCCCTGCCGCAGCACAACCGGCCGATCTCCGGTCAGGTCGATCACCGTCGACGGCTCGTTGAGCTTCATCCCGCCGTCGAGAATGAGATCCAGCCCGTGACCGATCTTCTCCTGGATGTCCGTCGCCAGGGCGAGGGGCTCCTCGTCCGCGACCGCCGCGCTGGTGGTCGCCAGCGGCCGCCCCAGGCCGTGCACCAGCGCGATGGCGACCGGCGCATCCGGGACGCGCACGCCGACGGCGCGCTGGCGCGTGAGCGCGGTGCGCGGCACCAGCCGGGTGGCGGGCAGCACCACGGTGTAAGGACCCGGGAGCAATCGCCGCAGCAGGCGGAAGCGATCGTTGTCGACGATGGCGTACTTCGCCACCTCGCCCAGGTCGCCGCAGAGGAAGGCGAACGGCTTGCGCGGATCGCGGCGCTTCAAGACCGCCATCCGCTCGATGGCCTTCCTCTGGAACACGTCGCAGCCGATCGCATAGTAGGTGTCGGTCGGGTAGCTCACCAGCCCACCGGCATCGAGCACCGACACCGCGCGCGAGACGTGCCGCGGCTGCGGGTGCACGGGGTCGATCGGTTGGATGGGAGCGCGCCTGGCCACTGCGCCATGCTGCGGGGCCGCCGCGAGGGGCGCAAGAATCTGGCCACCGACCGGTCCTGCAGCTCGCTTGAGTTGACCGCTCCGCCAGGATTGCGACGCCTTCGATCCGGCGCCTTCGGCGCTCACGAACTCCACCTCGGAGGAAGAACGAACGTCGGTCTCCACTGCTTTTCAGGGGGGAGCCAGATGGGAGGTAACGCAGGCCCCGGGCCTCCGCGCGGCCTAGGGTGTCGGCTGGCCGAGCAGGTCCAATTGGCGCGTGGCTCTTAACGCGCCGCGTCCCGGCCCAGAACAAGTCGAGGCACGTAACGATCGTGCTCGCTCCATGAACGCGCGCCCGTAGATCTTCTCTGCCGCGTGCTGATTGTGGCTACGGCACATCAGCCGGATGCGATCTTCATCACCTTCCGCTTGATGGCGTCCGGGATATGGCGGGAGGACGCCTCCTCCTGCATGATGGCTACGGCGGACGGCTGCCGAGGTTTCCGGCCGACCCCGAACCGCTCCTTCTTCACGTGGTCGATCAGCAAGTCGAGCGCCCTCTCGACGATGCAGGCCAGGTCTCCATCCGGAATGCGGTGCCGGAGCAGGTCCTGTGCTACTCGCAGTTTGTCGTGAAGTTCCTGGTTCGCGGTGAACTCCACCCTGCACGTCTTCTCTGCAAGCGGCTCGATGGCACGCCGATGGTCTTCCCGCCTAGGCGGTCTTGCGGGCGCCGGATCGAGGGCGAGGGCAAGCGGTTCCGCCGGGGCCGGTGCGGGCCGCTCCGGGAGCTTCCGGATCGTGGGCGCAACCGCCGGCTGCGGGGCCAGACGCGCGACCAGCTCCTCGATCTCGCGCTTCGTCTTGCCTGCCGCCTCGGCGAGCACCTCGCAGTGATTCTCCGCTGTCAGGTGCGGTGCGAGCAGGCGCAGTCCGGTCAGGTGGACTTGCCCGGACCGCGTTGCCTCGATCATGGCCGGCAATCGCCTCGATGCGCGTGCCACCATGATCCGGCTGTAAGCGGCGTCCTCGGAGAACCGTAGCTCGCCGACGCAGAACGCGAACATGGAGGGAAATGCGCGGTCGGCGTACAGCTTCCGTTCGTCGATCTCGCTCAGATGCACGAGGAGGTCTGCCTCCGTGCACAAAGAGTGGTCGACCAGCTCGTGTGTCCGGGCGAGGAGGTCCGGATCGCTGAGCAACGCTACGGTTTCGAGTGTGTTGATCATGCACGTTTCGTAGCACGGCCGTTTTGCCAATCTCTGCGCCGGCCGCTGGCGCACGCGGGGTGGCGAAGGGACACGCCAGAGTGGAGCTCGATCCTCCGTGCAGGGGAGCGCGTCCTGAGCGCTCAGGACTCAGGATTGTGCGATGGTCGGAGGGCCGATCCGAACGGCCTGCTGAGCTCGTCAACTAGAAAAGGCAGGCATCGGTCAAACGACCGATGATGCGCCCCACGCCGAAGGTGCTTGCGGGGAGTGGTCGAAACCTCGGCGACTCGCTGCCCGCGCCGGATGGCGCGATGAAGCGTCGCCCGTGCCGAGGACACGTGCGTCAACCTGTTCTGGGACGGGCCGCAGCGCGTCAATCCGGGTGGCCCAGAGCCCGTGCTGCCGACCGGGCTCCCATGCGAGCTGCACTCTTCGCCTGACTGGGCGTGGCGCTCCCCCGGAAAGCAAAACGGAAATCCACGCCACTCATGCTCGAACGCGGAATTCACGATCGCGACTCGGCCTCGCCCCAGGCGCACGAGGCAAGAAGTGACGAATCATGAGAACTCGCTCCCCCGTCGACCCCCAACAGATCACGGTCAACGAGCGCTGCGAGTAGACTGCGCAGCGAAGCAGACGCGGCGGCCACCGCGCTCGTGGACCGCGGCGTACCGCCGGGGCAGGAGCCTGAAAGGCTACTTGTCGCCGCGGCCGGAGTTCATTCCGGCGCCGCCGCTGGGCGCGCGCCCTTCGCCCTCGTTCTGCTCGGCCTGTCCGCCGCGGGCGACGCGGCCGAGCCGCTTGCCCTGCTCGATCAGCTCGCGGACCTTCTGGCCGCCCTTGTGGCCGATCTGCGAGTAGAACTCGGGGCCGCGGCTCGCGCGCACGCTCTCTCCGCCCTTCTTCCCGATCTTCTCGTAGAACTCGTGCCCGCGCTCCGCCTTGACGGTCTCGCCACCCTTCTTGCCGATCTGCTCGTAGAAGGCCCGGCCGCGCTCTTGCGCGACCTTCACGCCGCCCTTGCGGCCTGCCTCGGCAACCGTCATCCCGCCCTTCTTCTCGTCCGCCATCTCCTGCCTCCGGTGGTTGGAAGGATCCCCCCTCCCCTCCGCCGTCAGCCCCCTCGTCCGTCCTAGATCCGCTTCTTGCCTTGCTCGATCAGCTCCCTGACCTTCTGGCCGCCCTTGCGGCCGATCTCCTCGTAGAAGGAGGGGCCGTACTTGTCGCGCACGGCCTCCCCGCCCTTGCGGCCGCCCAGCTCTCCGCCCTTGCGGCCGATCTCCTGGTAGAACCCGACGCCGCGCTCGTCGCGCACGCGTTCGCCGCCCTTGCGGCCGGCTTCGCTGACCGTCATGCCCCCCTTGCCGTTCATGCGCCTGTCCGCCATGGCCGCTCTCCTGAAGAGGGCTACTCCTCGCTGGCCGCGGGCAACACCTCGCCGCCCACCGCTGGGACGTCCTCGTCGTGCGCCGGCACCGGCTTGGCCTCGTTGACGGCCTTCTTCCCCTCCTCGATCAGCTGGCGGACCTTGTGCCCGCCCTTCTTGCCGATCTCCTCGTAGAAGGGAGTCCCCCGCTCCGCCTTGACCGCGTCGCCGCCCTTCTTGCCGATCTGCTCGTAGAAGCCAGCGCCGCGCTCCGCCTTGACCGTGTCGCCGCCCTTCTTGCCGATCTGCTCGTAGAAGCTGCGGCCCCGTTCCGCCTTGACCGTCTCGCCGCCCTTGCGGCCGATCTCCTCGTAGAAGGAATGCCCGTACTTGTCGCGGACCGTCTGCCCGCCCTTGCGGCCCGCCTCGCTCACCGACATGGCACCCTTCTTCTTCACCACCTCATCCGCCATTTCCCCACCCCTCCCGTTCACCCTCCCCCTGTCCCGGGGGAAAAATGTGAAAAGCATCCGTAGTGCTCGGGATGCCCGTTCCTACGTGTGGCGCCTGCGCGCCGTTCCCCGCTCCTCGGTGCGGCGGCCCGCGGCGATCAGATCGCGCACCCGCTGGCCGCCCTTCCGTCCGATCTCCTGGTAGAACTCGCGGCCCCGCTCCGCCTTCACAGCCAGCCCGCCCTTCCGGCCGCCGATCAGGCCGCCCTTGCGCCCCGCCTCGCGCACCGTCATGCCGCCGAATTCCGGTTCACGCCCCAGGCGCCGACCCGCGAATCGCCGGGTCGAAATCTTCAATTTCGGTGCCGAGCTACGGCGCGCCGTCCTGCTGGTCCGCTGGGTTTTCCTGTTGGCCATCTCGTATCCTTTGCCCAAAGCCCCCTAAGCCCCCGCGAACTCTGAAATCTTTGGACGGCGGCCGGGACGGCAAGCCGGCCGCCACGCATCCGCCGAAAGCAGTGGCGGCCCGGCGCCTTTGTCTGGCACCGAACTGTCAACGAGCGAAAGCTAGGACGCCCAGCTCCGAGGCGCAAGCGGGCAACCTTCTGGAACCGCTGAGGAAAGGTCTCAGGACCTTCCGGCCAGCTCAGCGATGGCCGCAGCCACCGCATCCTGGAGTTGGCGCAAGCGGTCATCGGAGGCGATCTTGCGTGCGCCTGCCTGCCCGGCCGCTTCACGGAGGTAGAAGGCGTCGGTCGCGCGGTTCCCTTCCGTGGCGATTCGAGCGACCTCGATGGAGGCGCCCGCCCTATGCAGGGCGTCGGCGATGGCGTGCAGCAGGCCCGGCCTGTCCTGGGTGAACACGTCGAGAATGGTGCAGTCCGCGCTGGAGACGTTGTCCACCCGCACCTTCGTCTCCACGGCCGGCGCGGCCGACGCCGCCCACGAGGCGCGGCGCAGCCGGCGCTGGACCAGCCGGTGCGGGTCTTCGGCGCCGCTGAGGAGCCGGAGCAGATCCGCGTGCGCGGCTTCCCATCGCCCCTCGGCCAGCGCGCCACCTCCGGGCTCGCGGACGATGAAGCGGTCGAGCGCAATGCCGTCTTCCAGCGAGTTCACTTCGGCGGCGAGGATGTCGATCCCGTTGGCCGCCAGGGCGGCGGAGAAGAGGGCGAGGAGCCCGGGCCGATCCGGCGCCACCAGCGTCAGCTCGGCCTCGCCCGATTCCGGCTGCCGCAGCTCCGCGGCGGATCCGGAGCGGCGGGCGAGGAGCCAGAGCTTGAGGTGGCGGGCCGCGTCGGCCGGCCGGACGATGGCCGCGTACCGCTCCGGCAACGCGCGCGTGAATTCGCCCACCGCCTTGCGCGCCGCCGCGTCGTCGAGCAGGGGCTCGATCGCCCGGGCGAGCCGCTCCCGCCGAAGCTCCAGCGACTCGGCGTGCGCCGGCTGGTCGAGCTCCTCGGCGAGCAGCGTCCCGCGCGTCTTTTCGTAGAGAAGCCGGAGCAAGCGCGCCTTCCACTCCGTCCAGTTCTCGGCCGAGACGCTGGCCATGTCGGCGTACGTGAGGAGGTACAGCATCTCCAACCGCTCGACGGTGCGCAGCTCCCGCGCGAACGACTCGATGAGCGCCATGTCCTCCAGGTCCCGGCGCTGGGAGAGGTGGCTCATCTTGAGGTGGGCGAGGACCAGCCATTCCACGTCGGCGGCGTCCCCCGGGTCGAGCGAGATGCGCTGCGCGTACGCGCGCACCAGCTCCGCCCCCCGCGCGCTGTGGTCCGGGCCCAGGCCCTTCCCCAGGTCGTGGAAGAGCAGGCCCAGCATCAACGCCAGCGGGCGCTGCTGCGCGCGCGCGATCCGGGTCAGTTCGGGCTCGACGTCGGCGAGGCCGCCCGCGCGCAGCCGCATCAGGCGCTGCAGGGCGAACACGGTGTGCGTGTCCACGGTGTACACGTGGTACAGGCTGTGCTGCGCGCGCGCCCGCAGGCGGCCCACCTCCGGAAAGAGCGCTCCCAACAGGCCCAGCTCGTGGATCGGCGCGAGCGCCTGCCCTTCGCTGCCCTCGCGCATCAGGATCTGCCAGAACTCGAAGTGCGCGTCGCGGTCGGCGGCCAGCCCTGGACCGAGCCGCTGCAGCTCCTGCACCAACAAGTCGCGCGCGTAGCTGTAGACCTGCGCGCCGTAGGTCTCCGCCACCGCGAAGATCCGCACCAGGTCGGCGGGCCGGCGGGCGAAGACCTCGCGGTCGTGGACGGTGACCCGGCCCTGCCAGAGCTGGAACGCGTTGTCGATCGGCTTGGGAGGCGGCGGTCGGCGCCGGCCGAAGATCCCGGCCGGGCGGGGCGCGTCCTCCACGGCGCAGCGATCGATCAGGGCATCCGAGGCGCGGGCGATCTCCTGCAGCGCGATGTACGTCTGCCGCATGAGCTGCTCGACGCCCAGCTCGGTGGGAGAGTCCTGGTACCCAAGTGCTGCCGCTGCGCGACGCTGGTTGTCGAACGTGAGCCGGTCGTCGCGGCGCCCGGTGGCGTAGTGCAGCTCGTTGCGCAGGCGCCAGAGCAGGTCGCGCGCCGCCCGGGCCTCCTTCACCTCCCGGGCGGGCAAAAGGCCCCGCTCGCCGGCCTCGCCCAGACCGGCCACCTTGTGGCGGACCCGCGCGATCCACAGCGCGGCCTGCAGGTCGCGAAGCCCACCCTTGCCTTGCTTGAGGTGCGGCTCGAGCAGCCACACCGACCCGCCGTAGCGCTTGCGCCGGACCTGCAGCTCCTCGAGCTTTTCCTGGATGAACTCCTCGACCTTCCGCGCCTCCAGCTCGGTGACCATGGTGCGCTCGAGGTCCTTGAACAGCGACGGCTCCCCGCACACCAGGCGGCAGTCGAGCAGCGCCGTGCGGGCGGTGTGGTCCTCGCGGGCGAGCTTGAGCGTCTGCCCCAGCGTGCGGGCGGCGAACCCCGCTTCGAGCCCGGCATCCCACAAGGCGCGGTGCAAGCGCTCGGCCGCGGCGTCCGCCTGCTTTCGCTCGGCGGCCGAGGCGTCCTCTCCGGGAAGCAGGGCGAGCAAGTCGACGTCGCTGCGCGGCGACAGCTCCCTGCGGCCGTAGCCGCCGGTGGCGATCAGCGCGACCCGCGGAGGCGCCGCGCCCTGCAGCTCGCCGGAGATGCCGGCGAACATGGCCTGCACCACGTCGTCGGTCAGCGCGGAGATGGAACGGACGACTTCCTGCCCGCCGGCCCCTGCGCGGTGCCGCTCGAGGATCTCCGCCCTTCCGGCTTCGAGACGGGCGCGGGCTCCATCGGCCGCCCCCGCCGCCCTTCCGACGCTCACGCGCGTACCCGGGTCCCCCGGCTGCAATGCCATGGAAATCAGCATAGCCGGTCAGGGCAAGCGGCGCGCTCAGTGCGACAGCATTGTCGGTCTGGCCGTCGGGGGCGGGTACGGAGGGCTCTTCGGCGGATCGCCCAGCGGTGGAAGCTGGCGCCCCGGATCCTTCCGGTCGGGCTCCCGCCGCGGCGGCTCTTTCCGCTCCGGATCCGGCCGCGGCGGGTCCTTGCGCTCCGGCGGTGGCGGTTTCGGCATGGCGATAGTGTAAGGGCTGGCGTCAGGGTACGCGGGCCAGGCGCTGGCGGCCCTCGACGAATTCCTTTACCCCGCCCGCGATCGCCTCGGCGGCACTGGCCTGGTACTTGCGGCTGCGCAGCCGAGCTTCTTCGGCGGGATTGGAGATGAACCCGGTCTCTACCAGGATCGCCGGCATGCGCGCACCCAGGAGCACGTAGAAGAGCGCCTGCTTCACGCCGTGGTCGCCGACCTTGCCGACGCGCGCCCGCAAGTTGCGCACCAACGAGCTTTGCACCGACTGCGCCAGGGAGCGGGCGTCGCTGGCGTTCGCCCGGGTGGCGAGATCGGCCAGGATGAAGCGGAGATCGGAGACGGTGCGCTCGGCGTCGGCGTTCTCGAACGTCGCCAACCTGGTCGAATAGCGGTCGCTGGAGACGTTCAGCGTCCAGGTCTCGACCCCCGACAGCGTCCGCCGCCGAGCGGCATTGCAGTGGATCGAGACCAAGAGGTCCGCCCGCGCCTGGTTGGCGATGCGCGTGCGCTCGTCGAGCGAGACATAGCTGTCGTCCTGCCGGGTGAGGATCACGCCGAAGCCGAGGGCGCGCAGGCGCTGGGCCAGGTCGCGCGCGATGGAGAGAGCCACGTCTTTTTCCCGGACTCCGTGGGGACCGATGGCGCCGGTGTCGCGGCCGCCATGACCGGGATCGATCACCACGCGCCGCATCTTCAGCCCCAGCTGCGCGGCGACGGAGGCTGGCGCCTTCCGCGCCGCGGAGCGCAGCTCGCGCGCCTTGGCCGCCGCATCCCCGCGCCCCGGTGCGGGCTCCGGGCGCGGCGGCAAAGCGGCCTTCACGGTCAAACCCTGGATCGGCTCGGGCGCCTCGGGCTCCGGCGGCAGCTCCGCGCCGCTCTGCGGCCCAGCCGTTTTCTCCAGCGCGGCCTCAGCCTGGGTCTTCGCCGCTTCGATCACCTGGTCGACCAGTTTCGACGCGACAGCCCCCTCCTCTCGCTCGGCGCCTTCTTCGCCAGCCGGCTCGCTCGACCCCTCCGCGGCGGCCCCGGCGGCGCTCTGCTTTTCCTCGGGGCGACCCTCGTCCTCGTCGTCGTCTGCCTCCACGGGCACGGCGGCAGCCGGGCGCCGGCCGGCCGGGAGGGGCGCGCGTGCCCGGGGTTTGTCGGGCCGCGCCGGGCGAGCCAACGCCCGGGCGGCGCCGGCCTCGGGCGTCCCGTCATACCGGGCGACGAGCCTGCGCGCCGCGGAGCGCGCCGCCCTGGCATCGCCGGTGCGACCGGCCAGCTGGGCCGCCAGGAGCAGCGCGCGCGGCGCCTGGACGCGGCCGGTATAGGACTCGTCCACCTTGCGGTACGCCTCGACCGCGGCCGCCGCATCGCGCCGCGATCGCGAGGCGTTCCACAGATCCTGGCGGGCGCGCGCCGCCCACAGCGCTGCTTCGGCCGCGCGCGCTCCACCGGGCGAAGCGCGCACCGCGCCGTCGAACTCACGAATGACCGCTTCCCACGCGTCGCGATGCCTGCGGCGCCTTGCATCGTTCTGCAAGCGCTCCAGCGCCGCCTTCCCGGCCTCGATGCGTTTCTCCTGCAGCGCGCGCGGGGACACGGCGGCCTCCGCACCTCCGCCGGCCACGAGAAGAGCGCAAAAAAGCGCGCATGCGCGGATGTGCGCCACGCCGCGACCGTCGCACACACGAAGCTCGCGTCAACTTTTCCTCGCCCCTCACCGGTACCGCCGCCGCAGGCCGGCCGCGGCGAAGAGGCATCTGGAGAGCCGCTCCGCTTCGCGCCACCGCCGGCGCCTGCCCCGCTCCCGCGCCACCGCCCACCCCAGAGCGATGCCGAGCGCGACCAGGATCGCGGCACTCACTGCAGCACCACAGCGTCGAGGTGCAGATCGAGCTGGCCGCGCCTGGTTTCCTGCGTCGGCTTGAGCCGGCGCCGGCTCCCGCAGCGGCACCTGCGCAGCGAGGCGAGGTACGCCGGCCACGTCGCCTCCACCACGAACTCCGCCTGCCCGCCGGACCGCTCGCGCACCAGATCGGCGTGCCGGCGCTGTGCTTCGCCCACCGTGCGCTCGCGCAGCACCCGATTGCAGCTGGGGCACCTCCACAACCTGACCAGGTCCATCGCAATCCCTCCGGAGCCGCGAACCGGCCCCTGGAGAGCACGCTACAGGAGGGGTCTGACAATGCGTTCAGTAGGGTGCACGCCCAGATTGAGGATTTTCTTTGGGGGCTGAAAAAAGCCGAAGCGATTTCGATCGCTTGCGCGAGGGGGCTTTACGTCGGCCGTCCCGATGATCCGACGGTCGGAATGACATCCGAGAACGCCTGGAACGGGGGAAGATACCCCCAGACCTGACATGTACCAGCTGTACAGGGCCGCGGACCGGACCTCTCCCCCCGCGCCGGTGATTGCACAAGCGGGGCGCACGCGCGGCCTCAGAGTCGAGTTCCGCGCCCGCTGCTGCGCCCGACCCGACATGTCAGGTACTTAGCGCAGCTTCTTCTGCTGCTCGTGCAGCCAGAGGAGCGCGTCCAGCGGGCTCGTGCGCGGCAGGTCCAGTGCGCGCAACGCGTCCGCGAGTTGCGAGGGGCGCGGATCGGCTGGGGCCGGCGGCGGCTCGGGCGCGCGAGGCGCGGGCGGAGCCTCGCCGAAGAGACCCAACTGAGCGCGCGATCTCTGGCGAGCCGAAGCCAGCGCCGGGTGGCCTGCCTCGTCCAGCTCCTGCGCCTCGAGGTTGCCGAGGATCTCCCGCGCGCGCAGCAGCACCGCTTCCGGCAACCCGGCGAGCCGCGCGACGTGGATGCCGTAGCTGCGCGAGGCCGCGCCGGGCACGACCTTGCGCAGGAAGACGACGCGCCCGCCGACGTCGGAGACCGCCATCGTCAGGTTCACCGCGTGCGGCTTCTCGCGGGCCAGATCGCACAGCTCATGGTAGTGGGTCGCAAACAACGTCCGGGAACGCGCCACGTCGTGCAGGTGCTCCGCGATCGCCCAGGCCAGCGCGAGCCCGTCGAAGGTGCTGGTCCCGCGACCCACCTCGTCCAGGAGCAAGAGAGAACGGGGCGTGGCCTGGTGGAGGATGCGCGCGCACTCCGCCATCTCCACCATGAAAGTGCTCTGGCCCCGCGCCAGGTCGTCGGCCGCGCCCACCCGGGTGAACAGCCGATCGACCAACCCGATGCGGGCGCGCTGCGCGGGGACGAACGATCCCGCCTGCGCCAGCACGACGATGAGCGCCACTTGCCGCATGGCCGTGCTCTTGCCCGCCATGTTCGGACCGGTGAGCACCACCAGCCGCCGATCGGAGTCCAGCGACAGGTCGTTGGGCACGAACGGCCCTTCCCCGGACACGGCGAGCGCGCGCTCCACCACCGGGTGCCGGCCCTGCACGACCTCGATCACGTCGGACCCGTCGACCAGCGGCCGCACCCATCCCGAGTCTGCGGCGACGCGCGCGAGCGAGAGAAGCGCGTCGGCTTCGGCCGCCGCCGCGGCGCAGGCGCGCAAATCGGCGCTCCGGGCCAACACGGCGGTCCGCAGCTCCTCGAAGATCTGCTGCTCCAGGGCCGCCCGGCGCTCCTCGGCCGACAGCACTCGGGCCTCGTGCTCGGCGAGAGCGGGCATGATGAACCGCTCCGCGCCGACCGTCGAGGAGCGCCGCTGGTAGTCGCCGGGGACGAGGTGGAGATTGGGCTTGGTGACCTCGATGTAGAACCCGGTGACGCGGTTGTACCGCACCTTGAGCGACTGGATGCCCGTGCGCGCGCGCTCTTGCGATTCGAGCGCCGCGATGGCGGCCCGGCCGCCCTGGGCCAGGTCGGCCAGCTCGTCCAGGTCCTTCCGGTAACCCTGCCGGACGAATCCCGGTTCGTGGCCGGCGAGGACCTCGTCGGCGAGCGCCCGATCGAGCAGCGCGCACAGGTCTTCCGGAGCGCGGAGCGGCGGGGCGAGGTCGCGCAAGCGCCCCGCGGAGCAGGCCGCGAGCCGGCCCGCGAGCGCCGGCATCTTCTGCAGCGAGGAGCGCAGCCCGCCCAGGTCGCGCGGGGCGCCCTGCCCCACCGCGAGCCGGCCGAGCAGGCGCTCCACGTCGAGCACCCCGCGCAGCTCGCCGGAGATCTCCTCGCGCGCGACCGCCGCCAGCGACAGCTCCTCGACGGCGTCCTGCCGCGCGCCGATCGCCCCCGCATCGGTCAAGGGCGCGGCCAGCCAGCGCGTCAGCATCCTGGACCCGGCCGCGGTCAGCGTACGATCGACGACCGAGAGCAGCGTCCCGGTGCGCCGCCCGTCGGGCCCGCGGAACAGCTCCAGGTTCTGCACCGCGGAGGGATCGATCCAGAGCGCCTGCGCCGTCTGCTCCACCTGGACGCGCACGACATGCTGGGCCGCGGAGCGCTGCGTCTCCTGCAGGTACGAGAGCGCCTCGGCCGCCGCCTGCATCGACAGCGGCTCCCGCAGCCCGAATCCATCCAGCGTCGCCACTCCCAGGTGGCGCTGCAGGAACCGCTGCGCCTCCGCCGGCCCGCGCGGCGCCCGCCCCTCGGTGCGCACCGCCCCGCTCGCCTTGCGCAGCGCCTCTTCCAACGGGGATCCCAGCAATTCCTCGGCGAGCAGCAGCTCGCGGGGGCGCGCCCTCTGCAGCTCGTCCAGGGCGGACTCGACGCCGCCCGGCTGCAGCGCGCGCAGCTCGCCGGTGGCGGCGTCGAGCAGCGCCACCGCGGCGCGCCCCTCCTCGAGCGCCACGGCGCCGAGCCAGACCGGCTCCCGCGCGTCTTCCTCCTCGAACACGGTGCCCGGCGTGACCAGCCGCACGATCTCGCGGCGGACCAGCTGCTTGCCCGGCCCCGGCACCTCCACCTGGTCGCAGAGGGCCACCTTGTAGCCGGCGGCCACCAGCCGCGCGACGTACCCCTTGGCGGCGTGGTGGGGGACCCCCGCCATCGGGACGCGCTCGTCGCCCTTGGCGCGGCTGGTCAGCGTGATCCCGAGCAGCTGGGCCGCGACCCGGGCATCGTCGTAGAAGAGCTCGTAGAAATCCCCCAGGCGAAAGAAGAGCAGCGCGTCCTTCGCCTGCGCCTTCGCCTCCTGGTACTGCCGGAGCATGGGCGTGGAAGGGGCGTCGGAAACCGCCTGGAGGGGCTCGGCCACTTACCGGGTGTGTACCAGAAACCGGCCGCGCCTTGAGCGCGGCGGAGAAATGCGAGCCGGGTCCCGCCGTTCGGCCCCGCGGAGGTGCCGCGCCGCATGCCCCGGCCGCTCCTCGCGCTAGCGTTGATCTGCGGTCCGGTGGCGGCGGTGCTCGCCGAGGAAAGCCCTGCTCCCCGGGGCGCGGCCGGCTTCTTCCGCAGCATCCGGGCGGCCCGGCGCAGCTCGCCCGTGTCCATCGACGGGCGCATCGACGAACCCGCCTGGCGCGAAGCCGAGCTGGGCGACCGCTTCACCCAGTTCGAGCCCGACGAGGGCGCCCAGCCCACGGCCCCGACCCGCTTCCGCGTCCTGTGGGACGACGACTCGATCTACGTCGGGATCGAATGCGACGATCCCGAGGCCCCCACCGATACGTTGAGCCGGCGCGACCGGTACGTCGAGGGCGACTGGGTCTCCTTCGACCTCGACACCACCAACGATCGCCGCACAGCGTACCACTTCCAGGTCTTTGCCGGGGGTCAACAGCTGGACGGGCTCCACTTCAACGACACCGACATGACCACCGATTGGGACGCGGCCTGGGAGAGCGCGGTGGCGCGCACTCCCACGGGCTGGTCGGCGGAGTTCCGCATCCCGCTGCGCATTCTTCGCGTGCCCGTCGGTGCCACCGACTTCGGATTCAACGTCTACCGCTACCTCGCCCGCCGCAAGGAGCAGGACCAGTGGCGCTACCGCCCTCGCGAGGCGTCCGGGGACATCAGCCTGCTCGGACGCCTCACCGGCTTGGGCGGGATCCACCCGGTGCGCTCGCTCGAGCTGCGGCCCTACCTCGCCGCGCGAAGCACGCTGGCCCGCCCGGCGCCCGGACCCGCCACCGCTCCCTTCCGCTTCGCTCCCTGTTCCTCCTTCGGGTTGAGCGACAGCCAGGTCCAGGCCGCCTGCGCCGGGCTCGACCTGCGCTACTCGCTCGCCAGCGACTTGTCGCTGGTCGCCACCCTGAACCCGGATTTCGGCCAGGTGGAAGCGGACCAGCGGGTCCTGAACCTCTCCACCTTCGAGACCTTCTTTCCGGAGAAGCGGCCGTTCTTCACCGAAGGCCTGGACCTGTTCCAGTCTCCGCTGCGGATCAGCTTCGGCGGGGCTTACGGCGGCGATGCATACCAGGTCTTCTACTCCCGCCGGATCGGCCGGCCGCCCCCGGACTGGGAGGACGCGAACGGCACGCTCCTGTACCAGCCCGCCGCGCGACCGGTCGGCGGCGCCGCCAAGCTGACCGGGACGATCGGGTCGGCGGCGGTGGGCCTGCTCACCTCATACGAGCCACGCCTGGAGGCCCAGGCGCTGCAGGGCGACAGGGTCGTCGATGTCCGCACCGCCGAAGCGGTGCAGAGCGAGGTCCTGCGGGTGCGCGTGCCGGTCGCGGAACGCGCGCTGTTGGGCTTCTTCGGCACCGCGCGCGACCCGCTGTTCACCAGCTCCTCGCTGGATCTCTCCCGGCGCCACGCGCACGTCGGCGGAGCTGACGTCACCAGCTTCGACGCGCAGCGAGACTGGTCCTTCACCGGCCAGGCCGTGGGGTCCGTGCTGACCGGCGGCGATGTCGAGGTGCAGGACGACGGAACGGTCCTGCGCGACGGCTCGAGCGGGGCCGCCTTCAGCGGCAAGCTGCAGAAGAACGCCGGTCCGCTGGTGGGCTTCGTCAGCGGCGACTGGCTCTCGCCGCAGTTCACCGTCAACGACCTGGGTTTCATGCGCCGGGCGAACCTCTTCCGCGGCTTCGGATACCTGCAGCTGCGCGACGTGCATCCCAGCTCCTGGTACCAGCGCGCGCTGGTGGGGACCTGGGTGCGCGAGGTGCGCGATTCGACGATGTCCCTGGCGCTGGCCCAGGAGGTGGGCGCGGAGACCTTCGTCCAGCTCAACTCGCAGTGGACCTTGAGCTTCTACGGATCCCTCACCACGCCGGTGGTAGACGACCGCGAGCTCGGCGACGGCACGCCGATCGAGCGGCAGGGGCAGCGCGGCGGCGGAGCATCCTTCAACAGCGACCCGCGCAAGCCGGTACAAGTCGGCGCGTACACCGACCTTTCGCGCGGGTTCCCCCGCTTCGAGCGCAGCACCGGCTTCGGCGCGTACCTCACGCTCCGACCGCTCTCGCGGCTCGAGACCACCCTCTCGGTAGACTACCTCCGCGGCGATGGCGCCATCCGGCAGATCCGCAAGGCGACTGCGGTCCCCGCGCCGGTCGCGGATCCCAACCAACTCCCGCCCGTGCCGGCCGATCTCGATCCGGCGACCGCCGCCACCCAGCAGCGTCTCTATCTGCTGGCGCCGCAATCCTCGCGCTCGGTGAGCGGGATCCTCCGCAGCACGTACGCGTTCTCGCCGCACCTGACGCTCCAACTGTACGCGCAGCTCTTCGCCGCCGGAGTCGCCTACGGCGACCCGCTCCGCGTCGTCGTCCCCGCGGGGAAGTCGACCGTCCGCCTCTCCGGGCTCGAGCCCGCGCACCCGGAGGACCGCGCCGACGTGGTGTCGAACGCGGACGATCGCCAGGCGGGATTGAACATCAATGTGATCCTTCGCTGGGAATGGCGGCTGGGCTCCACGCTCTACCTCGTCTACGCCCACCAGACCTCCGCGGACTTCCGGCCCCTTCCGGGCGGTCTCGACCTGGGCGGGGAGCTGGGCGCCATCGCCAGCGACACGGCCACCCACAGCCACACGTTCCTGGTGAAGATCGACCTCTTTCAAGCATTGTGACCCCGGCTCGCTTGCGTTGACCGCTTTGCCAGCCACCCACGCTCTTCGATCCGGCGGCTTCGGCGCCTCTACAAGGGGGGAGCGAGCTAAGAGCTCGCTCCCCCTCGACCCCCCAAGAGATCGCGGTCAGCTGAACTGAGCGCTGGAGCGAAAACTGCCTGCCGCATTTGGTAGTGTGTCCGGATGATCCAGGCGGTGAAGGATCTCCAGCGCCTGCGCGAGATCAGCGTGGTGGTGGTGCGCCACGGGTTCGGCGAGCTGCTCGACCGCAGCCGCCTCTGGGACGTGCTCGGCCGGCGGGAGCCGGGCGAGCGGCCTTTGCGCGCGGAGATGCGCGCCACCAGCGCGCGGCGCTTCCGCGAGACGCTCGCCGACCTGGGGCCGACCTTCATCAAGCTGGGCCAGATCCTCTCCTCGCGCCCGGACATCCTGCCGCCCGACTTCATCGCGGAGCTGTCCCACCTCCAGGACAGCGCCCCGCCGATGACCCTCGAGGCGGTGCTGCGCCTCGTCGAGCAGGGCCTCGGCCATCCCGCGGGCGAGCTGTTCGCGCAGATCGACCCGGAGCCGCTGGCGTCCGCCTCCATCGCCCAGGTGCACAGGGCCCGGCTGAAGAGCGGCGAGAGCGTGGTGGTGAAGGTGCAGCGGCCGGCGATCGAGCAGCAGATCCGATCCGACACGGATCTCTTGTTCTACCTGGCCCGGTTCCTGGAGGGAGTGATCGAGGAGACCGGCATCTACACTCCGACCGGCATCGTGAGCGAGTTCCGCCAGGCGATGCTGATCGAGCTGGACTTCGAGAACGAGGCCCGCAACATCCAGGAGTTCGCGAAGACGAACGAGGGGCGCGAGTTCGTGGTCATCCCGCGGGTGCTGCGCACCCACTCCTCGCGCACGGTGCTCACGCTGCAAGAGCTGGTGGGAGTGAAGCTCAAGACCGTCCTGGAGGACCCGGGCGCGGAAGGGATCGACCGCAAGGCGCTGGCGCGCCACATCCTCGACGCTTCCTTCCACCAGCTCTTCACCGACGGGCTGTTCCATGGCGACCCGCACCCCGGCAACGTGATCGTGCTGCCCGGCAACCGGCTGGGTCTCCTCGATTTCGGTTTGGTGGGCCGCCTCTCCAAGGCGATGCAGGAATCGATCATCCTGCTGGTGCTCGCCATCAGCCTGCGCGACCCCGACACGGTGGCGCGGCAGCTCTACAAGGTGGGCGTCCCCGACGAGCGCATCAACTTGCACCAGTTCCGCGCCGACATCCACGACATCCTGGACCGGTACCTGGGCCTCAAGCTCTCCGAAGTCAGCTCGACCACCCTGCTCAGCGAGCTGACCGACCTCGCCCTCAAATACCGGATCAAGATCCCCAAGGAGTACGCCGTGCTCTCCAAGGCGGCGGCGACCACCGAGGGGATCCTGCGCCAGCTCGATCCCGACCTGGACGTCATGAACGTCGCCCTGCCGTACGCCAAGCAGCTCCTCTGGGAACGGTACAACCCGAGCTCGATGAGCGGCGGGGCGCTGCGCGTCCTCTTGCAGCTGCAGGGGTTCCTGCAGGACACGCCGCAGCAGCTCTCGCAGATCCTGATGGACCTCGAGGGCGGCAAGTTCCACGTCACCGTCCGCAACGAGGAGATGGCGAAGCTCAACCTGAACGTGAAGGCCCTGGGGATCCTGGTGTTCATGGGGTCGATCGCTTCGGGCCTGATCGCGGGCGCGTTCTCGCTGGTGGGCCGGGCTTCCGACCCGCTGGCCGGCACCACCCGCTGGCCCGTTCCCGCGCTCGCCGGCCTCGCCCTGGCGGCCATGCTGTTCGGCGCCGCCGTCACCTGGACGCTCCTCAGCGGGCGCCTGAAGAAGCTTTCGCTGCGCCGTTTCCTGAAGTGACGCGCCGCCCTCCGGGGGGCCGCTCAGCACTCGTCGTCGTCGCCGGGCGGGGCTGGGAGCGCGTCGACGACGGGGAGCGCCTCCACCACCTCGGGCCGCTCCAGGACCGCCGGCGCCGGAGACGGCGGAGGTGGTTCGGGAGGGAGCTCGAGCAGACCCTCTTCGTCGGCGATGAGGGCGGCCAGCGCCCCCTGTCGCGCCACCTCGAGCCACGCGAAGACCGCGCCGAAGGCGAGGCCGGCCGCCAGCCGCGGGGGCACCGCGAGCAGGAAGATTTCCGGATCGAACCCGGACCAGAGGATACCGGTGAACAGGCCGGCGGCGGTGGCGACCACCAGCTGAAGCAACATGAACGCGAGCTGTACCGCGACGCAGGCGCCTGGCCGCCGGCCGAGGAACCCGGAGGCATGCGTGAAAGCAGCGGTCGCCCCGTCCCCGAACGCCGCCGCCCGTACCAGCATCAGCCTGACCAGCGCGTCGAGCAGGATGCCGCCCACCAGGCCGAAGCTTCCGGCGAGCGCGAGCAGCGCGACGGCGCCGGGCGTGGCCCGCACCAGCATCGTCGCGGATCCAGCCAGCGCCGCAACTCCTAGCGAGACGGCGAAGGCCAGCAGCAGCCCGTAGGCGACCGCGCCAGCGGCCGCTACTCGAGCAAAACCCCGCAGTGCCAGCGGCCAGAAGTGCCCCGGCGGGGGCCTGCGCTGCAGCTCCGCATCCGCCGCCAGGACCGGCAGAGCACCGGCCCAGAACGCCATCCCCAGCGTCCAGGAGATCGCCCCCGCCGCCAGCGCCCCGCCCAGGAGGGCCCAGCGCATCTGCCCCAGCGCCGCCGCGGCAATGGCGAGCCCCAGCAAGGGCTCCCGGTGACCGGCAGCGCCGGCGATCAGCGCCGCCGCGAGCAGCCAAGGCAGCATCGACAGCGCGGTGCCGAGCGCATCCAGCAGCGCTTTCCCGAAGGAAAGCTCGGGGTTCCGCGACGCGGCCCGGAGCCCTAGCCGGACCGCCTGGTTGGCGCGCAACACGGCGGCACGTCTACCCCATCGCACCTCGCTCCGGAAAGTGGGGGGACGGGTCCTTGAGGGGTACCCACATGCAGTTCTACAGTCAGTAAAGAAGGAGACGTCTTGCGCGCGGAGCGTGGATTGGCGGAAGCCGCTGACATTCCGTCGTCCGTCCTGGTGGTGGACGACGAGCCGGTCGTGCTGCAGCTCTTCTCGCGGGTGCTTAGCGAGAAGGGCCTGCGTACGCGCACCGCTTCCAGCGCGGAGGAGGCGCTCAAGCTCCTCGAGCAAGGCGGCATCGCTTGCGTGCTGGCCGACAAGAACATGCCCGGGATGGACGGCATCGAGATGCTGCGCCGGGTGCGCGCGGCCCAGCCGCACTGCGCCTTCATCGTCATGACCGGTTACGCCTCCACCGAATCCGCCATCGAGGCGCTTCGGCTGGGCGCCGTCGATTACCTGGAGAAGCCGTTCGAGGACCTGGACCTGGTCGCGCAGCGGATCGAGGAAGCCATCCAGCAGGTACGGAACGACATCGACCGCTCCGCCGCGCTGGCTCGGCTGGGGATGCTCCAGCAAGGCGACCCGCTCGACGACGCGCCGAAGGGCGACTCCGATCCAGGCGCTCCGATCCAGATGCTGGAAGCGCGGGTGCGGCAGGCCACCGAGGACCTGCGCGCCCGCTGCCTGCAACTCCTTTCTCGCCTGGTGGCCAGCAAGGGCGCAGGACGCGAAGTGCTGCTCTCCGGCGAGCGCATCCTCGACGAAGTGAGGCGCGCGCGGCAAGCCAGCCCCAGCGACGAGATGGGCCGGATCGAGCGCCTGCTGGAGGAGCATCTGGCGCTCGCGCGGCATGCGCAGAGCCGGTAGCAGCAGCGCCCACAACGGCGCAGGTCCACTTCCTTTCCGGGAAATTGATGCTCCCGCGAGCGGCGCCCTACAGTCGAAGGGCGGACGGGAGAACCGCCTTTTCGCTCCTCGGAGAGTCACCGCGATGTCGTTTCGCGCCCGCCTGTTCGCCTTCCTCGCTCTGACCGGAGTGCTCCCGGTGGCGCTGCTCGGGTGGTTGTCCTTCTCGCTGCACCGGGCCGAGGTGGAGCGCACGGTGAGCCGCGCGCAGGTCTCGGTGGCGGCCGAAGCGGCGCGCAACGTGGAGCGCACGGTGGCCGGCGGGATCGACGGCCTGCGGATGTCGGTCGGCGCGCTGCCGCTCAAGCAGCTCTCCGACGCCGAGCTGGCCGCGGTGCTTCGCATCCCATACCGCCAGCTCCCCGCGGTCGGCGCCGTGGCGCTCCTGGGCAAGGACGGCAAGTTGCTCGCGACACCGGTCTACGAGCGGGACGCCGACAAGCCCGACGCGTTCTCCGAGTCCGACCTGCAATCGCTCTTGCAGCACGCGCCGGTCGGCCTCGCCGAGCAGGCCGGCACCGCCCTGGGGGTGCCCTATCGCGGGTCGACGGGCACCACCCGCCTGCCCATCGCGCTGCGGCTCGATCGCGCGCGCCTGGTCGCCGCGGAGCTGTCGCTGAAGGAGATCGGCGTGTGGCTCTCGCAGCTGCCCGGGACGGCCTTCCTCGCCGGCCAGGCCGGCGTCCCGCTGGCGGGGCTGGCGGAGCTGTCTCCCGAAGAGAGCCAGCTGGCCGCGGCGGCGGTCGCTTCGCGGGTGCCGCTCGCCCGTCTGGTGCGCCGGGCCGACGGGTCGCAATGGCTCGCAGCCGCCGCCCCGGTGGGCGCGATGGGCTGGGCGGTCGGCGTGGCGCAGCCGGCCAGCACGGCGTTCAGCGGCGCGGTGCGCGTGCGCGATTACACGCTGTTCTGGGCGGCGGTCGCGCTGCTGCTCACGGCGGTGCTCGGAGCCCTCCTCGCGCGCGGGCTGTCCCAGCCGGTCCGCGAGCTTTCCCAGGGCGTGCAGGCCCTCGCCGAGGGCCGCTACGACCAGACCGTCCAGGTCGACTCCCGCGACGAGCTGGGCCAGCTCGCCGACGGCTTCAACCGCATGGCCCGCGAGATCGGCCGCCGCGACGAGGAGATCCGCGCCTGGAACGCGGAGCTGCAGCAGCGCGTCGAGCACCGCACCGCCGAGCTGAAGCTGGCGCAGGACCAGATCCTCCGGACGCGCCGCCTGGCCGCCATCGGCTCGCTCGGCGCCGGCATCGCCCACGAGCTGAACAACCCGCTCACCGCGGTGTGCGGCCTCATCTCGCTGGCCCGCAAGCAGCTGGGCGATTCCTCTCCGCAGACGGAGACCCTTCGGCAGGCGCTCGAGCAGGCGCGGAGGGTGAGCAAGATCGTCGGCGACTTGCGCCAGTTCGCCGAGCAGGAGCGCACCCACGGCGGCCGGCGCTTTCCCCTCGCGCAGCCGGTCCAGAGCGCCCTCGACCTCTACGCCGAAGAGCTGCGCGACAAGCGGATCGACGTCCGCCAGGAGCTCAAGGAGGGCCTGCGCGACGCCCAGGGCGACCCGGTGCAGATCCAGCAGGTCGTCGCGCACCTGGTGCAGAACGCCATCGCCGCCATGCCCGAGGGAGGCGAGCTGCGGATCGGGATCACCGACGTGGCGGGAGACGCCCTGAAGCTGACGGTGAGCGACTCCGGCAAGGGCATCCCAGCGGAGATGCGCGAGCGCATCTTCGACCCCTTCTTCACCACCAAGGACGGCGCTGCCGGGGTGGGGCTGGGACTCTCCATCTCGCACAGCATCGTCGAGGCGCACCACGGCCAGCTCCTGGTCGACAGCGCGCCCGGGCGCGGCGCGACCTTCACCGTCCTCCTTCCTTCCGCGGCGCCGGCCGCCCACCTGGCGTGATGCGATGAACCCCGACGAGCTGCAGCAGGAAGCAGAGATGCTCGGCCCGGGCCTCATCGTGAGGCCAGCGTAGCGTGGCCCGGCGAAGCACCAGCCGTCTCGCCCTGGAGTCGGGAGTGGTCCTCTGCGTTGTTCTCGCGGGCTCCTGGTGGGTCTTCAGCCGCGCCCTCTACCGCGCCCCGCCCGATCTGCGCACCGGGATCCCCAGGACGGCGTCCGCGGCCGTGGACGACGCGATCGTCGAGGCGGTGAGCGGGCCCGTGCAGCGCACCACCTCGCAAGGCGACTGGGCGGCGCTGGTGGCCGGCGAGCACCTGCGCGCGGACGACTCCCTGCGGACCGGCAAGGGAGCCAGCACCGACCTGCGCATCGGCGACCGCGCCCGCCTGACCGTCACCGAGTCCTCGCAGCTGACCATCCGGGAGATCAGCAACAAGGTGCACCGATTCCAGCTGTCCCGCGGCCGGGTGAAGGCCGACTACCCTCCCGATCCCCAGCGCCTGTTGCGCATCGAGAGCTCGGGAGGCGTGGTCGAGTCGCGCGGCGCGCGCTTCAGCGTGCTGAGCACCGGCACGTCGGTGGCGATCGCCACCGACGCCGGCGCCGTCACCCTGCGCGCCGACGAACGAAGCGTCGAAGTGCGCGAGGGCCAGCAGGCGATCGCGGTGCAGGGGCGCCCGCCCTCCGCCAGCCAGCCGATCCCCGCCGCGGTGCTGCTCAAGGTCGCCAACGCCGCGGAGGCCGCCGACGGACTGTGCGCCGCCGTGGAAGGCGTCGCCCCGGCCGGCGCGGAGGTGACGGTGGACGGGGCGCCCGCGGCGGTGGCCGCGGACGGAAGGTTCCGCATGCAGGTTCCGCGCGCCGGCGATCGGCGCGAAGTGCTGGTCGCGCTGCGCGACGCCGCCGGCCGCGAGGAGACCCGCACGGTCCGTTGCGTGGATCCCCCCGCGCGTATCCGCGACTTCTCCATCCATTGGAGGAAGCAGCCGCCATGATCGCGCTGCTCCTCGCCGGCCTCACCATCGCCTCGGACCCGCCGCGCGTTCAGCTCGGCGAGACGGCCAGGGCACGCCTGCGCATCGAAGCGGCATCGGAGCCCCGGATGTCGGCGAGCGCCGGACGGATCGAGAACCTCCGCGCCAGAGGCGACGGCCGCTGGGAGGCCGACTACCTGCCGCCCGACGATTCCGTGCCCCAGCTCGCACTGATCTCGGCGGCGGCCGGCGGCGAGGTGGCCCTGTTCACGCTGCCTCTGTGGGGACAGGGCGATGCCGTGGTCAAGACGCGTCCCCGCGCGAAAATCGAGGTGCGCATCGGCGAGGAGCGCTTCCCTGCGATCGCGGACGAGGCGGGCACCGCGGTCGTCCCGGTGAACGTGCCGCCCGGCGTGACCGCTGCCAGGCACGGGCTGCAGTCGATCGACCTCCACGTGCCGCCGCTGCGCCTGGTGCACGTCGCGGTGGGCCGCGACAAAGCCCGGGCCGACCGCACCGAGAGCCTCCAGGTCCTCCTCTTCGCGGTGGCCTCCGACGGCGCGCCCCGGAGCGACGCCCGCTTCTCGCTGCGCGCCTCCCGGGGCGAAATCTCCGCCCCGCGAGGCAAGGCGCCCGGGATCTACGAGGCGGCCTGGACGTTGGCGCCGGGACCCGCCGGACGCGCCCGTCTCTCCGCCGAGCTGGCCGGCACGACGGGCCTCGCGGCCGCGGCGACGGTCGAGCTGGAACCGGGTCCGATCGCCTCCCTGCGGTTGGAGGCGGATCGGGAGAGGCTGGTCGCGGGCGGGGAAGGATTCAGCGCCCGCGCCGTCGCGCTGGACGCGCTAGGCAATCCCAGCGCGGAGCCGCTCCAGATCGAGAGCACGCTGGGTGAAGTGCGCGGCGCCGGGCCCGAGGTGCGCGTGGAGGTCCCCGCCTCGTTCGGCGGACTCACCGAGCTGCGGCTCCGCGCGCATCCTTCCGGAAGGCCCGAGCCGTCCGCCGAGATCGCGCTTCCGCTCTCGCCCGGCGAGCCGGAGCTGGCGGAGATCGAGCTGCCCCGCGGCGCCCTGCAAGCGGACGGGGTCACGCGGTACTCCGTGCGCGTGCGGATCGCGGACCGCTTCGGGAACCCGATCGCGGACGCGCGGCCCGAAGTGCTGGCCGACCCCGAGGGCGTCGCGCTTCCCACCCGTCCGGAGGGCGGCGCCTACGTCGCGACCTATCAGCCGCCGCTGTCCAGGGAACGGACGTTCTCGACCATCGCGGTGCGGGCCGGAGCAGCGCAGGCCCGCGCACGCCTCGATCTGGTGCCCGACATCCGGTTCGTCGCCCTGAGCCCGCGCGTGGGCCTGTTGACGAACTTCTCCGGTTTCACCTCGCCGGTCGCGGCCTTCGAGGCCTCGCTCCGGACCAATCGCTGGGGACCGGAGCTGGCCTTCTCCGCGGACGTCTCCTACGCGCTCCAGAACGCGGGCGGATCCTCGGCGCAAGGCGTGGTCGGCCGGGCGCACACCGACTGGATCGTGGCCTCGCTGGGAGTGGCCTGGCGAACCTCGCTCGCGCCCGCCGCGCACGCCTGGGTCGGAGCCGGACCCCAGCTCACCACCATCCTCACCCGCACGCAGGTCGGCGGGCTTCCGACCGAGACCGGGACCGCCTTGGTCCCGGGCGCGTACCTGGCGGCGGGAGCGGAGAAACGGTTCGGCGCCTTCTTCCCGTACGCCGAGCTTCGCGCGTCCATCTCCGCCGACCCGGCGCTCCCCAACCTCCGCGGCGCGCTGCGCGCGCTGGCGCTCACCCTGGGCTACCGCTTTGAGCTCCTCTAGAGCCATCGCCCTGGGCGCGCTGCTCGCCGCCTGCTCGCGGGGGTCCAGCAGGCCCGCGCCGCACCCGACCGCGGTGCAACCCGGCGCGGGATACACCAGCTCGGACGTTCCGGTGACCATCCTCGGAGAGAGCTTCGAGCCGGTCGTCACCCAACAGGTCGGGCACGGCGGCGACGTCGAGGTCGATTCCACCTTCCGCGCCTTCCTGGGGACCGTCGAGCTGAAGGATGTGCAGTGGCAGGCGATGGATCGGCTCACCGCGATCGTGCCGGCCGGCCTCGATGGTGGACCCTACGATCTGCGCGTCGTGGGCCCCACCGGAGAGGGAGTCGTCCCGGCGGCGTTCCGCGGGTCGAGCGCCCTCGCCCCGGACCTGACGGCGTCGATCTCGGCCCCCGCGCGGGTCGAGCTGGGCACGCAGGCCGGAGTGGATCTGTGGGTGGGAAACGGCGGCGGGGTCCCCATCGAGGGGCCTGCGATGCAGCTGATCGCCGATGCCGGATTGGCGATCGTGGCCGTTCCGGCCCCGCCGAACGAGCTCCAGCCGGGGCAGACGGTGCACTACGTCGCCCAGATCGCTGGTGCGTTGCGCGGCGTCCAGCAGCTCGAGCTGCAAGCGACGGGACAGGATGGCTTCACCGGCGAAACGCTGGCCGCCGCCGCATCCACTTCCGTGCTGGTAGTGAGCCCGCCGGCCCTCGTCCCGCAAGCGGCGGCGCTTCCCGCCACGGTGAGCGTGGGACAGAGTTTCGATCTGTCTGTCGCCGTGGCCAATTCGGGCGACGTGGACGCCGTCGGGCTGGCCTTCTCGGCCCTCCAGGTGTCCGGGCCGGGAGCGATCGCCGCCGGACCGGCGCCGGCCGCTCAGGACGTACCGGCCGGCGCGACGCGCACGTTCCAATTCCACGTGCAGGCCGCGACGCCGGGCCTGGTCACCCTGACGGCGAGCGGCACGGCATCCGATCCCATGTCGGGTCTGCAGGTGACGGTGCAGGTCGTCTGGAATCCGGTGCTCGTGCAGGTGCCCGCGCAGATCGCGGCGAGCTGGGTGCAGTTGCCCGGCTCGGTGGCGCCCGGCCAGTCCTTCACTGCTTCGCTGGCGGTGAGCAACAACGGTCAGGCGCCGGCCGGAAGCGTCTCGGTCACACCGGACCCGCCGTCGGTGCAGCCCTCCGGTGCCGCGAGCGTGACGCCCGGGGGGGCTTCGGCAGAGATCGGGGGCGCCGGCACCCAGCTGTTCACTTGGACGTTCACCGCCAATGCCCCGCTGGGCAGCAGCTTCCAGCTCAGCGCGGGCGCGGCAGGCACGGACGAAAACTCCGGCGCCCCGATCGCGGCAGGGACGGCGACCAGCCCGCCCGTGGCCGTCCAGAGCCTCTCCGCTTCCTTCAGCGTCGCCCCCTTCGTGCTTCGCGGCCAGGCATTCAACCTGGTGCTGCAGGTGGGCAACGCGGGCGCCGCGGCCGTGAACGCGGTCACGCCCTCGCCCCTCTCCGTCACCGGAGGTGCGTCCTGCGGAGCGGTGTCGCCGCCGAGCGCCGACCTCGCCGCGCTGACAGGCTCGGCCATGTTCACCTGGCCCTGCACTGCGGCCGCCGCCGGCCCGGTGCAGCTCGGCGCCTCGGTGACCGGTACGGAATCCGGGAGCAATGCCCCCCGCTCGGCGAGCGCCTCCGCGCGCCTGACGGTGGCCGACACGCTCGCCATCGCCTCCGATCCGCTCGGCGACGGCACCGCGTCCGCCTCGGTCTTCGGTTTCGCCGGACGCGTCTACGTGGGCCCGCGCGCGAACGGTGCCGGTGCGGTCCGGTTCCAGCCGGATGGATCGGGACGCGAAGCCCTGACGTTCAGCTTCGCCCCGGACTCGACCGACGTGAACCAGGCGACCGGACCGTTCCCTTCGCTGGGCTACACCGGGTGCGCGACCAACACGCTGCAGTGCGGGCCCGACAACGAGGATGGCCGCGGATTCTTCGGCACCGCCACCATCGCGGGCGTCCCCTGGCTGGTGGCCGGCGGCGCGCGCAGCGGCGGGAAGCTTGCCCACGTCTACGCCAGCACCGATGCCGGCGCGGCGATCGGCTTCTCCTACGACTACCTCAAGTCGGTGCTGGGTCCGTCTCAGCGAAACACCACGCTGATGACGGACTTCGGCAACCTCCTCATCGTCGGCCTGGGCGGCAAAGGCCTGATGCTGGTCGCTCTCAAGGCGATGCCGACCCCGCCCGGCATCGTCCCCGTCGGGGGAGTGGCAGCCTTCGACATCACCCCCTACGGCGTTCCGGTGATTTCGACTGCGACGCAGGTCGACGCGGCGCGCGGCTTCGGCGGCCTGCTCCACGTGTTCGTCAGCAGCGGGTGCGCGCGCATCAACCAGCAGGACGTCACCGTGAGCAACCTGACCTGGAGCTCGTGCACTCCTCCCGCGCCCGCGTACGCCGCGAAGGCCTCGGTGACCACCCAGAAGGTCGCCGATCTCACGCCGGCCGATTACGCCTTCCCCGCGGTGGTTCCCTACGGCGGCCGACTGTACGCGGCGCGCAACACCGTCGCCGGACCGCAGCTGTGGGTGTGCACGCCGGGCGCCGACGGAGTGTGCGATCCGCCGGACTGGTCGCTCGTCGCTCCGAACGGCAGCGGCGATGCCCAGCTCACGCAGTTCGACGATCCGGCCAGCAGCGCGATCACGTTGCTCGCCGCCACCTCCACGCACCTGTACGTCGGGTTCGACAACGCCGGGGGATTGGGCGTGTTCCGCTCGGCGCTGTCCGCGCCCGCGACGCAGGCAGACTTCGAGCGCGTCGGACCTCCCGGGCTGGGGCTCTCGGCCACGCGGATCTTCGACGGCAAAGCCCTCGTCTTCTCGAGCAACCAATCGGTCTACGCCACGGTCGGCGACAGCACTTCGCCGGCGCAGCTCGTCCGGTTCGTCGAGTGAGGACGCCCGCCATGCCGAACATCCTCATCGTCGACGACGAGCCGGTGGTCCTGGACGTGCTCAAGCGGCTCCTCGAGGAGGAAGGCAGGGAGATCGCCCTGGCCGGCACGCCAGAGGAGGCGATCCGGATCGCCGAGCGCGGTCCGATCGAAGTGGCGCTGATCGACAAGAACCTCCAGGGCGCCTCCGGCCTCGACCTCTCCCGCAAGCTGAAGGCGTTGCAGCCCGAGCTGGAGGTGATCCTGATCACCGGATATGCCTCTCTCGACACCGCCATCGAGGCAGTCCAGATCGGCGCCTTCGACTACCTGACCAAGCCCATCGACGACTACGCCGCGCTGGCGCTCAAGGTGCACAACGCGACGGAGAAATCGCGCCTGCGCCGCGGCGAGCGGGAGCTCCTCGAGCGCCTCAGCGACTCGGAGGCCCGGTACCGGCACCTGGTCGCCGCGGCCCCGGACGCGGTGATCGTCTACGAGGTGGAATCCGGCCTGCTGCAGGACGCGAACGGCGCCGCCGTGCAGCTCTACGGATATATGCTGGAGGAGCTGACCCGCCTGCGCGCGACCCAGCTCGGCCCGATCGAGACCGGGCGGCACGACCATCGGCGCAAGAACGGGGGCCTCTTCACCGCCGACGTGAGCGCGAGCGAGTTCACCCTGCAGGGCAAGCGGCTGCGCGTCCAGTCGGTGCGCGACGCAACCGCCGCCGTCCAGGCCGAGCGCGAGCGGCGCACGCTGGAGGAGCGGCTGCGCATCTCGCAGAAGATGGAGGCGGTAGGACGCCTGGCCGGCGGCGTGGCGCACGACTTCAACAACCTGCTCACCATCATGTCGGCGCACGCGGAGTTCCTTTCCCAGGAGCTCGGGCCGGACAATCCGGAGGTGCAGGGGATCACGCGCGCGGCGGACCGGGGAGCGGCGCTCACCAAGCAGCTGCTCCTCTTCAGCCGGCACAAACCCGTGGCGCACGAGCAGATCGACTTGAACGCCGCGGTCGCCGACGTGATGCGGCTGCTCGCCCGCGTCCTCGGCGAAGCCGTGCGGATCGAGTCGCAGCGCGCCGCCGACCTGTGGTGGGTGTGCGCGGATGCCGACCAGATCGGGCAGGTGGTGATCAACCTGGCCGTCAACGCGCGCGACGCGATGCCGCGCGGCGGAACGGTCCGGATCGGCACCTCGAACGAGCTGGTGCGCGAGCCGCGCGCGCTCCGCGGCGGGGAGCTTCCCCGGGGCCGGTACGCGACGCTCTCGGTAGCGGACACCGGCGAGGGCATGACCGAGGAGGTGCTCGCCCGCCTCTTCGAGCCCTTCTTCACCACCAAGGAGTTCGGAAAGGGAACCGGGCTGGGGCTGGCCACCGTGTACGGCATCGTGCGCGCTTGCGGCGGCGCGATCGATGTCGAGTCGCGTCCCGGCGCGGGCAGCACCTTCCGCATCTACCTGCCGGCCAGCGACGAGCAGGCGCCTTCGAGCAAAGGTCGAGTGACCCGGCCGCCGGAAGCAGGACGCGGCGAGACCATCCTGGTGGTCGAGGACGAGGACCCGGTGCGCATGCTCCTGCGCCGCATCCTGGTCGACCACGGATACAACGTGCTCGAGGCGCGCGACGGCGCCGACGGCCTGCGCCGATCGCAGGAGCACGGAGGCGAGATCCATCTCTTGCTGACCGACGTGGTGATGCCCGAGATGACCGGGCCCGAGCTGGCCCAGCAAGTCGCCGCGCAGCGACCCGCCACGCGGGTCTTGTTCATGACCGGGTACACCGAGCACGCCCCGACCGGCGCGGAAGCGTTGCTGCACAAGCCCTTTTCCAGCGCGACGCTGCTGGGCCACGTGCGGCGCCTGTTGGACGCCGGATCGCTGAAAACTTGACCAGTGTGCGTACGTTCAGTAGGTTTCGCGGCTCCGGAGGGGACCCGATGACCGAGACGCTGACCGAACGCCAGGAGAAGATCCTCGCCTTCATCAAGAAGAGCATCCAGGACCAAGGCTATCCGCCGACCATCCGCGAGATCGGCGAGCACTTCGGGATCCGCTCCACCAACGGCGTGAACGATCACCTCAAGGCGCTCGAGCGCAAGGGATACCTGCTGCGCGGCGAGCTGAAGAGCCGCGCGCTCAGCGTGATCGAAGGCGGCAAGCCGGCGCGCTTCGTGCGCCGCGAGATCGACCCCGCTCCCGAGGCCGACTCCGGACGGGTGGTCGAGGTCCCTGTCGTCGGGAAAGTCGCCGCGGGCGCGCCCATCCTCGCCCAGGAGAACATCACCGACCACGTGCGCATCGACAGCTTCCTTCTCGGCGACGCCAGCAAGAAGGTGTTCGCCCTCAAGGTGGCCGGCGACAGCATGATCGGCGACGGTATCCTCGACGGCGACTACATCTTCGTCCGCAAGCAGCTGCAGGCCTCGCCCGGCGAGATCGTGGTCGCGTTGATCGAAGACGAGGCGACCGTGAAGCGGTACTACCCGGAGGGCGACCGGGTGCGGTTCCAGCCCTCCAACCCGAGGCTCAAGCCGATCTACGTCGCGCGAGAGGAGTTCCGGGAGACGCAGATCATCGGCGTGGTGGTCGGGGTGTATCGCCGGATGAACTGACCCCGCTCGCGTCGGGCTCGCCGGATCGGGGGCGGAACAGCGGGCAGCTGCGGACCGGTTGCCTCGGGTATTTCTCGGGAAGCAACGGGCAGAGGATGAATGTGCTGGTGCCCGTGCGCACGTACCGCGGCGGGGCCGCGCAGCGGTGGCACAAGCTCTCCGGAAACGGCAGATCCTCGCTCACGCGCCTTGAAGCCTACCTCGTTGCGGACCGGGGCGGCCCCGATGCCTTCAGCGCGAACCGTTGAGTCGCTGCGTGCCCGCATCCGCATGATGCAATCCGCACAAGGGATTACGGCTGGACGTCGTAGTGCAAATATTGCGAAGCTGAAACAATTGGGGGGCCCGCTGGAAGTAGGGTTTTCGCCCGATGCACCGTCCCCCGCCGCATCACCGACCGAACGGCCACCTCCTCGACGATCTCGACGACCCCTTGGAAGTCGGAGTGTCGGCCGCGGAGATTGGCACCTGGGACTGGGACGTCCCTTCCGGTCGCGTTCGTTGGACCCCGCAGATGTACCTGCTGTTCGGGATCGAGTCGGGACGCTTCACCACCACGTTCGAGAACGTGATGGCGCTCGTGCACTCCGAGGATCGCCCCAAGGTCGAGGCCAACGTAGCCCGCGCTCTGCGCGACCTGAAGCGCTACGTGACGGAGTTCCGCATCCGGCGCCCCGACGGCAGCGTGCGTTGGCTGCGCTGCACCGGGCGCGCATTCGCCGACGATCTCGGCAGGGCCATCCGCATGGCCGGAGTGACCGAGGACGTGACTCTCGAGAAGCACGGACGTCCGCCCCATCCCCCGGATGCTCTCGAGGGTTCCCTGTCGACGCGGCAGGTGGCCCAGCTCTTGGGGATCGGCGAAGCCAGCGTGAAGCGCCTCGCCAACGCGGGCGGGATCGGCTTCTTGCGCTCGAGCCGCAAGGACAGCCGGCGGTTCGCCCCGGAGCAGGTGCTCGAGTACCTGCGCCGCGTGGCCGGGGACGCCCGCGACTTCGAGGCCGCGCTGGCCGCGGAAAACGTCGAGGGTTGCGTGGCCGCTCTGATGGAGGAGCTGGGACGCGGTACTTCCCTCGATGCGCTGCTCGACGACCGCGTCCTGCCCGCGGCGGCCAGCGCGCCGCGCCAGGTCCTCCACGAGCTCCTGGCGCGGCTTCCGGCGCTAGTGAGCGAGCCACGAAAGTCCACGCCGGCATTCGTCGCTCTCTTCGGCCACGTCAACGGTTGCACCGCCGAGCTGATCGAGTGTTCCCTGCGGGGGCATGGCTATTCCGTGCTGACGCCCGCGGCGAGCAACGGGTCCGCGCAGCTGGTCGACGTGATCGAGCGCGTCCGAGCGCGGGTGGTGGCGTTGCTCGTGGGCAGCGACGCAACTGCGCGGCAAGTCGCCGTCGACGTGGCCGCGTCGGTCGCGGCGCGGCTGCGGGGCGTGGTGGTCGCGGTGCACGACGATGGCCGCACGGCCCTGGCCCGAGGCGTGTCGCGGGTGCGCACCTTGCGCGAGCTCGGCAGCCTGCTGCCCTAGCTTCCGGACGCACGGCAGTCGAACACTCGTGCGGGAAAGTCGCACCGCGCCGACCAATGATCGGGCAGAAAGATGTCGACCGGAAGAGGAGTCGTTCGTCTAGAGAGCGACGGTCGAGAAGGAGACCACGATGCTGCAGAAATCGCCGATGTACGCCTATCTGCCCGCGAAGGACGTCAACCGCGCGCGGAACTTCTACGAGCAGAAGCTCGGCTTCAAGCCCAAGCAGGAGATCTCCGGCGGGGTCGCCTATGAGTTCGGCAAGGGCACCGCCTGCTTCCTCTACCCCACGCCTAATGCCGGCACTTCCAAGGCGAGCCAGGCGTTTTGGCAGGTCGACGACGTCGAGCGAGAAGTCGCCGAGCTCAAGGCCAAGGGGGTGAAGTTCGAGGAGTACGACATGCCCGGCATGAAGACCAAGGACGGCATCGCCACCGCGGGCGGCGCCAAGGCCGCTTGGTTCAAGGACACCGAGGGCAACATCCTGGCGCTGGTGCAGAACCTCTGAGCCCGAGCCTGCCCGACCGGTGTGGGTTGCGAGCTCCGACGGTGCTAGATGAGGACGCCATGGCCCGCGGCGGCGACCGAGCGCGAATGCTCTCTTTGATGCGAGCTCGCGCCCGGTCGGACGAGGCCGCTGCCGCGAGGGCCGTCGCCAAGGCGCTCGAGTCCCTTCATTCGGCCCTGGAAAGGCTCGGCGCAGCCGACCAGGAGCTGTCCGCCGTCACCGTCGATGCGAACGAGGCGCAATTCATCGCCATGGAAGCGAGGCTGGCCGGCCGCGAGGCGCTCAGCCTGGACGGCCTCATGCACGCCTTCGAAGGGCAAGCACAGAGGGCCGCGTCGCAAGCCGAAACGATCCGCAGGAAGGCCGGGGTGCGCAAGAGGACGTCCGCGAAGAAGCGTTAGCGTCGCGCTCGGGGTCGAGGTTCGTTTCAGCGACCGAACGCCGGCTGCGGGCTTTGAGAACGCGGCAGCTGCACCGTGAACGTGGTCCCCGTCGCGTTGCTGGACTGCACCGCGATGTCGCCGCCATGGGCCCGGACCACTTCCTGGCAGATATAGAGGCCGAGCCCCAGGCCCTCGCTCCGATGCGCCGATCCATTGGGATAGCTGCGGAAGGGATCGAAAACCGAAGGCAGCAAGTCCGGAGCAATCGCCGGTCCCTCGTTGTGCACGCTCAGCGTGACGACGTCGCCCTCGGTACGGATCCGCACGTCGATGGGACCGTCCGACCTGCCGTGCTGGATGGCGTTGCCCACCAGGTTGGACACCACCTGAGCGAGCCGTTCCTTGTCCCACACGCCGCGGGCGGCGCCGTCGGTCTGGAGCCGCAGGGTGCGCTCCGGATGAGCGGTCTCCATCTCGGCGATCACCTCGACGCAGACCTCAGCGAGGTCGATCGGCTGCGGATGGATCGGGATCCCACCGCCCAACCGCGCGCGGGTGAAGTCGAGCAGCTCGGAGATGATCTTCGACATCCGCTCCGCGGTGCGCGCGATGCGCGCAGTCGCCCTCGCATCCTCCTGCGAAAGCGTGCCGCGCTTGAGCATGAGGCCCGCAGCCATCGCGACCGTGGAGAGCGGCGTGCGCAGGTCGTGCCCGACGATGCCGATCAGTCGCTCGCGAAGCTCCTCCATCCTCTTCTGCTCGGCGAGCGCCGTCTCCAGCGCGGTGCGCGCGACCCGCTCCTCCTCCAGTTGTCGCCGGGGGGTGAGATCGCGCGTCACCTTCGCGAAACCGACCAGCCTGCCGTTCAAGTCGCGCATGCGGCTGATCACCACGTTGGCCCAGAACCGCGTGCCGTCCTTCCGCACGCGCCAGCCCTCGTCCTCGAAGCGGCCTTCGCGGGCGGCGACCTCGAGCTCCATAGCGCACTTCGCCACGTCCTCGGGGGGATAGAAGCGGGAGAAGTGCTGCCCGATGATCTCCTCGGCGCGGTACCCCTTGATCCGTTCCGCGCCGGCGTTCCAGGAGCTGACCCGCCCGTCCGCGTCGAGCATGAAGATGGCGTACTCTTCGACGCTTTCCACGAGCAAGCGGAAGCGCTCGAGGTCCTGGGCGCTCCTCTCCTCCATCGCCCCGGCGGTCAGCGCCCGCTTGTGCAGCACCTCGCGCAGCGCTGCCTCCAGATGCTTGCGCTGTTCCAGTTCGGTCTGCAGCGAGCTCACCGGGCGCTCCCCAACGCGGCCGGGCGGGATGACGTGCGAATGACAGCCAGAGACCCTGTCGAACAGCTCGCCGTCTCCGGGCATGTAGAAGTTGCCCATCCCATAGGCGCACAAGAGCGTGAAGGACTGGAGCCGCGCCAATGCATTCCAGAACTCCTCGAGGCGCACTGCGGCCACCCGGTTCCCACCGCGCCAGAGGAGATCGACCATCTCTCCAAATACGCGCACGCGTGCACCGGGGCGCGACGCCCGGCACTTTTCCAGCGCCGGCCCTAGTGTCTGCTGGAACCGGTCCCAGTCGGGCTCGTCGCCGACCATGAAGCGCATCAGGGTTTCGCGGGCGTCGAGCATCGTCAGTTGGCCGGAGCCGATGCCCACGTCCGGGCAGGCCCCGTTGCGGCGCAGCCTTTCGGCGAAGGCGACGCGATGCGGCTCCGTGGCGACGATCAAGACAGGCTCGCGGGCTGCCAGGCCAGCTGCTGCGTAGTGCGCCACGGAGTCGAAGAGGAACTCGTCGTCCTCGTAGAAGTGGACGATGTGCTCACCAGCGGAGGGCCCGTCGAGGAGCCCGTCCCTCCAGGGCCGCGCCTCGGCCAGCAGCGGCTGACCCCCTTCCTCGGATCGAACCAATCGCAAATTCGTCGCTTCGTCGGTCATACCGTTCTCCAGCGGCAGCCTGGGACCAGGGAAATTGTGCCCACCACCATCGGACGGCAATGTCAATACCGCTGCCGCGGTCCCAAAATCGACAATGCATGCGTGTCTCCAATATTTGAGCGCGATCGCTCGACTGCGCGTACGCGCAGACACGGATTGACCACCCCATCTGCGCCCGGCATACGCGCGGCATGGCCTACCGATCCCGGGCGGGGCGCGCACGAACGTCCCGCGGTCCGTCCAGCACCCAGGCGGGCGAAGTCCGCGAGATCGTCCACGACCTCCACAACAACCTGGCGGCCATGCACCTGTGGCTCAGCGCGTTGCTCGAGCAGCCGTGCCCGCGCTGCCGGGGACGGCGCGAAGAAGTTGCGGCGGGCATTCGCCGGAACCTCACCACCATGCTCGCGGCCAGCCGGAGATTGACGGCGGTCCCGAAAGGCGCGAGGCGCGCGGCGGCGCGATCCGGCGCCGGCGCGAGGGCGCCGCGGTGAGTCTGGAGCCGCCCGTGCCGGCGCGGCCGTCTCTCGCCTTTGCTCCGAGAGAAAGAGCCGGTGCCGGCCTGCCCGGGCAGCCTTTCAGGCGTCGCGTTCCGGCCGCTCGGACGCGGAGGCGCAAGCCGTCCGCGGCGCCTGCCGACGGGCAGAGCTCGATCCTGCTGGTCGACGACAACAGGGACATTACCGACGTGCTCGCGCGCACGCTGCGCTCGCGCGGCCACGCGGTCGAGGTCGCGTACGACGGCTCGGGGGCGCTGGTCGTCGCCAGGCGTTTCCGCCCGCGCTTCGCGATCATCGACATCGGCCTGCCGGAGATGGACGGGTACCAGCTCGTACGCAAGCTCAAGCGAATATGGGCCTCGTCACCGCCGACGTTGCTCGCGCTGACCGGATACGGGCAGCTCTCCGACCGCAAGCGGGCGCTGCGCGCCGGTTTCTCGGACCATCTGGTGAAGCCGATCGACCTGGAGCGCCTGTTCGCGATCCTCGAAGCGTGAGGTGACCCGCCGCCTGCATCCAGCTGGTGCCAGTGAAAGCGGACAATGCGGGGATTACGTAGTCGCAGTCCGTCGATCCCGCACGCGCTCGTTCGTCGTAAGAGCGAACCGGCTAAAGGGCCGGTCAACCGAGAGGGACAGCGACATGCGAGTGATGGTCATCGTCAAAGCCACCCGGGACTCCGAAGCCGGGATCAGCCCTGGTGACGAGAAGCTCCTCAAGGAAATGAGCGCCTTCAACGAAGAGCTGGTGAAGGCTGGCATCATGCTTGCCGGCGAAGGACTCAGGCCCAGCAAGCACGGGAAGCGCGTGCGGTTCGCGGGCGCGAAGCGCACGGTGATCGACGGACCGTTCGCGGAGACCAAGGAGCTCGTGGCCGGCTATTGGCTCTGGCAGGTGAAGTCCATGCAGGAGGCGGTGGACTGGGTGAAGCGTTGTCCCAACCCGATGCCGGGCCCCGAGTGCGAGATCGAGATCCGCCCTCTCTACGAGACGGAGGACTTCGCGGCGGCCGATCCCACGGGCGAGCTCCGCAAGCAGGAGAAGGAGCTGCGCAAGAGCGTCGACGCGCAGCGGCGCTGAGGATCCAACAGGCGTTTCGAAGGATCACTCAAACGAACTTCCGGGCGTCCAGCGTCTGGCCGTTGTAGTTCTCCTCGATCGCCGCCACTGCGTACACGGCGGGGGTGTGTTACATCCTGCGGCGATTTTCGGGAATCGGACATGGCCAGCGAGAACGAGGCGGAACGCAGCGGACATGAGGTACTGGAGAATGCGCGTCCGGCACTGGCGCCGGCGTCATCCAGCGCCGCCCTGGCGTCGCGGTTCCAGCAGATGTTTCCGGTCCTCTCCCCGCCCGAGATCGATCGGGTCCGGCGCTTCGGCGAAGTGCGCCGGTTCTCTCCCGGGGAAATCCTGTTTCAGGCGGGAAAACCCGGCCCGGGGATGTTCGTGATCCTCTCCGGCCGCGTGGCGATCGTCCCACGCGATGGGCTGGGTCGGGCCGTGCCGGTAACAGCGTTCGCGCAGCTGATCGGGGCCACGGTCGAGGACATGACGGAGGTGGTCCCGGGCGAGGTCCTGGCCGAGCTCGGACAGCTCTCCGGAAAGCCAAGCGTGAGCGTCATCGACGGCCAGGCGGTCGGTGAGGTGGAGGCGATCGTCGTCCCGCCCGAGGGGCTCCGGGCGCTGCTCGTCGCCGAGGCCGAGCTTGGAGAGCGCATCCTGCGTGCGCTCATCCTCCGTCGGGTGGCCCTGATCGAGATCGGTTTCGGAGGCCCGGTGCTCATCGGGGCACTCAGGTCGCCGGAGGTGACCCGGCTCTGCGGCTTCCTCGAACGGAACGGGATTCCCTTCCGGGTCATCGATCCCGATGAGGACGCGGACGCCTCGTCACTGCTCGAGCGCTTCGCCCCGAAGCCGGGCGAGCTCCCGATCGTCGTGGTCCCGGACGGCACGGTGCTCAAGAACCCGACGAAGGCCGATCTGGCGCGGGCCCTCGGGCTGGTGGCAACGACCCTGCGCAGCGATCCCTACGACGTGGCCATCGTCGGCGCCGGTCCAGCTGGACTGGCGACTGCGGTCTACGGGGCGTCGGAGGGCCTCTCGATCCTCGTACTGGAAGCAGTCACCTTTGGAGGACAGGCTGGCGCCAGCGCGCGCATCGAGAACTACCTGGGTTTTCCCACCGGGGTCTCCGGGCAGGCGCTGATGGCGCGCGCGTTCACCCAGGCCCAGAAATTCGGAGCGGAGTTCAGCCTCTCGACCGAGGTAAAGCAGCTGGACTGCACTTCCGAGAGCTCCGGGCCTGATCCGGTGCTCATCCTCGACCTTGCCGACGGCCGGCGGGTCCGGGCGCGCGCGGTGGTGGTGGCCACGGGCGCGCGCTATCGCCGTCCGGAGATCCCGAACCTGGCGCAGTTCGAGGGCCGCGGCGTCTCGTACTGGGCGTCGCCGGTCGAGGCCCGGCTCTGCCGCAACGAGGAGGTGGCGCTCCTGGGTGGAGGAAACTCGGCGGGCCAGGCAGCGGTGTTCCTCTCCAGCCATGCGCGCCAAGTGCGGATGCTGGTGCGCGGGCCAAGCCTCTCGAACACGATGTCACGCTACCTGATCGACCGCATCGCAGCCTCCTCCAACATCGAGGTGCTCTGTGAGGCCGAGGTGGTCGGGCTCTTGGGAACGGCCGCCCAGGGCCTGCAGGGCGTGCGTTGGCGCAACCGCCGCACCGGAACCGAGGAGGAGCACGCCATCGCGCATTTCTTCCTCTTCACTGGCGCTGATCCGGCCGCCAGCTGGCTCGCCGGCTGCGGCGTCCCCCTGGACGAGAAGGGCTTCGTCCGAACGGGCGCCGACGTGGGTCCGACCGGGCGTGTCCTGCTGCCGATGGAGACCGGGGTCGAAGGGATCTTCGCCGTGGGCGACGTCCGTTCGGGTTCGGTGAAGCGGGTGGGGGCGGCCATCGGGGAGGGGGCGGCGGTGGTCGCCCAGCTGCACACGTTCCTCTCCCGGCGCGATTCCACCGCTGCCCGCGCGAGGCGGGTGGAGGCGGCCCGGTCTGCAGCTCGCTCGGCCTGGGCGGCGCCGTGACCTGCACGCACGTCGAGGGCGTCGAGGACCAGTTCGTGAACGTCGACGTCACGCCGAGCCAGAGGTTGCAGGAAGGAAGCCGGGTACCTCGTCCAGGAAGGCCGGGTGACCCGGAATTCGGAGATCACGAAGGCGACGGTGGACGAGCGACCGCCGCTCCCGATCGATCGCATTCCGAACACCAACTCCATCGGCCTTGATTAGCGCGCCCCCCATCTGCGTCCCCGAATTCCGGGCCAAGAACACGAGAGCAGTGGGCGCGGTTTTCGTGCGCCCGGTTGCAAGCGCGCCCAGAAAGAGCGATGTCGGTCTGCGACGATCGAGGCGCGAGAAAATGGCACCGAGATTCCTGCGATCCTGCTCCGGATGTCGCTGCCGGGAATCGATCAGGGCGACCTCATCGCTGACGGGCCGTCCGGATTGCCCGCTCGATACGCAACGTGAATAGCGGAGGGCGCAATGGACACAAGAATCGGTTCGTTCGTTTCCCTGGTCGCGATCGCCGCTTGCCACAAGACGGCCGCGCCTCCGGCGCCGCCACCACCCGCCGTCCAGGTCGCCGACGTCGAGCAGACTGACGTACCGGTCTACCGCGAGTGGATCGGCACCCTCGACGGGTTCGTCAACGCCGACATCAGACCCCAGGTCGAGGGGTACGTCCGCAAGCAAGCGTACCGGGAGGGCACGTACGTCGGGAGGGGAGATCTGCTGTTCTTGATCGACCCGCGCAATTACAAGGCGGTGGCCGACCAGGCGAAGGCCACCCTCGACCGGAACATCGCGGCCCTGGCGAAGGCGCGGCTGGACGTCAAGCGCGACAGGCAACTGGTCGCCCAGCAGGCGATCCCCCAGCAACAGCTCGACAACGACGTCGCGGCCGAGCTGGAGGCAGCGGCGACCGTCGAATCTTCGCGCGCCACGCTCGCGCAGGCGCAGCTGAGCCACGGCTGGACGCAGGTGACCTCGCCGATCGACGGCATCGTGGGCATCGCCCAGGCGCAGGTCGGCACCCTCGTGAACACGTCCACGATCATGACGACGATCTCGCAAGTCGACCCGATCAAGGCGCAGTTCAACATCAGCGAAGTCGAGTACCTCCGCTCCGCCCAGGGCAACCACTGGGCGGAGCCCGCGAGGGGCGATGACCCGCTGCTCGAGCTCATCCTCGGCGACGGCAGCATCTACCCGCACCGCGGGACGGTGGTCGTGACCAATCGCCAGGTCGATCCCCGGACGGGCACAATCGCCATCCAAGGCGCTTTCCCGAATCCCGGCAATCTCCTCCGGCCAGGTCAATACGGCAAGGTGCGGGCCGCCATCGACGTTCGAAAGGGAGCGCTGGTCGTCCCCCAACGCGCGATCAATGAGCTTCAGGGCGCTTACCAGGTCGCCGTCGTCGCGCCGGACAGCAAGGTCGACGTCCGGACCGTACGGGCGGGGGAACAGGTCGGCAATCACCTGGTCGTCGAAGAAGGTCTTCAACCCGGCGACAAGGTCATCGTCGAGGGATTCGTGCGGGTGAGACCCGGGATGCTCGTGCGTGCAACGCCTAGCTCCGACAGCTCCACAACCTCCGCGGCCGCACGCGCGGCGCCCTCACCGGGTCGCTAGCCATGGCCCGCTTCTTCGTCGGCCGTCCCATCGTGGCGATGGTCATCGCCATCCTCATGGTCATCGTCGGCGCCGTCGCGATGCTCGGCCTGCCGGTGGCCCAATATCCGAACATCGTGCCTCCGCAGATCCAGGTGCGGACGAACTACACGGGAGCCGATGCCGTCACCGTCGAGCAGTCGGTCGCAACTCCGATCGAGCAGCAGATGTCCGGCGTCGAGAAAATGCTCTACATGCAGTCCACGAACGCCAACGACGGCTCGCTCCTCTTGCAAGTCACATTCGACATCGACAGCAGCATCGACATCGACCAGGTGAACACGCAGAACAAGGTGGCCCAGGCGCAACCGTCCCTGCCGGCCGACGTCACGAATTACGGCCTCACCTTCCAGCAGTCCGCCGGTCTTCCGCTGCTCGCGATCTCGCTCTACTCGCCAAAGGGCAGCTACGACACGCTCTTCATCGGAAACTACGCGACCATCAACCTGACCGATGCGCTCTACCGCGTACCGGGCGTGGGTCAGGTCATCAACTGGGGGACCTCCGACTATGCGATGCGCATCTGGCTCAGGCCGGACAAGCTGGCCAATCTCGGGCTCACCGTCCCCGACCTCGCCGCGGCGATCCAGGCGCAGAACAACGTGAACCCGTCGGGCCGCCTGGGCGCGGACCCGGCTCCGAAGGGCCAGCAGTTCACCTACACGGTGCGCGCCCAGGGACGGCTTCTCAATGCGGAGGAATTCGGCAACATCGCCGTGCGCCTCAACCCGGACGGCTCGACGGTGCGGCTCAGCGACGTCGCCCGCATCGAGCTCGGCGCGCTGACCTACAACCAGCTCGGGCGTTACAACGGAAAACCTGCGCTCGTGTTCGGCGTCTTCCAGACACCGGGGTCGAATGCAATCGCCGTCGCCAACGGGATCAGGGCGAGGCTGGCGGAGCTGAAGAAGCGCTTCCCCGCCGACCTCGACTACAGCATCTCGCTCGACACCACGGCGCCGGTGACCGAAGGCATCCGCGAGATCCTGATCACTCTTCTCGAGACCGTCCTGCTCGTCGCGCTGGTCGTCTTCCTCTTCCTGCAAAGCTGGCGCGCCACCTTGATTCCGCTGATCGCCGTGCCGGTCTCGTTGATCGGGACGTTCGCCTTGTTCCCGATGCTTGGCTTCTCCATCAATACGCTGTCGCTCTTCGGCCTGGTGCTCGCCATCGGCCTCGTGGTCGACGACGCGATCGTGGTGGTGGAGGCCGTCGAGCGCCACATCGAGGAGGGTCTCTCGCCGCGAGACGCGACGCTGGCGGCGATGAAGGAGGTCACAGCGCCGGTCGTGAGCGTCGCCGTAATCCTCGCCGCCGTCTTCATTCCGATGGCGTTCACGGGCGGCATCACCGGGCTCCTCAACAAGCAGTTCGCGCTCACCATCGCCGTCTCCGTCCTCATCTCCGCCTTCAACGCGCTCACGCTCTCGCCGGCGCTCTCTGCATTGCTCCTGCGGCCGCGGCAGGAGGCGAAAGGCGTCCTCGCCGGGTTCTTCGCGGGCTTCAACCGGTGGTTCGGCCGGGCGAACAGCGGATACGTGACAGCCTCGGGTTTCCTCGCGCGCAAGGCGGTCCTGGGCATGGCGATCCTCGCCGGATTCAGCGCCTTGACGGTGCTCGCCGGCAGGAAGGTTCCCGCGGGATTCATCCCGGAGGAGGACCAGGGTTACTTCTTCCTCAACGTCACGCTCCCCGATGCCTCCTCGTTGGAGCGGACGGACGCCGTCTGCCGGAAGATCGATACGATCCTCGCGGCTACGCCCGAGGTCGAGTCGTACAACACCATCGCGGGCTTCTCGCTCTTGAGCTACAGCTCGGCGACCTACAGCGGGTTCTACTTCGTCTCGCTGAAGAAGTGGTCGGAACGTCCGGGGGCGGAGCACACCGTCGATGCGGTGGTCGGCCGCCTGAACCGGGAGCTCGCCGGTCGGATCAATGAAGCGATCGCCTTCGGCTTTCCGCCGCCCGCCATCCCTGGTCTGGGGACCTCGGGCGGCTTCTCCATGTGGATCCAGGACCGCAGCGGCGCCGACGTCCCCTTCCTTGCAAAGAACCTGAATGCGTTCATGGCGGCTGCACGCAAGCGCCCAGAGGTGGGGTCGATCAACACGGTCTGGCGCGCCTCGGTGCCCCAGATCTATGCCGACGTCGACCGCGACAAGGTCCTCAAGCAAGGCATCAGCTTGAGCAGCGTCTACCAGACCATGCAGGCGTTCATGGGCGGTGCCTACATCAACCAGTTCAACCGGTTCGGCCGCCAATGGAGGGTCTACTTGCAGGCGGAGGGCGATCAGCGCGAGAGCATCAACGACATCTCCGGCTACTACGTCCGCAACGGCAACGGCCAGATGGTCCCTCTCTCCGCCTTCGTTTCCACCAAGCGAGTCTACGGTCCAGAGTTCACGAATCGCTTCAACTTGTTCCGCGCCGCCCAGCTGATCGGAGGGCCCGCGCCCGGCTACAGCTCGGCTCAGGTGATGCGCGCGCTCGAGCAGGTGGCGAACGAAGTCCTGCCTCGCGAAATGGGCTTCGACTGGGCCGACCTCTCCTACCAGCAGCAGAAGGCCGCGGGCACCGGCACCCAGACATTCGTGCTCTCGTTGGTCTGCGTGTTCCTCATCCTCGCGGCCCTGTACGAGAGCTGGTCGCTCCCGTTCAGCGTACTGCTTTCCCTTCCCATCGCGGTGTTCGGCGCCCTCGTCGGCTTGCTCTTGCGAAAGTACGACCTGGATGTCTACAGCCAGATCGGGCTGGTGATGCTCGTCGGTCTTTCCGCGAAGAACGCCATCCTCATCGTCGAATTCGCGAAGGGGGAGCTGGAAAAGGGCCGACCGCTCATGGACGCTGCGCTGGAGGGAGCAAGGCTTCGCTTCCGGCCCGTGCTCATGACTTCGTTCGCGTTCATCTTCGGTCTGTTGCCGCTCTGGATCGCATCGGGCGCAGGCGCGGTTTCCAGGCGGATCCTGGGGACGGCCGTCATCACCGGCATGCTGGCGGCGACCGCGATCGCGATCTTCGTCATCCCGATGCTCTTCGTGCTGATCGAACGGCTGAGCCACGCACGGAATGCACACGCCGAAGGCGCGCCATACGAAGTTGCCCCGAGGGCAGGCAACGGCGGCGCGGTCCCGGCGGCGGCGCACAGGTCGGAGTGAACTAGCGTCGTCTTCGAGCGGGCGGCACGAGCGCCGGAACCAGAGGACCAGCCAGGCGATTCCTTCAGACGTGGACGCCCGGCTTACAACCGCCGTGCGGGACCCGAGAGCGTGATGACCTTGCCCTCGCGAAGGACCCTCACCGCGACCAGGTCTCCCGACTTCAGGCTCGCGAGATAGCCGTAGATCCGGTCGAGCGACCCGCTCTCCGCTGAGACCGCAATGCCCCCGATGTCGAGGATGACGTCGCCGCCGGCGAGCAGTTCCTGGCCCGCGATCGTGATCCGCAGGGCGCCCGCTCGCAACCCAAAATCCGCCGCGGGCGATCCCTCGGCGATGCGTTGGACGAGGAGCCCCGCCGGCTGGGGCACGTTGAACGCACGCGCCAGGTCCCCCGTGAGGAGGATCGTGTCGACACCGGACCAGTAGGTAGCCTGCCCGAGCAGCAGCTTCTGGGCGACGTTGGACGTCACGGCGAAGCCGAGGCCCTCGAAGCCGCCCGATCGGGAGAGGATCAGGCTGACGATACCGACCACCTGACCGTCCATGTTGAACATGGGGCCCCCCGAGTTTCCCTGATTGATCGCCGCATCCGTCTGCAAGAGCTCGAGGGCGACGCCGCCGACCATCGCGCCGAGCGCGCGCCGGCCGCCGATGTGTCCCGCGCTCAGGCTGTGGCCGATCCCGTAGGGTGCTCCGACGACGAACACCTCATCGCCCACTGCCAGCGTATCCGAGTCGGCCAACCTGGCCGGCCGCATTCCCGCCGGGACTTGCTCGAGCTGAAGCACGGCGAGGTCGGCCCGCTGAATCGATCCGATGACTCGCGCGCGGCTGACGGTGCCGTCGACGAATTGCACCGCCACGAGATCGCTGACCTGGACCACGTGTGCCGCGGTGAGGACCTTGCCGTCGGCCGAGATCAGCACTCCCGAGCCGAGCCCCGAGAACCGCACGAATCCGCCCTGCGGCTGCGGCGCGGGCGTCCTCTCGAGCGTCCTGACCTCGACCACCGACGCATCGACCCTCTTGAACAGCTCGCGCAGTTGCGCCGCTCCGGAGGTCGTCGACAGCCCCATCCACGCCAGGAGAAAGACGACCGCGAGCCTGCTCATGTCGGGCCCCGGCTTGCGACGAGCAGGTCTGAGACCGGGTCAGCCATTCGGGAAAACTATAATCGCGCGAGGAGATGTTGGCTAGGCACCCTTCCTCCGAATCCGGTTGAGCAGCCCGGCAAATCACGATAGGGGTGCTCCACCGGCGCGACGAGAAAGCCTCGCCGTCATCGAAGGCGTAGATCGATTCCGAGCCGTCGAAGGAGGGCCACCGTGACGATAGCGAGCCGCGTCCCCGTGATCGGTGTCCTGTTGATCGGAGTGCTTTGTCCGCCGGCACCTGTGTCGGCGCAGCAGCGCCCGGCCATCGCCGACCAGATTGCCAAGACCTATGGTCTCGACTCGTTTGGTCAGATCGACGCGATCCGCTACACGTTCAACATCGATCTGGCCGCGCTGAAGCTGAAGCTCTCCCGTTCGTGGGTCTGGGAGCCGAAGACGGACCAGATCTCGTACGAGGGGAAGGACAAGGCCGGTAACCCCGTCAAGGTCACGTACTCGCGTTCTCAGCTTGCAAGCCAGAGCGCGGTCGTGAAGGAACAAGTCGATCCCGCTTTCCAGAACGATCAGTACTGGCTCGTGTTCCCGTTCCATCTCGTCTGGGATACCAGCGCTACGGTGCAGGATGCCGGCATGCAGAAGCTGCCGCTGGGGAAAGGTTCCGCCAAGAAGGTCGCAGTGAAGTATCCTGACACCGGCGGCTATACGCCGGGTGACACCTGGGAACTCTACGTCGGCGCCGACGGCCGGATCCGGGAGCTCGCCTTTCACCACGGGGGAACCGCGAAGCCGAGCCTCGTCCTTGCGACCTGGGCTGACTACAAGAAGGCTGGACCGCTGCTCCTCTCACTGGATCACCGCGGAACGGCCGACGGCAAGCCGCTCCGTCTTTTCTTCTCGAACGTGGCCGTCAAGCTGGCAGGGTCGAACTCCTGGGTGGATGCGAAGTAAGCTGCCAGCCGGGGTCACGATGCCTGAGACTGTGCCCGGTGCATCTGCTGACGTCGGCGCGCCGCTGCGTTTCGCGCTCGGGATCGGTCTGACGAACGAGTGCAATCTCTCGTGCGCGTTCTGCTATCGCGACCCTTCCCGCGTCGATCGTCTCGACCTCGAGCAGGTCCGAGCGGTGCTCGACCGGCTGCCGGTCCAGTCGGTGAATCTCGGCACGGGTGAGAATGGCCTGCACCCGCGGTTCCGCGAGATGCTCGCGCTCCTGCGCAGCCGGAACGTCAAGCTGACGATGACGTCGAACGGCCTGAGCGTCGCCGTCCTGGAAGACGACGAGCTTCGCGCGTTCCACGATCTGGAATTCTCGCTCGACTACCCGACCCGTGAGGAGCAGGACGCGCAGCGCGGCGCGGGGAACTGGGATCTGGTGCACGCGCAAGCGGAGCGCTGCCGCCGGCTCGGCGTACCCGTCACGATCGTCGCGGTGATGATGCGCACGAATTTCCGGCGGCTCGCCGAGATTGCGAGCATCGCCGGGCGGCACGGGGCGCCCCTGCGCGTGAACGTCTTCCAGTCGGTGCGCACGGATGCCTTCGCGCTCACGTACGAGCAGTACTGGGAAGCGTTCGAGCTGCTCCTCTCCGAGACCGACGTGCTCGCGGTCGGCGAGCCGCTCGTGCGGGCCATGCTCGGGCTGCCGCGCGGAGAAGGAGGATGCGGCGCGGGGACGGTGCGGGTGACGCCGCGCGCGACGGTGCAGCCGTGCGTGTACTGGCCTGGACCCGGCGACCCGCTGTCCCTGCTCCTCGAGGTGGGCGCCGACGTGGTCGCGACGCCGGCCTTTCGCGTCGCTCGCTCGCTGCCTCGAGCGTGCGAGCCGTGCGAGCTGCGCGACGCCTGCGGTGGCGGATGCGCCGGCCGCCGGCAGCTCGACAGGGCGCTCGATCGGCCCGATCGATATTGCCCCATCGTGCGCGGCGAGCGGCGAAGGCTGCCGATGCGCCTCGCGCCTGGCCGCGACCTGCCCAAGTCCGGGAGCGCCTGCACCACCATCGTCATGGCGCGCTCGTCGACGGTGACGAACTGAGCTCGGCCCCGCGACCCAAGCGGTTTCTTCGCCAGAGCCACAGGGCAGCACCGAGCAGCGCTCCGTACTCGACGAGAAGCGCCCACTCGGGCACTGCCCAGGGCACGCCGGCGAGCTGCCACACGACGTAGGTGCCCAGGATCGATACCGTCCAGATCGTCAGCGGCATCGTCTCTGGCGCGACGAGGAAGGGCGCGAGCCAGACGAGGTACCAGGGATAGACCAGCGGTGCACAAAGGAGCGCTGCCGCCATCGGCCACGCCCACGCTTGCGCCGACGCCAGCGGGAGCCGGCGGCGTGCCCAGACAGCGACCGCCAGGCCGGCGGCAATCGCGAACCCGGTCGCCGCCGCAGGGCCTGCGAGCGATGCGACTTCCGAGAAGATCGGTCCGTTGAAGCGGAAACGGTCGACCACGTCCGGCACGGACCCGATGGGAAGGCGGTGGCGATCCCAGAAGGGCAGATACAGCGCCAGCAGCACCGCGAATCCTGCGACGAGGTGCCGGCGCGAGACGCGGCGCCACAAGAGCGGCAGGAGGACGATCGGGAGGGGCTTGACCGCGACCGCCATCGCAAACGCGATGCTGCCGAGCAGCGCCCGGCCGCGTGAGAGCGCGAAAGCAGCGAAGGCGACGCAGAGCGCGCCGACCACGTCGAGGTGTCCGTGACGGGCGACCTCCAGCGAAACGAGCGGGCTCCAGAGATATGCGAGCATCCAGCCCGGATTCGCGCCCGCGGCAACGAGCGACCGCCAGACGACGAGCGCCAGGAGTGCGTCGCAGACGAGGCCGGCCACCTTGATGGCTCGCGCCGATTCGCTCGGCGTCGTCGCGGCGAGGAAGAAGAGCTGCGCGCCCGGAGGGTAGGGGCTCGGCACGTCCGGGTTGTTCATCGGCCAGCTCTCGCTCGTACGTAGATGAGCGAACGCCGGGTTGGCCGGCACCACGGCATAGGGGCTCAGGCCGGCGCGGACGACGCGGGCGTCCCACACGTAACGGCGCAGGTCAGCGCCTGGTTCTGGGGGCGCCAGCAGCATGGGGACGCGCCAGGCCAGAGCCAACCCAGCGCAGGCGATCAGAGCGCGGCCGGAAGGCCGCAGGCCGTTCGCGACCTGGTGCAGCGTTGCGAAGTACCCCACGGCGGCGAGCGCGAGCAGGACGAAGAATGGGACCGTGCCGTCGTCCGGTCGAATCAGGCCAAAAGAAAGGAGCGCCAGGCCGATGATGGCGCCTCCCGCCCATGCTCGATAGCTGGCGCGGCTCGGTTTCGTATCGTCATCCTGTGCGGTCGTCATCGTGAGCTTCCGAGCCCGATCGCCACGACGCGAGCAGCGCGGCGGTGCGCGGCGCTCGCGCGGGCTCCGTGCGCAGTTCGGCGGCAAGCCGGCGCAGGTCCGCTGGCACGTCGACGTCGTACCAGGGTTCGGTAAAAGCCACCGACAATCCGAGCGCGCGCGCGTTCCCGAGCAGCGCATCGCGAGCGTTGCCCGTGCCGAGCGGCGCCGAATCGAAGAGGCGCGGGTGCGTCGCCGACGCGCCGACGAGATAGTAGCCGCCATCCTCGGTCGGTCCCACCACCACCTCGTTCGTCTCGAGAAGCTCGAAGGCCGACTGGAGGATCTCGAGCGGCAGATGCGGACTGTCGCTGTCGACCGCGACGACGCGGTGGAAGTCCGGGACGAAACGTTCGAAGGCCGAAACGAGCGCGGCGGCGAGCCCGTTGCCGCGCTGCCCGACCACGTGGACGCCCGCTGGCAAACTGGCCTCGACGTCGGCCACGTCTTCGGAGGGGCACATCACCGCCACGTGGACGCGAGAGAGCGCCTGGACGAGCGCCAACGTATCGCGCAGCATGCACTCGGAGAGCTGGACGACGTCGCAGGGTCGGTACGCGCCGTTCAGTCTCGTCTTCACGAAACCTTCCCGGGGAGCCTTCGCCATGACCACGACGGCGCCGCGGATCCCTTCCCTTCCGTAACCGATCGCGGATCGGCTCATGCGGCCCGTCCCGGTTCGGCTGGACTCGTCGCCGGGCGCAGCCGGTTCTTCACGATGCCCGCGAGGATGCACCAGGCGGCGCCGATCGAGCCTCTCAGCGTTCCGCTGATCTTCGAGACGCCGATGCGCGGGTGGTAACTGACGGGTACCTCCATCACGCGGTATCCGTGCATCGCACCGCGCGTCACCAGCTCGACGGCCCACCCATAGGTCATCTCGCGCAGATCGACGGCCCGCAGCACGTCGCAGCGCACGGCCCGGAACGGCCCGAGATCGGTCAGCGAGATGCCGTACAGCCATCGGATCAAGGTCACCGCGAGGCGGTTGCCGAACACGGCGTGCCACGGCATCGCGCCGGACACGAGGCCGCCTGCAAGCCGCGATCCCAGGACGACGTCCGCGCGGCCCTCGCGGATCGGGTCGATCAGGCGCCCCAGCTCGCGAGGCCGGTCGCTGTAATCCCCGTCGAGGAACACGACCGTGTCGGGGTCCTTCGCGGCTGCGAGGCCGGTCAGGCAGGCGCGACCGTATCCACGGCGCGGCTCCAGGATGACGCGCGCCCCGTGTGCCGCGGCGATCTCGCGCGTCCCGTCGGTCGAGCCGGCGTCGACGACCAGCACTTCGGTGACGAGGGACGCAGGAATTTCGTCGAGGACGCGCGCGATCGAGCTCGCCTCCTCGTACGTGGGGATGACGACGCTGACGCGCATCCCGAAGGGACCTATCCGAGGCGCCAACCTGGATAGCGGCGCGCGAGCAGGGCGTCCACGCCCCACGTGCGTCCGGCCCGCGCCCACGCGAGGCAGAATGCGACGATCACGGGCATGCCCAGCTCCCAGACCCAGGACGTGCCGAGCTCCGTCACCCACAAGGTGAAGAGGAACGCTCCGGCGGCGGCGGCGACGACGCGCGTCGCGGCGCCCGCCACCAGGAACACGCCGAATCCTAGCTCGGTGACGGCCTGCAGCGGCGCGACGATGCGCGCGTTGGCTGCCATCGCGGAGATGACCCCTTTCCAGACGGCGGGCGCGTGTCCGTTCTTCACGTAATAGTCGATGACCCCCTTGTACCCCGCCGGCGTGTATGCGCCTTTGCCCAGGTTCTCGAAAAAAACCCAGACCAACATCGCGCCGAGCGCCACGCGCAACACCGCCAGCGCGCGCTGCTCGCGGGACGCCCCGATCGTCTCCGTTGCGTGGTCGTCCAAAGGATCCCTCCCTTTCCCTTGCTTCGGCGAACCGTCGCCTCGTTATAGCCCACGGCACGTGCACTCGGGCTCATCGCATCGCTTCTTCGCTCTTCGACGCGGAGACCCGCCCGCGGACGCTGCCCAGCCATCCGGCATGAACGAGATGATCCTGCGCGTCGTAGCTGAGTACGCTCAACGCGGCGGAGGCTCTCGCCCGCTATGGCCTACTCAAGCAGATGAATCTGCCCGCGTGGCGGCGGCGATCGACCCTGATCAGAGGTCATCGCCGCGCCCTGCCCGGATCCGCATCGCGGAACCGCGCGGCGCCGGCTACGGCCCTTCCGAACCGACGACGGCATCGATCTTGGCGTTCATCTCCTGCTCCGATTCTTCCTGCCGCGTGAGCGAGACGGAACCGGGCGCCCTGCCCTTCTTCGACGGGGAGAACTTACCCGTCAAGGAATTCCCCGAAATCGTTCCGTCGAAGTTCCCCTGCCCTTTCACGGCGAACTGGACATGGTTGCCTTGGACTTGCACCTTGGTGAGCGGGGACGCGGAACCTTGCACATCGGCCCTTCCCTTCCAGAGGCCGTTTTTCTGCTTCAAACGCAGGACCATCGGCGCCTGCGGCGCGCCGCTGCGCTCCACGGTCCCTTGCCACATGCCGGCGGGGCCCTTGTCCGTCTGAGCAAACGTAGGACCTGCGACGATTGCCGTCGCGAGCAACGTCAACGCGAATGGAGAACGCATGGCCTATTTCCTTTCGCCGAACGGAAGCTGCAAGCTGACGCGAATTCCCGCCGAGAGAGCGGCGTCGAGTTTCAGGGCATGGCCGCGTCACCTAACCGGTGAAGATGTCTTCGGGCAGGACCTCCCGCCAGGGTTTCGACGATCAGATCCGCGACGCGCTTGGTGGCCATGGTTGCTCCGCACCCGCGCGCCAAACGCCGATCCGCTGCATTGGCCGCGATCCGCCGGATCTGGCGCGGGCTTTGCCTTCTAGGCACCCGACAGGGAGTCCGTCAAACCGTCCGACGTCGATTCACGGTCAACTCGACGCCCGACAGCCTGCGCCCTGGCAGGACCGAATCAGTGAGCGTCCATCAGAGGATCTCGTCGATCGTGTAGATGGGGCCTTCGGCGCGCCGATCGCCGCGCGATACGGCGAGGAGGCGATTCAAGAACGCGTACTTCGGGTGCCCGGTTTCGAAGCGGAGCGTGGTCCGGAAGTAGTAGGTCGAAGGGTCGACGCTCTCGCCGCGCGCGAGCGCCGCGATCACTCCCGGCGGCCCGTGACGAAGCCCGAACGACGTCATGTGGATGAGGGCCCCGTCGTCGGTCTCGAGTGTGATGCGTAGGTCGAGCTCGAGGACGCCGTCTCCTCGGAGGAGCGTCCAGTCCCCGCCGCCGGGCAGTACCTTGCCGCGAAGCCGAGGGCCCTCGAAGTGGCCGCTCCCTATCGATGCCGTGACCCGGGTACCGTGAGGCACTGCGCCGATCTTCTGTGCGCCGACCACTGCGACCTGCAACGTCATCAAGAAACGTGAATCCATTTTTGCCCACCGTTTCGACGTATCGCTTACTGCGCGTTCACCCAGGTGTTCGAGCCGCTCAGCTTGACCGACACGTTGGAGAAGAAGACCCGCAGCGGTTTGCCGTTCAGGGTCCCGCGGTGTTCGAGTGAGAGCAGAAGCGGGCCGGCCTTCTTGTAGCCGTCCCACGACGCGACCACGGTGGGCTCCGCGCTTCCGCCGAGGCGCCAGATGAATTGCCTGACGCGGCCGTCAGTGCCGACGAAGAGCTCCCAGATGTCGCCGGGCGTGTATCCGCCCTGCGAGGGATACGTTACCACGACGCGCGTCGCGGAACCCTTGCCGAGAGGCAGCTTGTGCGTGCCCGTGTCTTCCACCTTGGCGCTGCCGTCCCAGGAAAGATGGAGCGGGAACAGCAGCCAGTACTGAGCGTTCTGGAACGCGGGATCGACTTCGTCCTTCACGACGGCGCTCTGGCTGCTCAGCTCCGAGCGCCGGTATGTCGCTTTGAGGGGCTTGCCGGTCTTGTCCTTCCCGTCGTAAGAGACCTCGTCCTTCTTTGGCTCCCAATCCCACGTTTGAGAGAGCTTGAGGTCTTTCGAATCCACGGTGAACGTAAAGTGGATTCCCTCGATCTCACCAAACGAATCGAGGCCATAGGTCTTGGCGATCCCTTCGGCGATCGGCGGGCGCTCCTGCGCAGACAGAGTCGCCCCGGGAAGAAGCACCAGAACACCGATTGCTGCGACACGGCTCGCTTTCGTCATGAGGTCTGCTCCTCTCTCGCGATGCGGAATCGGTTTGTGCAACCGCTGCGCCAGTCTCCGTTCCTGGAGATCTGATCCGGCGGCCCTCTCGGAGCCGGCCTTGGGCATCGCGATGGTCCGGCGCCGTCCGTGATCGATCTCCGACATCGCTGCTCGAAAGCGATCGACTGGTGCTCGTGCTGCTCTGGTGGCGCCGATCGACCGCAGCCGGCGATCCGCGGATATCGTGCAACCCAATTGCGCCTCGAAGCTCTACTCCTGGAAAGGAGGACTCGATGGAAGCCAAACAAGTTCGCCCCCCGTTGCCGCCGTTCGACCGGGACTCGGCCATCCAGAAGGTACGGCTCGCCGAAGACGCCTGGAACACCCGTGATCCGGAACGGGTTTCGCTCGCGTACACCGTCGACAGCATCTGGCGCAATCGCGCAGAGTTCATCACCGGCCGTGAGGCCATCGTGCAGTTCCTGCGGCGCAAATGGGCCCGGGAGCTCGACTACCGGCTGATCAAGGAGCTCTGGGCGGTGAGCAGCGATCGCATCGCCGTCCGCTTCGCCTACGAGTGGCACGACGACAGCGGTCATTGGTTCCGTTCCTACGGCAACGAGAACTGGGAGTTCGACGGCGACGGACTGATGCGACGCCGCCACGCGAGCATCAACGACCTGCCCATCAGCGAGACCGAGCGCAAGTACTTCTGGCCTCTCGGCCGCCGGCCCGACGATCACCGAGGCCTGTCGGCCCTGGGGCTGTAGACTCCTCAGAGCAAGGCCTCGGGGGTCTTGCTCGACCTACCCATACTCTGTTCGTCCAACTCGGCCAGGTAGGAGTGGAGCTGGGCCACCACCGCCGCCCCTTCGCCGATGGCGCCCCCGACGCGTTTCACCGAGCCGCAACGCACGTCGCCGATGGCGAAGACACCCTGCACGCTCGTCTCCAGCGGTCGGGGGACCTCCCTGCGGCCCGCCCGGACCAGTTCCTGGAGCGTGAGGTCGGTCCCCGTCTTCACGAAACCCTTCCCATCGAGCGCAACTTCGCAGCCCCGGAGCCACTCCGTCGCCGGATCGGCGCCCACGAAGAGGAAGACGTGACGGACGTTCGCCTCGTTCTCGACTCCGGTGCGCTGGTTCTTCCACCGGACCTTTTCCAGCTCCCCCCGTTCGTTCCCCCGTAGAGCGGTGAGCTCGGTCAAGGGGTGAACGTGGATGTTGGAGGTGGCGGCGATCCGGTCCACGAGGTAGCGCGACATGCTCTGAGACAGGGTCGAACCCCGGAAGAGCAGCAGCACGCGGGCAGCGTGACCGGAAAGGAAGACCGCTCCCTGTCCCGCGGAGTTCCCCCCGCCGACGAGGACCACGTCCTTTCCCCGGCAGCTCCGAGCCTCGATGGGAGAGGCCCAGTAGGAGACCCCGCGGCCCTCGAAGTCGTCCAGCGCCGGGATCGACGGACGACGGTAGCGTGCACCCGATGCGATGACGACGGCGCGCGTGGAGACGGTCCGCCCATCTTCGAGCACGAGGGAGAGTGGGGGTCCCGGAGCTTCGCGCGGATGACAGTTGAGCCGGGTTGCGACGGCGGGCATGGCGAAATCGGCTCCGAACTTCTGGGCTTGGGTGAAACCGCGCCCGGCGAGTTCCTGGCCGGTGATCCCGGTGGGAAAGCCAAAGTAGTTCTCGATGCGTGCGCTGGCGCTCGCCTGACCCCCGAAGCCCCGACCGTCGATGACGAGAATCGACAGGCCCTCCGACGCCGCATAGACCGCGGTGGCCAGCCCAGCCGGGCCGGCCCCCACCACGGTGACGTCATAGCCACGTTCCCGGATCGAGTTGGGCAGGACGTTCAGGTACCTCGCCAGGGCGATGTCCCCCGGGTTTTTGAGAACCGATCCGCCGGGGCAGACAACCAGAGGAAGGTCATCCGGCCCTGCGGCGTGGCGCTCGACCAGGCCCGCGGCATCGGCGTCTGTCTCCGGATCGAGGACCTGGTGGGGATGGCCGCTGCGGAGAAGGAATTCCTGGAGCGCCCGCATCCGGGAATTGGTGGGCGGGCCAATGAGAACCGGGCCGCCGAAGCCGAGCGCCAGCAAGCCGAGCCGCCGGAGGGTGAGGGATTTGAGGATGCGCTCGCCTAGCTCGACCTCGGCCACGAGCAAGGCCCGGAGTGCCTCCGGAGGGAGCATCAGCCCTTCCACCGGGCCGCGGGCCTGGACGTCCACGAAGGAATCGGCTCCCGAGAGCTGTCCCACCTCGCCGAGAAAATGACCCGGCCCTTTCCGCTCCCAGATGGGGATGCTCCGCCCGAGCGCATCGCGCCGGCTGAAGGCCACCCGACCGGACAGGAGCACGAACATCCCCGCACCAGGCTTCCCCACTTCGAACAGCATCGCTCCATCCGGGTAGGAGCGGCGCTCCCCGAAACGGGCTGCCCGGGGAATGTCGGCTTCGTTCATCGGGGCGAAGATCTCGTGGAGCCGCCCTTCTAGGTACGCGAATTCCGAACCGGGCGGCAACTTTGGCAGATCGGGAACGACGTCGTCGGGGTTGGCCACGGGTCGAGCCTCCTACCGCGTCTTAACGTAGGTCGGAGCCATTAGGGCAAACAAACGGGAGCTCGATAAGGACGGTTCTGTCGCCTCGTGCCCGCCCTCCTCCTGCGCCGGGAGCGTAGCGGCGCGAACACATCGCTACGTCCTTCGTCCCTTATACCGCCCCGGCAGGCTGTGCATCGTCTCGAACGAGAGGCTACGTCTCACGCGAACCGGGAAGCGGCGTCGCGAGCCCTTCGTACTGGTGCTGGCGATCACGGCAGTCATCTTCGTCGTCGGCGGCGGTTTGCTCGTCTACTCCGTCGTGAGGTTCAGAAACCGGAAGAACGACGACGGCCATCGGGGCGCGCGCCGGCGGCCTGATTCGCTGTGCGCAGCGCATGCCGGCCGGTTGCTTGAAATTCGTGGCTCGACGCTTGGCTCAGTGGTCGCGTTCCTGATGTCTGACGACAACAGCTCGGCATTGTCGGGTCTTGGTGCGCCTGCTAGGTTGCCGAGGACGGCAACCGCCCGGCGCGAGGTGGCCGTGATGGATCTGTCGGAGTACGTCCTCGAGCCGGTGCATGCCGACGAGGCGCTCGCGCTCTATCGAGGCCGGCGCCGAGTACGCACGGCGTCGAGCGACTCCTCGATCCTGTTGATTCGACCCGTCTCTGAACATCCCCCGCCGGCGACGCTCAAAAGGCTCGGGCATGAGTATTCGCTTGCGGGCGAGCTCCATTCCGCATGGGCGGCTCGGCCGGTCGCTCTCACGGAGCACCAGGGCCGGACCACCCTGGTCGTCGAGGACTTCGGCGGCAGGCCGCTGGAGGCGCTGCTCGGGACGCCGATGCAGCTCGGGCTCTTCCTGCGTCTGGCCGTCGGCCTCGCGGCGGCACTGCGCGAGCTAGTACTCCGACCGTGTATCGCGCCTCTGCGAACGCGGCGACCTACTCCACGTTCGCATCGGCAACGCGATTCGGATCGCACCAGAGGCGCTCTTCGAGCTCGTCGCAACCCGATCCTGAGGCCCTGCTACACTTCGCAAGATGCCTCGGGATGACTTCTCCTCGAGAGTGAAGGATCGCGTCGCGGCCCGAGCAGGGCATCAGTGTTCGATCTGTGGCATCCCGACAACCGGGCCAAGCGCAGAAGCCGAAGACGCTGTCACCCGGATCGGAGTTGCCGCACATATCACCGCAGCGGCCCCTGGCGGTCCCAGGTTCGATCCCTCGCTTGTAGCTAGCCAACGTTCGAACATCACGAACGCCATTTGGCTCTGCTCGTCTTGCGCGAAGCGGATCGATGATGATGCGGTCGCCTACACCGTCCGGGAACTCCACAGAATCAAGGAAGAGGCCGAGGCGCGTGCTGGCGAGTTCCGCACCGGCCCGGACGCGCGCGGGACCCGGAGCATCAACGTAGTCGCTCTGGCCAGCCGGGCGCGTGATGCTGCTAGAGCCGACTTGGCGGCACGCTGGACCGCCTATGGAGGCTCGAACAATGCCGTGTCGCTGACGCTTGTACGCGCAGCAGACTCACCCGACTCACGTCCGAGCGATCGATCGCGGTCCGAGATGCTTGCCGGGGACCTCGTTGCACTTTTGCGCGCGGGCACCTCTATTCTCTTGAGGGCTCCGCCCGGCGCGGGGAAGACGACGACCCTCCTCCAGATCGGGAGCGCCGCGCTGGAGAGTGCTGCCGACGCAGTCCCATTGTTCATCCCGCTCGCCGATGCAACGCGGTGCGAAGATCTGCTTCAAGCGGCTGCGCACCGGCTCGCGTTCGCCGGCCTAGATCGTTCGGCTCTGGCGACGCTGGCCACGCGGGGGCACCTGATCCTTCTATGTGATGGATGGAATGAAGTGGATCCCGGATCGCGCGCGCGACTCTCGGCCGAATTGGCGGACCTCCGGGCTCAGGCACCGCACCTCGGACTCGCCGTAACTGGCCGGCCATCTGACCCTGCCCTGGCACTTCGCAATTCGATTGTGTTCGAGGTGGGCGCGCTCACAGAGCCGCAACAAGATGCGATCGCGAGGAAACTCGCAGGTTCGCCGGGAGAGATGATTCTCGATCGCGCCAGACGTTCCACCGGCCTCGCCGATCTCATTGAGAACCCGTTCTACCTGACTGCACTCATAACGACGTACGCGGGTGGCGAGCTCCCCTCGACCAAGGACTCCATCCTCCGCGCGTTCGTAGCGAGAGTTGAGGCCAACAAGGCGGCGCCTCTGCAGGCCCTCCTCGACGGGTTTCATGCAGAGTACCTCAAGGCGATCGCTGTCTCGCTACAGAAGGCGCGCAGGGTGTCGCTTGACGAATACAGCGCCGTCTCGAGCCTGTTTGTAGCCGGCGAAACGCTTGTCCATCGCCGGCTGCTGCGGAACGCTGGCGAGCCTCGAGATGTTCTCAATGCTCTCGTTGATCATCACGTACTTGTTCGCTCCGGCCCGGCGCCAGACTCCAGCCTTGCGTTCCAGCACCAGCTTTTTCAGGAATGGTACGCGTCGTTCTACGTCGAGCAACAGATGCGCGACGCGAGCGCGGGCGACCCCGGCGTAGCCCAGCAGCTCATAGCGGAGTCCCTGAACCAGCCCTGGTGGGAAGAAGCGGTTCTGTTCGGATGCGAAAGGGCTTCTCGCCGCGAAGAGATGCTTCCGACGGTTGCTGCGACGATTCGATCCGCGCTCATGCTTGATACCAGGTTCGCAGCAGACATCATCTCTCGTTCCAGCGACTCCGCCTGGGACCTCGTCCGAGCTGACGTCGTATCGCTCGTCGAGAAGTGGCTGCGCGAGGGCGCACTTGCTCGTGCGCTGGAGTTCATGTACGCAAGTGGTCGGCCAGATTTTGCTGAACACGTGTGGCCACTGATCTCTGCGCCTGATCAGCAGCGGCGCCTGGGAGTGCTTCGCTGCGACCGCCTCACGACGACTGTGCTCGGCTCGTCTGCGAAGGAGCGCGTGCTCTCTCTTCCGGAAGAGATCGCCGTCGATGTACTGGGAGAACTCTGCTTTTCCGGTGGTGCGGGTGAATTCGACTTCGCCGTGGATGTCGCGCGGCAAGCATCGCCTACCATTATCGTGAACGTCGCCGGAGCTCTCGCATTCAGGGGTGCCCGTAGGCACCTGCACGTTCTGCTGCGTGATACGCCCCCCGCAGTCTGGGATCGCATGGCTCGCACCAATCACTTCGATTCGATACTAGAGCCGGGTTTCGCGGAAAGGCTATGGTCCGCTCGGAACTCGCTGCTGGCGGCGGCTGCCACATCGCTTGAACGGTTGCGTTTGAGAGTTCTCGGGGCGACTCACCCTGATTCGCCGGCGGTACACGCGGACGTTGCTCTGGCCGAGTTTCCGGAGAGCCTAGAGCGTTCTGCCTACGAGCTTCTTGCTGCACTATCCAAGCGGTTCCTTGATGAAGTCCGGCAAGGCCTTATCGAGCGACTCGTCGCTGGGCGCCCGATACCGAGCAGTTGTGACGCGCTCCTCGAAGGCGCTCTCTGCGAAGATCCGGGCCTTGCGCGCATGCTTCAGGATTCGGCGACACCCTGGCACATCGCGGAAGCCGTTTCAGCGACGCTTGCGGAGCCTCTCGTCTCGAGTCTTGTTGACGCCTACCTGTCTACGCTGCGTAAGGAGCCGTCAAGCAGCACCCGCGAACAGTACGATCGTCTGCGAACCCTTCTTGCGGCAGTCCCAGCGGATCGGCTCGTCAACGTGCTCGCGACTCGCCCGCCGGAGACTTCGCCGGATGCGGTAGGTGCTCTCGCGGAGCTCGTCGCCAGAGTCGGGCGCGGTGATGAGGAACGTCGTCAGCCGCTAAGTCCCGACCTGAAGCCGAAGGCGCTCCCGCTGCTGCAAGCGTGGGCCGACGTGATGCTTGCGTCTGCCGACGCCTCGGGCAGCAACATGGTGAACGTTGCGATGTGCATCGGTAGGTCTGGATGGACGGAGCTGACGGACTCGCTTATCGCTCTTGTCGATCGCGATACGGCACGCTTCCGCCGTGAGCGCGCAGAGCAGAAGCTCGCGTTTGCACGACGGGACCAAGCGATTCTTGTCACCATCTCGTACGGACATCAGTTCGCCGACGCGTTTGTTGGCCTGGCGGGCCCGGCAGCGGCGGAGGCGATGAAGGCTCGCCTTCGTAGCAACGAGTTTGGGTCCGACGCAGCGCGCGCTCTCTGGGGCATCTGGCAGCGCGAGATGGGCGTTATCGACAACTCACCGTCGCGTCGTCCCTTCGGTGCGGCGGCGGAACGCCGCTCGTCTGCGTCGAGGCGTTCAATGCAGGAGCCGCATCCGTACGCCGTCGCCATCATCGAGGCTGCGACTGAGTGTTGCGGTGAGACCGACGATACGAGCCCTGGCCGGGCACTGGAGCTATTTGCAGTAGCCGCGCGGATGCCGTACGGAAATCGCGGCCCGCTACTCGTTGACGCTGCTCGCAGATTCAGCGAGCACCGCAACGTCGTCGGGCTTCTGCATGGTCTCGCTGCTGCGGGTGAGATCCTTGATTCCGGTCTTCTCGTTCATCGATGTAGGACCGAATGGAACGCGCTGCGCGGTGCACGGTGGGAGATCGATCGGGAGTGGTGGCGCGTGGACGACTTTCTCCAGCTCCTTCCATTCTCAGACGATCCTACTGCGGTCCTTGGGGTGTTCACGGATTTGGGGGACCTTTCCACGCGCTCCTTGCGACTGAGCAACTTGCTCGCAGCGCTACGCGACTCGCCAGACGCACGCGCAGACGCCCTTCTCGTCGAGCTTGGAAAGCGGATCCCACCAGTGACCCGCGAACACGAGTGGTTGATGGCGATCTCTGATCGGGGCTCGCCTGCAGCCGCACGAGCGCTGGCCGACTTCGCGTTCGAAGCGGATGAAAAGCCCGAACAGCTGGGTGTCGACAAGTATCACTTCACAAAGGTCCTGGGAGCGCTCCTGGAGAAGCACCGTGAGGTCGCCGAGTACCTCGTTCGCCGGCTACCCGAACTCAGAATTCCGATTGCTCGCAGCCTCGTCGCGTCCGCCCTTGCAGCGGTCGCGGACCGGAACACGGTTCTGGCACTCGTTGAACATGAGGCGAGGATAGCGCCACCTGGCAGCGGCAATATCCCCCGAACTGCGATTGAGGGACTCGTAACAGAGCGTCAGCCCGATCCATCGTGGCCTGGCGCCTATTCCATCTTGCCGCGATCAGCTTCTGCCTTGCGCGAAGAGCTGTTCACGATGGCCTTGAGGAACGATGCGAGGGCGCACATAGCGATCCAGTGCCTGGAATATATCGACCAGCTTCGACATGACTACGGCCGGCCAGACGACGAGCCACGGCACCCGCGCGTCGATTCGGGTCGCCCGTGGCCATTCAGTCTCGCCCCTTTCCATCCACTTCCTGGCTCCGGTGGACCTTCATGATCTTGACCGGTAACCGCAGCAGCTCCGAGTTGTCCTTCAGCCATCGCAGCTGATCCTCCCTGACGCGATCATTCGAGGACTTCACCTCCACGAAGAAAAAGTCGCCTCCTCTTTTCCACGCCAGCAGGTCCGGCCACCCAAGATATCTCTGCCAGTATCCGCCCGCGAGATAGTCAAGAATCTGGCGGACCCTCCCTGCCCCCAACACGCGCAAGATGATTCGCGCGCGGACCAAATCCTTCTTTTCATGCGCCCAAAGATACTGGCGGAGCGGACGACCGTACGGCGTCCAGTAGTTGAACAGCCAAAGCAGGTCTGCCGTATCACGGCGAATATGCTTCAAATGCTTCGTCAGCGCGCCCTGCCTTCGCTCCGCGTGCCCGGGATGTCGGCTCTCAGCACCTATGGACCCCGGTTTCTCAGAAGCATTCCCCCGGGGCGCGCGTGACGGCGCAGGGTTGATCACCTCGCCTTCCGTTGTCCAGCTGTCCGAAGGTCAGGCTTGAGGCGCCTGCGGTAGGACTCGCCATCGATCACCAGGTCGTAGGAGTTATTGGTGAAGCGGTCGATCGCGCTCTGCGCCCGCATCGGGTCGGCGAAAGTAGCGAGCCACTCATCGGGGCCGCGGTTGGAGGTGACGATCATCGACCCGGATCTGTGCCGCTCGGTGAGAATCTCGTACGCGTCGCGGCTCTCCTGCGTGTCCATCGCGTCGAGGCAGAAGTCGTCGACGATGAGCAAGTCGACCGCGACGAGCTTGCGCAGCTCCACCTCGTGCGAGTTGTCGAGGCGCGCATGCCTGAGCGTCTTGAGCATGTGGTCGGCGCGCGCCGCCAGGACGGAGCGGCCCCGGCGGCAAGCGATGTGTCCGAGGGCGTGAGCGAGAAAAGTCTTGCCGACTCCGACCGGGCCGACGATGGAGAGGTGATGACGCGACTCGAGGAAGCGGAGCGAGACGAGCTCGTTGAGCAGCGCCTTGTCGAGCGTGACCTTGGAGGAGTCGTCCCACGCTTCGAGCTGCATCGTCGGGTCGAGGCGGGCGCGCTGCGCACGGAGGGTGCTGGCGAGGCCATCGCGACGCGAACCCTCGTCGGCGAGAACGAGGAGGAGGAAGTCCTGGTGAGGCATCTTTTGCTGTCGCGCGAGAACGAAGCGCTCGGGCAGCGTGTCGAGCATGCGCGAGAGTTTGAGCCGGCGCAGGACGGTCTTGAGGTCGGGTGAGATCGATTCGGTGGTCACGTCGTCTCCTCTGGTTTCTCCGCATCGCGGGATGCGAGCGGAAGGGCGTACTGGCTCGGCGGGCGCAAGAAGCGCGCGAGCGGGATGACGTTGGCTGGGGCGGGTGGCGGCGTCGGTGCAGGTACGAGCTTGAGCATGCGCTCGAGGCGGTGCACGTCGATCATCTCGACCGCGAGCGCGGTCGCGCACGCCGAATCGACGCGAGCGTCGCCGTAGCGCTTGCAAAGGCCGAGCAGCGCGTAGGCGCGGCGCATGCGGGTCCAGGGCAGCGGTCCGTCGAGGAGCGCGCGCGCGAAGCCGCCGATCGCCTCGCCGTGCAGGCGAGCCTGCTTCTCGAGGAAGGCGACGTCGCGCATCGCGTAGGCGGTCTTGTGCTCGGGGTAGTCGCTGGCATCGATCGATTTGCCGCCGGGTGGCTGGCGCGCGTGCGTCTTGACGAGGACCGCGCCCTCGTAGAAGCGCACCGTGCAGCGGTCGGCCCGCGCGCGCAGCCGCTTGCGGACGAAGCGCGTGGGCAGCGAGTAGAGAGCTTTCGCGACCTGCGCGCACTGGTCGCGCGCGACGAGCGGCTCGCACCAGAGCGGCACGTCGTACTGCTCGCGCGGCGCGGGCAAGAGAGCCGGTTTCTCCTCGGCCTCGAACTGCTCGAGCGGCATGCGCTGCGTGCGCGTGTGCCGGCGCCGGCCGTACTCGTTTGAGCACCAATGAACGCCGCGCTCCTGCGCCTGCTCGAGAGTGTGCAGATGCTCGCCGGCGAAGCAGTCGTCGCGCACTGGCTGCACCGCGCGCTCGACGCGCGCTTTGTCGCGCGGGCTGCGCACCCGCGCGGTGTCGATGTGGAAGCCGCGCGATTGCGCGTACTCGAGGAACGCTGGCGTGAGGCGCGGCGCGAGCGGGTCCGCCGTCTGCACGATGCTCTTGGTGTTGTCGACCACCAGCACTCTGAAGACGCCGCCGAAGAACTCCCACGCCGCCTCGCAGGCGGCGATCGCCGTGCGCGTCGTCTCCTCGAAACAGACGTGCACGTAGCGGTGCCGCGAGCGCACCGCGGTGAAGATCCAGGCCCGGAAGCGGCGCCGCTTGCCGAACAGGTCCGGCTCCAGCAGCGTCATCCAGCCGGTGTCGAGCTGCAGCTCCTCGCCTGGCTCGCAGTCGGCCACGGGAATCGTCGTCGCGGCGCCGCCGAAGTCCAGCTCCGCCACTGCGAAGCGGTGCAGCGTCGGGTACGGCACCGCGACGCCTCGACGCGCGAGCAGCCGCTGCACTTTGCTGAGCTTGAGATGGTGCGCAAGGTGCTGCGCGATGAAGTCGCGCTCGCGCTCGCACAGCACCCAGCTCTCCCCGTGCGGTCGCTCGGCCAGCGAGTGCAGCGCGGCGATCACCTGCGCGAGCTGCTCGTCGGTCAAGAGCTGCGGCCCCGGGCTGAGGCCGCACGCCTCAGCCGCGCGCAGGTAACGGCGCACCGTCTTGACGTCGAGGCCGAGCTGCACCGCGATCGGTTTCTTGCCGACGCCTGACAGCCACAGTCTCAGCACCTCCTTCAACTCCAGCATCGTGACCTCGCGATAGGCCATCGACCCTCCTTGCCCGTCGGGGCATGGAGAGTCGTAGGTCACACGCGCTGGGAGGGGGGAAAGGTGCTGAGAAAAATCAGCTTGGAGGGGGGAATGCTCGTGAGAAAAACCTCACGAGAGGGTCCCTACCTCGTGAGAACCGACACCCGGGAAACCCGAAGTCGTCCGGGAGGGATGTCCAGATGATTCCCCTTGCATCCGCGCCAACGCCGTCCCTTCCACCGAAGCCGACTACCCTTACTCGTGGATCTTCGGGGTCCTGAACCCAACTCCACATCAGCGTACCGAACAGGGCGTGAAATGGCCTACTCTCTGTCAGCACCACTCGATACCCAGCATCGCTCAACCTCGAAGCGGCGAATGCTTCAACGGAGATGCGATGACCGTTGTGGAGGATCGGACGATCCTTGCCTGCGCCTCGCACATACGTCCCATGTAGCTGAACGACTTCGATTCCCAGGGCTTCCAGCTTCGAAGCTACGGACGGTCCAAAGTAATAGAGTGGATTGGTTTGGTGCAACTGCTGATACTCGGCGAGGATCGACTCGTTTATCGCGTCGTATTCGGCTTGCATCGCCTTACGCGCTGCCCGATACGTTCGTGCGTCATGGACGGCGTGCTTTTCAGCGAACCGCCGGATCGTGGCGAGCTCGATTTCCCGCCAGTAGTAGCGTTCGACCTTGCCCGTCCTGCCGTAGATTTCCGCCTTCGCATATGCGGGCCTACGCTGTCCTCGGCATGCGGGGCATACCGCGGTCACGAACGCTAGATTCACGTCAACGGCGTTCTGAGTGCGCAACTCCCGAATGGAGGAAGGTGACCCCTCACTTAGCAGCGTCCACACATCCGCTTCGCACGCACAGAGCATGACGCCGCGGCACGCAATGCATTGATACGCGCGAAGCGTGTCGTACGGGTTTACTATTTCGATCGTCTGATGATCGCAGGGTGGAATGATTCACCCTATTTCTACCGCCCGCGTGGTAATAGGTCGCCGACTCGCACTTGGAAGGTTCCGTCAGGTTGGCGATAGTGCTCGGTGAGGGTCACGGTAGTGACGCCTCGGCGCGTATGGCCTGTGGAGACGTTCGCGTCTGCCAGGTGCGCGTTCTCCCCGAGCCTACCCCCCACGACAGTCGCAAACCTGAGGAGCCCTTTCGTGAGCTGTCGCTCAGAAGGCACAGGCACGGGCAAGACCACACGTTGAGTCCGAGGCCGGAGCACAGGATGTGGCAGCGTGTCAGCGACCACGATCATCCGACAGCGGTTCAGGCGCGCCGCCGAGCGAGTCACCGCACGCGCGACCGCCCCCATGTCGGCCCGTCGACGAACATCGAGGAAAACGATGCCTTTTCTAGCACTGAATTGCGAGTTGCCTTTCTGGACCAGTTTAACCGCCTGTTCCCCCCTCGCGTGGGCGGGGACATCCGCGAGGATGTCTGGAGTGACTGACTCCCCGCCGGGTTCCGCAAGGATCCTTCCAAACGGCGGCACCTCAAATACGGGAGGCGGCTGGCCGCCACTCTTCAGTAGTGCGACTGCGTCCGTGAACGCTTTGACGATGGCTTCGAACGACTCGGCGAACCGGATGCGGTCGCGAACAGCGCGCTCGTAGAGCTCGGCGTATCCCTGCAATTCAAGATGAAATCCCGGAATCCTCGTGTCGGCGTTCGCGAGGCGCTGATTTAATTCGTCTCCGAGTCGAGCGAGCTCGACCTCGCCTCGGCCCTTCACTTCGAGCTCGAAGTCGTCCACCGTGCTGATGCTGACCAAGAAGTCGGCCGTCTTGCCGTCGCAGCGCGGAATTCGCTTCGGCCGATATCCGCCGCGGCACGCATTCGCGAATACGCGAAGCTCCAGCGCAGCGTCCTCAAACTCGGAAGCGTTCTTAAGCCGCGCGATCAGATGCTTGTCGTCCCAATCACTCTCCAGCTCAAGGTTTGCGCCCAGTTCAAGGAAAGGTTCCAAGTCCTCGGGTCGACACGGCTCGACGAGGGGCCGAAGAAACTCATCACCTGGGGCTGGCCCATATAGATCCGCGAGTCGGCGCGCGCAGGCCTCGCGACGATGTCGTGGGTAGCCCATCTGCTCGAGTTCAGAAACAGTACTCGGGTCGCTGATGAACCACGACGGGTCGCTCGCGTGATTCGAGGTCACACGTACATTCTACCTTTCCTCGGTGAAGTGGGGGACACCGTACGCAAGTCGTGCCAACGCCAGCTTAAAGCGAGCAATGTCATGGTCGACGCGAACGTGCGCGCTCCAATCGTTCTTGGGCCTTCTCGGTACCTCCGCTGACCGCGTTGGCATGAGCTCGTACGGTATCCCCCAGTTCCCTCGCGGTGCCTAGGTCACTCTCGCCACGGCCCACCCGCGGTCCAGTTCATCTTGAAGGCCCCGCCTGCCAGGTGCGCTCGCGCGACAGGCAGGAGGAAGCGTGCGATGCCGCTGACGGCCTCTGCGAGGCTGGCGGGAGCGTTCACGAGTCTTCCCTTCCGCACGAAGGCTCGCCATTGGGTGTTCGCCACCTCGCTCTCGGAAAACTCGGTGGACACACGGCCTGGGCCAACGTCGGCCCGTCGAAGTCGAACTGCCGCGAGAGAAGCCAGATGTCGTAGAAATCCTTCATCCGGCTGTTCAGCGTGCCGAGCTTGACCATCGCCTCGAACTTTTCCGCGATCGCGGTTTCGCGGGGGTAACCCTTGAGGCGTGGCGCCGGGAAGTCGAGCAAGGTGGGGTACGCGATCTCCACCGGCCCGGGCACCATCACGTCGCCGATACCAACGTCGAGCTGCATGGCGATCCTGGCCCGCGCGAGGAGGCCGTCGAAGCGAATCCGGTCCTCCCTGATCCGTTCGGACTTCACCGTCGCGGGTCGGAAAACGAGGCCATCCGGCTCGACGTCGACGGCGCAAATCTCGCGCACCACCGTCGACAGATTCTCCAAGGAGTTCTCGAGCCGGCCAAGAAGATCGATGTCCTTCGTGGGCCGGGCCATTGGCGCGTCCCAGACACGGAGCATGAGCGCCCCCTTCAGGACGAAGCGCGCGGCGTGCGGCGACTTCGACAGGCGATATAGAAACCGCTCCATCGCGTAGTACTGCAGCAGCTCCTGGAACGGACGGCCCGTTCTCCGCGCAATCTCCGCGAGCCGCGCGTGGACGGAGGCCGCCATGTTCTTGGGGCTCATTGCAGGGCCTCTAGATAGGGACGCACGACCCGCTCGACACGGCAATGGCGCGCATGCTGAAGCAGGCTCTCCACATCTCGGCGAGAGCGCCGTCGCCAGAGCCGGAGCGCCTCGAGGACTACGTCCATGCCGAGCTTGTTCCGGAACTTGAAGGCGTCGGCGATCGTCTTCTCGGCGCTGTAGATACGAACTGGAACGCTGTCGATCTTGTGAACCTCGATGCCCTGGCGGAAGGCAGCCCCGGAGAACTTGAAGACTCGGACCGGCGGGTAGTCGATGCGGGGAGGGTTCTTCTTTCCGCGCTCGATCGCGACGTCCACTTCGTGCGGCACCTGGGTCGTGAGCTCGTGGAAGGAGAGCGCAGAGACGAGGCAGATGACTCCTTCCGGGACCCGCGTCGCCACGGGCCGCGGGAGCGGATGGCGTCCCGCTCCTTGGCGAACACCTCCCTATGACGACGCGCCATGGAGACATAGTAGCACCACTTAATGATAAGTGGATGCCTTTTGTCTTCCCGTCCAGGCTGGTCGTGGTGGGCGCTGCAGGATTCGAACCTGCGACCCCTGCCGTGTGAAGGCAGTGCTCTACCGCTGAGCTAAGCGCCCGACGAGGCCGGGTCCATTCGCATGCCGGGCGGACGCAGTCAAGGCCGGTTAGCCTCGCCGGGATGCGCACTCCGACCGCTGCGTGGAGCGTGATCGCCGCACTGGCGGCGTGTTCGAGCGAGACCAATCCAGAAATGCCGACCGGGCCGGCCACCGTTGCGCTGCAAGACGCCTTCGGCGGGCTCCGTTTCCAGGCCCCGCTCGCGGTGGCCCAGGTTCCCGGCGAGTCCCGCTTCGTGGTGGTGGAGAAGGGAGGGACGGTACAGGCGATCTCGGGCGGCACGAAGACGACCTTCCTGGACATCCGCTCGCGAGTGAATTCCACCCCGGGGGAGGCAGGCTTGCTGGGGCTCGCCTTCCACCCACAGTGGGCGCAGAACCGCCAGGTCTTCGTGAACTACACCGCCCCAAGCCAGACCAGCCCCGCGAATCTGAAGACCACCATCTCCCGGTTCGCGAGCACGGACGGCGGCGCCACGTTGAACCCCGCGAGCGAGCAGAAGCTGATCGAGCTCGATCAGCCGTTCGAGAACCACAACGGCGGCAGCGTGGTCTTCGGACCCGACGGCTTCTTGTACCTGGGGCTGGGCGACGGAGGCTCCGGAGGAGATCCGCAAGGCAACGCGCAGAACACTTCGGTGCTGCTGGGGAAGCTCCTGCGGATCGACGTCGACTCGGCGACCACTCCCTACGGCATCCCCCCCTCGAATCCGTTCGCGAGGGGCGGCCTCCCCGAGATCTACGCCTACGGCTTGCGCAACCCGTGGCGTTTCAGCTTCGACCGCGCGACCGGCACGCTGTGGCTCGCGGACGTGGGCCAGGACAGCTGGAAGGAAGTCGACTTGATCGTGGCGAGCAGGAACTACGGATGGAACCGCCGCGAGGGAACGCACTGCTATCCTCCCGGGCAATCCTCTTGCGCCGGGACGTTCATCGATCCCGTGGTCGAGTACTCGCACGCCGAGGGCACCTCGATCACCGGCGGGTACGTCTACCGCGGCGCCGCACTGCCCCAGCTCACGGGCCAATACGTGTTCGGAGACTTCGGCTCGGGCCGCATCTGGCCGTTCCGGCGGCGGGACCGTACGCTCGGGTGCAGATCGGGCAGGGAAACGCCATCTCGTCCTTCGGCGAAGACTCGCAGGGAGAGCTGTACGTCGTGGATCTGTCCGGTCCGGTGGGCAGGTGTCCAAGCTCGTCCCACCCGTCGGGCCCTGAGCCTTGCCACGAGCATTTCCTGCGTTACCTGAATGACATGGATACCGCCGAGAGGAAGGGCAACAGGCGCGAGATGGAGGTCGAGAGCGGCTGCACGGTCTGCGGCGGCCCCGTCGCGGTGAGGTTCTCGCGGTCGCGCGCGGTCAGCGTCTGCCGCTCGTGCCGGCACCTCGCCATCGCGCTCGTGCACGTCGAGAACGGCAACCTGGTCTTCGAAGAGGTCGTGCGCGCCGCGGCCTAGTCGATCTTCCGGGCAGCCAGGAGCTGATCCAGCTCTTCGGTCAGCTCGGCGCAGCGGCGCTGCAGCTGCGAAAGGCGCTTCCCCGCCGACTTGAAGTCCTGCCGCGTGACCAGCCCGGCTGCGCGCCGCGCCTTCTCCTGCGCGTCGTCGAGCGCCGCCTTCGCCTTCTGCAGGCCGCCGATGGCGGAGGCGATGGCTTCCGCCCGCTTGGGGTCCTCGAACACCTTTCCGACGACCTTCATGCCGAGTTCGGTGGCGCGCTCGCGCAGGGTCTTTCCCACGGCTTATTGGCCTCCGAACACCTTCCGGATCGAGGCGAAGATCCCCTTGCGCGGCTCGTCCTCCAACTGCTGCTCGGCGAGCAGCCGGCGGCGCTCGTTCTCCTCCGCCCAGGCCGCCTTGAGCGTCTCGGGCGTGTCGCGCGTGGCGAGCAGCACTTCCTTGGGCTGCGTCTCTCCCCGCAGGCCCTCGACGGTGACGTGCAGCAGACATTCCTCGTCCAGGTTGAAGTTCACCCGCTGCCCGGCCGCCTCCGGTGGGAAGCGCAGCGTACCCAGGTACTCGTTGTCGATGATGCGCTCGCTGTCGCCCTGGAAGATGTCCAGCTCCATCACCGCGCCCTTGGTGGGCGGCAGCCGGAAGCTCCGCTGGATGGGGATCTGCGTGTTCTTCTCGATCACTTTGCGGAACCGCCCGCCCGGCATGGCGAAGCCGATGGGCATGGAGAGCGCGTCCACCAGGGTCACGGAGTCGATCTCCGACATCGACTCCGCGAGCAGCGCCGCTCCCAGCGCCACCGACTCGTCCGGATGCACGCCCTTGCGCGGCGGCCGGCCGAAGTGCTGGTGCGTCTTCCCCTGCACGAGCGGCATGCGCGTCTGCCCGCCGACCAGCAACACTTCCGCGATCTCGGAAGTCGGGATGTTCTTCTCGCCCAGCACCCGATCGACGATCTCGAAGGTGCGGGCCACCAGGTCCATCACCAGCGTGTTGAGCCGCTCGCGCGACAGCGGGATCTTGAGGTCCACCGGTTTCCCGCGCTTCTCCGTCACGTAGGGCAGCTCGATCACCACGTTCGAGAGCAGCGTCAGGTCGATCTTCGCCGCTTCGGACGCGTTCTTGATCCGCTGCATGGCGATGGGGCTGTCGGTCAGGTCCAGCTTGGTCTCCTCGCGGAACTCCTCGAGGACGAAATCGATGATCCGGTTGTCGAAGTCGACGCCGCCCAGGAACGTGTCGCCGCCGGTGGCGAGCACTTCCATCACGTTCCCGTGCAGCTGCAGGACGCTGACGTCGAAGGTGCCTCCGCCCAGATCGTAGACCAGCACCTTGTGGTCGAACCCGCGGTTCATGCCGTAGGCGAGCGCCGCCGCGGTGGGCTCGTTGACGATGCGCTTCACCTCGAAGCCGGCCAGCCGCCCGGCTTCCTTCACCGCCTGGCGCTGGTTGTCGTTGTAGTACGCCGGCACCGAGATCACGGCTTCCCTGATCTCCTGCCCCAGCGTAGCCTCGGCGACGCGCTTGCAGTGCTGCAGCACGAATGCGCTGATCTGCGGCAGCGAGTAGACCTTGCCGGCCAGCGCCACCGCCGCCTCGCCCTCCGACCCCTCGACGATCTCATAGGTGAAGTAGTGCTTGATGTCCTGGACGACCTTGGAGTTGTACTTGCGCCCGATCAGACGCTTGGCCCCGTAGATGGTGTTGCGCGGGTTGACCACCATCTGGTCCTTGGCGACGTTGCCGACCAGCATCTCCCCCTTCTCGGAAACGGCCACCACGCTGGGGAGGATGAGCGCACCCTTGTCGCTGGGCACCACCTTCGCGATCTTGTTGCGCACGTACGCGACGCACGTGTTCGTCGTGCCGAGGTCGATTCCGAGCAGGATGGGTTTTTCCGCCATGTCCGGAGGCTAGACGAGTTGCCCGATGGTACGGTGCGCGGGCGGGGCGGCGCAAGAAAAGCCCGTCCGGCCGCGACCCTACCACCTCACCCGGTAGCGAACGGTCGCACCCGCGAGGGTGGACTCCGCCACCTGCCCGGGACCGACCTCGCCGGTCACGCCGCACAGCTCGAAGATGAACTGCAGCGAGCCCCGCAGGACGTGATAGGCCGCCTCCGGAGTGGCCGGGCCTTCGAAGCGCGCCACCACCGCGCCCGACCGGTCCGAGTCCGCCGTGTAGGTGAAGGTGATCCCCCTGGTCACGAGCGCGAAGAAGCGATCGAGGTTCTCGAACACGACCGCCGGGGTCTGCCCGAGCAGCAGGAACGCCATGCGGAGGACGGGCCGGACCACCGTGGTCCCCAGGTTCCGCGAGCAGATGCGGCCCATCTCGACCGTCTGTTCGAGCCCAGCGACGGCGAGGAACGCCGACTCCAACTCGTCGATGTGGACCGAGGGCACCCAGCTGAACCAGCCCGGCGGCTTGTCGCACAAGGCGCGCGTCTGCGGCGAGACGCGCTCCAGCACCTCGGTCTTCATGCCGCGCTCATAGATGAAGTCCACGATGTTGCGGAAGAAGGTGCCGATGCCTTGCCTGGGCGCCTCGCTCGCGCGGGCCGTGGAGGGGGCAGGTTCCACTCTGCGACGGTAGCACGCGCCAGCCGCCGCCCATAACGCCCTGGCCGGTTCCGAAGGTAGGGCGCGCTACTCCATCGGGGGTGCGTGTGCTCAACCTCATCTCGACCGCGGAGGGACTGGCTTACCCGTTGGTTTGTCGATCCGGCTGCAGCGGCGAGTCGGGCGCGCCATCGACATCCTCCGCGTCCTCCGCGCCTCCGCGGTGATCCCTTCGGACTTTTTCGGTCGGATCGAGGCGGTTGTGGGCGAGCTCACCGGAGCTCTTCACCAGCAGGACTTCCGCAAGGATGGAGATGGCAATCTCGCCGGGCGACTTGTCGCCCAGCTTGAGCCCGACGGGCGCATGCAGCCGCGGGTCCGACCGGGGATCGCGCCCCAGGCGGCGAGCGATCGAGCGCAGGATCAGCGCGACCTTGCGGCGGCTGCCGATCAGCCCGACGTAGCGGGCCGGAGTCCGCAGCGCCGCCTCGAGCACCGCCTCGTCGAGCGCGTGGCAGCGGGTGAGGACCAGGACGAAGTCCTCCGGCCCCAGGTACAGTCCGCCCAGCGGCTCCTTCGCCAAGTCGGCGCAGAGCACCTCGGCAGCGCGCGGGAAGCGCTCGCGCCTGGCGAAGTCCGGCCGATCGTCCACCACGACGGCGCTCAGCCCGGCCTCGGCGGCGACGTGAGCGACTCGCTCCCCGACGTGCCCGGCGCCGTACAGAACGAGCCGGGCGGCCGGCCTGACCACATCGATGAAGACGCTCACCTCGCCGCCGCACTTCATGCCCAGATCTTCCCCCGGCGCCGGCAGCGCGGGCAGCGGCTCGGCGGCATCCCCCGCGGTGGTCAGGGCGAAGCGCCGGATCCCGGACGCGCCGCCGCCGCGGAGCAGCTGAACCGCTTCGAACAGGACGCTCGCCTCGAGCGGTCCACCTCCCACGGTGCCGCAGATGGATCCGTCCGGCGCCACCAGCATCTTGGCGCCCGCGTCGCGAGGAGCGGAACGGCGGGTGGCGACCACCGTGCACAGGGCGAAGGGCTCGCGCGCCGCCGCCCGGCGCGCCGCCTCCGCGAGCAAGTCGGCGTCCGCTCTCGGGCCGCCAGGCAAAGGCATTCCCTTCGCGTCGATCACGGCTCGAACTCCACCCGGAGATTCTACAACGGCCAGAGAACTTCGTTCTTGCGAGATTCGCGTTCGCCCGGTTATGCACGTCCGGTGCAAACCACTCCGGTCGCCGTCGTCTGCGACTTCGACGGCACCGCCACGGTCCTCGACATCGGCGACGAGATCAGCAAGCACTTCGGCGGCGCCGCGCACTGGGAGGCCGAGAGCGCGCGGTTCCGCCGGGGCGAGCTGGACACCCGCGGGATCATCCAGGCCATCTACACCGAGGTGGTCGCCAGCGAAGAGGACGTGCGCGATTTCGCGGCCCGCAACGCGCGGCTGCGGCCCGGCTTCTCCCAGTTGGTCGCGGCCTGCCGCGAGCGCGGCGCTCCGTTCGTCCTCGCCTCGGGCGGGCTGCGGCAGTACATCGAGGCTGTCCTGGAGGCGAACCTTCCTCCCGAGCTGCGCACGCACGTGAAGATCCTCGCCAACGAAGGAGTCTTCGGCCGGGCCGGGTTGAAGGTGCGCTTCCCCACCGAGGAAGCCGCGCGCGAATTGGGCTGCAACTCGTGCGGCTCTTGCAAGCGCGTCGCCGTGGCCGAGGCGCGCAAGGCGGGCGCGCAGCACGTGATGGGGGCCGGCGATGGATTCGCGGATCGGTGCCTGGCGCGGTCGGCCGATTCAATCTGGGCGCGCCAAGGAAGCTATCTGCACCGCTGGTGCGTCGAGCATCACATGGCGCATTCGCCATTCGCCGACCTGCACGGCCTGGCAAACGCGGTCGCGTCGTTCCCCGCGTAGAGCGCTACGCGGGCTGCTGCGCGACTTCGAGCGCCAGCATGGCGAGCGCCCGGTTGAGCAGCGACAAGCGCCGGCGGGCAGCGGCGATCGCAGCGCGAGCCCGCGGAGAGTCGTCGTGGTAGCGCTGCATGGTGTCCTTCAGGTGCTCGTACGCCAGCTGGACGCGGCCGATCAGCTCGATCCGGCTAGCCCTGTCCTGTCCCCGCTTCGCCTGGCTGCGCATCTTCGGTCCCTCCGACGCGAGCGCTGCCGCCCACGCTGGATGCAGGTTGGATGCACGTGGCCGGCCAGTTCTTCAGGCATACGTAACCATCGGAAATCATTGTGTAGTGCACATGTCCATGAAAGATCTACAGTGCCGAAGATCCAGACGACCGTCGACGGATCGACAGGCAGCGCCCAAATTTTTTCCCAACGGGCGACCGGCTGTCACTCCTCGGGTCCGACCAGGCGGGACAATGTCTTCCGATCGATGCCCAGTGCTTCCGCCGCGCGGGTCTTGTTGCCCCCCAGGTCGCGAAGCACCCGCTCGGCATACCGGCGATTCAGCTCGTCCAGCGTCGGCCGGTCCGCCAGCAACGGGTCCGGGGCTGGCGGCGCGGCGAGGGGCGACATCTGAGGCGGCGTTGGGGCGCGTTCCGGCAGACCTTTCGACCTGCGCCACTGCTCGCGGACGGCCTCCGGCAGATCCTCGGGGAGGATGGTCCCGCCGGGGTTCAACGCCAGCGCGCGCGCAACTGCGTTCTCCAACTCGCGCACGTTGCCGGGCCACTGGTAAGCGAGCAGCGCCTCGCGTCCTTCGTTGGTGACGTTCGCCCCGCGCGCGCCCGCGTGCCGCGCAGCGAAGTGCTCGGCCAGGAGCGGAATGTCCTCTGGCCGTTCCCGGAGCGGGGGCAGCCGGATGGTGACGACGTTCAGCCGGTAGAAGAGGTCTTCGCGGAACCGGCCCGCTTTCACCTCGGCGGACAGGTCCTTGTTGGTCGCCGCCACGACCCGCGTGTCCACCTTCACCGCCGACGATTCGCCCACGCGGCGGATCTCGCCTTCCTGCACGACGCGCAATAGCTGACCCTGGATGCGCTGCCCGATGTCGCCGATCTCGTCGAGGAACAGGGTGCCGTTGCTCGCCTCCTCGAACAAGCCGCGCCGGGCGCCGGTGGCGCCGGTGAAGCTGCCGCGGGCATGGCCGAAGAGCTCGCTCTCCAAGACGCCCTCGGCGATCGCGCCGCAATCGACGGCGATGAACGGGCCCTGGGCCCGGCGCGAGGCGCCGTGGATGGCGCGGGCCACCAGCTCCTTGCCCGTGCCGGATTCGCCGACCACTAGCACCGTGGCGTCGGTGGAGGCGACCCGCGCCGCGGTCTTGTAGACCTGCAGCATCGCCTCGCTTCGCCCCACCACGTTCTGCAGAGCGTACTTCTCGCGGATCTCCCGCTTGAGACGGCGGTTCTCGGCGCTGAGCCGGCGGTGCCGGAGCGCCCGGTCCACCACCAGCTTGATGGCGTTCACGTCGTAGGGCTTGGAGATGTAGTCGTACGCGCCGCGGCGGATGGCGTCGACCGCGCCGTCCACGTTGCCGAACGCCGTGACGAGCAGCACCGGGGTCTCGACGGCGTTCTTCACCACCCAGTCGAGCACCTCGAGCCCGTCTGCCTCGACCATCCGGATGTCGCTCACCACCGCGTCGAAGCCGTCGCCGCCGCGCTGCTGCTCTTCGCGCAGCAGCTTGAGCGCCTCCGCCCCGTCGGTCGCCACCGTCACCTGGTGGCCGTCCTCGGACAGGATCTGCGCCATCAGCCCCCGCGAGGCCAGGTCGTCGTCCACCACCAGGATGTGCGCCAACTCTCCCATCGGGCTTCACTCCGCGAGCCGCTGGAACACTCCAGCGTACTTGCGGCGGGATTTGGCGACCACCTTGCGCAGCTTTGCGGATCGCTTCGCCGATGGCACGGGCGAAACCACGAGCACCGTACCGTCGGTGGAAACCTCCAGCTCCGTGTCAGCGTCGATGTTCGCCTCCTCGAGGAGGGCTTTGTCCAGGACCAGAGCGAGCCTGTTTCCGGTCCGCACGAGCTTCTTCCGCATGCGCACAACATACCCTGCCGCTCCGCCGAAGCTGACTAACATTCGGTGGCCGTAACATCTCGGGGCGGGTCCTCGGGACGTGCGGGCGACCGTGCTGGCGCTGCTGCTCTGTGCGGCCTGCGGCCACGTGTCGAACCAGGCCGCCACCGCCATGACCTTCGCGGCCGCGGCCGCAGTCGCCCAGCTGTTGGCTCCACCCGCGCTCGAAGGGCGGACGGGCATCTGCTCCGAATATCGCGAGATCCGCTGCGTCACCGCGACGCTGTGCGCGCACAGCGAGCGCCTCGGGTGCGACGTCTGCCGCTGCGAGCCTTTGTTCCCTTCGCTCCTGCCCGTCAACTCCGAAAGCGCTTTCGGCGCGCTGCCGCTGACCTCGCCGTGGGCGCTGCCGCCGCGCTAAAGGCCGGGGATCAGGACGTCGCCTCCGCCGGGAAGCGCACGGTGAAGGTGGAGCCGCGGCCGGGCTCCGATTCCACGTCGATGCGGCCCCTCAGCGCGCGGGCGATCTCCTTGCAGATGGCCAGCCCCAGACCGGTGCCCATTCCTTCCGCCTTGGTGGTGAAGAACGGCTCGAAGATGCGCCGCTTCACCTCCGGTCCCATGCCCGTTCCCGTATCCACCACGCGGAGGACCACGTCCGCGCCGTCGCGGCGCGCCTGCACTTCCAGCTTGCCGCCGTTGGGCATCGCGTCCACGGCGTTCGCGACCAGATTGGAGAGCAGGTGCCGGACCAGGCCCGGATCGGTGCGCACCAGCGAGGCGCCGTCCAGCACCTGCCGCTGGACCTGGATCTTCGCCCGCGCCTCGGTCCCCAGCGTCAGATCGAGCGCCTCGTCCACCAGCGGCTGCATCTCCACTGTCTCCGCCGACGGCTTGAACCCGCGCGTCTGATCGAGGAACCGCCGGATGACTTCGGCCATCCGCTGGATTTCCGCGTTCGCGATCTGCACCTGGACGCGAGCGGGCTCGGGCAGGTCGGTCCGCCGGGCCAACAGCTGAACGTGGCCGCTCACCACGTTCAGCGGGTTGCCCAGCTCGTGGGCGATGGTCCCCGCCAGCTGGCCGAGCGCGGCCAGCCGCTCCTGGGCGGTCAGGTCGCGGCGGGCCGCCACCAGGAGCTCGTTCAGCTCTTCCAGCGCACGGTTCTTGCGGGTCAGCTCGGCGGTGGCGTCCTCGATCTTCGCCTGCAGCTCCGCGTTGAACCCGCGGATCTGCGCCAGCATCCGGTTGAACCCCCGCGCTAAGTAGGCCAGCTCGTCGCCGCCGTGGGCCGGCCCCGGCGCGCTCACGTCGTAGAGCCCGTTCTCCACCGCCCGCATGGTCGCGGACAGCAGGTCCACCCGCCGGACCAGGATCCAGCCCAGCAGGATCCAGAAGGCTCCGATCAGGAACAGGCTGCCCGCCACCGCGGTGGCGAGCAAGGCGCGCCGCTCCGCCGAGACCAGCCGCTCCGCCTCGGCGAGGGACGCGATCAGGACCAGCCTCGCGCGCGCTCCCCGGCCGTCGGTGAATGGCTCCGCCCATCGCAGCGCCCGTCCCTGCTCGGGCTCGTCGACGATGGCCGAGGCGCGAGGCAGGTTGGGCAAGGGGCCCCGCCAGCGCGTCAAGCTGATTCCTTCGGCGGTCACTTGCGCCGAAACGAAGTCCGAATCCAACCCCAGCGCGGCCGGTCGGGCCAGCTCGGCGCGCAAAAGGCCCCGGTGCATGCGGATGGTAGCGGCCAGCTCCTCGGAGATCTGCTCGTCGTCCGTCCCGGCGCGTCGCAGCGCCGCCGTCGCGGCGCGGGCCAGCCCGACGGTGCGATCCCGCACCTCGGTTTCCACCGATCGCTGCGCGATGCGGAGCCCGAACCACGTGGAGACGAGCAGGATCGCGGCGAGCACCACCGCGAACAGCGCAACCAGCTGGAGCCTCAAGGACATTGCGGCTCCAACCGTACACCGGAACTGCGCCTGTCCGCCCGCCGATCAGGTGTTGGGCGGCGGCGGCAGCTTCTCGGGCTGCTTCTCGTCCTCGCCGAGCCCCGACATCCCCTTCCGGAAGCCGCGGATCGCTTCGCCGAGGCTGGAACCCAGCTGCGGCAGCTTGGACGGGCCGAAGAAGAGGAGCGCGAGCGCGAGGACTACCAGGATTTCGCCAAAACCGAGCCTCATCGAAACCTCCGGAGGCATGTCTATACCAGGACCGGCCCGCGGGCACTCCCATGAAGGTCCCTGCCCCCGCGCGGCGTGGCGTGTACGCACAGGTGCGAAGCAGACCTTTCCTGGACGTGGACGGGATTCGGGTAATCTCCCGAGCGTGCGCTTGCTCCCGCTCGCCCTCGCCGCCCTGTCGCTTCCGGTCCGGGCGGCCCTCCCGGGCCAGCGGGCGCTGGAGGCTGCCCTCCGCGCTGCGGTGGCGGGATCGTGCCCCGGGTCGTCGTTCGCCGTGGATCCCGACCTCACCCGCGCCGCTCAGTCGTTCGTCTCGGCGGTGCAGGCGGGCCGCGCCCCCGTGAGCGGCGCGGCACTCGGCTTCTATGCCGCTCTGGAGAGCTACGAGCCTTCTCCAGTGTCGGGCATCGCCAAGGTGTCGCCCCCCGCGAAAGCGGACCGGGCTGTGGGTGACCTCTTCGGGCGGGAGTGCAGGTTCAACCGGGCAGGCGTCGCGGCGGCGGTGCTTCCCGGAGAGGAAGCGCTGGTAGCGCTCGTCACCGCGGCCCACTCGACCGAGCTCGCGCCGATCCCTGGCAGGGTTCAGCCGGGCCAGACCGTCGAGGTGGACGTCACCTTGGGGAGCGCGCTCTCCGCGCCGCGCCTGTTCGTGCTCGCGCCGGGCGGGCGCACCGAAGAAGAAACCACTGCCGGCGACGGACGCAGGCTGCGCGCGCGGGTCGGTTTCGCCGCCCGAGGCGAGTACACGCTGGAGATCCTCGCCACCGGACCGGGCGGACCCGAGGTGGCCGCCATCCGGCGGGTTTTCGCGGGGGTCGCTCCGCCGCAATCGCCGCCCCCGGAGCACCCGCGGACCGAGACCGGAATCGTCGCGGTCGAGCACGCCATCGCGCGGGTGCGCGCATCGCACGGCCTGCCCCCCGTCCAGCGCGACGCCGCGCTCGACGCGGTCGCCGAGGGCCACAGCCGCGAGATGGCCCGGACCCGGACGTTCGCGCACGTCCTGCCCTCGGACGGCAGCATGACCGATCGCCTCCGCAAGGCGGGATACGCCTACCGATCGGCGGGCGAGAACATCGGGTTGTCCGTCGACGCCCTGAGCGCTCACGAGGCCATTGCCTCCTCCCCGGCGCACCTGGCGAACCTCCTCGACCCGCATCACCGCCGGCTGGGGTTGGGCATCGCCCAGGGGACTTCTCCAGACGGCGCCGAGGGGATCTACTTGACCGAGGTCCTGGCCGCGCCCATCGAGCAGTCGCGCGACCCGGAGGGAGACGTCGCCCGCTTGTTGCAGGAAAAGCGCCGTTCCCTGGGGCTCAGGCCGCTCGCACGGGACGCCCGGCTGGACGCCATCGCGGCGCGCGAGGTGCGAGCGCTGGCCACCAGCGGCGAATTGTCGCGCGATCTGCAGCGCTCGGTGGTGGAGGAGGCGCTCTCCGCCGAGCCGCGATTGCAGGGGGCGATCGCGGAAGGATTCGTGGGTAGCGGGGCCTGGGCGACGGGCAACTCGCCCAACGCAGCCTCGCCGGCATGGACGCGGGTCGGCGTGGGCGCGGTCTATGCCAGCTCGGAGGCTTACGGTGCGGGGCGGCTCTGGGTTCTGCTTTTGTACGCCAGGTAGTGGTTACGCGGACTTGCGCTGGGTGGCGAAGGCTTCGATCGAATGCTCCGGAGACTCCACGATGGTGTAGTTCGGGCAGCGCACGCAAGTGAAGCTGTTCCAACCGCGCTTCACGGCCTCGTTCAGGCAGTCGTCATAGGCGGTGCAGAAGAGGTTCCGGTGCGCCTCGACGGACATCTTCCGATTGCCTTCGAGATTGATCGGCGTGGTCAGCTCGGTTGGCATCGGCTTGGCCATGACGCGCATGCGGAAAATCCTCCTGGTCCAGCGATCGAGGCGGGGCGTATAACAGAACGCGTCAGACCTCGCCAGTCGCTGAGTGACCGACGCTGGATAGGCATCGACCGACCCCGATGCAAGGCATTGTGACGGAATGAGAATTCTTGCCTCGGGTGCACTGCTCCAGGCGCTTCTCCTGGCCGGGGCGGCCGTTGGCCAGCCGACATCCGAGCAGGCGGGCGCCGCCTTGTCCGCCGGACGGCTGGACGAGGCTTCGGCCCTGGCTGAATCGTGCCTTCCCGATCCCGCTTGCGCCCTGGTGCGGGGGCGGGCTTTATTCGGCTTGGGCCGCCTCGCCGACGCCGCCGAAGCGCTGCGGGGGGCGCGGACGGGAAACCTGGCGGCGCATGCCGCCAAGCTCCAAGGAGAGGCGCTGGTGCTGGCCGGCCGGCCCGCGGACGCGCTCGAGCCCCTGCGCGCGGCCGAGCAAGCCGATCCCGACGGTTCGGCCGGCATGCGCGCGTCAGCGTTGCTGGCAGACGCTCTTCTGACGAGCGGTGAGTTCGCCGAGGCGGCGGAGCAAGCCCGCAAGGCGGCGCAGGTTTCTCCCCTGTCCAGCGACGTCCGGGCCGGCCTCGATCTGATCCGCGCCGAGGCATTTTCGGGACGCGTCGACGCCGGCGAGAAGGAGGTCGCCCGGGAGGCTGCGCAGAAGTGGCGCGATTTCTGGCTCGAGCATCCAGAGCATCCGGCCGCGCAAACCGCCCGGGCCGAGGAGGCCCGCATGTCCCAGGCTGCCGGCCGGCGCCTGTCGGGGCCGACCGGCCGCGAGCTACTTCTGCGGGCGCAGCGGCTGCTCTCCTCCGGCAAGCCGGGCGCCGCGGTCGCCCAGGCCGAGGCGGCCGTCAAGGCACTGCGCGGAGCCGAGGCCGCCGAGGCGCAATTGGCGCTCGCCCGCGCTCTGGCTGCCGACGGACGCCGCACCGAGGCCGGCCCCGCGCTCGCCTTCGCCTGGAAGGAGGGCGCGCCCCGCATCGCCGCGCCGGCGGGGATGCTCCTCGCCCGCGACCGGGCCCGGCGCGGCAATGACGCCGAGGCGGTGAGGATCCTCGACCAGCTGGCCCGGCGCCATCCGCAGTCGGGCGAGGCCGAGGAGGCCGCCTACGTGGCCGCTCGGCTGCAGCTCGATCAGGGGAAGGAAGCCGATGCGCGGCGCCGCCTCGCCCGGATCGCCCGCCGCCGGAACGGGGTGCACGCGTCCGATGCGCGCTGGACCCTGGCCTGGCTTTCCTACCGGCGCGGCCTGCCCGACACGGCCGAGCGCTTCGCGGAGTTCACCGCCAGCGCCGACTCCGACGCGCTGCGTGCCCAGGGCCTGTACTGGCAGTCCCGCGTGGCGGCCACGCGCGAGGCTGGAGTGTTCCTCCGGCGCGTGGTGGAGATCGACCCCCTGGGATACTACGGCCTCCTCGCCCGCCAGCACCTCGGGCAGGTCGACCGGGAGCCTCCCCCCTTCCCACCCGCCTCTCCGCCTCCCCAGGGTGACGAGCTTCCACCCAGGCTCGCACTGGCTGCCGACCTGTTCCGCCTGGGCCTGTTGACCGAAGCCAGTGCGGAGGCGGACCGGTTCGTGCGGCAGAACCCCGCGCAAGCCGTCCTCGCCCTCCCCGTCTACGAGCGTGCGCAACGCTACGACCGGTCGTTCGCGCTGGCGCAGTCGCTGCTCGGATGGAAGGCGCCCCGCCCGGACTCCGACCCCGCGCTGCTCGAGGGGGCCTACCCGGCGGCCTACGCTCCGCACGTCAGCTCCAGCGCCGCGCGTGCGGGCGTCGATCCCTACCTCTTGCTCGCAATCGCACGGCGGGAGAGCCTCTTCAGGCCTGACACCCGCAGCTCCGCCGGCGCCGTCGGATTGATGCAGCTCCTCCCGGCCACCGCGCGCCGCGCGGCGATCGTGCTCGGCCGGCCCTCCCCGACCGACGCGGACATGGCCGAACCGCAGACGGCGATCGATCTCGGGGCTTGGTACCTCTCCGAGCTGCTCGGACGCTTCGGCGACCCGGCCATCGCGGCGGCCGCGTACAACGCAGGCCCGCGCGTCGCCCTGCCCTGGGCCGTCCGTTCCGCCGGGCAGCCGCTGGATCAGTGGGTCGAGGAGATCCCCTATCGCGAGACCCGCACCTACGTGAAAGTCGTGCTCGGCGCCTGGAGCGCGTATCGCATCCTTGCCGGCGGCGCCGCCCCCGCCCTCACCGACACCATCCCAGTCCCCAAACCCGGCGCCGCCTTCTAGGACTTCGCGGTCAGAGGAGTTGTTGTTGGGGATTGGAGTGGAGCGCGGAGAGGATCTCCTGGCCGTATTGTTGGAGGCGGAAGGGGTCCATTCCGTCGACGCGGCCCAGCTCCTCCAAGGTACGGGGGGCGCTGCGGGCGACCGCGAGCAGGACGGCGTTGGGAGCGATCACCTGCACTTCGACCTTGCGCGCCTCGGCGCGTCCCTTGCGCCAGATGCGCAGCTTCTCGTAGCGCTCCTCGACCTCGGCGTCCGGCCCGGTTCGCCGCCAGGGCGGCCTCCGCGGCTGCAGTCGCGGCGCGGGCGCCCCGGACTGACCCGCGCGCACCGCCTCCAGGATCTGCGGAGCGAGCCGCCGCAGCACCGCAGCCTGCGCGCCAGGGACGCGCAGCACGTCCTCCTCCGTCCGCGGCTGCCTCCGGGCGACCTCCGCCAGCAGCAGGTCCGAGAGCACCTTGAACGGAGGCCGGTTGACCTCGCGCGCGCGGCGGTCGCGCAGCAGGTACATCTCCCGCAGCACGCCCCGGCCCCGGCCGTCCAGCGTGCGCGCCGCCTTCATCTTCTGCCACCCGTCGGGGTCGAACAGGCGGGGCCGTGGCTCCTTGGCGGTGAGGCGCGCGAACTCCGCCTCCGCCTCGGACAGGAGCCCCCGCTCGGCGAGCCGCGCGCCCAAACCCTCGCGCAGCGCGAGGAGGTGTTGCACGTCGGCGAACGCGTAGGCGAGCTGCCCGGCGGTGAGCGGCCGGCGTCCCCAGTCGCTGCGCTGCTCGTCCTCGGTGAGCAGGAGGCCCAGCTCGTCGTGCAGGAGGTTCCCCAACCCCACCCGCTCGATCCCCAGCACCTTCGCCGCCGCGTGCGTGTCGAAGATCCGTCCCAGCGTGACGCCCCACTCCCGCTTGAGGCACAGCACGTCGTACTCCGCGGCGTGGAGCACCAGCTCCCGCGCCCGATCGGCGAGCAGCGGCTGGAGCGGGCCCAGACCGACGGCGAGCACGTCGATGGCGTAGTCGGCGTCCGGAGTAGCGATCTGCACCAGGCAGACCTGCTCGTTGTAGGCGTGGAATCCGTTGGACTCGGTGTCGAGGGCCACGCGGGACTCCTCGGCGATCGCGTCGGCGACGCGCGCGAGCCCGGCCTCGTCCGCGATCAGCGCTTGTTCCCGCATTCCGCCGCGACGCTCTACCACGGCCGCGGCGGGGCGATGCTCGGAAGTCCGGGGCGCAGGCGGGCGACTCACTCCAGCCGGCCTCGCGATTGGATCTCGCCCAGGATGGGCCGGAAAGGGCCCTTGACCTTCAAGAGCCGCAGGTCGTGCGCCAGCCCGGTCGCGGCCCGGTAGAAGAGGATCGCCTCGGGAGGCGGCTTGATCTGGAGGGCCACTCTCGGCTGGGAGTGCACCAGCCGCCTCACGTCTTGCACCATCGGGTCGGCGCCAAAGTCGTACGGCTCGTCCGTCTGGATCGGCCGCTCCACGATGTCGGCCAGATTCTGGCAGAACCGCCACGCCTCCTCGACGTCGTCCCCGATGAAGCGGAAGCCGGCGCGCTGCAGCGCCGGACCGACCTGCAGGGCGCGCTTTCCTTGCGCGTTCGCTTCCAGGAAGCTGCGGTAGGTGGCCGCGAACGGCTCCGAGAGCAGCTTTGTGGCGCCGAAGTCGACCACCCCGAGGCGCCCGTCGGGCAGGATGAGGAAGTTGCCCGGGTGCGGGTCGGCGTGGATCCGGCGGGCCGCGTAGAAGGGCCCCCAGATGGCGAATGCGAGCAGCCGGCCGACCCGATAACGCTCCTCCTCCGAGGGATTCGATTCGATGAGCTCCAGCAGGTGGGGCCCGCGCAACCTGGCGAGGCACAGCACGCGCATCGAGGAAAGCTCCGGCACTACTTCGGGAACGGCCAGCTCGGGATAGCGGAGGGCCGCCCGCGCGTACGCGCGGCACTGCTCCGCTTCCTGCACGTAGTCCAGCTCGCGCAAGAGCGACGCCCGCACCTCCTCGTAATAGGGACGGCCGTCGAGCGCCTCGCCGGTGAGCGAGAGTCCGCGCACCAGGACGGCGGCGTTGGCCAGATCGCTCTCCAAGGCGCGGTCGATGCCCGGGTACTGCACCTTGACCACCACCTCGCGCCCGTCGCGGAGGCGGGCCCCGTGCACCTGTCCCAGCGAGGCGGCTGCGAGGGGATCCCGATCGAACGAGGCGAACAGATCGTCGGGACCGCTGCCCAGCTCGGCTCGGACCACCTCGGCCACCTGTTCGAAGGACATCCGCTGCGGTGCCTGCGCGAGCAGCCGGGCGACGATGCTGCGCGCCTCCGGCGGCAGCGCGTCGGGGTCCATGGCCAGCGCCTGCCCGAGCTTCAGCGCCGCTCCCTTCAGCTCGCCCAGCGTCCCCAGGATCCGCTCCGCGGCCTTGCGCAGATCCGGGCTCGCCTCCCCACCCAGCTTGCGCCGGGCTTCCTGGGCGATCAGATCGCCGGTGGTCCGGGCCGTGAGGTAGGCGAGCCTGCTCAGCCGCCGCAAGCGGCCGGTCTGCACGTGATCGTCGTCGGGCATCCGACGAGCAGGGTAACGGCGGAAGTCCGGCGCTGCATCTGCCAGGCCGTCGCGCCGCGTGGTATGGGCGTCACGCCCATGGCGGAACAGGCGAGTCCCCTACCCGGCGCGGCGAGCGCGTTCGTCGCGTACGCCGCCCTCTGGGTCGGCTATCTCGCGATCGGGGGCGCGACCCAGCAGCGCGACATCGTCGCCGGCCTGTGGGTGACCGAGGTCCTGGCCATCGCGCTTCCCGCCCTCGTCGCGGTCCGGGTGGCCGGTCTTCCCGCCGGAGGCGGGCTCGGCCTGCGCGCTCCTGCTCCCGTGCACCTGGTCGCCGCGTTCCTCCTCGCCGTCGCGAATCAACCGGTGGTCTCGTTCGTCACCTGGGCATCCCGGGCCCTCGCTCCCGAGAGCTGGGTCAAGGACTTCGACACGCTCCAGCGGGCCCTCGACTTGTTCTTCTCGCAGCAGGCGCTGCCGATGGTGCTCACGGTGTCGCTGGCGGCCCCCCTGGGCGAGGAGCTGTTCTTCCGCGGTTATGCGCTGCCAGCGCTGGCGCGCAGCTTCGGCCCTCTCGCCGCCTGCCTGGTCAGCGGCGCGATGTTCTCCGCCCTCCACGTGAATCGGATCGGGTTCCTGGGCCTGTGCGAGATTGGCGTCCTGCTCGCGGTCCTCCGCCTGCGAAGCGGATCCTTGTGGCCGGCGATCGTCTGCCATGCGACGAACAACGCAGTGGCGGGCGCCGCGTTCCTGCTCGGTTGGGAGGACCCGGACATCCGGCCCCCCGCCTGGCTCCTTGTGCTCGGCGCCGTGCTTCTCGCCGCGGGCGTCGCGCTGGTCGGCCCGGCGTTGCGGCGCGCGCCCGCGCCAGCACCCGCGGCGGGACCTGCGCCGGAGGGAATCCGGTTCTCGCGCGCCCTGCCGCTCGAAACGATCTGGGTCGCGGGGGTGCTGCTGGCATTCGCGCAGCTGCGACGCCTGGCGGACGTCCCGATCGAGGTCTGGATCGGCCTGAGCGCCGCCGCCCTGGTGGCTGCCGGCGTCACCTGGCGAGAGCAGCGCTAAGCCGGCCGGATCTTCTGGACGCGCAGCTGCGGACCGGCCATGGCGATGCCGAAGCCTTCGTCGATCGTCCCTTCCACTTCGACCTGGACCCCGGCCTTGAGCCCCCCGATCGCGCCGACCAGCGTATAGCGCTTGCCGTCGTCCGCGACGAGCTGCCAGAAGCCGCCCTCCAGGTCCCTGCGCTCCACCCGGCCGCGGACCTTCATCGCAGGCTCTCGGGAACCACGACCGCGCGGCCGGCCCACCAGGCGATGAAAGAGCCGAGCAGCAGCCAGAAAGGGACCATCCAGAGCGGCAAGATGGGGAGGTAGACGCTGCGGACCAACGCCGCGTGCAGGAGCAGCCCGGCCCATCCGAACGCAAAGCCCGCGGCGATTCCTCGGAGCGGCTTCACGCCGCGGGCAACCATCGCCAAGGCGAGCGGCGGCACCGCGCTCCAACCGATGAACCCCACCGCCGACGCAGTGAATCCCATGCCGGCCATGCCGAAGAAGTGCTGCGCCACGGCGGGCGGAGGCAGCGCGAGCAGCCCGAGGCCCGGCAGGCGCGCCGCGCCCAGCGGCGCCAGGAGCGTGTACGCGCCGGCCCCCAGGAGCAGCGCGGGCCACAGTCCCGCAGGCGTCTTGCGCACCTGTCCCAGGCGCCGCGCATGCGCGAGCCCGAGCCACGCACCGGCGGCCGCCAGGGCGACGCGCCACAGCGCCCACCAGGTGGTCGCCGTCCGCAGCGCTCGGGCGACGTCCAGCAGCCCTGCGCCGTATCGCTCCGCATCTCCGCCGAGCTCTTCTCCCCCGTACGTCCCCGGGGAGCGCGCGCTCGCGGCGAGCAGCCGTTCTACTGCCGCTGGACTGGTCACGCCGGCCGACTGGAGCAGCGCCGCCGCTCCGGCCACGTGGGGGGCGGCCATGCTGGTGCCCTGGAACCAGCGGTAGACGCCCTCTCCCGAGGAAGGATCGATGGTCTCCTGCAGCACCCCGCCCTGCTCGCCCTGGGACTTGTCCCCGCCCGGCGCCGCGATGCGCACCTCGGGTCCGTACGACGAGTACGGGGCCAGGCGTCCTTTCGGTCCCACGGAGCTGACCGCCAGCGCTCCCCGGTACGCTGCCGGATACGAGACTCCGCGGCCGCCGCTGTTCCCCGCGGCGCACACCACCACGCAGCCGCGCGACCGCGCGTAGTGCACCGCATCCGCCATCGCGGCGGACCGGGCGCCGCCGCCCAGCGAGAGGTTCAGCACCCGCGCGCCGTGATCGGCCGCCCAGCGGATCGCGTCGGCGATGCCCACCGACGTCCCGCTTCCGTCCGCGCCCAGCACCTTGAGAGGCAACAGGCGCGCGAGCGGCGCCATCCCGGCCACCCCGATCCCGTTGCCGGTCGTCTGCGCCACGGTGCCTGCGACGTGGGTCCCGTGGCCGTGGTCGTCGCGAGCGTCGTCCCCGCCGGTGAGGAAGTTGTGGCCGGGGAGCAGGCGCGCGGGATCCAGGTCGTCGACCGGCGCCACGCCGGTGTCGATGATGGCGACCGTCACCCCCGCGCCGCGGGTGGTGTCCCACGCGGAAGGCGCCCCCGCTGCCTTCAGGTGCCATTGCTGCGCGAACTGCGGGTCGTCGGGCAGCCAGAGCGCCTGCACCCGCACCACCGGCTCCGCGAAGTGCACGTCCGGGCGCCGGCGCAGCTCCTCGAGCACTGCCGCCTCGCGACCGGGGTCGACGCGCAGGACCAGGAGCTCCTCCGGCTCGTCCACGTCGTCGAAGGGATCGTCGGTCAGCCGCTCGTCCTCGAGGACCTCGCCAAGCCGCTCCCCGAGGGCCCGGTGCTCGGGCGTGAATCCCTCCAGGCCCACGTCGATGAGCCCGGGAATCGCGTCGGGATCGCTCTGTTCCGCCACTATCGGAGCGATGCGGCGGCCGCAACCCGCCAGCCCGAAGAGGAACAGGACCAGAAGCGCGAGGAGCGCCACGATCGCCCGCTCCAGGAGCGCCGGCCGGGCATGCAGCGTGCTCAGCTCGACTGTCATGCACCCGCTCCGCGATCCAGTGTACCGCACAGTCCAAGTACGCCCCAGCGCCGCCCGGATTTCACGGTCGTAACCGTGCAAACGCCGCCGGAGGCCAGCCGATCCAACCCCACCACCCGGGTCAGTCCTCGTCCAGTTCCAGCCCGGGCCCCGTGGATTCGGGGAGATCCACTTCGCGGAAGCCCTCTGGAGCGCGGTCGTCCGCGACGCTACCCTCCGGCAGTTCCCGCTCCGGTCCCGAGCCGACCCAAGCCGCCACCGTCCTGCCCAGCTCCTGCAACCCGCGCAGGAACGCGTGATCCGCGTGCGCGATCACGGCCAGCTGGCCTCCCTCCGGCAACTCCAGCCGGGAGCGCTGGCAGAGAGGGTCGTGATGCGCGCAGACCACCAGCAGCGGCTTCCGCACCTCGCTCACCCCGGAGAAGTCCCAGAGCGCGGTGGGTGGCGCGACCAGCACCACCCGGTCGACCCTGGGGTCCTGCGCCGCCTGCAGCGCGACGGCCGCGCCGAAGGAGTAGCCCACGACGCAGGCGACCTCGACCCCGGTGGATTGGACCAGCTGCTCCAAGGCGGCGCCCAGATCCGCCACTTCGCCGGAGATGTCCCCGATGCGGCCCTCTCCGGCCGGATGGCGGCTCCGCCCTTGCGAAGCTCCCACCCCGCGGTAATCGAAGCGCAGGGTGGGAAAGCCTGCCCGCGTCAGCGCCCAGGCCAGCTCCGCGACGGTGGGAACGGCCATCGATCCGCCCAGCGCCGGATGCGGCGAGGCGATGGCGCAGGGCGGCGCGCGGCGGCCCCGATGGTAGAGGCCGTCGAGCGACAGGTCGCCGCTCTTGATCACCACGCTGCGTTCCAGGAACTGCCCGCGCTGCACCATCACGCCTCCGCTTTGCGGAAGACGAAGAACTTGAGGTAGCGGCCCTCCGGAAAAGAGAGGCGGATGGGATGGTCCGGCGGCTGGCGCCGCTCCTCGAGCAAGGCCAGGTCGGCGCGCGTCTTGTCCGCTGCCTCTCGCACCGCGCCCAGGAAATCCTCGGCGGCGACTCGCGCCGAGCAACTCGCCGTGGCCAGGATGCCGCCTGACCGGAGCGCCCCCAGCGCCGTCCGGTGCAGCGAGGCATATCCGTCGAGCGCGGCCGGGACGGCCTTCTGCGTCTTGGCGTACGCAGGTGGATCGAGCACGATCAGATCGAAGCTGCCGGCCCCGGCGCCGCGCAGGTAGTCGAGGACGTCCGCCGCCTCGAATCCATGCGCAGCCGGATCCAGGCCGTTCAGCTCGAAGTTGCGCCGCGCCAGCCGGAGGGCCGAGGCGTCGCGGTCCACGCTGATGACTTCGCGGGCGCCACCCAGCACGAGCGCCAGCGAGAAGCCGCCCGTATACGAGAAGCAGTTCAGCGCGCGCCGCACCCCGCGGGCGTAGCGCCGCAGCGTCAGCCGGTTCTCGCGCTGGTCGAGGAACAGCCCCGTCTTCTGCCCGCCGCGCACGTCGACCGCCAGGGCGACGCCGTTCTCGCGCACCAGCACCGGGTCGGGCGGTTCCGTTCCCCAGAGCACCTGCCCGCGCGCCGGCCGCCCGGGCCCGGAATCGTCCTCGGGCGCAGTCTCGTCCTCTTCGCCAGAGGGCTCGGTGTCGTCGTCCCGGCCGTACACGCCGGCGACCTCCACCTCGCCGCGCAAGGCCTCGACGATCTGGCCGCGGTGCGGGGCGAGGCCGGCGCTGTACAGCTTGAGCACGGCGAACTTCCCGTACAGGTCGGCCACCACTCCGGGAAGCCCGTCCCCCTCTCCGTGGACGAGGCGCACGCAGTCGGTGATCGCCGGATCCGAGAACGGAACGAAGGCGCGCCGGAGCGCGACGGCCCTGGCGACGCGCCTGCGCCAGAAGTGGGGTCCGATGGCTTCCGCCGGGTCGAGGGTCAGGACGCGCACGGAGATGTGCGAACGGGGGTCGTAGTAGCCGCGCGCCACGAACTTCCCGTGCTCGGTCACGTCCACGATCGCGCCGGGCTCGAGCCCAGCCGGGGGCTTTTCCAGAGCGCGCCGGAAGACCCACGGGTGTCCCGCGCGCAGGTGCCGGGCGAGGTCCTTCTGCAGCTCCAGCTTGACGCTCGGCACTCAGCTCCCTGGCCGTGGCTCCCGTCGCCGGCCCGCCTTCCGGCCAGGCAGGCCGCGCCGCCGCCGCGGGCCTACCGTGTCTACCACTCGCGCGCCGCGCCCGCGCGGCGAACAGGAGTGAGCCGATGAAGAGGATGCTGCCGACCGCCGCCGCGCTGTTCCTTCTGCCGCTCGCCGCGCGCGCCGAGAGCGAGCTGTCCCTCACGCTGCAAGGCGGCGCCGTGAAGTACGACCAGGCGCTTGCCGCGCCCTCCGACCTGGGGGCCCAGTACGGCCTGCGGCTGGGCATCATGCCCACGCCGGTGATCGGCGCGGAGATCGGCTACCTCGGCTCGCAAAGCAACGTGCGGGACGTGGTGAACAACAGCAACACCACGCGCTTCATCTCGAACGGCGCGTACGCCGACGCGCGCGTGAACGTCCTGCCCGGCAACGTCATGCCGTACATCTTCGGCGGGTTCGGGGTGACGAACTTCAAGGTCGACAACGAGGTGATCAATAGCGACGGCGGCCTGCACGGCCGGACCGTGGCCACCATCCCGTTCGGAGGCGGAGTCGACTTCAACCTGGGCGCGTTCAAGCTGGGAGGGCGCTTCCAGTACAACTACCTCCTGACCGATCAGCTCTTCCGCAGCGCGCCCAACTCGGCCGGCTTCACCACCGGCAACAACACGAACTTCTACGGCGTGAACGTGGACGTGGGCGTCAGCTTCCACTGAGCACGCTGTCTCTTCCGGGTTTCATTCCGCGCGCCAGCGGTGGTTCTTCGATTGCCACGCGAGCTGCGTGGATCTCCATTTTGCTTTCCGGGGGGGGCGCCAAGCCCAGTCGGGCGAAGAGTGCAGCTCGCATGGGAGCCCGGTCGGCAGCCCGGGCTCTGGGCCACCCGGATTGACGCGCTGCGGCCCGTTCTGGAACAGGTTTGCCGCATGTGGCCTCGGGACGGGCGACGCTTCATCGCGCCCGGTCACCGTGCGGATGGCCCGGACGGCAGGCATGTCCAGGCCGCCGTCGTCCGCGACCACCACCGCGGCCGTGGAATCGGCCCGCGCTCGCGACTTCCGGCCAGGGGTACGGCAGCGGTGTCAGGCCCGCTCGGCGAGGCCGCGGGCGAAATTACCGATGACCAGACCCCTGCGCGCGCTTCGCAATCGCCGCAGCAGCGTACGCATGCCGCGCGGCGGACCGCCGGCGCTGGCCCGCTCCGCCACCGCGAGGTACTGCTCCGGATCGATGGCCAGGCTGCGCACCTGCACCTGATCGACCCGGGAGGTCCCCACCAGCTCGCACAGCGCGTCCATCTCCCCCTGCCGGTCGGTCACGCCGGGGAAGGTGAGCAGGTTGAGGGCGGTGTAGACGCCTCGCTTCTTCGCCAGTCGGATCGAGCGCGCCACGTCGCGGAAGCCGTACCGGATCGGCCGATAGTAGGCCTCGTAGAGCGGCGGGTGCGCGCTGTTCAGGCTGATGCGGCAGGCATCGAGGCCGGCGTCGATCAAGAGACCCAGGTTCTCCGGCAGCGACCCGTTGGTGTTGACGTTGATCGACCCGCGCGAGGTCGCGCGCCGCATGCGCCGGATCGCCTCGGCGATGACGCGCGCCCGGGTGAGCGGCTCTCCTTCGCAGCCCTGGCCGAAGCTGATCATCGTCCGGCCGGGCGCGTCGCGCAGGTGCGCGATGCCGATCTCCGCCATGCGCCGGGCGTCGGGCGCGTCTTCCATCCGCTCGTGCGAGCTGGGCGGACCCTCCGGCGGCTGCTCGGAGATGCACCCCACGCACCGGGCGTTGCAGCCCACGCTGGCGGGGATGGCTCCCTCGTCGCGCACGTAGAACGTGTTCTGCGCGGTGAAGCAGCGCCACTCGAGCGCGCAGCGCGCGAGCTGGCGGAGCAGCGGGTTGTCGTCCCGGAGCAGGCGCTCGCCCACGAGCCCCGGCAGATCCGGGGTGGAATGCGTGCCCGGATCCCAGTGCCTGCGCAGATCGGTGCGGAGCGCGTAGGCCACGTGACCCAGGCGCGAGTCCCACGCCGCAGCGGTGTACGCCCATTGCGGCAGCACCGGTGCGATCCCCGAGGTGCGGTATGCGGGCAGCGCCAACCGGGTCCACCCAGGAGGCAGCACTGCCGCTACGGCGCTGGCGCGCACCGTGCGCCGTCCCATCTGCACCTGGCGCACCTCCACCGTCTCTCCCGTGCGCGGGCACAGCCCGAGCGGCCTGCGGCCAGGCAGCGCAGCGAGCTGCGCGTGCTGCGGGAGCGCCACTGCCGCTTCGCCCGGCAAGGCCGCTCCGGCGCCGTCGCGGACCAGCGCGAGCAGCTCGGGGTGCTCGAACACCCTGCCCGCCTCGTCGGCGAAGAGCAGCTTGGGAAAGAGATGCGACACGACGCGGCTTGACCGAGGAAAGCGCCTTGCTATCTTGCGCGCCCTTTTCCAGCAACTCGAAAAACGGAGCGTCCCGGATGATCGTCGGCTGTCCCAAGGAGGTCAAAACCCGCGAGTACCGCGTCGGGCTGGTGCCCGGCGGCGTGCAGGCCCTCGCCAGCCGCGGACACACGGTCCTGCTGGAGAAAGGCGCGGGGCTCGGCTCGGGGATCGGCGACGAGTCCTACGTGAAGGCCGGCGCGCAGATCGTCGACTCCGCCCGCGAGGTCTGGCAGCGCGCGGAGATGATCGTGAAGGTGAAGGAGCCCGTCGAGCCCGAGTACGGGCTCCTGCAAGAGGGACAGACGATCTACACGTATTTCCACCTGGCGGCGGTCCCGCCGCTGGCCAAGGTGCTGCTCGACAAGAAGATCGCCGCGGTCGCCTACGAGACGATCCAGACCGACGACGGGCAGCTCCCGCTCCTCAAGCCGATGAGCGAGGTCGCCGGCCGGATGGCGGTCCAGGTCGGCGCGGTGATGCTGGAGAAGGAGCACGGCGGCAAGGGCATCCTCCTCAGCGGCGTCCCCGGCGTGCGGCGGGGGCGCGTCGTCATCCTGGGCGGCGGGACCGTGGGCACCAACTCGGCCAAGCTCGCGTCCGGCATGGGCGCGGAGACCGCGATCCTCGACATCAACACCAGCCGGCTGGCCTACCTCGACGACATCTTCGGATCGCGGATCCAGCCCATCTACTCGGACCAGGACCAGATCGCGAAGTACGTCCGCGACGCGGACCTGGTGATCGGCGGCGTGCTCATCCCCGGAGCGAAGGCTCCGAAGCTCGTCAGCGAGAAGCTGATCTCCCAGATGAGCGAGGGCAGCGTGGTGGTGGACGTGGCGGTCGATCAGGGCGGCTGCATCGAGACCTGCCACCCGACTACCCATGACCACCCGACCTTCACGGTGCATGGAGTGGTCCACTACTGCGTGGCGAACATGCCCGGCGCGGTGGCGCAGACCTCCACCTTCGCCCTGACCAACGCCACCATCTCCTACGGGCTGAAGCTGGCCGACCAAGGAGTGGTAGAGGCCGCCAAGCGCGACCGCGCCCTCGCCCTGGGCGTCAACACCTTCAACGGCCACGTGACCTACAAGGCCGTCGCCGAATCCCTCGACCTCCCATACACTCCCCTCGAAAAAGCTTTCTCCACCCGCCGCTGACGGGCTAAGAGATCACCGCGGAGGCGCGGAGAGCGCGGAGTGTCCTTGTTTTTTCAAGAAACCAGATCCTCCGCGCTCTCCGCGTCTCCGCGCTAATGTTTTTGTCGTGATTCTGTACAGTTGGGGGCGGGCGGGGGGGCGGGCGCTCCTATAGCAGGAATGCAGAGGGGGGAGCCAAGGTTTCCAGGGTAGTCAGGGCCGGTTAGATTGGCCGTGCGGGACCTCCGGTACGGGACACCAGGGAGCGGGATGCTCGACTTCAAGCACACCGACAGGACCCGGCGCGAGTTCGAGGGACTGGCTCTCGAGCACCTCGACCCGCTCTACTCCGCGGCGCTGCGGCTCACCAAGAACGAGCGGGACGCCGAGGACCTGGTGCAGGACACATTCCTGCGCGCCTTCCGCTTCTTCGACAAGTTCGAGCGCGGCACCAACATGAAGGCGTGGCTGTTCAAGATCCTGACCAACACCTTCATCAACCGCTACCGCCGCCGGGTGAAGGAACGCACGGTGGTCGAAGGCGCCGCGCGCGAGCAGTCGAGCGAGAAGTTCATCGTCCGCGAAACCGCGGAGGGCGCGGTCAACCCCGAGCAATACTTCTTCGACAAGCTGCTCTCCGACGACGTCCTGCGCAGCATCGACGGTCTGCCGATCGACTTCCGGCTGGTGGTGATCCTCGCCGACCTGCAAGAGTTCTCCTACAAGGAGATCGCGGAGATCCTCGACTGCCCGGTGGGCACGGTGATGAGCCGCCTCTACCGCGGCCGCAAGCTGTTGCAAAAGAACCTGGTGGCGTACGCCGTCGAGCAAGGCGTCCTGCAGGCGCCTCGGGCCATGGAGCTGGGTTCCGAGGCCGAGGAAGAAGCCGACGTGCTCGAGTTCAAGCGCCGCGCCCGAGATTGACCAGTGACCCCCCAATGCCGCGAGCTCGAGTCGTTCCTGCCGGCCTACCTGGACGGCGAGTTCGACGCGTACGAGCGGGCGAGGGTCGAGTCGCATCTCGAGGAATGCGCCGTTTGCCGGCATGCGGTACGCATCCAGGCGGCGCTCAAGGACGCGGTGAAGCGAGCCGCTCCGGCGGTGGCGCCGATCGAGCTGCGCCAGTCGGTGCGCCTGGCGCTGCGCGAGGAGGAGTTGCCCGGCTCGCGCTGGGACGGCGTGCTCCGCAACCCGCGCTCGGTGGGCCTGCTGGCCGCGGCCGTGGGTGCGGCGGTGTGGTTCCTCGCCGGCGGCCTGTCGCACCCGTTCTTCCCCACCCGGCGCTCCGGATTCGTCGACGACGGGATCGCGCTGCACCGGCGCGGCCTCCCGCTCGATTTCACGGCCAGCGACGTCAGCTCGGTCCAGCAGTGGCTGCAAGGCCGGCTCGACTTCGCCGCGCGCGTGCCGCGCTTCCGCCAGGGTCCGGCGCTGCAGGGCGTGCGCCTCTCCCAGCTGCGCTCGCACTCGGTGGCGGCGCTTTCCTACTCCGTGCCACAGTCTCCGGGAGCGCGCGTAACGCTGCTCATCGTCGACGATCCTGACGACGGCGATCCGCCCGGCTCCGTGCGCCGCGTCGCGCCGGACCGGCAAGTGTGGCTGAGTCGGAGCCGCGGCTACAATGTGGTGTCCTGGAGGACGAACGAGATCGTGTACTCCCTCATCTCCGATCTCGACGAGAGCGACGTGCTGCAGCTGGTGCAAGCGGCAGAGCTTCGGTAATACTGCAAAACCCCTTCCCGATTGATTGACCCCCGGCGCTCCGGCCCGTACTCTTTTCCTTCAGGCATCATGCCCAAGCGCATCCTGCTGATCGATTCCGACGAGTCCTTTGCGCAGGGGCTCGCGGCCGCGGCCGGCGCCAACGGCTTCGAGGCATCCACGGCGACCAACAGCGAGCAGGGCGTGGCGCTCGCGCGGCAGCAGAACCCCGATCTGATCGTGGTCTGCGTCGAGGCGCAGCCGACCAACGGCTACATGATCTGCACGCGGCTCAAGAAGGACGAGCGGCTCAAATCGATCCCCGTGATCCTCACCTCCGCCAACGCCACCCCGGACAGCTTCGAGAAGCACAAGAAGCTCAAGACGCGCGCGGAGGACTACCTGATCAAGCCGTTCGGGGCGCGGGCGATGTTGCAGATGGCGGCGCGGCTCTTGGGCGCGCCCGCCCCGGAGGTGGAGGAGCAGCTCGTCTCGATGGACGACGAGTCCCTCGGGCTGGGGGACGGCACCTCGGGCGAGGACGAACCGATCCAGCTGGACGAGGAGGAAGCCGCGCAAGCTCACAGCGCGAACGACGACCCCGTCGTCGAGCTGGAGGAGCTGGTCGAGATGGACGACGCCCCCGCGCCGGCCAACCGGGGAGGCGGGGACGAGGACCTGGCGATGTTCGACCAGGCGTTCGATGCGCTGCAGCCCTCCGGCGGCACCGGAGCGATTCCGGTGGAGAAGCCGCGCCTGCGAGTCGCGCCGGATCCCGCTCCCGAGCCACGAGAAAGGCGGCGCGAGCCGACCGAGCTGTCCGCTCCCACGGACGAGCAGCTGCTCGGCCTGGACGAGGAGTCCCTGCTCACGGAGCTCGAAGCGAGCTCGGTCCGCAAGGCCCCGCCGCGGCCCTCCCCCCTTCCCTCTCCCAAGGCGGCGCCCCGCCGCCGCTCCAGCACGGCGAAGAGTCCCGCCGAGCTCCGGCAGGCGCTGGAGGCCACGGAGAAGGAGCTCGCCGAGCTGCAGGAACAGCAGGGCGCGCTGGAAGAGCAGGCGCAGGAGCTCAAGGAGCAGGCGGTGAAGCGCGACGCCTCCGCCAAGGCGCTGCAGCAGCGCGCCGGCGCGCTGGCCGCCGCGGCCAAGAAGTTCGAGCGCGAGCTGACCGCGGCGCGCGAGGAGCTGAAGGCCGGAGGCGGCAAGCGGCTCGAAACGGAGCTGGAGAAGGCCCGCGAAGAAGTGTCGGCGCTCACCGGAGAGAAGGAGCTGCTCCGCGAGGAGCGCGACGAGCTGCGCAAGCAGCTGACGGATGCCCAGGCCGCGGCCCGGCAAAACGAGGAGCGCGCGGTCCGCGCGTACCAGAAGATGAAGGGCGACGACAAGCTGCGGGAGCGGATGCGCAAGGCCCTGCAGATCGCGCTGGCGCTCCTCGAGGATGGCGCCGTCGACACCGGGTCCGGGCCGGAAGCGGAGAAGAAGAAGTCCGCCTGATCGAGTGGCGCGCAGACCGAAGCAGACCTGGCCAAGGGCCCCGCGGCGGAAAACCGACGGAACGCGTCAGCGTAGAACGTCCGATTGCCGACAGAGGAGCCTGACCGAACATTTGGCTGGAAGGGGTGCCGCGAGGGCGACCGCGCGCGACGGCGGCGGCCGGTCAATCGGATCAGCGTCTCGCCGCGCTGCCGGCCTACGGCTGGAGAGGCGCTTCAGGCCTTCTTTTCCAGGAGCTTCTTGGCTTGCGCCTGCAGCGCGTTGGAGACGTTGCGGTTCTTGGAGAGCGACTTGAGCTCGCTCTGCCGCAGCAGGGAGAGGAAGCGCATGGCCACCGCCACCGGCACCTTGGGATTGTTCACCAGGTTGACCTTGATCGTGTAGTTCTTCACGAGGAGGCGGTTGTTGTAGATGTGCTGGAGCACCTCGTGCGGCGAGGTGCGCGAGTTGGCGATCTTGGCGATCTCGCCCTCGGTGATGCGAGCGCTCTGCACCACCGCCAGCTGCACCAGCTTGTTGGGATCGCGCAGCAGGATGGTGCGGACTTCTTTGTTGCCCTTCTTGTTCGCCCACTCGATCTTCTTGGCGATGGAGAGCTTCTGGATCTGCTGCTGGATGGTGAGCCGTATCTTCTTGCCGTCGGCGTCGAGCTCCTCGTCCTCCTTCGGCTCGTCGGGCGTCTCGCCGGCGTGATCGGCCGCGCCGATCTGCTCCAGCGCCTCCTCGGCGCCGGCCTCTTCGATCGCGGCCTTGGCCGCCGCCTCCGCGGCGGCCTCCTCGTCCGCGGCCGCTCCCAGCACGCGCTTGCGGGCGGCCTGGAAGGCCGGCATGTCCGCGAGCACCAGGCCGGACCGGACGCAGAAGTCGGTGACGTTGTCCACCGTCGAGGGACGCATGGCGGGGTTGTCGACCAGCGCCCGCACGATGCCGTCGTGCCGCAGGAGGCGCAGCTGGTTCTGCGCGACGATCTCCAGGAGCTTCTCCTGCGGCATCGCCGCCACCCGGGCCACCGCCTCGTCCGGCGTGGACGGGTTCAAGATCAGCATCTCCAGGTACTCGGGCTTCGCAGCCAGCGCCGAGACGAAGTAGTCCAGGACGTGCGGGTCGGCGGTCTCGTCCCGCAGCACGACCGCCAGGATCCGGTCGGCGAGGCCCGCCGCGCTCTTGGCCGCCGTCTCGCGCACGTTCGCGTCGGTATCGAAGGTGAGCATGAACAGCGCGGTGGCCATGTCCCTGGGGGCCATCGGCACCAGGCCCTTGGCGCCCATCATCCGCAGCGGCGCCGGCGCCTTCGGATCGACGTGCTTCTGGAAGTTCGCCGGCAGAACGTCGAGGGAGAGCGGACAGGCCGCCTGCGCGGTCGCTTCGCCCATGCGGCCTCCTGCTCTATCCAGCCTGCCGCGGGGGCAGCGCCTGCGGCGCGGGCTCGTCCGGGAAATCCTGGAACGAGAGCGTCGGATCGAAGCGCCGGCCGGAGAGCTTCCAGCTGAGCTTGCCCAGCCACTTGTTGAGGAAGAAGTTGCGCGGCAGCCACGGGATCGGCGGCGGGCGCCGCAGCCCCAGGCTGAGGAACTCCTGGCGCACCCGCGGGTCGTTGGGGGCCAGCTCCATGGCGCGCTGCAACGCCCGGACCGCCTGCTCCTTGTTGCGGGTCACGACCAGCGCCCTGGCCAGATTGACGAGCATCTCGGTGGTGGCCGGTCCGCGGCGCACCGCCTCCTCGCAGAAGCGGATCCCGCGCTGCCGGTCGCCCTCCACCAGCACCAGGGTCAGCCCGTAGTTGGAGAGCACCCAAACGTCGTTCAGGTTGCGCCGGTACGCCTTCTCGAAGATCTGGTGCGCCGCGCCGCGGTCGGTGTCGAGCAGGGCCCGGCCCTCCTCGATGATGTTGTTCAGCTCGGCGGCGGGCAGCGCCTGGTGCTGGGGCGCGTGCGTGGGAGGCGGCGGCAGGTTCGGCCGCGCCATCCGGGTCGGCGTCCGGGTCGGGCGCGGCGCGACCTTCACCACGGCGCGGAGGTGGTCCTGCTCGGCGGGGGACGCCCCGCGAGGCGGCGGCGCCCCCGGCTTCGAGTCCTTCGGCCCCTCGTCCATTTCACCCTTCCCGCGAGTCGCCGGCGGCGAGCCGCGAGCCCGGTCCTAGGCTTGATTGCGTTGATAGATGATCCGCAGCCCGTCGAGCGTGAGCTGCTCGTCCACGATCTCGATCCGCTTTGAGACGTTGGCGATCAGCGGCGCAAGGCCTCCGGTCGCGACGATCTTCACCGAGAAGCCCAGCTCCTCGGCCATGCGCGAGCAGATCGAATCCACCAGGCCCGCGTACCCGAACACAAGGCCGCTCTGCATCGAGGAGACCGTGTTGCGGCCCACCACTTTGTCCGGCTTGTCGAAGGCGACCCGGGGGAGCTTGCTGGCGTGCTGGAAGAGCGCTTCCATCGAGATGGCGATCCCCGGCGCGATCGCGCCTCCCAGGTATTCGCCCTTCGGCGACACCGCGTCGAAGGTGGTGGCGGTGCCGAAGTCGACGATGATCAGCCCTTGCGGCCACTTCTCGTACGCGGCCACCGCGTTGACGATGCGATCCGCGCCGACCTCCCGCGGGTTGTCGTAGAGGACCGGCATGCCGGTCTTGATCCCGGGACCCACCAGCAGCGGCTTCTTCCCGAAGAACCGCTTGCACATCTGCTCCAGCGGAAACTGCATGGGCGGGACCACGCTGGAAATGATCACGTCGTGGACCTGCTCCATCTGGATCCCGGCGAAATCGAACAGGGTGCGCAGCTGCAGGCCATACTCGTCGCCGGTGCGATCCTTCTCCGTCTGGAATCGGAAGGACTCGCGCAGGACCGGCTTCGGCGCGAGATCGAACAGCCCCAGCACCGTGTTGGTGTTGCCGACGTCGATGGCGAGGAGCATCTGGCGAGTATCGGCACCCCGAGAGTGGCGGTCAACAAAGGACCGTGGGCCTTTTGCCTACAGCACCTTGCAGTAGCTGACGTCGCCCGCCAGCACCCGAGTCAATGCCTCATCCTCCGTACGCACGAGCAGCGCGCCGTCGTCGGCAAGATCGACGGCATCGCCTTCCACCAGGCCCGGATCGAGCTCCACCCGCACCCTCCGGCCCAGCGTGGAGGAGAGCTGGCGCCAGCGGTCCCGCACCGGCGCGAACCCCTCCACGTCGTGCAGCGCGAGCCACTCGTCCAGCGCCTCGAGGAGCCGGGCGCAGGCGAGCGCCCGCGGGACCTCTTCGCCCTTCTCGATCCGCAGGCTGGTCGCCTGGTCCTCGAGCTCCTCGGGGAAGTCCTCGGGGAGGAGTCCGCAGTTGAGCCCCACGCCCAGCACCACGTGGCGCGCTCTCTCCCCGTCCGCCCGAAGCTCGGTCAAGATCCCGGCCAGCTTCCGGCCGCCGCACTCGACGTCATTGGGCCACTTGATCCGCGCGGTCGCCGAGCCGAGCTCGCGGGCCGCCTCGCACACCGCCACCGCTGCCGCCAGGGTGATCTCGGGAGCGCGCGCGGCGGCGATCGAAGGGCGCAGGATGACCGAGAGCGCGATCGACTTGCCGGGCGGGGCGATCCAGGATCGCCCCCGGCGGCCGCGCCCCTGGGTCTGCAACTCGGCGATGACCACCTCGCCGTGCCGCGCCCCCAGCTCGGCCAGCCGGTGCGCCTCGTCGTTGGTCGAAGGCAATTCCGCGTAATGATGGATCGCTCGGCCGATCTCCGCGGTGCCCAGCAGCGGAGCGATCTCCCGCTCCGACAAGCCCGCCGGCATTCCGGCCAGCCGGTACCCGCGCCCGCCAGAGGCCTGGATCACGTAGCCGCGCGCGCGCAGCGAATCGAGGCGCTTGAGCAGCTCGGCGCGGGGAACGTCGAGCTTGTCGCAGAGCACCGAACCGGAGACGAAGTCGTCGTCGCACTCGAGCAGCATGCCCAGCACGAACGCGTCCTGGCGATCGTCGGTCCAATGCGCGTACTCGGCCTCGCCGGGAGGGGACGAGACCAGCGGGCTCACGCCCGACCCTCCACGATCAGGCTCAAGTCGACCGCCGGAGCGGAGTGCGTCAGGGCTCCCACGGAAACGTAGTCTACTCCGCAGGCGGCGATGCGCTGCAAGCGGTCCAGGGTGATCCCGCCCGACGCCTCGGTGGGAGCGCGGCCCGCGACCTGCTTCACTGCCGCCGCCAGCTCGCGATCGCCGAGGTTGTCGAGCAGGAGCAGATCGGCCCCGGCGGCGAGCGCCTCCTCGATCTGCTCGGGAGTGCTCACTTCCGCCTCGACCCGCAGGAGAGGCGAGGCGGCGGCCTTGGCGCGCCGCACCGCCTCGCCGACCCCGCCGGCAGCGGCCGCGTGGTTGTCCTTCACCAGGATTCCGTCGAACAGCGCTCCGCGGTGGTTCCCGCCCCCGCCGGCGCGCACGGCGGCCTTCTCCAGCGCGCGCATCCCGGGGCTGGTCTTGCGCGTATCGAGCAGGCGGGTCCGGGTACCGCGCAGCGCCTGGGCGTACCGCTGGGTGAGCGTGGCGATGCCGCAGAGGCGCTGCAGGAGATTCAGCGCGGTCCGCTCGGCGCTGAGCAACCCGCGCAGGCGGCCGCGCACCCGCAGCACCCCGGCTCCGGCGGCGGCCGCATCGCCCTCGCCGAGCAAGGGCGCAAGCTCGCAGTCCGCGTCCAGCGCGCGGAAGACGCGGGCGGCGGCGGAGACGCCGGAGACGATCAGCGGCTCCTTGGCGACCACCAGCGCGGTGCCCCGCGCCTGCGGCGGAACGCAGGCTTCGGCGGTGCGGTCGCCCGGGCCGACGTCCTCTTCGAGCGCCAGCTCGATGAGGCGGCCGACGGCGTCGCCGGGCCGCCCCAGGTCCAGCGGCACCGCCACCGGCCGCGGATTCATCCGCTCACGCCGCGCCATGAACAGCGTAGCGCCGCCCTATCGGCGGCGGCTACCGCCGCGAGCGGCGAGCCTTGCCTGCCTTCTTGCCGCCGCCCTTCTTCTTGCCCTTGGCGGAGCGGCGGCTCGATTTCGCGGCCGCGCGCCGGGTCGCCTTCTTCGGCTTGGACTTGCCGCCCGCCTTGGCGGCCGCCTTCCGGGCGCCCTTGCCGCGTCCGGCTGCCTTCTTCGCCGCGCGCTTCGGCCGGGACGGCTTGGGAGGCTTGGTCAACCGCTCCTGCAGCTTGGCCGCGTCCTTCGCCATCTCCTGCAGCTTCTCCTCGGCGCTCTGCACGCCGGTCTCCAGCACGTCGGCGGCCTTTTCCATCAGTCCGCGGGCGAGGTTCTTCATCCGGGAAAGCGCCTGCGTCGCGGTGCTCTCGCCGCCTCCGCCCGGAGAGGACGAGCCAGGCTGGCCGCCCTCCGGCGAACCGCCGTAGCCGCCCGGACCGCCTTCGGACCGCGACCCGTCGCCTCCGCCGTGTCCGGGCCCGCCGGGCCCGCCGTGCGTGCCCATCTGGTCCATGCTGCGGTGCCCCTGCTCGGGCTTCTCGCCGCCCGAGCCGCCGTTGCTCCCGCTCTTCTGCTCGTTCATTCCATCCTCCGCTCTCGTGACGCGATCCAGGTGGCGCGTCAGCTTGTCCCGTTTCTCTTCCAGCTCTGCCGCGCGGGCGCGGTCCTTCTCGACCACTTCGGCCGGCGGTGCACTTCCACCTCGGGCTCGACGTGCGCCGCGGCCTGCCGCGGCCGCGGCGCGCCGGGCGCCAGCACCTGCACTTCGGAGGCGTTGGCCAGGCGGCTGAACGCCTGGCGATGCGCCTCGAAGAGCCGTTGCGCCGCCCCGTCCCGCGGGACCAGCACCAGCGGCACCGCCTGATTGGGCGGCAGGTTCACCTCGCCGCGCAGGCTGCGCGCGCCGTCGATGGCGCGCACCAGGGCGTCCATCTCCGCTTCGGCGCGGGGGTCGAGCAGCGAGTCCGGCGCCGGATAGCGCTCGATCATGATGGAAGGCGCGTGGAAGCTGCGCTTGGGCAGCCGCTGCCACACTTCCTCCGTCACGAAAGGCATGAACGGATGCAAGAGCCGCAGCGCGCCTTCCAGCGACTGCAGCAGCGCCGCCTGCGTTCCGGCGCGCTCCGCCGGGCTGCGGTCGCCGTACAGGGCCGGCTTGGACAGCTCGATCGCCCAGTCGCACAGCTCGCCCCAGACGAACCGGTAGATGCCGTTCGCCGCGTCGTTGAGACGGAGCTCCTCCATCGCCTGCCGGGTCTCGTCCGCGCAGCGCTGGAACCGGGAGAGGATCCAGCGATCGTAGACGCTGGCCGGAGGCGCCGGGCGATCCGGGTCGTAGCCGTCGGCGCTGCGAAGCACGAAGCGTGCGGCGTTCCAGATCTTGTTGGCGAAGGCGCGATATCCCTCGATGCGCTTCTCGTCCAGCTTGATGTCGCGCCCCTGGCCGGCCATGGACGCCAGCGTGAAGCGCAGCGCATCCGCGCCGTACTTGGCGGTGAGGTCGAGCGGGTCGATCACGTTCCCGCGGGTCTTGGACATCTTCTCGCCGTGCTTGTCGCGCACCATCGCGTGCAGGAAGACCACCCGGAAGGGGACCTCCCCGGTGAAGTGCAGGCCCAGCATGGCCATCCGGGCGACCCAGAAGAAGAGGATGTCGAACCCGGTCTCCATCACCGAGTTCGGATAGAAGGTGCGCAGCGCGGGGGTGTCGTCCGGCCAGCCGAGGGTCGAGAAGGGCCACAACCCGGACGAGAACCAGGTGTCCAGAACGTCCGGATCCTGGGTCAGCCGGCCCGAGTGGCAGGTCTCGCATTCGCGGGGCGTCTCCCGCGCCACCGTCACGTGGCCGTACTCGCAGTACCAGGCCGGGATCTGGTGGCCCCACCACAGCTGGCGCGAGACGCACCAGTCGTGGATGTTGCGCAGCCAGCGGAACAGCTCCGCCTTCCACTGCTCGGGCACGAAGCGGATCCGGCCCGCCTCGACCGCCTCGATCACGGGATCGGCCAGCGGCTTCGTCTTGACGAACCACTGCTTGCTGAGAAGCGGCTCGACGACCCCTTCGCAGCGCTGGCAGCGGCCCAGGGCAAGGTGGTGCATCTCGCTGCCGCGCTCGAGCCCCAGCTCCTTCAAGGCAGCCTTGATCGCGGGCCGCGCGGCGATCCGGTCCTGGCCCTTGAAGCGGCCGGCGTTCTCGTTCAGCGTGCCGTCCAGGTTGAGGATGTTGATCATCGGGAGCCGGTTGCGCTTGCCGGCCTCGAAATCCTCGAAGCTGTGCGCCGGAGTGACCTTGACCGCTCCGGTGCCGAACTTCGGGTCCACCAGCTCGGCGTCGGCGATGATGGGGATGGTCCGATCCAGCAGCGGGTGCTTCACCAGCTTCCCGATCATTGCCTTGTAGCGCGGGTCGTCCGGGTGCACGGCGACCGCCGTGTCCCCCAGCATCGTCTCCGGACGGGTGGTGGCCACCACGATCTCGCCCGAGCCGTCCGCGAGCGGATAGGCGAACTTGTACAGCTCGGCCTGCGCGTGCTCCTCGTGCTCCACCTCCAAATCGCTCAGCGCCGTGCGGTCCTTCACGCACCAGTGGATGAGCCGCTCCGATCGGTAGAGCAGCCCTTCCTGGTAGAGGCGCACGAACGCCTCGCGCACGGCGCGCGAGGAGTGCTCGTCCATGGTGAAGCGCTCGCGCTCCCAGTCGAGCGAGGCGCCCAGCGCGCGATGCTGCTGCGCGATCCGGCTGCCGTACTGATCCTTCCATTGCCAGACGCGCCGGATGAACTCGGCGCGTCCCAGGTCGTGCCGGGACTTCCGCTCGGTGCGGAGAAGCTCGCGCTCGACCACCAGCTGGGTGGCGATACCCGCGTGATCGATGCCGGGCTGCCAGAGCGCATTGAAGCCGCTCATCCGCTTCCACCGGGTCAGCGCGTCCTCGATCGTCGCGGTGAGCGCGTGTCCCAGGTGGAGACTGCCGGTCACGTTCGGCGGCGGCAGGACGATGCAATACGGTGGCCTGTCCGAAACGTCCTGGGCGTGGAAATAGCCCCGCTGTTCCCATTCGCGCGCCCAGCGCGGCTCGACCTGGGACGGCTCGTAGGGCTTGTCCAGCTCGGGCCCTACCGCGATCCCGGTCTCCGTCGCCGCCATCTGAACGGGCTCCTCCAAACGCGCACGTCGCGTCGCGTGGAGATACCACATGCGGCAGTGGATGGAAGTGCTGCGGTCACAGCGGCTTCCAGGCGGCCCGGAAGCTCTTACGCTCCGCGCTCCTTCATCAAGCGCTCGAGCTCCTCGCGGATGATCGTTTCCGCCAGCTCCGGCACGACTTCCCAGGCAATTTTCTCGATCACCTCGCGCGATGCCTTGGAGAGCGCCTCCCGGAGCAAGGCTTCGCCACCGTCGGCGGACGCGCCGCGCGCCCCTGGTACGACAGACAGCGCAGGTTGCTTGGCGGAGGGTTGCGGAGGCACGGCTCGTAGAGCCGCAGGGGCGGATGCAGGCGCCTCCTCGACGATGTCGTCGACTTCCATCGGGATCTCTTCGTCCGTCGCCGGGACAGCCAAGCGGTCGGTGTACTCGCGGGCGGGGGGCGGGGCAGATTTCGCCTGTGGCATCGCAGGCTTGCTGACTGGAGGCACCTTCGCAGTCGGCGGCCGCGCGCCGGCGGCCGGCGGCGGGCGCGAGTTGGCCGGGCCAGGAGGCCTGGGCGCTGCCTGCGCAGCGGGCCGGGCGCCCGGGGGGACGGCTCCAGGTGGACGAGAAGGGGCTGGGGCCCCAGGCCTGGGCGCAGCCGCGGGCGCTCCAGGTGGACGGGAGGTGGGGGCAGCGGGCTTCATCCCGGGCACGGTGGGCGGCCGCGCCATCTGGATCGTGTGGCCCTGCGCGGCACCGGACGGGGGAGGGCGTGAAGCAGGCGCGGACGGCGCGGGAGGACGCGACGGAGGGGCGGCGGGCCGGGCCGGCGCTGGCGCGGCCGGCTTCGGTGCCGCCACCGGAACGGCCTTGGGATTCGCGAGGATCTGCTTGACCTGGTCGATCAGCTTCTGCGAGTCGAAGGGCTTGGGCATGTGGCCGTTCGCCCCCACCGCAATCGCCTTGGCGGGATCGATCGGCGTTCCGCCGCCGAGCAGCAGCACGGGGATGTGCCGAATGCCCGCATCCGCTCGCACCTTCTCGCACAATTCGTAGCCACCCAGTCCGGGCATCCCGACGTCGGCGAGAATGAGGTCCGGCTTCGCCTCTCGTGCCTGGGAAAGCGCCTCGTTCCCGTCCGACACGATGGTCAAGATGACGTCCTCGGCCCTGAACGTCATCTCCACGGCCTTCTGGATGGTGACCGAGTCGTCGGCGAGGAGCAGGGACTTGGGCACTGGTGCGTCGCCTCCGGACGGATACAGGACAGGGAGCATTCCACCTGTACCCCGTCCTCGCGCAGGCAGGCAAGCTTTCGGAATTCCAGCGGAGCCGCCTTATCGGCGGGGGGTTGCGGCCTCGGACAGGCGCCGCAAATCCGGCTCGTCGTACAGAGGCTGAGGGCTTCCTTCCGGCACGGGCAAGCGCTGGCGGTTCGACCAGTACACCCGCATACCGACTCGCGAGGCGCCCGGAACGTCGTGCGCCGAGCCCGCCACGAAGAGCACCCGATCCGGAGGCAGGCGCAGCGCGTCCAGCGCTGCCTGGTACGCGCGAGGATCGGCCTTGTATGCGCCCGACCGCTCCGCGCTCATCACCAGCTCGAATCGGCCGCCCGTCGCCGCCGCGGCGATCTCCGCCAGGCGCTGCGAGCAGTTGGTGACGATCGCCAGCCTCTTTCCAGCCAGTTGCTGCAGCACCTCCGGCGCCTCGGGCCAAGGCTTCAGCTCGCCCCAGCGCGCCACCAGCTCGTCGCGCTTTGCCGCGGGCACCCCCGCGTCGGCCGCCGCCTCCGCGAGAATGTCCTCGTACGATCTGTAGGACCCCTGCGCAGTGACCCGGCGAAGCGAAGCGAGGCGCCAGGTTCGGCCCAGCGCCTCGTCACCGGCAACGCGCGTATAAAGCGACCATGAGTCGAGCAGCGCAGTCAGCAGATCGAAAGCGACTGCGTCGAAGAGTGCCACTCAATAGTCCAGATCATCGCCGCCGCCGTAGTCCATGCCGCCCATCCCGCCCATGCCACCCATCCCCGCGCCGGCGCCGGCGCCGCCCGCCTTCTTCCGCTTCGGCTTCTCCGCCACCAGCGCCTCGGTGGTCAGCAGCAGCCCGGCCACGCTGGCCGCGTTCTGCAGCGCGGTGCGGGTCACCTTGGTCGGGTCGATCACGCCGGCCTGCACCAGGTCCTCGTACTTGTCGGCTCGGGCGTTGTAGCCGAATCCACCCTTCCCCTCCTGCACTTTCTGCAGGACGATGCTCGGCTCGAGCCCGGCGTTCTGCACGATCCGCCGCAGCGGCTCCTCGATGGCGCGGCGGACGATCTGCACGCCGACCTTCTCGTCGCCCTGGCCGATCTTGTCGAGCGCCTTCTGCGAGCGGACGAAGGCCACGCCGCCGCCGGGGACGATGCCTTCCTCCACCGCCGCGCGGGTCGCGTGCAGCGCATCCTCGACGCGGGCCTTCTTCTCCTTCATCTCCGTCTCGGTGGCGGCGCCCACTTGGATGACCGCCACGCCGCCGGCCAGCTTGGCCAGGCGCTCCTGCAGCTTCTCCTGGTCGTAGTCGGAGGTGGTCTCCTCGATCTGCGCCCGGATCTGCTTGATGCGCCCCTCGATCTCGCTCTTCTTGCCGGCCCCGTCGACGATGGTGGTGTTGTCCTTGTCGATGGTGACCCGCTTGGCGCGGCCCAGGTCGGCCAGAGTCGCCTGGTCGAGCTTGCGCCCCAGCTCGTCGGCGATCACCTTGCCGCCGGTCAGGACCGCAATGTCCTGCAGCATCTCCTTGCGGCGGTCGCCGAAGCCGGGGGCCTTGACCGCCGCGACCTTGAGCGTGCCGCGCAGCTTGTTCACCACCAACGTGGCGAGCGCCTCGCCCTCCACTTCCTCGGAGATGATCAGGATCGGCTTGCCGGTCCGCACCACCTGCTCGAGCAGGGGGATCAGGTCCGCCATCGCGGAGATCTTTCGCTCGGTGATCAGGATGTACGGCTCGTCCAGCTCCGCCACCATGCGGGCCGGGTCGGTGACGAAGTACGGCGAGACGTAACCGCGGTCGAATTGCATCCCCTCGACCACCTTCAGGGTCGTCTCCAGGCCCTTCGCCTCTTCGACGGTGATGACCCCTTCCTTGCCCACCTTCTCCATCGCCTCGGCGATGATGTTGCCGATGGTGTCGTCGCCGTTGGCGCTGATGGTGCCGACCTGCGCGATCTCGGTCTTGCCCTGGGTCTTGGTGGACAGCTTCTTCAGCTCGCCGACGACCTTGTCCACCGCCTGGTCGATGCCGCGCTTGAGCGCCATCGGGTTGTGGCCGGCGGCGACCAGGCGCTGGCCTTCGGCGTAGATGGACGAGGCGAGCACCGTCGCGGTGGTGGTGCCGTCACCCGCGACTTCCGAGGTCTTGGTGGCCACCTCGCGCACCATCTGGGCGCCCATGTTCTGGAAGTGGTCGGCGAGGTCGATCTCCTTCGCCACGGTGACCCCGTCCTTGGTGACGGTGGGGGCGCCGAATGATTTCTCCAGGACCACGTTGCGCCCCTTGGGGCCCAACGTCACGGCGACGGCGTCGCTGAGGATCTGGACGCCGCGCAGGATCTGGTCGCGCGCGGCCTGGTGAAAGCTGATCTCCTTGGCGGCCATGGAAAACCTCCGGGTGCAGGGCGGACTGGAAGCCCGCCGGTCAACGGGGGCGCGAATGTAGACAGGTGGCCGGGCCTGTCAAGGGATACCGGGGGCCGGGGTGAACAAGCGCTTGTCACCCGGCGTCCCATGGTCTACCAACAGCGCTCCCGGAAGGAGCCCGCATGCACGCGCTCGCCGCGTTCGCCTTGTTGCTCGCCCAGGCCAATGCGGGCGCCGCTGCACCGGCCGCGCCTCCGCCTGGCGCGACCGGGTCGGGCGCGGGAAGAGTCAGCGGGAAGGTGACGCTCACCGGGCTGCCGCCCAAGCTGGCTCCGCTGCCGGTCACCCGAGACATCAAGACCTGTGGGACGAGCAAGCCGGACGAGGCGCTCGAGGTGGGCCAGGGGGGCGGGGTGAAGAACGCGGTGCTCTGGATCGCCGACGGCCCGAAGCCTTCCAGGGCCGACAAGATCAAGGTGACCCTCGATCAGAAGCAGTGCGAGTTCACCCCGCACGTGGTGGCGATGCCCGCCGGGGCCACGCTGGACATCGTGAACGGAGACAAGCTGTTCCACAACGTGCACGCGCGCGACGCCGACAAGACCGTCTTCAACTACGCCATGCCGGTGCCCAACCACGTCATCCCCAAGCCGCTCAAGCAGCCGGGCCTCCTCCGCATCACCTGCGACGTCCATCCCTGGATGCGCGCCTGGGTCGACGTGCTGCCGACCTCGGCGTTCGCGGTGACCGACGAGGCGGGGAGCTACACGATCTCCGGCGTGCCCCCGGGAAAGCACACTCTGCGCCTCTGGCACGAGCGGCTCGGCGACAAGGAGCAGCAAGTGGGGGTCACGGCAGGCGGCACGGCCACGGTGGACGTGCAGCTGACGCCGCGCTGATGGCCCGCCTCGATCCCGCCTTCCTCGTTCCCTGGGTCCGCGCCGAGCTGGAGGCGCTCGGCGAGGGCGGCGCCCTCGACGCGCACGCCGCACGCGCGCAGCAGGACGGGCTCGACCCCGACGAGGCGGAGCTGGACGCCGCTTCCGATCTCGCCGCCCGACGCGGCCTGGCCGCCGCCCTGGAAGGCGCCGCGGCTCCGCTCTGGCTGGCCGAGGTGCGCGAGGCGCGCGGACCGTCCGAGCGGGTGGAGCGGAGCGGCCCTGCCTGCACGGCGTGGCTCCGCGCGACCGCCGGAGCCGGGCAGCGTCTCGCGCGGCTCGTCGCCATATTGGTCGAGGATCCCCGATCCGTGGTGGCCGAGCTGGCCGGCCTGGGCGGCACGCCGGGCTGCGCCACCCGCTGATCGTCGGCTATACACTCCCGGCCGTGGCCGAGCCGGGCACCTCCCTGACGCTGAGCGCTCCGCAGGGTCCCGCGCGAGCCGGCCACTACGGGCCGTTCGCGCGGTGGCTGCTCTCGCGGATGTTCCGCTCGATCGCCTTTCCCGACGAGGCGCGGGAGGCGCTCCGCGCAGCCGCGGCGCTGGGGACGCCGGTCTACGTGCTGCGATCCTCGTCTCTCCTCCATCTCCTGTTCTTCAACTGGAGCTTCTGGCGGCTGGGTCTCCCCATCGCCCGCGCCGCGACCGGCTTGGGCTACCGGATCTTCGCTCCCTTCGCCCGCTGGTACCTGGGCGGAGAGCAGGTCCGCCCTCCGGCCGCGGCGCTGGACAAGTCGTCCGCCCAGGTAGTCGAGGCGGTGCGCCAGGGCGAGGCGGCGCTGGTGTTTCTGCGCATGCCCCGCACGCTGCCCAGCGCGGTGGCGGTGCTGGCCGATCCCTTCCCGGGCCTCACCGCGCTCCAGCACGAGCAGCCGATGCAGCACATCCAGCTGGTCCCGATCACGCTGGTCTGGAGACGGCGTCCGAAGAAGCTGGAGGGCGGCCTGCGCGACTTCCTCTTCGGCGACCCGGACGAGCCGGGAGCGCTGCGCAGCTTCCTCGCCTACGCGCTGCATCGCAAGCAGGCGATGATCAAGGTAGGCGCACCCATCGATCTGGCGTCGGTGGTGGCGGAGCAGCCGCAGGCCGGGGCGGGCCGCATCGCCCGCCAGGTGCGCGGGGCGCTCTACCAACACCTGGCCCGCGAAGCGCGAGTCGTCACCGGGCCGCCCCTCAAGTCGCCCCAGCGGGTGATCGATCAGACCCTGAACGACCTGCAGCTGCGGCGCACCCTGGCGGAGATGGCGCGCGAGCGCGGGCGCGCCGACGACTCGCTGGACCGCGAGGCGCGCAAGGACCTGCGCGAGATCGCCGCCCGATACAACCCGTTCGCGGTCGACGTGCTCAAGCGCATCGCCGGCTGGATGTTCCGCCGCATCTACGACGGCGTGGACGTGGACGAGGCGGGCATGAAGCGGCTGGCGGAAGCGGGCGCGCGGGCCCCGCTGGTCCTGTGCCCCTCGCACAAGAGCCACTTCGACTACATGGTCCTGTCCGTCGTCTGCGACGACTACGGTCTGCAGCCGCCGCACATCGCCGCCGGCGACAACCTGAATTTCTGGCCGGTGGGCCGCTTCCTCCGCCTGGGCGGCGCCTTCTTCATCCGGCGCAGCTTCAAGGGCGACCGGGTGTATTCGGCCGTGATGCAGGCCTACGTGAAGCGCCTGCTCCGCGACGGTTTCACCCAGGAGTTCTTCGTCGAGGGCGGCCGTTCGCGCACCGGCAAGCTGCTCCCGCCCAAGCTGGGGATGCTGACCCTGGAGGTGGAAGCCTGGCTCACCGGAGTCCGCCCGGACGTCATGTTCGCCCCGATCTCCATCTCCTACGAGAAGATCGCCGAGGCCGGCAGCTACCAGCACGAGCTGCTCGGAGGGGAGAAGCAGAAGGAGGACGCCAAGGCCCTCCTCTCCGCGACCAAGGTGCTGCGCACGCGGCTGGGGCGCATCACCATCCGGGTGGGCGACCCGATCTCGCTGGCCAGGCTGTTCGCCGAGCGCGGAGTCGATCCGAAGAACCACGCGCAGGAGGAGCGCCGCGCCCTGGTGCGGGCGCTCGGGTTGCGGGTGGCGGCCGGGATCAACCGTGCCACGCCGCTGGCGCCCGTGGGGCTCGTCTCCGCCGTGCTGCTCAGCCACGACCGGCGCGGCATGTCCGAGGAGGAGGTGCTGTCGCGGGCGGAGTTCCTCCACCAGGCCGCGCTGGACGTGGGGGCGCGCGCTCCCGCCTGGCAGGTGGGGAGCGCGGGGGCGGGACTTCCGCCTTCCAGCCTGCGCGATTCCGGCCTGGTGCAGCGCACGCTGCAGCTTCTGGCCGCCGACGGGAACGTGAAGCTGACGGAGGCGGGCGGACAGCGCTTCTATTCGGTGGTCGAGGAGCGCCGGATGGCGCTCGACTACCACAAGAACGCGATCCTCCACTTCCTGGTGGCTCCGGCGATCCTGGCGCTCGCGGTGCGCAGCTACGGCGGGCAACGCGCTCCTCGTGCAGTGGTGCTGGACCGCGCCCGGGAGCTTTCCAGGCTGCTCAAGCACGACTTCATCTTCGAGCCCGGACGGTCGCTCGAGTCCACGGTCGAGGAGATGCTGCAGCTGCTGGTCCGCTGGGGAATCGTGGTGCGCGAGGGCGACGAGGTGGTGCCGGTCTCCGCGGGCGTGCGCCTGGGGCAGCTGCTAGGGGACCTGTTGCGGCCCTATCTCGAGGGGATCCTGCTGGCCGTCGACGCCTTGGAGCCGCTGCTGGCGGCGCCGATGCCGGCTCGGGAGTGGACGCAGAAGGCGCTCGACCGGGGCCGGGCGGCCTGGCTCGCTGGACGGGTGCGGCGGCTGGAGTCCTTGTCGAAGGCGACCCTGGAGAGCTCGCTGGTGATGCTGCGCGAGCGCGAGGTGGTGCGCGGCGCGCGCCTGGAGCTGACGCCCGAGTTCCGCAGCCGGGAGAAGATCGCCGAGCTCGCGGAAGAGGTGGACCAGTACCTGCGGTGACGCGAAGCTAGTGGGCCAGGTCCGCGACGAAGCTGCGGCCGAAGTGTTGCTCGAGGGCGGCGATGAACTGGGCCGGAAGCCCTGCCAGGCGGGCCAGCTCGGAGGCGCGCTCGAAGGAGGCCGCGGAGAGCCGGTAGCTCGCGAACCAGGCGGCGCCGGCGGCCAGCGACACGCCCAGGACCGGGGCCGCGGTGTGCCAATCGTGCTGGATTCCGGCTCCCTGAACGAGACCCACGATCGTGCCGATCGCGCAGGCGATCCAGAGCGGGGTGCGCACCCAGGCGAGGAGCACGGAATTCCAGCGCAGCTTCTTCAGCTCGATGCCGCGGCCCTCGCTCCCCTTCTCCTCGAACACGACGTAGGAGGCGAGCGGGATCAGCGGTACGAAATTGATGTGGAAGAACCTGGTGCGGACGCAGAACAGGCCCGGCACGCGGTCCACCTGGCCGAACAGCCGAGTCCCGAAGACTCCCATGGAGACCCCTCCCGTTTCCGACTTCCGCCGCAGCGTAGCGGAACGCGCGCGGGAAATTCACTGTGGACCGTGGGCGCACCCGCGACCACTGCTCCCGTCGCCAGCCGGGACGGCCACTTGGCCGCGCGCCTACCTGCGCGCTGCAGCACCTCCATCCAACGCCCTCCGGCAGCCTGCTTGTCGACAAGGCGGCGCGGATTCCTTGAACGCCGGCGCTCGCCGCTGATAGGTTCCCCCACTCGATCCGAGAGGCCGACATGGAATTCACAGCGCGAGTCCGCGAGATCCTGAGCTGGTATCCCTCCGACAACCCGGGCACCAAGACGAACCTCGCCCGGATGCTCAACCACGGGCGGCTGGCCGGCTCGGGGAAGATGGTCATCCTCCCCGTCGACCAAGGGTTCGAGCACGGGCCGGCGCGCTCGTTCGCGCCGAATCCCGCCGGATACGATCCCGAGTACCACATCCAGCTCGCCATCGACGCCGGCTGCAACGCCTACGCCGCGCCGCTGGGCTTCCTCGAGGCGGTGGCCGGGAAGTACGCCGGGCAGATCCCGATCATCCTGAAGCTGAACAACAGCGACACGCTCTCCAAGGGGCATCCGCCCTGCTCCGCCGTCACCGGCAGCGTGAAGGACGCCGCGCGGCTGGGCTGCGTCGCCATCGGCTTCACCATCTACCCGGGCTCCGCCGCGCGGAACACCATGTACGAGGAGCTCCGCCAGCTGACCGAGGAGGCCAAGGAGCGCGGCCTGGCGGTGGTGGTGTGGAGCTACCCGCGCGGCGAAGGCATCACCGACAAGAAAGGCGAGACCGCGGTCGACGTGGCCGGGTACGCGGCGCAGATCGCCTGCGAGCTGGGCGCGCACGTCGTCAAGGTGAAGCCGCCCACCGAGTTCATCTACCAGCCCGAGGCCCAGAAGGTCTTCGAGAAGTACAGCATCCCCATCAAGACCCTCTCCGACCGGGTCCGGCACGTGGTGCAGAGCGCGTTCAACGGGAAGCGCATCCTGATCTTCTCCGGAGGCGAAGCGAAGGGCACCGACGAGATCCTCCAGGAGGTGCGCGGGCTGCGCGACGGAGGCGCGTTCGGCTCCATCATCGGGCGCAACAGCTTCCAGCGGCCGCGCGACGAGGGCCTCAAGCTGCTGCGCGACGTGATCGATATTTTCGCCGGGCGAAGCTGACCGCTTGAGCGCAACCGCGCGAGCGGTGCTTCTTCGAATGCCGCGCGGTCGTTCGAGCAGCACGCGAGATGTAACGCGCCGCGTCCCGTCCCGGGACGGGACGCGGCGCGTCAACGGAGTAGCCGCCAACTGCGCGGTCAATGGTCGTTCGTGCTCCGACGCCGAATGCGCACCGATCATCTTCGAACCAGACACGTCTCGCGTGAGACGAGAAGTGATTGATGATGAGCGCTCGCTCCCCCCTCGACCCCCCAACAGATTACGGTCATTTCAACCGATGCGGTCAGTCGGGTTCCGGGGGCGGGCGCGCGGCCTGCCACTGATCCGGGTTCGGCGCCAGCACCACGTGCAGCTCCTCGCCCACCCCACCCCGCAGCTCGGGCGTGCACGGGCCCGGTTCGCAAGCGAGCCGCGCCTCGGTGACGGGCCCGGGCGCGTTGGCCGGGAGCTCCGGACGGGTCAGGCCGATGCGGCAGGCGCGGCCATGCGGCAGGTACAGCTTGGCGCGCCCGTCGAGCAGCCCAGCGCGCGCCTCCCAGGTCGGGGACGCCTCGTCTCCCGGCGCCGCTTCGCACACCGCGCGGACGGCGGGCGCGGCGCGCGGCTCTCCCCGCGGACGGACGACCTGCACCACGGCGGTCGCGGGACGTTCGACGCGCGCCAACCACATGGCGGGCTTGCGCGGGACCACGCTGGCGTAGCCGACCAGCGCGCCGGTGTGGAACTGGGGCGGAGGCAGCGCTTCGCAGCGCCAGGCGCCCAGGGCGAGGCCCGGCCATTTCGCTTCGCCGAAGACGTCGGTCAAGGCGCTGAAGCGCTTCCCGTCGGGACCGTCGCAGACCACCTTGGCGTTCATCACGCCCTGGTGCGTGTCGTCCTCGACGTGCACCACCAGCGGCCCGGGCAGCTTGACCAGGAGGTAGTAGAAGATCGCCAGCACCGCGGCGATCACCGCGGCCGCCAGCGCGCCCTCGATCTTGGCGGGGACCCTGCTGCGGAAGCGCGGATCGAAGCTGGCCCGCGCGCGCGCCTCGACGCCGTTGCGCATCAGACCCGCACCTCCGCGCGGCTTCCGGCGAACCGAGCCTTCATGGGCAGTATTCCGCGCGATTGTCGTCGGTCTCGAAGACCTCCACCTTGCAGATCCGCACCCGGCGGTCGTCGAGCTTGCGCCCCAGCTCCTCCGCGAGGAAGCGTGCCAGCTCTTCCGCGGTGGGGTTGCGGCCTCCCTCGATGAACGGCTCCACTTCGTTGATGTTGCGGTGGTCGAAGCGCCCGGCGGCCTGGACGGCGGCCGACTTCAAGGCGGCAAAATCCAGGACGTAGCTGGTGGGGTCCAGCTCGCCGGCCTCCGCGTGCACGACCACCCGGTAGTTGTGCCCGTGGAGCGCCTCGCAGCGGGTCTCGCTCAGGCGGACCTGGTGCGCGGCGCAGAACCAGAGCTGCTTGCTGACCCGGAAGATCGGCACGGCCGCTTTATAGCAGGGCCTTCTTGCCCAGGCCGCGTGCTGTTGTTGCGGGCAGAGCCGCTCGACTCAAGCAGCGTCGCGTGACTTCCTCAGCGATCGACTTGGGTGACCGCGATCAGTTGGGGGGTCGAGGGGGGAGCGAGCTCCCCCCTTGTGGAGGCGCCGGAGGCGCCGGATCGAAGAGCGTGCTGTTGCCGGTACAGCCGCCAACTCAAGCAGCGTCGTCGACTTTACGGAGGAAGTCCCAGCGCACCAGGATCTGCTTGCCCTGCATCTCGAGGAGCCCCCGCCGGGTGAAGTCGTTCAAGGCCCGGGACACCGTCTCGCGGGAGGTGCCGATCAGGCCGGCGATCTCCTGCTGAGTCGGGCGCTCCCGGATGAGCAGGCCGCCGTCCGCCGGCTCGCCCTCCTTCTGCGCCAGCTCGCGGATGGTCCGGGCGACCCGGGCGTACACGTCGAGCAACGCCAGGTTGCCGATCACCTCGTCGGCGTGGCGGAGGCGGCGCGACATCTCCGCCAGCACCGCCAGCGCGGTGGAGGGGTGGGTGGCGAGATGAGTGCGGAACGCCTCGTGGTCCAGCGAGAGGAGGTCGGCGTCCTCCACCGCGACCACGTTCGCCGAGCGCGGCTGCCGGTCGAGCAGCGACATCTCGCCGAAGAAGTCGCCGGCGTGCAGCAGGCTCAAGATGATCTCCCGGCCGGTCTCGCCGTAGAGCACCACCTTCACCTTGCCGCGAGCGATGACGAACAGCGAATCGCCCGGCTCCTCGGCGCTGACGATCACCGATCCCGCCTCCGCCGAGCGGGGGCGCACGCGGGTGGCGAGATCGGCGAGCACCTCCCCCGGCAGCTCGCGGAAGATCGAGACCTGGCGGAGCAGGTGGGCGATGTCCAAGCGGGCCCTCGCGTGGGTCGGAAAGTCGGAGTCTGGCACCGCCTCGGGAGGCGCACAAGGAGTACCCCGCCGCCCGAGGGAAAACGCCCCTGCGGCAGGCCGCCTTGACCCCGCGAGGCGGGCCGCCTATTCACCCGCGCATGGAGGCCACCGTGAACGGAGAGCGCACCGAGCTGCCCGACGGTCTCACCGTGGCTGGCCTGCTCCGCCACCTGGGCGTTCGCGCCGAGCGGGTCGCTGTGGAGCGGAACGGAGCCGTGGTCAAGCGCGCCCGGCACCCCGAGGAGAAGCTCGCGCCGGGCGACGTGCTGGAGATCGTCACCTTCGTGGGCGGAGGATAGCGGCATGTCCGACGAGCTCTCGCTGGGCGAGCACAGGTTCACCTCGCGCCTGGTGGTGGGGACCGGCAAGTACAAGGACTTTCCCACCATGCGGGAGGCGATCCTCGCCTCCGGCGCGCAGATGGTGACGGTGGCCGTGCGCCGGCTCGACCTCCAAGCGCAAGGAGAGAAGTCGCTCTTGCACTGGATTCCGAAGGAGTGCGTCCTGCTGCCGAACACCGCCGGCTGCTTCACCGCCGAAGAGGCCATCCGGACCCTGCGGCTTGCACGCGAGCTGGAGATCGGCGGTCCCCGGCCGCTGGTCAAGCTCGAGGTGCTGAGCGACCAGAAGACGCTCCTTCCCGACGGCGAGGAGACGCTGCGCGCCGCCAAGGCGCTGGTCGCGGAGGGCTTCACCGTGCTGCCCTACTGCAGCGACGACCCGGTGCTCTGTCGCAAGCTCGAGGATGCCGGCTGCGCGGCGGTGATGCCGCTCGGCGCGCCGATCGGCAGCGGCCTCGGCCTGCGCAATCCCTACAGCCTGCAGATGATCCTGGAGCAGGCCAAGGTTCCGGTGATCGTGGACGCCGGCGTGGGCACCGCCAGCGACTGCGCGATCTGCATGGAGCTGGGAGTGGCGGGCCTCTTGGTCAACACCGCCATCAGCGGCGCGCAGGATCCCGTCGCGATGGCCGCGGCGATGAAGCTCGCAACCGAAGCGGGACGTCTGGCGTACCGTGCCGGTCGTATCCCTCGGAAGCTGTATGGCAGCGCTTCGAGTCCCCTGGGCGGGCTGATCTGATATTGCGGATCGGCTTGGTCCGCATCTACTTGATCACCGACCGCCGCGCGATCTCCGATCTCCCGGGCGCGGTGGCGGCGGCGCTCTCCGCGCTTCCCATCGGGACGGCCGCGGTGCAGCTCCGCGAGAAGGACCTGTCTCCCGCCGAGCTGCTGGAGCTGGCGCGCACGCTGCTGCCGCTGTGCCGATCCGCGCAGGCGCCGCTCCTGGTGAACACCCGGCTGGAGGTGGTCAAGGCGGCGCGCGCCGACGGCGTGCACCTGCCGGCCGACGGCCCCTCGGTGGCCGACGCGCGCCGCCACCTGGGCCTCGGCGCGCTCATCGGCCGGAGCTGCCATTCCCCGGAGGAAGTGGCCCGCGCTGCTCTCGACGGGGCGGACTTCGCGGTCTTCGGACCCGTCTGGGAGGCGCCCGGCAAGAAGCCGCAAGGGATGACCGCGCTGCACGAGGCGACCAAGGCGGCGCAGCTCCCAGTCTTTGCCATCGGCGGCGTCACCCCGCCTCGCGCGAAGCGCGCCGTGAACGCCGGCGCCCACGGCGTGGCCTGCATCCGCAGCATCCTCGGCTCCCCCAACCCCGCCACCGCCGCCGCCGAAATGTGGCAAGCCATCTCCAGCTGATGTTCTGGACTAGAGCGTTTCACGCGGAGGAGGGGAGGAGAGGGGAGAGCGCGGAGGAACCTGTTTTTCAAAAGCGAAGCTCCTCCGCGCCCTCCCTTTCCTCTGCGCCCTCTGCGTGAAACGCTGTTGGTCAGCGCTTCGCCAGGTTCGGGCGTTCGGACAAGGCGCGGAGGAGTTTCATGACGGCGTCGTCCGGGGTGGAGGAGGCCATCACTTCGTGCTTGTAGAGCTTGCGGCCGCCGACCATCTCGGCGGCGCCGCCGGTATGAGGGAGGGCCACGACCGGTTTGCCGTCGCGCAGCAGCAGACCGATCTCGCTGAGCGTGCCCCCGCCGCCGCCGACCACGATCGCACCGTCCACGGCCATCGCCACCAGCGCCGACTGGGCGTCGCCCACCCCGGTGGGGATGGGGAGGTCGATCCAGGGGTTCGCCTCGTGGCGCCAGACGCCGGGCAGGATGCCCAGCACGATTCCCTCGCCGTTGCCCTCCCGGTATCCCTTCGCCGCCGCCGCCATGCACCCGCCCAGGCCGCCGCAGACCAAGTGCGCCCCGGCGCGGGCCAGCGCCACTCCCACGGCGTGCGCCTGCTCCTCGCCGACCGGGTCCTCCAGCCCGCCGCCGATCACCGCGACCACCAGCTTCTGCCGGATCGCCGAGAGCGGCGTCGGCCGCCCGCCCGCGAGCTTAGCCCGCGTCTCCTCGAAGGTGTCCTCCATCTCGCGGCGGAAGGCGACCGCGTCCAGCAGCAGGTCCTCGGCGAGCGGCTCGTCCGCCGACTGCACGCGCTTCTCCAGATCGCGGGCATGCGTGCCCAGCTCGGTGAACCCGTAGGTCCCAGCGCTGCCGGCCAGCTTGTGCAGCGCCCGTCGCAACGCGTCCCGCGCGCCCGCGGCGCCCGCCCGGGCCGAGGCCAGCGCCGCCTCGAGAGCGGCGAGCTTCTCGCCCGCCCCGGCGAGGTAGTGCTCGAGCAGCTCCCGGTCGATCGGTTCCTCGGCCGCCTGCGGCGCGCCCTGTTCTTCACGGGTCATGAGAGGTCCCCAGGCTACCCGGTGGCGGCCGGGAGCGTGAAGAAAAACGACGCGCCCTGACCGGGCTCGCTGTCCACCCAGATCTCGCCTCCGTGCGCCAGGACCAGCGCGCGGCAGATGGCCAGGCCCAGCCCGGTCCCTTCCTGCTCGCGCTTGGCGCGGTCGGACTGGGCGAACTTGGTGAACAGCTTGTCGCGGAAGTCGGCCGGGATGCCGGGGCCGCGGTCTCGCACGCCGAACACGACGCCGCCGCCCTGGCGGAGCGAGACGACCAGGTCCACCTCGCTCCCGCGGGGCGAGAACTTGAGCGCGTTGGAGAGCAGGTTGGTGAGCACCTGCACCACCCGATCCCAGTCGGCGCGGACCCGCGGAAGTCCGGGGTCGAGCCGCGACCGCACCGCCACGCCCACCTTCTGCGCGAACCCGTCGATCCCCGTCACGGCCTCGGCGCACAGCGGCGCGATCTCGTGCTCTTGCAGGTCCAGCTGAAGCCGCCCCGCCTCGATCTTGCTGACGTCGAGGATGTCGTTCACCAGCCGGACCAGGCGGTCCGCGTTGCGCTTCGAGACCTGCACCAGCTCGGCGGTCTCCTCGTCCAGGCCCGCGTTGCCGTCGAGCAGGAGCGCCATCGACGCCTTGATGCTGGTGAGCGGGGTACGCAGCTCGTGAGAGACGGTGGAGATGAACTCGGTCTTCATCCGGTCCACCTCGCGGTCGCGGGTCACGTCGTCGAACACGCCCATCCACCCGATCGGCTCGCCGGTGGTCCCGGCCACGTCCGCCGAGTACGCCCGCAGGACGCGCGGCTTCGGCTCGCCCGGCAGCTGCACCTCCAGCTCGCGGTCCTCGCCGCGCAGCCTTTGCTGGCCCAGCACCGGCTTCACCGACGCCTCCACCGCAGCCACCGGCCAGCCGGTCAGCTCGTGATCGTCGAGGCCGAAGAGCCGCCGGAAGGCGGAGTTGACGAAGGCGACCCGGGAGTGCCGGTCGACCAGCAGGATGCCGCTGCGCGACGCCTGCACCAGGGCCTCGATCTGCCGGGTGGCAGCCTGGGATTTCTCGCTCTCCGCGCGCACGTCCTGGATCAGCTGGGCGCCGGCGATGGCGGTGGCGGCGTGGCGCGCCAGGATCCGCAGCGCTTCCAGCACCTCGTCCCGCAGCCGGTCGCGGCTCCACATCGCGACCACGCCCACCAGGCGACCCTCGTGGGTCAGGGGATACCCGGCGAAGGACTTGAGCCGCTCGATGCGAGCCCAGTCGGGATCGGCCAGCCCGGGCTCCTGGTCGAGCCGGTCGGAGGTGATCATGCCTCCCTGCGCGGCCACCCGGCCGACGGAGAAGTCACCGATCGGCACCCGCCGCAGGACACGGTCGAGCGGCCCCAGCCCGCCGTGCTCGACCAGGTGCAGGCAGCTCTTGCGGTTGTGGCAGCGGTCGGCCAGCTCGCAGGTGTTGCAGCTGTCGCCGGGTCCCACCAGCCACACCCGCGCCGCCGCGGCGCCCAGGCTGCGGGTGAGCGCGTCGGTCACCGCGGCGAGGATGCGTTCCCGTTGGAACGCGCTGGAGACGTTCTCCACCACCCGCAGCGCGCCGCGCAGGGCCCGCACGGTGGCCTCCAGGCGCTCGCGCTCCTCCTCCAGCTCCTCCAGGGTGCGCGCGGGCCCGGCGGCCTTTGCTCGGGAGCCCGGCAGCGGGATGGGGCGGGTCACGCTCACCGAGCCAGGATGCTGTTCACTTCGCCGAGCAGCTCGGCGGGTTCGAAGGGCTTGGTCAGGTAGCGGCTGGCACCCAGGCGCAGACCTTCCTCGATCTCGTCCTTCTGCGCCTTGGCGGTGAGGAACACGAAGGGGACGTCCGCGCTGCGGCGGCGCACCTCCGCGAGCGTCTCCACCCCGCTCATCTCGGGCATCATCCGGTCGCAGAGGATCAGGTCGAACGCGGCGCCCGAGTCGAGGTGGGCGAGCGCCGCGCGCCCGGAATCCGCCACCGTGACCTCGTGCTTGCCCCTCTTGAGGGCGAGGCGGGCGACGAACCGGATGTCCGGATCGTCGTCGACCACCAGGATGCGCGCCATCGTTCCCCCGTTTCTTTCAGGCCGCGAGCAGCTCGAGCAGCGCCTTCTGCTTGAGCGGCTTGGTCAAGTACCCGTCGGCGCCGCTGCGCTTCGCCAGCCCGCGCAGGGCTTCGTCGTCGGCGGCGGTGATCACGTAGAGCTTCGACGCGCAGTTGCGGACGTCGGCGGAGAAGCGGCGGAGCAGCTCGATTCCGTCCATCCCCGGCATGAAGATGTCGATCAGGACCAGATCGTAGGAGCCGCCCGGCGGCAGCACCTCCCGGAAGGAGGAGGGATCCTGGATCGCGTCCACCACCGCGCCCGCGCCAGCCAGCACGGCGCGGCAGTACTCGAGCACGTCGCGGTCGTCGTCGACCACCAGGACGTGGGGCGGGCGCGCGGCCTTGCCGGGTTGCGGCGGCGTGAACGGCGCCGGCACCGCGATGGGGCCCCGCTCCGACTCCGGCCCGCGCTCGGAGAGGCCGACCAGCGCGAGCAGCTCCGCCTTGCGGATCGGCTTGGTGAGCCAGCCGTCGGCGCCGACCTGCTGGGCGCGCTTGACGTTCTCCGGGTCGTTGGCGGCGGTAATGATGCAGATGCGCAGGTCCTCGCCGTACCGCCGCCGGAGCAGCTGGCAGAGCTCCAGCCCGTCCACGCCAGGCATCAAGAGATCCAGCAGCACCAGGTCGTAGCCGTCGCCGGGCGGAGTGCGGAGCACCTTGGTGGGATCGGAGATGCAGGTGACCGAGCAACCCGCCGCTTCCAGCGCCTTGCGCGTCACCTTCAGCACGTCGGTGTCGTCGTCGACCAAGAGGACGCGCCGCCGGACCTTGGAGGAGGCGGCGTCGCCTGCGTCGAGCAGCGGCCGCAGGTCGCGGTTCAGCCGGTGGAAGTCGAGCGGCCGGCGGAGCACGGCGTCGGCGCCCTCGACGTCGCCGGCTTCGGCGAGCGCCACGATGCGCGCCTTGGGCAGGCGCCGGCGGAGCTGCGCGCAGCCGTGCGTGCCCGCGGCGTCGGCGATCACCAGGTCCGGCGCCATCGCGGCCAGCGTGTCGAGGCCGGCGCGGGGGCTGAGCGAGCTCGAGGCCACTCCCTCGCTGGACAGGAAATAGCGCAGCAGCGCCTGCTCGACCGGGTGTTGATTGAGCAGCACGACATTGCTGACCCGCGCCATGGCAGACCTCCCAAGGGAGGTATCGGCGCTCGCGGCGGCCGCTTGAGGGGCGCGGCGCCGCGGCCAAGGTGGGGGCAGGTGGTCGCGTCAGGGTGGAGCGGCCACCTGCTCCGCGAAGGCCGCGCTGCGAGGCGTGCGGCCGAGGTGGTGCAGGAGGAACGCGGCCATCGGCCGGGCGGCCTGGACGCACGCGTCCTCGAAAGCGCGCGGATCGGCCGGGCGGCCGCTGCCGTCCGCCGACAGGGGCGCATCGGCCGCCGACAATCCTGCGCGCTGCAGCTGGGCGAGCGCGGCGCGCGCTCCGGAGGTGAGGAGCAGCGCACCGGGGTGCGCACACCGGCCGCAAGCGAGCCCGCCCGCGCCGGCGTCGAAGGCCGCCTTCCCCCACGGCACTTCCCCGCCGCAGCGGGCGCAAGCGGAGAGCTCCGGCGAGAGCCCCGCCGCGGCCAGGGCGCGCAGCTCCAGCGCACGCAACCGGGCGCTGGTGGCCGGTCCGGTGGCCAGCCGGTGGAGGAATTCGGCGACCAGCGCGAACAGCTCGTCGGCGGGCTCCGCGGGGCGCGACAGCTCGTGCGCCAGCTCGGCGGCGTACCCCGCGTGGGCGATCCGGTGCAGGTCCTCGCGCACGCCGGCGTACGCTTCGGCCACCGCCGCCTCGCGCAACATCCACAGCTCCTGGCCGCTGCGCTCCGCCAGCAAGACTTCGACCAGTTGGAACGGCTCGAGCGCGCCCCCGAACCGGCGCCGGCTGGACCGCGCGCCCCGGGCGAAGGCCGACACCCTGCCCCGCCCGCGGACCAAGAGGTGCACGATGACGTCGCTCTCGCCGTAGGCGACCGTGCGCAGCACGATCGCCGCCAGCCGCTGGGCGCGCGTATCCACGGCCGCAGTGTAGCCGCACTACCCCGTCAGGGGTTCAGCTCGCGGAGGAGGCGCTGGCACTCCTTCGCCACGTTCGATTCGCGCTCGTCCTTCGTGCCCGCGCAGCGCTGGAATGCGAGCCGGGCCTCGGCGGCCCGCGTCTGGCGGGCCAGGATCTTCCCGGATTGGAGGTGCGCGTCGGCCGTCTCCGGGCACGCCTCCGCGTACTTGCCGAACGCGTCCCCCGCCGCCTGCAGCTCGCCGCGCTCGGCGTGGATGGTGCCCAGCTGGCGCCAGCCGAGGCAATACTTGGGCGCGAGCGCCAGGGCGGCCTCGATGCGGCGCATCCCCTTCTGCGGCTGGCCCGCCTTGTAGAGGGCCCAGCCCAGGTTGGTCTCCCCGATCACCCGGTCGCGGTAGAGCGGATTCGCCAGCGCCTGCTCGAACTGCGGGATGGCCTCGGCGAATCGCCCCCGCGAGACGTAGAACGAGCCCAGGTTGTTGCGCGCCTCGGAGAAGTCCTTGTCCAGCGCGATGGCCTTCTTGAAGTGCTCCTCCGCGTCCTGCGGGAGGGCAAGGGAGTAGGCGTAGAGCAGGCCCAGCGCGTTGTGCGCCTGGGGAAGGTCGCCGTCCTCCTTCTCCGCCTCCAGATACTCTCTCAAGGCGCCCTGGACGTCGCCGCTCTGCAGCATGTTGGTGCCGAGGTCGTAGTGGATCTCGGCGCTCCGGCGGCGCTGCTCGCCGCTCACTCCGCTGCAAGCCAGCGGGCCCGTGGCGAGGAGCAGCAGCGCGAAGGCGGCGAAGAGCCGCGCCACCGCCGAGAGCGCGTCGGCCGCCTTGGGACGGTCGGGAGGCCGCTCGATCTCCTTGGGCTGCGGCGGCTGGAAGGCGCTCATCCGCCTCATCACCTCGTCCTTCTGCCGCACGTCGAGCCCCGCCCAGTTGCTCTCCAGGATGAACCCCATGCTCTCGGCGAAGTTGAGCGCCTCGTCGAGCGCCTGCTGCAGGTGCGACTGAGGCACCGCCGCGTCCGGGGCATAGACCACGTTCTCGCTCGACTCGGCGAAGGTGAGCGCGACCAGGACCTCGAAGGCGCGCCCTGCGCGCAGGGCGACGACGGCCGCCTGCGCCGCCTGCGCGGCGCGCCCGGGGATCTGCACCAACGGCTGGTTGGCGGACTCGTAGATCGTAATGATGTCCTCGCGCCGGGCCTGCACGTACGTCCGGTCGGGATCCTCCCGGAGCATCAGCGCGCCTGCACCGTGAACTCCTCGTTCACGTTGTCGGTCTCGGCCGCGGTCCGCTTGCACTCGAGCAGCGGGTTGTCGATCAGGATCTGCGCTCCCGACGACTCGCCTTCGCCGACGATGAACCGCACGAAGCTGCTCGCCGCGCCCGCCTTCTGGGCGCGCTTGGTGGCCGCGAAGAGGACCTTGTTCGCGCCCGGCAAGAGGAACTTGGTGATGTCCAGGACGATCTGCTCGTCTCCGCTGCGGACCTTCCGCACCCATTTGGAGTTGACGTAGACGTCGATGTCGTACTGGGCGGCGGCGCCGTCGTTCTGCTCGGTGACCAGGAAGTAGTGCTTGGCCAGACTGGTGGGCGCGAAGCTCGCCCCGGCCACCGGAATGCTCGGAAGCACCACGGCCGCCGACCCGGACCCGCCCGCGCTCTCCGCCTGGTACCCCGGGCAGTCCAGTTGGACGTTGCCCTTGTCGTCGATGCGCACCGCGCGGCACTTCTCGAAGCTCTGCCCGCGCACTCCGTCGATGTTCACCCCGTTCAGGAAGACGGACGCAGCGAGCAGAAGGGTCGGCGTCATGCGGGGAGCGTCGCTGCAAACGCCGGTGGGGTCAAGATTCTCCGGTAATTCCGCCGTGTGCGTGGGGGTAGGACAAGCGCGCGGACGCGTTGTGCGCGTGGATGGATTCGAAGCTCTCGGCCTCGACCTCCCAGCGGGGGAAGTTCCGGTCCCGTCGCAGGCGCGTGCCCACCTCGCGGACCAGGTCCTCCACGAACCGCGGCCTCTGGTAGGCGCGCTCGGTGACCCACTTCTCGTCCGGGCGCTTGAGGACCGCATAGAGATCGCACGAGGCGCACTCCTCGACCAGCGCGATGAGGTCCTCCAGCCAGAAGAAGCGCGCGAACCAGACCTTCACCCGGACGATGCTGCGCTGGTTGTGCGCTCCGCGGCGGCTGATCGCCTTGCTGCATGGGCAGAGGCTGGTCACCGGCACCTCGACCGCTACCCACAGCTCGTCGGCGCTCGCGGTCACGCTGGCGCCGTAGGTGCACGAGTAGTCGACCAGGCCTTTCGCGCCGCTGACCGGGGCGGTCTTCTCGATGAAGTAGGGAAAGCGCACGGTCACGTGGGCCGCGCTGGCGTCGTGGTCTCGGCGCAGCTCGGCGCAGAGAGCGCGGAAGCGGCGGATGTCGATCTCGCGGCGGTGGCGGTTGAGCAGCTCGACGAACCGGCTCATGTGCGCTCCGCGCCGCCGGTGCGGGAGCGACACGCTCATGTCGATTTCCGCCACCGTGTGCTGCTGCCCGTTCGCCCGATCCAGCACGCAGATCGGATACCTCAGTCCCTTCACCCCCGCCCTCTCCAGGTCCAGCTTCCTCCCATCCTCCTCGCTATGAACATCCCTCAACTCCCGTTGGAGAGCCGAACCGGCCCTGCGAACGACTACGACCGTTTCACGCGGAGGAGGGGAGGAGAGGGAGAGCGCGGAGGAGCTTGCGGTTTTCAAACGAAAGGAACCTCTGCGATCTCCCTTTCCTCCGCGCCCTCTGCGTGAAATGTTCTTGGTCATTACAGATCCAGTTCGCCGCGGAGGAGGATGGTGGCGGGGCCGGTGATCCAGGCGCGCAGATCGGATGGGGAAGATTCGGGGCGGAGCTCGATTTCGATGCGGCCGGGGCGGCCCAGCTCGTCGCCCTGGGTGAAGAGGAGCTTGCGCGGCACCTGGGCACGGGCGAGCTGCTGCAGGAGAAGCGCGAGGTGGCCCGAGGCGCTGCCGGTCACCGGATCTTCGACCACCCCGTAGTCGGCAAAGACGGCGCGCAGCGCCGCGTCCACTCCAGGCTTCGGGGAGCGGACGAACGGGACGAATCCGACCACGCCCAGTCGCCGGGCCAGGCCTGGTAGAGCGCCGGGGTCGCCGCGCACCCCGGCCAGCGCCTCCCGATCGCGCAGGCACAGGTAGAGGTTCCCCTCCTCGGAGAGCGCGCGGTGCGGCGGAAGCTCCGGATCGAGCATCTCCGGGACGAGGTTCAAGGCGGCGAGCAGAGCGCCGTCGACCGTCTGCCGCGCGAACTGCGCGGGCGGCGTCTCGAAGACGGCGCGGAGCTTGCCGTCCTGACGGGACAGCTCCGCGCGGAGCAGGCCGGCCTTGCAGGTGAACGACACCCGCGCCGTGCCGTGCGCCGGCAGCCGGAGGCGCTGCGCCTCCAGGACGAGGACGTGCAGCGCGGCGAGCGTCGCGTGGCCGCAGAAGCGCACCTCGGTGAAAGGGGTGAACCAACGCAGGTGGAACGCGGCCTGGGGCTCGCGGGCGGGCAGCGGGAAGGCGGTCTCCGCGTGCCCCAGCTCCTCGGCGATGCGCTGCAACTCAGCCGCCTGGAGGTCCCGGGCGTCCAGAACCACGGCCGCGGAGTTACCGGCCAGAGGGCGGTCGGAGAATGCGTCCACCACGTAGCAGGGCCGCTTCACCGGCGCTCCCGATCAGACACCGCGCGCCTCGGCGCCCCAGATCAGCTTGTGCAGCTGCAGCTGCAGGCGCGCGGGCCGCCCGCTCTGCAGCAGCCAGCGGGCTAGGTCCTTCGGCGCGACCTGCTCGAAGCTCGGTGAGAACAGCACCGGGACGCGACCCCACAGGCCGAGCCGGTCGATCACGCCCACTGCCCAGCGGAAGTCCGCCTCGTCGCAGACCACCACCTTCAGCTCGTCGCCGGGACCCAGCCGCTCGAGCTCCCGGAAATCGGTGTGCGGCTCGCCCGAGCCGGGCGTCTTGAGATCGACGATCTTCTTCACGCCAGGAGGGATGCGGTCGAGCGGCCTCTGCCCGTGCGTTTCCAGCGAGACCTCGTAGCCCCGTTCGAGCAGCTCCTGGGCCAGCTCGGGCAGCTCCTTCTGCAGCGAAGGCTCGCCCCCGGTGAGGCAGACGAACCTTGCGGAGTGTCCGGCGACCCGCTCCAGGATCTCGCCCCGGGTCATCTCGGTGCCGCCGTGGAAGGCGTAGGCGGTGTCGCAGTACTGGCACCGGAGATCGCAGCCGGTGAACCGGACGAACACGCAGGGCTTTCCCGCGTGCGTCGACTCCCCCTGGATGCTCTGGAAAATCTCGGTGACCCGCACGGCCGGTTGTCTACCCTCGTGATCCGATCGGTGCAACGCGCTCTAGCCTGCCGTGACCGGCTGGTCGGGCCAGGGGGAGCCGAGCCAGGAAGTGCGGAGCCGGATTTGCTGGTCGGTGGCTCGGGGATCGGGGGTCAGGACCACGGTGTCGCGGGGGGCGGCTGCCAGCTGAACGGGGACATCGACGAGCTCGTCCATGCGGAAGAGCCCCAGCCGCACCTGCTGTCCCGGAGGCGCGCGCCCAAGGCGCTGTTTCAAGTCGGTGCGGAAGCCGTCCAGCGCCACGATCTCGTCCCCGGCGGCCAGGCCGGCATGCTGCGCCGGAGAACCTTCCAGGACCGACTGCACTTCGAGCACCCCGCCCCGCTCCTTCACCTGGGCCCCGAGCCAGGAGCGCGGAGCGCCGTTCTGCGGGGCCTCCTTGCCGGCCTCGGCGCCGCCCTTGTCGTCCGGCCCGGTCGCCGGCCGGACCACCGCCCGGAGACCCACGCCCGACATCGCGCCGTCCAGATCCAGCTCCTCCGCGCTGCGCAGCGCGCGGTCGAACCAACCCTCGAGGCCGGGGACCAGCTCCAGCGCTGCCTTTTCCACCCCGTCCTCGGGCAGACCCGGCGGCCGCCCGTGGCGCTCGAAGAGGAGCCGCAACAGGTCGTCGAGGGATCGCTTGCCGCCGCTGCGCCGCCGCAGCTCGAGATCGAGCAGGAAGCCGACCACGCTGCCTTTCAGGTAGTACGAGACGGTGGTGTTCGGGGTGCTCTCGTCGGGCCGGTAGTGCTTGATCCAGGAGTCGTAGGACGCCTGCGAAAGCGGCGTCCGCAACCTGCCCGGAGTGCGCTGCAGGGTGGTCAGGCGCTCGCCCCAGATTTCCAGGAACCGCTGCGGCGTGATCAGCCCCGCCCGGCGCAGCGCGAGGACCTCGTACGTGCTGGTCAGCCCTTCCATCGCCCACAGGAGCCGCGTGTAGTTCTCGCGGGTCCAGTCGTATGGCGTGAACGCCGCCGGGCGCACGCGCTTGACGTTCCAGAGATGGAAGTACTCGTGCGCCACCAGCAGCAGGAAATCCTCGTAAGCGGTCTTCTGCACGAACGCGAAGCGCGGAACGAGCAGCGCGGCAGAACGCCGGTGCTCCAGACCCCCCCGGCCCTTGTCGTTGAGGTACAAGAGCAGGAGATAGCGGTCCTTGAAGGGGAGCTCCCCGAAGACCGCGGCGAGCGCCTCGCCGATCCTGGCCACGTCGGGGACTACCCGCCGTCCCTCGAAATCGCCCCGGCCCCACACCACCAGCTCGTGCGGGACGCCCTGCACGGTGAACGTGTGGGCCGAGTGCGAGGTGAGCGGACCCATCTCGAACGGGCTGTCCGCCAGCTCGTCGTAGTCTTCCGCATGCCAGGCCCCGTCGCGCTGAGGGAGGGCCACCCAGGTGCGCCACTCGGGCGGCGCCTCGGTCCGCACCGCGCACGGCTCGCCCTCGCGTCCGACGAAGAACGCGCACGCCGCCGCCGGATTGAGGAAGGCGTGGGTCGGATCGACGTGGTTGGTGCGCACGGTCAGCTCGAAGCATCCCAGCCGGTACTCGACCCGGACGCGCCGGGCCCCGGCCGTGGTGACGCGCCAGGTGTGCTTGTCCACCTTGGCCACCGGCAGCGCTCGCCCGTCCTGGTCCACGGCGTGCAGGCCGTCGACGTGGCGCTGGTGCTCCCGGACCAGATAGCTACCCGGCGTCCACACCGGCAGGCGCGCGTCCATCGACGCGGCGCCGCGGGTCTCCGCCTCCAAGGAGATCTCCGCGCGGCGCGCCTCCGGCTCCGCGATCCTCAGGACGTACGCAGTCGACATGCGCGCGGCAGTGTAGCCGATGAATGCCCGCCGCAGTGTCCGCAGGTGAGGCGCGCGGGCCGCGAGGCGGCGGCCGGCTCAGCGCTGGACGCGCGCCAGCAGCACCTCGGAATCGGGCGTGTCGGCATTCTCGCGCATCAGGCGGACGAATCGGGCGTACTCGCGTTTGATGCGCCGCGGGTACTCCTTGTAGACGTCCGGGATGTCCTTCACCCTGCCGCGGTACTGCTTGATGCGCTTGGGACCGGCGTTGTAGGCCATGAGCGCCTCGTCGCGGGTGCGGAAGCTGCGCTCGAGCCAGTGGAAGTAGCGGATGGCGAGACGCACGTCGACCACCGGATCGTCGGCGACGTCGAGGTCCTCTCCGCCCAGGTCGGGCTCGCGCGCGCTGATCCAGGCGAAGGTGCTGGGCTTGAGCTGGACGAGGCCGTACGCTCCGCGCTCGCTTGCCACCTTGAGGCGGAACCGGCTCTCCACGCTGACCAGGGCGAGGATGAAGAGCGGGTCGTATCCGGCACGCGCCGACTCGGCGAGGACCGCCTCGGCGAGCCTGACCCGGATGTCGGCCGGCAGCGCCGGCGCGACCCGCGTGAGCAGCCCCTCCAGCTGCGCCTGCGTCAGACTCGCGGGCTGATCCTTCAGCTTGCGGTCCGCGGTGAACAAGGGTCGGTCCAGGACCCACACGTCGGCCGCGGCGCCCGCGAGGACCAGGCCAAGGCAGACGAGCAGAATTGTCCGGACGCGCGGGCGGCCGATCATCCGTTCGGGTTCCCCCGACGGAACCGCAACGCCGAATCCTGAACGGCTGCGAGCAAGTTGCCCATGCTGCACCCCGCCTCGAGCCCGGGGCGGCGCGCCCCGAGCAACCGGGGAAGCTAGCGGCTGCCCGTGAAGGTGGACAAGGACCGCTGTGGGGCGGACAGCGCCGCTGTGCGACCGCTCAGTTGACAGGGGGCTGGGCCCCGTTGGGGCCCGATTCGGCCGCCTGCGAATCCTTCGACGCGGCCGCCGGCGTGCGAGCTAGCTCCTGCACCTTGCGGCCGAGCTTCTCCAACTCGGCGCCAAGCTCCGCGATCCGATCCCGCGTGTCGGACCTGGCGGTCGAGATCAGGACCTTCAGCTCGGCCTGGGCGCGGTCGCCGAGCGCCTCGAGCACCTTGCGGGCCTCCGCCTCGAACTCCTTCGCCTTGGCGGCCGCCTTCGCCTGTGCCGTGCCGAACGCTTGCTTCACCTGCTCCGACGTGAACATCGACGAACCTCCCGTGACGCGTTGCGTGACCCGCATATAACGCGATGCGGCGTCGTGTCAAGCATGCTCGCAAGAGTCGGGGGACACATGTACAGTCGAGGCATGGACGGCGCACCTACATCGTCACTGGCCGGCACCCAGACTGCGGCCGGCCAGCCGACTCCTGCATTACCGGCGGCTCCTGCATTGCCGGCGGCTCTTTCGGTGGTGCCGCCGCCCGAGCCGGTCGCGCCACTCCAGTCGCTCTCGGACTCGCGGTGGTTCATCAACCGGGAGCTGTCCTGGCTTGCCTTCAACGAGCGGGTCCTCGAGGAAGCCTGCGATCCAGCGGTGCCCGCCCTGGAACGGCTGAAGTTCCTCGCCATCACCAGCAGCAACCTCGACGAGTTCTTCATGATCCGGGTGGCGGGACTGAAGTCTCAGCTTTCCGGGCACGTGGAGGAGTCCGGGCCCGACGCGCTGTCCCCGGGGGAACAGCTGCAGGCGATCAGCGTCCGCGCCCACGAGATGGTGGCGCGCCAGTACCGGGCCCTGCTCGCGGACGTGCTGCCCAACCTGGAGCGCGCGGGCGTAAGGTTCTTGGGTCCACAGCAGCTCTCCGGCGGGGCCGAGTCGTTCGTCAACGATTACTTCTGGCGCGAGGTGTTCCCGGTCCTCACTCCCATCGCGCTCGATCCTGGCCACCCCTTCCCCCACTTGCGGAACAAGTCGCTGAACCTGGCCGTCCGCTTCGGTCCAGGCTCCCCCGGAGCGCGACTCCGCTACGGCGTGGTTCCAGTGCCCAGCGTGCTGCCGCGCCTGGTCGAGGTGCCCGACCACGGCCGCTGCTTCGCATTGCTAGAGGACGTCATCGCCCGGCACGTAGCGCAGCTCTTCCCGGGCATGCCAATCGACGGGTGCTGGCCCTTCCGCGTGACCCGCAACTGGGACCTCAGCATCGACGAGGAAGAGGCGGAGGACCTGCTCGTCACCATCGAGCGGGAGGTCCGCCGCCGCGACCGCGGCAGCGCGGTCCGCCTGGAAATCGCCGCCGGCGCCGAGCAGCAGATGGTCGACTACCTGGTGCGCGCGCTGAAAATCGGCGCGGGCGACGTGTATCGGCCGGAGGGGCCGCTGAACATCCCCGATCTGCTTCCGCTTCTCGGCCGGCTCGAGCAGAAGGAGCTGCACGACGAGCCGTTCACGCCGGTGGTGCCCCCGCAGCTGGGCGACGCGGAGCGCGACCTGTTCCGGCTCATCCGCGAGCGCGACGTCCTCCTGCACCACCCCTACGAGTCCTTCGATCCGGTGGTCGGCCTCATCGAAGCGGCAGCCGACGACCCCGCCGTCCTGGCCATCAAGATGACGCTGTACCGCACCGGGAAGGATTCACCCGTCGTGCGGGCGCTGCAGCGCGCGGCGGAGAACGGCAAGCAGGTCACCGCGCTGGTCGAGCTGAAGGCCCGCATGGACGAAGAGGCGAACATCCTTTGGGCGCGTGCGCTGGAGCAGGCCGGCGTGCACGTGGTCTACGGGCTGATCGGGTACAAGACGCATTCCAAGGTGGCCCTGGTGGTGCGGCGCGAGGCGGGCGGGCTGCGCCGGTACGTGCACCTGGGAACGGGCAACTACAACCCGGTGACCGCGCGCATCTACGAGGACCTGTCCATCTTCACCGCGCGCGAGGACTTCGGCGCCGACGCGACCTCGCTCTTCAACCTGCTCACCGGCTACTCCAAGCCCTCCACCTGGAAGAAGTTCCGGGTGGCGCCCCTGAACCTCAAGTCGGTGGTCCTGGAGCTGATCGAGCGCGAGGCGCAGATCGCCAAGGACACCGGCCGGGGCCGCATCGTCGCCAAGATGAATTCCCTCCAGGAGCCCGAGGTGCTGAAGGCGCTGTACCGGGCGTCGCAGGCGGGCGTGCAGATCGACCTGATGGTGCGGGGGATCTGCGTCCTGCGCCCGGGGATCCCGGGCGTGTCCGAGCGGATCAAGGTGATCAGCGTCGTCGACCGGTTCCTCGAGCACTCCCGCATCTGGTTCTTCGAGGCGGGGGGCAAGCGCGAGGTCTACCTCTCCAGCGCCGACTGGATGCAGCGCAACTTCATGCGGCGGGTGGAGATCGCGTTCCCGGTGGAGGACGCGAGCGTGAAGGAGCGGATCGTCGACGAAGTGCTCGGCACCTCCCTGGGAGACAACGTCAAGGCCCGCGTCCTGCGCGCCGACGGGCAGTACGAGCGGGTCCAGCCCGGCACCCACGGCACCTCGGTCACGCCGCTGCGCAGCCAGGAGCGGTTCATGGCCCTGGCGCGAAAGGCGGCGGCTCCGGAAGCCCAGGCGGCGGTGGCGTCGCACGAGGTGTTCCCCTCCACGCAGCGCCGCCGCGAGCCCCGGCGCAAGAAGCGGATGGGATGACCCTCGCGGCGCTCTCGCTCCTGTGGTCCGTGGCCGCGCCGCTCCAGGCACCCTGGCGCGAGGTTGCGCCGGGAGTCACGACCGCCACCGCGGCCGACCTGGGGGGCGACGCGAACTGGGCGGCCAAGGTGCTGCTCGTCGACCCGCAAAAAGCGCATTTCGCCGTGCGCTTCGACGCGCAGAAGCCCACTTTGGCGGACTGGCGGCAGCGCTACCCGGCCGCCATCGCGATCGCCAACGGCTCGTTCTATTCGGCGGACGGAGGGGAAGTCCGGCCCACTTGCGAGATCGTGCAGGAAGGCCGGCGGGTGAAAGGCGCCGGCTGCCTGCGCCAGGACGCGCTGTGGTTCGGCGCTCAGAAGCGCGAGGGCAAGCCGCTCGCCCAGAGCACGCCCGCGGAAGCATCGCGCGCGCCCCGTTTCTTCGCCCCGCCCGACTTCCACGCCGAGCAGTGGAGCGAAGCGCTGAAGAGCTTCCCCGCGCTGGTGCGCGGCGGCGCGCCGGTGTGCGCCGGACCTCATTACTGCGCGGAGTCCAGCCGCACGGCCGCGATCGGACAGCTCCGCGACGGGCGTATCCTCTTCTTCGCCTCGCAGTGGCCCGCGATCCGGCGCGACGTCGCCCGCTGGCTGGCGGAGGCGCTCGCCGCGGCCGACGCCGTCAACCTCGACGGGGGGCCCGAGGCGATGTTGTCCCTGCGCGCCGAACCGCTCGAGGACGTGATCGGCACGTACGGCCGTGGCCTTCCCCTGGTCCTGCTGGTCCTACCTCCTTGACCGATGTGTGAGCGCATCGCACCAAGGCAGGTCCCTTTCGATGCGATGTTGCAAAAGTGGCGCAAATTCGATACTTGAAGCGCGCACCTGGCTGCCCGACGGGCGGGCGTCCGGGGACTGCTTGCCCCATGATTAAATTTGTACGTTCGCCGGCAGCGCCCCGCGCCGGGGATTCGTCCGGAGGCTGACGCTGGTCCTCTATTTCGCCGCCTGCGCCGCCGTACTGCTCGCCGCATATGGCGTCCGTGTGGCCGTGGTGGGTCGTTTCGAGCACGAGCGGGCCCGGAAAGAGCCTGGCAGCTTCTTCCTGGGCCGGTTCCTGATCGAGTTCGGGTACTGGTGCTTCGCGCCGCTCGAACGCGGCGCGCTGGCGCTGGGAGTGACCCCGAACCAGCTGACCGCGGCCTCGCTGGGCTGCAGCGTCGCCGGAGCGGCCGCGTTCGCGGTAGGGCGGCCGGCGGTGGGCGGCGGATTGGTGATCCTCTGCGCCATCCTCGACGCGCTGGATGGAATGGTGGCGCGCACCCGGGGGACGGCGTCCGACGCGGGCGAGCTGATCGACGCCGCCGTGGATCGGTACGCGGAGATCGCCACCTTCGCGGGCATCGCCGCGTACTACAGGAACTATCCGCCGGGCTTCTGGCTGGCCATCGCGTCCATGGGCGGCGCGTTGCTCGTCTCGTACGCGCGGGCCAAGGGCGAGATCAGCGGCATCGACGCGCGCATGGGGGCGATGAACCGCGGCGAGCGCGCGATGTACATCGGGATCGCCGGCATGCTCGCGCCGGTCCTCTCCCGGGTGCTGGAACAGGGCGCCGTCCATCCGGTCTACCACTTGCTGCTCGCCACGCTGGTCCTGGTGGCGGTGACCGCCAACGTCACCGCGCTGCGGCGCTTCGCCTACGTCCACCGGGAGCTGCGCAAGCGCGAGGCCCCGAAACCCATGCCTGTGCCCGGCGCCGATCCGCTCAATGGCTGGATGGGGCGCGCCTGGGTGGCCTCGGTGATCGCGACCCTGGTCGATTACGGCACATTCACCGTGCTGGTCGAATTGGCCGGTGTGTATACGGGCAGCTCCCGGGCCCTGGGCGCGCTGCTCGGCGCGATCACGAACTTCACGGTGAACAAACTGTGGACGTTCCGCACCCAGGGCGAGTCGGTGTGGCACGAGATGCCCCGCTACGCCGCGATCTCGCTCACTTCGCTGCTGCTCAACACGCTGGGCGTGGTGCTCCTGACCGACGGCTTGCATTGGAACCCGCTGGTCGCTGCCGCGCTGGTCGGCATCCTGGTGGGCGTGGGGTGGAACCTGCCGCTCCACCGCCACTTCGTCTTCCGGCACGGGGCGCACCGCTCGCGGCCGGGCTGGGCGCTGATGGGCGCGCTCGCCTCGGCCACTGCCGCGGTGGCGGTGCTCTTCGTCGCCTACGGGATGCCGTTCGCCGAGGAGGGCGTGCACGGCTTCTCCACCCACGCCGACGACGGCGCCAAGGTCACCCAGTCCAGCTTCCTGCCCAAGCTGCTGCCGGAGGCGTTCTATTCGGAGAGCTACTCGTTCCTCTTCCAGGTCGAGGACGGCTCATTCGCGCGGGTGCAGTTCCTGATCAGCAACGCGGGCCTGGAGGGGCACGGCGGGGCGGCGGCCCGGGCCGTGCTGGTGGCACCGGACGGCAAGACCTTCGAGGACGCGGAGGCGTTCGAGTCGGGCCAGTGGCGCGTGCTCCCCGAGGGCGCCATCGAGATGGGCGGGCACAGCCTCACCATGGGGCCCGATGCCAGCCACCACGTGCACTTCGCGGGAAGGAAGCTGGTCATCGACGCGACCGTGCAGCCCCAGACGCAGGCGGTGCGACCGGGAGGCGGTCGGGTCACTTTCGACGCGGGCGGGCGGGCGGTGTTCGACCAGACGATCTTCGCGCTGCGCAGCACGTTCGACGGAACGGTCTGGAGCTCGGACCGGGGCGGCCGGCGCGTGCGCGGCTTCTGCTACGCGGACACCTCTTACAGCACCGTGCCGGCGTACAAGTCGGCCTCGCTCTGGTACCGGATGGAGGCGTTTGACGCGGGCGCTGCCATGGCGCTCGCGGTGCTGATCCCGCCCGAAGGGTCGCGGGTCGCGCCGCAGGGCTGGCTCTACACCAGCCGGGACGGCCAGACAGAGGTGCGCTCCAGCGAGGTGAAGCTGTCCTTCCAGCGGCCCCGCCGCGAGACGGGCGGTCGGTTCGAGTACGACGTCCCCCAGCGGGTGGTCGCTTCGGCCAAGGGCGCGTTGGGCGAGAAGGTGACGGTGACCATCGACGCCAAGCGACTCCTCTACAAGGAGGACGTGCTGGGCGAGATGAGCCCGCTCTCGCGGTTCCTGGTCAGCATCATGGCCGCCCCGATGACGTACACGTACGAGAACCGCTACGACCTGCGCATCGATCGGCCCGGCTCCCCATCCGATCACCGCAGCGGCACCGCGCTCTCCGAATTCGCCTACGCCAATCCGCCATCGCAGCTCGCGCAGTTCTAGCAACTCTGTCCTTGGTGATGACCGGCCGCGAGGCTGACCGGCCCGTCCCGGGGGTGCGTCCGCAGTAGAGATCGCACCGGAGCTGGCAATTCGGGGGGTCGTGGCACGTTGCTGACATGGATGAGGCAGTGTAGAGGTGCCCGCGCACTGCCGATGAGAGTCGGGAATCGAAGCCCATGGGGCTTCCTACAGGAGAGGTCGGCGTGAAGCTCACCGCGCCCCACATCGAAACTCCGGTCCCCGGCCCGAAGAGCCGGGAGATCGTGCGCAAGGAACAGCAGCATCTCGCGCCGGGGTTGCAGGGATTCGCGCTGATGAGCGGCATCGCCGTCGAGCGCGGGCAGGGGTCGGTGGTGGAGGACGTGGACGGCAACCGGTACGTCGACCTGATCGGCGGCATCGGCGTGAACGCGCTGGGACACGGTCACCCCGCCTACAAGGAAGCCCTGCACGCGCAGATCGAGAAGATCACCGTGGGCAGCTTCACCAGCGCCCCGCGAGCGGAGCTGATCGACGAGGTGGCGAAGCTCTTGCCTTCGGGCGTCGACCGCGTGCAGCTCTACTCCAGCGGCGCCGAAGCCGTGGAGAGCGCCTTCCGCCTGGCCAAGAACGCGACCGGCAAGCATGAGCTGGTCGGCTTCTGGGGCGGATTCCACGGGAAGACGATGGGCGCCCTGGCGGTGAACGGCTCCGGCAACCAGCGCACCTATGGACCGGTTCCTCCGGGGCACGTGCTGCCCTACGCGAACTGCTACCGCTGCCCCTTGAAGCTGACCTACCCGTCCTGCGGGGTCGCCTGCGCCGACCTGGCGCGCGAGCAGCTCCTCCACCAGAGCACCGGGCAGGTCGCCGCCCTCATCGTGGAGCCGATGCAGGGCACCGCGGGGAACGTGATTCCCCCACCCGAGTTCCTGCAGCGGGCGCAGGACATCGCCCGCGAGGCCGGCGCCGTGTTCATTGCCGACGAGATGATCACCGGGTTCGGCCGCACCGGCCGGTGGTTCGCTTGCGAGCGGAGCGGCGTCACCCCCGACGCGATCGCCCTGGGCAAGGGATTCGGGTCGGGGTTCCCGATCAGCGGCGTGGCGGCCAGGAACGAGCTGTCGCAGGCGAAGCCCTGGGCGAACCCGAGCGGCTCCTCCTCCAGCTACGGGGGCAACCCGCTGGCGGCCGCCGCCGCGCTCGCCTCGGTGCGGACGCTGCAACGGGAGAACGTGCTCGCGAACGTGCGGAGCGTGGGAGCCGCGATGCTCGCCGAGCTTCAGACCTGGCCCGACCACCTGCGCTGGGTGGGCGACGTGCGCGGCGAGGGCTTGTTCCTGGCCGTGGAGCTGGTGGCCGACCGTGGGACCAAAGAGCCATTGCCCCGCAAGCTTTGCGAGGAGATCTTCCAGGAAGGTCTGCGCCGCGGCCTGTTGGCCATGAGCTACACGCACGCGATCCGGCTGCAGCCCGCGCTGACGATCGAGAGGGACGTGGGTCTGGCTGGCCTCGCCCTGCTGCGCGAGGCGATCTCGATTGTGGCGGGCCGCCACGGGGCGGGATAACAGGGAACATCTTGGACCGCGTGCAGCCCATTCCATCCCGGCGGCGAGGGGACCGGCTGTGGGAGCGCTACGCCGCGCTCGCCCTGCTCCGCCCCTGGCTGATCATCGCCGCCGGAGCAGTGGTGTTCGCCGGCACCGTGCCCTTCGCGGTCCGCCTCTACGGCGACTTGCGCACCGACTTGCGCGAGCTGTTGCCCCACGGCGCGCCTTCCGCGGTGGCCCTCCAGGAGTTGGAGCGCCGGGTGGGCGGGCTCGCTTCCCTGGCGGTGGTGGTGCGCACCGGCGATCTCAGGTCGGGCGAGCGCTTCGTCGACGCGCTGGCCGCGCGCTTGTCGAAGCTCCCTCCCGACCTGGTGGCGCGGATCTTCTGGCGCATCGACGAGGAGAAGGAGTTCTTCGACGCTCACGGAGCGCTGTACGCCGACGTGAAGGACCTGGAAGACATCCACACCATGCTCCGCGAACGCATCGCCTCGGCGAAGCGGACGGCCAATCCGCTGGTGGTCGATCTCGGCGAGGACGAGCCGAAGCAGCCCGACCAAAGCCCCGCGCTGGAGGACGCCCTGATGCGCGTCCGGTCGGGCTTCGGCCGCCTCGACCACTTCATCGACGGGTACCTGGCCGGCGAAGGCGGGCAGACGCTGGTGCTGCAGGTCTACCCTCCCGGCGCGGCGATCAGCCTGGCGGACAATCAGCGCTTGTTCGCGGCCGTGAACGGCGCGGTGAAGGCCCTCAATCCGCGCAGCTTCCACCCCAGCATGCGGGTCGGCTACGGCGGCGAGGTCCGCATGCTGCTCGAGAACCAGGAGAACCTCGTCCGCGACCTGCTCGTCTCCGGCATCCTGGTCCTGACCGCGGTCTCGGCCGTGCTGGTGCTGTACTACCGGAGCTGGCGTTCCATCCCGCTCCTGGTGCTGCCGCTCTTCACCGGCGTGGCGGCTACCTTCGCGCTCTCCCGGTGGGTCATCCACTATCTGAACCCGAACACCGCCTTCCTGGGCAGCATCATCGTCGGCAACGGGATCAACGCCGGGATCATCCTGCTGGCGCGCTACTTCGAAGAGCGCCGCCGCGGCAGCGAAGTGGCGCAGGCGCTGCCCTGCGCCCTGAAGACGACCTGGGTGGCGACCTTCGCGGCGAGCGCGGCCGCGGCGGCTAGCTACGGATCGCTGGGAGCGGTGAGCTTTCGCGGGTTCAACCAGTTCGGCTTCATCGGCACGGCCGGGATGCTGCTGTGCTGGGTGACCACCTATCTCTTGATGCCGCCGCTCATCGTCCTCGCCGAGCGGGTGCGGCCGCTGCGCGAGAAGAAGAGCGTCACGGGGTGGGTGGCGGGCCCTTACGCGGCGGCGCTGACCCGGCACACCGGCCGGGTGACGATCGTTTCCGCCGCGATCGTGGCGGCGGCGGCCTGGGGCACCTGGCGGTTCGTGCAGCAGCCGATCCAGTACGACTTCCGCCAGCTCGGCAGCCGCAAGGGGCTGACCGACGGCGCGGCGTACTGGGACTCCCACGTGGACGCCGTGCTCCAGTCCTACCAGACGCCGACCGTGGTGCTGACCGATTCGCCCCAGAAGGCCCAGGCGGTCGCCGCCGCGATCGAGGAGGTGCGCGAAGGGCAGCCCGAGGGAACCATCGACTCCGTGGCGACGATGCAGGGGCTGGTGCCCGACGAGCAGCCGCGCAAGATCCAACTGTTGCGCGAGATCTTCCGCCTGGTGGCGCCGCCGCGGGGGACGGAGGGCCTGGTGGACGAGCGGATCGTCCGCGCCCTGCCGCAAGACCTGCGGTCGACGTTCCTCCGGCTTCGCGAGCGGACCCAGCTCAAGCCGATCACGCTGGCCGGCGTGCCGCACCGGCTGAAGCTGCCTTTCCAGGAGAAGGACGGGAGGGCGGGTCGCCTGGTGTTGGTCTATCCCACGCTGGCCACCGACGCGCGCCACGGCAAAGCGCAGATCGAGCACGCGAAGCTGGTGCGGCAGACCGCCGTGAAGGTCGATCCCAAGGCCCTCATCGCCGGCCAGATCGTGTTGACCAGCGACATCGTGGACTCGATCACCCGGGAGGGCGGATTCGCCGCGGGGCTCAGCTTCCTGGCGGTGGCGGCGCTGACCATCCTGGTGATGCGGTCGATCCGCGACTCCGCTTGGGTGGTGGCCTCGCTCTGCCTCGGCGTCTTGTGGATGTTCGGCGCGCTGGGCGCGCTGGGGCTCAGGCTCAACTTCGTCAACTTCGCGGTGCTGCCGATCACCTTCGGGATCGGCGTCGATTACGCCGTGAACTTCTACCAGCGCTACCGCCAGTCCTCGGGGGTCCTGGAATCGCTCACTGCGTCCGGCGGCGCGGTCACCCTCTGCTCGGCCACGACGATCATCGGCTACGCCGCCCTGGTCACCGCCGACAGCATGGCGATCCAGTCCTTCGGGCTGACGGCCGTGATCGGCGAGCTGACCTGCCTGTCGGCGGCCCTGTTCGCGCTGCCCGCGGTCCTCGCCTGGCGCGACCGGCGCCGCGCCGTGGCCGAGGCCTTGCTCCAGCAAGTCCCGGCCGGGGAGCCGCTGGTGCAGACCGACCTTCCCCGTCGCGAGGCGCAAGGGTGATCCGGTTCTTGCCGATGCGCGAGCGCATCGAGCAGCTGCGCCGCGCGCCCCGCTTCTTCTCGCTGGGAGTGCCCGCGCTCTGCGCGGTGTACCTGGCGCTGGTCACCGTGCTGGGCGGACCGGGACCGGAGCACTTCGTCGCGGTCGGGATCTTCCTTTGCCTCGCGCTGTGGAGCGACGGCTCGCGCCGCCTGGCCCGGGTGGGGATGCCGTTCTTGCTCTACGGGCTCGTCTACGACTCGATGCGCTGGTACGAGGACTACATCCGCTCGCCGGTGATCCACCTGCACGAGCCGTACAACTTCGATCTCAAGCTGTTCGGCATCCACACCGCGGCCGGGCTGCTCACGCCGAACGAGTGGTTCCAGCGCCACACCAGCCGGTTCCTCGATTTCGTTTGCGGGCTGTCCTACACGCCTTTCTTCTTCATCGGCGAATCGGTCGTGCTGTCTATCTATCTGCTCTTCCGCGGGCACGAGCGGCGCGCGGTGCGCTTCACCTGGGTGTTCTTCGTGTCCAACCTGGTCGGCTTCAGCCTCTACTACATCTACCCGGCCGCCCCGCCCTGGTACGTCGCCGCCCACGGCTTTACCGCGGACTTGAGCGTGCGCGCCTCGGCCGCCGGCGCGGCCCGCTTCGACCAGCTGGTGGGCTTGCCGGTCATGGCCAGCTTCTACGGAAAGAGCGCTGACGTGTTCGGCGCCATCCCCAGCCTGCACGTCGTCTACCCGATGCTGGCGCTGCTCTACGGCTGGCGGCTGCCGCGCTTCCGTATCGTGGCGGGCGTGTACCTCTTTCTCGTCTGCCTCAGCGCCGTCTACCTCGACCACCACTACATCCTGGACATCCTGGTCGGATTCGTGCTCGGCCTTTCGGTGATGGCTGCGTTCCGCCTCGCTGCCGGACCGCTCGAGCAACGCGCCCAGGATCTCGACGTGGAACCCGAGCGGGTCCCCGTCTAGGGCGCCTTCGGAAGCGTGAACGAGCCAGGCCGCCGAGGTCGGGCTGACGCGCTTTACTCCAAAGGAAGCCAGGTCTTGGAAGGCGCCCGTGCAGGCGGGCGGTCCTTCTCTACGTACTGCTTTGCATCGATCCCGACAGCCCGGCCGAGCGACAGCCCGTCGCGCTCCAGGAGCCGCCCCAGCCCCTCCAGGATTTCGCTAGCCGTGAAAGGCCCTTGGTAGATCAACGCCGTGTACAGTTGCAAAAGGCTCGCACCCGCCCGGATGCGCCGGTAGGCGTCGTCGGCGGTGGCGATGCCGCCTACCCCGACGATGGGGGCCCGGTCCCCCACCCGCAGGAAGAGGCGGGCGCAGGCGCGCTCGGCGGCCTCCCGCAATGGCTCGCCGGAGAGACCGCCCTCCTCGCCCGCCCTCGGGTGGCCGGCGACGCCCTCCCGGGAGAGGGTGGTGTTGGTGGCGATGAGCCCGTCCGCTCCCCCGGAGACGGCCGCGTCCGCCACCGCGTCGAGGCGGTCGGGCGGCTCGTCAGGCGACAACTTCACCAAGAGCGGCACGCGCCGCCCGCTCGCTCGGTGCAGCTCGTCTCGCGCCCGGGCCACCGCCTCGACCAGGGACCGCAGCTCACCCGCCGCCTGCAGCGCCCGGAGCCCGGGTGTGTTCGGGCTGGACACGTTGATCGCGGCGTAGTCGGCGTGCGGAGCCAGCGCGCGGAAAGCGGCTACGTAATCGTCGGCCGCGCGCTCGTTGGGGGTGTCCTTGTTCCGACCCAGGTTCACGCCCACCGGTCCGGGCTGGCGGGGAAGCTTCGCCAGCCGCCGGGCGACTCGCTCCGCGCCGGGATTGTTGAACCCCATCCGGTTGACGATCGCGCGGTGCTCCGGCAGCCGGAACAAGCGCGGCCGCTGGTTCCCCGGCTGGGCCCGGGGCGTGACGGTGCCCACCTCCACGAAGCCGAATCCGAGGCGGAACCAGGCGGGCGCCAGCACCTGCCCCTTGTCCATTCCTGCCGCCAGCCCGACCGGGTTCGGGAAGCGGAGGCCCCACAAGGTCTGCGCCAGCGCTTCTCGCGCGCGCGGTCGCGGGGCGACCCGCGACCAGAGCCACAACGACGCCCCCGCGAACGCGTGCGCCACCTCGGCGGGGAGCAGGAAGAGGATCGGGCGGAGCAGGCGGTACACTCCCGCGCACCATAGCGCGAGAGCCCTGTTGCCCGCCGCGCCTCCGCCGCGCAGAATGGCCCCTTTGGACGCACGGTCGAACAACGGGCGAGAAGCGCCGCCGCGAGCCGCTCCGCCGCAAGGCACGCAGGACCTCCTCTTCGAGGCGGCCCGCCGCCTGCGCCGCTGCGAGTCGGCGCTCGCCCGGGTGTTCGAAGAGCACGGATTCGCCGAGGTCATCCCCCCTTCCATCGAGTCGGCCGAAGTGTTCGCCGACGGGGCGGGGGGCGGCGCGGACGCGCTGCGCGCCGTGGACCGGCACGGGCACCTGCTCGCCCTGCGCGCCGACTTCACCGCGCAGGTCGCCCGCATCGCCGCCACGCGCCTCTCCGGCGTCTCGCCGCTCCGCCTGTACTACCGGGGGAGCGTGGTGCGCGAGGGCGGGGCCGAAGCGGGCGTGCCGCGCGAACGCCTGCAGGCCGGCTGCGAGTTGGTGGGGGAAGCGGGCCCTGGCGCGGACGCGGAGATGGTCGCCCTGGCGGCGGCCTCGCTGCTGGCGCTGGGCATCCCGCAGGGCGCGGCGCGCATTGCAGTCGGGACGGTCGGATACTTCTCCGCGCTGATCGCCGCCGCCGGCGCGTCCGACCGGCTGGCCCGCGCCCTGACCGACGCCATCGACCGCAAGGACCTGCCCGGTCTCACCCTGCTGTGCACCCGGGAGGTGCCGCCGGGAAAAGCGCGCGACGCCCTGCTGATGCTCGCCCAGCCTCCCCGGCGGCAGGCGGAAGCCTCCGCCCTGCTCTACCGCGCTCTCCAGCTGGCCCCTGGCGAGGCCGCTTCCTCCGCGCTGCAGCGGCTCTCCGGCGTGCTCGATCTCCTGCAGGCCCGGGACCTGGGCGCGGGGCTGGAGGTGGATCTCGGCGAGGTCCGGGGCCTCGGCTACTACACTGGTCTCGTCTTCAACCTGTACGCCTCGGGCGCTCCCCGCGCCGTCGGCGGCGGCGGCCGCTACGACACGCTGCTGGGCCGCTTCGGGGATCCCCGGCCGGCGGTGGGATTTTCGCTCGATTTGGACGCGCTGGTGCCCCTGGCGAGGCCCGCGTGATCACGGTTGCCTTGCCGAAAGGGCGCACGCTGCAGGCGACCCTGGAGCGCTTCGCGCGCGCGGGCCTCTTGCCGGAGGAGGACTTCGCGTCGACGCGCAAGTTGATCGTCCCGGCCCGCGGGGCACAAGCGCGGTTCCTGCTGCTCAAGGATCCCGACGTGCCGCTCTACGTCGAGCGCGGCGCCGCTGACGTGGGCATCTGCGGGCTGGACCACGTGCTCGAGTCCGGCGCCGATCTCCTGGTGCCGCTGGACCTGGGCTTCGGGACCTGCCGCCTGTGCCTGGCGGCGCCCCGCGACTCGGCGGTCGCCCGCGGGTGGCGCTCCGGGGAAAGCGGCGCGGAGAGGGGGCGCTCCTTGCGCGTCGCCACCAAGTACCCGCGGCTCACCACGCGGGCCTTCGCCCGCCGGGGCGTCCCTGTCGACCTGGTGCGGCTGTCCGGGTCCGTCGAGCTGGCGGCGGTGGCCGACCTGGCCGACGCCATCGTCGACCTGGTGGAAACGGGGCGTACCCTGGAGGAGAACGGGCTCCTGGTGATCGAGGAGCTGCTGCAGGTCAGCGCGCGGCTGGTGGTGAACCGGGCCTCCTACCGGCTCAAGCTCGAGGAGCTGCTGCCGGTCCTGGAGCGGGTGGGAGGATCGCCGTGATCCGCCTGCTCGACCTCGCCGATCCGGCCCAGCGAGCGCAGGCCAACGGGCTGCGGGCAGCCGCCGCGCCGCCGCCCGAAGTCGGGGCGGCGGTGGCGCGGATCATCGGCGAGGTGCGCGCGCGCGGCGAGGCCGCGCTGCGCGAGCTGACCAGGCGCTTCGACGGCGCCGACCTGGCCGATCCCTTCTTGCCGGCGGCCGAATGGGACGCGCTGGCCGCGCGCTGCCCGGAGCCCGTCCGCGCCGCCCTGGAGAAAGCGGCCCAGCGGGTGCGGGCCTTCCACGCCCCGCAGGTTCCGGAGAGCTACGAGCAGCGACTCCCGGACGGCGGCCTGCTCCGCTGCCTGGTGTTCCCGCTCGCCCGGGCAGCCTGCTACGTGCCCGGAGGGCGCGCGGTCTACCCGTCCACGGTGATCATGACGGCGGCAGTGGCGCGGCTCGCCGGGGTGCCGGAGGTCATCGTGGCCACGCCTCCGCGCTCCGACAGGAGCATCGCGCCGGAGGTCGCCGCCGCCGCGCGCATCGCGGGGGCCACCAGCATCCTGCGGGCCGGAGGCGCGCAAGCGGTGGCGGCCCTCGCCCTGGGGGCGGGCTCGATCCCGCGCTGCGACGTGATCGTCGGGCCGGGCAACGCCTACGTGACCGAGGCCAAGCGGCAGCTCGCAGGCTCGGTGCGAATCGACGCGCTGGCTGGACCGACCGAGGTGGTCATCGTAGCCGACGCCTCGGCGGACGCCCGCCTGATCGCCGCGGATCTGATCGCGCAGGCGGAGCACGATCCGCTCGCCCTTTCCATCCTGGTGACTCCCGAGCGGGCCCTGGCGCAGGCGGTGCGGGCGGCGCTGGAGACCGAGCTGCGCGAGCGGCCCAACCGGATCGCGGCCGAGTCGCTGCGCGCGCGCGGCGCCGCGGTCGTCGCGGCCTCGCTGGACGAGGCGCTCGCCTTCGCCGACGAGCTGGCGCCGGAGCATCTCGAGCTCCTGGTGCGCGAGCCCGCCGCGGCGCTGCCCCGGGTCCGGCGGGCGGCCGCGGTGTTCGTGGGCGCCCACGCGCCGGTGCCCGTGGGCGACTACCTCGCCGGGCCCAACCACACCCTCCCCACCTCCGGAACGGCCCGGTTCGCCTCGCCGCTGGGCGCTTCCGACTTCGTGCGCCGCCAGAACGTGATCGAATACGGCGCCCGCCAGCTCGCCGCGGACGCGGCCGGGATCCGGGCCCTCGCCGAAGCGGAGGGGCTGCACGCGCACGGGCGGGCCGTCGAGGTGCGCAAGTGAAGCCTCCGGAGAGCTTCGTCCGCCGCACCGTGCGACCGCTGGCCGCCTACGGACCGCCCCGCGATCCGGCGGCGGTGCCGCTGCACCTCAACGAGAGCCCGAGCGACCTGCCGCAGGAGCTCAAGGCCGAGCTGAGCGAGCGCATCGCGCGCAGCGACTGGAGCAAGTACCCCATCGTGGACGGCGCGCGGTTGGCCGAGGACCTGGCTCGCGCTTACGGGGCGGATCCCGCCGGCGTCCTGGTGGGCAACGGCTCCAACGAGCTGCTCCAGCTGACGCTCTTCGCCTGCATCGAGCCCGGAGACGCGGTGGTGGTGGCGGCGCCCTCGTTCTCCTTGTACTCGCTCCAGGCGGCCGCGCTGGGCGCCCGGGTGGTGGAAGTGCCGCTGAGAGCAAGGGGCGGCGAGTTCCGCTTTCCCGTCGACGAGCTGATCCGGGCCGCCCGCGAAAGCTCCGCCAAGCTGGTGATGCTCGGTTCGCCCAACAACCCGACCGGGACGACGCTGACCGCCTCCGAGGCAGCGCGGATCGCGCAGGAAGCGCCTGGGCTCACCGGGATCGACGAGGCGTACCGGGATTTCTGCGGGCAGGACCTCGCCCCGCTCCTGGCCGGGGCGCCGCGCCTCTTGCTCTTCCGCACCTTCTCCAAGGCGCTGGCGGCCGCCTCGCTGCGCTGCGGGGCGCTCCTGGGCGCTCCCTCGCTCTGCGCCGAGCTGCGCAAGGTGCAGCTTCCCTACAACTTGAGCGCCGTCACCTGCCTGGTGGCGCGGGCGCTGATCGCACGGCCGGAGCTGGTGCGGGCCCGCGCCCAGCTGGTGGCGGACGAGCGGGAGCGCGTCGCCGCGGGGCTGCGAGCCGCCGGATGCACCGTCCACGCCTCGGGCGCAAACTTCCTGCTGTTCGAGCAGGATCGCCGCCCCGCGAACGACCTGCACCGCGCGCTGTTCGCCCGCGGGGTGCTGATCCGCAACGTTTCCTCCGCCCGGGACCTTTCACGGGCGCTGCGGGTCAGCATCGGCGCGCCGGCGGCGAACGACGCCTTCCTGGCGGCGCTGCGGGCGGAGCTGTGAGCTGGTCGCGCGTGCGGGCGGTGATCTTCGACGTCGACGGGGTGCTGCTCGACGCCCGGGCGAGCTATCACGCGGTGGCCGAGGAAGCCGCCCGGCGCGCCGTCGCGGAGGTGCTCGGGGAGCCGTGCACCGCGCCGTTCGACCGCGATGGCGAAGTGCCCCAGTTCAAGGCGGCCGGGCGCTTCAACGACGATTGGGAGATGACGCGGGGAATCGCGCTGCTCCTGCACCTCCGCCAGCGCGGGGCCGCGCCCGGGCTCCAGCGCTTCCTCCAGGCGGCGCAAGGCGCCGGCGTGGCGGGGCTCGCGAACGCCTTGCCGCTGATCGCCGCCATGTATCCTCAAGAGAGGATCTCCCGCCTGTGCGGCGCGCTGTACGGCGGCCGCTCCCACTGCCGCGAGCTGTTCGGGTTCGAAGCGCTGGAGGCGCTCCCCGACGCGCCGGAGCGCGGGCTGTGGGAGCGGGAGCCGCTGCTGGTGGATCCCGCGCTCCTCCAGCGGGTCGCGAAGCGCTTCCCGGTCGCGCTGTACACGGGCCGCAACGCCGGCGAGGCGGCGCTGGCGCTGGTCCGTTGCGAGCTGCAGGTCCCGCAGCGCCTCTGCTGGGTGTCGGACGGCCGCCCGCGCAAGCCCGACCCGGAGGGCCTGGTCTGGCTGTGCGGCGAGCTGTTGCGCTCCGGTGGAGAGGCCCTCTTCGTCGGCGATACGGCGGACGACCAGGCCGCGGCCGAAGCGGCGCGAGCGCGCGGCACGCCCCTGGTTTACGCTCACGTGGCGGGACCGGACGGCACGACGCGAACGCTCGACCGGCTTCTCGCGGAGACAGGAGTCTAGACGATGGCTCGCACCGGCGCCGTGCAGCGCAAGACGAAGGAGACCGACCTGCGCGTCAGCGTCGACCTCGAGGGCCAGGGCGACGCCAAGGTCGACACCGGGATCCCCTTCTTCGACCACATGCTGGAGACGCTCGCCAAGCACGCCGCGCTGACGCTGGAAGTGAGCTGCAAGGGCGATCTGCACATCGACCAGCACCACACGGTCGAGGACACGGGCATCGCGCTGGGCAAGGCCCTGGACCAGGCGCTGGGGGACCGCAAGGGCATCGCCCGGGCGGGCTGCTTCTACTTCCCCCTCGACGAGGCGCTGGCGCGCAGCGTGGTGGACCTCTCCGGCCGCGCCTTCCTGCACTGGAACGTGCAGCTGGACCAGGGTCCGCGCAGCGCCATGGATCTCTCGGTCATCGAGGGATTCTTCAAGGCGGTCGCGGACGGCGTGCGCGCCAACGTCCACGTCGACCTGCTCACCGGCCGCGACTTCCACCATGGATGCGAGGCGGTGTTCAAGTCGTTCGCTCGGGCGCTGCGGCAGGCGTGCGCGCTGGACGAGCGGATGGGCGGCGTGCCGAGCACCAAGGGAGTGCTGTGAGCGCCAGGGTCACCGTCGTCGACCTCGGCCTCGGCAACCTGGGCAGCGTCCTCCAAGCGCTGGTGCGCGCGGGCGGCGATCCCCGGCTTTCCGCCGGCGCCCGGGAGATCGGCCGGTCCGGGCGGATCGTCCTGCCGGGCGTGGCGGCGTTCGGGTTGGGGATGGAGCGGGCGGAAAAGCTCGGCCTGCGAGGAGCGCTGGACGAGGCGCTCCGCCGCGGGGCTCCCGTGCTGGGCATCTGCCTGGGGATGCAGATCCTGTTCGAGGAGGGCGAGGAGGACGGTCTGCGCAGGGGCCTGGGACTCCTCCCCGGCCGCGTGACGCGGCTCCCGGCCGGCGTCCAGGTGCCGCACATCGGGTGGCAGCGGCTCCAGATCATCGCGCCGTCGCCGCTCCTCTCCGGGGCCGCGCCCTGGGCGTACTTCGCGAACTCCTACCGCTGCGAAGCGCCGGAGCAGGTCACGCAAGCGGTGGCCGATCACTCGGGTGCGCGGATCGCGGCCGTGGTGGGGCGCGGCAACGTCCACGGAGTGCAGTTCCATCCCGAGAAGAGCGCGCGCGACGGCGAGGCGCTGCTCGCGCGCTTCCTGCAGCTGCCGGAAGCGCCGCCGTGAAGCCCCTCCTCTACCCGGCCATCGATCTGCTCGGCGGGAAGGCGGTGCGCCTGCGCCAGGGAGAGCGGCGCACGGCGAAGGTGTACTCGGACGATCCGCCCGCCCGGGCGCGGGCGTTCGCGGCGGAGGGGGCCCTCTCGCTGCACGTGGTCGACCTGGATGCGGCATTCGGCGAAGCCCGGCAGACCGCCGTCATCGAGGCGATCGCCGCGGCCGTGGACCCGCTGCCCGTGCAGGTCGGCGGCGGCATCCGCCGACTCGAGGACATCGAGGTCACGATCGAGGCCGGCGCCGCGCGCGTCATCCTCGGCACGGCAGCGGTCGAACGGCCGTCGCTGGCGGGTGAAGCCTCCCGCCGGTTCGGCGCGGCGCGCATCGCCTGCGGAATCGACGTCAAGGAGGGCAAGGCGGCTACCCGAGGCTGGACGGAAGCCCGCGGCCCCTCGGCGGGCGAGCTGGCCAGGCGCCTTTCGGAGGAAGGCGTCGAGTGGCTGGTGGTCACCGCCGTGGCGCGGGACGGCACCTTGGAGGGATTCGACCTGCCGCTGCTTCGGGAAGTGGCCGCCGCCGCGCCCCGGGCCAACCTGATTGCGAGCGGGGGCGCAGGCTCGCTCGGCCACCTCGAGGCACTGGCCGCCGCCGGCCTGCCTCGCCTGGCGGGGGCCGTCGCCGGGACCGCGCTCTACGAGGGAAGGTTCTCCGTCCGCGAAGCCCAGGCGGCGCTCGAGGGGAGGCCCTGAGTGCTGACGCGCCGGATCATTCCCTGCCTGGACGTCAAGGACGGCCGCGTGGTCAAGGGCGTCCGCTTCGAGCAGCTGCGCGATGCCGGGGACCCGGTCGAGCAGGCTCGCGCCTACGGGCGGGCGGGCGCCGACGAGCTGTGCTTCCTGGACATCAGCGCGTCGCTGGAGGCCCGCGGGACCCTGGTCTCGCTGGTGGAGCGCGTCGCGCGCGAGCTGGCGATCCCCTTCGCCGTGGGTGGCGGGGTGCGGACGGTGAGTGACGCGGAGGCGCTGCTGCGGGCTGGGGCGGACAAGGTGTCGATGAACACGGCGGCCCTCGCCGATCCGGACCTGCTCACCGCCGTCGCCCGGCTGACCGGGAGCCAGAGCGCCCTGATCGCGATCGACGCGAAACGGGTGGCCGCGGCAGTCCCCTCGTGGGAGGTGTACTCGCACGGCGGCACCCGGCCGACGGGCCGCGACGCGGTGGCCTGGGCCCGCGAGGCGGTCGACCGGGGCGCGGGGGAGATCCTGCTCACCTCGATCGACCGCGACGGCACCGGCGCGGGGTTCGAGCTGGAGCTGACCCGGGCAATCGCCTCCGCGGTCCCGGTGCCGGTCATCGCCAGCGGCGGCGCCGGCGGGCCCGCGCACTTCGCCGAGGCGTTCGCCGCCGGAGCTTCGGCCGCCCTGGCCGCCAGCGTGTTCCACTTCGGCACGTTCTCGGTGGCGCAAGTGAAGGAGGAGTGTGCCCGGCGCGGTCTCCCGATGCGCTGGCCGCTGGAGGACTGAGATGGTGCGGACCGAGGAGCTCAAGTACGACGAGCGGGGCCTCATCCCGTGCATCGTGCAGGACGCCGCGACGGGGGAGGTGCTGGCGCTCGCCTGGCAGACGCGCGAGGCTCTGGAGCGCACGCTGCGATCGGGGCAGGCCACCTTCTGGAGCCGCAGCCGCGGGGAGATCTGGGTCAAGGGAGCGACCAGCGGCAACACCCAAGCGGTCCGAGCGGCCCGGGCCGACTGCGATCACGACGCGGTGCTGCTCCGGGTGGCTCCCCGGGGACCCGCCTGCCATACCGGGGCGCGGTCCTGCTTCTTCGAGGTGATCGGCGGGGCCCCGGAGGCGGCCGAAGCGCCGGGAGAGACGCTGGCGCGTCTGGACCAGCTGCTGCGTGACCGGCGGTCGGAGGCGCCGCCGGGCTCGTACACCGCGAAGCTCTATTCGGACGAAAACCTGCGGCACAAGAAGATCGGCGAGGAAGCGACCGAGCTGGTGATGGCCTCGCTGCGCGGGGACAAGGACGCCGTCGCGGAAGAGGCAGCCGACGTGCTGTATCACCTGCTGGTCCTGCTGCAGTCGCACGGGATCGGGCTGCCGGAGGTCGCGGACAAGCTGCGCGGCCGCGAGGGCAAGCGGCGCAACCCGGGGTGATCTGCGGCATCTCCATCCGGCGATGGCAACGCACCTGTTCAGCCCCCTGCGGCTGCGCGACGTCGACTTCCGCAACCGCATCGTCGTCTCCCCCATGTGCCAGTACAGCTCGCCGGGAGGCCTCGCCACCGACTGGCACTTCGTCCACCTCGGGTCGCGTGCAGTCGGCGGCGCCGGCGCCGTGTTCGTCGAGGCCACCGCGGTCGAGCCGCGGGGGCGCATCTCGCCCGAGGACATGGGCCTGTGGAGCGACGCGCACGCGGAGCCGCTGGCGCGGATCGCGCGCTTCGTCGAGTCGCAGGGCGCGGTACCCGGCATCCAGCTGGCGCACGCCGGACGCAAGGGAAGCACCGCCGCGCCTTGGCGCGGCGGCGGACCGATCACCGACGCCCAGGGCGGCTGGCCGGTGGTGGGCGCCAGCCCGATCCCGTTCGCGGAAGGGTGGCGCGTCCCCGATCCGCTCGACTCCGCCGGAATCGCGTCGATCACGCGCAACTTCCGAGCGGCCGCGGCTCGCGCGCGGGACGCCGGCTTCCGCTTCCTCGAGCTGCACGCGGCTCACGGCTACCTCTTGCACAGTTTCCACTCGCCTCTGTCGAACGCTCGCACCGACGGGTACGGCGGCCGCTTCGAGAATCGGGTCCGCTTCACCCTGGAGGTGGTGGAGGCGCTCCGGCGCGAGTGGTCCGATCACCTCCCGCTGTCGGTGCGCCTCTCCTGCACGGACTGGACCCCGGGCGGCTGGACCCCGGAGGAGAGCGTCCGCTTGGGCTCGCTCTTGCGCGAGCGCGGCGTGGACGTCGTCGATTGCAGCTCCGGCGGGAACGTGCCCAACGCGCAAGTCCCGCTCGGGCCGGGGTACCAGGTCCCCTTCGCCGAGGCGGTGCGCCGCGGAGCGGGGATCGCGACCGCGGCCGTAGGCCTGATCACCGAGCCGGCGCAGGCGGACGAAATCGTCCGCCAAGGCCGGGCCGACCTGGTGATGCTCGCCCGGGCCGAGCTGCGCGATCCCTACTGGCCTCTCCACGCCGCCCGGACGCTGGGTCACGCCGGCGCCCTGCCCGCTCCGCCCCAGTACCAGCGCGGCTTCCCCCAGCACGCGCCGGACTGACCGCGATCGAGACGAAGAACATTTCACGCGGAGGGCGCGGAGGAAAGGGAGAGCGCAGAGGATTTTTTTCCAAACCGAGTCTCCTCGGCGCCCTCCCCCTCCTCAGCGCCCTCTGCGTGAAACGGTTTTAGCCCAGTGCGGCCGGCTACCGTCTGCGGAGCTCCTTCACCATCACGATGGCGTCCTCGCCCTCGTCGACGTAGTAGTTCGGCCGCACGCCGACGGCGCGGTAGTCGAAGGCGCGGTACAGCTCGAGCGCGGCGACGTTCGAGCGGCGCACTTCCAGCGTCATCAGCGTCGCGCCCGCCTGGACGGCGCGCTTCTCCGTCTCTCCCATCAGCTGGCGGGCGATGCCCCGGCGGCGCTGCTCGGGCGAGACCGCCACGTTCAGGATGTGCACCTCGTCGTGGACCAGCCAGTAGATGAGGAACCCCACGATCCGCTCGGTGGCCCGGCCGCCGGCCGCCGAGGTCAGCGGCTCGAGGCAGATGAGGATGGTGCTCCAGTCGTGCTCCAGCTCGCGGCGGAAGAGCTCGGTCGACCAGGGGTGGCGGAAGGCCGCCCGCTCGATGACCATGACCTCCTCGAGGTCGTCGGGCCGCATGCGCCGCAGCTCGAACTTGGGGCGCAGCCGGACGGCCATCAGCGCCTCCCCTCCGCGATGGAGCGATTCGCGTCCTCGAGCGGATCCACGATCCGCACGGTCGCCTTGCGCCGCAGGCCGCCGAGCAGCTCCGTCAGCAGCCGCTCGTACTTCTCCTTCGAAAGCCGCTGCCGGAGAAGCTCCCGATCGCCCTGCGCTCCTTGGGCCTTCCACGCCTCCTCGAGCTCGCTGTCGCGGAGCTGCGCGGCCAGCTTGAGCCGGTTGTCGAGGTAACGGGCGACGCGCAGCTCGCGGGCCAGCACCGCGCCGATCTCATCGTCGGTCAGCTCCACCTGGCGGGTGAACGATTCCCAAGCCGCGGCGGTGGCGAACCGCGCGCGCAGCCGGGCCAGGGCGGCATCGACCTCGGCGTGGTCGAGGTCGAACAGCTTGAGCCGCTCCACTTCGGAGAGGACCACCCGCTCTTGCACCAGCCGCCGCAGCGAGGCGGCCAGGATCGCCCGGTCCAGCTGCGCGGAGGCCGTCTGCGGACCCTGCTGCTCCACCAGGTGGATCCGGGTCTCCGCCGCCAGCTCCGACAGCGTCACCGAGTGCGCGTCGACCACGGCCACCACCTCGTCGATCAGCTGGCGCTCTTGCGCGCCGGCGGCGAAGGCGGTGAACGCGGCGACCAGCAGGATACGCATTCCGGGATCGTAACGACCCGCTCGCCGTGCGGTCAATTCTCCTGGTGCGTTCGTTGACCACCCGGAGGGGGCTGGTTACGGTACGCCGGCCGTGAAAGACCCCTACGCCACTCTCGGTGTCGCCCGGAACGCCAGCGCCGAGGAGATCAAGAAGACCTACCGCAAGCTGGCGAAGAAGCTGCACCCCGACATGAATCCGGGGGACAAGAAGGCCGAGGAGCGGTTCAAGGAGGTCTCCGCCGCGTTCGAGGTGCTGGGCGACCCGAAGAAGCGCTCCCTCTACGACGAATTCGGCGAGGTGGCCCTGCGTCCGGGGTTCGACGAGGAGAAGGCGGAGAAGTTCCGCGAATACCAGCGGGCTGCGGCCGGGGCCGGGCGGGGCGGCGCCGGGTTCGAGGGGTTCTCCGGCGGCGGCTTCGATCCGTCCGATTTCGGCGACCTGGGCTCCATGTTCGAGGACCTGTTCACCCGGCGTCGCCAGGGGGCCGCGCGCCGCCGCGCCGCCGAGCCGCTGGTCGGCGACGACATCGAGGCCGCCATCGAGGTGGACCTTCGCGACGCGGTGCTGGGCGCCGAGCGCGAGATCTCCCTGCAGCGTCCCGGGGGCAGCGAAGGCACCGCGCCGGAGGAAGTGCGCTTGCGGGTGAAGATCCCGCCGGGCGTGGAGACCGGCTCGCGGGTGCGCCTGGCCGGCCAGGGTTCCCCCGCAGAACGCGGCGGCGAGAACGGCGACCTGTACCTGCGCATCACCGTTCGCCCCCACCCGACCGTGAAGGTCGACGGGCGGGACCTCTCGCTCGACCTGCCCATCACCGCCGCCGAGGCGCTGCAAGGCGCGGAGGTGACCGCGCCCACCTTCGAGGGACCGGTGAAGCTGAAGATCCCGCCGGGGTCGCAGAGCGGGCGCCGGCTGCGGCTGCGCGGGCGCGGGTTGCCGGCGCTGCGGGCCGGAGCGACGGGAGCCCCGCGCGGCGACCTCTACGTGGTGCTGCAGATCGTCCTTCCCCCCGACTCGGCCGCGGCCCGCGCCGCCGTCGCCGAGCTCCAGAAGCTGTATCCGCCCGACGTGCGACAGGACGTGAGGCTCTAGATGGGACTGCTCGACCTCCTGGGGATCGGCGGCACCAAGGAGGAGCGCGAGACGCGCTCCGTCCGCAAGCTGCAGAAGAAGGCCGTCGAGAAATACGGTCCGAAGGAGAACCGGCAGGGAGCGATCGAGGAGCTGGGCGAGATGCGCACGCCCCGGGCGGTCGAGGCCCTGCTGATGCGCTACACCGTGCGCGTCGAACCCGGGATCACCGACGACGAGGAGAAGCAGCGGGTCCTGGCGCTGGTGCAGCAGGCAGGCTCGGGCATCGCCGTGCCGGTCCTGAAGAGCTTCATCCTCCGGCGCGACGAGGTCTCCTGGCCGCTCAAGGCTCTGTCGGACCTGTTGCCCGAGGCGGAGGTGGTCGCGTTCCTGGTCGAGGCGCTGCGCAAGGCAGCCGGCGAATACAGCCGGGTGCCGGAGAAGAAGGTCTTGCTGCTCCACGCGCTGGCCCAGCACCAGAGCCGGGACGCGGTTCCGGCGGCCCTTCCCTTCCTCGACGACATGGACGACGAGGTGCAGATCGCCGCCGCGCAGGCCATGGCGGTGCAGAAGGACGAGCGGGCCCGCGAGCCGCTCATCCAGCACTTCCTCCGCGCCCACCAGGCCAGCAACGCGCGGGTCCGCGAAGCCCTGGCGAGTCTTCTGGCCGACACCCATTTCGACGTGAAGGGCTACACGCCGAAGATGGAGGCCTCCCTGCCCGCCTCGTACAAGCTCGACTCGAAGGGCCGGGTGGTCCGGAAGAGCTAGCCTAGCTTCTGCCGGACTGCTCCCGCGACCATGTCGATGGCGATCTCGTTCAGTCCGCCGTGCGGGATGATGATGTCCGCGTAGCGCTTCGACGGCTCGACGAATCCGTGGTGCATCGGGCGTACGGTGCGGAAGTACTGCTCGACCACGCTGTCGAAGTCGCGGCCGCGTTCCTTGATGTCGCGGGAGAGGCGGCGCAAGACGCGCACGTCGGCGTCCGAGTCGACGAACACCTTGACGTCGAGGAGCGCGCGGACCGGTTCCAGCGCCAGAACCAGGATCCCCTCCAGCACCACCACGTCCCCCGGGTTCACCCGCTGCGTCTCCCCGGTGCGCGAGTGCAGCGCGAACGAGTAGACCGGCTTCTCCACCGCCCGGCCCGCCTTCAGCTCCTGGAGGTGCTCGACCAGAAGCTCCGTGTCGAAGGCGTCTGGATGGTCGAAGTTGAAGTTGCGGCGCTCCTCGATCGGCACGTCGGAGAGGTCGCGGTAGTACGCGTCCTGATCGAGCAGCGCGATCGGATGCCCGGCCAGGCGCTCCACCAGCCGCCGCGCCACGGTGGTCTTGCCGCTGGCGGTCCCGCCCGCGATGCCGATGGTCAAAGCGCGCAAGGTGCGACAGTGCATCCCATAACGGCGGCGCCGTGAAAAGCCGTTCGCCGAGACTTGCGCCGGTCGATCCCGGTGGGCGAGGATGCCAGGCCATCGATGGCCACCGACTCTCCCGAGCTCTCCCGCATCGCCGCCGAGGCCCTGGACATCGCGAAGAGCGCCGGTCAAGCGCCCACCACCGCGCACCTCCTGCTCGCCACCTTCACCGTGCCGGGAGCGGCGGACGTCCTCTTGCGCGAGCGCGGCTGCGACGAGGACCGCGTCCTGGACGAGCTGTCCCGCGCGCGCGCCGCCGAGCCGGCCGAGCTGTTCGCCCAGGCGCTCGAGCGCGCCCGCCGGCTGGCCGACGACTGCGCCAGCCCCAGCGCGGAGGGACTGCATCTGCTGGTGGCGCTCGCGCGCCTCTCGCGCTCCGCCGCCGCCGCGCTCCTCGACCGCCTGCTGAACCTTCCCTCGCTGCGCACCACGGCGCTCGGATACCTGACCGGCTCGATCCCCCGCCGCCGGGTGACCCAGGAAGTCCGCGTCGGCACGTCCGGCACCGCGGAGCGTCAGGCGTACGCGCGCCCCTCCCCAGCCATCCCCCGCGCGGCACCGCTGACCCGTGCGCAACCCTCGCCCTCGACCTCGACCCCGCCCTCGACCCCGCCCTCTCCCTCGACCTTCCCCTCTCCCTCGGCCTTCCCCTCGCCCTCGACCTCGACCTCGCCCTCACCCCCTCCCTCGATTTCCTCCGCTCCCTCGGACCCGCCCCCCATCTCCATCTCCTTCTCCGCCCCACGCGCCGCGCCCACTCCGGACGCGGCCGCGCAGTGGGCCCTCGACCCCCGCGAGTTCCCCTACCTGTGCGCGCACGGCCGCAACCTCTCCGCGCTGGCCTCGATGGGGCAGCTCGACCCCGCCCTGGGTCGGGAGGCCGAAGTCGAGGAGGTCCTCGACATCCTGGGCAAACGCCGGGCGAACAACCCGGTGCTGGTGGGCGAACCGGGGGTGGGCAAGACCGCCATCGTGGAGGGGCTGGCGCAGCGGCTGGTCGATCTCCAGACCGACCGGATCGTGCTCGAGCTGGACCTCTCCGGCCTCGTCGCCGGCACGCAGCTGCGCGGATCGTTCAGCGAGCGGCTCCTGGGGATCAAGGAGGAGGTCCGCCGCGCCGAGGGACGCGTGGTGGTCTTCATCGACGAGCTGCACATGCTCATCGGCGCCGGGTCCAGCGGCGAGGGCCCCCAAGACGCCGCCAACGAGCTGAAAGCGGCGCTCGCCCGGGGCGAGTTCCCCTGCGTCGGCGCCACCACGCACGACGAGTTCCGCCGCCACGTGCAAGGAGATCCCGCTCTGGAACGGCGGTTCGTCCCGGTGCTGGTGCGCGAGCCGACCGCGCGGGCCACGGTGCCGATCCTGCGCGGCGCGGCCGCCCGTTACGAGGAGCACCACGGCGTCCGCTTCCGGGCGGACGCCCTGGAGGCCGCGGCGCTCCTCACCGCCCGCTACGTGCGGGACCGCTGCCTGCCCGACAAGGCATTCGCCGCCATCGACCTGGCCGGCTCGCGCGTCCGCCGCGAAAGCCGGAGCGAGGTCCTGCGCGAGGACGTCGCGCGCGCGGTGGCGCGCATGGCGGGCCTGCCCGAGGAGCGGCTGCTGCAACCCGACGGCGAGCGCTTCCTCTCGTTGGAGCGGAAGCTTCAAGAGAGGATCGTCGGCCACGCTCCCCAGCTCGCCGCCATCGCGCGCGCGGTGCGGCGCAACTACGCCGGATTCTCGGCCCAGCGCCCCCTCGCCTCGTTCCTGTTCGTCGGCCCCAGTGGAGTGGGCAAGACCGAGACCGCGCGGGTGCTGGCGGAGGAGCTGTATCCGGCGAGCGAAGGAGGAACGCAGCCGGGCGCGCTGGTGCGCATCGACCTCTCCGAGTACTCCGAGGCCCACAGCGTGGCGCGGCTGGTGGGAGCGCCGCCGGGATACGTCGGCTACGGCGAGGGAGGGCAGCTGACCGAGGCGGTCCGCCGCCGCCCGGCCTGCGTGGTGCTCCTCGACGAGGTGGAGAAGGCGCATCCCTCCGTCCTCCAGCTCCTCCTCCAGGTGCTCGACGAGGGGCAGCTCACCGACGGGCGCGGCAGGCGCATCGACTTCAGCGGCGCGGTGGTGGTGCTGACCGGCAACGTCGGCGCCAGCGCGTTCGGCGGCGAGGGGCGCGCGGTCGGGTTCGGCACCGCGGAGCGGGCTGACGCGGCCGGTCCCGAGGCCGGCGCCGCGCGGGCCTTGGACCAGGCGCGGGCCGCGTTCCCGCCCGAGCTGTGGGGAAGGCTCGACGAGCGGCTGGTCTTCGCTCCTCTCGGACGCGAGGAGGTGGCCCGGATCGCCGACCTCCTCCTTTCGGACTCGTCGCGCCGGCTGTGGGAAGAGCGGCAGATCGCCTTCCGCACCGGTCCCGGCCTGGTCGACCACCTCATCGCCCAGGGGGGCTGGCAGCTGTCCTTGGGCGCCCGCCCGATGCGCCAGACGATCCAGCGCCTGGTCGAGTCGCCGCTGGCCGACGAGATCCTGGCCGGGCGGATCCGCGCCGGTGAGCGTCTGCTCGCTTGCGCGGGGCCCGCCGGCGTCGAGTTCCGGCGCGAGGGATGAGCGTCCTGCCCAAGACGGCGGCCGTCCTGGGCGGCGGGGCCGTCGGCCAGGTCCTGGTCGCCGCCCTGAACCGGGCCGGCATCCGCGTCGTCCTGGCGTGGAACCGCAGCGAGCAGCGGGGCTGGCAGTCCGACCTGGAGGGGATCGGCGGGGCGGAGCTGATCTTCCTGTCGGTCGCCGACGCGGCGGTCGAGGAGGTCTGCACGCGCATCGCTCCCTTGCTCCGGCGCGGGCATCTCGTCGCGCACTGTGCAGGCGCGCTGGGGCTCGACGCGCTCCGACCTGCGCTCGAGGCTGGCGCTCGCACCGGATCCCTGCACCCGCTCCGCGCCATCCCCCGGGGCAGCGCGGCCGGGGCGCTGCGCGATGCCGCCGCCGGCGTGGCCGGGTCGGACGCGGAAGCGCGGGAGACCCTCCAGCAGGTCGCGCGGGCGCTGGGGATGTCTCCCATCCCGGTGGGCGACGGATCGCGCGTCCTCTACCACGCGGCTGCGGTGCTCGCCGCCGGCGGGCAGGTGGCCCTCTTCGCGCGCGCCGTCCAGGCGTTCCAGGACGCGACGGGCGCTCCGGAGCCGATCGCGCGCGCGGCGCTCCTGCCGCTCGCGCGGGGCGCCTTGGAAGCGCTCGAGCACCGCTCTCCCTCCGAGGCGCTCACCGGGCCGGTGGCGCGAGGCGACGTGGCGACCGTCCAGGCGCATCGGGCGGCGCTCGACGGCGAAACCCTGTCGCTCTACGACCAGCTGGTCCGGGCGATGCTCGAGCTGCGGCCTTCGCCGGAGATCGGGTCCCTGCTCAGAACACCCCCGGGGGAAGCGCGTCCGGCGGCGGGCCCAGGCTCCCGATCATCGCCTCCACGTCCTCGGCCACCACGGGAGGAGCGCCCATCGGCCAGCTCGCGATCACCAGCGCCACGTGCTCGCCCGCTCGCACCACCGCGACGCGGCCGCGCGCCTCGTCGGAAACGCTGAAGGTGAAGCCGTACGCCTCGCCGCCGCGGGCGGGGAGACGGTTCACGTCTTCGACGTGCACCCCCTGCTCCGTCTGCAAGTGATCGGCGAGCAGCCTCGCGAGCTGGCGCAGCGAGCTGATCCCATCGGCGTTCTGCACGATGAGCTGCGCGCCCGCCTCCGGCGCCCGAGCCACCAGCGGCAAGCGCTCGCCGTCCGGCCCGCGGGCGTTCCCCTTGAAGCTCCAGCGGTCGCCGTCGGGACGCTCGATCGAGAAAGCGCCCGAGTGCTCCGTCCACATCCGCGGCGCCTGCAGGCGCGGCGGCGGGCGGGGCGCGCGGCCTTGCTCGCGGGACACGCGCGCCAGAGCGGCCGGGGAAGCGAGCGCGATCGAGATGCCTGTCACGAGAAGGACGCGCATGCTGCAACGGTCAACATCCTCCCGGAGGCGCGCAATCATGGGCAGCCCGTCGAGCGCTGGCGTTGTGTCAATGTTGCGTGGACTGCCTTCGCAACAATTCGTTCTCCAGCGCGAGGCCGGCCTGCGCCGCGGCCAGCTCGAGGATGTCCAGCTCCTCGATGGCCCGGCTGGAGGGCCCGTTGTCCGCGTAGACGACGGCGATCACGCGCTGCCCGCCCATCACCGGGAAGACGGCGCACTGCCCGGAGCGAGGCTTGCCCACTACCCGCGTGAACGCGTCGGGCAGCCCGGTCTCGTCGAAGGTGAGGGAGCGGACCGCGCCGTCGTCCAGCGCGCGGGTGAGCGCATTCTTGCCCGTCAGCGGCAGCCGCAAGCCCCGGGTGAGCTGCGCCAGGGGTTGCCCGCTGGGGCTGTTGCCGAACGCGCCCAGGGCGGTGAGCCCTTCGCGCCGCACCAGGAACAGGACCGCGCGCTCCACCGACTCGCTGATGATGTTCATCAAGCTGAGGGAGATGGTGGTGGAGATGAGGCCGCTGCGCAGGTCGCCGACGATGCGCCGCAGCTTGGCGAGGTTCGACTGCACCCGGTCGGCGCGAGAGGCACCCCCCGTCAGGATGTCCTTGCGCGCCTGCACCAGGCTGCGAAAGCAGGACGCGATGGTGGCCACGTCGCCGGGGATGGCCGCCACCACTCCCGCTGCATAGGTGGCCGCGACCGACACGCCCCCGTCCACCACCGCGATGATCACCGCCCGGGGCCGCGCGCGCCGCAGCTGCTCCACGGCGTCGAGCGCCACTCCTCCCTCGCGCAGGTCCACCAGCACGAACGGCGGGGCCTCCCCCGGCGGCGGTCCGCCGGCATCGCGCAGGGTGACCCGCGCAACGGTGGCTTCCTCGGCCGGAATTGCCTGCCCGAGCTTCTCCGCGAGCTGCTTGTCGGAGGAGACCACCTGCAGCCGGGGCTTGGGCTCCAGCTCGGCCACCGGGACGGCCCGCGCTCCCGCGGGCACGACGGCTTGCGCGGGCGTGTCCGGCTCCAGCCCCAGCGACGGCGTCTCCTCCGCGGCGACGGCGGGCGCCTTCCCGTTCGGCTCGCCGCCGCGGTTCTTCTCGTCGAAGATCCGCAGCGCATCGAGTAGCACCGCCTGCGTGTCGAGGCGCAGATGGCCCACGATGTCTCCGGGAAAGACGGAGATGTCGTCGATCGGCTTCAAGTCGTCGAGCGCGAAGTGGAAGGTGCCGCTGGTCCAGGTGACCAGGTCGTACACGGTGCGCTCGATCTGCTGCTGGACCGCGGTGTACATCGCCTCGGCCGACAGCGCGCCGATGGTGACCAGGATCTGCCCCAGCGAGCGCCGCGGCGTCTCGCGCTCCTGCTCCCGCAAGGCCTGGTCGAGCGTGTCCTGGGAGATGCTCCCGTTGTCCACCAGCAGGTCGCCGAGCCGCTTGGAATCCGGCCCCCAGGCGTTGACGATCCGCCCCTGGTGGAACCCGATCTCCGCGCTCACCTCGCCGCGGGACAGGGTGAGCGTGCCGGTGCGTCCGCCCAGATGGATGAACTGGAGGGCGTCCGCGACCGAGACGTCCTCGAGGTTGCCGGAGAGGCTCATGGCGGAGGCCCCTCCGCGCGTCAGCCGCGCTTGACGAGCTGGATCAGGCTCTCCAGCGTCTTCAGCTTGCGGTCGGTCTGGTGATACACGCGCGCGGCGAACAGGGCCGAGGCCGCGTGGGCCGCCAGCAGATCGAGCAGCTCGCGGTCCTCCGGGCGCAGCATCGCTTTGTGCTCGAACAGCTTGAGCACGACTAGCGCGCCCACCACCGCTCCCTGCACGGTGAGCGGAACCACGGCGACGGTCTCCGATCCGTCGATCGGCCCGATCCGGAGCACGCCGTCGGTGAGCGTCGCATCCACTGCGGGGTCGCCGCCGAGGTACTTGCCGGCCCCGTAGAACCCGCTGGAATCCTGTGAAAGCCCCTGCCCCAGCGCGATCTCGCACTGGGTGCCGTCCGCGTTCCAGAAGAGCAGCGCGAAGCGCTCGGCGCCGAGCAGGTTGGTGGCGATTTCCGCGATGGTGGATTGCACCTCGCCCGGATCCAGCGTGGCATGCAGCTGGTAGGTGGCCACGTACAGGTTCATCAACCGCCCGGTCTGCTGCTCGTACTCCGACAGCCTGCGGGACAGCTCGTCGCGATCCTGCACCACGTCGTTCAAGCGGTCCTGCAGCTCGTTCACGGAGGTCGGGGTGGGCCGGCGGGCGGATTGCTCGAGCGAATGGAGCAGCTCGCCCGCGCGGGCGAGCGTCGACTGCAGCTCGGCCAGCGCATCGGCGCGGCGCTGGGGCTGCTCCTCGGTCTGCTTGGGGACCCGGACGGTCACGCGGCCGAGCCCGTGAGGCGCTGGACGACCGCGAGCAGCTCCTCGTTCCGGAAGGGCTTTTTCACGTACGCAGCCGCCCCCGCGTCCAGCCCCTTCTGGGTCTGCTCGTCGCTGCCCTGGGTGGTGACCAGCACGACCGGGATGCGCTTGAACTTGGAGTCGGCCTTCATCGCCTCCAGGAGCTCGAGGCCGTTCATGCGCGGCATGTTCATGTCGAGCAGCACCAGGTCCACGTCGCCGTTCTCGGCCAGGCGCTCCAGGGCTTCCTTGCCGTCGTAGGCGTGGACGAGGGGGTACTGCCGCAGCATCATCTCGAACATGCGATGCAGCAGCTTGGAATCGTCGACGACGAGGACTTTGCGAGGGGGCATGACGCGCTAGCCATCCTGTCGCCAGGTGCAGGTGGCGTCAAGGATTCCACTATCGCGGAATTCTAGTCTTTTCGCGGGGTTTCCCCCTCATCGCCGCACACCTTCGCACCTGCCCTCACGGCGGTTTTCCGCACGTCTCGGACCTTCGCGCCACGTTGGCCGCGTCGGCGTTCTGGGGGACGAGCGTGATGTTCTCGCCGACGGTCGCCCGCCAGGTGGCGTCGTGATCCTCCCCCTGCGCGCTGCTCCGCGCGCTCCGCTTCCTGGGGGCACCCGTGCGCTTCGGCGGCGCGGGCCGGATGGCCACCGCGATCTCCGCGGCGTCTCCCTTGCGGCTCGCCACCTTCCACTCGCCCGCCGCGTACTCCCGGCCGTCCCTGGTCCGCAGCTCCTTGGCGTACTGGCGCGCGGGCGCGTCGAAGCAGCGCTTCACCAGGCAGAGGAGCTGCGCGTCGCTGTTCGCCTCGAGCTTGCGGCATCCCGCCGGGTCGCTCTTCTGCAGCGCGGCCTCGGCCTCGGCGGCGCGGCGCTCCTGCTCTTCCTTCTCGGCCGCGGCGAGGCGGTCCGCCGCGGCCTTCACCGGCTCGCCGAGCTGGGCCAACTCCGCGGCGTGGGCCTCGGCGTCCGGCGCCTTGCGGGCAGCCTCCAACTCGCTGACGGCGCAACGGTCGTCCTTCTGTTGCAGGCAGACGCGCACCAGCGTCTCGTGCGTCGCCTCGGACTCCGGCCGGAGCTGGACGGCCTTCTGGGCTGCGTCCCGGGCGCGCGCGAGGTCGCCGCCCGACTCGGCCAGCGCGGTCGCAAGGCCCCGCAGCGCGCGGACGTCGCCGGGCCTTTGCTGTAGCGCCTGACCGAACTGCTTGAGCGCATTCGGATGATCGCGCACCAGGAGCTCCGCCCACCCGCGCTCGGCCGCAGTTGCCCATCCGGCGAGGTGCAGCGTCGACTGGGCAAGCTTCTCGTCCAGGGGGGAACGGGCCTCAGCGAGATCGGCGCGCTGGCAGGAGGTCCCGTCGCAGGTGATGCGGCTGGTGCGCACGGAGTCGACCTTCTGCGCCGCGTACTTCGCGTCGGTCGCCAGACGGGTGGCGCAGCGGAAGAGCTGGCCCGCGTCCTGGATCTTCCGGGCCCGGACCCAGGCGGCGGGCACGTCGCCCTGCTCGGTGACGAGCTGGTCCACCTCGAAGGAGCCCTTGGGCGGAGGAGCGCCCGGGATGCAGCGGGCGATCTCCGGCGCCGCCATCTCGTGGAGCACGGTCGGCCGGCTCTCCTTGGCTGCGCCGGAGCAGGCCAGGAAGAGCCCCGCGGTAGCGGCGCGCAAGGCGCGCACGATGCGATCAGCCGAGCGCATCGATCGCCGAGGTCAGCTCAGACAGCGTGTGTCCGTCGCTCTTGCGGCGGGCGAGTTCCTGCCCGCGCTGGTAGGCGCCACGGGCTTCGTCCGGCCGCCCCAACGCCTGCAGCAACATGCCCAGTTGGAGGTACGCGGCCAGGTAGTCCGGCGCCCGCGAGACCAGGGCCGTCAGCTCCGCTGCCGCGCCCTGCGGGTCGCCGCGCCCCTTGAGCTCCAGCGCGAGCGCGTAGCGCGGGAACGGATCCCCCGGCGAGGCCTCGACGAGTCTCCTCAGCTGCTCGACCCGATCCATCGACCGCTGCTCCTACTCGACGCGCCCGGCGGGCGCAAGAACGCGGATCACAGCTCGACGGCGTCCAGGTCGTCGCACACCCGCAGCTCGGCGCCGAGCGACCGCGCCTCCGCCTCGATCCGGGCGGCGCCCGCCCGGCTGTCGGGCCCCAGGTGGCCCAGTGCGATGCGGCGGACGCCCAGGGTGGGAAGCAGCGCGCGCAAGTCGTCCCAGGACAGGTGCCGCCGGCCCGCCTCGGCCGGGTAGTCCGCCGACGCACCCGAGGCGACGAGGGGGGGCGCGCGCAGGTCGGTGCATTCGGCGCACAGCAGCGCCGCGCCGCGAGCGAGATCCCGAAGGCCCGGATGCGGACCGGTGTCGCCGGTGAACGCCAGTACGCCGGCCGGCCCGTGCAGACGGAGCGACAGCGCCACGTGCGGCGGGCGCTGGTGCTGGGCGGAAAGCGCCTCGATCCGGCGGCCGCACACCTCGGCGGAATCCCCTGGAGCCAGCTCCAGCAACTCCAGCGCGAAGGGAAGGTCCTTCGCGGCGGCATCCGCGTAGCACGCCGACCAGAGCGCCTGCAGGCGTTCTTGGGTCCCTGGGGGTCCGGTGACCGCGAGCGGCTCCTCCCGGCGGGCCCGGTACACGGCGTCCACCAGGAGGAAGGGCCAACCGGCGATGTGGTCCCCGTGCAGGTGGGTGAAATGAACGGCGCGCAGCTCTTGCGGGTCGCGTCCGAGCTTGCGCAGGGCCAGGAGGGCAGTGGGTCCCAGATCGACAGCGCAGAGGGGCCCGCCGTCCTCCACCAGCCAGGCGGTGTTGCCGCGACCCGCGGAGGAGAACGCGTCCGCGCTCCCCAGGGCGACGACGCGCCTCATCGGGGCGGTCCCGATCCGGGAACCGGCTCCCTGGCAAGCAGCTCGCCCAGCGCCCCCAGAGCGTCATGGGTCCCCTGCCTCAGGTGCACCTCCCGCCGCAGCTTCTCTAGACTTGCCATCCCGCCGGGCAAGGAGAAGTCGCTGACCAGCTCTTGTCCACCTCGGCGAAAGCGGATGCGTAGCATCGGCAAGTCCTTTCCCGCCAGCTCCGCGTGGGCGCGGAGCAGCGATGCATCTTCGATCCACCGGAGCGGCCAGCTCAGGCGCCCGCCGCCTGCTTCGCGCTGGAGGAAGATCGCTTCGTCGGTGCACCACAGGTCGCCGACGCAGGGCCCCGCCCAGCGCGGAGCGAGAACGGCGGCTCCGTCCGCGAAGCGCGTGCCGTGGTAGAGCGCCCGCGGCGCGTCGAGCAGCCGCTCGCGGTCGGGATCGAGCGCGGGCAGAGGCACGCCGAACGCCGCGCGGTGCCGGCGGCGGAGGCGGCGGGCGCGCAAGACGGCGAACACGACCACGGCCGCGGCCAGCAGGGCCGCGACCGCTCCCAGGATGCGCAGCGCCGGCACTACTCGGACAAGTCGCCGCCGGCCGCGTCCTCCAGCTCCTTCAGCTTGTCCTCGATGGCGCCGTTCGCCTTGCCCAGGTCGCGGTTGCAGCCGATCAGGATCTCCGAAGGCGTCTTGCCCGGCACGCCCCTCTCCAGCTGCGCGAGCAACCCGCGGTTTCCTTGGAGCAGCGCCTGGTCGGCCTGCCCGGCGAAGGCCGCGGTCGCCTGCGAGAGCTTCTTCCAGCTGGAGATGAATCCGGAAGAGACCTGGCTGCGCGCCTCGATCAACTCCTGCGCCTCGCCGACCTTTGCCTTCAGGTCGGCGTCGGCGATCTGTTCGCCGAAGCCAGCCAGGGTCTGCGCGTTCTCGGTGTCCTTGCTGGCGAACTGCGCCACCTGGATGGCGAGCGTGTTGTACTTCTGCGCGAGGTCGCGGTAGCCGGCCACGATCCGGCGCGCCTCATCGCCGCGGGGCGGGCTGGCCGGGTTGATCCGGCCCAGCGAGTTCAGCGTCTTCGCCACGTCCTGGACGACCACCACGCCGGCCGCGCAGGGCTTCGATTTCTGGCCTTCGCGGGCGGCGCCGATGAACTTCGCGATGCTGGCGAGGTCGCGCTTGTGCTGGGCGCGCTTCTTCAGGGTGAGTCCGGCGAAGATGCCGCCCGCGGCGAGGAGCACCACCGCCCCGACGATGATGGCGACCAGCTTGGCCGACAGACCGCCTTCGGGCCGCTTCCTTCCCCCGACCACGTCGATGCGCACCGAGGTCTGCCCCAGGCGGAGCACGTCGCCGTCGAACAGCTCGCCCTCCTCGATCCGCTCGCCGTTCAGGTAGATGCCATTGGCGGAGCCGAGGTCGCGCACCTTGATCTCGCCGTTGATCTTGCTGATCTCGGCGTGGCGCCCGGACATGGACGAGTCCTTGACCGAGATGTCGCACTGATCGGACCGGCCGATGGTCACCGCCAGCTGCCGCATCGGGTAGGACTTCTCCACCCCGGAGGGGCCCTTGACGATGAAGTTGGCGGAGACCCCGTCGAGGAGCGCGGGGTTGATCATCTCGGTCTTCGGCGTCGCTTCCTCGCCCATGGCTTCTCTTCTCGCTGGGAAAAACGCTGGAGGGAGAGCCAAGCGTACGAGGGCGCGCCGGCCCGGTCAAGGAGCGGCCGGGGATCGATCTTCACGTCCGTGCTTGGAAGAAAGCCTGCTTTTCCGGGGGAGCGCCGTGCTGCCGCGGCGTCAGCTTCGGCAGCTCCGCCTGGAAGAGCGGCTGCCCTTGCGTTTTCGAGTTCTCATCGTCCAGCGAGACCATCGCGGTCTTTCCCTGGTCCACGGCGGGAAGGTCCTTGCCCTCCACGTGCGCATTCCCGTCCGTGTTCGGGTCTACCTTGCCGACGGGGACCGAGTCGCCCGCCGCCGAAACGAACCAGAACTGGTAGACCTTGCCGGCCGGCGCCGGGGAGAGGCCGTAGGCGTTCAGGCGGATCCACGACTTCCCGTCCGGCTGCTCGCCCCAGGTGGCGGCGCCCCAGGCGTTGCTGGCGGCGCTGCCGCGCTTGCCGGCGCTGGCGGACTGCAGGATGACCGTGGTCCGGCCTGGGTCTCGCAACTGGTTGACCTCGGCCTCCAAAGCCCCGACCTTCTGCTGCAGCCCGGTCAGCAGTTGCTGCTGCTGCTGGACTGTCTGCTGCGCCTGCGCCAGCTGCTCGCGCGCCTGGGTGGCCTTGGCCGCAAAGTAGCCCAGCAGCGCCACGGCGAGGACGACCACGATGGCGATGGGGATCCCGATGGACCAGGAGCTGGTCTTGCGGGACTCGACGATGCGGGAGAAAGGTGCATCGCCAGCGGTGGAGGTCGCCATGCCCACGAGGGTGGGCATCGACTGTCGACGAAACAACCCATCAGCAGGAGCGCCGGCTGGACCCCGAGCGCACGCGCGGACTGGTCAGGCGTCGGGCGGCCGGCGGAGCGCCGGCACCACGCTGAACGCCAGGCCGAAGTCGCAGTCGGGGTTCTCTTCCGGGCGGACCTTCGCAGGCCTGGTCGTCTGTGGGGCGATCGCCGGAGCAGCCGGCCTGCGGGACGGCTTCCGGCGGGACGGACGGCGACTTGGAGGGTCGGCCTTTCTCGTCATGGGGTGCGTCTCCTACTGCAGATCGGCAGGCACCGCAACCGGTAGAGCGTCCGATGGAGCGGCAAAAGCGTACTTATACTTACACCCCTTCCGTCAACGACGCAACGCGGCATCGAGTGGGGCAGCCCCGCGCTGCGAGCTGACATGCGCCGTGCTAAGGGAGGCGTGATGAACCGGCCGAAGAAACCGCTCTCCGTCGCCCCCGTCGACCTGGGCGCCCGGCGCCCCTCGGCACCGGCGAAGCGGCTGGAGACGTTCCCCAACCCAAATCCGCAGCGCGACTACGAGATCCGCTTCGAATGCCCCGAGTTCACTTGCCTGTGCCCGATGACCGGCCAGCCGGACTTCGCCACCATCCGGATCGCGTACACACCCGACAAGCTCTGCGTCGAGCTGAAGAGCCTGAAGCTGTACCTGTGGAGCTTCCGCGACGAAGGAGCCTTCCACGAGGCGGTCACGAACCGCATTCTTGACGACCTGGTCGCCGCGGTGAAGCCCCGCAAGGCAGAGGTCACCGGCGATTTCTTCGTCAGGGGCGGCATCCACACGGTGGTGGTGGCGCGCCATCCCTGAAGAGTCTCAGCGGGGTGGTCCGCTCAGCGTCGGAGGCCGCGGCAGCGGCTCGATCCGGGCGGCCGGGGAAAGACCCACGCCGTGCCGGTAGATGAGGGCTGCCCCGAGAAGCGTCTCGGCGATACATGCGGCCGCCCCGGCGAACGCGAGCGCGAGGTAGAGCGTGCGGAAGCGCCCCGGCAGCGCCTGGCGGGAGAATGCCCGCCAGAGCGCCGCCGGCACCCAGAGGACGAGCATCACGTACCCGAAGGCGTTGTGCAGGTTGAGGAGGGCCTCACCCGCCGCGCTGTGCGGTCCCAGCTCGGCCCGGGCGGCGATCCCGCTCAGCACCGCCAGGCCCCCGGCGATCGTGCCGATGAGCGTGTTCCAGCGTCCGGCCTGCAACAGACCTTCCCGTCTGAGAATCAGGCCGGCCGCGTCGCACGCGGGCGCCGCCACCAAGAGCCCGACGGCGAGATGGATGACGAACGGATGCAGCTCGGGGGGCACCCGCGCATCCTGCCGGTGCGCGGTGGCCCGGGGCAACTTCCCGCGCCAGGGCGGCGCCAAAAAAAATAATTTTTTTTTGGAGATCAGTCCCAGGCGTCTTGGGGGGTCGGCCGGCGGCGACGGAAGAAGAGCTGGCCGGCGACGAACCCGGCACCCACCGCGATGAGCAGCGCCTGCCCCGGATGGCCCTCGATCCAATCGAGGCTGCGCTGCGTCGCCCTGCGCGCCCACTCGCGGCCGGCGGCGATACCCTGGCCGAAGGCCTCCATCCCGCGCCGCGGAACCCCTGCGCGGAGCTGCGGCGCCGGCACTTGCACCTGGTTTCCCCGGACCTCGCCCATGTGCGTCACCTCACCGTCCAACGCGCCAGGAGCAGGCCGGCGGCGAAGCCGCCCGCCAGTGCCATCCCCGGGTGCCGCCGGACCATGTGGCGCCAGTCGAACGATTCGGCCACTCCCTGCCGCAGCTCGGCGACGGACTGCTCGATCTCCTGCCGGGCGCGCTCGATTCCGGCGCGGATGGCCGCCGGGTCCCTGGTCGCTTCCGCCATGTTCTCTCCCGCGTCAGTGCCGGAGCGGCTCGTTCCGCTCGGCCGTCATGGGCTCGCCGCTCCTCGCCCGGTCCGTCCCCCGCGCCTCGAGCGCATCGGTCCGCGGCAGCGCGATCTTCTCCCTGCGGGCTTTCTCGCCGTAGATCTTCGTCAGCGCCCCGCCCACGAGGAGGTTCAAAAGCGCCATCAGAGCGAACGCGATCCAGCCGGGTAGCGCCAGCGCGATGAGGAGCGCAAGCGCGACCATCAGCAGCAGATATCCGACCAGAAGCGGCGGCAGGCCGGCGGCACCGAGCAGCAGGTCGCGACCCGCGCGCCGCAGGTCGTCCTTGAGCTCGATCTTCGCCAGCGCTAGGTGCTCGCGGAACAGCGTCTGGACGCCGTCCAAAAGGCGCGCCAGCGCATCCCGCGGCGACACCTCCGCGTGGGGGTCGGAACCCGGCATGCCGCAAGCTAGTGCGGCGGGGCCGGCGGCGCCAGCCGCCGGGTCAGTGCAGGAACGCCGGGCGGACCTCGGCCTCCGGGGCGGACTGCTCCACCTCGAAGGCGCGGATCAGGTACCCGATGAGCAGCAGGCTGGACGCGTTCTCGACCGCGCGCCCGGGCTCTCGCTCCATCAGATCGGTCGCGTAGGCCAGGAAGAACTGGGCCAGCTCCTCGCCCGCTTCCCGCAGGATCAGCGCGTGCAGCTTGTCGCGCTCCATCGCACGGATCTGGCGAATGAGCTCGACCGCGATCTCGCGCTTGCGCCGCGCCTCCCCCCCGCCTCCCGTGGCCATCCCGCCTCCGTGCGGATACACCCCCGCCCGCCACAAGGGTGGGGGCGAGCCACATCCCCGGCAAGCCCGCCATTTGACATCGCGCGGCGTGGATGGAACGATCGCTCGACGAGCGAGAGACCGGACGGGGGAGGTGGGATGTTCACCGGCGTGAAGGTGTTCTCGGCGACCAAGGCCAAGGAGCGGGACGATCTCGGTGAGCAGGTGACGCGCTGGCTCCGCGCGAACAGCGACCTGGAGATCGTCGATCGGACCGTGGTGCAGTCCAGCGACAACGAGTTCCACTGCCTGACCGTGGTGCTGTTCTACCGGAACAAGCCCGGCTCGAGGCCTGCGCCCGCCAAGCCCGGGACCGGCACTGCTTCCACTGGTTAGCGGCGCTGCTGCTTCCGGAAGGTCCGCGCGGGAGCGATGACGATGCGACCTTCCGCGCGCGCGGTGGCCAAGGAGGCGGCCGCGAACGGCTGCAGGCGGGCGTGGTCGTGCGCGACGCGCAGCCCGGCGATCGCCAGCACCAGGGCGATCCCGCTGCCGATCCCCAGCCAGGACCAGACCCGCGAGCGCCTCGCACGGCGGCGGGTCCGGGGTGCCAATTCTAGAGGAGGAGCGACCCCGGCCAGGCTGTCCAGCGCATGCGCCAGCTCGAGCGCGCTGTGCGGGCGGGCAGCGGGATCCTGCTCGAGGCACCGATCGATCAGCGCGTCCCACGCGCGATCCAGCCCGGGGACGAGCCGGGACACCGGCTGGAAACGGCCCACCGGCAATTCCCCGGTGAGCAGCTCGTACGCCATCACTCCGAACGAGTACAGATCGGCGCGGTGATCGGCGCGGCGGGCGTCCTTGCGCTGCTCCGGCGCCATGTAGTTGGCGGTGCCCATCGCCACGTTGCTCTGGGTCAGCGCCTCGGCGCCTTCGGCGTGCAGGCCGGCCAGCCCGAAGTCGAGCACCTTGGTCCGGCCGTCGCGGAGCACCAGCACGTTGTCGGGCTTCAGGTCGCGATGGACGACCGAGCGGGCGTGCGCGTACGCCAGCGCGTGCGTCACCTGGGCGAGGAGCCGCGCCAGCGCGCGCGCCGACGGGCGGACCTGGAAAGCATGCGTGCGCAGGGAGACGCCGTCGATCAGCTCCATCTCGATCCAGCAGTGCGGCCCGCTCCGCCCGCGCGAGAGGAGCCGCACGATGCCCGGGTGATCGAGCTGGGCCATCGCCGCCGCCTCGCGATCGAATCGGCGGACGTAGTCGGGCACCACGGCGAGCGACTCGGAGAGCACCTTGACCGCCACCGGCCGCGCATCGGCGAGCCGCGTGGCCCGGTAGACCTCGCCCATGCCGCCCTGCCCGAGGCGCTCGTGCAGGGCGAATCCTTCCAGCTGCGGAAACGCCGCGGGCCTCGGCGCCGCCGCCGGTGGCGGGGCGGACGGCGCGGCCTGCTCTCCGTCCGGGCCGGGCCCTCCGCCGGCCAGCGAGGTCCGCGCGTCCGGCGCAGGCATCGAGTTCGGGTTCCCGACGGCCGCCAGCTCTTCCCAGAGCAGCCGATCGTCCGGCGAGCACGCCCGCGCCGGCCAGCTCGCGTCTACACGCTGCACTTCGAATCGGACCCCGCAGCGACCGCAGCGAGCCAGCGCTCCGGCTACGTGCGCGCTGACGTCAGTGCGCGCCTCGCAGTTGGGACAGCGCTGGAGCGCTCCCCGAATCGGGCGCGGCCTCTCCTCGGCGCCAGGCGTCCCGGGCATCGGCCGCGAGTCTGACCGCCCGATCGGATCCCGCAAGTTTTCAGCCGCCGCGCGTGCTACGGCGGCGCACCGTCATGCCGCAGCAGCAGCACCAGATCGTCCCCCGCCGGATCGCTCCCGATCTGCTGCGCGCCGACGATCTTCCACCCCCCATCGAACCAGTTCGCAAGCAGCGCCGGCTGTTTCGGCTCGGGCCACGGCATTCCCTGCTGCCCATCCCGAATCCACGTCCACGGGCCGACCCTCTTGTCGACCCAAACGATCGCAGTAAAGCTCACGTCCCCCCTCCCCCTTCCCGCCCTGACAGAGGAACGTAGCAGAGGGCTCCGACATCGCTGTCGTTGTCGCTGTCGCCCTACCGCACCCCTTTCACACTCCAGATCTGCACCGGCGCCACCCTGTTCTTCACCTTCTCCGTCGGCAGCCCCTCCAGCACGAACTTCTCCTTCCCCGCCCTGGCCGCGCACTCCTCCGAAATGACGATCATCTCCTCCCTCGCCACCCCGCAGAGCCGCGACGCCAGATTCACCCCGTCCCCAATGGCCGTATAGGACAAAGCCTTGGACGACCCCATGTTCCCCACCACCACCTGTCCCGTGTGCAGCCCGATCCCGATCTGCAGCGGCTGCTTCCCGTCCGCGATCCGCTCGGCGTTGAACTCCCGCAGCTTCATCTGCATCTGCACGGCGGCCTGCACTGCCCGGGTCGCGTCGTCCGGCTTTCGCACGGGCGCCCCCCACAGTCCCATCAGCGCGTCGCCGATGAACTTGTCCAGGATGCCCCCGTGCTCGAACAGGATGTCCACCATCAGCTCGAAGTAGTCGTTCAGCACCTTGACCACTTCCTGGGCCGGCAGCTTCTCGCTCATGGAGGTGAAGCCGCGGATGTCGCTGAAAAGGATGGTCAGCTCGGTCAGCTGGCCGCCCTTCCCCAGCTCCAGCGCTCCGCGCGCCGCTTGCTCCACCAGCGCCGGCGAAAGGAACCGCGCCAGCTGAGCCCTCTGCTCCGCCTCGCGCTCCAGCGCTCGGGCGTACTCGCTGTTCTCCAGCGCGACGGAGGCCTGCGCCGCGATCGCGCTGAGCACCTCGAGGTCCTTGGTGGTGAAGGCCGCCACCCGCTCCCGCGAGTCGAGGAACATGATCCCCTTCACCTCGTCGCCGGTCATGAGCGGCACCGCCATCGCGCTGCGCACGCCCAGCGCGATGATCGACTGGCTGGAGGAGAACCGCTCGTCGCTGATCGCGTCGCTGGTGAGGACGCCCTGGTGGGTGGCCTGGACCTGCTTGAGCAGCGTATCCGAGACCAGCACCTTGCCCTGGCCAGGCTTGCGCTGCCGCATCGACTGGATGACCAGCTCCTGCGAGAGGGGGTCGCGCAGCAGGATGACCCCGTTGTCGGCGGGGATCAGGTCGAAGGCGATGGAGAGGATCCGGGAGAGCAGCTCGCCCAGGTCGCGCTCCAGCCGCACGTACCGGCTGAACTCGTGCCCGATGCGCAGCCGCTCGTAGTCGCGCTTCAATTGCTGGACGTCGCTGACCTGATCGACGGGGGCGAAGTTCGCCTTCGCCTCCACCCGGGCCACGACTCCTTCGAGCGGCGCGCCGTCGGGCTCCATGCGGACGATCTCGGCGTTTCCCTCGTCGCCTCCGCCGGTGCGGAACTCCATCCGCGAGATGCCGATCAGCACCTCGTCGCCTTCCTTCAGGCGCATGGGACCGAAGATCCGCTTCCCGTTCAGGAAGGTGCCGTTCGAGGAGCCCAGATCGCGCAGAACGAAGTCCTTTCCCTGGCGGTCGATCTGGCTGTGCTTGCGGGAGACCTCGCGGTCGGCGAGCCGCACCGTCGCCTGGGTCGAGCGGCCCAGCACGTTGGCGTCGCCCAGGGGGAACTCGGCCGGCTCGCCGGCCCCCCTGAGGATGAGCCGGGGCCCGTCGCCCGATCCTGCGCCGGCCGCCCGCGACGCGGCCGATCCGCGGGCGTCCGAGCCTCCCGGACCGGTCGGCTCATCGTCGTCGATTGGCACGCCGCGTTTTCCCTCTCGGGCCCGAGGAAAAGCCTACCATGGCGCCCCGAGGCGGCGAGTTTCGCGGTTGCCGCCGGATGTGGGCTCTGGTACGCGCGCGGCGATGAAGATCAAGCAGCGGCCGGAGGACTTCGTTGTCCGGGAGGGATACCGGTTCGAGCCGGACCTCGACGGGCCGGTGTGGGTCTACCGGATGGACAAGCAGAAGGTGTCCACGCTGCAGGCCCTGGAGCGGATCAGCAAGGAGTTCGCCGTGCGCCGGCGCGATCTGTCGGTCTGCGGGCTCAAGGACAAGCAGGGCCGCACCGAGCAGCTGGTCGGCGTGCTCGGAGGCGCGCTGGGCGACTCGGAGGTGGTGCAGTCCGGAGACCTGCGGCTCAAGCTGATCGGACGGGCTGCGCGGCCTCTCAGCTCGCGCAACATCACCGCCAACCGGTTCGAGGTCACGGTGCGCGACCTCTCCGGCGAGGAGGCCGACCGCGTCCCCGAGAGCGCCGCCGAGGTGGAGCGCGCCGGCGTGGCGAACTACTTCGACTCGCAGCGCTTCGGCTTCTTGAAGCACGGCCAGGGGTTCATCGCCCGCCACTTGCTGCGGGGAGACTGGGAGAGCGCGCTCAAGGCCTTCCTGGCCACGCCCAGCGAGCTGGACCGCAGCGACGATGCGAAAGTGAAGGCGTTCTGGCGCGACCACTGGGGGGAATGGCAGCTGCGCGCCCCGAACCTGGCGGCCAAGCGGTACGCCCCGATCCTGCGTCGCCTGCGCGAGGATCCGCGCGACTTCAAGGGGGCCTTCCTCCACATCGACCGGCGCCTGCGCATGATGGCACTGTTCGAGCTGCAGAGCTTCCTCTGGAACGAGGGGGTGAAGCGGTACCTGGGGATGCGGATCCCCGCCGCCGAGCTGATCGGCCTGCGCTACCAGGCCGGCGCGCTGGTGTTTCCCCGCTCCTTGACCAGAGAGCTGCGAGATGACCTCTGGAACCGCACCTTCCCGCTGCTCGCCCCCGATTCGGTCATCGACGACGCGCGCGTGCGCGATGCGGCGCTTTGGGCGCTCCGCACCCAAGGGCTCACGCTCGAGCAGCTGCGGGTGCCCGATTCGCCGCTCTTCTTCAAGCACGAGGAGCGCCCGCTGTTCGTCCGTCCGGGAAAGCTGCGCGTCCATCCCCCCCGGCCCGACGAGCTGAACCGCGGGCGGAGGAAAGTGAACCTCTCCTTCACCCTTCCGCCGGGCGCGTACGCGACTTTGGTGGTGCGGCGAGTGCTGTGGTTCGCAACCGAGAGCGCGCGCCCGGTGCTGCGGTCCTCCACTCCGGAAGCGGCGCCGTCCGGCCGGGGTCCACCTCCGGAGCGCGAGCGCCCCGCCGCGCAGCCGCAAGGCTTCCTGGCGCGCCAGCGGGCGCGGAAGGCCGCGCGCGCCGCTCACCGGGCGGCGGCGCGCAACCCGAGAAACGGACGCTGACTACTGCGGAGCGACCTGTCCGCGGAGCTCGCCGGCGGGGAACCTCGTAGTGTGGATGTTCACGTACGTGTTCCCGTTGCGCATCAGGGTCAGCAGATCGGCATAGGTCATCGTGCCGCCGTCACCTAGAGTGGGGCCCGGGTTCAAGGCGCCTGGGTTGGGCTTGGTAATCGTGCCAGTGATGGTCCCCGAGGTGGCACTCGGAGGCAGCGACGTCCCGTTGTTGCCCGTCGCGAGATCGACGATGACTCCACCCGCAACGCCGGCGTCGGCGAGATGGATGTGAGCAAGCGTCCAGTTGGTGGTCAGGTTCTGCGCGGTGACGGTAAACGTCATCGTACCGGCGCCGTCGTCCACGAACGATGCCGTGGCCGTACCCGAGGACACCCTCGGCGGAGTTTCGGTCGGACCGTCCAGATTCGCGGCGAACCTGTTTCCTCCGGGGTTGCTCGAACTTCCGCACGCGATGGCGATGGCGACAGCGAGACCTAATACGGCTGCAAAGGCAGTGCGCATGTTGACCTCCTGATTCGCTTTCCCCCAAGCCGGGGCTGGACGGCTCGCACCCGATCGACACTTTCGCAGGCCGAAAGGTGCCGAACTCATGCTCCTGGAGCGGGACTCAGCGCAAGCGCCCTGGGTGCGAGTACACCGTCATCGAACCATTCCGTACGAAGCCGCAGAGCGTCACGCCGGTGGCCCTGGCCAGGTCGATGGCGAGGGAGCTGGCGGCGGAAACGCTCGCAACCAGAGGAATTCTCGCCGCCGACGCCTTCTGCACCACTTCGAAGCTCGCCCGGCCGCTCACCAGGAGGACCGCCGCCTCGCGTCCGGGGACCTTCCCCTCCAGGACCAAGGCTCCGACCACCTTGTCGAGCGCGTTGTGCCGGCCGATGTCCTCGAACGCCGCCAGGGGCCGCAGCTGTGCGTCGAGCGCGGCGGCCGCGTGGATGCCGCCCGTGCGAGAGAAATTAGGCTGGAAGCTGCGCAGCTTCTCCATCGCGGCGGCGAGCGCGGCAGTGTCGACTACCGGACCCTCCGGCAGCGCCTTGCACCGGTCGATCACGTCCTGGACGCTGCGCCGGCCGCACACGCCGCAAGCCGCCGTGGTCAGCGTGCCTCGCCGGGTCAGCGATACGCGCTCGACGTCGAACTCGGCCCCGGCCGCGGGCGCCACGTCGATGGTGTTGCCGAATCCCTCTTGATCCGGCCTGCCGCAGTGGGCGACGCGGGAGATGTCGTCCCGCGAGGCGATCACGCCTTCGGCGAAGAGGAACCCGACGGCCAGCTCGCGGTCGTGGCCCGGCGTGCGCATGGTCACCGCCAGCGTCTCGCCCGCCGCGCGGATCTCCAGCGGCTCCTCGACCACCACGTCGTCGTCGGCCGCGGGCTGCGCGACGCCGCCCGCGATGCGGCGGACCTCGCGCCGTCCGACTCCCTTGACCAGGCCCTTCACGACTCCTTCATCGTCAGCCGGCCCTCGTCGTCCACCAGCGCCTTGAGGGGGACGCCGCAGTAGTTGCAGACCAGCTCGTCGTTGTTCCCGAACCCGTCTCCCATCGGGTTGTACGCAGTGCACGAGGGGCACTCGAACTCGTCGAAGCGGCGCTTCGTTCCCTCCGAGGCGCCCGACTTCTTCCGCTCCTCTTCCGCTTCTTCTTCGATGTACCCGAGATCGTCGCGCGGCATGCCGGAAGCCTAACACGGCGGCGCCGCGCCGCTGCGCCCCGCTTGTCCGGACGCCCGCGCCGACCCAAGTTGGTCCGCTGCATGGCTCGCCTGCTCGCCGCCGCCCTGCTCTGCGCCCTGCCCGCACGGGCGGCCGTGCAGATCTGGATCGCAGGCGAATCGGAGAAGGTGCGGCCTTCGGCCCCGGCCCCCGCCCCAGGATCGGCGCGCATCCGGCTCTCCGCGGCCGGCGGGGAATGCGCCGCGGTGCAGATCGTGGTGGGCTCCCCGGACGGCGTGCGCGGGCTGACCGCTTCCGCGGAGCCGCTGCGGGGGAGCGGCGCCAGCGTCCCCGTCGAGCTTTCGCGGGTGGCGACCATCCAGTTGATCCAGCCCAGCGGTCCCGAGGGAAGCGCGGGGGAATGGCCGGACGCCCTGATCCCGGTACGCGACGCGATCTGGAAGGAGGCTCGCCGCGCCTTCCCGGTGGACGTGGGGCCCGATCGCGCGCAAGCCATCTTCGTCGAGGCGTGCGCGGCACGTCGCTCGCCGGGGCGATACTCGGGCGCCGTGCAGCTGGGCTGGAGGGCTCAGAAGGGGTTGCAGCGCAGGTCCGTCCCGGTCGAGCTGCGCGTCCGCGGATTCGACTTGCCCGCCACGCCAGAGCTGGCCACCGCCTTCGGCTTCTCCGGCTACTCGGCCGCGAAGGGGCATGGACAGCCGCCGCAGGCCGGGCGCGAGCTGACCCGCCTCTACGACACGATGGCCCTCCGCCGCGGCATCACGCTGTTCGGCGGCACCCAGGACGCGCCCTATTACGCCGCGTCGGGCGACTCGGTGCGCGTCGACTGGACCGGGTACGACGCGGAGGTGGCTCCGTTCCTCGACGGCACCGCGCTGCCTTCCGGTGCCCGCTGGACCGCGGTGGAGATGCGGGAGCCCGCGCGCCTCTCTCGGGCGCAGCGCAAGTCCTGGCGCCGGGCCTGGGTCGATCACTTCCGCGAGCGCGGCTGGCTGGATCGACTCTTCGTCTACGTGCAGGACGAGCCGCGGCCCGAGGACTTCCCCGGCGTCGAGGAGCGCGCCCGGGAGCTGCGCGAGGATGCCCCCGAGGTGCGGCGGCTGCTCACCACGTCCTGGACGGATCGGCTGCCGGACATCGATCTCTGGGTTCCGCTGCTCAACTGCCTCGATCCGCGCGCACCGTCCTGTCCGCGGCCCGCGCCGCGCTCCAGCTACCGGCAGCTGTGGTGGTACCAGAGCTGCATGTCGCACGGCTGCGGGCGCCTCCGGCCGCGCGACCGCGACGCGTTCACCGGCTGGCCGAGCTACATGATCGACGCGCCCGCCACCGCCGCGCGGGCGATGGGCTGGCTCGCCTTCGCCAACCAGATCTCCGGAGAGCTGTACTTCGACGTGGTGCACGCGTACGGCCAGGGCGATCCATGGGAGTCGCAGTGGGCGTTCGCGGGCAACGGTGACGGGACGCTGTACTACCCGGGGACGCCGGGGCGGATCGGAGGCGAGCACGACGTGCCGGTCGAGTCGCTGCGGCTGGTCCAGATCCAGCGCAGCTTGCAAGACCATGCCTATCTCGCCCTCTGCGCCCGCCTGGGCGATCCGCGCCTCGCCCAGGCGGAGGCCCGGGCCATCGCCCCTTCGCTGCGGGGCTGGGCGCGCGATCCGCGGGCGTTTGCCGACGCCAAGGAACGTTTGGCGGCGCGCATCGAAGCCCTGTGGCATGCTCGGGTGACGAGACGGCAATGACAGCCACCCTGATCGCCCTGCTCCTCGCCGCTCCCGCGCCCGGCTGCTCCCCGATCGAGGTGCGGGCCGCGCGGTTCGCGCCCGGCGAATTGCTCCGTTACCGCCTGGACGTGCTGGGAACGGACGTCGGCACGTTCGAAGTGTCGCTCGACGCGCCGCAGGGCGCGGACCGGGGACGGGCTTCGCTGGTCGCGCGCTCGAGGGCGAAGACCAACGCCTTCGTCAGCACCAACCTCGGCCGGTACGAGGGCTTCATCAGCACCCTCTTGGCGCCCGACCTGATGCCGATCCGCTTCCGCGAAGAGCTGGACGAGGGCGACACGCACCACGCCGTCGAGGCGGACTTTCCTCCCCACGCCGGAAAGCTCGCCGCCAGAGCGAGCACGAACGGCAAGCTGGAGCCGCTGCAGCTGGATGCCACACCGCTCGCCCGCGACATGATCTCCACCTTCTTCTTCCTGCGCGCGCTGCCGCTGAAGGCGGGCACGCCGGTGTGCCTCGAGTTGTACGCCGCGCGCAAGATGTGGAGCATGACCGGCGCGGTGGGCCCGCGGGAGGCCGTGGAGATTCCGCTGGGCAAGTTCAACGCGGTGCGGATCGACCTCGTCGCCGTCCGCCGCGACGATCCGAGCGTGAAGCGGTCGGCCCATGCCTGGATCACCGAAGACGATCGGCGCCTGCCGGTGGTCGCCGTGGGAGAAGTGAGAGGGAAGACCATTCGCGCGCAGCTGGTCGAAGCGCCGGCAGCCCGCCTCAAGACCACTTCGACGAAGCCCGAGAGAAAGACCGGCGCGCCCCGCGTCGGCACCTCGATCGGCCGGTAGAAGCTTAGATGAGCCCTTTGTTCCGGCGGATCTGCTCGACGGTCTTCTGGTACTCGACGTCCCACGCCTGCGTGCCTTCGCTGAGGTGCTTGAGGCGCGCGCGGGCCTCGCGGTCGATGTCCTCGTCGACGTCGAGGTGCTTCTTGAACACCTGGTAGATCTTCTTCCGGATCTGGTGGTCTTCGGCGTAGACCTCTTCCACGTTGCGCGAGATGAGCAAGAACTCGATCATCTGGTTGATGATGTAGTCGATCCCCTCGTCGCCCATCTTGAAGCCGCGCACGTCGGCCATCTCGCGCTTGACCTGGTTGAACTTCGAGTGGTCGTAGCCGCGGCGCTCGAGCGCCTCGCGCGTGGCCTGGTTCACCCTCTCCTCGGCCGCCAGGTACTCCTTGAGGATGGCGGCCATGTCCATCTCGGCGTCCGCAACCCGCATGGTCTCCACCTCGATGTCTCCATCGGCCATGAGCGTTGCGACGGTGTCGCGGGCGATGGAGGGGATGATCTTCGGGTAGAGCTTCATGCTGCCGGTCCTTTCAAGACACGCGTGCCTGCGAGGGCGAGGCCGCGTTCTAGGACAGCTAGCAAGGGCGTTCAAGGAAAAACCGTCAGGTCCCGCCACGTCCGGCGCTCTGGGAGACCGCTTCGCCTCCGGGCGCCTCCGGTTCTTGCGGGCCGATCGGCTCGGGTTCTCCGACCTCGGGATCCTCCAGCGCTTCCAGCTCGGCCGCCGCGGCGTCGAAGGCGACGTCGTCGCGGTCGGTGGCGAGAGCGCCGTCCCCCACTGGCTGCGGTCCCTCGCCCGCGCCGGCCGCCCCCTCCGCGGCCTCGCGTGCCTCGGCCTCCAGGGCGGCGCGTTGCTCGGCGGCGAGGAACCGGTGGACGCGCTCGGCGAGCTGGTGGTTGAACCCCTCCACCTGCGCGATCTCCTGCGCAGAGGCGGCGCGGATCCGGCGGAGCGAGCCGAAGTGGGCCAGCAGCGCCCGCTTGCGCTTGTCGCCGATTCCGGGGATTTCCTCGAGGACGCTGCGGAAGTTCCGTTCGCGCCGCAGCTTGCGGTGGTAGGTGATGGCGAACCGGTGCGCTTCGTCGCGCAGCCGGGCCAGGAGGAACAGCTCGCCGGTGTTCTGGCGGAGGACGACGGGGTTCTTCTGGCCGGGAAGGAAGACGCGCTCGGGGCTGCGCTCGACCTGACCCTGGACGAAGCGGCCTCTACGTCGGGAGCGGCCTGTCGCGGGGGCCGAACGGGAGGTCGAGGGAGAGGGGGAGGTCGAGGTCGAGGGCAAGGTCGAGTTCGAGGGCGAGGGGGAAGTCGAGATCGCTTCCTCGGCGTTCGCCCTGTCAGCCCACGCATCAGTGACCGCGTATCCCTGGCGCGCCGCAAAACGTTGCTCGTCCTCCAGCACGCGGCTCTTTGCCAGCCCGGCGAGAGGCACGTCCGAGAGCGACAGCCCGACCTCCTTGAGCGCCGCGCGCGCGACGTTCAGCTGGCCCTTCCCGCCGTCGACCAGGAGCAGATCGGGCAGGTCCTGCTGCTCGATTCCGCGCTGCAGCCGCCGGGTGAGGACCTGGAACATGGAGGCGAAATCGTCGCCCGCCGCCTCGCCCCGTACCTTGAACAGGCGGTACCCGCTCTTGTCCGGCTCGCCGTCGGTGAAGACCACCTGGGATCCGACGGTGAGCTGTCCCTGGAAGGTGGACACGTCGAAGCACTCGATCCGCCGGGGCAAGCGCGGCAGCCGCAGGCGCGTCTGCAGCCGCTGCAGCGTCTCGAATGCGTTCTTCTGCGTGCGCTGCCGCTCATCGAAGTTGTGCCGCGCGTTCTCCGACGCCATCTCCAGCAGGCGCGCCTTCTCGCCCCGCTCCGGCACGTGCACGCGGACGCGCTCTCCCTTGCGCTCGCTCAGCCAGGCCTCCCGCGCCTCCGGTTCGGGCAGCTGGAGCGGCAGCAGCAGCTCCTTGGGGATGAACGCGCCCGACTCGTAGTACTGGTCGAGGAAGCTGGAGAGCAGCTCCTCGGTGGGGAACTCCTGCTTGCTGAAGCTGAAGCTGCGCCCGCCCGAGAGCCGTCCACCGCGGAAGAAGAGGAGCTGGATCTCCAGCAGCCCGCCTTCCCGGTGGAAGCCGAGCACGTCCTGGTCGACCGCGTCGCCCAGCACGGTCCGCTGCTTCTCCAGGCTGCGCTCGATGGCTTCCTGCTGGTCGCGAAGCTGGGCGGCGCGCTCGTACTGGAGCTTTCCCGCCGCGTCCTTCATCCGCGAGGTCAGCTGGGCGGTGAGCTGGTCGGCCTTCCCTTCCAGGAACAGCGCCACCTCCTCGACGCTGCGCTGGTACTCCTCCTGCGGCACGCTGTAGACGCAGGGCGCCGGGCACCGCTTGATCTGGTACTGCAAGCAGGGCCGCCGCCGGTTGGCCATCACCTGGTCGGTGCAGGTGCGCAGCTGGAAGTGGCGGTTGACGATGCCCAACGTCTCTCGGATGGACGACGCGCTCGAGTACGGCCCGAAATAGCGCGCCCCGTCCTTGCGCACCCGGCGCACCACCTCCAGGCGCGGATAGGGGTGGGTGCGCGAGAGCCGCAGCGAGATGAAGTTCTTGTCGTCGCGGAGCCGGATGTTGAACCGCGGCCGGTGCTTCTTGATCAGCTCGTTCTCGAGGAGCAGCGCGTCCTTCTCGCTCGGGGTGATCATCACCTCGATGTCCCCGAGCAGGTCGGTGAGGAACGGGATGAAGATCCGGCTGTCGCCGGTGCGGTCCTGGAAGTACTGCGCCACGCGCGCGCGCAGATTGACCGCCTTGCCGACGTAGACCACCGCGCCGGCGCGGTCCTTCATGATGTAGCAGCCGGCCTGCGCTGGCAGCGCTTCCAGCTTCCGCTGCAGCTCCTCGGACAGCATCGTCTCAGGTCTGCCCGCCTCGGCCCGCGGATGCAAGCGAACAGCAGCGCGCCGCCGCGCCGCCACTGTAGCGCTACTGGTGGCACCGTCCCCGCTCCTGCCCGACTGCCGCTCTTGCGCACGGCCGCTCGTGGCTGGCACGGCGCGTGCCTCGGGACCCCTCGATCCACCCAAAGGGGGAGACAATGCGTAGACTGGTATCGATCGTCCTGCTGTGCGCGGCCGCGGCCGCCTGCGGCGCTGGACGCAGCTCGAGCTCGTCGGACCCGACGGCCGAGACCGGGCCGGCAGGGCCGCCAGGCCCTCCGGGCCCTAAAGGTGACAAGGGAGACAAGGGAGACGTGGGGCCGGAAGGTCCGCCGGGCCCTGCGGGTCCGGCAGGCCCGGCGGGTCCCGCGGGGCCGACTGGTCCCACCGGGCCAGCGGGACCGTCCGGCGTGCTCGGTTCCACACTCGTGGTGTACTCGGGCGTTACCTCGGATTCTTCTCCGGCTAACACGCCGAAGCGGCTGCGCACGATCGGGACGTTCACGAAGGCCGCGGCCGCATCGAAGATCGAGCTGATCTGGAACTCGCACGCGACGGCGAACCTGACCGCGACCGCGAGTCTCGGCTTCTGCAACTTTCACATCCGGGTCGACGACGTCCAGTCGCCCGCGACCGACGTCTGCGGCCCGAACGCCGGCTGCCTTGGGGCGATCGTCGGGGGCGGCAGCAGCTCGACGGGGCTGCAGATTCCGGTGTCGACGGGGGACATCTTCACCGGGCTGGCGGCCGGACCCCACACGTTGAGCTTGTGGGAGCGGGGTGGCGGGGTGAGCTCCTGCGTCGAGAACCCGGGCAACTACACCCGTTCCGTCGTGGTGAAGGAGTTCTGATCCGCGCGAGAGCGCCTGGCGGCACACCTACCGATTCTGGCAGGGCCGCCACCGGAGCTATCTGCGCGCTCCGCCCCCGCGGCTCCGGGGCTGCTTGCGCCGGTTGAAGCGGCCGTGCTCGGGGCGCGGCGGCGGGGAGATTCCCGCCGCCGCGCGCGCTTCGGCGCGCAGCACTTCCGGACGCTTGGGCAGGATGCCCAGGTCGAGGTCCTTGATGGCCTGGACCTTGTCGCGCAGGATCGCCGCCCCCTCGAAGTCCAGCTCCTCGGCCTTCTCCCGCATCTCCGCCTCGATCTGCGCGATGAGCTTGGGCACGTCCCGCCTGTCCTTGGGCAAGTACCCAGCCAGCTCCTCCTTGCCGGCCAGCGCGTCGTCCGCATCCGTCGCGATGCCGTGGATCTGCATGTCCAGGATGGCGCGCTTGACGCTCTGGGGAGTGATGCCGTGCTTCTGGTTGTACGCCTTCTGCCTGGCGCGGCGGCGCTCCGTCTCCTCGAGGGCTGCCTTCATGGAGGCGGTCACCGTATCGGCGTAGAGAATCACCCTTCCCTCTACGTTGCGCGCCGCGCGTCCGATGGTCTGGATGAGCGACACCGAGGAGCGCAAGAACCCCTCCTTGTCGGCGTCCAGCACCGCCACCAGCGAGACCTCGGGGATGTCCAGCCCTTCACGCAAGAGGTTGATGCCCACGAGCACGTCGAACACGCCGCGGCGCAGGTCGCGCACCAGCGCCAGCCGTTCCAGCGTTTCGATGTCCGAGTGCATGTAGCGGACCTTCACCCCGAGATCGGCGTAGTACTCGGTCAAGTCCTCCGCCATGCGCTTGGTCAGGGTGGTGACGAGCACGCGCTGCCCGGCTGCCGCGCGCTTGCGCACCTCCTCCAGCAGATCGTCCACCTGCGAGGCCACCGGGCGGACCTCCACCTCGGGGTCGGTGAGGCCCGTCGGGCGGATGATCTGCTCGACGATGACCCCTTCGGCCTTCTGCAGCTCGTACTCCGCGGGGGTGGCGCTGACGAACACCGCCTGGTTGACCATCCTCTCCCACTCGGCGAATTGCAGCGGCCTGTTGTCCAGCGCGCTGGGGAGCCGGAACCCGTACTCGACCAGCGTCTCCTTGCGGGAACGGTCGCCGCGGTACATCGCGCCGATCTGCGGGATGGTCTGGTGCGACTCGTCGATGACCAGCAGGTAGTCCTTGGGGAAGTAGTCGAGCAGGCAGGGCGGGGCCTCGCCGGCCTTGCGGCCCGACAGGTGCCGCGAGTAGTTCTCGATGCCCTGGCAGTAGCCCATTTGCTCGATCATCTCCAGGTCGAACATCGTCCGCTGCTCGAGGCGCTGCGCCTCCAGCAGCTTGTTCTGCTCGCGCAGCTGACCCAGCCGCTCGCGCAGCTCCTCGCGGATGTCGAGGATGGCGCGCCTGCGCCTCTCGCCGCTGGTCACGTAGTGGCTGGAAGGGAAGATCGACATCTTCTCGATCTGGGCCAGCACCTTGCCGCGGAGCGGGTCGATCTCCTTGATGGACTCGACCGTGTCGCCGAACAGCTCGACCCGGATGGCCCGCTCCTCTTCGTAGGCGGGGAAGATCTCCAGGGTGTCGCCCTTCACCCGGAACGTCCCGCGGGAGAAGTCGGTGTCGTTGCGCTCGTACTGGATCTCGACCAGGTCGCGGAGCAGCTTGTGCCGCGGGTATTCCCTGCCGGTCTCCAGGCTGACCTTCAGCTCGTAGTAGGCCTCGGCGGTGCCCAGGCCGTAGATGCAGGAGACCGACGCGACGATGAGCACGTCGTTGCGCGTGAGCAGCGAGTGGGTCGCCGCGTGGCGCATGCGGTCGATCTCGTCGTTGATCGACGAATCCTTCTCGATGTACGTGTCCGTGGTCGGGACGTACGCCTCGGGCTGGTAGTAGTCGTAGTAGCTGACGAAGAACTCGACCGCGTTCTGCGGGAACAGATCCTTGAACTCGCCGTAGAGCTGGCCGGCCAGCGTCTTGTTGTGCGCGATGACGAGCGTCGGCCGCTGAATCTCATGAACGACGTTCGCCACGGTGAACGTCTTGCCGCTTCCCGTGACCCCGAGCAGCGTCTGGTGCCGGTCGCCCCGGCGCAGCCCGGCGACCAGCTCTTCGACCGCCCGCGGCTGGTCGCCCTGGGGCTTGAAATCGCTGACCAGCTTGAACGGCATGCCGGGCGAGTGTAACAGGCGCGGTCGGACACCGCCTTCGAAGCCGGAGGTCCCCATGCGCCAGACGATCGCCTGCACTCTCGCCGCCCTGCTCGGCTCCGCCGCCCAGGCGCAGACCGGGACTCCCGCGGCGCGGCAGCAACCCGCCTCGCCCGCCGCGGCGCGCTCCGACGCGCCCGTGATGGGCGAGGCCCAGGCCCGCCCGGGCTTGCCGGTCGTCAGGCTGATCGCGACGGGCGGCACCATCGCGATGAAGATCGACCCGGTGAAGAAGGCGCCGGTGCCCGCCATCTCCGGCGAGGACCTGGTCGCCACCGTCCCCGAGATCGCGCAGGTGGCCCACGTGGAGGTGGAGAACCTCTCCAACGTCCCCAGCGACTACATGGACCCGGATCGCTGGGTGCAGCTGCAGAAGTCGGTGGTTCAAGCGCTGGCCAGGCCGGAAGTAGCGGGGGTGATCGTGTCGCACGGGACCGACACTCTGGAGGAGACCGCGTGGTTCCTCGACCTCACCGTCGATTCGCCCAAGCCGATCGTGCTGATCGGCGCGCAGCGCAACGCCAGCGAGCGCGACTTCGACGGCCCGCGCAACCTGCTCAACGCGGCGCGAATCTGCGTGGACGCGGGTGCCCGGGGCAAAGGCTCGATGATCGCGCTGAACAACAACATCAACGCCGCCCGCGACGCGGTGAAGACGCATACCTCGGACGTCGAGACCTTCAAGTCGGGCGACCTCGGCCTGCTCGGGTATGCCGATTACGACCGCGTCGTCTGGTACCGCGCGCCCACCCGGCGCCAGCACGTCGCGCTGCGGCCGCTCGGCGAGGGCCAGCACCTTCCCCGCGTCGACATCGTGCCGATGTACGGGGGCGCGGACGGCACGTTCGTGCGCGCCGCCGTCGCCGCCGGCGCGAAAGGCCTGGTCATCCAGGCGCTCGGCTGGGGCAACATGAACGTCCCCATGTTCCAGGCGGTGAAGGAAGCGATCGCGAAGGGCCTCCCGGTGGTGATCAGCACCCGCGTCTGGACCGGTCGGGTGCTCCCCAATTACGGCTTCGAAGGTGGCGGCAAGACGCTCCAGCAGGCTGGCGCGGTCTTCGCCGACGATCTCTCTCCGCAGAAGGCCCGCATCCTCCTCATGCTGGCCCTGCAAACCACCTCCGACCCCAAGCAGCTCCAGCAGCTCTTCGACCGCTGAGCTGAAGCACCGCGCTCGCCGTGTCGACCGTGATCTCTTGGGGGGCTTGTTCGAGTTGTTCTGGGACGGGCCGCACCGCGTCAAGACCGCGAGCGCCTGGAAGCCTCGCTGCCGTCTCCGGGCCGTGCGAGCCGGACTCCCGGCTGCCGCTTCGCTCGACTCCCTTGGAAAGCAACCGAGATCCACGTCGCTGGTACCTCGGACCCGGAACTTACGATCGCCCCTTTTGCACTCGCCTGGGGGCGCGCGACGTGAGAAGTGACCAACCGTGAGAGCGAGCTCCCCCTTCGTGGAGGCGCCGGATCGCAGAGCTTCACATCCAAGGTACAGCGGTCAACTCAGCGTGGCGTTCGATTCACAATAAGACGCGCCAGTCGGTGCCGGCGGGGGAGTCGCGCAGCTCGACGCCGCGGCCCTTCACCTCGTCCCGGATGCGGTCGGCCTGGGCGAAGTCCTTCGCCTTGCGGGCCGCGACGCGCGCGGCGATGCGCTCCTCGACCCAGCGCGGATCGATGTTCTTCCGCACCGCGGCCAGCTGGCGCCGCGTCCGGATCCCCTCCTCCGGCTTGCGGGTGGAGAGGCCCAGCACGTGCGACAGCTCGCGCGCGGTCCGCAGCAGCGCGGCCACTTCCGCCGCGGGCGCCTTGGCGTCGATGCGGGCGTTGAGCCGCGCGTAGACGTGCTCCACCCGGGCCAGCGCATCGGCGGTGTTGAAGTCGTCCTCCATGGCGGCGCGGAACTCCGCGACCGGCTCGGGCAGCAGCTGCGCATCGCCCGTGAACTTCTTCTGCGCGAGGTACGCGTCGCCCTTGGCGAGCGACTCGTAGAAGTACTCGACGCGCCGGTCCGCGTCGGCGAGCGCCGACTCGGTGAAGTTGATCGGGTGCCGGTAATGCGTGGAGAGCAGGAAGGCGCGCAGCGACTCGCCGTCCCAGTGCCGGAGCAGGTCGCGGATGGTGCGGAAGTTCCCCAGCGACTTGCTCATCTTCTCCGCGTCGATGGTGACGAACCCGTTGTGGAGCCAGAAGTTCGCCAGCGGCTGCCCGGAGGCGGCCTCGCTCTGGGCGATCTCGTTCTCGTGGTGCGGGAACACCAGGTCCTTCCCGCCGCCATGCACGTCGAAGGTCGTCCCCAGGTACTTCTGCGACATGGCGGAGCATTCGATGTGCCAGCCCGGCCGCCCCGGCCCCCACGGGCTCTCCCAGGTGACGCTGGCGGGCTCGCCCGGCTTGGCCGCCTTCCACAGGGCGAAGTCGAGCGGGTCGCGCTTCCGCTCTCCGGGCTCGACCCGGGCGCCGGCCAGCAGGTCGTCCAGGTTCCGCTTCGACAGCTTCCCGTACGGCGGATAGGAGCGGACCGAGAAGTACACGTCGCCGCCCGAAGCGTACGCGTTCCCTCGCTCGATCAGCTGCGCGATGAGCTTCCGCATCTCGGGCACGTGCTCCGTCGCCCGGGGCTCCAGGTCGGCCGGCAGCACCGACAGCGCCTGGAAGTCCTCCCGGCAGGCGGCGATGTAGCCCTCGGCCAGCGCCTTCGGATCTTCCCCGCGTTCGGCGGCGCGGCGGATGATCTTGTCGTCCACGTCGGTCCAGTTGCGGACGTAGGTCACCTTCCAGCCGGCCCACCGCAGGAAGCGCACCGCCGCGTCGAACGCCACCAGGAAGCGGGCGTGACCGACGTGCGAGACGTCGTAGACGGTGATGCCGCAGACGTAGATGCCCAGCCGCCCGGGCTCGAGCGGGACCAGCTCTTCCTTCCGGTCCGTCAGGGTGTTCCACACCCGCTGCGGCATCTAGAGCCTCAAAGCCGACGGGCGCAGGCACGTCAAACCGTGCCGGCGCCCGCGACGAAACTGTCCAGCGGCTGGTCAGCAGTTGAAGATCTGCTTCAGGTCCGTCTCGATCTGGTCCTCGTTCACGCCCTTCGCCAGCGACAGCTCCTTGATCAGGAGGTTGCGCGCGGTATCGAGCATCTTGCGCTCGCCGAAGGAGAGGTCCTTGTCGAATTTGAGCAGGTAGAGGTCGCGCAGCACTTCCGCGATCTCGAACACGGAGCCCGTCTTGATCTTCTCCATGTATTCGCGGTAGCGGCGGTTCCAAGTGGCGGAATCGACCGAGATATCCTTCTGCTTCAGGATTCCGTAGACCTTGGTGACGGCCTTCTCGTCGATCAGCGACCGCAGCCCGACCGAGCCCACTTTGTTGATCGGGATGAGGATCTTCATCCCGTTTTCCATGATCTTGAGCACGTAGAAGGACTGCCGCTGGCCGGCGATGTCCTTGTGCTCGATCCCCATCACCTCCCCGACTCCCTGCCCCGGATAGACGGCCTTGTCGCCGACTTTGAACGTCTGCATACGGGGAGTTGTATCATGGCTTTGCACCCTGCGTCAAGCTTCCGGCTTGACTCGCCGTCGGAGCGGGGTGTAGGGTTACCGACTGGCCGTCGGTTCGTAGGACTTATCCTACATCGGCGCTTTTGGGGCGGGGGGACGGGGGATGGGGCGGCCGCTTCTGGCGGCGTGCGCGGTTTTCGCCGCTGCGGTGTACCTCGGACTCGGTAGGAATGCGGAGCTGGCGATCGCTCTGGCATGCTGCGCGGCGGCCGGCGGCGCTCTCGCGGGTCTGCGCTGGCGGATCGGCTTCACGCTAGGGCTGTGCGCTGCCCTCGGATTCCTCCGGGGCAGCTGCGGTGGCAGGCCCGCCAGGGATGCGGCGCTCGACGCAGCGCTGATCGACCCGGCGCTCGATCGCGGCGGCCGCGAACGCGTCCGGGTCGAGGGGACGGTGCTCGAGGCTGAGCCGCGTCCCCGCGGCCTGTCGGTGGTGCTCCGGATCGAGCGGCTCGAGCCTCGTCCCGGGGACGACCTGCACGCTCCCCACGACCCTCCGCTCGCCTTGCTCCTGCTGGAGCACGCCACGATCCTGGCCCGCGGCGCGCGGATCGGCCTCTGGGCCCGTCTGAGCGAGCCGCCCCGGGCCTTGAACCCCGGACAGCGCGATCGCCGGCGCGACCTCGCGCTGCGCGGAATCGCCTACCAGGGCTCCGCCGATTCGCCCGAGGTCCTGGTCCCGGCCTCGCGGCCCTGGCAGCTCGTCGCGGAGCTGCGGGCGCGCTTTGCCCGGCGCTGCGCGGAGGTCTGCGCCACCCCGGCGCGAGCGGGGCTGGTCGCCGCGCTGGGCGCGGGAGACCGATCGCTGATCCCGCCGGAAGTCGAGGAAGACCTGGCCGCGAGCGGGCTCGTGCACCTGCTTGCCAGCTCCGGGCTGCACCTCGCGGTGGTCGCGCTGCTGGTGCGCTGGGGAGCGAAAAGCCTCTGGCTGCGCGGGCCATGGGCCGGGCGCTGGCGGGCCGCCACGGTCGGTTCGCTGTGCGCGGCGCCGGCCGTCGCCGCCGAAGTGCTGCTGCTCGGTGCGCCCTGGCCGGCGATCCGGGCCGGGGTCGGCGCCGGGCTGGGGCTGTCGGCCGACCTGTGCGGGAGGCGCGCCGACGGACTCACTTCCCTGCTCACCGCGGCGGCCGTTTGCGCTGCCGTCGACCCGGCCGCGACGCACGATCTGGCCCTGCAGCTTTCGCTGGCAGGCGTCGCCGGGATGCTGGTCCTGGCCGATCCGCTGCGCGACTTCTTTCCCCGGCCGCTTCCGCCCATCGCCGGGCCCGCGCGACTGGCGAGCGCGTTGGGTCGCCTGGCGGAGCACGGGCTGCGCCTGGCCTGCGCCACCGCTGCGGCCACGCTCTGCACAGGCCCGCTCATCGCCGCGGCTTTCCACCGGGTGTCGCTGGCGTCGGTGGCGGCGAACACCATCGGGCTGGCTCCGGGCTTGCTGGCGATCCCCATCGCCTCTCTTGCCGTCCCTTTGGACGCGCTGTTCCCGCCGGCTGCGCTCCCCTTGTTCTGGTCGGCGGACCACCTGGCGGGCCTCACGCTGCTGGCCGCGCGAGGCTTCGCCGCCCTGCCCTATGCGCGCGTCGTGGTCGCTTCGCCGGCACCGTGGACGGCACTGCTCTTTTGGGCGGCCGCGCTGCTGCTCGCCGGCTGGCCGGCGCCGCTCGGAGCGGGGTCGCGCCCGCGGCGACCAGCACCGCGGACGCGCCTGCGCCGCGCGCTGCTGCCCGCCTGCGCGTTGCTCTGCACCGGGTTCGTCCACGCCGCCTCGGCTCGCCTCTCGCAGGCGTTCCGCGTGACCTTCCTGGCCGTCGGCCAGGGCGACGCTGCCGTGGTGGAGCTCCCCGGCGGTAGAGCGATCCTGGTCGATGGAGGAGGCGACCTCCGCGGGCTGGCGCCGCCGGGCCTCGACGTCGGCTCCCGGATCGTGATCCCCGCGCTCGCCGAGCTGGGCGTTTCGCGTCTGGACGTGGTCGTGCTGACGCATCCGCATCCCGATCACGCCGGGGGGTTGTTCGCCGTCCTCGATCAACTTGTGGTCGGCGAGCTCTGGACGACGGGCGAATCCGGCCCCGGGCGGATCGGTGACTTGCTCCGTGCCCGAGCGCACGCGCGGGGCATTCCGGTGCGCCAGCCGGCGGCTGGATCGCTGGGGATCTCGGGTGTCCGGATCGAGATCCTGCGCTCGGGATGGAACGCCGCGCGCTCGACCAACGACAACTCCCTGGTGCTGCGCCTGGTGCACGGAGAGATCGCCGTGCTGCTGGCCGGCGACGTCGAGGCGCTCGCCGAGGCCGAGCTGGCCCAGTCCGGGCTCGAGCTGCGCTCCGACGTCCTCAAGGCCGGCCACCACGGCAGCCGCACCAGCTCGACGGACGCCTTCCTCCGCACCGTCCGCCCGCGACACGTCGTCTTCTCGGTCGGCGCCCATAATCCGTTCGGTTTTCCGCACCCGGAGGTGGCCGAGCACGCCGGCGGCCTGGGGGCGTCGACCTGGCGGACCGATCGAGGCGCCGTCACGGCGGTCAGCGACGGCCACACACTTCGCATGGAGCAGGTCTTGCGCTGATCCAGCCGCCGGTGCACCTTGCGCTCATGAGATGGGTGCTGGCCCTGGCGGCGGCCCTCGTGGCGTGCGGAAACGGACAGGGCGGGATGGATTTCTCGGCCCTGTTTGCCGTTGACCAGGGACGGTTCACGCCGGACCAGCGGTACACGGCCGTCTACAGCGGCTTCGACCAGCCCGCGCAGCTGGTGATCCGGGATGCCGGCGGGTGGGCGGCGTTCTGGGACCAGATGCACCAGGGGCAGAGTCCGGTCCCAGCGCTGCCCGCCGTTGATTTCGGCCGCCAGATGGTGATCGCGGCCGCGATGGGGACCCAGCACAGCGGCGGCTATGCGATTGCGATCGAGCGCGTCTCCTTCGGATCGGAGGTGATCGTCGGCGTGCTCGCCACCTCGCCGGGGCACGGCTGCGTAGTGACGGCGGCACTGACGAAGCCGGTGGATGCGGTGGTGGTTTCCCGCAGCGACGCTCCCGTCCGCTTCCAGGAGAGCGCCGCCCTCCACGACTGCTGAGACGCAAAGTTTCGACGGGCGTTCCGGTCAGGTAGATCGACGTAGTGGACCGATCCCGCGCCTGGCGGATCGGCTGGCGCGGAATCGCCGCCGGCGTCGCGTTCTTCGCGGCTGCCGCTCTTGCCCGTCCCCTCGTTCACGTCGCGCGAACTGCCGTTCGCGAGCGCGCCTTCGCCCCCGTGCCGCCTGCTTGGACGCTCGATTCGGTCGAGGATGCCAGCCGGCTCGATCCCGCCCCGGTTCGCCGCATCGTCCGCTTGCCCGGGAGCGAAGAGGCTGCCGTCGAGCTGCTGCGCCGCGTGCTCCTCGATGCCCGGGCAGAGCACGTGCCCGTCTCGATCGCGGGCGCGCGCCACAGCATGGGAGGACAGACCTTCGTTCGGGACGGAATCGTGGTGGACATGCTGGCGCTGCACCGGATGGAGCTCGACGAGTCGCGTCGCTTGCTGCACGTGCAAGCCGGTGCCAGGTGGGAAGAGATCATCCCTTTCCTCTCCGCCCGTGGACTGTCGGTCGCGGTCATGCAGTCGGACAGTCCGTTCACCGTCGGCGGCTCCCTCAGCGTGAACTGCCACGGATGGCAGAACGATCGTCCGCCGATCGCCAGCACCGTCGAATCGCTCCGGCTGCTGCTGGCGGACGGGCGGATCGTTCGCTGCAGCCGGACCGAGCATCCCGAGCTCTTCGCCGCGGTGCTCGGCGGATACGGCTTGTTCGGGATCATCCTGGACGCCGACCTGAGAGTGGTCCCGAACGTGCGCTACCGGGTCGCTCACCGGTTGGTCTCGAGCGCCGGGTACCCGAACGCGCTCGCCGAGGCCGTCCGGTCGGAACCCGTCGGGCTCGCCTACGGACGGCTCAACCTCACCCGCGAGCGCTTCCTCGAGCAAGCGATGCTCACGACGTTCGTGCGGACTTCGGAAGCCTCTCCGGCGGAGCCGATGGTCGAGCTCGCGCCCTGGGCCGCCTCGATCGAGCGTTGGATCTTCCGCGGCTCGCAGGGAAGCGAGTACGGCAAGAACCTCCGCTGGGAGCTGGAGACGAATCTCTCGGGTTGGTTCTTCTCCGGGACCACGCACCGTAATCAAGTGCTGCAGGGGCGCGTGGAGCTCTATGAGAACCGCGACCCGTCTCGCACCGACGTGCTCCACGAATATTTCGTGCCAGTCCCACGCCTGGAAGAATTCCTGGGCCGGGTCCGGGACATCGTTCCGGCGCACGGAGCGGATCTGCTGAACGTGACGTTGCGCGACGTACGCCAGGACGCCGATACGATGCTGCCCTATGCCGCAGGCGACGTGATGGCGCTCGTCTTCTTCTTCTCTCAACCGCGGAACACCGACGCAGACCTCGCCATGCAGGCGCTCACGCGGGATCTCATCGAGGCAAGCCTCGCCGTGGGCGGGCGGTTCTACCTTCCCTACCGGCTCCATGCCACTCGCGAGCAATTCGAGCGGGCCTACCCGACGCATGGAGCATTTTTCACCCTCAAGCGTGCCGTCGATCCGGACGAGGTTTTCCAGAACCAGCTCTACCGTGCGTATGGACCTCCCCGTCCCGCGCGGACCTCGCGCTGAGTCAGTCCTCGAATCGCAGCGTGGCGAAGCGGTCCAGGGCATGGAAGTCGCCGACCATCGGCGGCGCGTATGCTTGTCCTTCGCCCGGCTGGCCCGGTCCCTGGCGCAGGCGGTAGAGATTGAAACGCCACTTGTCCCCCCGCTGGGGCCGCGGACGCGGCATCCCCGTCAGCGCCGCGAACGGGATCGCCAACTCGGCCGTCCAGCCCTGGTCGACGTCGCGCGAGTCGTTCAGCGTGCCGTCGAGGTGAACGGCGTGGCGCGCCCTGGACGACCAGGAGAGGTCCATCCCCTGCCGGCGCCCGGTGAACGAGGCATCGAAAAGCGCGTTGGACGGCGCCAGCTCGATCTCGTCGTAGCGCAGCAGATCTCCGCTCGGGTTGAGGAAGATCTCCACCACGTTGGAGGTGTAGAGCGGCTCGTCGTCCTTGGTGAAGGGGGTGGAGATGTCCGGATCCTCCGCCTGGAAGGCGACGTAGAGATCGTCGTCGTCCCAGAGCAGGCGCGCGACCGTCTGGGCGGAGCACGGCTTTCCGTCCAGCGACCGGACGAACGGACCGGCGCGCTCCGCCCGGTCCCATGCCGCCTCGGCCAGCACTCCGTCGATCTGGATGGGTCCCCTGGCGCGGTGGACCACGTACTCGTTTCCCCGGCGCGTACAACCGACCGTCAGTGCGATCGCGCTCGCGGCCAGGGCGGCGCTGGACCGCCAGCCGCCCGCCGCCCGCCGCCAGCCTCTCCTAGACAAGCCCGGCGCGCCGCACGATCAGCCGGCACAGCCGCTCGTGCCCGCCGAGCAAGCTCGAGAACTGGAGCGAGCCGAGCCGCGTCCGAACCGAGTACACCGTGCCGAGCAGGCTGGGCAGGACGTCGACGCGCAGGATGTCCTCGAAGGAGAAGTGCCTCACCGCCGCCAAGGTGCGCACCGTGAGCCCCGAGTCGCTCACCGTGTACGCCAGCCGCCCGTAGAACATGGAGCAGGCGGTGAAGAGGGCGATGAAGAAGGCCGCGGACAGGTAGGCCGAGTTGGTCGCGCCGCGGAAACCGAGCAGCGCCACGAACACGCCGATCCAGAGCGTGTCGGCGGCGAGCACCACGGTGCGAAGGACGGCGCGGGGGCGAAACGTCTCCGGTGCCAGAGCTTCGCGGCCTCCGGGAAGCTGCACCATGTCAAGAGCATAGCGACGCGGATTGCCGCCAGCAATTCCGCCCCGCGGCGCTGGTACGATGCGCGCATGCGCGACCGTTCACAGGCGCTCGCCTCCCCGGCGGCCTGGGAGGAGCCCGACCGCGCCGCGCGCCTCTTGCCGCGGCTTCCGGAGGAGACGGGCCTCGCCCCGCGCGACGCGCAGGCGCTCATGCGCATGTGCGAGGAGAGCGCGGACCCAGACGGGGCGCTCGCCGGGGCCGTTCGGGCGCTGGGCGCGCGGCGAGCGCGGCTGGGGCGGCCCGCGTCGCCGAGCGCCCTGCAGCCGCTGGTCACGATCTGCGCCGCCTCGCGGTACCTGGCCGACCATCTGGCCGCGCGGCCGCGCCTGCTCGACCTGCTTCCGGCGCTCTCCGGACGGACCCGGACTGCGCCGGAGGCGCTCGCCGCGGCGGTGCGCCACGCGAGGGCAAAGGATCCGGAGGCGCTGGCCCGCGCGCTCCGCCGCCACAAGCTGATCGAGGTGCTCCGCATCGCCCTGCGCGACCTGACCGGCCGCACTCCGCTCCCCGAGTCCGCCCGCGAGTTGTCGTTCCTGGCCTCCTCGGTGCTGGAGGCCGCCGTGCTGTTCCACTACGCCCGCCTCTGCGCCCTGCACGGCGCTCCGGAGGGGCGGACCGCGGCGGGTCCCTCCGGCTTCTGCGTGCTGGGGATGGGCAAGCTGGGCGGCACCGAGCTGAACTTCTCCAGCGACGTGGACCTCCTCTACCTCTACGACCGCGACGGCCGCACCCAGGGCCCGCAGGCGATCGATCACTTCGCCTTCTACGCACGCCTCGCGGAGGAGGTGACCCGCGCCATCGGCGCCACGCCGTTCGTGTTCCGCGTCGACCTCGATCTGCGCCCCGAAGGGCGCAGCGGGCCCATCGTCAATTCGCTGCGTGCCTTGGAGCTCTACTACGAGGCGCAAGGCGCGCCCTGGGAGCGGTTCGCGCTGCTCAAGGCGCTGCCGATCGCGGGCGACCTGGCGGTGGGCGAGGAAGCGCTACGGCGGCTGGCCCCGTTCGTCTGGCGCAAGTACCTCGACCTGGGCGCGGTGGAAGAGATGCGCGCGCTCAAGGCGCGGGCCGAGCGCGAGGCCGGACGGCGCGGAAAGCAGGATCTGAAGCTGGGCCCCGGCGGGATCCGCGAGGTGGAGTTCTTCCTCCAAGCGCTGCAGCTGCTCCACGGAGGCAAGGACAGGAACCTGCGCGCCCGCGGCACCTTGCCCGCGCTGGAGCGGCTCCTGTTCGCGGGGCTGATCTCCAGCCGCGACCGCGACGAGCTGGGCGAGGCGTACGTGTTCCTCCGCAGGCTCGAGCACCGTGTGCAGATGGTGGCGGAGCGCCAGACGCACGCGCTGCCGGAGGACCCGGCCGAGCGGGGCCGCCTCGCCCGCCGCGCGGGCTATCCGGGCCCTCGCGAGGAGGCGGTGCGCGCACTCGAAGCGGACTTGCAAATGCATCGGGGGCGGGTGGAGGCGCGCTTCCGAGACCTGCTGCGCGTCGCCGGAGGTGGCGCGCCGGACGCCGACCCCAATGCGGCGCTCGCCGTCGATGCCCAGGCCGAGCCTCGGGAGCGCCTGGAGGCGCTGCGCGCGCTCGGGTTCCTCGACGCCGAGGCGGCCGCCGCCGAGCTCGGCCGGCTTTCCCGCCGCCGCGAGACGCCCTTCTGGCCCGCCGCGCCGCTCGAGCTGCAGCAGCTCGCCCCGCGCCTGCTCCAGGAAGCCGCCGCCGCGCCCGACCCGGACCAGGCGCTGCGACACCTCGCCGATCTGTTCGGGCAGCTGTCCAATCCGCGCGCCGTGTCGGATCTGCTGGCCGGGCCTTTGCGCACCGCCCGGCTGCTCCTTTCGCTGTTCGGCTCCAGCGATTTCCTCAGCCGCTCCCTGCTGCGCCATCCCGAGGTGATCGACCAGCTCGTGCACCGCGGCTCCGCTCCGCTGGTGCGCAACCGCGACGAGCTGCGCGCCGGGCTGCGCGATCGGTTGACCGGCGAAACCGAGCACGACTTGACCGAGCTGCGCCGCTTCCGCCTGGAGGAGCTCTTGCGGATCGGCGTGCACGACGTGGCCGGCGCGCTGGATGCGGACCTGGTCCCCCAGCAGCTCTCCGACGTCGCGGAGGCCTGCGTGGCGGCCTGCCTCGATCTCGCCAACGCCGAGGTGCAGCGCCTCCACGGGCTGCCGCGCCACCTCGACGGATCGCCGGCCACCATGGTGGTGATCGGCCTGGGAAAACTGGGCGGCCGGGAGCTCGGCTATCACTCGGACCTCGACCTGCTGTTCCTCTACAGCGGCCCGGGAGAGACGGACGGGGCGCGCCGCGCCTCGAACCACGAGCACTTCGCCCGCGTCGCACAGAAGCTGATCAGCCACCTGACCCTGCCGCTGCGGGAAGGGAGCCTGTACCGGATCGACACGCGGCTGCGGCCGAGCGGCAGCGCCGGGCCGCTGGTGGTCTCCTTCGACGCGCTCGCCGCCTACCATGCCCGCGAAGCCCGCCTCTGGGAGCGCCAGGCGCTGCTCCGCGCCCGCCCCGTAGCCGGCGACGAACACCTCTTCGAGAGGGCCTCGCGCGAGGTGCTGGAACCGAGCCTGTTCCGCCGGCTGGACGCGAAGGAGGCATCGCGGGAGCTCCTGGCCATGCGCGAGCGCATGGAGCGGGAGATTGCCGACGAATCCGACGCCCGATACAATTCCAAGCTCGGACGCGGGGGGCTGGTCGACGTGGAGTTCGCGGTGCAGTTCCTCCAGCTGGTTCGCGGTTCCTCCCACCCTTCCGTGCGCATCCCCTCCACCATGGCCGCGCTCGCCGAGCTGAGACGCATCGGCCTCATCGCCGAGCCCGCGGCCGCGGCGCTGAGCCGCGGCTACCGGTTCCTGCGCCGGGTGGAGAGCCGGCTGCGCATCGTGCGCGACCGGGCCATCAGCCACCTGCCCACCAGCGGCCCCGAGCTGGTCCTCCTGGCCCGCCGCCTGGGCTACAGCGGCCCCCGCGCCGGCGAGGAGCTGCTCGCCGACTACGAGCGCGAGACGCAGTCGGTCCGCGCCGCCTTCCTTCGCGTGCTCGAGGCCGCGTAGATGCCCCATTCTCCGGTTCCATGACGCTGCTCGCCGAGCGCTTCGCGGAGATCCGCCCGCTGCTGGAGATGGAGGTCCAGCTCGCCCGCGCCGCGCTGGAGGCGCGGGGACGGCTCCACGCCGAGGACGAGGCCACTCTGCGCTACGCGCTGTCGCTGGCGCGCTGCTGGCACGTCCGCTCCCCGGACGGCCGGGACGTGGCGGTCTCCGCCTTCGTGCGCCCGCTGCGCGAGCGTCTCACCCACCTGCTCTGGCCGCTGCTCGATCCGCAGCGCGAGCAGCTCGCCGCCCCGCACGAGCTGCTCCCCGCGGCGCGCGAGGCGGCCCGCGCCGTGCGGGATGCGCGCGACGAGATCTCCCGTCGCCTCTCGCACCGGCTGCCGCCGGACTCGCTCGATCGCGAGGTCCGGGAGCGCCACCTGGTGCTGGTCTGCGGCGGAGGCGGCGGAACCGGTTATGTCCACTTGGCCGCTTTTGCCCTGCTGGAGGCGGCCGGGCTCCAGCCCGCGCTGATCGCCGGCAGCTCGATGGGCGCCATCCTGGGCCTGTTCCGCGCCCGGGAGAAGCGATTCGATCTGGCGCGCATCCCCGAGATCCTCGCCGACCTGAGCTACCGGAAGATCTTCCGCATCGTTCCGCAGCCGAGCGTGTACGGACTGCCGGGGCCGCTCCGCCTCCACCTCCGCGCGGCGATCGGCCACTGGTTCCGCCACCCCGACGGAACCATGCTGCGCATCGCCGAGCTGCCCATCCCGCTCTTGGTCACGGTCACGGGCATCCGCCGCGGCATGCTTCCCCGACCGCTCGAGGAGTACGAGTCGCTCCTGGGCGTCACCGACCCCGACCCCGCGCGCTGGGGAGTCGAGACCCTCCACCACAACGTGCAGCGGCTCACCCAGGCGATCCAGGAGCTGGCGGGGATCCCGCGGCTGACGCAAAGGCTCGTCTTCGGCGCCTCCGAGGAGACCCGCCAGGCGGACGCGATCGACGCGGCGGGGTTTTCGGCCTCGGTGCCCGGAGTCATCCACTACGACGTGCTCCGCGACGACGCCCGGATGAAGGAGCTGCTCGACACGCTGCTGCGCCGGCACAACCTGCTGCGGCTCTGCGACGGCGGCGTCTCCGACAACGTCCCGGTGCGATCGGCGTGGCACCACATCCAGCGCGCCGGCCTTCCCGGCACGGGAAGCCGCAACACCGTGGTGCTGGCGCTGGACAGCTTCGCCCCGCGGCTGCTCACTCCGCTGTGGTACCCGCTGCAGAGCATCGCCGCGCCGGCGGTGGCGCGGAACCGCCCCTACGCGCACGTCTACAAGGCGTTCCAGCGGACCTTGTCTCCGCTCGCGCTCCTGCCCTCGCAGCGGTCGCTGCAGAGTGTGGTGGACACGGCCAAGGACGAGCTGCTCAGCGAGGTCCCGGTGCTGCAGCGGCTGCTCGCTCCGATCCCGGCGATGTGCTAAGAGCGCGCCTCCTGGGCGGAGGAGACCGTGGCCGCGAAGAAGGTCGAGAAGATCCGGGGCGTCGACTTCATCTGGATGGACGGCCAGTTGGTCCCCTGGGGGGAGGCAAAGGTCCACGTCCTCACCCACTCGCTGCACTACGGCGTCGCCGTCTTCGAGGGCATCCGCTGCTACCCCCAGCCCTCCGGCCGCGGCGCCATCTTCCGCCTGCGCGAGCACATCCGTCGGCTCTTCGAGTCGGCGCACATCTGCTTGATGGAGATGCCGTATTCCAAGGAGCAGGTAGCCGAAGCGTGCAAGGAGGTCCTCCGCGGGAACAAGCTGAACGAGGCCTACTTGCGCCCGATCGCCTACCACTCCGACGGACTGATGGGCGTCGGGGCGGTGAACCCCGTGAAGCTCACGGTGGCTGCCTGGTACTGGGGCGCGTACCTGGGAGAGGAGGGGCTGAAGAAGGGCATCCGCGTGAAGATCAGCTCGTACACGCGCATGCACATGAACTCCGACCCCACTCGCGCCAAGGTGACCGGGCATTACCTGAACAGCGTCCTCGCGAAGCGCGAGGCGCTGGTCGCCGGCTATGACGAGGCAGTCCTGCTCGACCAGCAAGGCTATGTCGCCGAAGCGACCGGCGAGAACCTCTTCCTGGTGCGCGATGGGACCCTGTACACGCCTCCGGTGGCCGGCGGAATCCTGGAGGGCATCACCCGCGAGACCATCTTGAGGATCGCCAAGGACAAGGGGATCCCGGTCGAAGAACGCCGCTTCTCCCGCGACTACCTCTACTGCGCCGACGAGGCGTTCCTGTGCGGCACCGCGGCGGAGATCACGCCGGTGCGCGAGGTCGATGATCGTCGGATCGGAATCGGCGAGATGGGTCCCTTGACCAAGGAGATCCAGGGGACCTTCTTCCGAGCCGTGCGCGGCCAGGAACCTCGCTACGTGGAGTGGCTCACGCCGATCTAGGGCGCGAGCAAGCGGTCGCGTGCGAATCCGCGCCCGCGGCGGAATGTCACGTGAGCCTCGTAGGTTGCGTAACCGGGCGCGGCCGGGCCGGAAGGTGGCCGCCGGACGCACATCGGGGTCCCTCGGATGACGCAGCGAGCCGTGATTTCCGGACAGCAATGCTGTTGATTGACAGGAGCCGATTGCCTGCCTGACTGATGAACAAGCAAGTATTTCAATGGGTTGCAAAAGGAGCAGCCGCGTGAGCCGCACCCGGTACATGGACCTGGACGATCGCACCGAGGATGCTCGCCATCTGATGCGCGAGCGACCGCGCGAAGCACGCGATTTCATGGACAAGTACGAGCTCTCGTGGATGTACCACGAGAACGCCCTGGACGGGATGGTCCTCACCCACGCCGAGTTGCGGCAGGCGTTCGACCCTACCGGCATCACGGACAGCTCGATGGTCCACACCTACACGGAGATCCGGAACCAGAAGGCCGCCATCGAGTTCGTGAAGCACGAAGCGAAGTCCAAGCAGACCCGGTACACCCAGACGCTCGTCAAGAAGCTCTACGAGCTCCTGTACCAGAACCTGCCGAACCGGATGCCGGTCGCGCTGCGCCGCGACATGCCTCTCCACCGCACGTACTTCCACGACATCGTCCAGCCCGTCCAGATCCAGCCGGGCCTGGAGCAGCTGTTCGACTTCATGAACAGCGAGGAATTCCACAAGCTCCACCCCATCCGGCAGGCCACGCACTCGCACCACCGCTTCATGGAGATCTTCCCCTTCAGCGATCTCTCGGGGAAGGTGGGTCGGATGATGATGAACCTGATCCTGATCCGGCACGGCTACATGCCCGTGATCGTCCACGTGATGGATCGGCAGAAGTACTACGACGGCTTGCGGCTGCCCGCGACGCAGTTCGGGCACGTCATCATGGACGCCATGGACAACTCGCTCGACAACGCCTTCCGGTACTTCATCCCCGGCTGGAACGAGATGTCGCGCAAGCGGGCCGCCAGCGAATAGACTGCGTCCCTTATGTTGCTCGGAGCCCACGAGAGCACCGCGGGTGGCCTTCACGAGGCGTTCGCCCGCGCCCTGGCCGACGGCGCCGAGGCCGTCCAGATCTTCACCAAGTCCAGCCGCATGTGGCGGGCGAAGGAGATCACTCCTGCGGATGCGGCGCAGTTCCGCGGCGCTGCCGCGCTGCCGGTCTCGGTCCACTCCAGCTACCTGGTGAACCTCGGAGCGGATCCCGGAGATCTGCGGGAAAAGTCCATCGCCGCGTTCATCGACGAGCTGCAACGCTGCGACCTGCTGGGCGTCCCGCACCTGGTCGTGCATCCAGGGGCGAACCCCGACAAGCAGCGCGGGCTCGCCAACGTGGCCGGCGCGCTGGACCGCGTCTTCGCGGCGCACGGGGGCCGCTGCCAGGTGCTGCTCGAGACCGCTGCCGGCCAGGGATCCTCCCTGGGCAGCCGGTTCGAGGAGCTGCGCCAGATCCGCGACGCCTCCAAGAGCCCGGATCGGATCGCCATCTGCCTCGACACCTGCCACGTGTTCGCGGCGGGGTACGACATCTCTTCTGACCGGGGCTACGAGTCGACCATCGAACAGTTCGACCAGATCCTGGGCGTCGAGCAGCTCCGCGTTTTCCACCTCAACGACAGCGTGAAGCCGCTGGGGTGCAGGGTCGACCGGCACGAGCACGTATGCAAGGGCGAGATCGGGCCGGTCGCCTTTCGCCGGCTGGTGAACGACCAGCGATTCCGAGAGGTTCCGGGGTACCTGGAGATCCCGCCCGAGGGAAACCGGGCCGACCTCCTGCGCCTCAAGAAGCTGCGCGTCAAAGGGCCTTCAGCCCCCAAGCCGGGGCGCGTTGCGCGGGCCATCCGACCCCAGTAAGGTGCGCACTTTCATGTCCCCACCCTCGCCGCAGGCCGAGCGGCTCGAGCCTGCCGCATCCGACGACCAGCTGCGCTTCAGGCTACGGAAGCTCCTGTCCGTCGCCCGATCGCACAAGCGGGCGCTCGTGCTCACCCACGACAACCCCGATCCGGACGCGGTGGCGAGCGCTTGCGGGCTGTCCTTCCTGCTCGAGCACGGCGCCCACGTCCACGCCCAGGCGGCCTACGGGGGAATCATCGGACGCGCCGAGAACAAGGCCCTGCTCAAGGTGCTCCACCTGCCCATCCAGCCCGTGGGACGGGTGGAAGCCTCCCAGTTCGACCTCGTCTGCCTGGTCGACACCCAGCCGGAAGTGGGGAACTACTCCCTGGCCGCCCGGTCCGCGCCGGAGCTGGTCATCGACCATCACCCCGCCCGTCCCGCCTCGCTTTTGTCGGCGTTCCACGACGTGGGCGGACCCGCGGGCGCCACCTCGACCCTGGTCACGCAGTACCTCCGGGCCGCCCGCCTGGTACCCGGACCGGCGCTGGCTACGGCGCTGTTCTACGGGATCAAGAGCGACACCCGGGACCTCGGCCGCGAGGTCGAGGGGGCGGACGTCGAGTGCTACAACTGGCTCTTTCCGCACGTGGACAAGCAGGCGCTTTCGCGCATCGAGCACCCGCAGGTGCCGGCTCGCTACTTCGCGGCCTACCGGACCGCATACGAGCGCGCCCGCCTGCACGGGAACGGGCAGGCCTGCGTGGTCGACCTGGGCGAGGTCTACGTGCCCGAGATCGTGCCTGAGGTCGCGGAGCGGCTGGTCAGCCTGGAAGGGTTGCGCTGGTCGCTCGCCACCGGCGCATACAAGGGCGAGCTGTACCTCTCGCTCCGGCTCAACGACCGGCGGGTGAACGCCGGCAAGATCGTGCGCGAGGTGTGCAGCGCCTTCGGCGGCAGCGCGGGCGGACATGGCGCCATGGCGGGGGCACGGATTCCCCTGGACGGGCGTTCCCAGGAGCGACTGGCGGAGGAGCTGGCGGCTGCCTTCCTCAAGGTGTTCCACTTGCGCGCCGGCCCCGGGACTCCGCTCGTCCCCTGAGCCGTGATCTACCTCGACGCCAACGCGACCACTCCCCTCGACCCCGCCGTGATGGCCGCGATGCTGCCGGCGCTGGGCGAGGTGTTCGCCAATCCTTCGTCGGTGCACAAGGCGGGGCAGGACGCGCGCGCCCTGCTGGACCGTGCCCGCGAGCAATGCGGCGCGGCGCTCGATTGCGATCCGCGCGAGATCGTCTTCACCTCGGGTGGCACGGAAGCCGACGCGCTGGCCGTGCGGGGCCTGGGACGGCGGAAGGTGGTCACCACGGCGGTCGAGCACCCTGCCCTGCTCGGCGCCTGCGCCGAGCTGGAGCGCGCCGGCGCAGGGGTGATTCGGGTGCCTGTGGACCGGGCGGGGCAGCTCGACCTTGCTGCCCTGGACGCAGCGCTGCCCGGCGCCGACCTGTGCTCGGCGATGGCCGCGAACAACGAGACCGGCGTCGTGTTTCCGCTCTCGCGCATCGGCGAGCTGTGCCGGAAGCACCGCGTGCCGTTCCACACCGACGCGGTGCAAGCCGCGGGCAAGATGCCTGTGCGCGTCCGCGAGCTGCCGATCGATTTGCTCTCGTGCTCGGCGCACAAGATCGGCGGCCCGAAGGGCGCCGGGCTCCTCTGGGTCCGGCGGGGGATCCAGCTCGCACCGGTGCAGGTAGGCGGGCACCAGGAGCGCGGCCGGCGGGCGGGCACCGAGAACGTGGCGGGCATCGTCGGCCTGGGCGAGGCGCTGTCGCGCGCGGCAGCGTCCCTCTCGACCGAGGCGCCCCGCCTGGCCGCCTTGCGCGACCGGCTGGAAGCGGCGGCGCGGCAGATCCCCGGAAGTCGCGTGGCGGGCTCCGGCACCGAGCGCGTGTGCAACACGCTGAACGTGGCCTTCGAGGGCTGCGACGGCGAGACGTTGCTCGTCGCCTTGGACCTCGCCGGCGTCGCGGTCTCGACGGGGTCGGCGTGCAGCTCCGGGTCGTTGGAGCCGTCGCCGGTGCTGCTTGCGATGGGTCATCCCCCGGCGCTGGCCAGAGGCGCGGTCCGCTTCTCGCTCTGGCGAGGGACCCGGACCGAGGAGATCGAGGAAGTGTGCCGGTTGCTCCCGGAGGTGGTCGCGCGGACGCGCTCGCGCCCGGACCGCAGGCCGCGCTGACCTACTGCTTGAAGAGCCCGCGGACCACGCTGGCGATGCCCAGGGCCTCGCCGATCATCTCGTCGTGGAAGGGTTTCAGCGCGTCGCTGAACTCGGCGGCCGTCTGGTATCGCTTGTCCGGGTCGCGATTCAGCGCGCGGCGCAGGATGTGCGCCAGCCCGGAGGGAAGGTCCTTGCGCAGCTCCTCCAGCGGCTTGATCTCCCCGTTGCGTACCGCGTGCTGCAGCTCCTCCGTGTTGTTCCCCTGGAAGGTGCGCTGGTTCCCCAGGACCTCGTAGAGCACCAGCGCAGCGCCCCACAGATCCACCCGCGGAGTGAGCGGGCCGCGGTCGAGCTGCTCGGGGGCGAGGTACGCGAGCTTTCCCCACAGCGTCTCTCCTGCGTCGCCACCCATCGACCGCACCTTGGCAATGCCGAAGTCGCCCAGCTTGATCTCGCCCAGCCGGGAGATGAACAGGTTCGACGGCGACACGTCGCAGTGGACGATGTTGAGGTGCAGGCCCGTCGGCCCGCGCGCCTCGTGGGCGTACGCCAGGGCGTCGAGGACGCGCCGCACGATGTAGAGCGCAAATGGGATCGGAAGGAAGATCTTCCGCTCGCGGCAGCGGGTCAGCACCATGCCCAGATCGCGCCCGTCGACATATTCCATCGCCAGGTAGTACATCTCGCCGACGACGCCGGCCTCGAGCACCTCGACGATGTTGGGGTGCTTGAGCAGGCGCGAGACGTCCGCCTCCACCGTGAACAGATCGACCGCTTCCGAGTCTGCCGCCAGCTTGGGGGCAAGCCGCTTCAAGGCGATCACCTGGCCCGCGCGGTTTCCCTCCACGATGCGCGCCTTGTAGACCTCCGCCATCCCGCCCCGCCCGAGCAGTTGGAGGATCTCGAACCGGCCGAAGCGCGGAGGGGCCTTGGCCACACTCACGGCGCGAACCCCAGGTTGTGGGCAATCGCCGCACCCGGCGGCGGGTCCACCGCTGCGTCGCGCCTCGAGTCGGCCGCCAGCGCGAGCAGCAGGGTGGCGAGCGGGCTGATCACCGGCGGCGACTGTACCGGAGGGGTGCACGAGCGGCAAAAATGTTCGCGTTGACTTCACCCGGCGCACGCTCCACACTTCTCTACAGAGGAGGAATCCGAGGGGAGAAGCAGTTGGGTGACACCATAGGAACATGGTGTCCCCTCCGCGATGAGGGCGGCGATTTTTTCCCCTGCCTGGATTGCGTGATGGGCGGCCAACCTCGTGCCCGATAGCTGTCCAACGGGGTCCTGTCCGAGCCTGCGGTGCGCAAGCCCCCGGCCGCGAGGTCGATTGGGGAAGCCTGAAGCAGGCCAACCGGGGTCCCACCTGCCATAGCGCAGGGCACCACCGATGCTGCCCACACGGCCAAGGCGGGGGTCTTTTGCGGGAGCGGCGGCGCGCGCCGTCGCTCCCTTCGTTTTGCCGGGTGGCTCGTGACGCTTCTGGAGCGGAAGAAGGCGCTGCGCGATCGGATGCGCCGCCTTCCCCGCGGCACGCCCGAAGCCTCGCGGGCCGCGCAGGAGCGGCTCCTCGCCAGCGGTCTCCTCGCCGGGAGGGTGGGCCTCTACCGCGCGCTGCCGTCCGAGTGCGGGACCGACCTTCTGGCATCCGCGCTAGGCGAGCGGGCCTGCTTTCCCTGCGTGGTGGCTGGCCAGGCCGAGCTGGAGTTCCGGCGCGAGGGCGGCGCCTGGGCCCGCGGCCCGCTCGGCGTGCTGGAGCCGGGCGGAGAGACGGTGCCGCTGCGGGACATCGACGTCCTGGTCGTTCCGGCGGGGGCGGTCGATCTGCGGGGGCACAGGTTGGGCCGCGGTCGCGGCCACTACGACGCGACGCTCGCGGCGTTCGGCGGACGCGCCGTCGCCTTGGTGTTCGAATCGCAACTTGTGCCCGAAGTCCCGGTGGGCGAGCATGACCGGCCGGTCGACGCCGTCTGCACCGAGGCGAGGCTCGTCAAGGCGAGGAGCGCGCGTTGAAGGTCCTGTTCCTGGGGGACATCGTGGGCAAGCCCGGCCGGACCGTGGTGCGCCACTTCGTGCCCATCCTCCGCGAGCGGCACGGTCTCGACCTGTGCGTGGGCAACTCGGAGAACTCGGCGGGCGGGGCCGGCATCACGCCGGACAGCGCCGACGACCTGCTCGACGCGGGCCTCGACCTGCTCACTGGCGGGAACCACACCTGGAGCAAGCGCGAGATCCTCCCCTACCTCGACCGGGAGGGGTCGCGGCAGCTGCGGCCGGCGAACTACCCGGACGGAGCGCCGGGCCGGGGCCACGGCGTGGTGACCTCCAAGAGCGGGAGCAAGCTGGGCGTCGTGAACCTCGAAGGCCGCCTGTTCATGAAGCCGCTCGACTGCCCCTTTCGCACGGCGGAACGCCTGGTGAGCGAGCTGCGTCGGCAGACCGCGTGCATCCTGGTCGACATGCATTGCGAGGCGACCAGCGAGAAGAATGCCATGGGGCATTTCCTCGACGGCCGCGTCTCGGCCGTGGTGGGAACGCATACGCACGTGCAGACCGCGGACGAACGAGTGCTGCCCGGAGGGACGGCCTACCAGACCGACGTGGGCATGTGCGGGCCCTGGGACAGCGTGATCGGCCTGCGCAAGGAGTTCGCCATCGAGCGGTTCCTCAGCGCCCGGCACACGCCCTTCGACCTGGCCCAGGGCGAGACCGTGCTGCAAGGCGCGATCGTGGAGATCGACGACCAGACGGGGCGCGCGCGCAGCATCGTGCGCGTCCGGGAGATGCTGGCCGGATGAGCAAGGACCTCCTCCGGCGCGCGACGCCTTCCGAGCAGCTCGCGGAGGTCACCCGGGGCGCGGTGGACGTGCACACCCGCGAGGACCTGCTGCGCAAGCTCACCGCCTCGGCCAATCGTGGCGTTCCCCTCCGGGTGAAGATGGGGTTCGATCCCACGGCGCCCGATCTGCACCTCGGGCACACCGTGCCGCTCGAGCGCATGCGCCGGTTCCAGGACTTCGGGCACACCGTGATCTTCCTGATCGGCGACTTCACCGCGATGATCGGCGACCCGACCGGCCGGAACACCACCCGCCCTCCCCTGAGCGAGGAGCAGATCGCCGCCAACGCCGAGACCTACAAAAAGCAGGTCTTCAAGGTGCTCGATCGGGGCCGCACCGAGGTGCGCTTCAACAGCGAGTGGCTGCTCCCGCTCGGCTCCCCGGGCATGATCAAGCTGGCCGCGAAGTACACCCTGGCGCGGATGCTGGAGCGCGACGACTTCAAGAAGCGCTGGGCCGAGGGGCGGCCCATCGCGCTGCACGAGCTGCTGTACCCGCTCGCGCAGGGATACGACTCGGTGGCGCTGAAGGCGGACGTGGAGCTGGGGTCGTCCGACCAGCTCTTCAACCTGCTGGTGGGGCGGACGCTGCAGAAGGAGTACGGACAGGAGCCCCAGGTCTGCCTGACGGGTCCGCTGCTCGAGGGGACCGACGCGCGCGAGGAGAACGGCAAGATCGTGGGCGACAAGATGTCCAAGTCGCTGGGCAACTACGTCGGCATCGACGAGCCCGCCGGGGATCAGTACGGCAAGCTGATGAGCATCTCGGACGGGCTGATGTGGCGTTATTACGAGCTGCTCAGCCGGCGCACCGCCGCGCAGATCGCGGACCTGCGCCGCGGGCATCCGAAGGCGGCCAAGATGGCGCTGGCGCGGGAGATCGTCGAGCGCCACCACGGCCCCGAAGCCGCCCGCGCCGCGGAGGATGCCTTCGAGCAAGTGCACGCGCGGCGCGAGGCGCCCGACGAGATCGAGGAGCGCGAGCTGCCGCGCGATCCCGGCGCCGCGCTGCTGCCGCTGCTCAAGGCGCTCCCCAAGCTCGGACTGGCCTCCTCCGGCTCCGAGGCGAGGCGCCTGATCGCGCAGGGCGGCGTGACGGTGGAGGGGGCGAGGGTCAGCGATCCGAACGCTGCGCTCCCGCCGGGCTTGCATCTGATCAAGGTGGGCAAACGCAAGTTCGTCCGGCTCCACGTGCGATGAAGGTGGCGCTGGCGATCCTCGCGGGCGTGATCGTTCTCGGCATCGCCGTCCTCCTCGCTGCCCAGCGCTCGCTCATCTACCCGGCGCCGCGGCCAGCGCGCGCGCCCGGGGCCGAGCTGGGCGAGCTGCTGCGGCTCCCTTCCACGGTCGCGCTCTGGTCGCCCCCTCCTCCCGCCGCTCCCGTCGTCGTGCACTTCCACGGGAACGGCGAGCAGCTCGCGGACCTGGGGCACGTCATCGGCGCCTTGCGGGGGAGCGGGCTCGGCGTGCTCGCCGTCGAGTATCCCGGCTACGGACTCGCGCCCGGGTCCCCTTCGGAAGCAGCCCTGGTGTCGGCAGCACGCGAGGCCCTCACGTACGCACGCGATCGCCTCGGCGTGCCGGCAGAGCGAATCGTGCTTCAAGGACAGTCGCTCGGCTCGGGAGTCGCGTCGCAGCTCGCCGCGGAGGGTCACGGTGCCGCGCTGGTGCTCATCTCGCCGTTCACGTCGATGGCGGACATGGCTGGGCGCCTGTTCCCGGCGCTTCCGGTGGGCCGGCTGGTGCGGGATCGATTCGACACCCGCTCGGTCGCGCGAGCGGTCCGGATCCCGGTGCTGATCGTGCATGGCGACCGGGACGAGGTCGTGCCGTTCTCGATGGGCGAGGAGCTGGCGCGGACCTTTCCGGACACGCGTCTTGCGCGAGTGGCAGGAGCTCACCACAACGACCTGTGGCTGAATCACGGCCGCGAGATGACCTTCGCGATCGCAGCCTTCGTCGCGCCATCCCGACCACGCTGAGCCGCCCCTGGCCCGTCCGGCCATTCCCCATTGCTCGCCGGCCCAGCGAGCGGGATCCTTGCCGCATGCCGCTCCTCAAGACGCTGCTGTTCAGCATCCTCGTGCCCGGAACCGTGGTGGTGCTGGTTCCACGGTGGCTCCTGCGCGGCGAATCGACCCTGCAGGGAGGATGGACGGGAGCGGCCGGCGGGTTGCTGCTCGTCTGCGGGGCCGTGTTGTACCTGCGCTGCGCCTGGGACTTCGCGGTGCGGGGTCGCGGGACCCCGGCTCCGGTAGATCCGCCTCGCGAACTGGTCGTCTCGGGCCCGTACAGATACGTGCGGAATCCGATCTATCTCGGCGTGCTTTCCATGGTGGTCGGAGAGGCGGCGCTGTACCGGGCGAGCGTGCTGCTGGGGTACGCCGGAGCGCTCCTCCTCGCCTTCCACTTGTTCGTGGTGACCTACGAGGAGCCGACCTTGCGCAGGAAGTTCGGCGCGGCTCACGAACGGTATTGCGCATCGGTGCCTCGCTGGCTGCCGCGGCTGAAGCCCTGGACCGGCTGAGTCGCGCCGGGCAAGTCAGCTTGACAGGGTAGCCGGCGCCGCGAAGAATGCCGGCCATGCGCCTCTCCTGCCGCGCCTGTCGCTGTCGGTGCTGTCCGGTGGGCGAGGAGCTGCCGGCCGCCTGAGCGGGCCGGACCGTTCTTTCGAGGCCCACCACCCGCCGCGGTGCGTGGGCCTTCGCGCTTCGGACTTCGGAAGCGGCTCGCCTCCGGTCTCGCGGGTGGTGGTTTCGAGCGCGAGGAGGACGGAGTGCGGTTGCATGGCGGACAAAGTTGGGCGGTGCTGGCCCTGGCGGCGCTGTGCGCCGCGGGATGCCGGCGCGGCGGCGACCCTCCGGGTCGCCTGCAGCTGCTGAACGTCTCGTACGATCCGACGCGAGAGCTGTTTGCCGACGTCAACGCGGCGTTCGCGCGACATCGCCGGGATGCCGGCGCGCCGGAAGTCGAGGTCCGGCAGTCGCACGGCGGATCGGGCAAGCAAGCGCGCGCGGTGCTCGACGGCCTGGAGGCCGACGTGGTCACCCTCGCCCTCGCCCACGACGTGGACGTCCTGGCCGGGGCGGGACTGCTGCAGCCGGCCTGGCAGGACTCGTTGCCCCACCGGAGCGCTCCCTACACGTCCACCATCGTGTTCGTGGTGCGCAAGGGCAACCCTAGGCGGATCCGCGGCTGGGAGGACCTGGAGCGCAAGGGCATCAAGGTGATCGCCCCCAATCCCAAGACTTCGGGGGGCGCCAGATGGGGTTACCTGGCCGCCTGGGGCGCGGCGCTGCGGCGGAGCGGCGGCGATCAGAAGAAGGCGCGCGAAGCGGTCGCGGCCCTCTATGCCAACGTGCCCGTGCTCGACACCGGCGCGCGCGGATCCAGCACCACCTTCGCGGAGCGCGGGGTCGGCGACGTCCTCCTCTCCTGGGAGAGCGAAGCGTTCCTCCTCGCCGGCGAGATCGGCAAGGACCGCTTCGACATCGTGGTCCCAAGGGTGAGCATCCTGGCCGAGCCGCCCGTCGCGGTGGTGGACAGGTACGCCGACAAGCACCGCACGCGCGCGCTGGCGCGGGAGTATCTCGAATTCCTCTACTCCGAGGAGGGCCAGGAGATCGCCGCCCGCCACCACTTCCGACCGCGCTCGGCCCAGGCGGCCGCGCGCCACGCCGGCGAGTTCCCTCAACTCGAGCTGTTCACCGTCGACGAGGTGTTCGGCGGATGGGACGACGCGCAGAGGACCCACTTCGCCGGGGGCGCGGTCTTCGACCAGATCTCGGTCCCGCAGGCCAGGCGATGAAGGCGCGTCGCGGGCGAGGAATCCTCCCGGGCTTCGGTCTCTCGCTCGGGACCAGCCTGCTCTACCTCACCCTCCTGGTGCTCGTGCCGCTGGCGGGGGTCGCGCTGCGGGGAGCCACCTCGCACTGGAGCGACATCTGGCAAGCCTCCACCTCGACGCGGGCGCTGGCGTCGATCCGGCTCAGCTTCGCCGCCTCGCTCGCCGCCGGCGCGGCGAACGCGGCCGCGGGGCTCCTGATCGCCTGGGTGCTGGTCCGGTACCGGTTCGCCGGGCGCGCCGCGCTGGATGCGCTGGTCGACGTGCCCTTCGCGCTGCCTACGGCGGTGGCAGGGCTCGCGCTGACGGCCGTGTACTCCGCCGACGGGTGGCTGGGACGGTGGCTTGCGCCGCTGGGGATCAAGGTGGCGTACGCCCCGGTGGGCGTCTGGCTGGCGATGACCTTCGTGGGCCTGCCGTTCGTCGTCCGAACGGTGCAGCCGGTGCTCGCGGAGCTGGACGTGCACCTGGAAGAAGCCGCGGCGGTGCTCGGGGCCGGCCGGCTGCAGGCCTTCTCCAGGGTGATCCTCCCCACCATCCTTCCCGCCGTGCTCACCGGCTTCACCCTGGCAGTGGCCCGGGCGCTGGGAGAGTATGGATCGATCGTATTCATCTCGGGCAACCTGCCGCTGCGCACCGAGATCGCCCCGCTCCTGATCGTGGCCCGCCTCGAGCAGTACGACTACGCCGGCGCCACCGCGCTGGCGCTGGTGCTTCTGCTGGCCTCGTTCGCGCTCCTCCTCGCGACCAACTTCCTCCAGCGCTGGAGCGTCCGGCGCCTGGGGCCTTCTCCTGGATAGCGGATGCCCCTGGGCGAGCCCATCGCGATCCGTCCTTCGGTCCGGCAGCCGGGCGTCACCGAGCCTGCTCCCATCCGGTGGCTGCTCGTCTCGGCCGCGGCGGCGTTCCTCGGACTCTTCGTCCTGGTGCCACTCCTGGCCGTGTTCGCCACGGCGCTGCGCGCCGGGCTGGGCAGCTACGTCGGGGCGATCTTGCATCCCGACGCGCGCTCGGCCATCGGACTCACCCTGCTCACCGCCGCCATCGTGGTGCCCCTCAACGCGCTGTTCGGCATCGCGGCGGGCTGGGCGATCGCGAACTTCCGCTTCCGCGGCAAGCGCCTGCTGCTCACGCTCATCGACCTTCCCTTCAGCGTGTCACCCGTGATCGCCGGGCTGGCCCTGGTCCTGGTCTTCGGCCGGCAAGGTTGGCTGGGGAACTGGCTCGACGCGCGGCAGATCCGGATCGTCTTCGCCGTGCCCGGGGTGGTGCTGGCGACCGCCTTCGTCACCGTGCCTTACGTCGCCCGCGAGGTGCTGGCGGTGCTGGAGGCGCAGGGCAGCGACGAGGAGGCGGCCGCGCTGACCCTGGGAGCGGGCGGCTGGCAGATCCTCGCGCGCGTCACGCTGCCGAAGATCCGCTGGGGGCTGCTCTACGGGATCGCGCTGTGCAACGCGCGGGCGATGGGCGAGTTCGGGGCGGTGTCGGTCGTCTCCGGGCACGTGCGAGGCGAGACGATCACGCTGCCCCTGCATGCGCAGATCCTCTACGATCAGTACGACGCGGTGGGCGCGTTCGCAGTCGCCTCGCTGCTGGCCTTCCTCGCCCTGTTCACCCTGGTCACCAAGAAGTACGTTGAATGGAGGTCGCGCCCCGCATGAGCATCGTCCTGGAGGCGGTCACCAAGCGCTTCACGTCGGGAGGCACCCCGGCGGTCTCCGACGTGTCGTTCGAGGCGCCGCGCGGAGCCATCACGGCCGTGCTGGGCCCCTCGGGCGCCGGCAAGTCGACGGTGCTGCGGATCGTCGCGGGCCTGGAAGCCCCCGACTCCGGGCGGGTCCTGATCGACGGCCAGGATTGCGCACACGTGCCCGTGCGGAAGCGCGGCGTGGGCCTCGTCTTCCAGCATTACGCGCTCTTCCGGCACATGACCGTCCGCGAGAACGTCGCCTTCGGGCTCTCGGTGCGGAGGGTGCCGCGCAAGGAGGTGGCCGCCCGCGTCGCCGAGCTCTTGCAGCTGGTCCAGCTCGAGCACCTGGCGGATCGCTACCCCGCCCAGCTCTCGGGTGGGCAGCGGCAGCGGATCGCGTTCGCCCGCGCGCTGGCGGTCCGGCCGCGGGTGCTGCTCCTCGACGAGCCCTTCGGCGCGCTCGACGCGGCGGTGCGCCGCGAGCTGCGGGAGTGGCTGGAGCAACTGCACGCCGGCATGGGCGTGACCACGCTCCTGGTCACCCACGACCAGGAGGAGGCGCTCGAGCTGGCGGAGCACGTGGTGCTCATGTTCGACGGCCGCATCGCCCAGTCGGGGCCGCCGGAGGAAGTCTACGACCACCCGGCCTCGCCGCTGGTCGCCTCCTTCCTCGGCGGAGCGAACCTGCTCACTGCCCCGGTGTTTTCCGGGCGTGCCGACTTCAATTTCGGAGCGTTGGCGCTCCCGGCGCCGGCCTGGGCCCGCGACGGAGAGCTCCTGCAGGTCTTCGTCCGCCCCCACGACCTGAAGCTCCGCCGCGTCCGCGGCATGCATCCGGGCCTCGCGGTCGCTCGAGTCGAGCGGGTGAAGCGCATCGGCGGCTACGTGCGCATTTCCCTGGCGCTGCCCGGCGGTGAGTCGCTCACCGTCGAGTCCCCCCGCTCCGAGATCGACGAGCTCGGCGTCGCCCCCGGCGAACCAGTCCTGGTCGACTTACGCGCCGCCCGCCCCTTCACCGAACACACCGCCCACTGACTTTCTTGGGCGAAAAGCGTTTCACGCAGAGGGCGCGGAGGGAAAAAGCGAGAGCGCGGAGGAACTCGTTTGATCAAAAAGACAAGTCACCTCCGCGCCCTCCCCTTCCTCCGCGCTCTCTGCGTGAAATGTTTGCAGTCCTGGAAAGGGGACGCCCCGCGGCTCTTGAGGAGCGGCGGGGCGTCTTGGGAAAATTCCGGCAGCGACCTACTCTCCCACACGCAAAGCGTGCAGTACCATCGGCTCTGGAGGGCTTGACTTCCGTGTTCGGGATGGGAACGGGTAGGACCCCTCCGATCTAGCCACCGGAAACCTGTTGCATGCGCGCAAGGGATGCCTGGGTGTGACGGTCGCGTTGCTGGCGACCGGGCTCGACCTTGGCCTTCTGTCGAGAAGAAAAGAACGACCAAGCCGCACGGGCGATTAGTATCGGTCAGCTGAACGCCTTGCGGCGCTTACACCTCCGACCTATCGACGTCGTCGTCTTCGACGGCCCTTCAGGGGGATTGCTCCCCGGGAAGCCTGTTCTCGAGGTTCGTTTCCCGCTTAGATGCTTTCAGCGGTTATCGAATCCGCACACTGCTACCCAGCGATGCCACTGGCGTGACAACTGGTACACAGGCGGTGCGTCCAACCCGGTCCTCTCGTACTAAGGTCAGATCCTCTCAAGCTTCCTGC